>JABXNS010000007.1_pt1 | contig 212117 bp, 213 predicted proteins | sample 7301101 | NCBI WGS metagenome assembly JABXNS01 (sample SAMN14449646, study PRJNA615230) | soil metagenome | isolation source: soil from bare, unvegetated metal-rich iron-sulfur acidic spring small-cell... | place: Canada: Paint Pots Mound, Kootenay National Park, BC | collected 2017-05-25 | reverse complement strand
GCGCGCCGCCCTCTTCCAGACGGGGGCGGTGCAGGCGCCGGCGTATTTGCCGCGCGACGTGCGCGCGCTCGGCGTGGACTTGCTTTCGCGTGCGGCGCATAAGTTTTACGGTCCGAAGGGCGTCGGCGCGCTGTTTGTGCGCGAAGGCACGCCGATCGCGGCGCAGGTGCACGGCGGCGGCCAAGAGTTCGCCAAGCGCGCGGGAACCGAGAACGTGGCGGGCATTGTCGGAATGGCGCGCGCGTTGGAACTGGCCTCGGCGGAGCGCGACGAGGCCGCGGCGCGCGCGGAGAAATTGCGGGACCGTCTCGAGGTGCTGGTTCGCGAGCGGCTCGGCGGGGTGCGCGTGAACGGCGGCGGGGCGCTCCGGCTGCCCAACAACCTGAACCTCGCTTTTTCGGGCATCGAAGGTGACCGGCTGCTGGCGCTTCTCGACCTTGATGGGCTGGCGGTTTCGGCGGGCAGCGCGTGCGCGTCGGGTGTGGTCGAGCCGAGCCACGTCGTGGCGGCGCTGGGGCTCCCGGCGGAATGGTCGCGAGGCGTCGTCCGGCTCTCGCTCGGACGCCTGACGACCGAGGAAGAAATAACGCGCGCCGGGGAGCTGCTGGAGCGGGGCGTCTCGGCGATGCGCGCGGCATCCGGCTTTTCAAACCAAGCAGAACGGGGAATACTTGGTTCACGCCAAGGCACTGCCGGCGGAGGACACTTTTGAATACGGGCTTTACTTGGCCCGCCTTTCTCGATGTTGCGGGGGGGCTGGGCGCATTTCTAGCGGGCCTGGGCATCTTTTTGGCGATGCTGAGTCTAGCGCGCACGCTGCGCCGGCTGAACCGTACGCTCGACGGCGTGGACCAGCAGATGGCCGCGCTCGGGAAGCCGGTCGCGGAAACGCTGACGCACGTCGGCGGCATTGCCGACACGGCGGATCGCACGCTTGCGCGTCTGTCGGGCGCAGTGTCGTCGCTCGAGCAAGTGGCCGCGTCGGTTGCGAGCGCCGCTAAGCTGACGCAGGAAGCGATTTCGCCCGCGATCGTCAACGTCGGGGCCACACTGGGCGGCATCAGCGCGGGGCTTCGCCGCTTCGTGCGCGGCAATTCGAACGGAGAACCATCGTGAACGAACAGCAGGGCGGCGGCGCGTCGCCGCGGGGAAACGGTTTTCTCGGCGGTTTCGTGGCCGGCGCGATCATCGGAATTCTTCTCGCTTACGTGATCATGCAAGAGGATGCGCGGGACCTGATCGTGGGTAAAGCCCGGGAAGCCGGCAACCGCGCAATGGACGCGACGGGCGACCTGCGCGATCTTTACCAGCGCGGACGGGACGTTGTCGACTCGGCGCGTTCGAACATGGCTGACGATGTGACGCGCAATGCGTCGGAAACATAGGAGCACATGGATATTAAAGTAGACGTTCGGGAATCCAAGGGCGACATGTACGTTGTCGATCTCAACGGCGAGATCGACGTTTACACTTCGCCCAAGGTCAAGGACGCCATCGGCGACCTGATCGACAAGGGTCACTACAACCTCGTGATCAATTTGGAGAAAGTGCGTTACATCGATTCGACCGGTTTGGGCGTACTCATCGGCGGACTCAAACGCGTCCGCGAACACGGGGGCACGGTGAACCTCGTCTGCACGAACCCGCAGATCAAGAAGATATTCGACATTACGGGCTTGGTGAAGATCTTCGGTATCTACGATGACGAGGACGCCGCGATGCAGGCGCTGGTGTGAACCAGCCGGCCACACAGGCGCAAGGGTCGCTCGGCGTCGTCGAGCTGCGCATCCCGAGCAAGGCCGAGTGGGTTGCCGTCGCGCGTTTAGCGGTAGCCGCAGTCGCCAACAGACTCAATTTCTCGATCGAAGACATTGAGGACGTGAAGCTCGCCGTTGCCGAGGCGTGCACCAACTGCATTCAGCACGCGGAGGGCAGCGCCCAGATCCAAATCACCTGCGAAACCGGACCCGAAGGTTTGACGGTTCGCGTTAGCGACTTCGGGCACGGCACGCGTCCTGAAGGTATACGCCCGCGCCGCACGGACGAACCGACGGTCGGCGGGCTAGGAGTCTTCCTGATTCGTTCGCTCATGGATTCCGTCGAGTACGACGTGCATCCGGACCGCGGAACGAATCTCGTAATGACAAAAAAAGTCGCCCATTAGCGTGTCATAGTGCACTCGCACACCGACGAAGAGCGTTGGGATAGGCAGAAGACGCGCGAAGCGTTCGGGCGTTTTGCCGAAGCCAAAAAACAGCCCGGCACCCCCGAATACGACAAACTGCGCAGCGAGCTGGTTGTGGCTCATCTCAATCTGGTGCGGTATTTGGCCGTAAAATTCGCCAACCGCGGTGAGGCGCTCGACGATTTGATCCAAGTCGGAACCGTCGGCTTGCTCAAGGCGATCGATCGTTTCGATTTGGAGCGCGGCGTCGAGTTCACGACCTACGCGACGCCGACGATCGTCGGCGAAATCAAACGCTACTTCCGCGACAAGGGCTGGGCCGTCAAGGTTCCCCGCCGTCTGCAAGAACTCAACCTCGCGGTCAACCGCGCGGTCGAAAAACTCTCGGTGAAGATCGGGCGCAGCCCGACCGTCGCGGAGCTCGCGCAGCACTTAAACGCAACCGAAGAAGATATTCTGGAAGCGCAAGAGCTCGGACAGGCGTACAATCTCCTGTCGCTCGACACCGAGCTCTCGGGCGAAGGCGACAAGAAATCGCAGACGCTGGCCGATTACATCGGAACGACCGACGCCGGCCTGGCGCTGCTCGAAGATAAAGCCAATCTGGAGCACGCCTTCGAAGTGCTGACCGGCCGGGAGCGCGTCATTCTCTACCTGCGCTTTTACGAGAGCGTTTCGCAGACGGAGATCGCCAAGCGTTTGAACGTCTCGCAAATGCACGTATCGCGCCTCCAGCAGAAAGCGCTCGAAAAGCTCCGTCACGTGCTTCAGGAGTAGGCCCCCGCCCCAAAACCCGCCAATACCGAACCGACCTTTATGAAGAGCCAGGAGCTGCGCTCGGCGTACGTCGAGTTTTTTACGTCGCGGGGGCACAAGCACGTCCAGTCCGCGAGTTTGATTCCGGACGCGATGTCGACGACGCTGTTCACGATCGCCGGAATGGAGCAATTCGTACCGGCTTTCTTGGGCGACGAGCCGCCCCCGGCGCAAAACGTCGTGACCGTGCAGCGCTGCCTTCGCGTAGCCGGCGCGAAGAGCGACATCGAGCACGTCGGGCGCACGGGCCGCCACGGCACGTTGATGGAGATGCTCGGCAATTTCAGTTTCGGCGGCTACTACAAACGCGAGGCGATCGGCTATGCGTGGGAGTTCGTCACGAAAGTTCTCAAACTCGATCCCGCACGCATCGCCATCACCGTGCATACCGGCGACGACGAAGCGGAAAAAATTTGGCTCGAGCTCGGGATTCCGCCCGAACGCATCTCGCGCTTCGACGAAGAGAATTTTTGGACGATGGGTTCGACCGGGCCGTGCGGTCCGTGCACGGAGCTCTTCTACGACAACGGTCCGGAGTACGCGGCCGGCCCGGACGATGACGGGCCCAACAAAGGCGATCGCTTCGTCGAGTTTTGGAATTTGGTCTTTCAGCAGTTCAATCGCGGCACCGATGGTGCTCTCGAAGAGTTGCCGCGCAAACAGATCGACACCGGTATGGGATTCGACCGCACGCTCGCAATTGCCAACGGCAAGCGGTCGATGTACGAAACCGATCTCTTCACCGACCTGATCGACGCGCAGCCGCGCGTGGGCAAGACCGCCCTTTCTGAAAAGGACCAGCTGGAACGGCGCAACATCATCGCCGATCACATCCGCGCGGTCACGTTTCTCATCAACGATGGCGTGTATCCGGGCAATACCGATCGCGGCTACGTGCTGCGCTTTCTCATTCGCCGAGCGATTCGCAACGGACGTTTGCTCGGCTATCCCGACGGTTTCTTGACCGGACTGGTTCCCGCGGTCGTAAAATCGCTCGAGTCCGGCTATCCGGAGCTGCGGGCGAATCAAACGCGGATCGTCGATGCGCTGCGCATTGAAGAACAAACGTTTGACCGCACGCTCGAACGCGGGATGGCCCGGTGCGCCGCGCTCTTCGACGAACCTGAGATTCGTAAGAGCAAACTCGTGCCGGGGCAGGCTGCTTTCGAACTGCACGACACGTTCGGCTTTCCGGTCGAACTCACGCGCGAGATTGCCGCCGAACGCGGTCTGAGCGTCGACATGCGCGGATTCGAGCAAGCGATGAACGAGCAGCGTGAACGCGCGCGCCGCGATGCCGCATCGAAGCGCCCCGTGGTTGCGGTCGCCGATCTGCCCGCGATCAGAAGCGAGTTCACCGGTTACGACGGGTTGGAAGGCGAGGGCACGATTGCGGCGCTGCTCAAGGACGGGGAACCGGTTGCGGAACTGCGCGAAGGCGAGCGCGGCGACGTGTTGCTCGACCGCACGTCGTTCTACGCGGAAAAAGGCGGCCAGATCGGTGACCGCGGTGCGCTGCGCTCCGCCGATGCCGGGAACGGCGCGTTCTTCGAGGTCTCCGATACGCAATATGCGGGTGAGGCGATCGCGCATGCGGGCACAGTCCGTTCGGGCGAACTGCGAGTCGGCGACCGCGTGCGTACGGAAGTTTCGGCGGATTGGCGGCGCGAGATCCGGCGCCATCACACGTCGGCGCACTTACTCCAGCGCGCGCTCAAAGACGTGTTGGGCGACGACGTCACGCAAGCCGGTTCGTGGGTCGGCATCGATCGCATGCGTTTCGATTTCCGTTGGCCGCACGGTGCGCTCGAGCCCGCGCAAAAACGCGACATCGCGCACCGCGTGAACGAAATGATCCGCGATGACACCCCGCTGGAAACGCGCGTTCTGGCGATCGAAGAAGCGCGCGCGAGCGGCGCGATCATGATGTTCGGCGAAAAATACGGCGAAGAAGTTCGCGTCGTGACGGCCGGACCGTCAGTCGAATTTTGCGGCGGCACGCATTCGCATTCGACCGGCGAGCTCGGCTTGTTTCTCATTCTCAGCGAGTTTTCGATCGGCAGCGGCATTCGCCGCATAGAGTCGTGCGTTTCGCAGAGCGCCGAAGAGTACGTCCAGCGCCAGCAAGACCTTGTCGGCAATCTCGCGGCGGCGCTCGCGGCCAGTCCCGAAGAACTGGGCGAACGCATCGAAAAGCTGCAGAGTGACGTCAAGGACCTGCAAAACGCGGTCGGCGATTTGAAGGCGAAGCTTGCCGCATCCGACGCGCAAAGCTATGTCGAGAACGTTGAACGCAAAGGTGACCGCAGTTTCGTGGGCGCGGTCGTTCCGGATGCGGGAGCCGAAGCGCTCCGGCATTTGAGCAGCGCAATTCGCCAGCGCGTGCGCAGCGGGGCTATCGCGTTGGCCGGAGTGGACGGCGAAACGGTCAGTTTGCTCGTCAGCGTCAGCGACGATCTGGTCAAAGCCGGAGTGCATGCGGGCAATCTAGTCAAGCTCGCCGCACCGTTGATAGACGGGCGCGGCGGCGGACAGCCGGGACAAGCGCAAGGCGGAGGAAAGAATCCCGCCGGCGCGCAGGCCGCATTGAACGCGATTCGTGACGCGGTGCTTCCGGCATGATGGCCGCACTCGCGCTCGCCGCGTCGCTCACCCTGCCGAAGCTGCTCGATTCCCAGCTCGTGCTGCGGCGCTACGAAGCGCGGCTCGCGGCGACCAAAGATCCGCAAACGCTCATTTTTCTGTACTCCGTTTCGCAGGCGGGCCCGCTCGACATCGATCAGATGCACCGCGTCTATCGCAGCGGCAGTCTGGTGCGTGACGAAACGCTCGTCGTTGACGGCGTCAAACAAAAGACGACGCGTATCGCACGCTACCGCAACCGCTACACGCTGCACGATTTGGCGCCGCGCACCGCGCGGTACGTTTTCCTTTTCGTGCGTCCGGTCGTCAGCAACGGCAGATACGACTATCTGTACCGGGCCGTGCCGCTGGGCGCGCCGGCCGCGTTCACCGTGCGGACGATGACCATCGACGGAAAAACATTTTTGCCGCGCGAGATCCGCTTTCACAGCACCGGTGCGGGCGCGCGCGGCGACGGAACGTTAGCGTTTACCGCGGCGGGGAAGTATTGGGTCCCGCTTTCGATTGCGGTGCAGGGAACCGTAAACGGACGGGCCGCGCGCGAACGCATCATCTTCAGCGGCTATCAATTTCCGCCGGCGCTGCCGCACTCGACGTTTCAGTCTCCGCGAGCGCTTCCGCCGGCGGTCTTGCCGACATTTTAACCGCTCGCCTGGCGCCGTGGGCCGCGTGGCTCGTGCCGCTGGCGGTATACGCCGCGTCGCTTGAGGGCGCGGTCAGCTACTGGGATACAGGCGAGTCTCAAGTGGTGCCGTGGATCTTCGGCATCGCGCACCCGACGGGATTTCCGGCGTTTACGCTGGCCGCCGGAATATTCGCGCATCTTTTCCCGCTCGGCGCCGTGTCGTGGCGGATTGCGTTGTTCAGCGCGATTGCCATGAGCGCCGCATGCTGGGCCATCTTCGCATCGCTGCGCGAACTTAAATGCGACGTGTGGATTGCGCTCGGCGCGAGCTGGGTGTTCGCTTTTGGCGAGATTGCTTGGACGCGCGGTACGCGTGCTGAAGTGCACGCGTTGGCGGCGGGACTCGCGGCGCTGACACTCTATTTTTGCGTGCGCTGGTATGTGTGCGGCGAGCCGCGCGCGTTCGTCATCGGGGCGCTGTGCTGGGGACTTGCGATCGCGACGCATCCGGTGACCGCGCTGCTCGCGCCGGCGCTGCTCGTCGCGCTCTGCGCGCGCGTGCGCGCGCTGCGCCTGCGTACATTCGCGCAGGGCTTGCTGCTGTTTGCCATCGGCGTCTCCCTTTACGCCTATCTTCCGATTCGCAGCGCCGTTGTCACGCACGCGCGCCTCGATCCCACGCTCGCGCTGGGTTTGCCGCCGGGCAAAGCCTTCTGGGATATGAATCATCCGGCGACATGGCAGGGGTTCCGCAGTTTCTTGAGCGGCTCCGATTATGGCGCGCTGCAAGCGTTTTCCGCGGCTTTGCATCCGGAAACGTATCGCACGGGTGTGCCGCCGTTTCTCCTTTCTCTGTGGAGTGAATTTACCGCGCTTGGGATCTTGGTAGCAGCCGCTGGCGCGATTGCGCTCGCGCGCAGCCGGCCGTGGCTTGCGGCGGCGGTATTGCTGGCCGCCGTCTGTCCCGCGGTTTTCGCTTTCGGCTATCCGGTCGAAGCGGATCTCGAACGCTATTATCTGATTCCGTTCATCGTTACGGCGATACTGGCGGGGTATGGCGCGAGTACGATTGCCAAAGCCATGCCCGAATTGCGCGTCGTCTCGATGCTGATCTTGCCGGCCATTGCGGTCACGCTGCTGGTTCTCAATCGAAGCACGTTCGCGCAGCCCAAATCGAGCGGCGCGGAGGGACTGATTCGCACCGTGCAAGGCCGCACGCCAAACGACGCCGTGCTGCTGGCGCCCTGGATCGATTCGACCGCGTTGGCGTACGCTGCGTACGTGGATCGTTCTCTCGATAAGCGTATCGTCGACAACGCTTGGCTCAGCGACGAAGCCGGACGCGTGCCCGGCTGGATCCGCGCCGGGCGTCACGTGTACGTGGTCGATCAAGTCTTCGGATCCGTGCCGGGGTATCGTTTGACTCGCATTCCGGGTTCGCCCGATCTCTACCGGGTCGAGAAGCGATGAAAGCGCGCGGATGCGTGACGGCGGGAATTGTCGCAACGCTGATCACCCTGATCGCCGGCCATTTCCGCACGACGCCCTACAACAACTATGTTCTGCTTGCCGGCGCGCTGCTGCACGGGCATACGTGGATCACGTGGCCCGGTGCATACATCGACGCGCTCGCCTACCGCGGCCAGCACTATGTGATCGAAGGTCCCGTCCCGGCGCTGCTGCTCCTCCCTTACGTCGCGATCGCGGGAACGGCCGCAAATCAAACGCTTCTCTCGGCGATCCTTTGCGGCGTCGCGATCGGTGCAGCGTGGGAACTAGGCGAGCGTTTGGGGCTGCAACGCACGGTCAACGTATGGCTAACCGCGTTCTTGCTGGCGGGAACCGACCTCTTATGGTGCGCGATGCTCGGTGACGTCTGGTTCATCGCGCACGTTAGCGCCGCAGCATTCACGCTGTTGGCGCTCGTGGAGTTGTGCGGCAAGCGGCGGGGATGGCTGGTGGCATTGTGGGCGGTAGCGGCGGCGGGCTCGCGGTTTTCCTTAGTGCTCGCGATTCCGGTCTATGCGGCGCTGCTCATCGCTGCGGATCCGGTGCCGCCAAGTTGGCGCGTGGATATGTCGCGGATGCGCGCAGCACTGCTCGGGTTCGCCGGCGTCTTAGTGGGCGCGGGCGCGCTCTATGTGGCGTACAATTTTGCGCGCTGGGGAACCGCCGCCGACATTGGTTACACGAGCTGGTACCATCAAGACCCGGCGGGATCGCCCACCGGATCGCCGTTCCGCTTGCAGTATGCGGGCTACGAACTCTGGTCGTTCTTCGTGCAGCGCCCGGACTTTTCGGCGGCGTTTCCATGGATACGTCCGTCGTACTCCGGCATTGCGCTGACGTGGACGAGTCCGGCGCTCATCTATGCCCTGTGGTCGAGAAAGCCCCGTGCGTTCGTCATCGCGATGTGGGCGGCGACGGTCCTCGTGGCCCTGCCGTCATTTCTCTACTACGTCAACGGATTTGCGCAGTACGGTATGCGTCACGCACTCGACTTCATTCCGTTTTTGTACGTGCTGATGGTGCTGGGCGCGCGCGAACGCTTACCGGTGTGGGTCAAAGTGTTGATCGCGTATTCGTTCGTGGCAAGTCTGTACGGCGTTTGGTATTGGAACGTGTTCTTGCGTTCGGGAAACTAGCGCGCTTCGAACGCGTCGCGTAAATCGGCCGCCGTTGTGGCCGGAGCGCTGCACATGTTTCCGCGGCAGAGATATGCGGCGGGCGCGAGCTTCGAATCCATTCCGCGATCGCGTAAAGTCTTTGCGTCATCGGGCGCGATCGTGCGCACGGCCAGCAACGGATCCGGCAGCGCGCGGGCGGTTTCGCGAAGGTCGCTCGTCTGTTCGGGCGATCCCACCAGCACGACCGACGCCGAGCCGCCGAAAAAGCGGCGCACGGCGCGCGCGAATGGCGCGGCAAACATCCGCATGCCGCCGTAATTCGATGCGTAGAATTGCAGCGTGCGCTCCGCGGTCGCCCGCTTAGCATCGTCATTTTCCAACACCGCGAGCCGCAAGAGAGTCTCTGCTAGCAGCGAGTTGTCGGCCAGCGGACGTTGCCGGACGGCCAGGTTGCCGAGCTGTTCTTCCTCTCCTGCATGGTCGTAATATCCGCCGTTTGTTGACGCGAAGGAGCCGTCGATCGCCGTGGCCAGCTCCCGCGCACGCTCCAAAAAGCGCGGCTCCCCGGCGCATTCGTGCGCATCGAGCAGCGCGCGCAAATATGCTACTTGATCGGTGAGCAGTCCGCGTACTTTCGGAGCTCCGCCCGGATCGAGAAAATGGTAGAGCAAACCGTTCTCGTCGCGCATGCGCTCGTGCAAACCGTCGAGTGCAGCGTGCGCCTCGCGCATCACGTCGTCGTCTTCCAGTGCGGCGGCAGCGAGCGCGAACGCGCCGGCCATCGCGGCCGTCCAGTTCGAGTATGATGTGCGATCGACGTATGGCGCTTCGCGTTTCCGCCGTTCGTCCAGCGGAAGGGCGAAATAGGCTTCGTCCGCATCTTGGCTGCCTGCGAAAAAACCCGTTTCTGCGTCGCGAAGAACGGTGCGCACGTATCGCAGCGCCGATTCCAGCGTCGATCGAAACGCTTGGTTGCGCGTCGTGCGCGTCAATTCGGCCAGGATTCGCAGCAGCGCCGCGTGGTCTTCGGTCATCTTCTCGAAGTGCGGAACGCTCCAGTCGCGCGTCGTCGAGTACCGGAAGAATCCGCCTTCGGTATGGTCGTACATGCCGCCGCCGGACATCGCCAACAGCGTCTTGGCCAACATGTCGTAGAGCCGCTGATCGCCGGTGGCGCGATACTCTTGCAAGAGAAAGTCGAGCACGTCGGTCATTGGAAACTTTGGCTCGGTGCCGAAGCCGCCGTATTCCGGATCGTAGGCGTCGGAGATCTCTTCGAGCACGCGCGCGATCATCGTTTCGCGCAGCTCCCCCGAAGCGGGATTTTCGGCGGGGCTTTCTTTGCGCAGTTGGACTGCGCGCTCTTCGACGTGTTCGCGATGCTCTTTGTAAAAGTCGGCGATTTGGTCGAGCGCCCCGAGCATTTGCTCCGGCGGCATGTATGTCGCGCCCGCGAGCAGCGCGCCGGCCGGCGCGAGGAACGCGGTGGTCGGCCAGCCGCCCTGGTTGTATCGCGCATTGATGTCCGGACGGCGGTCGTTGTCAACGCGCACCGGCACGAAACGTTGGTTGATGCGTTCGATCACGCGCGGATCGGAGTAACTGGTTTCGTCCATGACATGACACCAGTGGCACCACACCGCAGAGATCGAAAGCAGTATCGGCTTCTGCTCGCGCTCGGCTTGGGCGAAGGCCGCCTCTCCCCACGCCTGCCAAGCGATCTCGCCGGCGCGGTTGGGCCGGGGCGAAAAATGAAACTCCGAGCTCATCTTACTCGTCTTCCCCCGTAGCGCCGCGCAGGAACGTGGCGCCGTAGAGTATCCCGCCGAGCACGACCAGCGCCAGCGGCCCATCCAGGCGCCAGACTTCGGGTATGCGGGCTATCCACGCCGGCCCAGCCAGTTCGGCCAGAAACAGGGCCGCCGCAATCGCGAAGGCCAGGGCACAGGTGCGGTGGCCGGCGGCCCCCATCCCATAGACCTCTTCCTCGTAGAACGTCTGGGCCCGCGCCTTGCAGCGCCACCAGGCCAGGGCGGCCAGGCCTAGGCTGAGTACAAAACCGGACCAAACCCACATACCGCTCGCTTCGCCGCCCCCCGGTACGCTCGCTTGCACTCTGGGTATAAACCTCGCCGAGCTACGAAAGGAGCAGTGACTCGTATGGCTGATGGCCCGGTTGTAGTCAATGATGGCAGTGGGGGCGGAGCGGCTGCGGTAGGCATCGTTATCGTCGTCCTCATCGCGATCTTGATCGCGATCTTCGTATGGCATCCGTGGTCCTCGACGAGCAGCAGCACGTCGACGAACGGTGGCACCACGACTACCAACACCACAACTACTGGAGGAGGTACGAAACCCTAATGGCCGGCTTATTGTGGACGATTATCGTTATCTTGGTCGTTATTTGGTTACTCGGTTTTCTGCTCCATTTTGGTGGAGCATTGATCCACATCATCATCGTGATCGCGGTGATCTTGCTGATCGTCAACCTGCTGAGCGGCCGAGGAGCGAGGGTCTAGACTCTCGCACCTATCGGCATAATGCCGGCTAGGAAAACGACTAAAGGAGCGGGCCGGGTGCGGGAACCCGGCTCGCTCAAACGTTATCACGCCAAGCGCGATTTTAAAGCGACGCCCGAACCGCGCGGAAAGCCGGTTAAGGGCGGCAAGCGTTTGCGTTTCGTCATTCAAAAACATCGCGCATCGCGTCTTCATTACGATTTCCGTTTGGAAGCGGACGGCGTCCTCAAATCGTGGGCCGTTCCCAAGGGGCCGTCACGCGATCCCGCCGATCGCCGCCTGGCGATGCACGTTGAAGATCATCCGTTCGATTACCGCACGTTCGAAGGCATCATTCCGAAAGGCCAGTACGGCGCGGGCGAAGTGATCGTTTGGGACGAGGGCTGGTACCGGCTGGCCGAAGGCGAGGATCCGGCCACCGAAATCGGCCGCGGAAAAATCAAATTTATTCTCTCCGGAAAGAAACTCAACGGCGAGTTCACCCTCGTGCGTATCAAAGGCCGCAGTGGCGATAGCGGCGATCCGTGGCTGTTGATCAAAGACCACGACGAGTTCGTCGATCCGAAATACGACATCGCCAAGGATAACAAGTCGGCGAAGACCGGACGGACGGTCGAATCGTACGCGGAGGATCCGCGCGCGCCGCACTGGGACTCCGGGCGTAAAGCGGCGCGAGGCGCAACCAAGGAAAAAAAAAGCGCTAAACGCGATCCGGTACCGGTCATCCACACGCCCATGCTCGCAACGCTGGTGGACGAGCCGTTCGATGACGACGAGTGGCTCTTTGAAATAAAGTGGGACGGATACCGCGCGATCTGCACCGTCAGCGAAAACGGCAAGATATCGCTGGTTTCGCGTAACGGGCTGGACTTTTTGGGGCAGTTTCCGGAGCTGGAAGAATTGCGCGGCGCTTGGAGCACGCTGCCGGTTGTCGTTGACGGCGAAATCGTGAGCCTCGATGAACGCGGGCGGTCCTCTTTCCAGCGGCTGCAGGGCAGTTTCAACCGCAACCGTCCAAGCGCGCGGTCAAGCGACGCGAAGAAATATCCGCTGACCTACGCGGTCTTCGACGTCCTTTACGCCGACGGAAGAGACTTGCGCAAGACGCCGCTCGAAGATCGTAAGGCGATTTTGGAACGCGCCATCGGCGATACCGAGCTCGTGCTCTACTCCAAACACGTCGTGGGCGACGGCCGGGCTTTTTTCGAACAAGCCCAGCGCCAGCAGCTCGAAGGCATCATTGGAAAGCGCCGCGACTCGACCTATCACGAACGCCGCACCCGCGATTGGGTGAAGATCAAAGCGCAACTGATGCAGGAGTGCGTCATCGGCGGATTCACCGAGCCGCGCGGCAGCCGCAAAGGCTTTGGCGCACTTCTGCTCGGGCTCTACGACAAGGGCAAACTGTACTACGTTGGGCACGTCGGCACGGGGTTCGACACGAAGACCCTTGCCGCGATGACTGCGCAACTGAAAATAACCGAACGTAAAATCTCGCCGTTCGCCAACGACGTTGCATCGAATACCAAGGCGCACTGGGTCGAGCCGAAGTTGGTCGCGCAGATTCGTTTCACGGAGTGGACCCGCGACGGCGTCATGCGCCAGCCGGCATTTCTGGGACTACGGACGGACAAAAAACCGAAAGAGTGCGTGCGCGAAGTCGCGGTCGATACGGACGACATAGCCTAATGGCCCGCACGACGCAGAAAGCGAAGGTCGGTGGGCGCGAGCTGACCTTTTCAAATCTTGATAAGGTTTTTTGGCCGCGCGACGGCTATACGAAGGGCGATCTGATTGCCTATTACTTGAGCGTCGCAAAATGGCTCTTGCCGTACACCAAAGATCGCCCGTTAACGCTGCAGCGCTATCCCGACGGGATCGCCGGCCAATCGTTTTTCGAAAAGCAGGCGCCGAAGTTTACGCCGGACTGGATCAAGACGATCGACGTGACCGCCGATCAAGGCTCCCGGAAAATCGCTTACGTGCTCTGCAACGACGAAGCGACGCTCGCGTGGTGCGCGAACCTCGCGGCGATCGTGCTGCACGTATGGTACTCGCACCGGCCCACGCTGGAGTATCCCGACTATGCGCTCTTCGATCTCGATCCGGGCGACGGATGCCCGATGAAGACGCTCGCCAAAGTCGCGCTCGAATTTCACGATATGCTCGCGGATATCGGACTCACGCCGTTGGTGAAAACGACTGGCGGGAGCGGTTTGCATTTGGTCATACCGCTGCGGCCGAAATACGAATACGACGCGATCAAGCAGTTCGCCGAAATAGCGGCGCGGCGCGTGAACCGCGAGCTGCCGAAGCTCACGACGCTCGAACGCTCGATCGCGCGCCGGCCCAAAGGGACGGTGCTCCTGGACTGGGTGCAGATCGGTCGCGGAAAGACCGTCGTTCCGCCGTACGGTGTGCGCGCGCGGGATAAAGCTCCGGTTTCGATGACGCTGGACTGGTCGGAGATTGAAGAGTTTGCATCCAAGCGCCTCACGCCCGACGCGGCCAATGCGCGCTGGACGATCGCCAACGCGCGTAAGCGGCTACAGGACGAAGGCGATCTTTGGGCCGGGAAGCATTGGAGACCGGCCGCGCTCGAACCCGCCTTGAAAAAAGCGCAGCGCGCCTGGACGTAATGCCAGGGATGCGGTTCGGTTTCCCACAAAGAAAAGCAAGTGCGCAAGCGGATGAGCAGATCGCGCAAGCATTGCGTCGTAACGTTGGCGATCGTCTGTGCAGTTTTGAACCCGATCGTAACGCTCGCCTCATGCCCTAACGATCGAATTCTTCATCCAACGCTACAGATGCTCGCGGGAAGCGGCGCGCCGTCCCAAGCGAATGGCATTGCTCGCGACGCCGGATTCGTGGGTCCGCTTGGAGTTGCAATCGGTCCGGATGTCGACCCGCGCGGTATCATCGGCCCGAGCCTAGCTGGAATCTCTCAGCCCAAGGGAACCTACAGAATCGTTTTCTTCGGGGACTCGTTCGATTTCTACGGCATCACCTGGCCTGAATCGATGCAGGCGCAAGTTGAGGCGGGCCTCGCGCGAGACCATGACAGTAACGGCCTCAATAGATGTCCTTCGGTTATTGCCATTCGATACTCGGGAATCGACATTCTGGATGTCGCTAGCTTTGTGAGGACCTTTCTTGCCGACGGCGAGGCTGATCTGGTTATTGTCCCGGTTGAGGGCGATCTTCTTGGCTACGCTGCAAGAAAACATCCGGAGCTCAGCCAGGCTGCTTTGGATGCGTTAATCAAAAAACAACTTACCACCACGCAACAAGCGTTGACAGCAAGCGGAACAAGGATTCTTCTCGTACCAGTTCCCTACAGCACGCAAGTATCGCCACTGGAGCTCCTCGCGCTTCCGGCGGATTTCTTGGAAGGCTTTGAACAGGCTCGAAAATTCGAAGACCGGGTGGCATCTTTCGGAATGCCAACTTTTCGTCTTGCTGCAGAAATGGAAAAAGCGGAACGCGGTCCGAACAGGGTTGCCTTCGGAAGCCCCGATGATCCGCATCCTTCTTCTCAGGGCTTCACCTGGATTGGAAAAGCGATTCTACGCTATCTGGAATCTTGGAAACCGTGGTCGCGTTAAAGGCCGAAACAGGTCCAGGAAGCCTGATTGCTCCAATCTCCCTTACGGCGGCGGCAGCGAACCCGTTACGTCAATGACCAGTCCGCGCGGCGTGATTCCCCGACGCAAATCCCTCGTCCAGGCAATGGCATTTCTTTCGAGGGCTCGTGCGTCCGAGCGCATCGTGAAGATACGTTCAACGCCCTCGAACGTAGCAGCTTGGTAGACGGGGCTTACCGCTCCAGTCTTTTGATAGAGAGCGCGCAGCTCGAAACGGCGAGAGTGTAATCCCTTTGTCCGTTTTACCAAAACCGCGACGCCCGTAGCTTCCATTTCGCGAAGACCGGCCGCGCCCGAGATCCCATCGTGCGCGAGGCGGGAAACGTATGGAGTTGCCTCCCACAAGAAAAGCGTGGATGACGCCGTCGTGCGGGCTTCGATAATGGCGCCGTCGAAAGGGCGAGGCGCAGCCAGGAAAACGGACGCGAAGATAAAGCTCGCCACGGTGCGCATTTGCAATCTTCCTTATACGTTGGTTGCACCAACGGGAATCGAACTTTGGCGAGTTTCCGGCGTTTCGCCTTCCGTGACTGACCTGCAAGAAGGCAGCGCCTTGAGCTAGCGCAACGCGGCGGTTGCCGCTCTCACAACGCTGATGAAACGATCGACGGCCGCCTGCTGATCCGCGGCGTTGGTAGCATTAACGACTTCCGGAAACGCCAGCGGTGCGCGATCGATCGAATGGTAGTAACGATAGTTCGAGAGGCCTGCTTCAGCGTAGAACGCGGCGATGGCCGCGTGCTGCTTGGCCGAGAGCGCTTTCATAGCATCGGCGTCTCCTGCAATTTCCGCGCCGTCCAACGCGGCATCTACCGCGCGAGCCGCCGAAACATACTCTGTTAGCGCGCTCTGCAGCGCCGTTACGTCTACGCCGGTCTTGATAAACGGCGCGTCGAGCCGGAGCGCGGTCGCCAGGTTTTGCGCGTGATCGGAGACCCGCCATGGCGAAACCGTCGCGCTCGCTGCGCGCATGGCTTGAATTCCCGTGAGCACGGCGTCGGCAACGGCTTCTTTGTAGCCCGGATCGTACACGGCGATTCCGGGAATGTTATCTTCGGCGGTGTGATGCGCGCCGAAGTCACCGCGGAAACCATTCGACGAGCTCGGAATGCCAAGTTGGTAGGCAAAGGTTTGCTGGTCCGACCCGCTGCTGGGCGGCTGCAATAACGGGTTTGTCGCGGTTGTTCCGCTGCCGCTTCCAAGCATTGCGCCGTCGGGGCCGGGTACACCGTCGGCAATCTGTTTGATCGAGGCCCACAGTTCGGGCGAGGCGCGAATGAGAAACGGGCTGCCGGTCGTGACTTGATCGGTGTTGATGTACTGTTCCATATTGGCGCGCAGCTGCGGACCGAATTGGTAAGCGTACGAGATCGATCCGAAGAGACCGAGCTCGTGGCCATCCCACGACGCGATCTCGATCGTTCGCCTCGGACGCCATCCCTGCTGAAGCAGCCTGTGAAAACCGTCGGCATCTTGCATGAGCACCGTCGTGCCGCTGCCGGGATCGATCGCGCCGAACGCCATGGCATCGCGGTGGCTGCCGATCATGACGATGGAATTCGGCTGATCGGTTCCGCGAATGTCTCCGATGACGTTCCAAATGCGCACGACTTTGCGCTGCATCTGCACGGTCAAATGCGCGCGCACGTTCCCGCCAACGTGCGTGACGATTTCAAACAGCGGATGCCATTCGGGCGTGGCCACCGGTCCGCCCAGTGACGCGAGCAGCGCGCGAGCGGTGCGCTGCGTAACCGGAAGCTCGGGAATGTCGGGACGCGGAACGCTGTTCCAAGCGTTATGCGGAACTCCCGGCAGCGGCACTTGTCCGGGAAGCGTTACGTCCCCGGGCGGCAGCGGCGTCGGCGAACCCGACGGAGCCGGCGCGCCTGCGCGTTCGGCCATATCCATATTCTTGTAATTGCCGCGCGGCCACGTTTGCCCGCGTCCGAAGCCGTCGTTTGCTGGATCGGTGAATTCGACGATGCCGGCAACGCCGCGTTTCTTTAACTCGGCATACGATGCGCCGCCGCCGCTGCGCAGCAGCGCGATCGCGCCGTGCAGATCGATGTGCAGCGCGTCGAGCGCCTGCAGATCGGCGGCGCTGCCGTAGTTGACGTAGTACAGCGGCCCGGTGACGTCGCCGTCGCCGGAACTTCCCGCAAACGGCGCGCCGGCGGCGATCTCTTGCGGCGTGTGATGTCCGGATGTGCCCTCAAGCAAATCAAACTGCACCCGGTTCGGCGCAACGATCGCAAGCGATTCGCGCACCGGAGCGGTGAATTCGACGTCATACGGAATGACGCGCGTTTCAAAGCCGTCGGCTTGCAGGCGCCGCTGGAGAAAAACCGCGGTCGCGTAGTCGGCGGGCGTGCCGGCGCGGTGCGGCTTCGAGGATAGCTGCTGCTCGATTGCCGCCGCGTTTGCGGCGCTAGGCACGCCGGCGAAGGCCTTCTCCCAGTCCAGCTCTTGAGTGGACCCAGGGCCGGCCGCCCAGCCGATCAGATGCACCGCAGTAGCGGCCGCGAGAACGAGAAACATATCCCCTCCGGACCTAAGGCTTTAGGCGCGCCGCCTGGGGCTTCGGTTTCACCCGGGCGGGCGGCTTCCTGGGCAGCCCGGACGAGGGACGGGTCGCTTTCAGGTCGCCGGTCGGGTATAATCCTAGTCGCAGTTATCCACAAGGGGCATTTGCTTGGCACACGCCATTTGGTCCGGATCTATCAACTTCGGACTGGTCACCATTCCGGTCAAGCTCTTCACGGCCGTTCGCGGAAACGACCTGTCGTTTAACATGCTGCACGCCAAGGACGAGGGGCGGATCCGCTACGAGCGCATCTGCACCGTCGACAACAAGCCCGTTCCCTGGGACGAGATCGTCAAAGGCTACGAGTACGAAAAGGGCGACTACGTCATTCTCACCGACGAGGACTTCAAGAAAGTCAATCCGGAGGCGACGCAGAGCGTCGACATTTTGGAGTTCGTCGAGCTCGACAAGATCAACCCGATGTACTTCGACAAGCCGTACTATTTGGAGCCGACCAAACAGGGCCGTCACGCCTATGCCCTGCTGCGCGAAGCGCTCGAAAAGGCTAACAAAGTCGCGATCGCGCGCGTCGTGATCCGCACCAAAGAAACGATCGCCGCGGTCAAACCGTCGGGCGACGCGCTCGTGCTGGAGATCATGCATTGGGCCGACGAGATGATCGAAGAGTCAACGCTCGATCTGCCGGGCGAAACAAAACTGCCCGAGCCTGAAATGAAGATGGCCAAGATGCTGATCGACGCGATGAGCGTCGATGAGTTCCAGCCCGAAAAATTCACCAACACGTACCACGAGGAACTGCTCGCAATGATCGAAGCGCGCGCGGCAGGCAAGGAATTGCCCAAGCCCAAGAAAGCGCCCGCGCGGGCGAAGGTCGTCAATCTCATGGACGTGCTCGCCCAAAGCGTCGAAGCGAGCAAGAAGCAGCGCGGTGCGCGCACTGCAGCTGCCGAAAAACGCGCAGCGCATAAGGCCGCACCTAAACGCCGCAAGAGCGCCTAAGTCTTAAGCGGTTTCTTCTTTCAACTGCGCTTGCCGCCGCGGCTCGCGCCGCGTTTGTATCAACCCGGCGATAAGCGCGACGAACGCAAAGAAACAGGAGTAGGCGCCCGACCATTGAGGGCCAAAGCTTCCCAACGTCGCCGTAGAGATCGGTGGCGAGATAATCCCCGAAAGCGAATCGAGCGATGACGTCACGCCAAGCACGGTGCCTTGCCGCTTTGCATCGGCGGCCACGCTGATCAGCGCGGTCAAGCCGCTATTGCTGAGCGCCAATCCTAGACTAAAGAGCACGGCCACAATCGCCAGCGCATAGATCGAGTGGACGATCGCAAGCAGGCCGAACCCCACAAACAGCGATCCAAGTCCGAGTGTGGACATGCCGCGATCGCCGAGCCAGTCCGAGACGCGGCTAATCAGGAACACATTAACGAAAACGTTGAGCATCGAAGTGCTCGAGAAGAAATAGTCGGTTTGCTCCGGTGTGAAATGCAGTTGTCTGGCGAGATAGAGCGCCATCACGCTGAACCAGCCGTAGAGCGAAAGCGATAAAGCGAATTTTTGCCACAGCAGCGGAGCGAATTTCTTGTTCTGAAAGGTCCGAACGATTTCGGTGGGACCGACGACTTCTTCGGTTTTTCCGCGCGATTCGGGGAGATAGCGAATCGTCACGAGCAGCGTGAGGGCCTGCAGACCGGCCGCGACATAGAACGGCGCGCTATAGCCGAAGCGCTGAAAAAGCACCGACTCGATCAGCGGGCCAAAGATCATGCCGGCGCCGAACGTTGCGCCGATCAAACCGAACGCGCGCGAACGTTCTTTCGGCTCGACGAGATCCGCCACGTACGCTTGGGTGACGCCGATGTTTCCGCCCGAGAAGCCTTCGAGGATGCGCGCCGCAAAGACGAACCCGATGCTGCCCGCGGCTCCGAGCATCGCCCAGCCGATCGTCGCGCCGATCTGACTGATGATCAGCACGCCCTTGCGTCCGATGCGATCCGAAACGTTGCCCCAGATCGGACCAGAAATCAGCTGACAGAACGAAAACGTCGAGAAGAGCACGCCGACGACGAACGGCGACGCGCCAAAGTGCGTCACGAAGTACGGCAGCAGCGGAATCAGCATGCTGAAGCCGAGGATGTCGATGAACGTGATCCCGAGGATCGGGAAAAGCCGCCGTATCATTCGGCTTCGATCGGCAGAACGAGCGGATATATTTTTTCGCTCTTGCGAATGACCGTCAAGCGATAACTCCGGCGCAGGTCGATCAGCGTCAACAGGCGGTGCAAATCGTCAATACCGCGCACCGGTTGCTCTTCGAACGCCGTGAGGAGGTCGCCTTCGCGCAGACCGGCCGTTTCGGCGGGGCTGCCGGGCTCGACCGTTACGATCAACAGTGCCCGCGCCGTGGCCAGCTCGTGAAACCGGACCAGGCGCCGCGGGATTTCGAGGTCTTGGCCCGCGATGCCGAGATATCCGCGACGAACGCGGCCGTCGCGCATTAGCATGGCGGCGATGAACTTCGCGGTGTTGACGGCAATCGCGAAACAAATGCCTTGACCGGGAAAGACCGCTGTATTCACGCCGACCACCGATCCGTCGCCGGTAACGAGCGGGCCGCCGGAATTGCCGGGATTGAGCGCCGCGTCGGTTTGGATGACGTTGTCGATCAAGCGCCCCGATTGCGCGCGCAGCGATCGTCCGAGCGCGCTGACGACGCCCGCAGTGACGGTGTATTGCAGCCCGTAGGGATTGCCGACGGCGACAACCAGTTGGCCTTGACGCACCTGCGACGAATCGCCGAGCTTGGCCGGCGTAAGCTCGGGCGCGGATATTTGAACGACCGCGAGATCCGTGTGTTCGTCTTCGCCGACGAGCCGCCCGGCGAGCTCGCGCCCGTCGAGCAGCGAGACATCGATGCGATCCGATTCGTGGACGACGTGGCTATTGGTCAGTACGAATCCGTCGGGCGTGAAGACGAAGCCCGAACCGTTTCCGCGTTTCCGTCCCGAGCGCACTTCGATTCCGACGACCGAAGGGCTGACGGTTTGTGCGGCGTTCGTGACGGCTTGCGAGTAAGCGTCCAGCGGCGAAACTTCGCTCTGTTCCGAGACGGCGTGGAGTGGAACGGCCATGGTGCCTTTTGGAACCTGCGGCGTTTTGACGCGGTTTCACAGAGGGCCGCGCGGGCGCCCCGCGAAGCGGACGGCCTCTAAGCCCAGATGGCGGAATTGGTAGACGCGCTGGTTTCAGGTATCAGTGGCCGCAAGGCCGTGGGGGTTCGAGTCCCTTTCTGGGCAGATTTATCGACGCTGCACAAACACTTCGTCGCGAGCCGGCGTCTTATATAGTATGAAGGATCGCGCCCCGCTCTCGGATTTGGCGATCGCCGCCCTGAATGGGCATGAACAGGCCTACGACGCCCTGATTCGCGCGCTGTGGCCCAACGCATACCGAATTGCTTGGTCGATCCTCGGCGAGCGCTGCGCGGCACAAGACGCCGCCCAAGCTGCCTGTGCCACCATCTGCGCAAGACTTCAGACTCTTTCCGACGTGCGTGCGTTTGCCGGCTGGTCAACTCGGATCATCGTTTCGCACGCACGCGACCACGCTCGCGCGAGATCTCGTTTACTGCGTCGAGAGGCGGTCGGCTACGAAGCAGCGAGCGGCGTGTCGACGCGCGATGAGCCGATTGCGCGGCTCGATCTCGAAGCGGCGATCGCTATGCTGCCCGCGTCGCTGCGTCTGCCGCTGGAACTTTACTATTTCTTCGGTCTAACAAGCGGGGAAGTCGGCGTTGCACTCGGTGTACCGGCAGCGACCGTGCGTTTCCGCCTAATGATCGCGCGTCACCGCTTGCGGCCACTTCTCTCGGATTCAACCGCGCCGGCAACGGCACAGGAGACAGTATCATGAATGAAAGCCAGATCATCGAAGCGGCGCTCGAGCGGCGATTTGCGCGGGCTGTCGTCCCGGAATGTCCGCATGGTCCGTGGCGGCCGGCGCAATCCGCCAGGCCACGCCCGCGATCGCTTGGCTGGGCGTACGCATGCGCGGTACTCGTTGTCTTCGTTAGCGCGGGCGTCGCCGGTCAGGCCTCCGGTGTGCTACCCGACGGCTTCGCGCGTTTCTTCCAAGGGTCGGTGAAACCGTTGCCGCCCCTTATTCACCGCGCCGACCGGCTCACGATCGCGCAAGCGCAGCAGCACATGCCATTTACGATCGTCGTACCGGCTGGATTGCCGCCGCACACGATATTTCAATATGCCCACGTCGTAAGCGAACACCCGATTCCACGCGTTGCGCTGCTTTACCAAACCCAGATCGGCGCGGAGTATTACCGAATCAACATCAACGAGACGACGGCCGTCAGCGGCCCTCCCGTCGCGCACTTCGAGGCCCTATTCAAGGGAAAGGACGGGCGGATACACGATCGCACGTGGACGCTTCCGCTGCGCCGCTGGAAGCACGGAAACATCTTCATGGAGACACTGCCCCAAGGAATACCGCCGGCGATGGTGGATCGCATCGTTCGGGAAAACACACGCTAACCCCACCGCAGCTTGTAATTGCTCGGTCTTCCGCTAAAGGTCGCCGTCAAATCCTTCGCGTCGGTAGCTTTCCGGTTCAGTGTCGCCCGGCCAACGCTCGGACCGTTGCATCCATCTTTGTAGGGCAGAACGTCGACTATGATCACGGGCCCTTTGAACGTCCGTGCGTTGCTTCCGTGCGGTTTTAGACAAAACTTGTGCGCCTGCACTTGGCTCTTGTCCCACACGTGGAAATACGCGTACACGTCGGCTTCGTTGCGCATCGTAAACCGGTATTGTTGCGAGGCGTTAGAGGGGCTCAGCGCAAGAAGCGCCAGCGACGCCACGGATATTGCGAAGATAATGTTCCTCATTTTAAGAGACGGTCAACGTATTACCGCTTAGTCGTGCTCTGCATTTTCCACGCGTGCCGCGCAAGTGCCAGCGCGCTCCGTCGTTGTCGAAGTCCACGTAACATTGGCCTTTGCGTGCTAATACCGTAATCGTCATTCCACCATGAGAGGCGCTCGTGCAGACCGCGCCGCGGCCCTGCATCCGGCAATGCTCGCGCGGAACCCAGCTTAGCGTGTTGGGACGTTCCACGTTGATGGTCAGATCCGCAGCTAATGCGGACAACGGTACCAGCGCAAGCGCTGCCGCAAATCCAACGGTAAAAATACGACGAATCATGAAGGCTCCTTCCAGTGAATCGGTCGGAGTATTCTGTGCGATGGCCAGCCGCTAAACTACTGCAACGTCTACATTTTTGGTGAGCTGACTCTTCCCAGCAGAAACAGCCAATCTGGCAAATAGCTTGGCGTTCCGTCGGACGAAAGCGGCGTCGTTCCATCGCCGATCACGCTCACGTGGTAGATCATTCTTCCCAGGCGGTCGGTGCCCGGTGGATGGCGCGGCTCCAATGAAAGCGGCCGGATATTTGCGGTCGGAATCTGGAGTGCTGCGTACGCTCTGGAAATGAGTCCCGCCATGGGCTCGTTGACGTGATAAACGCCAAACCAGCGACTAACGGGCGTAGCCGGCGGCTTAGATAGCCAACTCGAAAGCCGCGCCGGTGCCTGGAAATCCCAGGGACTCGAAAACAAAATGACGCGATACAGAGGATGATCTTTTGCAATGAAGGCGGCCATGCCGGCGCCTTGGGAATGTCCGGCAAAAGCGATGCGAGCCCAATTTGGCGCGCCGCCGGTTAGGTAGGCATCCCATCCGTCTTTCGGGTGCGTGCGTGAGAGGTAACTCAGTAGGTGCACCAAACGGCTCCCGATCGATTCCGATGGCAAGTCGTCTATCACGCTCGTTACAGGATCGCCATAAATGCGCTTCTGGCGAAACTGCTCGGAACACGACGGATTCGGATTTCGTGGACACACGACGTTTACCGCATCGGCGTCGTCGTACATCAATCCGATGACGCGGTAACCATCGAGCGCTGCTGTTGCCAGAAAGGTGCGGACACCGCTCGGCGTACCGCCGGTTCCCGGCAAGAATACCAGCAACGGCGCAGCCTCCGATACGTTTGGGGCAAACGTGACAATATTGCCGTTCAAGAACCTATTGACCGACGGGTCCGCATCGTGCGGCGACACCACGTATGTGACGAGATTGCCCGGAGTTTGCCCTCGGGCAGCGGATAGGCTGAGCCCGAGAAGGAGCAGAGAGGCAGCAGCCGTTTTTAAATGCATATCACCACAGTTCGGATTGCGGCATGCGGTCGATACCCTTCGGATACGCGCCCTCGGGGTGAGCCTCCTTGAACTGCTTGCAGATCACCGCGATGAATTCAAAGTTATCCCACAACGCCGGCGTTTTCGTCGCAATGCGTCTGTTCGTGATCATCGGAGAGAGGCGCAGCCACGCGGTGAGAATGATGTCGCCCCACATGTCCGCCGTAAACGATCGGTCCAAGACTCCACGCTTCGCAAACAAACCGACGTTTTCGAAGAAATTCGCGACCGTGCGCGCTTGCTCGTATTTGGCCGGCAACGGGACCGCGACCAACTCGGCTCGCACGGCCGGATCGGCGTAGAGCGGCGGTAATTCGCGATAGACATATAAAATCGCCGTTCGGAACTTTTCCGACTCGAACGTTTCGCGAATCTCGTTGAGCGCCGTGATTTGATTGCCGCCCCGCATGTGCCGCAACTGAATGAGCGCAGCCACGACCGATGCGGCGACGACGAGCAGCGTCAGCAGCGACGAAACCGCGGTTAGCCATTCGGGCGACACAGCTGGATTGTACGCAAGATATCAGGTGCTAGCAAGACCCGCGCGGCTTTTATGAGAACGAATTGCTGGAGGACAGCATGATAACACTCTGCATTCGCTATACGCTCGACCACGACAAGCTTTCGGATTTTGAAGCCTATGCGAAGGCATGGCCGGAAACGATCGAGCGCTGCGGCGGCAAGCTGGTCGGCTACTACCTGCCGACCCGAATCGCCGGCCCGACAAATTTCGCGCTGGCGCTGATCGACTTTGAGAACCTTGCCGCGTACGGGCGCTATCGGGAAAGACTGGGCCAAGATGCCGAGGCGCTCGCTAACGTCGCGCGCATCGAGCGTGCGGGCTGCATCCTGAACGAAGACCGTTCGATTTTGCAACGAGCATAGTCATGGTTATCCGGCGCGCATCGCTCGAAGATGCGGCCGCCATCGCGGCCGTCCAGGTTCGCACGTGGCACGCCGCGTACGCGGGGCTTCTGCCGCAAGAACACCTCGACCGGCGGACCATAGCGTTGCGCACGGCCCAATGGAACGATCGTTTGCACGCCGGCCAAGAGGACGTGTTCGTCGCGTGCGATGCGCACGGGACGGTCGTCGCATTCGCGACAAGCTTGGCCTCAAGCGAACCCGTGGACGGCTTCGACGGCGAGATCGGCGCGATCTACGTGCTGCCCGAAGCGCAACGTCAAGGCCTTGGGGAAAGGCTGCTCCGCGCCGCGGGTACGGCGCTGCAAGCTAAAGGCTTTCAATCTGCGTGGCTGCGAGTTTTGTCGGATAACACCCAGGCGCGGCGCTTTTACGAAAAGTTAGGCGCGCAAGTCATCTGCCAAACTACCGAAGAGATCGACGGTTTTGCATACCGCGAACACCTCTACGGCTGGCGAGATCTGTCTAAGCTTTAGGGCCCCAGCCCGAGAAAACGCCTGAAGGTGTCGGAATTGTCGTAACGCGTTCGCTCAAGATCGTCGGACTCGGAGTGTTATTCTCCGGCAACGCAAGCTGGCTGAGCGGTTCACGCTCGTTCATATTGTTTTTCATCATCATCATCCTACCGCATGGTTATACGGCGCGATATGACATTTGTTTCGTTACGTTCCGGCGTCGCCGCCGAACCGAAAGAGATACTTGACCACAAAACGGTCGAGTGTGCGTGCCGCCGCCGGCGTTCCGAAATTGAGGAACAGCTCATCGCCGGTGCGGAACCGGTGGTGATAGGCCGCCGCCAGATTGACGCCCGGCGGCGAAAAGCCGCCGCGCCCGTTGACCGAGCGCAACGAGATCGTGAAGTTTTCATACGGCCCCAGTTGCGCGCCGAGCGATATACGTCGCAGCCATTGCGAATCGAAGGCGCCGGTCGTCATCGCGCGTTCGAAGTTGCCGTCGTACTCCAATCCCAACGAGAAGATGCGCCCGAGCGGCCGCGACGTCGTGAATGAATAAATGTGCATGTAGTCCGGCCCGTTGTCGTTGGGTCCGACAAAACCGAACCCGAACTTTCCATAGGCTGTCTGGAAATCGACCGGCGTGGCGGTTCCGTCGCGATAGCCCACCGCTACCGTTGCAAGGCTGAACGTGTCGGTTCGTCCGCAGAAATAGCCCGGGAACCCCGTGAAATACGAGCGCGGAAGATTCGGATCGTTGCAGTTGGTATGAAAACCGGCCGGGTCGACGAGCGAATAACTGCGCAACTCGTCGATCGACGGACCGAGGCCGATCGAAAAAGCGTTCTTGAACGTAGCGTTCAGAGAGATGCTGGCATCGGATTGATGCACCGCACCCGAGCGGTCCAAGAAGCGATCGGCGTTCACGAAGACGATGAAGTTTTTTACCGCCTTCGTCGAGCCGCCGGCATCTCCAAAGAAATTGAAACCGTGAATATCCGAATTGGCGGTGATGCCATCTAGGGGGTTGTAATTTGGACTAATGTCGCTGTAGTCGAGATTCCACTCGTAGTTCGGTTTGTGCACGTCGATGAAGCCGTTCAGACTGTGCGCGACGCCGCCCGGAACCCACGAACCGTGCTCGCTCGCATCGTTGACGCCGTATACGAAGCCGTTCTTCAGGTTGCGCCCTTTGATGCCCGCTTCGAGCGAGGTGTCGTCGCCGAAGACGCTGTGGTGCGCCATCACGCCGTCGGCCCACCACAGAAAGGTGCGGTCTTGCAGCGTGTGCGTGTAACCGAAGGCCGTGTCGTCGAACGTATTGCCCGTTGTTTGATCGTAGCCGCGGAAATTCAGTACGCCGAATGCCTGGCGGCCGAACGTGCCTTCTACCTTCTCACCGCGGTCGAACGGACCGACCGACGGAGAGTAAAAGAGTTCATTTCCGCCCGCCGGCGCCTGATTGGGATTGAGAAACGCGGCGCCTTGGGAGAAAAACGGACGATACTCTTGCAAGAAGCGCCGGAACTCTTGCGGCGCGATCGTCTGCTGATCGATCTCCACATTTGAAAAGTCCGGGTTCACCGTGCCGACGAAGTTGATCGTGCTGGTCAGCGGATAGCTGACGTCGAGACCGGCAACGCGCACCGTTTCGGGCAAAAACTGCCCGTTGGCTTGCTGAAAAAGTTTACGATCCCGGCCGAGCGTTTCGAGCGTGTAGAGTTCAGCGCGCGGCTTCGGTTTCGCCGCCGCCGTTGCGCCGGTGGTAATGCCGGTCCACGACGGCCAAAAACGGGCGTCGGAAAACAGCGGGAACTGATTGCCGACCTGGCCGTCCTGCATAACGCCATCGTACGCCCACGTATAGTGTTCCGCGGGCGCCGCGACGTTGCGAATGAAATTGATGCGCCAGGTTTGGTTGGCCCCGCCGCGTATGCGCAGCACGTCGAGCGGAATGATCATGACGGCGCTCCACGAGTCGCCGTTTATCGCGGCGGCGGATTGCCAGAGGGGACGGTAGCGCGCATTTTCACTCGCCTGCTCGTAGCGCGCGCCGCGCGGCGTCGTTTCGAAAAAGTACACGTTGGATCCGGATCCGCTCGTGTCGAGCTCGACGCCCACGAAATCGTCGTTGCCGAAGCCGACGTCGTTGGTCGCCTGCGTCGCCGTGATCGGCGTGCCGCGCTGCTCGGCGCGAAAGGCGACGTAGAGGTTGCGCGAGTCATACATCATCCACACTTGCGTAGCGTGCGGTGCGATCGTGCGCGTCGTCAGATCCTCAAAACCGCCCGATTCGGGAATGGCACCGGCTGTCCACGCCGCCGCCGGAATGGACGGATCGAGCGGCGGCGGCGCCGGCGCTTTTACAGCCGGAAGCTGCAACGTAGCAACGACCGACGCGCGGGCGGGCGACCCGGCAAGGAGCACGGCGGCGAGCATGGCGCTCGCGCTCAGGCATGACGAAAACTTCAGAGGATACTCCACATTTCAACTACTAAATTAATCTTTCACCGGTTTCGCCGTCTTCAGAAAGCCATCAAAATGCTGTACTTTGGACCGTTCCGCCTCGACTCCGAGCGCTTGCTCCTGAGTGTGGGCAAGCGTCCTTTGCCGCTGGGCCCGAAAGTCGTGCGCACGCTGCTCGCGTTCGCCGAACGTCCGGGGCAGGTGCTCGCCAAGCGCGAGCTGCTCGATTTCGTTTGGCCAGAAGGGTTCGTTGAGGAAGGCAACCTCGCGCAAAACGTTTACGTGCTGCGGAAAGTTCTGCGCGCTCACTGGACCGATTGCATCGAGACCGTTCCGCGCCGCGGCTATCTTTTTACAGGCGCGGTCTCCACGTCGCCGGCCCCGCATCGCGCCGCCGTGCGGTGGCAATACGTTGCCGCAGCCGCGGCGCTTGCGATTTCACTCAGTTTCACGCTCGTCCACGGCACCGCGCGTTCCCGGCCGGCGCCCTCCGAGTTGAGCGCCAACGGCCAGCGCCTCCTCGCGATGGGGACCTATTATTGGAAGCAGCGCACGGAAGCGAGCGTACAAAAGAGCATCCGGTATTTTCGCGCGGTGATCGCGTCCGATCCAAAAAATGCGCGCGGATATGCAGCGCTGGGGGAAGCCTATGCGATCGAAGGCGATTACGGCTACGCACCGATGAAGAGAACGTATGCGACGGCGCGCGCGATCGCGCGTACCGCGCTCAAACTCGATCCGCAACTTTCCCAGGCGCACGCCGCGATGGGGATCGCCGAAGATGTGCCCGGCACGCGGGCTGCCGCGCGCGAACAGTACCGTACGGCGATCGCGCTCGATCCGGGTTATGCCGCGGCGCACCAGTGGTACGGCTCCGCGCTCGTCCAGCAGGGAAGAGCTCGCGAAGGCTTCCTCGAGCTGCGCAAAGCGGCGCAGCTCGATCCGGTTTCACCCGCGGCGCTTTCCTGGCTTTCCGAAGCCGCCTATCTTTCGCGGCGTTACAACGAGGCAATCGCCTACGCGCGCGAAGCCTCTGATCTCTCGCCGGAGCGAGCCGACCCGTACGTTGACATGGGGCTTGCCTACGAGGCAATGCGGAATTATGGGGCCGCCGAACGCGAATTCCGCCGGTACGCCGTTATCTGCCCAGGCTGCCGCAGCGAGGCGGCGGCGCTGCTCGCCCACGCCTATGCGCGGGGAGGCGACGTTCGCGCGGCCGCGGCGCAGCTGGCCATGGCCCGCCGGGGTCCCGAGTCGGCCGATTCGGGAGATGTCGCCCTCGCGCTCATCGCCCTGAATCGCCGCGGCGACGCGCTTGCGATGCTCAAGTCCGCCGGTCCGAACGCCGGCCGCATGGCGGTCGATCCGCGTTTCGATGCGGTCCGCGGCGACCGCCGCTTCAAGAAATACTTGAAGCTACCGGCCTGATCGCTCTTCGAGTCAGAGCTCCTGCTCGTCGAGCGGACGCTCTGCGGCAGCAATGAGCTCGTTAGCAAAGTAGAACGTGACGCCCCTGTGAATAAAGGGCTCCTTCGACAATATTCCGAGATCGATAAGCCTTTGCACATGCGACTTTGCGGCGGGATACGTGATACCCGTCAGAGTTTTCGCACGCGGCACCGACATAACCGGCACGTCAAATAGGGCATCTACGAGAATGTGAGACTTATGAGATCGAACCTTGGTGCTCTCCACGAGCGCATGGTAACGTGTACGTAAACCGGCCAACAACTTCGCTCGTGCCGCAGAATCCTTAGACTGCGTGGTTACTGCCTCTAGGAAAAAAAGCACCCAATCTTCCCATGCCCCGCGAGTGCTAACTCTTAAGAGTTTGTCGTAGTATTCTTCCTGACGTTGTTGAAAGAAAGCACTAATGTAAAGCATCGGAGCCGTTAGGATTTCTTGGCATTCAAGCCACGCCGATATCATGATGCGTCCAACGCGCCCGTTTCCGTCGCGAAATGGATGGATGGTCTCGAACTGATAGTGCGCCACAGCGAGCCTTATCAGAGGCGGCTCATCATTGCTTTCCAGATAAGATGCCAAATCTTCAGTAAGCTCACGGACGAACTCTGCGGGCGGCGGAACAAATTGCGCTTGTGACGGCGGAGGCATTCCGATAAGCACCGTGCGATCGCGCAAGCGGCCCGGAGTGGTTTTTTCTGGCTCGATGTTTCGCATAAGGACGTTGTGAATTTCACACAACAGTCCAAGTCCAAAGGGAATGTCATTGCAACGTTTGCGGCTATACTTGTAAGCCTCGACGTAACTAGCAACGGCAACGGCATCATGGTCCGGCCTCTGAGTCAAATCGAAGAGAGCGAGATCCCCCAGCGTCGTCCTCGTGCCTTCGATTCTGCTTGACATCAGCGCTTCGCGATTTAGTGCGCTTCGGAAGAGACTCTGCGGGTCTGGAAGATGTTGGGCGACGCCATCGAGGAGCGCCAGAGCCCGGTCTGCATGAGATAGCGCTATGCGGATCGCTTTTGATCCGACATCGAACTTCGGAGGCAGCTGGTCCGGTAGAAAAGCAACGCCCTTATTACCCCGTTCGTCGGTAAAATCTACCAGGCGGCCAGGCGCCTGCGGAGTAAAGTTTTCTCGTATCATGGACCTTAATGTTATAGTTTCGCTAGTCCAAACTATAATAGACGCCTCCCACCTTATAGGCAAGGCCCCTGTAAATTGCTATCCGACCCCTTTGGCTGCCTCTTGGCACAGGTGCCCCGCGAGACCAAAAAGTTTCGCAAAGGGGGTTGACGACGGGGAGTTTCGTGCTATTATACTAGTGTACTAGTACAACAGCGTATTGGTACTCTAAGGAGAAGCGAAATGACGTTCCCCATCAACTTCCAAGAAGCGACCGAGCGTCGCAGCCCGAGCTTCCCGCTCTCGAACCAGGGAAGCCTGTTCCTAGGCTGGGGTCCGAAGCTCTAAAGGAGCCGGCCATGCCTGCAATATTCACGGTAGACCCGCGCAGCGGCGTTCCGATCTACCTCCAACTCATCGAGCAAGTCAAACGCTCCGTGGCCCTCGGCGTCCTCGCTCCCGGCGAGCAACTGCCTACGGTCAAACAACTTGCCGTCGATCTGACCGTCAATCCGAACACGGTGGCGCGGGCGTACCGCGACCTCGAGCACGATGCGGTTATCGAGACGGCTCCGGGGCGTGGCTCGTTCGTGCGGGCGGATGGAGTCGCCAAACAGACTCGCGCCGCGACCGACGTTGCGGGCGAAGCGGTGACACAAGCGGTCCGTGAAGCAAAATCGTTAGGTTTACCCGCCGCCGGCGTGCGCGAACTCTTTGAGTCCGCACTGACGCGGTGGTTTCCGGAGGAAAAATGAGCACCATTTCCATCGAACATTTGAGCAAGTCGTACGGAAAATTTCTGGCCGTCGACGACGTAACCATCGAGATCCCGACCGGTTCCGTCTTCGGCCTGCTCGGACCCAACGGGGCCGGCAAGACGACGACGTTCAAATGCCTGCTGGGGCTGGCGCGCACGAGTTCGGGCGTGGTCCGCTTTGACGGCAACGAGTTAACCCCGGCGCTTTTCGAAAGCATCTCGTACGTGCCCGAACGCAGCGTTCTCTATGAATGGATGAACGGGGCCGAGCATCTGGAAATGCAGCGGCGCACGTTCAAGCGTTACGATTCCAAACGGGCAACACAGCTGATGGATCTGTTCAAGTTGGATCCGCGCAAACGCGTGCGCGCGATGTCCAAAGGCATGCGTACGGCGCTCGCGATCGTGATGGCGTTCGCGATCAATCCGGAAACGCTCGTGCTGGACGAGCCGACCAGTGGTCTCGATCCGGTCAATCAGCGCGCGGTTCTCAACCTTATTATTGAAAGCGCCGCACAAGGCGCGACCATCGTGCTCTCGTCCCATCAAATCGGTCAGGTCGAACGCGCGGCGGATCATCTCGCCGTCCTGCAAAATGGACGCGTGATTCTGTCCGGCGCCGTGGACGATTTGAAATCCGATCGCAAGATCGTCGAAGGAATCTTCCCTTCCGAGACGATCGCGCTGGACGGCTTGCGCCGCGACGCACGCATCGAGCGGCTCGATCAATCCGGCCGCATTCTTCGGCTGACGGTCACCGCCGACGGCGGCGGTCTGGCGGAGGCGCTTTCGAGTATGGGCGCACAGAGCGTGCGGATCGTTGACTTGAACTTGGAAGATATTTTTCTCAATGCCGTCTCGCCCGGTTCGCAGACTGCAGATGTCGTGGAGGCTCGCTGATGTACTACTATTCGGAAGTGCTGCGCGGAATGCGCGCGCTGCGCGTCGTTGCCATCATTTTAGGCGTGTTCTTGGCGCTGGCAATTGTCATGCGGCTGTGGGCGCTCAGCGAACACAATCCCGAGAGTGTTGCGACCGCGCTGCAAGGCTCGCCGACCGCGCACGTGACCACGAAGACGCTCCCCGACGGAACGGTCGAGACCGTCATCGACGACAAGTTCAAACACGTGCACGCGATCGTCGAGCGGCGCGGAGCAGTTTTTCATATGGATGCGACCATGCCGATTGGTGAGGCGCCAAGCCACAATAATTTCTCGATGGGGTATTCCAGTATCGATCAAAACCAACGCTCCGGCGTTGCGCACATTCGCGTGGTGCGCGACATGTCGGCAAATATCGGCATCGGTATCTTGTTCGCCATTTCGTGTATCATCGGGCTGGTGACGGCAACGATGCTCGGCGGCGTGCTCGCCAAGGAAAACGACGGCCATTTGGAGCTTGCGTGGACCAAGCCGGTTTCGCGCGAGCGTTTGGCCATCGCCTCAATCGCGGTGGACATGGTAACGATCGTCGTTTCTCAGCTTGCGATGTTTGCGCTCACGCTCATCGTTGTCTTGATGTTCGTCCGGCCGCATCTCTACGCCAATGCGCTCACTCCTTGGGTGATCGGGCTCGCGGTGCTAGCGCCGCTCGCCTGGTATGCGTGCCTGACGGCGTTCAGTGCATCCCTCAAGCGCGGCCTCGGGCTGGTCTGTGGGTTGGGATGGCTGGCGGCGCTGATGATTCCAAGTGTTGCCGGAGCAACCGCAACCAGCTCCAGCGATATCGGTCGCACGATTCACTCGATTTTCCAGCCGCTCGCCTACATCGATCCAATCGCGTACATCTCGTTTCACGGATCGATGGAAAGCGCCGGACTGCAAATGCACACCGTCGTCGGCAGCATCGAATTCTCGACTCTTATGCTCTTACTGCTCACCGTCGTGTACGCGGCGCTCGCGGTGCTGCAATGGCGCCGGGTGGAGGCTTAAATCATGGACCTGTTCGGAATGAAGTTTTCACTGGCGCTGGGCGCGTGGCGGTTGCGTTTCGTACTGATGCTCGAAGACGCCGAGGCGGTAGCGATGCAGCCGAAACCTGCGCCCTCGCAGCGTCCGGTTTCTCTGCAGAGCATGCTGAACTAAAGGATGAACGCGCTCGGATGCGAGGCCGCAGTGTATTTGAGCGATCCTCCGGTTACCGTGTAGAAGTACACGTTCGGATCGACGGGGTCGCCGTCGAAGCCGAACTGAAACGAGCCGACGACCGTGTCGTAAGAGATCGGCGCTTGCAGCGCGGAGAGCATCGCTAGACGGTTCGTCGCGCCCGTGCGTTTTGAAGCCGAGATCACGATTTGCGCGGCGGCGTAAGCGAATGCCGATATCGCCGTGACCGGCGTGCGGGCGCGAAAATCGGAGAGCACGTTGGCGACATCGGGCGCCCGGTCGAGCGGCGGAAACGACGTCGAGACCAGCGCGCCGCTTAAAGCGCCGGCGTACTTGTCGAGCGTTCCCTGATTGAAAAAACCTTCGCTCGCTCCAAACGCGCCGCCGAAACCGGCAGTTTTCAGCGCATCTACCAGGGGACCCAATCCTCTGGTTTCGCCGCAGAGGTAAACGTAGTCGGGCTTTTTCGCAAGGATGGCTTTTGCCGCCGCGCCGTACGCGGGCGAGTCCCATGAAAACATGTACGTCTCGGCGGCGATGCCCAGCGCGCCCGCCTGATCGACAAAACCGGCGGCGACGTCCGGACCGTAATCTCCGTCCTGGGTGACGGCGATTGCACGTTTGGGTTTTCCGTGCCGCGCGAGATACCGTGCGAAGAGCTGGCCCTCGGTTCCGTCTTTGGCCGGGAGGCGCCAAACGTTGCGGTAGCCGCGAGCGGTCACCACGTTAGCGGTTGACGCGCAGACCAGCAGCGGGAGCTGCGCGTTTGCGTAGGTCGGAAGTGCGGCGGCCGTGAGCTTGCCATCCAAGCCGCCGATGACGGCGACGATCGACGGATCCGACGCGGCAAACTGAGCGTTTTGAATCATCTGCGCGAGCTCGCCTTGATCGTCGAAGGCGCGGTAAGCGTACGCGGTACCGAACGATCCGATGCTGACGTTGGTTTCGTCCACCGCCGCGCGGACGCCGTTGACGAGTTGCCGGCCCGCTTCACTGCCCGTTCCCGAGAGCGGGCCGATGATGCCGATCGTCACTTGCAGCTGAAAGTTCTGGGCCAAAGCGCGGGCGCCCGGCAGTACGCCGGCTCCGCTTGCCGCCAAAGTCAAAAAGTGCTTCCGCTTCACCGCTATCCCAACGAAAACGCTACGGCTGTCGTCGCAAAAAAGACGACCGAGAACGCCATATTCGCCTTGAAAACGAGATCGTTGAGCGCGAAGATATCCGGCTCCCGCTCGAGCGCGCGAATTTCGGCGAGCAGCAGCACGCCCGCGGCGAGGACGCCCAGCACATAGAGCTTGCCTGCATGCCCGGCGAGGCCGGCGGCCGTCAGGAGTACGATCATGAGTGCGTGCAGGCCGGTTGCCCAGCTGCGCGCCGTGCGTTCGCCGAAACGAGCGGGCAGCGAGCTGAGCGTTTGCGCACGGTCCACCGCAAAATCCATGAGCGCGTAGATCACGTCGAACCCGGCGACCCAGACCGTGACTGCGAGAAAGAGGAGGACCGCTGAAAGATCGATTCCGCCGCGAATCGCGATGAACGCTCCGAGCGGCGCCAACGCATCGACCGCGCCGAGAACAAAATGCGTGAGCCATGTGTAACGCTTGCAGAGCGGGTAGAAAATCGCCCCGAGCGCCGCTACCGGTAACAGTTTGACACAGAGCGGATTCAGCTCCCACGCGGAGATTGTCAGCAGCACGAGTCCGGCACCGCACGCCCACAGCATGACCGCCGGATCGAGTCTGCCGGCGGCGAGCTCGCGGTTAGCCGTACGCGGATTGCGCGCGTCGATCTCGCGATCCAAGTAGCGGTTCGCGGCCATCGCCGCGGTGCGCGCGCCGAGCACCGCGAGCGTGATCCAGATCAGCGCGTGAAGCCGCGGGATTCCGCCGGCGGCAAATATCGCGCCGGTGTAGGCGAAAGGCAGCGCAAAGAGCGTATGCTCGATGCGGATCTCTTTGAAAAACGCGGCGGCCCGGTTCAGCGCAAACCTATCTTTGGCCCGACCAGTCGTCGGGCTCGAGCGCACGCTCGATGCGGTCCAACCCGTACTCTTTCCAGCGCGCGTCCACTCGCGAGCGCGTCGCGTCGTCCATGATCATGTCGGGAGGCCACTCGCGCGTATAGCCTTCGGCCGCCGTCTTGCGTGTTGCGTCGACGCCGACTTTCATGCCGAGCGCAGGCGTGTACGATCCGTGATCGAGATCGTCAACCGGGCCGGGCATCATGACAACGTCGTGTTGCGCGTCGAGATTGTTGAGCACGAACCACGCGACCGTGCGCGGATCCTGAACATCAACGTCTTCATCGACGATGACGAGGACGCGCGTCAGCATCATCATATGCCCCAGCCCCCACAGCGCGTTCATGACTTTTTTGCCCTGGCCGGGATACGCTTTGCGAATCGAAACGATCGCCAGATTTTGAAAGCCGCCTTCGACCGGCAGATTCATGTCGACGATCTCCGGTACGACCATCTGCAGAAGGGGCAGAAAAATTCTTTCGGTCGCTTTTCCGAGCCACGCGTCTTCCATCGGCGGTTTTCCGACGACCGTTGCAGGATAGATCGCGTTGCGCCGGTGCGTCACGCACTGCACGTGAAACGTCGGATAGCGGTCGGCCAAACTATAAACGCCCGTGTGATCGCCGAACGGGCCCTCGACGCGCACATCGGTATTATCAACGTACCCTTCGAGCACGAATTCGGCATCGGCGGGAACCTTGAGGTCGACGGTCTTGCACGCGACCAATTTCACGGGTTTCCCGCGCAGCAGACCGGCAAAAAGATACTCGTCCACCACCGGCGGAAGCGGCGCGGTCGCCGCGTACGTTAGCACGGGATCCGACCCGATCGCGACCGCCACCGGAACGCGATCTCCCCATGCTCCTGCGTGCGCGCGGCCTTGTTTGTGCCGCTGCCAGTGCATCGCGGTTTCGTTCGGACCGTAGACTTGCATCCGGTACATGCCGACGTTGAAGCGTCCGTTTTGCGGATCTTTGGTCACGACGAGCGGCAACGTGATGAACGGACCGGCGTCCATGGGCCACGTGGTCAGTACCGGAAGTTTGGTGAGGTCCGGCTTGTCGAGCACCACGTCTTGGCAGCTTCCTGAAGAAACCGTTTTCGGAAGTGCCGCGGCGAGCGGCGCAAGCGAAAGCAACTTGCCGATCTTTTCCATCGCCGACTGCGGCATCGACATGTCGAGCAGTTTGCGGATACGGTCGCCGGCTTCGTCGAGCGTCGCGGCGCCGAGCGCCATCGCCATGCGCCGGCGCGATCCGAACTGATTGGTCAGAACGGGAAACTGCGAGCCCCGCACGTTGGTGAAAAGCAGCGCGGGACCGCCACGCTTCACGACGCGGTTGGTGATTTCGCTGATCTCTAATTTTGGATCGACTTCGCTCTCGATGCGGTGAAGTTGACCGGCGCGTTCCAGCGCCGCAACGAAATCGCCCAGCGAGTCGTAGGTCATTCCTCGAAACCCATACGCCGCATGAGCGTGCGGTCGCGCACGCGTTCCGGAAGCGCGGTGAAGATGCGGCGCATCCAGCCCGCGGGCGCGCCGACGGGGTAGCGCGCGCGAGGTTTTTTCGCCGACAGCGCATGGAGCACGACGCGCGCGACGACGGCCGGATCGATCCCGGTTCGCTTCTGGCTTTCGCTCAAGCTCGCAAGCGCGTTGAGATGTTTTTCGTAATAGTCGCGGACTTGCGGAGCCCGCGCGAGCAGCGACTCCTTTTGGCCGCGGCCTTTGTTCCAGATCGGCGTGTCGACGTTGCCCGGCTGCACCACCGCTACCCAGACGCCCGAACCGCGCAGCTCCATGCGCAGCACGTCGGCCGCGGCTTCCAGCGCGAACTTCGAGGAGCTGTAGGCGCCAACGAATGCCGAAGCGATCTGTCCCGAAACCGAACTGATGAACACGATGCGCCCTTTGGAAGCGCGCAGCATCGGCAGGAAGGCTTGCGTGACGCCGATCGCTCCAAAGAAGTTCACTTCGAATTGGCGGCGCAGCTCATCGAGCGGCAAGAACTCCAGCGGGCCCGGAATGGCGATGCCGGCGTTGTTGACGACGCCGCGTAGCCTTTGACCGCTTTCATGCACGATGTGCGCCGCATCGCGAACCTGTTCGGCGTCGGTGACGTCGAGCTGCAGCGGCGCCACGCCAGCGATCGCCCCCAAACGCTCGGAGTCGGCCGCGTTGCGCACACCGGCAAAAACCGTATAGCCTTCAGCCGCGAGCAACGCGCTCACGGCATAGCCGATTCCGGTCGACGCACCGGTGACGAGGATGGCCTCTTTCAAGGTGTCGGCGTGGCGGCCGGAGCTCGCCAGATCGTTTTGCCGTTTGCGTCGTACATCCACGCGGAGGGCGCGCCGCCCTTGTCGGCGTCAAGCATGAATCCCATGCGGCCCTTTTTGTTAAACCAGAAGAACACCGAAGGGCTCAGTTTGCCTGACGACCCGTACGAGAAACCAACTCCAAGATTCTCGTCGCCATAGCCCTTTCCGTAGTAGAGTCCTCCGGGGCCAAGCGTCGTGAGGTAATGGTTGGCGGCAAAAAAGTTCAGTTGCGGTTCCGCAGGTCTCTTGTCGGGATATTTCACCAGCGCCAGCTCGGCGAGCAGTTTGCCCTGCGCGTCCACCAAACGAAAATCGCGGGCGGAAATGACGCCCGGCGCACCGGCGGCTTGAACCGGCCGGACCAGCTGCTGAGAAAGAATTCCACCCGCAAATCCGGCGAGCACGGCAAAGACCAGAGGGAGCATCTGTGAACGGATCGGCATACTCTCTTCCTTCTAAATGGAACGCAAAGGCCCGCATCTCTGCGGGCCCTTGTCATTCGACAGTCGTCGTCCGGACGCTACTCGCGGCGTCGCGGTCTGCGCGGGCGGCGGCTCCCGCCGCTGCCTCCGCCGAATCCGCCGTCACCGCTGCGCGCCGGCGCCGGTTCGAACGAACCGTTTCCCGATGCGCCCGCAAGGGTGGCCTTATGCGAGAGATTGAGACGGCCTTGGCCGTCTACTTCCATGACTTTGACCGTGAGCTCGTCGCCGACTTTGACGACGTCTTCAACTTTTTCGACGCGGGTCGGCGCGAGTTGGCTGATGTGCACCAAGCCTTCTTTGCCGGGCAGGATCTTCACGAACGCGCCGATGGCAATGATGCGGGTGACTTCACCGGTATAGGTTTCGCCGACGACGATGTCTTTGGTGATCGCCTCGACCTGCGCGCGGGCTTTTTCAGCCGACTCGCCGTCGAGCGCGGTGATGTACACCTTGCCGTCGTCCTCGATGTCCATTTTCTCGATGCCGGTTTCCTCGATGATCTTGTTGATGATCTTTCCGCCGGGACCGATGACGTCTTTGATCTTCGCCGGATTGATCTGCACGACGATCATGCGCGGAGCGTACTTCGAAAGCTCTTCACGCGGCTGCGCGATCGTTTCTTCGAGTTTACCGATAATGAACAGGCGCGATTTTTTGGCCTCGGCCATTGCCTCGCGCATGATCTGCACCGTCACGCCTTGGACTTTGATGTCCATTTGAATTGCGGTGATGCCTTTTTTGGTGCCCGCAACTTTGAAGTCCATCTCGCCGAGCGCGTCTTCCATTCCCTGGATGTCGGTGAGAATGGTGTACTTGTCGCCTTTGAGGATCAGGCCCATCGCGACGCCCGCGACGTGTTCGCGAATCGGAACGCCCGCGTCCATGAGCGCAAGCGAGCTTCCGCAGACCGACGCCATCGACGACGACCCGTTGGATTCGAGCACTTCGCTGATCAGGCGCAGCGTGTACGGAAAGTCTTCTTTTAAAGGAAGCACCGGAACGAGCGCGCGCTCGGCTAAATGGCCGTGGCCGATTTCGCGCCGGCCCGGTCCGCGCATCGGGCGGGTCTCGCCGACCGAAAAGGGCGGGAAGTTGTAGAAGTGCATGTAGCGCTTCTGCGATCCGAGATCCAGGATGCCGTCCAAACGTTGTGCGTCGCCGATCGATCCGAGCGTTGCCGCGGTAAAGACTTGCGTCTGACCGCGCTGGAAAAGGCCCGAACCGTGCACGCGCGGGACGTAATGGACTTTAGACCAGATGTCGCGGATTTGGTCGGGCTTGCGTCCGTCCGGACGAACTTTTTCGTCGACGACCATGACGCGCAGCTCGTCCTCTTCCATGGATTTGAGGATCTTGCCGAAGTCTTTGGCGAGCACTTTATCTTCAAGGAGCGCCTTGATTTCCGGATCCTTGCAGCGCGCGATCGCTTCGTCGACCGTGATCTTGCCGAGCGTCTGTTCGCGCTCCAGCTTCTCGAAAACGCGCATGCCTTTGGCGACGTCGTCTTTGAACGTCTTGCGCATCCATTTTTCGAGATCAGAGTTCGGGCGCAGCAGCGGAAACTCGCGTTTCTTCTTGCCGTTTTTCTTCACGAGCTTGTCGATCGATGCGACGATCAGTTTGATCTGCTCGTGCGCGAATTCGATCGCACCCAGGAAATCATCCTCGGTGATTTCGTTTCCGCCGCCTTCGACCATCATAACCGCGTCGGCCGTGCCGGCGATCACGATATCCATGCCGCCGGTAACGTACTGCGGCAGCGTGGGATTGCAAATGTATTCGCCGTCCTCATCGCGGCCCACGCGTACTGCGGCAACCGTTTTGTCGAACGGAATATCCGAGAGCGCGAGCGCGGCTCCGGCGGCGCAGACGCCCAGCACGTCGGCATCGAGCTCGCGATCGATCGAGAGCACGTTGGCGACAATCTGGATGTCGTTGCGGAAACCGTCGGGAAAGAGCGGACGGATCGGGCGATCGATTTGGCGCGAACTGAGCACGCCGTGTTCGGACGGGCGGCCTTCGCGTTTGATGTAGCCGCCCGGAATTTTACCGGCAGCGTACATTTTCTCTTCGAAATCGCAGGTTAAGGGGAAGAAGTCGATGCCTTCACGAGGTTTCTCGGAGGCAGTGACGGCGCAGAGCACGACATTTTGGTCGCCATACCGGACCAAGGCGGAGCCGTTCGCTTGCTTCGCGAGCTCGCCGGTCTCGATGGTCATCGTGCGCCCGCCGATCTCTAATGAGACGGATTCAGGCACAATTTACTCCTATTTTCGTTATTTATCGTTTTATTATGAGGCTCGTCCCGTTCGGGACCGTACTCAAGCCGCCCTGGGTCTTAGCGGCGGCGGGTGCGCGACCGGTAGACGACCTGCGCCTTGGGCGGCGCGGTGCTGGCATCGGGGAAGAGCGGATTTTTCGTGCGGTCCAAGCGCTTGCCCAGCGCGTACTCGATCTGCTTCATCAGCGGCTCTTCGTCCGATGAGACGAAGGTGATCGCGTCGCCCGTTGACTTCGCGCGAGCCGTGCGTCCGATGCGGTGCATGTAATCTTCGGCCGCGCGCGGGACGTCGTAGTTGACCACGTGCCCGAGTTCGAGGATGTCGATGCCGCGCGCCGCGATGTCGGTCGCGACCAGCACGCGATGCTTGCCGCGCTTAAAGTCTTCGAGCGCGCGGGTGCGCTGCGACTGCGAGCGATCGCCGTGGATCAAATCCGACGGAATGCGGTGTTTTTCGAGCGCCGCGGCCAGCCGGTTCGCGCGAGCTTTCGTTCGCGTGAAGGCGATCGCCGAGTAGATCGTGTTGTCCTTGAGCAGCTCGAGAAAGAGATCGGTTTTCTTTTCGTTGGGCACGGCGTAGACCGTTTGCGTGAGGCCGGCAACCGGCGACGCTTTGGCGGCAAGTTCGACCCGCGCCGGATCGTGCAGCATCTCGCGAACCAGACCGGCGATCGCCGGCGGCAGCGTCGCTGAGAAGAAAAACGTTTGACGTTCGCGCGCGACGTATCTCAGGATGCGGCGCACCGGCGGCAAGAAGCCCATGTCGAGCATGCGGTCGGCTTCGTCCAGAACGAGCAGCGAGACGTCGCCCAGTTTTGCAGTGCCGCGCTCGATATGATCGAGCAGACGTCCGGGCGTCGCGACGACGATGTCGCTGCCGCGCTTAAACGCGGTCGCTTGCGGTCCGAATCCGACGCCGCCATAGACGGCTGCAATGCGGATATCGGTGTATTTTGCCAGCAGCTTCAAGTGCGCGGCAATTTGGTCGGCGAGTTCGCGGGTCGGAGCCAGGATCAGCGCGCGCGTCTTTCCGCGCGGCAGGTCCATCAATTTGTTGAGAATCGGCAGGCCGAACGCGGCGGATTTTCCGCTGCCGGTTTCGGCGCTGGCGAGCACGTCGCGGCCCTCGAGGCCGGGCGGAATGGACATGATTTGAATCGGCGTCGGTTCGGTGAATTTGAGATCGTGCACGGCACGCAGCAACGCCGGCTTGAGGCCTAGTTGATCGAAGGTATGAATTGTGGAAATCTTTCGAAGAGAGCGCGGCTCAATCGTATTCGAAAGATCGCGCAGGAGTGGCCTTCACTATGGCACACAACCGCCGTGCGCGTCAAACGCAAAGGTCGTTATAGCGGCGGCGGACGCTCGACCCCCCTTCGACTTCGCATTTCGCTAAACGCGAAATGCTACGCTCAGGATGACAATATATTACGGCACCGGGATCGCGAAAATCGTGCCGTTTCCGCCGCCTTTGGTGCCGTCGAGCGAGTCATCGGCAGTCCCGCCGTAAACGGTCATGCCGTAGATCAATCCGCCCGAAATGATGACGTTGTCGATCGGCTTGGCGCCGTCGCCATTTTTTCCCGTGAAATGATAGAGCACTTGGTACGTCGAGAGCGATCCCGGAATGAAGCGAAAGACGGTGCCGTCGTCGTCGCTCGAGCCGCCGTAGGCGGTCATCCCGTAGAGATATCCCGACGTCTGATCGTAATACAGCGATCCGTATGGATCGGCGCCGTCGTGCTCGCCGTTGGGAAGCGCCGCATCTTGTCCCTGGAAGGCATAGTAGACGCTGTACGTTCCGGTGCCGTCGTATTGACCGTTGGTCATGTGCGGAATGATGCGGATGATCGCGCCGTCGCCCATGCCGCTTCCGCAGTGATGGCTGTCGCCGCCGGTTCCGCCGCCGCCGCATTGCGTCAGGCCATAAAGCATCGTTTGACCGGCTTCCGTCACGGGCGTCAAATAGCCGTGATCGGAAAAGTACGCGTCGCTTCCGCCGCTGACGAACGCGTGAATAACGTTGATCGCCGGCTGCGGCTGCGGAATGCCGTTGCTGTAGCTCAGCACCAGTGAAAAGACGGTACCGCCTCCGCCCGCACCGTCGCTGCGCGTGATTCCCCAGAGCGTCGATCCGAGCTGAATGATCCGGCCATGCGGTTCGGTGCCTTCGCTCTTGCTGAAATCGTGGATAGGATAATATGCCGAACCGCTCGGCGTGATGGCGTAGACCTGGCCCTTGTCGTTCGCTCCGCCTTTGGCGGTTTGACCGAAGATCACGTTGCCGAACATTTGGTCGAGCGTGAACGAGCTATGCTGCTCCGCGCCCTGGTTGGGCGCGCCGCCGTAAGACAATACGATCGAAGGCGTGCTCCCCGGCGCGAGCGAGTACGCGTCGCCGTTGTTGTATGTGTCCTTGGACGTGTCGTTCACGCCTTGCGTCGTGAAGTAGAGCGAACCGTTGATCGGAACCATCGCGTCGTGCCGGGGATCGCAGCCATCGCTTCCATTAAATGCATACACGACGCTATAGCTGGTGAAAGCGGTGTTCGTACTGAACACCGTTCCGCAGCCGATGCCGTCGTGCCCGATAGGATTGCCGCCGGCCGCCGTGCGCCCATAGAGCGCCGTTCCGCTTCCCGACGATACGGGCGTGAGCGACCCTTTTGGAAGCGCGCCGTCGTTGGGCGGCGACGTCGGCAGCCCGTTGGACGCGGAGTAATTGTGAAACATGTAGACTGTGTAGTTGGCGTGGCCGGTTCCGACGGCGCCCAACCGCGGCGGCGTTGCGCGCGATCCGGGCGTGGAACTGGTCTGCGGCAATCCGCTTGTGGCGCCGTGGCAAGCCGACAGTGCGGATGCGATCGCGAAAAGCGCGAAAGCGCTGCGTAGTTTCACGGACGTTCTGCGAAGCTGAGGCTCAGTCCGTACGACGAGGTGACGCTGTGGTGTTCCATCGTGCCGATCAGCGAGAGATGCGGTGCGATCGCGATCGCCGCATCCGCATCGATGTAGCGTCCCGCTTCCACGGGATCCGTTTCGCGCCGGTAGATCACGTCGAATCGCGTACGGCGTCCGCCGTAATAGGTCAGCCACGCGACGTCACGGCCGAGCGACGGACCGAGATCTGGTTGACTGACGCCCGCGGCGGTGTCGTGCAGCGATAGCGTCCAGGCGCGCAGGCGAAAATCCGAACCCAACGGCCAGTCCACCGCGATGCCGAAGCCGCTGAGCTGCGTGGTCGGGAGCGCCGTCGTGTAACGCTCGGAATAACCGGTCACCTCCGCTTGAAATCCGCCGGGAGATCCGTAAACGATTGAACCCTCGGTAAGGTTGCTGCGGTTGAGCACGAGCCCGGGCACGGGATCGGCGAAGAACTGGCCGCTGACCGACGGCGTATCCTCGAAGTTTCCGCGCGACGCTTCGAGCGAAAACCGGTTGTTGATCTGCCAGCGGGCGCGCAGCGAGGCGGCTGCGCCCGCGGCAGTTTGCGAGACTCCGCCCGGAAGCTTTTTCGTGACGCCCGCGTCGTGCAATCCGTACCACGCGATGGTCGCGTGTGCGGCAAAGCGCGTGCCTTGGTACGTTTCGCTTGCAAAAATCTCGTTGGTCAGCGCGGAGCCGCTGTAGAGTTTGGTCGTGTAATCGCGCACGCCCGTGTCGCGCGTCATCTTGACGCCGATCTCGTTACCGAAAAGCGGGCCGCTGTTGCGCAGCCGGAACTCACCTTCGACCTCGCTGTCGGACTCATGATAATCGGCGAGTTTGTTTTTTATTTTTTGCTTGGCTTTGAGTTCGAACGTTGCAGTCGAGCCCAGCCAAGGCTCATCGAGCCGAATCTCCGTCGCGCTCGAGTTGCCGAGTTCTTCCGAGCTGCCGCTTTGATCGACCAGAAAGCTGCGCCCCGCAAGGACGAGCAATTTGCCCGCGCCTAGGGGGGTCCGCGAAACGAGATCGGCGCGCGAATGCTGCGTCAGATCGCCCGAGCTGGAACCGTAGCCGAACGCGACGTCTCCCGCGCGGCCTTGAAGTGAATCGATCTGAAGCGAACCGCCGCCGGCCTGCAGCGAACTTCCCGCGGCCTTATCGAAGCCCAGCGTGTAGTGCCCGGAGGCGCCGTCGGAATAGCGGTAAGAATGAAATGCGTCCGCGATTCCGGCGAACGAAAGATAGTGCGCCGGCACGGTTTCGAAAGACGTGCCGTTGCCTTCGAGTGCATTCGCGCTGCCGCTCAATCCGCGGTCGCCGACGCCGATGGCTCCGCCTCCCTGAATCACGGCGAACGGCGCGAGCGCAAAGACGTAGCCCACGTCTTGATAGGGCAACACGGCGAAATCGGCGCCGTCGATTTTGGCGGGCGACTTGGCTTCGCGCGGATAGAGCACGACTGTATTCGAGTCGAGTTCGGTAAAGCGCAGCGAGCGCGTTTCAAAGCCTTTGGCTTCGACGCGCCACGTTTCGGGCGGATCGCTCACGTCGATCGAAAAGCGGCCCCGCTGGTCGGATCGGCCGTGTCCGACTTCGCGCGAGTTCTCGGCGTAAAAATGGACGTCGGCCTTGTCGATTGCCTGGCCGTCGCGATCGACAACGACGCCGGTTATCGGGGCGCTCGCCGAAAGAGCCGAGACCGGCAGAAAGCCGGCCATCAGCAATCCGCCGGCTGCAGCAAAGCGAATCGCGCTCTTTACTTCGCGCCCGCCTGTTTGACGAAGAAGTCAGTCATAGGATAAGTACCCTCTTTCTTAAGTGGGTGTAGAACGTATTTAGGGCTCGCCGAACTTGATCCCCGCGTCGACCGTCCGGGCGTCCTGCAGCCGTTCGGTGCCTACGAACCAGCGGAGTCCTGCGCCCAGCGGGGCCGAAACCGAAGCATCGACGTGACGTTGCGGCAGAGCGTCGAGAAAATCGGAGCGGTAAATGGTGTCGATCCGGAAACCCGAGGGGTTCTCATAGGTCAGCCATAGAGAGCCGGGTGTTCCGGCGGGCGCGTCGCGACCGAAGCGCAAGATATTTTCGTACGGCTGCGTGGTGTCGTTAAACCACATCGTCCATGCGCGCAGCGAGAGCTCCGGCGCAACCTGCCATGCGATCGACGCGCCCGCGGAATGCACCGTTCCCGCGTCGAGACTGCTGAGCTTCTCGCTCATGTACGTCATCGAAACCTTGATGCGGCTCAAATCGGAATATGTCACCGTTTGCGTGACTTCCGCGTAGCGGTCAACATGCAGATCGGGATCCGGGTTCGTTCCGTACGCTTCGAGAAGCGTCGGCAGACGGAACGAAGTTCCGGCATAAAGCTCGAGGTTCCACTGCGGCGAAAGCGCGTACGACGCGTAGACCGAAGGCACCAGCGCCTGCGCTTGCAGCGGCAGCGCAACGCCGCCGGTGCCGCCGTTATAAGCGATCGCGTAAGCGCCGATGGTTGCGCGCGCCGAATACCCCGGCCCGCTCGTTTGCGCGCCGGCGTCGAAATGCGTTTGCGAGACCGAACCCGCGATGCGCAGATGAAACGCGTCGGCGTCGTACAAGCCCGTGGACTGGCGCACGCCGAAATCTCCGAAGATCTGTACCGGCGTTTGTGATGAAACGGTCAGGTCGCCCACCAGATCGCTCCACGTCGAACTGAGCGGCGCCGAAGCAAACGTGGTGACGTAACCGGCCCGGTCGGCGACGAACGTCGCCTGCAGCGCCGTGTCGCGCACGCGCGCGTACTGCGCGCGAAATCCTTCGATTCCTTCGCGGCTCCACACGGAGCTGCGCGTGACTCCGGCGCTCGCTCCTAAGAAGGAGAGATCGAGCGAATCTATGCCCACGGGAACATGCAGCTGCGCGGCCCCGCGCGCGCTGTTCGTACTCTGATTGCTCGAAGCGGAGAATGCGTATGCCGCATTGGGTGTAAAAACTCCGCGGCGGGCGGCATAATCGCTGCCGCCGGTGAGCGATGCATCCGATCCTTGCGCCGGAATGTCGTTCAAAATAAAGACGCCGCCCGAGGCTTGATCGCCGGTGTACGATGTCTGACCCGGTGCGAACGCATCGGACGATTGCAGATCGAACGATGGAATGACCGGGAGCAGCGAGACGTTGGCGGCGATGTCGTAATCGGGAATGCTGTCGTCGATGACTGCGCCTCCTTGCGCCGATGCCGCCCGATCCGCCAGGCGCGCGCCGGGAAGGAATGCTCTGCTGTCGGTGAGCACGACGAACGGATGCAGCGAGCTCGCGGATTCGGGACGGGAATACGGCAGCGACCGCAGGTCGCGCGCCGACGGCGAGCTCTCGCTGAGCGCGTGATATCGCTGTACGATGGCGACGACCGGTTCGGAATTTTGCACGCTGACGACGACGGATTTGCAGTACGAACACGTGATGCGTAGCGAGCGCACGCCGCCCGCCTGCAGCGCGAATGTGCCGTCCGCGGCGGTGGCCGTGCGCAGCATTCCCGCCGCGACCGACGCGCCGGGGATGGGAGCGCCTTCTTGGTCGCGGACCGAGCCGACGACCAGCGGCGCCGGGGCGGCAGCCAGCGTCAGGAGCAGGGCCGGAATTCCTATAGCGCGTTTCACGGATTCTTCAGAGATTCGGCTATACTAGAGGTGATGTCAAGGCGGTGGCTCAGGCTTTTCGTGCTGGCGGCGGTTTTAGCCGCCTGCACATTCGGATTTGAACGGGGATATGCCGGCGCTCAGTCGCTCGAGGCCATGCTCGACGGCGCCCTCCAGCCTTCAGCCGCTCCCGCCCTCCTAGGCCCGATTACCGAAGCCGGGCGCGTTGGATGGGCCTGCAAACCCGAGCAGGCCGCGGGCGCGACCTCCTGGCAAAACGCGGAACTGCCCCGGCCGTAACAGGTGCGACGCTCCTGGCTGGTGCCGGCGCTGATCGTCTTCGCGGCGTGCGGCTCCTTTGCGCGCGCTCAAATGTATCCGCACGCCACTCCGGCCCCGCGTACGACCAACATTCCCCAGCTCCGGGCGCTGGCCGCCGGCCGTGAAGTCGTTGAACGCTTTCATTTAGGAATCGGCGCCGAGCAGCGCGCGGACTGGCCGTCGGCCGCCGCCGAATTCGAACGCATCATCGCACTCAATCCGGGCGAACCGCAAAATTCGACGGCGCGTTACGATTTGTCGATCGCCTATGCGAACATGCACCGGCTCGATGACGCCGCGCGCCAGTTGCAATCGGCGATCGCGCGCGATCCCGGTTTTTTGGCGGCCATGGCAAACTTGATTGCCGTTGATTTGGAGCGCGGCGACTTGCGCGACGCGCGCGCGGTGGCGGACCGCTTCGTAGCGGCAGCTCCCGATTCGGCCCGCGCCCTCTACGATCATGGTCTGGTAGCGCTGCGCTCGGGCGACATGGCCACGGCCCGCAACGATTTCAGCCAGTTTCTGCAGGCAAATCCGAAGTACGCCTACGCCCATTACAATCTCGGGTTGGCGCAAGCCAAAACCAACGATTACGCTTCGGCCGAGCGTGAATTTCAGCTCGCGGTCGACCTCGCGCCCCAGTACGCGCGGGCGCGTTTCGCACTGGGAACCGTGCTGCTGCACGAAGGCAAGCGCGTTCAGGCGCGCGCGGCGTTTGCCACGGTGGCGGGCGACGCCGCCACCGACCCGGCTCTGAGAAATCTGGCCGTCGCGATGCGCGACGCCATCAAATCCCGCTAGCCCTTCAAACTTTTTTCATCCCTGAGTCTTACGCTCTTGCTGAGACACTTTTTGCTCTTGGAGAACGCGTATGCACAAGACTCGAATCGCCGTATTCAGTTTGGCCGCACTTGCATTATCGCTAGCGGCCTGTGGAGGCGGCGCCTCAGGGGGCGGCTCGAGCCTCCCGGGATCGACCGGAGGTACGACCAGTAGCCCGCCCACCGGCGTAAGTAGCTTGACCATTGGATTCGCGCTTCCCGACGGAACGATTGGCGTCGTCAACGATCCGACATTCGGGACCGTGGGCGGATACACGCAAAACGTGTACTCGCAGACCATCGCGTTTCCGCCCGGCACGGTCGTGACGATTCGGAACCTATCAAGCGCGACGGACCATACGCTCAACGTGCTGAGCACGACCGGTTTTCCGGCGGCGCCGTCGCTTCCGACAACGGCCTCCGGCGGCACGACCCTCGCCGCAGGGTACACGAGCGGCACGATTCACGGCGGCCAATCGGCTAGCGTGACGCTCGCGACGGCCGGCACGTACTACATCGGATGCGCTTATCACTACATGGATGCGATCAGCATGCGCGACGTGATCCAGGTGAGCGCGAACGCAGCGCCCGGCCCACAGGCGACGCCGCAACCCACGACCCCGGGCGGCGGCGGTTTCGGTGGCGGCAACGGCTGCCAGGGCCCCTATTGCTAAGTCGTTTCAAGCCTGCCGGCGCGATCGTTGCGATTGCGATTGCAATCTTCGCGCCGGCCCTCCCATCGGCCGCGCGCACCGCGCCTCCGGTGCTTGTGGATCAAACGGGACGCTCGTTTACGTTTGCTTCGCTCGCGCGCACGCCGCTGGTGGTCACGTTTGTCGCCGCACATTGCACCGACGCCTGTCCGCTCGTGAACGCGCAATTCGCCGCGGCGGCGCGAATTTTTTCATCCGAGCACAGGCGCATTCACTTGTTGACGATCACGCTCGACCCGGAGCACGATTCACGAGCCGACATGCGTTCGATGGCTAAGACGTTCGGAGCCGATCCGCGGATGTGGACGCTGGCCACCGGCAACATATCGGACGTGCACCGCGTCATGAGCGCCTTCGGCGTCGTCGCGCGTCAAGGACGCAAGGGTTATGCCGACGTGCACACGACGTTCGTCTATTTTATCGACTCGCACGGGTCGCTTCGCCGAACTCTGCTTGCATCGACCGATCTCACCGCTCAAGTCGTCGCCGAAGTCAACGCGCAATGGCGGCAACTGACACAATGAGGGCAACACTGTGCATCGCCCTGCTCTCGCTCGCCGCTTGCACCGGCGGGGGAACGATGACGCCGTCGGGCGGCGGTGGCGGCTCGCAAGTCCAAACGATCGACGTCAACCTCACGCTCAATCCGAGCTCGCAAACTCCGGCGGGGAGTGCCGGCGGTTATTCACCGGCAGTGACTAACGTTGCGGTCGGCACGATGCTGCGGTTCGTGAATTCCGATGGCTTCGCGCATACCGCGACCGCCATTCCGGGCGCGACGACCTTTCCAGCGGGATCGCCGTATTCGTCTTCCGCGCAAACGCAGAGCGGCAGTTCGATCTCGCAAAACTGGAGCAGCGGAAGTTTAGCGCCCGGCGCGTCTTCGCAGACGCTGCTCGTCGATAAGCCCGGCACGTATCTCTTTGGCTGCTTCTATCATTACGGCGGCCCGATGAGAGCGGAAATCATTGCCCGCTAAACTGCGGATCGCCGCGGCGTTCGCGCTTGCGGCCGCATTCACGCTGGCGCTGCGCGCACCGGCGCGAGCCATTCCTCTGTTCGCGCAGCGCTATCAGCTGCAGTGCTCTGCCTGTCACAGCGTACTTCCCGAACTCAACTCGTTCGGCAATGCGTTTCGCGCGCACGGCTACCAGCTGCCCATTCCAAAGCACGGCACGACGGGCGTCGCGATGCGCTATCAAATGGAGTGGGAAGCGGATCCGGCGGCAGGCACACGGCGGTTTTCTCCCGGCGGCGTGCTGCTTTCGAATGCCGACATCGGCGCCGTGAGCGCTTTCATTCATTATAATTTGGGCGCGGGCGGAGGCCCGGCGGGACTCTTTCTGGGCTATCTCGCCACCTACAACGCGCATACGCAATCGCTGTATCGTTTAGGCTTATTCGAGCTGCCGCTGGCGCAATCGCCGGGACAGCGGCTCGACGATCTCGCGCCATACGGGTATTACGGCGCGCACGTCGGCCTGAACGATCTATCGCTGTCGTCGCCACGCTGGGGCTTGCAAGCCGAACGCGCCATAGGATCGGCCACTGCCGATTTTGTGGTCGACTTCGGCGAGTTCAAAGGCTCCGCGTACGGCGGCAAACCTGTTCCGACCGGCGAGACGACCGCCGCGAATTCACCTGAGTTTGGTATGTTCTTGCGTGCGCCGCTAACATCCAATGTTCAGGTGGGCGGTGACTTCATCACCGGATCGCGGCGAATCGTCCCTGCCGGTCGGAACACCTTTTCCGATGCCTATCAGCGCGAGGGCGTGCTCGCGAAACTCACCGTGCACAAGGTGGAGCTGCAAGCCGAGCAATGGTGGGGCAGCGATCAAAACGCCGACGGGTTCGGCACGCGTACCGGAAGTGCGGGCGGCTACGCCCGTTTAAAATATTACGTCACGCCGCATGCATATCTGGGCGTGCGCTACGACGCGCAAGCCGTTCCGTTCATCTCGCGCGACTGGGTATACTACGCGGCGTTTCACGTGACGCCGCACGCGCGGCTGCTCATCCAGCAAGTTCAGCCCGTCGGCGCTTCCGGCCATCTCGGCGCGGCGCTGACGGTGGGATTTCCCTGGCCAGCGCACCTATAATAGAGGCATGAGGATCTTGGTGGTCGAGGACAACGCCTCGATCGCCGCTGCCGTCCGCACGATGCTCGAACGCCGCAAATATGCGGTGGACTTGGCGGCGGACGGGGAAGCGGGCTTGGAGCATTTGCTGCGCCAGCGTTACGACGCCGCGATTCTCGACGTCGTCCTTCCCAAACGCGACGGTTTCTCGGTCGCCAAGGCCGCTCGCGGCGAAGGCGTACAAACTCCGATCCTCATGCTGACCGCGCTCGACGCGGTCGAAGATCGCGTGCGCGGCTTGGATTGCGGGGCCGACGACTACTTGGTCAAGCCGTTCGTCGAAGAAGAGCTCTTTGCTCGTCTGCGCGCCATCACGCGGCGCGCCGACCGGCCCCTGCACGACACGCTGCGCGCCGGATCGCTCGAAATTGACGCATCCGCCCGCGAGGTCAGCGTCGCCGGAAAGCGTCTGCCGCTGGGCGCGACCGAATTCCGGATGCTCGAATTTTTCGCGCGCAATGCCGGCATCGCGTTCTCGCGCGAACGGCTGCTCGAACATCTGTGGGACTACGACTTTGAGGGCTCGACCAATATTGTCGACGTTTACGTCAGCCAGCTGCGCCGCAAACTCAAACGCGCCGGCGCCGGCGAGGTGATCCATACCGTCTGGGGCGTCGGATATAAGTTGGAAGCGTGATCGCGCGCCTGGCGCTCCGGTATCTGCTCGTGTTCGCAGTCGTCCTTGCGCTGCTCAGCGCGGGCGCTTACGCGTTCATGTCGGTTCAGTACCGGGAGCTGTTGCTGCCCGCAATCGGAACACCGGAGGCGGCGGCCGGATACCGCACGGCCATGACGCGCGTATTCGAAACCATTCTCAGCTTCGACGTACCGCTGCTCGCAATCGTCGGTGGGGCGTCCTGGCTCTTGGCGCGCGCGTCGCTGCAGCCGTTGATCGCCGGCCGCCAGCGCGAACGTGAATTCGTCGCCGACGCCGCGCACCGGCTGCGTTCGCCGCTGGCCACGATCGCCGCGGTTTCACAAGCCGCCAAGCCGGGCGCGCCTGACGGGCTCGCGCAGGATTTCGATACGATCACGCAAGCTGCGCTCGACGCGTCGCAAACGGTCGGCGAACTGCTGACCCTGTCGCGGCCGGCCGATTCACATCTGCTGCAGCTCGAACCGGTCGACGTCGCCGTGCTCGCCAAAAATGTTTCCAAAGAGTTCGAAGCGCGCGCGGCCGAGCGTGGACTAGCGATCGACAATCGCGCCCGGTCGGCGATCGTCAACGGCGACGAACTGCGCCTGCGCGAGCTGCTGCGCAATCTGCTCGAAAATGCGCTGCGTCACGCGCGCGGACTGATCGTCGTTGATTCCCATGCAAACGGACGTACCGTCGATTTGCTCATCTTCAACGACGGCGATGCGGTTGGCGAAGCGTACCGCGATCGGATCTTCGAGCGCGCTTTTAGCGGAGACGCACGCGGCAGCGGGCTGGGACTGGCGCTGGTGCGATGGATCGCGCGCGCGCATCAAGGCGAGGCATTCGTACGCGATGGTGAAGCGGGCGGCGTCGAATTCGTCGTGCGTCTGCCGCGTTTGCAGGAGTAAAGACGAGGAGACTCCGGCAAAGCCGGGTATTTACGGCCTGGTATGTCCACGCTCACGCCGCAACGTATCACCGAACTTCAACTCCACGCCACCAACGTGCGCGAGGGAATTATCCGTTCGCTCCTGGCCGCGGGGTCCGGGCATTCGGCCGGGCCGCTGGATATGGCCGACGTCTTCACCGTGCTCTACGAACACGTGCTGAATCACCGCCCGAAAGAACCACTGTGGGATGACCGCGACCGGCTGCTGCTTTCGTGCGGGCACATCGCGCCCGTTCGGTACAGCGCGATGGCGTACGGCGGCTATTTTCCGGTCGAAGAATTGCTGACGCTGCGCAAGTTCGGAACGCGCCTGCAAGGGCATCCCGAGCGCGTGCGGTTGCCGGCGGTGGAGACGACGTCGGGGCCCCTGGGTGAAGGCTTAGCTCAAGGCACAGGTATGGCGCTGTCCGCGAAGATGGACGGCAAAAGCTGGCGCGTTTACGTGGTGACGTCGGATGCCGAGCACCAGTGCGGGCTGCATTGGGAAGCGGCGATGACCGCCGCCAAATTCAAGCTCGACAACTTGATCGCAATCGTCGACCGTAACTTCATTCAGATCGACGGAAGCACCGAAGACGTCATGCCGCTGGAACCTTTTGCGGACAAATACCGGGCCTTCAACTGGGAAGTCTTCGAGTGCGACGGCAACGACATCGCACAGTTTACGGAGACGATCGAAAAAGCCAAGGCCGTCAAAGGCCGCCCGAGCGTGATCATCGCCAACACGGTGCCGGGCAAAGGCGTCAGTTATATGGAAGGCGACTACACCTGGCACGGCAAGCCGCCCAATAAAGAACAGGCGGATGTCGCGCTGCGCGAACTTCAGGCCGAACGCGAACGGTTGACCGCCAATGGCTAACGCGCTCGACGGCGTCGCCGCGATGCGGCTGGCCGAGCTCCAAGATCCCGCCAGCGTCAAGCAAGTGCCGACGCGCAACGGATTCGGCGAAGGCGTCATCGAGGCGGGCAAAAGCAACCGCAACGTGCTCGCGATCTGCGCGGATCTTTCCGAGTCCACGCGCATGCTGGGTTTCAAGGAGGCGTTACCCGATCAGTACATCGAGATCGGCGTCTCCGAACAGATGCTCGTCGCGATGGCCGCGGGCATGGCCAGCACCGGCAAGGTCCCGTTCATTGCGAGCTACGCGATGTTCAATCCCGGCCGTTCGTGGGAGCAAGTGCGCACGACGATGGCGCTCAACGAAACCAACGTTAAAATTGCAGGCGCGCACGCGGGCGTTTCGGTCGGGCCCGACGGCGCGACGCACCAGGCGATTGAAGATATCGCGATCATGCGCTGCATTCCGCACATGACCGTCGTCGTTCCGTGCGATTCCATTCAAACCAAGCGCGCGACGCTGGCCGTCGCAGCGATGGATGGCCCGGTGTACTTACGTTTCGGCCGCGAAAAAACGCCCGTCGTCACGACCGGCGAGACGCCGTTTGAACTCGGCAAGGCGCAAATTTTCCGGGAAGGCAAAGACGTAGCCATCGTCGTCTGCGGCATTCTGGTCTACAATGCGCTCATCGCCGCGCAAACGCTCGCGCGCGAAGGCATCGAGTGCATGGTCGTCAACAATCACACCGTCAAACCGATGGACGAAAAAACCATCGTCGAAGCCGCCGAACGTTGCGGCGCGGTCGTCACCGTTGAAGAACACCAAATCTCCGGCGGTATGGGCTCGCGCGTTGCCGAGATTCTCGCGCAGCGCAGACCGGCGCCGATCGAATTTATCGGCGTCGCCGATCAGTTCGGGCAGTCCGGCGATCCCGCCGAGCTGATCGAACACTACGGCATGGGATCGGGCGCGATCGAAGCGGCGGTTCGCCGCGTCATCGCGCGCAAATAGTTTAGACCGTCGTGATGGCCACCGTCGAAACCGGGACAACCTGATCGAGCGTCAACTCGAAGCCGCCGGTCCAGCGGGCGGCCAAATTATAGAGCCCGGCGTAAAGCAGGCCGGCGATAAAACCGATGATGCCGTAGAAGATCGGGAAAAAGATAATTGCGAAGAACCCGATGCCGCTAAGAGCACCTAGTCCGGCCGACGGCATCAGCGTTCTCGACATTTCCGCGATCATGATGGGCCCGATCACCAGCCACCATACCAATCCAATGAGTATGCCGATCAAACCATAGAGTACCGCGGCGACGAGCGCAAATTGCACGACGGCGATGTGACGCAAACGAGTAACCATACGAAGTTCCCCCTCTTCATAAAAAGGCGAAGGCGATAGGGGAAAAGGCTTACGGAGCTTCGGGCGGGGGACCTTCGCAGGTATCGTTCAACGGCCCAACGCAAGATCGCCGGATGCTTCAGAAGAGCCGGTTTTCCGCATTGGTCTGCATAGCATCGCTTGCGCTCTCCGCATGCGCGGCAACCACGGCGACGCCGCCGCCCGGCCCGCCCCAGACGACGCTTTCGATCGCGACTCAGCGCAACGCCGCGCAGGCCGCGCTGGCTGCCGAGTTCGGCGTTGGAATTCTGACGCTCATCTTTGGCCAGGGCACCACTCAGGCGTTCGGCGGAGCCAACACGGCGCCGGTGTGCAACAACGGCGTCAAAGTCTCGATCGTTTCAGGCGCGACCACCATCACGACGACCATCGACGTCTTCTACGATCCGGTTTGCACGACGATCTTGGCGCACGTCGTTTTGACTCAGACGCAAAACTCTGCGACGGCCTCCACGCTTTCCGGAACGGCGACGTTCACGTCGCAAGCGGGCGCTGTGATCGCCTACAATACACTGAGCGGCACGGTCACGAAAAGCGCGGGCACGACTTCATTCAGCGTCACCGGCACTGCCGCGCCGAGCCCAACAGCCCCCGCTGTCGCATCGTTCGGGCTAACCTGCAGCGCGACGGGCAGCGCCAACACGTGCGGTTTCGGTGGAATACAAAACATCTCGCTGCTCAACACCGAGTTCGGCAACACGTTCTCGTTCAACGGCACGCAGAACGGCAATGTCAACTCCGGCGGTGCGGCGCTCAAAGCCTACTTGTCTCCGCTCAATGCGATGACGCTTTCGCCATCGGGCGCGACCTGGACGATTACCGGGGCCGGTAATCCGCTGATCAACGATTCCGGAACCTTTACGGTGACCGTCGGCGCTTTCAACTTGGCAAGCGCGATTGGCGTCACCCTGAGCGACGCAACGGCCGATGCGAGCGCGACGGCAAATATGTCCGGTGGCCCCTTTGGAAAAACGTCGGGCGCGGTAACGCAAATCAGCAATGGGGCAAGTGCGGCGTTCTACGGCGCGGACGGCGCAGGCTTTGGAAGCGTTCTCTATTCGGACGGATCTACGGCTCAGGTCGCCGGCTTCATCATTCAGTAGTTCGGCCAGAATTGGCCGTGAAACCCTAAGGGAAGCATCGCCGGCGCCCATGCGCGCGCGCACTCTTCGAACGTCGTCGCATCCACGACGACCAATGCCGACCGGTTTTGCTTCGCGTTGAACGCGACGAAAAGCACGACGCCGCCGGTTTCACTGCTTCCGCCGGGCTTCGGAACGAAGATCGCTTCGCCGGGAGATTCGTCGGGCCGTTCCCAAACGCGTTGTGAAGCCGACATCGTGTCGATCTGCAGAACGGCGTCGGTAAACGCGTCCCCCTCCCCGACGCGCGGTGCGTACACATAGCGCGGACGCTCGGCGCGAAAGTCGACGCGCGGCAGTTCCATGCGCGTGCTCGAGAGCATTTCGCGCGTCGCGTCCTGCCCGTTGCACGGCGCCCGGTAGCGCCGCAGCGAGAGGCCCGGCGCGACCGGCGCGCGTTCGCGCACGCGGTCGAGGTAAAGGTCTGAAACGATCGAGGCGTCATCGTAACCGACGAGATCGATCACGACGCAGTCGCCATCGTCGAACGCGTGAACGTGATGAAAGCAGAAGAACGGCTCGGCCGAGCAGGTAACGGGCGGCGCGGATCCGCTCAGATCGATGAGATGGATGAGCGTCTCGTCGCCGCCCCAATGAAAGTTTTCGATGTACGGCTTTCCGCCGAGGATCATCGCGAGGGGGTCGAATCGGTACGGATACTCGATGAGGATTGCATATTTCGCGCTCGCGCCCATGCTGTGAACGTATGCCGGGCGTTTGCTGGAGATGCGCGCGATGACGTTGCGCGGGCCGTTGCCGGAAAAACTCCACACGGCGTATTCGCTGCGCATGCCCGGCTTGAGCGTGAAGTTCACCCAACTCTTGCCCGCGCGAACGGGATGCGCAGTCGTAGGGCCGATTCCGAGGTTGTCGTTAAACGTCAGCAGATCGCCCGTCTCCAGCGTCTGCGGATCGAAGCAGCGCGGCGCGCCGATCTCGGTGAGCGCGACGCTCGCGTTGCCGTAGCGTACGACGTTGACGTTGGTGTTGTCGGTAATGTTCTTCGTCGTTAGGCCCGCGAGCCACGATCCGAACGAGCGCGCGGCCGGCGTCGCAAAGCTTTGATATTCCGCGCGCCCTTCGACCGCGGCTTGGTAACTTTTGGTGCGAAGGAAGCGGCCGGTGTATTCCAGGTTGCCTTCGCCGAACTCGAACCGCTGCAGAAACGCCATGCCATCGAACCAATGGCGGAATTGCACCGGCCCAAAGCCGTAGCGCGCCGAACCGTTGCGGACGAACGCGCCGCGCAGCCAGCCGGGAAGAGTGCCTTCGACCGTAAGCGCCGCCGGCCCGATGTCGTTGGCAACGTCGGAAAAGATCAATTCGCGCGGCGTGTGAGCAGCGATCATCGTCGACGCTTCGGCGGGCGCCTTGGAACTACCGCCGCTTGCCCGAAGGCCCACGCAGGCGGGCCGAGAACGGGTCATGCCTCTGGCTTGTTAAGGAGCTGTTATGACAGGTTCGGTTAGGCGCATTGGAGCGGCCGCAATTTCAATGCTCGCGTTTTTCGCGCTGAGCTTCGCAAGCGCGCCGGCGGCGACCGGTAACGCGCTCGACGCGTTTGCAAAATCGTGGTCGGCGTTGCATGGTTACAACGCGACGATTCAGCTCTATGAAGTCAAAGGCGGCAGCAACGAGCATGCCGTCTTCACCTATAGTTTCATCAAGCCGTCGACGGTGGCAATGCACATCAATCAGGGACCCAATTCAGGCGCGAACGTAAAGTGGGCGGGCGGCCCGACGGTCTACGCTTCAAAAAGCGGCGCGTTCGGCATTACGATGGGCAAGACCGTGAGCTTAACCGATCCGCTGGTGAGCTCGCTGCGCGGGTACTCGGTCTCCGACTTGAGTTTCGCCGGAATACTCGCCCACGCGCAGCAGACCGGCGGCACGCTCTCGAGCGGCGCGACGAAGTTGGACGGCGCGATGGTCACGGCAGTCACGCTGAACGTCGCCAACCCGGCGCAAGACAACGGGATGACGCGCGAGGTGCTCTACCTCTCGCCGAATACGCAGTTGCCGCTGCGCGTTGACGGCTTTGCCGGAAATCAGCTCGTGCGGCAGTACAGGTTCGCCGTCACCAAGAGCTGGTAATCGTTAGCGGCGCAGGCCGAGTTCGCTGATCAGTTTGCGGTAGCGGTCCAAATCTTTGTTCTGCAAGTAATTGAGTAAACGGCGGCGCTGGCCGATTTGCAGATACAGCCCGCGGCGGCTGTGGTGATCTTTCTTGTGATCCTTCAGGTGCTCGTTCAGTTTGTTGATCGAAGCGGTGAGGATCGCGATTTGGACGTCGGCTGAACCGGTGTCGCCCGCCGAACGGCCATACTTGGCCGCCAGCCCGGATTTCTGATCTTTGGTGATTGGCACGAATAGAACTCCTCGTTCAAGGATAGGCTCGCTTCGGTGCAGGCCGTGGGTCCGCCCGAGCGACCGGGGAATCATACCACCGCCGCGGCCGGCGGCGCAACCCGGGTTTGGGCGGGGCGGCGTCTAAAGCGCGGCTCCTATGGAGATTGCAAAGAAGACCTTCCTTATAACGGGCGGAGCCTCCGGGCTGGGGGCGGCCTGCGTGCGCGAATTTACCGGCGCGGGCGCAAACGTGGTGATCTGCGACGTGAACGATCATGGGGCCGAAGTCGCCAAGGAAGCAGGCGCGAATGCGCGCTTCAACCGCACCGACGTCACCGCCGAAAAAGACGTGCGCGCCGCGGTCGATCTGGCGCTCAAAGAATTCGGCGCACTGCATGGCGCGATCAACTGCGCGGGGATCGCCACGGCCGAACGCGTCGTCGGGCGCGAAGGACCGCAGCCGCTCGAGCACTTCACCAAGGTCGTGACGATCAATCTCATCGGAACGTTCAACGTGATCCGGATCGCGGCGACGGAGATGATGAAACGCGCGGTCGAGCCGGGCGAAGATCGCGGCGTCTTCATTTGCACGGCATCGGTCGCCGCATTCGACGGTCAGATCGGTCAGGCGGCCTATTCGGCCTCTAAGGGCGGCGTCGCCGCGATCACGCTGCCGATCGCGCGCGAGTTCGCGCAACACCAAATTCGCGTAATGAGCATCGCGCCGGGCATCTTCGATACACCGATGCTGGCAGGATTGCCGGAAGCCGCGCGTGAGTCGCTTGGAAAGCAGACGCCGTTTCCGCCGCGGTTGGGAAGTCCGGCCGAATATGCACGGCTCGCGCATCACATCGTCGAGAACCAATACCTCAACGGCGAAGTAATTCGCCTGGACGGCGCGATTAGGTTGGCGCCTAAATAGGAATCGCAACTAATCGCCGGTAGGAACGATCCCAATCGATTCAACCATCAAAACTACTGAGCGCTTGCGTGAGCGGGGGCGATGCACGACGCCTTTCGGTACCGTGAAGCCTTGGTGCGCGCCAAGCCGTGTCGGCTGCCCACCCTCCACATCGAGCTCGATCTCGCCATCCAGCACCAAGAAAAACTCGTCTTGATCGTCGTGTTTGTGAAATGGAAACTCGCCTTCGAAAATGCCGAGGCGAACCACTGCGTCATTAACGGTGGTGAGCGTCTGGTTGAACCAGGGAATGTTCGCCGCAATTTCTGCCGGGATATCGATGAGATTGAGTTTTCCATATTTGTCGTTCTCTTTGTTCGTAAAATTTTCAGGCAGACCGATCGACATACGCCCTCCCAAATATTGAAACCCACCGTTGCGAACGGTAGGACAGCGTTAACGCACCGGCGTCGGTTTTCCGTCGCGGTCGATCGCGACCATAACGAATTTACCGACCGTCGATAGCACGCGCTCTCCGCTTTCTGCGAGGATGCGCCAAAGTTCGACTTCAACGGTAATCGACGTGCGTCCGATTGCAACGACACGCGCGACGGTTTCGACCAAGTTGCCTTGGCGAATCGGTTCTTTGAAATCGATGCGATCGATCGATGCGGTGACGACCGGTTTGTGCGCCGCGCGCATCGCGGCGATGGAAGCGACGACGTCCATCATCGCGACGGCTTTTCCACCGAAGAGCGTGCCGTAGTGGTTCACGTCGGTCGGAAAGACGATTTCGGTGCGTTTTTCGACGATCGGTTCGGTCTCTGCCATCGAGCATCAGGTTCCCGCTAAAAGCGACGGAGCCTCGCGGGGCGAACTCCGCCCGAGATGGACTTGGGATTGCGCGGACGTGTCGCGCTTGTAACGGGGGCCAGCTCGGGGCTCGGAAGAGCCTGCGCGATGGCTCTAGCCCGCGAAGGCGCGCGGGTGGCTTTGGCCGCGCGACGCGAAAGCGAGCTCGAAGCTGCCGCCGCGGAGGCGATCGCGGAAGGTTCGCCTGATGCGCGGCACTATCGCGTCGATCTGACTGACGAAGCATCGGTCGCCGGGCTGCTCGAATGCGCGAACGCGGATTTCGGATCGATCGACGTGCTGATCGCAAACGGCGGCGGCCCTAAAGCAGGCGCGTTTTCGCAACTCAGCGCCTCCGATTGGGACAGAGCGTATAAAAACACGCTGCGCAGCATGCTCCAGCTCGTGCACGGCGTCTTGCCCGGCATGCGCCAACGGCGCTGGGGTCGCATCGTTGCGCTGACGTCGAGTTCGGTGAAGCAACCCATCCCCTCGCTCGCACTCTCAAACATTTTTCGCACGGCGTTAATTTCAGCGCTGAAAACTGCCTCGACCGAAGTTGCGCGCGACGGCGTGACCATCAATGCGATTGCAACGGGTCGCGTGCGCACCGCACGATTGCGCGAGCTCTACAAAGACGATGCCGCGATGGAGCGCGCCGGTCAAGACGTGCCCATTGGGCGCATCTCGACGCCCGATGAATTTGCTCCGCTAGTCGCTTTCTTGTGCGGCGAACCCGCGAGTTATATTACCGGGCAAACGATTGCGATCGACGGCGGCCTGATCGGCGGACTCTTCGGATGAACTGGGACCCCGTCACCGGCACCGCCGGCGGTTCCGAATTCGGAGCCGGCTTAAAAACGTACGCATCGGAGCGCGAGCTTTCCGACGAGCGGCTCGCCGAAGCCTGTGGCGTTTCCATTCCGGAGCTGCAAGAAGTCTACTCGGGCTCGCGCCGGCTGGCGCCATCGGCGATGGCGCGCGCGATAATCGCGCTGCGAACCAAACCCATCGAGTTCATGCAGCATACGCACTTACTCTCGCTCGAGCTCTACGCGTTTGGATTGGATCCGCTCTACTTTCTTCCTGAAGGCCAGGTGCGGTACGACGCGCGCATCTACATGCGCGAGATCAACCCGCGCCACCGCGTGCCCGAAGGCGACATGACCAAGCGCAACGTGACGATCAAAGCCATCGGCGACGACCCCATCTTGGACGCTGCGGGCAAAATCGAGCTGGAATTGGCCTACTTGCTTCGCGCGGCGGTGCAGCAGGTCGAACCTGCTTCGTAGGCGCGAGTCGCCCCGCCAGAGAACCGAACGCGGATGCAATCAGTAGAGGGAAAACGTATCGCCGCGCTCGTGGGCGACGGCTTCGAGGAATCTGAACTCACCGAGCCCCGCCGCGCCTTGGAAGAGGCCGGCGCGATCGTGACCATCGTCGGCATCGACGAGAAGTCGCGCCAGAAGATCCGCGGCAAGCGTGGACTGGACGAGGGCCAAACCGCCAAAGCCGAAGAGCTCGTGGCCGACGTTACGGCGGAAGACTTCGACGCTCTGCTCATTCCGGGCGGCACCTCCCCGGATCACATCCGGACGAACAAAGACGTGCAGCGCCTCGTGCGCGAGTTCGATGCGGCGAAAAAACCGATGTTTGTGATTTGCCACGGGCCGCAGGTGTTGATCTCCGCGCAAATCGTGCGCGGCCGCCAACTCACGGGCGTGGCCGCAATCGCCGACGACATTCGCAACGCCGGCGGGTTATATCGCGATCAACCGGTGGTGCAAGACGGCAACTGGGTCACGTCGCGCACTCCCGACGATCTGCCGCAGTTTAATCGCGCGATCGTCGAGAAGCTCGCGATGGCGATTCCCACGCCCGTCGTCTAGAAGCACAGAGTTACCGCGCGGACCGGAGGGCATTGACAACCGTCAGTATACGCACCACCGGGGATGCCGGTTCGGCGGTAACGGACCTGCACACGATGCTGTCGCGAGCGGGCCTCACCGGTCGAATCGTCATCGTTGGATATTCTCTTTCGGGTCTTCACGCGCGTCTCTACGCCGACCGCTATCTGCACCAGATTGCCGGGATGGTGCTCGTCGCGCCCAATATACCCTATCAAAACCAATGGCTGGCAAGAGCCGTGCCTGCGCTGAAATCGCAGCTTTCTATTATGCCCTGGATGCAGCATTGCGTAGCCGCAGCCGAGCATCACGAGATTCATCCGGGCGCACCGGCCTACGCGCAATGCATGTACACGCCGCCGGATCGCGCGATTCCCGGCGAATTGCTCGATGTGATTCATCAACAATGGGAGCGGCCCGGCTTGTGGAGATCCGTCGCTTCCTCTGCGCGTGAAAGTGACAAAAGTTCTGCTGAGGTTCGTCGAGAGCAACGGCCTTACGGGCTCATGCCCCTCGTCGTCCTCACGACGACCAAGGATATCGAGTCGCTTCCAATACCGATATCGAAGAAAAAAGCGGTCGTGGAAAGTTGGATTTTCGAGAATAAAAAAATCGCCCGGCTTTCAGCTCTTGGCGTTGATATGATCATAAATGGTTCGACGCAGGCGATTCCGATCGACCGCCCAGCAGCTGTGATTTCTGCGATAAACGCGGTCGTGGACCGAGTCCGCCGCACTCCAGATAGGCGGCGCTAAAATGGCGCCGGATCCCAGCGGGCCAGAGCTTCACCGAATTGACGTAGCGCGATGAAGCCCGCGATCCCACAGAAAAGGAATGCTGCCGGCAACTGCGGGTATTCCAACATCACCACGGTCGCCGCGATGACGGCCGCCAGCACAATGTAAACGGCTTGCCAGAAGCCGGTGCGGACGGTAGCGCAAAGCGCGACGATGGAAACGGCACACGCGCATGCCATCGATAAGAATACCGGGGCGGCTACCAAATCAGTCGGCCCTGAAGATATTCCGGTGACGATCCAATATCCGGCGAGGGAAATGACCACGCCCAAGATGGGGACCGACGCGATAGCTCGAGCAACTTCGCGCGCGTACAGCGGCGCCGATTGTTCGCAGAGCTCTAATTCGCGCATTCGGCCGCCGCGTTGCGCAAGCGCGAAATAGATTCCGGCAAGTGAGCCGAACAGCGCAGCTCCGAGAGCATGCGCGCCGAGATCGGAATGCATCTGCAGTGCAGCGAACAGGGCCGCGGCCGCCGCGACGTACAGCACCTGCCCGCCAAACCGTTGCAAACGCGTGAAAGCGATTGCCGAGATTGCTGACCGAGCCGTCATACGCGCACCGCGCACGCATCCTGAAAACGAGCGGCCTCGGCCTCCGAACCGTGCGTGGAGAAAATGGCGCAAGTCTTCGAGACGCCGGTGATCTGCGGACCATACACCGCTTGCGGACGATCGAGGACCAGCAATCGCGGCTGCGCGATCAACGCGCCGGCTAGCGGGTACGCGAACGACTCGTGGATGCCGTCGAGTCCCGCGAGAATGTGACGCGCGCGTACGACGCTTTCGGCTTGCGGCAATTGCCACAGCGCGGCACGGTATTCGATGTATTGTTCGAAGCTCGGAAATTCGTTCGGCAGCGTTTCGTGCGGAACGTATCCTGCGAGCCGCTTCACGTGAACCGGCTGGATTCGCGGATCGAACGCCCCGATGTAGACGGCACCGCCGGATGCGCGGACCAACCCAGCAGCCATCATCGCGATGATTGCGGCCGCGCGGTTACCGGAACACGCGTGCGCGAGTCGATCGCCTTCATCGAGTTCGACATTTTGCGCCGTTACGAGTTCCTCGCCGCCGCGACGGAAGGTCGCGCCGCGCATCTCGAGCAGCACGTTACTCAACCAGTTTTAGGCGCGGGTTGGGACGCTCGGGGCGGCCGACTTTGTGGCATTCGCGCCACGCGCCGCCGCTTTCCAGTGCGACGACGTCGGCCGTGTATTCGGTGCGTCCGCTGCCGGCGCCCAAAAAGAACGCGCCGCCGACGGCATATGCGTCGACCGGAACCTTATCCAGCTCGAACTCGCGAATGCGTTGCGCGGTGAAGCCGCCGCTGGCGACGATACGCACGTGTTTGAAACCTTCGGCGTCGAGTGCGCGGCGCACGTTGAAGACCAGTTGCGGAATGACGCCGGTCGGTTTGAACGTGCCCATCATGTTCCAGATCGACTTGTCGACAAGTGTTTGCGACGTATCCAAACGCACGCCCCACAAGCGGTCGCCGAGCGCGCGCGCGACCGCCAAACTCGTGCCGACGCAGTCGTTATCAAAATCAACGAGCGAGATCAGATTGACGCCGCGATCGATGTACTCGGCAAATTTTTGCGTTGCGAGCACCGTGTCGCCGCCGTACGCGGCGATAAGAGCATGCGGGACCGTTCCCATTCCGCCCGCGCCCCACCACTCGGCGTTGGCATCGGTGGAAACGCCGAGCGCGCCGGAGATGTACGCCGCATAACCGTCTCCCGTCTGCACCAAGTGATGATCGAAGCGCGCGGGGAAAAACAACACCTGCTTGCCGTTGGCGGCTTTCACGATTTCGCGCGCGTTGGTTGCGATGCGCGTCCTCCGCGAAAGCACGCCGAGATAACAGGTCTCCAGGTGCGCGAAGAGCTCGTAGTCGCCTTCGATCGTTAGTGCGGTTTCGTATGGCGCGATCCGATCGCCGTCATAGAGCGCGTGGACGCGCAGTTTTTTCCAGCCGTCTTCCCACTCGCCCGACGGCAGGCGCCGTCCCGAGCATAACCGCAAAATCGCGATGGCCTCGTCGATGCCGCAGAGCACGGCATCGCTGCGCTGAAAGACTTGCATGCGGACCGTCGGATGGTAGTTGTCGCGCTCGAGAATCTGCCGGGCGCGGTTGAAGTACGTGTCGGAGTAATAGCCGTCGCGCATCTTCTCGACGGGCAAATTAAAGATTTCCGGCGGCAGCCTGGTAGGCACGTTAGTGCCTATACGTTGAAAATCGCGAAGTGCCCTCGAATACGGAGATTGCCGAGACCCTGCTGCGCATCCGGAAGCTCATGGAGCTCGCCGGCGAGACGTTTTACAAGTTCACGGCCTACGAGCGGGCCGCCGCGACCCTGGAGAATGCGCCGCCCGTTACCGACCTGCTTGCCGCGGGTGAACTCACCACGCTGCCGGGCGTCGGCAAATCGCTGGCCGCGACGATTGAGGAGATCGTGCGCACGGGCACTTGCGCCCAACTCGAAACGCTTCAGCAGCGCTATCCGCCGACGATATTCGAAGTGCTGGGCGTCTCGGGCATTGGCATCAAAACGGCCGCGATGCTTTTCGAAACGTATGGCATCGGATCGCTTGCCGATTTGGAAAAAGCAATCGATTCGGGAGTGCTGGCGGAAGCGCCGCGCATGGGTCCCAAAACGATCGAGAATATCCGTCGCGGAATTCTCGCCTATCGCGGTCGCATGCGACGAACGGCGCTGCCACGCGCGCTCGTTATCGCGCACGAGGCCGTAACGTATCTCGAATCAGGCCCCGCTGTTCACCGGATCGGATTTGCCGGAAGTTTGCGCCGCGCCGAAGTGACGGTCGGCGACATCGACATCGTCTGCACGTCGGACTCTGCTGCCGCCGTGATCGATCACTTCGTGCGCTGGGATCGCGCGCGCGCCGTACTTTCCGAAGGGCCGACCAAAGGCAGCATCTGGCTCGAAGACGGACTGCAGGTCGATCTGCGCGTCTTGCCCGATAACGTTTACGGCAATTTGCTGCAGCATTTCACCGGCAGCCGCGAGCATAACATCCAAGTGCGCGAGCACGCTGCCCGTAAAAATCTGCGCGTGAGCGAAAACGGCATTTTGAACTTGGAGAACGGTGACGTCTTTACCAGCCGCGACGAGCAAGGCGTGTACGCGGCACTCGGCATGCAGTACGTTCCGCCGGAGTTGCGCAGCGGAATCGGCGAAGTCGAGCTCGCGCTGAAAAACGAGCTTCCCGAACTGCTCGAGGCAACCGATGTGCGCGGGGACTTCCACATGCACACGACCTGGAGCGACGGACGCCAGACGCTTGAAGAGATGATCGCCGCGGTCGCGGCGCGCGGTTATGAATATCACGCGATCACCGACCACTCGCCGTCACGCGGTGTTATCGGCTGTAGCGCCGACGAACTGCGCACGCAACGCGAATCGATTCGCGACCTCGGCGACAAGTATGGCGTGCGCACGCTCTGGGGAAGCGAAGTCGATATTCTTCCCGACGGCTCGCTGGGTTTTCCCGACGACGTACTGCAAGGCATGGACATTGTGATCGCGAGCGTGCACTCGTCATTCCGGCAAACGCGCGAGGAGATGACGAAGCGGCTGATTCGCGTCTGTGAAAATCCGTATGTGACGATCATCGGTCATCCGACCGGACGAAAGGTCGATGGGTTCGCGGGTTACGAGTACGATTACGATGCGGTATTTGCCGCTGCGGCGCGCACCGGGACAGCGCTCGAAATCGACGGCCAGCCCAAGCGCTTCGACTTACCGGCCAATCTCGCGCGCCGTGCCAAGAGTCTCGGCGTGACGCTGACGGTCGATAGCGATGCGCACGACGCCGGCCAGCTCGGCAACATTGACTTAGCAATCGTTCAGGCGCGGAGAGCGGGCCTCACTCGCGACGACGTTTTGAACGCGCGGCCGTTGAAAGGCGTGCTCGAGTTTGTGCGCGCGAAGCGCGAACGGCTTAAGCGATGATGCGTTCCGCCACCGTGTACACGTTGCAGCGCGTTCCACGTACGAAGCCGCAGAGCGTTACGTTGAATGCACGCGCAGTTTCTACGGCAAGGCTGCTAGGCGCCGAAACAGCGCAGACGATGGGAATACCCGCTGTGATGCTCTTCTGCAAGAGTTCATAACTCGCGCGCCCGCTGACCAGCAGCACCGACTCTTGTAACGGTAGCCGGTCGTTCAGGAGCGCCCAGCCGGCGATCTTGTCGAGCGCGTTGTGGCGGCCGACGTCTTCGCGCAACGCGACCAGATTGCCGGCCTTATCGAAGAGCGCGCTGGCGTGCAGGCCGCCGGTCGAGGCAAAGATGCGCTGCGCGCTGCGCATTTTGTCTGGAAGTTCGGCAATGAAATCGTAGGAGATCCGGAAGTGATCAGCGAGCGGCTGTGCGCGAACTTGCAAGGCTTCGATGCTCGACTTGCCGCAGACGCCGCACGAACTGTTGACCGTAAAGTGCCGCTCGAGCCGCTCCAATGGCGGCATTGGCCCTGCGAGATCGACAGTGACGATGTTGTAGCGTTGCTCTTCGCCGACCGCAGGATCGAGGCAGTACGACATGCCGGTGATATCATCGCGCCGCGTCACGACGCCTTCGGAAAATAAAAAGCCCGCGGCCAATTCGAAGTCGTTGCCGGGCGTGCGCATCGTGACCGCAAGGCTTTGCGACGCGCCTTGCGCGGAGAGCCGGATCTCGAGAGGCTCCTCGGTCGCGAGGTCGTCGATCAGTTCGCGGCGCTGCTTGGCCTCCAGCGCAATCATCGCGGCCGGCGTCGTGAGTCCGGGGCGCTCCGAAGAGCGCAGGTCGTTCACCGCCGTTTCACCGCGTGTTTCAGAATATCGTTGAGGACGCGCGGATCGACGGCATCCGCCTTGCTGAAATCCAAGTGCGCGCTTAACGCTGAACCGTAGGCTGTGCGCGTGTTGACCGCATTCATGTCGGCACGCGGCTTGATAGCGTTGTAGGGCGCAGCATTTACCGGCGTCGTTGCAAACAGATTGTAGAGCGGGTGGGTTGTCGTGTCTGCCACGGAGAGCGGGTCGAGGCCCAGAAGCAACTCGATCGTCCGCAGGAAACTCACGGTCGAGTAATGGGTACCGTCGACGCCTCCGCGCGCGTACGGACTGGCGACATAAAACGTCGAGCGCTGGTCGCTCACGTGATCGGGGCCGTTTTGCGCGTCGTCCTCGAGAATAAAGATTGCGGTCGTTTTCCAGTACGGTGAGTGGGAGACCGCGTCCACGAGCTGACCGACCACATAATCGTTGGTCGCGACGAATGCTTCGGGCGTGGGCATGTTGGCCTGTGTGCCCGACGTGTGGTCGTTGGGGAAATAGACGATCTCGAGCTGCGGCAGATTGCGCTGCACGACGAACTGATCGAACTCGCGCTTCCACTCCTTGAAACGATCCAGATCACTGTACCTCAAGTTCCAGCCGACGAACGCCGAATCGAAGTGACCCGCCAATGCTGGAAAAGTGAGAATGTTATTTGGGGGTCCGCAACAGTCGCCCTCACCGTAATCGCGATACGTAACACCGGCACGTTTTGCTGCGTCCCACAAGAATCCTAAATGCGGCACTGTCGCCCCTCTGCCGCCTTGCAAATCGTACCCCTGGCGCCGGCCGCCGTAGTTGACGGGCCACGTCCGCTCGACATAGTCGTTTGCCGTTGCCGCCTCGGCCCAGTTGTGCCCGTCCGCGCTGACCTGCGCATCGGCATAGGCGTTGTCCATCACACCGAAGCGCAACGCGAGCGCGTGTTGATTCGGGGTGACGTCTTGACCGAAATTCACCAGCGACGGATCGCCGTTGGCGCCTTTGATATCGCCTAAGACTTGATCGTACGACCGGTTTTCTTTGATGATGTAGATCACGTGCGAGATCGGTCCGTGCGCCCGCAGCACGGTTTGCGCTGGCGCGCGCGCTGACCACAGCGGCATCAGATTGCTTATCGCCTGTGCGGTCATCGTCTTGATCTGGTCGTACGTGCTGCGCGGGATCGCACGCACGGAGCCGACCGTGATATCGGCGACATATCCGCCGGTGCTGCGTTTGCGAATGTTGAACTGCGGGTTTGCCGGCGCGCTTTCGCCTTTGCCGTTGCTGACGTACAGGGTTCCGTCGGCTCCCATTGCAAGCCCGGTCGGATACCAGCCCGCGGGAATGTATCCGATGACGCGGCCATTCCGAAGGTGCGCGATCGCGTTCTCTCCGCCCAAACTTACGAAAAGGTCATGTCCGTGCACCAGCAGGGCGTTCGGATTGGCGCCGTATCCGTGAACGCGTCCATGTTTTATTCCAACCGGAAGTGACGCGACGCGCTTGTTGGTGCGGGTGTCGATCACCGCTATTATATCTTCGTCGCAAACCGCGACGAAGAGCGCTGTTTCATCGTTTGAAAGCGCCAGATCGCACGGATGGCTGCCAACGGCGATATTTTGGACGACCTTCGCCGCTCCCGGATCGACGACGGCAACGGAAGTTTGTCCGCGCAGTGCGACGTAAACGTACTTACCGTCGGACGTTCCGAGGGCCGTCGCCGGATGCGAGCCCACGAGGATCGGGTGTGCCGCAAACGTTACGCCCCCATCATGAATTTGTCCGATTGAGATAGTGCCGCCGCTTGCGCTGTTGTGATCGTCGGCCGTAACCACGGATGGAACTCTTTGTCCACTTTGACGAGAGGAAAAAAGTGCGACGGAGACCGGCCACGCGCCCTTAGCGAGCGAGGCGGGTTCAATTTCGCCGCTTGCGATATCAACGACTTGTACGGCGTCGGTCGCCGCACCCGGAACGCAAACAGTCCCCGCGCCGCACCACACCGGTTTACCAAACGCACCGTTGAGCGTCACAACTTTAATCGTCGCGAGAGTCTTTGCATCGAGCAAACGCAGCGCCGCCGGCATGACGCCTGACTCGACCACCGCTAACGTCTTGCCGTCTGGGGAAAGCGCGATGCCCTGCGGCATGTCACCGACGGTCGCCAGTGGGCCCGCCGGGGCCGTCAGGCGCCACCCGCTGGGTAGAATGGACTGCAAGTGCGGGGCCGCCTCGGCCAGCGCGAAAACGGAAACGGCGGCCGCCGCCGATAGGAGAATAGCTCGACGCATGCGCCCGGTTTCTCCTTATGGCGGATAGCTGCCCCTCTGGGCTGCGGCGGCGTTGGCCCGGTGGCCGGAGGACGCGTCGGGGCTCGGCGGAACCCGCTCAGCCATAAGGAGTCGCTATTGTGAAACTGGGCGAGCTCACGGTCTACGCCGGCGGCGAATTTCAACGCTACGAAGACGCCAAAGTCGGACTTCTGACCCACGGACTACAGTACGGAACCGGGTGCTTTGAAGGCATTCGCGGCTACTGGGTGTCCGAAGATAGCGAACTCTATTTGGTGCAGTTGCGCGAGCACTTCGAACGCCTGGCGATCAGCGCGAAGATTCTCTTGATGCGCGTTCCGCACTCGGTCGACGAGTTGATCGAGATTACGACCGAACTCTGCGCGCGCAACCGTTTTGAGACCGCAACCTACATCCGGCCGTTCATGTACAAGTGCGCCGAAGACGTTGGCGTGCGGCTGCACAACGTGCCCGACGCGTTCGCGATCGCCGCGATTCCATTCACGCATTATCTCGACATCTCCGGAGGCGTCGCCGCGGGAACGAGCTCGTGGCGCCGGGCCGACGATTCGGCCGCGCCGCCGCGCGCGAAAATTACCGGGCTCTATGTGAACAGCGCGCTTGCGAAGAGCGAAGCGATTTCCAACGGATTCGACGAGGCCATCATGCTCTCGCACGATGGGCACGTTGCCGAAGGTTCGGCCGAGAACATTTTCATGGTGAAGAACGGCGTGATCCTCACGCCCGATCCTTCGCAGAACGTGCTCGAAGGCTGCACGCGCCGCGCCGTGATAGAAATTGCGCGCAAGGAGTTTGGTTTAGAAGTTGTCGAGCGCGCGATCGATCGCAGCGAACTGTACGGCGCCGAAGAGATTTTCTTCAGCGGCACGGCGGTCGGCATCGTGTACGTCAGGTCGGTTGACCGGCGCGACGTGGCCGATGGAAAGATTGGCCCGATCACGCAAAAGATTGCCAGCTTCTACGAGCGCCTGGTCAACGGCCGCGAGCCGAAATACCGGAAGTGGCTGACGCCGGTCTATGCCGGAAGAGCGGTCGCTACGGCGTAGCTTCGGGGTTGGGCGTGGCCGGGACGGGCGTCTGCGGGGCCCACACGGGCGTGTCTTGATCGGGGTCCGGCGCGGCGGCTGCGGCCCCTGTGTCGAGCGTATCGAGTGCGCGCATGTGCCCGAGCTGTTGTAAATCCTTGTACGCCATACTCGAAACGCGCCGGATGAACCGCCGGCCCGCCGAGAGCGTCGGCAGTTGCGTTGTCATAACTGCGATGATATACGTGCCGTTGGACGCGTAGACGATACCGACGTCATTGAGCGTATCGTCGAGCGAACCGGTCTTATGCGCGATTGGAATCTGCGGAAGCGGCTCGGGAATCAGCGAGTTGATCTCCTGGCGTTCCAAAATATCTATCATGGCTTGCGACGACCATTCGTCGACTAATTGCTTTTTTGCCATGTCGCTGAGCAGGTGGACCATGTCCGCGGGGCTCGTGCGCAGCGTGTTGCGAATGCTCCAGCCCGCCGTGTGAATGTAATCGCTCAGACGCGTGTGGCGCAACCCGAGGTCGCGCATTTCCGTGTTGATATTCGAGCGGCCGACCAAACGGATCAACATGTTCGCGGCGGTGTTGTCGCTGACGGTGATCATCTGTGTGAGCAACGTAGAGACCGGGAACGTCGATCCGACCGGCGCATCGGCGATGTCGCCGGAACCCCAATCACGATCGTGCGACATGAGCGTAACGCGGTGATTCAGATCGAACTTGCCGGCTTGCAATTGTTGAAAAACTTCGACCATCACCGGAATTTTTATCGTGGAAGCGGCCGGCATCACTTCGTTTGCGTTGATCGAAGAGACCAAGCCCGATCCGAGATCCTGGACTTCCATGGCGACGCGGCCGGGAGCTCGCTGCGCAGCTTGGGTCAGCGTGGCCTGCAATTGTGCCAGCGGGCCGGGCAGTGACAGCGCGTTCGCAGGTGCGATCGACGAGCCGGTTATCGCAGCTGCGGTAAGGAGAGCTAAAATATACCGCATACAGCTCCTAGGCTTGTTGTCGGCTAACTTCGGGTTTTGCTTAAGGTCGCCCTTGGCCCATGCTGCCCTCGCTTTTTGCCCTTCGACTCGCTGCGCTCGCTCAGGGTCCTTCGACAAGCTCAGGATGACAACAATGTGTTAGTAAGGTACTCCATCTGCCGCAGGTGCCCGCACGCGGCCGACCAGGCCTGCGATGGCGAAGAGTGCGGCAAGATATGGAAGCGCTTGCATCGCGTCGCTCGGCAGCCAAGAGATGCGGCCTTGCAGCACGTACTGTAGCGCCTCGAAAAACCCGAAGAAGACCGCGGCGCCTGTTGCGCCCCATGGCGTCCATCGTCCGAAAATAACAGCCGCTAGCGCGATGAAGCCGCGCCCGGCGGTCATTTGGTCTGAGTACAAGTTGACTTCGCAGATGGAAAGAAAGGCGCCGCCCAAACCGGCGAGTGCGCCGCTTGCTATCACGCTGTACAGGCGCAGACGCAACGGATTGAGCCCGGCATCGGTAACCGCGCGCGGGTTTTCGCCGCACGCTTGTATGCGCAGTCCCCACGGCGTGCGATAGATAAACCAATTCAAACCAAACGCGCAGAGCAAGCCGAGAACGATCATCGCTGTTTCGCCGGTCGTAATCTGCGGCAGCAACTGTCCCGGCCCCAGCTGGGTAACTTGCGGACTTGCGCCGGGCTGATTGAAGATCAGCACCAAACCGTACGCCGCACCGCCGAGCGCTACCAAGTTGATGCCCACGCCCGCGACGATCTGATCGACTTTGAAGAACGTTGCGGCGAACCCCAGTACGAACCCGAGCACGGCGCCAAAAAAGATGCCGGCGATCAAACCAATGATCGGACTGCCGGTGAGATTTGTAAAGACCACCGCGCTGAATGCGCCCGCGGTCATCATGCCCTCGAGCCCGATGTTCACGACGCCGGCGCGCTCGGAGATCACGCCGCCGAGCGCGGCATAAACGATCGGCACCGACTTGATCAGCGTCAAGAACAGCAGCGTCAGCATCAGCGACACGCCCGCACTCATACCGGCGCACCCGTCGCGCGCGTGGCAAAGTACCGGCGCGCCGCTAACACGAGAACGATCAAGCCTTCGATCACGTGAATGGCGTCTTTAGGAACGCCCGCATTGGCTTGCATCGCCAGACCGCCCGCTTCTAAGATCCCGAAGCCGAACGCCGCGACGCAGACCCAGAGCGGATTGAGATCGCCGACGAGCGCAACCGCGATCGCCGTATAGCCGTATCCGGGCGAAAGCTGCGTGTTGAAGCGGTGCAGCACGCCGGTGACGATCGCCGCGCCTCCGAGTCCGGCGACGGCTCCCGAAAGCGCGAGCGCGATCAGCGTCATGCGCGGCATATTGATGCCGCTGCGGCGCGCCGCTTCGGGCGCTTCCCCGGCCGCGCGCAACTCGTAACCAAAAACGGTGCGCGTAAAGACGAAGCTCAAGACTATGGCGGTTGCGATGGCGATTAAGATCGAAATGGTTAGCCGCGTGTCGCCAAAGCTGATGCTGCCGAGACTCGGAAATGCCGGAAGCCAGCCGCTGGGGAGCAGCGGTGCCGTTTCCGCGCCCGATGCAAGCGGACTCTTCAGCGGACCCGCCACCAAATACCCCGCAAGTGAAAGCGCGATGAAGTTCAGCATCAGCGTCGAGATGATTTCGCTCGCGTTGAAGCGCGCGCGCAGCCAGCCCGCGATACCGCCCCAAATACCGCCGCCGACCATGCCGAGCAGCAGAAGGACCGGAATGACCAGCCAGCCGGGGCCGGCAAAATGTGCGCCGACCGCGCCGGCAAAGAGTCCACCGATCAGCAACTGACCCTCGGCGCCGATATTGAACAATCCGGCGCGAAACGCGAGCGAGACGCCGAGCGCTGGGAAAAGCAGCGCCGTTGTTTGCACGAGCGTCTCGGCAATCGGACGCCGGCCGCCGAGCGAACCCTGGAAGAGCGCGCCGAATCCGTCGAGCGGACTGACGCCGGCGATGAGCATTGCGACCGCAGCCAGCACGAATGCGAGCACGAGCGCGCCCGCGGGGCCGGCAAGCACGCGCAGTACGACCCTCACGTCAACCCCGCCATCAAGCGGCCGATCTTCCCGCGATCGATCTCGGCACCGCTGAACGATCCGGTAATCTTTCCCCGGAACATCACGAGCACGCGATCGGCGAGCGCCAAAATCTCGTCCAGCTCGAATGAGATCAAAAGGATCGCGCAGCCGCGGTTACGCGCTTCGATCAGTCGCGACTGCACGAGCGCTGCCGCGCCGACGTCGATGCCGCGCGTCGGCTGGTACGCTAAAACGAATCGCGGATCGCCGAGCAGCGCGCGACCGACCAGGAGTTTTTGCTGATTGCCGCCGGAAAGTGTTCGCACCGGAACGTCCGGCGATGCGGCGCGCACGTCGAACCGTTCGATGATCGCTTCGGCGTCGGCTCGGGCCGCGTTCCAATCGGTGAGCGCGCCTTTTCGGATTCCGGGTAAATTCTGACGCCCGAGAATCGCGTTTTCGACGATCGACCAGTTGAGCACGAGGCCTTCGTGATGGCGATCCTGCGGCACGATGCCGATGTTTTCACGATGCTTTAGCGCATCGGCGCTGCCATCGAGTTCGATCGCGCCGGCGTATGGGATCATTCCAGCGATTGCGTCGGCGAGCGCGGTCTGCCCGTTGCCTTCAACGCCCGCGATGCCGACGATCTCGCCGGCGCTCACTTCGAAGGAGAGATCGGAGACGGTCGTTGTATCGACGCCCGCGGTCAAATCGCGCACGCTTAAACACGCTTGCGTTCCGGTGGCTTCGCGCTGCGCGACGTGCGGCAACTCTCCGCCGACCATTGCGCGCGCAATCTCGTCGGTGCTCGTCTCGGTCGTGAGATAGCGTGCCACGATTTTGCCATGGCGCATTACGCTCACGCGGGTCGTGTAATCGATGACCTCTTGCAGCTTGTGCGTCACGACGAGAATTGCGGTGCCGCGTTTGGCGAGCTCCACGACCGTCGCGAAGAGCGTGGCAATCTCTGCGGGCGCTAAAGCCGCAGTCGGTTCGTCGAGCAGCAGCACCGACGGTTCGCGTTCGAGTTCGCGCAAGAGTTCGACGCGCTGCTGCACGCCGATCGGCAGCTCTTCGACAAGCGCGTCGGGATCGATCGCCAGCCCGTTGCGTTCGGCGAGCTCCGCCACGCGCGAACGCGCGCGATCGACGTCGACCAGCATGCCTTTGCGCGGCTCGCGTCCGAGCATGATGTTCTGCCAAACGCGCAGACGGCCCACGAGTTCGAAATGCTGGTGCACCAAACCGACGGTACCGTTGGTTTCGATGGTGCCGTCGTCGGCTTTGACCGCGCCGAACGCGATATTGGCTAGCGTCGATTTGCCCGCGCCGTTTTCGCCGACGAGCGCGTGAATTTCACCGGGGAGCAGATCGAGATCGACGCCGTCGACCGCGATGACGCCGGGATAGACCTTGCGAATGCCGCGCAGTTTGAGCGCGGCACCGGCGAGATCTAGAGTTTGACCGGTTTCCAGGTCGCCAGGTCCTGCGGAGTCGATGGCGGTGTGATCTTGCCGCTTACGATGTCATCCCGGATGCTATCGACCCGCTCGATGTTGGCTCTGCCGATGATCGCGCGCGTGTATTCGAAGTCGGTGAGTCCGACGCCGTTGTCTTTCAAACCGAAGGTTAAGTGGCCCTTAAGAGCCTTCTTTTGCTGGATCGCTTGCGCGATATCGAAGACCGCCACGTCAACGTGCTTGACCATCGACGTCAGAATTTTGCCTGGCGCCAGACTGTCTTGATCGGAGTCGACGCCGATCACGAACGAGTTCGCTCGCGTCTTCACCGCGTCGATCGCTCCGATGCCCGCTTTGCCGGCAGCCGCGTAAACGATGTCGGCGCCGCCGTTAAAGAGCACGTTGGCCAGTTCTTGTCCGCCGGCAACGTCTTCGAACGAACCGACCCACTTCACGTCGACTTTCGTGTTCGGGTCGATCTGATGCGCGCCGGCGATGTAGCCCACTTCGAACTTGCGCAGCAGCGGAATATCTTGGCCGCCTAGAAACGCGATGTGGTGAGTCTTGCTCACGAGCGCCGCGAGGGCTCCGGCCAAGAACGATCCGTCTTCTTCCTTAAAAGTAGCCGAAACGACGTTTGGATCGTCTACCACTGCGTCGATAATGGCATAATGCTGCTTGGGATACTGCTTGGAGATCTGATCGAGGTCTTTGTTCATCAAGAACCCGATCGCGTAGATCATATCCAAATGCTTTTCGGAAAGCGCCGTCAGATTGGGCTGATAGTCCGACGCCGAGCGCGATTGCAGCACCTGAACGTTTGCGCCAAGGGATTTCTGTGCGCGCAACAATCCGGAGTACGCCGAGTCGTTGAACGATTTGTCTCCCAAACCGCCCACGTCGGTCACCATGCCGAGCGTCAATTGTCCGGCCTTAGCCGGGCCGCTCACGTGGCGGCCGCAACCCGCAAGCGTCAAGAAAGCCGCGGCCGCGGCGCAGATAACGATCGCCTTGTGCTTCATCGCGGTATCGTTAGCACAGCCGCGCCCCGAAGCCTCCGGGCGGAGCCGGGAGGCGCGGGAGCCTTCCCGAACGTGAGGGCCTGATGCAGGCAAAGAACCTGTCCGAAACGCCCCCGCGGCGCTGGTCGGAGGAGTTAGGCGGCATTCGCTGGTTGCCGCGCTTGATCGACAAGGCTCGCGCGGCAATCGCCGGGAGCTTGAGCGATTATTGGTACGGCCAAAGTCCGATCGATCGCGGTATGCTTAACGCGCTCGGGTTATCGTACCGCGACTTTACCGGAATCGTGCGTGCCGCCGGCGACGACGACGAAGCCGTACTCGCGGCGCTGCAAAAGAAGGTTCCGCAGGGCGTGGAGCGTGCGCGCATATGGAGCGAGCGCCTTCCATCGCGTCAGCGGTGGATTCTTTTTCTCATCGATCTCGATGACGGTTACAATCCGGCGCTGCGGCCTGTCCGTGGAATTGTCCGCGCCATCACATCGCTGGCGACGCGCTACATTCGTTACCGCTGGCCAGCGAAAGCGTCGGCAATCGGTCTGGAGATCGAGGTCCAGAAAACGGCTGAACGCATCGCTGCCGCAAGCGGTACCGATGAGGCGCCATACCGTTGGCTGACGCCGGTCAGCGTCGACATGGCCTGGAAAATGTTGCTTTCGGTCGTGCTGATCGGGGTGATGCTCTATTACGCGATCCATTTCGTGGAGCGCATCAGGCTCGTGACCCTCATCATTGTCGGCGCGATATTTTTTGCATACTTGATCTATCCGATCGTACGCTGGCTGAACCGGAAGCTCCACCTGATTCTCGCGATTCTCGTCGTCTACGCCGTTCTCGTCGGACTTATTGCCATCGGCTTGTCATATCTGATCCCGTCGCTTTCGGCCGAATTCCAAACGCTCTCGCACGACGGCCCCGCGATTCTCATCAACATTGAAAAATTTCTCACCAGCCCGCAAACGCCGATCATCGGCCACGCACCCGAGGTGGTGCGCAAAGAACTCGCGCAGCTTCCAAATCAAGCCATCGTCTGGTTCCAAAAACACGGCGGAGGCGCGGCGACCGGCGCAGTGACCGTCTTGCTGGGCACGGCGGCTTTTCTGGGCGCCATCATTGTGATTCCGGTGCTTGCTGCATACTTGCTCTTCGATTCAGAAAACATCAAGCGATTCTTTATGGGGTTCGTTCCGGAGAAACGCCGCGACGCGACACTCGGTTTGCTCGGGGAACTCGAGGAAGTCCTGGGGGGGTTTATTCGCGGGCAATTGATCGTCGGCGGTTCAATCGGCGTCATTATTGCGGTGGGATTGATGCTGGTTCACGTGCCGTACGCGATCTTGATCGGCGCCGTTGCCGGCGCCTTGGATCTGATTCCGTACATCGGCCCGATCATCGCTTTCATTCCGGCTTTCACGATTGGATTTTCGGCGGGTGGAATCGGCAAGGCCGTGGCCGTTGCGATCGTTTTCTTCATTGCAAACCAGCTCGAGGGACATGTCATCGCGCCGAATATCGTCAGCCGCACGATCAAGCTGCCGCCGAGCGCGATCGTGTTAGCGGTATTGGTTGGGGGCGAGCTCTATGGAGTCGCCGGAATGTTCATCGCCGTTCCGATTGCCGGAATCATTCGCGTGCTCTTACTGCACGTGATTCCGGGATCGGTCAGCCGTGAGGAAGCCAAACCCGTGCTCACCAAAGATCCTCAAGAGGTGGTCGAAGCCGACGCGCAGGCCGAGACCGCCGCTCAGGCCGCGCTTAAAACGTGAGCAATCCGCGCGTCGACATCATCGGCGTCCCGATGGACTTGGGCGCCAGCCGGCGCGGCGTTGACATGGGCCCATCGGCGGTTCGTTACGCGCAACTGCACGAGCAGCTGCGCGCGCTCGGCATCGCGGATATTGTGGACCACGGCAACCTGCACGTGCCGATTCGCGAAGCGGTCGACGAACGGGATAAGAGCGCGAAATATCTCGACGTCATCGACCGCGTGTGCGCTGAACTTTCCGGCGTTGTGGAGCAAGCGGTGCGCGCCGGCGGGTTTCCAATCGTGCTGGGCGGCGATCATTCCATCGCCATTGGAACCCTCGATGGTCTGAAGCGCGCGCGCGGGCAGGCCGCGGGGCTCGTGTGGGTGGACGCGCACAGCGACATCAACAGCCCGAAAAGCTCGCCGTCGGGAAACGTGCACGGTATGCCGCTGTGGTTTGCGCTCGAACGCGGTTACGCCGATCCGAAACGCACCGTGCAGATCGGGCTGCGCGATGTGGAACCGGAAGAAAAAGAAAACCTCCGCAGTTCCGGCGTGAAGGCCTTCACGATGAGCGACGTCGATCGCTTGACGATGGCGCGCGTCATGGATGAAGCGATGGCCATTGCAGGATCGGCCGATACGCCGATACATGTCTCATTCGATTTGGACGCGATCGATCCGCGCGAGGCGCCGGGCACCGGCACGCCGGTCAAGGGCGGCTTGAGTTTTCGCGAGGCGCATCTGGCGATGGAAATGCTGGCCGAATCCCGCAAACTCGGATCGATCGAAATGGTCGAGATCAATCCGATCCTCGACACGCGCAATCATACGGCAACGCTGGCCGTCGGCTTGATCTGTTCGGGTTTAGGGAAAGCGATACTTTAGAGTTTGATCATTTCGCCCGACCCGACGCCCGAGGAACGTCAAGACGTCGCCTCGATTCGCCGTACGCAACGCATTGTGTTCGTATACGGAGCGGCGGTTGCGGGCCTCGTCCTCGGGATCGCGATCGCGGTTTTTTGGGGCACGCACCATCCTCTCAGCGCATACCACTGTCATCCTTTTTCGCCGATTACGGCCGCTCTGCTAGGGTTCATTATTTCCGGTCCGCTTTTTATCGGGCGAGGCTCTTTAAAGAATTTCTATACACAAATGTTGCTCTCGGCCGCGATCACGGCTTCACTGGTATTTTTTTCCGTCAATTGGTGGGTCGTTGAAACGTGCAGCCCGCTTTAGCGCGATGCGCGACTCTATAGTTTTATCGTTGCGACGCCTTCGCAACTGACGCCGCCGCCGCAGACGGCTGCATCCCACGTCGCGTTCGCCAGCAGCGTTTGAATTTGGCGCTGCGTCGCATCGTCGAGCGGCGGATGGAATTCAATTTTTTTCGTCTTGCCGTCTTCGCCGACGGTAACGATCAGCACGACATGAAGGTTGAAACGCTGCTGCAGCGCAGTCCTCACGCGCGGATCGAGAATGGGCGGTTGTTCGGCGCCGAAGGGCGAAACGCCGCCGCGATCGTTAGTGCCCGCACCCGACATCGCGACTTCTGACGTGCCCTGCGGATTGGGCGAAGGTCCCGGAGCGCGCTGGAGTGTTTGATCTTTCGGCGGCTGGAGACCCGGCGCGCGCGCGAGCAGCGGTACGGGCCGGCTCTTCGGAACGTTTCGCGGAGCGGCCGCTACCCGAGCCTGCGGACCGTTGACCGGCGTCGGGCGCGCGTGCGAACTGTGCTTATCGGTGGTGAGTTCGCTGCGCTTGCGTTCGAAAGAAACCACGGGCGAGCGCCGTTTCGTTTTCGGCATAGCGACTGGAAGCGGGCGCGGGTCCGCGTGCTTTTCGATGTGAATGTGGGCGATGTGGGCGAATGAGAGCGTTTCCACGGCCTCGGGCCCGGATGATAGCTGCGCGGGCATGAGGGGAATGATGAAGGCCACGGCCATATGGATGACGAGCGAGACGGCAAAAGCGCGTCGCAACGGTCCGGCCTCATCGAGTGATTGCAAGCAGTGAGCCCCTTACGGTTAGGATTGGTACTACGACCCGTGCCGTGAGAGGCCCCTTTAGGGAGAAAAAGTGCGGCCGACAAACATCGTTCTCTACCAAGCCGAATGGTGCGGATACTGCGCGCGGGTGCGCGCTAAGCTTACCGATCTCTTGCTCGACTACAAGGTTGTCAACGTTCCGGCCAACCACGCGCAACGCACGGTTGTGCGCGAAGTTTCCGGCCAGACGGGCATCCCGGTCATGGTCGACGGCGACGTCGTGCTCGATGATGACGACGACATCATTCCCTACCTCGAAAAAACCTACGGTCAGAAAGCCGCGGTATAGAGCGAGGCAAGCCACCCGGCTGCAAGCGCGCCGGTGATCGTCGCGATGGCGTTCACTGCGTCGTTGTCGATCGCGCCCCATCCGCGCACGAGTGAGGTTTGGCTTCCACAGATATGCGGATCGGTCTCGCAGAGCCGTCGGCAGCGGCTGCAGTAACGCAGCGCTTGCAGCGTCGCTCCGAAAATCGAATCGGCCAACGCCCCTGCAAATCCGGCGGCGGCGACGATCGGCCAAGGCGCAATGCCAACTCCCCACGCGACGAGACCGACCGCAAGTGCGCCGCCGATCTCGGCGAGCGTTCCTGCGATGGTCACGCCGCCCGATAATCCGCGCGCGACCGCGCGGAAATTGGCGATCGATCGCGGCGTGCCGCGAGCGAGCGTTCCGAGCTCGGTGCCCCACGTGTCGGCGGCCGCTGCCGCCAGCGCGCCTGCAAAAGCTGGGGCGAGGACAGGGGACCGCGTGAAAGCGTATGCAACGGCGCACGCCGCGGCAACTCCGCCGTTCGCAAGGACTTGGCGCGCGTCGCGCGCTTTGCGCTTGTCGGTGTCAACGATCTCCGCTTTGCGTTTCGATCCGAAACGCGAGAGTACGACGGCGGGCAGAAAAAACGCGAAGAGCACGGCCGCGAAACCCCACGCGCCAGCTGCAAAGATTGCGGTGCCGACCAACGCAGCGGCTACCGCGCCGCTTGCGGTCAGCGAACGCGCGCGCCATGCGCCGAAAGCAACAACTGCCGCGAGCGCGGCGGCAAGGGCGACGCGAATTACGATAGCGCTTCGACCAGGCCTTCTACGGTATGCTCGGGGGCAACGACGTGCACGGGAAGTCCCGCATCCTTGGCGGCCTGCGCGGTGACCGGGCCGATGCAGGCGACGATCTTTCCGGTGCACGCTTGCCGCGCCGCTTGCGGCGATCCGAGATTGTGGACGAAGCCGTTTACGGTGCTCGCGCTCGTGAACGTTACGATGTCGCAGCCCGAAACGCGCTGGGGGAACTGCGCATCCTCGGTGAAGACGGCTTTGTACGCGGCGACGACCGTCACGGGCCGCCCCGCTGCGTTTAGGCGCTCGGGCAACACGTCGCGAGCTTCCTGAGCGCGGTAGAGCAGTACCCGGTCGCCTTCGCGCGACGAAGCGATCAGCAAGTCGGCGAGGTCTTCGGCAACATAGCGCTGCGGAACCGCATCGGCGCGGACGCAGCGCTGCAGCAGCGCTTGCGACGTTTTTAAACCGATCGCGGCAATTTTAGCGCTGCCGAAGACGCGCGCGTCGTCACGGCGCGCTTCCAAGTAATCGAAGAAGACGCGCACGCCGTTGGCGCTGGTGAAGACCACCCAACTGTATTGCGAGGGATCGTGTGTCACGTGCTCGGCCGCCGCGGCATCGTCTGGCGCGACGATCGCAATCGCCGGCGCTGCGACCGGCTCGGCGCCCGCGCGCATCAACGCGCGTGCGAGATCGTCGTGCGGATCGGCGGGGCGCGTCAGCAGCACGCGTTTGCCGAAGAGCGGTAGTTTCTCGAACCAGGCCACTGTATCACGTAAGGCAACGACCGTGCCGACGATCACGATCGCCGGCGCGCTCAAACCCTCGCGCTCCGCGTCACCGGCGATACCGGCGAGCGTGCCGGTTATGGTGCGCTGAGAAGGCCGCGTGCCGTTTGCGATGACAGCCGCGGGATGATCCGCCGGCAAACCGTGCTCAATCAGTTTGGCGCTGATGTCACGCAGATTGCGCATCGCCATCAGGAAGACTAGCGTTTGCTTCGGATCGCTGAGCCGCTGCCAATCGATCGCGGAGATCTCTTTCGCGGGATCTTCGTGACCCGAGACGATGGTAAGCATCGTGTTGTGATCGCGATGCGTCACCGGAATGCCGGCATACGCCGGAGCCGCGAGCGCGGAACTCACACCCGGAATGATCTCGAAATCGATGCCGGCCGCGTGCAGCGCCTGGGCCTCTTCGCCGCCGCGGCCGAAAAGAAACGGGTCGCCGCCCTTTAAGCGCACGACCGTTTTACCGGCGCGCGCTTTTTCGATCATCTGTGTTTCGATGTCGTCTTGCGCGACGCTCGGGGCGCCGCCGCGCTTGCCCGCATAGATGCGCTCGCACGAGGGCGGCACGAGATCGACGATCGCGTCTGACGCCAACGCGTCATAGATCACGACGTCGGCGCGGCGAAGGGCCTCGCGCGCACGCAACGTCAAAAGTCCAGGGTCTCCGGGTCCCGCGCCGGTGAGAAAGACCTTACCGGTCGGCAACGTCGAGCTCGAAGAGCTCCTGAAGCAGCTGGGCGTGCGTGATCGCCTCCGAGCTTTCTTCCGAAGCTTTTTCGCGCAGCTTCGTGACGACCGTGTGTAAGAGTTTGGAAATAATCGTCAGCGACGCGCCGGTCATCAGCATTTTCTCTCGCTCGCCAAGATCCGGAAGACGCGCGAACAGGCGTTCCAACTCGGCGGCCCTGACGGCTTCGGCTTTTTGCGTCAGCGATGCGATCACGGGAACCGTCGCGCGCGCTTTATACCATTGCCTAAAGCGGTCGACGTATTCAGCGACGATCTCTTCGACCTGCGGAATCGCTTCGCGGCGAACCTCAAGTTTTTCGTCGACGTGCATCTTCAAGCCGTCGATATCCACCAGCGTCACATTGGGCAGCTCGCCCACCGCCGGATGCGCATCGCGCGGGACGGCGATATCGATGATGAAGAGCGGGCGCTCCGCGCGACGTTCCAGCGCTTGCGCGACACTGTCCGGCGTCAGCACGAAATGCGTCGCGCCGGTCGAGGTAATGACGATATCGGCTGCCGTCAGTGCGTTTACGAGCTCGCCCGGCTCGAGCGCTTCGCCCGCACCGATCTGCGCGATCACTTCACGCGTGCGTTCGAGCGTCCGGCTCAGAACCGCGACGTTGCGCGCGCCTTCGCGGCGAAAACGTTTTGCGGCAGCCCCGCCCATCTTGCCCGCACCGATGACCAGAACGCTGCGGCCTTCGAGCGATCCGAAACGCCGTTTCGCCAAATCGATGGCAGCCGTCGCGACCGAAGGTGATTCTTCGCCGATACGCGTTTGGGTGCGCGCAGCCTTGCCCGCACTCATCGCTTCGCGCAGCAGTTTGTGCAGCACTTCGCCGGCGGAGTTCGCCTCGCGCGCGGCGGCGTACGCCTCTTTGACTTGACCCAGAATTTCGGCTTCGCCAATGAGCATCGAGTCGAGGCCGGTACTCACGCGAAAGAGATGTTCGACCGCTTCTCGTCCGAGCAGCGTATACAAGTACGACTCGAGATCGTAAGCGACCGATCCGTGCCGGAAATGCTGAAGAAACGATTTGAGCTGCGCAACGCCGGCTTCGTAATCGTTGACCTCGGCGTAAATCTCGAGGCGTCCGCACGTTTGCAGCATCAGTGCTTCGCGCACCGCCTCGTAGTCGCGCAGCGCAACGAGCGCCTCGCTCATGCGCTCGGCTGGAAAGACGTGCCGCTCGCGCACCTCGACGGGGGCGGTATTGTGAGAAAGGCCTAGGCAGACCAGCGACATGTTAGTTCGTATACCCCGGGGCGAAGCTCAAGCGGTGCGTGAGGATGGAAAGCTCGCCCGCGAGATCGATGTTGCGCACGATGACGGGTTGCCGAACGCGCACCCAGACCGGCGCGAAGTTCAGCAAGGCGCGGACTCCGCTTTGAGCCAGCCGGGCGGCAATAACGCCGATCTGTGCGCCCACACGCGCGAGCGCGGATTCGAGCGAAACGGCGTCCTCCACGCGAACGCCCTGCCACTCCTGTCCGATGACGGACGGCGAGTTATCGAAAATAGCGGCGACCTTGAATCGTTCCTCGCGGGCTGCCAAAAACGTCGCAAACGCGAGTCCCAGAAAACCAAAGCCGGCAATAGCGATCCGCCAGTCACGTTCTAATCCTAAGACCAGCTCGAGCTGATCGATCAACGGTTTTATCGCATAGCCCTGTCTGCACCGGCCCAGCGGACCGAGCGCCGAGAGATCTTTGCGGATCTGGGTCGAGGTCTTGCCGGCCGTCTCGGCCTGCTCGAGCGCCCGGTGGTAGGCGAAGAGCCGCGGAATTGCGACGTCGCTCTGCGCGATCGGTTCGATCATCGCGCGGCGACCGCTTCGAGCTGCGCGAGCGAATCGTCGGCCGCGGAGATCGTGCGTTCGATTTCGCGCGTGGTGTGCGCGGAGGAGACGAAGAGCGATTCAAACTGCGACGGCGGCAGGTAGACGCCGCGATCGAGCATGGCATGAAAGTACCGCGCGTACGCCGCTGTGTCGGAACGAAGCGCGCCGTCGAGATCGCGCACGGGCTCACCGGTGAAAAACACGCACAGCATGGAACCGGCGTGCGCCGTTGTCAACGGAATTTCGTGCTTGGCAAAAACTTCCGAAAGCCCGTCGCACAGTAATTTCGAGAGTACTTCGAGCCGTTCGTACAGCGTCGGATCGTTTGCGATCGCGCGCAGCGCGGCTATGCCCGCCGCCATCGCGAGCGGATTTCCCGAAAGCGTGCCGGCCTGATAGACAGCGCCGTCGGGCGCCAACTCGTTCATGATTTGCGCGCGGCCGCCGAAAGCGCCGACCGGCAGTCCGCCGCCGATCACTTTTCCCAGCGTCGTGAGATCCGGCGTCACGCCTTCGCGCTGCTGCGCTCCGCCGCGCGCGACGCGAAATCCCGTCATCACTTCGTCGAAAACCAGCACTGCGCCATGACGGTCGCACAGCGTGCGCAGCGTCTGTAAGAATCCGGGAACGGGCGGAATCAATCCCATGTTGCCGGCGTAAGGCTCGACGACGATCGCGGCTATTCTGCCGGCGTGCTGCTCGAACGCAGCCGCGACAGCCGCCGCATTGTTGAACGGCAGGACGATCGTATCGGCCGCGACGTTCGCCGTTACGCCCGGGGAATTCGGAATGCCGTTGGTGATCGCGCCGCTGCCGGCGGCAATCAAAAACGCGTCGCCGTGCCCGTGATAGCAGCCGGCAAATTTGATAATCGCGTCGCGGCCGGTGAATCCGCGCGCCAGCCGCACGGCGCTCATCGTGGCTTCGGTGCCGCTCGACGTGAAGCGTATACGTTCGATCGACGGCACCAGCGAAGCGATGAGCTCGCCGAGCTCCGACTCCGCTTCGGTCGGCGTGCCGAACGACGTGCCGCGTCCGGCTGCTTGCACGATGGCCTTCACGATTCCGGAGTTGGCGTGGCCCAAGAGCGCTGCGCCCCACGACAAAACGTAATCCACGTATTCATGTCCGTCGAGATCGTAAAGAAACGGACCGGAGCCGCGCTGCATGAAGACGGGCGATCCGCCGACGGCGCGAAACGCGCGCACCGGTGAGTTGACGCCTCCGGCAATAATTTCGCGCGCGCGCGCAAACGCGGAAATCGAGCGTTCTAATCTCAAAAATGAAGTCCTAACAATGCATCGCGCTCCGCGATCGTGTTGATACCGGCCAGCGCGCGTTCGTCAGGAAAGCCGACCCGCCGGTGCACGAGCCTTTCGACGACTGCGCGGACGGCTCCCGATCCGGTCGCCAATTCGGTACGGCCTTCCCGCAAGAACGCTTCGCGCGAGTAGATCGCGCAGAGCGGTTCGATCCGGCCGTTGCGCTCGGCGGCGACGGCCTCCAACGGCGGCTCCCAGGCCGCCAGCAGGCGGTCGAAGACGCGGACGTCGACGAACGGCGCATCTCCGGCGACCGTGAAGCACAGCGGCTCCCGGACGCTTTCAAATGTAGAGACGATTCCCCCGAGCGGTCCGCGGCCCGGCTGGCTATCCGGGACTATCGTGCAATCGAGTTCGCGCGCAACCGTGTCGCCGAACGGCGCGTTGGCCGAGACGTAGACCGGACCGATCGATCGCACGTTGCGGTAGACGCGCAGGAGCAGCGGCACTCCGCCGGCGTCTCTCTCGAGCTTGCCCGGAAAGCGCGTCGCTTCACCGCCGGCGAGAATGACGACGGCGACGTCAGCGGCTGCGGGCTGCATACTCTTTGGCGAAATACGTGATGACGATGTTCGCGCCGGCCCGTGCGAAGCTGACGAGCATCTCGTGCACCGCCCGCTCTTCATCGATCCATCCGTTGAGTGCGGCGGCTTTGATCATCGAATATTCGCCGCTGACGTTGTAGACGGCAATCGGCACGTCGAAACGGTCGCGCGCGGCTCTTACGACATCGAGGTATGCGAGCGCCGGCTTCACCATCAGGATGTCGGCGCCTTCTTGCACGTCGAGGGTCATTTCGCGCAGCGCCTCGCGCACGTTGGACGGATCCATTTGATACGTACGGCGATCGCCGAACTGCGGGGTCGATCCCGCGGCTTCGCGGAATGGACCGTAAAATGCAGACGCATATTTCGCGCTGTAGGCCATGATCGCGATCTGTTCAAAGTCCTCGGCGTCGAGCGCTTCGCGAATCGCGCCCACGCGGCCGTCCATCATGTCGGAAGGCGCGATGACGTCAACGCCGGCGCGCGCGTACGTTAAGGCCGTGCGCGCTAATATTTCGACCGTCGCGTCGTTGTCAACGTCTCCGCGTTCGTTCAGAATTCCGCAGTGTCCGTGATCGGTGTATTCGCAGTTGCAGAGATCCGCGATCACGATCATATGAGGTAAGGCGCTCTTTATCTCGCGCACAGTTTGCTGCACCACGCCATCGGGATCGAAGTTCTTGCTGCCGCGCGCGTCTTTCGTTTTTGGAATGCCGAAGAGCAGCACGGAGCCTAGTCCGAGGGCGTCGAGCGTGCGCGCTTCGCGCACCGCGCTCTCGACGGTGTAGCGCTCGATGCCGGGCATCGAGGCAATCGGTCCGGCTTGGTCCGGGTTCTCGACCACGAAGAGCGGCTGCACGAGCTGCGCGGGATCGGTGCGGTGCTCGCGCACGAGTTCGCGCATTGCGCTGTTCCGGCGCAGCCGCCGCGGACGGATCGTTTGCCGGAGTTTCGGGAGTGTTTTCAGCTGGAGCGCTCCTTGGAAGAAAGATGATCGCGGATCGCGCCGACCAGCGCGTCGATGGCCGCTTCGGGCGCCACCAGATCCGGCGTAAATCCGGCTGCGTGCGCCGCCGCCGAACTGGCCGGGCCCATTGCGGCGATGGCCGGGCGCCGCTCGAACCGGTGCACGCGCGCCAAGTACTCTGCCGCCGCGCCGACCGATCCGCTGGAGGGAAAGACGATGATGTCCGGCACCCGCTGACCCAGGCCCGGCGGTTCGGCTTCACCGGAGCGCATCTCGAGCACCTCCGCCCCGTCCGCGCGGAGCGCCGAGGCAATGACGCTGGAGCGTTCTTGCGTGCGCGGAAGCACCACGAGTCTGCCGTCCAGCCGGCGGCCTTTCTGCGCGTTCAGCGCAGCCGCGAGCTCCGCGCCGAGGAGTTCGGCTTGCGCCGGCGTCTCGACAGGCCGGCTGAGCTGCGCGCGCACGATCGCCCCACCCTCGCCTTCGGCAAGGGCGCCGAAGGCCTCGAGTGCGCCACCGGAAAAGCGCGCGTGAATGCCGATCGGCGCCTGACATCCGCCGCGCAGCTCGCGCAGCGCCGCGCGTTCGCAGATCACGGCAAGTTCCGCTGAGCGATCGTTCACCGCTTCGCGAATCTGCGTCTCGAACTCGCCGCCGGCGAGAATCTCGACTGCGAGCGCGCCTTGTCCCGCAGCCGGCACCATCTCGGTCAGTTCGAACGGGCCCATGTGCGCCGCCCTTGCGTGCAAGCGTTCCAAACCGGCGGCTGCTAAAACGATTGCATCGTACTCGCCGTCGCGAAGTTTCCTTAAGCGCGTGTCCACGTTGCCCCGCACGTCGGCATAGTCCAGATCTTTGCGAAGCGCGAGCAGTTGCGCGCGCCGCCTGGCGCTCGACGTGCCGACCCTGGCGCCCGGCGGAAGCTCGGCCAGCGATGCGAACCGTTCGCTGCAGAAAACGTCGCGCGGATCTTCGCGCGCGGAGACCGCGGCGATGCGCATATCGGCGGGCAATTGGGTGGGAAGATCTTTGCACGAATGCACCGCGTATTGCGCGCGCCCCTCGCGAATCGCGATCTCGAGCTCTTTCACGAATAAACTTTCGGATCCGATCGCCGCGATCGACCGGTCCACGATACGATCGCCCGTCGTCGTCACGTTCAAAAATGTTGTCGCGATCCCGCGCCGCGCGAGTTGAGCTGCAACGGTTCGCGCTTGGATCATCGCCAGCGCGCTCGCGCGCGTCGCGCAGACGGCAGCTCTCACGTTCATCGTCGCGAGCCGGTCGATCGGAAGCTGCGCCAGATCGCGCAGCGTTCCGCTTCGTTCGTGTTCGGAGAGCTCGCTCTTGGCATAGTCGCGCATTTGCTCGAGCGTTTTTAGCGCCGCGGCATACGAATCGTCGAAGTGTTCGCGCAATTCGGAGGCCAGCCGTTTTGCAAAGGCCGGCGCAGCGCCGCCGGTATCGATGGCGAAGGTCAGATCGCCGATCTGTACGGTCGCCGATGTGGCGAAATCTCCGCGCCCGCCGTTGGAAGCATCGCAGACCAGAACGCGGGCGGCGTGCGCGTCGGCGCAGACGGCTTCGTTCACGCTGTCGTCGGACGTGGCGGCGATTGCGAGAAATGCTCCGTCGAGGTCGGCTGCTTCGTAGCGGCGCTCACGTAATTCGAAGCCGTCCCGGAGGGCCGCTTCGCGCAGCGCCGGCGCGATTTCGGGCGCAACGACGCGGACGCGCGCACCGGCGGCCTGGAGGGTCGCGGCCTTCTTGCGCGCGACTTCACCGCCGCCGGCCACCACCGCCAGGCGGCCGCGAACGTAGAGCGTCACGGGAAACGACATCGGTGCGCATGACTTCGCTGCACGACTGCCCAAAACTGCACCGGATGCGTACTCCTTGGCGCGCCGCTCTCATCGGAGCGGCGGTCGCCGCGCTGGTCACGCTGCCGGGCTTGGGCAGCGGCACGCTGTGGGATAACAGCGAGACCGCCTACGGCGAAGTCGCTCGCGAGATTTTTCTAGCCCGCGATTGGATCGTTTTGCACTTCAACGGCGATCCGTGGTTCGTTCAGCCGCCGCTCTATTTTTGGATTGCCGCGATCTGCGCGAAGATTTTCGGCGTGACAACATTGGCGCTCCGGCTGCCGGCCGCGCTTGCGACGATCGCGATGGGCGCGATGACGGCATACGCCGTCTCGCGGCAAGCTGGGACGCGCGCGGGAATCTACGCCGGCGTCATTCTTTCAACGTGCCTGATGCAGGCGATCGTCGGCCGGCTCGCGATCATGGACGCGCTGCTGGATCTTTCCGTCGCGGCCACGATCTTCTGGTGGTACCGCGCCGTGCAAACCGGTGAAGATGCGTATTTCATCTACGGCTGGATTGCGGCGGGCTTTGGATTTTTAGCCAAGGGTCCGGTCGCGCCGGTCGTCGCGCTGCTCGTGATCGTTCCTTATTACTTATGGGAAAGGCGCGCCACGCACGCGCGCCCGCCCGGCTGGCGCGCGTGGGCGGGCGGCATCGCGCTCTTCGCGGTCATCGTCCTTCCGTGGATCGCGGCCCTTTGGCAGCGTGCGGGCAGCAGTTCGATCGCGGAATTGCTCGGACACTACACGTTCGGCCGCTACACCGGAACGATCGAGAGTCAGAGCGGTCCGGTATGGTATTACTTGCCGGTTATCATTTTGGGATTCTTTCCGTGGATCGCATTCCTGCCGTCGGCCATCGCATCATCTGTGCGCCGCCTGCGCGATCCCGCGGCCACGACCGATGAGCGCCGCCTGCACCAGCTCGTGCGGCTTGCGATCGTTTGGATCGTGCTTCCGCTGGTGTTCTTTAGTTTCGCGCGCACCAAACTTCCGAATTACATCGCGCTCGAATTACCGGCGCCTGCGTTGCTGGTCGCGCTCTACTTCGAAACGGCGCTCGAGCGCGTGCGCAGCCGTTCGGCGCTGATCTCGACGGCGGCCGTGCCGCTGACGATTCTGCTCGTTGCTCTTGCGATCGTCATTTTTTCGCGCGACAACCGCTTAAATACCGAACTCGCCGTCGCCGCACGGAGCTTGATCTGGGTCGGCGGCGCGATCTTCGCCGGCTCCATCGCCAGTTTCGTGCTGCTCTTCAACCGCTCGCGGGCGTTTGCCGCGCCGTACGTACTCGGGTTTTCGATGGCGGCGGCGATCGGGTTGCTCGCGCTCGTCGTGCTGCCGCAAGGCGAGCAATTCAAACCCGTCCCGCATTTGGCGGCGCTCATCGACAGCCGGCGCCTTCCCGGCGACGACGTCGCGATTCAAAACCTCGCGGGCGGCAACGCGCTGATCTTTTACACGCGTCCGGTCGTCTATGTTTTTGCGCGACCGGGCGAGCCGATCGCCAACGGCACAGCCGTTCCGCGCAACATTATCTGCGGCGCGCAGCGTCTCTGGCTGATCGCTCCGCGCCACAAGCCGTTCACGCAAAACACGTTTGGACGGAAACGCACGCTCGTCACGACGTGGGGAGAAGCAAATCTCTATCTCTATACCGGTCCCACGTGCGCGCAGCCGGTGTCATCGTAAGTGGCCTAACCGCTGGAACTCAGAGCCGCTGCAAATGCGGCGCATGGTGAGAAAGTGAGCGTCGAGGTTTTCGACGTGTAACGCCCGGCTCGCCGAAACGAATACCGTCTTCGCGTCGTACCAGTGGATCGCCCAACCGCGAGCCTTTGCGGCAGCCGCAAGAGCTTGGCGGTACATCACCCAGTCGGCAAGGTTTCGCGCGCGGTAGTCTGTGATTCGTTCGGCGATCGTATCCGGGAGCTGCGGACAATGGCGAAGCGCGACGCCCCCGACGTCCGGCACCGCCGCCGCGACGGCGTCCAACGCCCGCACCGCATGCCGCTCGGCCGAAAGGCGTACCCGGTCGACCAGAGCGACGGCTGCGCCGATCGGGAGCAGTTGCCCCTCGTGGTGATGCGGCAGGCCCGGTAGAGCCTCGTCCACCAGCTCGACACGGCGGCGGTCGAGGAGCGTTCCGTCGCGCGCCGCCGTCACCAGGATGGCCCAGCCGCCGTGATCCGATACGCCGATGACGCCGCTGCTCTTCGTCATGACAGAAAGAGAAACGCGGCGTCGCCGGCGCGCTCGAGCGTAGCGTTTTCAATCTTTGCGGTTCCCACGATCGGCGCCGCCCGCCGGGCGAAGGTTATTTGCAGCGCATGGCGCGTTTCTTGCGACGCGTTGCGCGTGCCCGAATGCAGCAAATGACCGTTGAAGACGATCGCCGATCCCGCGCCGCAGGCGACAACCCGCTGTGCCGGATGCGGCGTATCCGTGTCGGAAGGCACCGCGATATCACCCGGCAGATGCGATCCCGGAATGACGCGCGTTGCGCCGTTGTTTGGCGTAAAATCCACGAGCGCGACGATCGCCGTTGCGACTTGGTATTCGCCGCGGTAGCCTTGCCTGAAGTCGGCGTGCAGCGCCTGCGCGCCGTACCCTGGCTGCGGAGCGCGATAGGCGACCGAGCCTATGCGCAGATCGTAGCCGATGACGTGCACGATCGCGGAGAGCAGGCGTTCCGATCTCCAAACCGGATCGAAGGCCCGCTCGTTGACGAGATCGTTGAGATGGAGCGTTCCGCCCGCGTGCCATGTCGGATCGAGGCGAGCCTGAGCGATCAGTTTGTCGAGAGCCCCGCGCGCGTCTGCAACGTGGGCGGCACTCAAGAGCGCGGGCAGTACCACGTACCCGTCGCGATCCAGCGCGGCGATCTCGGGTTGAGTTAGTGTATCTTCGCTCGCGCCCAGCGAGCGGAGAAGCGCTTCACGCTCGGCGGCTTCCATCGCACGCTATTTTTTGAGCTTGGCAACGTCAGCCGGAGTCACCGCGCTCGCATTATTGGTTCCCAGCGCGGAACGAATGTACGTAACGACGTTTGCGATGTCTTTCGTCGAGAGCGTCGACTTCCACGGCGGCATCGGCGTCACTCCGCTGTAATTCGTGCCGTTCACCTGTATGGGTCCGGTCTTCCCGTTGAGGACGGTGAGAATCACTTGCTTGGGATCGCCGGTGACGTACGAGTTGCCCGCGAGCGGCGGGAAGTTCGGCGGTGTACCAGCTCCTGCCATTCCATGACACGAGCTGCAGTTTTGCGAGTAGACCGCTTGGCCGGCTTTTGCGGCCGGACTAACCGCGGCAGTCGTGCTCGGCGGGGAGACGTTGCTTCCGCCGCTCTTGGTCATGTTCGCTTGTTCTTTGGCTGCAACGGCGGGTGGACCGCCGGCCGGGGTCGTCGCCTGTTTCTGCATGATCGAGAGCTGGCTCCAAATCGTCAGCGCCCAAATGATGAGCAGTGAGACTCCGAGCAGCCACAGGATGAACTTGCGCGAGCCGGTGACGCGCGTCGTGCTGCGGTCGATCCACGGCAGCAGAATGAGCAGCGTCGTTGCGATGCCGGGGATGATGATCGCGCCGACGATCTCCAAATTGCCCGGAACGATGTTCAGCAAGCCGAACAGATCGAGGAAATACCAAGCCGGATACGGCGTGAATTGCACGGTCGGGTCGGCTTTGACGTCGAGGAACGGAGGCCAGAACGTCGCCAGCGCGACGATGCCGATCAGCACGAGCAGCGAAGCGACCGTGTCCATGAACATCTGGTCGGGCCAGAACCGGCCTTTGCGCAGCGGGCGCGGATCCTCGACGGGCGGTCCGGCGGGTCCGTTCCAGCGGAAGATCGCCAAATGCGCGCCGACGAGCGCGACGAGCGCAGCCGGCATCAGCCAGACGTGCAGGCCGAAGAAACGGTTGATCGTGAGCGTGCCCATCGTCGTGCCGTCTTGCACGAATTGCTGAATCCAGCCGCCGAGGAACGGGACGTTGAGCGTGAGGTTAATCGCCACTTGCGAGGCAAAGTACGCGTCCATGTCCCACGGGAGCAGATATCCGGTGAGACCGAGCACCATCGTGACCAGCAGCAGCAGCACGCCGACGATCCACTGAATCTCGCGCGGCGATTTGTAAGCGCCCCAGATCACGACTTGCAGCAAGTGCAAAAAGACGAGCGCGATCATCGCCGATGCGCCCCAGTAGTGAATGCTTAAAACAGCGTGTTGAAATGGATGATCGTAGATGTATTTGGTCGATTCCCACGCCGTCATCGCCGACGGGGCATAGAAGAACGTCAAGAAAATGCCGGTGACGATCTGCACGATCATCGCAAAGAGCGTTGCGCTTCCGAAGACGTACCAATAGCTGGCGCCCCCGGGCACGTCCTCGGTCAGGAAATCCTTCGTCATCGTGACGAAGCCGGTCCGCCGATCGATCCAGTTCAGCATTATGACGTGTACGAAATCACGAGGCGATTGGGAACCGTGGGCGCGTAACGAATCCATTCAACCTGCGCGACGCCGGTTTGCTCGCGCAGCGGCAGCGGATCGAGCCCCCGCGCGGTCGGGCCGCCCGTGCGTGCTCCGTACTCGTCGTACGTGGACCCGTGGCACGGGCAAAAGAACGAATTGGTGTCGCTTTTATATTGATAATAGCAGCCGAGGTGCGGACAAATCGGACTGAAAAGGACAAATCCCATGGTGACGACCGGATAGGGCAGCATGTCTTTATTGTCCGCGGCGAAGAGGTCTTTGCGATCGCGCATGAACTTCTGCGGATCTTTCACCTTGATTCCCCAGACCGATTGCGGGGCGCTCTGCGCCGGGAGATACGCGTCTTTGCTCTTGAGATTAATATCGATTTGCACGGCTTTGTCGGTCGCGCTCTGGAGCTGTTTCCACCCGTTCTCGTCCAGCGGCGTCCACGTCGCTCCTCCGGAGCCGACGTCGGGGACGAGCGAACCCACGATAGGAATTGCCAGGGTCAGCCCGATGATGCCGCTGATGGCAATGGTCGCATTGGCCATCCACTGGCGCCTGGAGATAACCTCGGGACTCTCCGGCTCCTCGTATGCGCCGTGGACGTGGGTGTGACTGGACAAATTCGCTTCCTCCACTCCGATTGTAGGGCGGCTTTTCCGCCGCCGCCACGACCAACCTCTTAGGCCGGAGCGGGGGCGCCCTTCCTAGACTTTGTAGCTGTGGAGCCCGCTAATCCACAAGTTGACCCCGAAGTAGCAGAACATGATCGAGAGAAATCCGATCACGCTCACCCAGGCCGTGCGCATTCCCCGCCAGGCGTTACGGGTGTGCAAGTGCATGTAGATCGCGTAGACGATCCACGAAAACAGCGCGGCGGTTTCCTTCGGATCCCACTGCCAATAATGTCCCCAAGACTCGTGGGCCCACATCGCACCGGTAATAATCCCGAGCGTCAACAATGGAAGTCCCACCGCGACGATCCTGTAAATCAGCACGTCGAGCTGCGCTAGACTCGGCATCGTATTGAGCCATTGCGCGCCGGAGTTGCCGCTTGCCGCAGCCGCTGCGCCGCTGGCGGGCATTACGCTCTGCCCAGCGAGCGATCGTTCGAAATAGTACTTGACGAGAAAGAGCACCGATATGACGAACGAGACCATGAACGCCGCGTACGAGGACACGACCAGGGGAACATGGATCTTCGCCCAGTACGATTGCAGCGAGGGCACCGCGGGCATTGTTCCTTCGTTCCAGGTGATCGCATAGGCGAGAAACAGCGCCGCGAGGCCGAGCACGAACCCACCCGCAAACCAGAGGTCGTAGCGGAACGCAAAGATGATGAAAATCAACACTGCGACCGCGGCGAAAAGCGACAGCGATCCATACAAGTTCAGCAGCGGCCAGATATGCGTGATCTCGTAGCGCGCGAGCAGCTGTCCGAACTGCGCGACACAGCCGGCGATGGCGAGCGGAATCGCCAGGTGCCGCAGCCATTCCGAGCGGGAGAAAAAATAGACGAGCAGGGCGAGCGCGCCGGCCACGTAGGCGCCGATCGCGATGATCATCAGGACTTCGTCCAAGGGCATCCGTCCGTTAGCCACGCGTATCTCCGATCAGTTTTGTCCCAAGCGCCGCCGCCAAATCGTTGAATTGCCGCTCGAAAATGTCGTACCCTTTGACGGTCGTGGCGGCCAGTCCGATACGCGATCCGCCCGGCGCCGGATCGATGCGCACGAACATGCGCGCGGGCAGCAAATAAAACGAGATCATCAACCCCGCAAGCAGCACGAAAGCGCCGATGCCGACCAGCGCGACGCCCGGATCGTGCGTGTATTGTATGCCGCTCACCAGGAGGTAGTGTTGCGGCGTAATGCGCCAGCCGCCGCCGACGTCGATCGAAGCCTTCATCGGCACGAGTCCCGCGCCCGACGCTTGCCCGCTATCGAAAATTTGTAGAAAGACGGCCGGGTTGTTCACCCGCGGATCGGCCGAAGGCTGTCCGTTCAAGCGATCGACGGTGGGCACGAACTGCGCGACAGCCACCGTGCGCTGCGTTCCGGGCAGGTCGATTGCATCGCCGGTCAGGTAATCGCGATTCATCAACGCCGGGACGCGCACGCCGTCATGTGTTATGCGAAAGCGCATGGCAAAGCCGTAACTCGACTGGTAGTACAGCACGCCGTCTACATCCAGCGGATGATTGACCCGGATGGTCGCCGTGCGCGCGATGCCGTCGTTCCCGGTTGCCGTGACGCGCGACACGTAGTCGATAGGCTGGTACACCATGCCGCTCTTGGTGATGATCGGCTTGATTTTATACGAGAAGCCGTCGAGCTTGATCGACGTTTGCGTATGCGGCACCGAAACCGTTTGACCGGTGATGATGGCTTCGTCGCCGGAAAAGCCCTTCGCCCAATAGATCGTGGTGCCCGCGGCGATGATCACAAAACCGGCATGTGCGACCAGCACGCCGCGCCGCGCCCAGTTGTGTTTGTCGGCAAACGTCCATTCGACGCCGCCCAGTTCCCGCTTGCGCACGTTCCACCCGCGCGCGCGAAAGAACGAAGCGATGCGTTCGCGGATCGTCTCGGGATCGCCGGTCACGTCGAACGAGGCGTGCAGCGGAATCTTGTCGATCGCTACCGCCCGCAGCGGCGGCAAACGCGCGGGAATGACGCGTTTAAAGGTGCAGACCGCGAGCGAAAGCAGAATGAGCCCGATGATGCCGACGTAGTACGGCGTGTGGTAGATGTTGTTGAAATCGAGCCGCAGGATCAGGCGCGCAAGCGGCGCCGCGTAGTCATCGAAATACGTGGCCGGATCCTTACCTTGCGCGATGACGACGCCGACCAGTGTCAGCAGCCCCCAGACGATGAAGAGCAGCACTGCGAAAAGCACGTTTCCGAACGTGCGGATGAAATCGTCGTAGAGCTCCCGGGCTGCCTGCATGTCCCTTTAGTTTACTCGGGCGGCCTCCGCGCGCCACGACTTCTCGAGCAGGACGATGATCCAGAGGCTGGCTTCGTACAGAACGTACATGGGCAGCGCCATGAGCGCCATCGTCAGCGGATTTCCGTCCGGTGCGGCGATCGCGCCGAAGACGAAAAAGCCGAACAGGAAATATCTGCGGTTCTTTTTCAGGAACGCCGAATTGATGATGCCGATCCGGGCAAGCGCAATCATGACGATCGGCGTCTGAAATATGAGCGCGAACGCCAAGAAGATCAGCAGGATGAAATTGATGGTCGATTCGATGCCGAACGTCGGCGTCGCGATGTGGTTGGTGACCGCAATCAGCGCCTGGACGACGCGCGGCAGCACGACGAAGTGCGCAAAAGCAATGCCGACGAACGCGAGCAACACTGACGGAGCCACGTAAACGTAGACGAGCTTGCGCGTGCGCGGATGAAATGCCGGCACGACGAACATCCACAGTTGATATAAAAGAACCGGTAAGCCGAGCACGATTGCCGCGTAAATCGAAAACTTGAACTCTGCCAGGATCGCGTCGGCCGGGCCGAACGCATGCAGCTGCACGTTGTGAAAGTACGCGGTCTTGAGGAATTCGATGACGTAGGGCGAGGGAATGAACAAGAACACGCCGAGCGCGAAAACGGTGACGAGTGATATCAAGAGACGTTTACGGAGCTCCCGAAGGTGCTCCGTAAAGCTCATCTCTTTTTGGTCCCAGGCGTCGGACACGATGCTCAGCTGCTCAATGTCCCTTTATCCGGCGTCGGCGGCGGAATGTTGGCGCCCGTGCCGTCCGCGTTGTTTTGCGAGACGTTATCCATGACGTCGGCGCGCGCCATTTCGGCCCGCAGGCGCGCGTCTTCACGCGCCTTGGCGGCGGCCGCATCGGCCTCGGCTTGTCCGACCATGAACTCTTTCTTGGCCGCGCCGGCGCTGCGCGCTAACTTCGGCAGCTTCTCCGCTCCGAACAGCAAGAGCCCTAGGCCTATTAAGATCATGACGATTTCCGGGCTACCCAGGGCGAGCGTGACGTGCATACTTCTCTCCTTTAAGAGGCTTCTTCGAGCAATTCGCCGGCAAGCCGCTGCAGTTCGGCTTTGGCCCCGGTATTTTCCAGGCCGCCGATTGCATCTTCCGCGCGCCGGGAATACTCGGCGATCGTCGCGCGCGTCTCTTCGATCGCGCCCGATTGCCGTATGCCCGCGATGACCGCGGCGACGTCGGGGTTTCTTCCCGCATACAAACGCTCGACCATGCTCCGGAATTCTCCGGTGCCGCTTCGCAGGGCCAGAATTAACGGAATCGTCATCTTGCGCTCGGCCAGATCGTTTCCGACCGGCTTTCCGAGCGCCGCCGCGTCGGCGGTCACGTCGAGCAAATCGTCGCGCATCTGAAATGCGATGCCGTAGGCCAGGCCGAAGGCGCGCAGCGCCTGCACCACCCGTGGCGGGGCTCCTCCCGCAATCGCTCCGCACTGTGCGGACGCTGCGAAAAGCGAGGCGGTTTTCCTTTCCACTATCTCTATGTACGACTGCAGCGAAACGTTCAGATCGCCGAGCGACCGCAGCTGCAGCACCTCGCCGTCACAGATTTCAGCCAGCGTCGCCGAAAGGATGTTGGGAATGGGCGGTGCGTAGAGGTGCGTGACATTCTTGAAGATCCAAGCGAAGAGATAATCGCCCGCCAATACGCTGATCCGGTTTCCGTAATCAATTGCCGTAGCATTTACGCCGCGCCGCGTTTGCGCGTTGTCAACGACGTCGTCGTGAATGAGCGTGGCCACGTGAATGAGTTCCATGTACGCGGCCAGCTGCATGTGCCGTTCGGATTGGACATCGTGCGTTTGCGCGGCCAGCAGCGTAATGCGCGGACGCACCCGTTTTCCTCCGGCCGCGAGCATGCGTTTTACCGCTTCGGTGATCAGCGGATTGTCGGTGGTGAAACGTTCCCGGAAGAACGTTTCGATCTCGTCGTGCCGCCCCGGGCGCTCGCTTTGAATCACGGCGCGTCTCCGTAGTGAATCGCGACGGCGCCGCCCATCAGGCGCGCGAACGCCGCATTGGCGAAACCGGCTTCCCTGAAACGGTCGCGCAAAGCTTCGGCGTCCGGATGATGCGTGAGCGAGTTCGGGAGATACGTGTAAGCCTCGCGGGAGCCGCCGACAATTCCGCCGATCAGTGGAACGATTCCATAAAAGTAGAGATCGAAGCACGCCTTCCACGCGGCGTTGGGAGCTTTGCTCATGTCGAGGTTCACGAAGCGGGCTCCCGGTTTGAGCACGCGGCGGATCTCGCGCAGCGTCGCATCGATGCTCGCTACGTTGCGCATCGCAAAACCCATAATCGCACCATCAAACGAGTTATCGGCAAACGGAAGCGCCATCACGTCGCCTTCGAGAAACTCGGTGCTGCCGGCGCCTTCCCGGACCGAGCGCGCGCGCGCCCGAACCAGCATCGGCTCGCAGAAATCGATGCCGGTCACGCGCAAGGTCGGATCGGTCCGCAGTAAATGAAAGACGATGTCACCCGTGCCGCAGCACAAATCGGCGATCCGTCCGCCCGCGGGGGCGCGCAGCAGCGCGATCGCGCGTTTGCGCCAGCCCTCGTCCATTCCGGCGCTGATGATGCGGTTGGCACGATCGTAGCGCGGCGCGATCGTCGCGAACATGTCGCGGACGTAGGCGCTTTTGTCGTTCTTCGGCGGCGGTGCCGCCGCCGGGCTTGCATTCATGCGGATGAGTACGCTTCCAAGCGGCGGTCGGCGTTCCTGTGGGGAGACCCCTGGGCAGATGGTGCCTCCGTCGTGATTGCGTCAGGTGATTTCCCTGAGTTCGGATACCGATCTGGTGCGCGCGATGCGCACCGCGCGCGCGGTTTTGCTCACGGCCTACACGCTTCGTCCGGGCGCCGTGCTCGACTCTGTTGAAGATGCGGCCGCGCGCGGCGCACGCGTCACCGTGCGCTTGGAAGGACGCCCGTACGGCGATCCGACCGGTGTTCTGACCGCGAACAATAAGCGCGTGGTCCGCGAGCTGCGCCGTTTGGGCGCTGATGCAAGACTCGCCGACACCAATGCGCGCAACGGACCCGCGCTCCATATGAAAGCGGCGATCTGCGATGGCGTCGCGTTCCTCGACGATCGCAACTGGCCCGAAGCCGGCGATACGATCGTGCGCGACGACTTTGGGGCAGACGTCGGGGCGATTCGATCGGCGGCGCTCTTCGGACGCGCGGATCGCACGCCGGAATTCTCGACGAGCAAACGCGATGCGCTGTGGGCCGAACGCCGCCTGCTCGCCGGCGCGGGACGCGCGAAACGGGTCGACGTGGAGAGCGAGTCGTTCGGAGCCGGCAGCGGTGTCTATGGCGAGCTCAAACACCTGGCGGCGTCCGGCATCCCTTGCCGGTTGATCGTTTCTCGGCGCGATCTCAGCGACCGGTCCAAACGCGCATTGACGGTACTCGCGCGGTCCGGCGTTGCCGTTCGCATCAGCGATTCGGACGAAAAAATGGCGGTCGTTGACGGCACGCGCGCGTGGATCGGATCGGCCAACGCGACGTCGGCATTCCCAAATGGCGATCAGGTCGACTGGGGCTTGCGAACGGATGCGCCGGACGTGCTGCATCATGTATCGCGGCGCTTTGCAACGACGTGGCGTGCCGCGCAGCCATTTTGACGAGGTTCGAAAAAAGAGCGGCGCGAAATTCCGGGCATGGATAAAGCCGAGCGGATCGCCGTCGCCGAACGTTACGCCGCACTGCTTCGGCCGTACGCCAAGAAGCGGCTCGTGCTGCGTCACGACGGCGACGGCTCCTGGGTACTGGAGACAAAAGCCGATTCGTTCGAGGTGCTCGTCGCCGGAAAATGGCAGAAGCGGCCGCAGCCGTTCATGGTGGCCGCGGTCAAAGCCGGAAAAGCCTACGTTTCCTTCCATCTCATGGCCGTCTACATGCGTCCTGAGCTCGTCGAGAAGTATGCACCGTCGTTAAAGAAACGCATGCAAGGAAAATCGTGCTTTAATTTTCACAGCTACGACGCCGGCGCGGCTGCCGAGTTAAAAGCGATGCTCGAGGCGGGCATCGAGGGTATGCGCAAGAGTCCCATGTTCAGGCCAAATACGTTTGGCTGAAGTTCTACAGCCCAAAGAGCTTCTTCGCGTTCTCCGCCGTTCGCGAAGCGATCTCATCAGGAGAAAACTGGAGCAGCTCCGCGACGTATTTCGCAGTCTCCGCAACGAACGCGGGCTCGTTGCGTTCCCCGCGATGCGGCACCGGCGCAAGATAGGGGCAGTCCGTCTCTAACACGATTTGCCCCAGGCCCGTAGCGACGACCGCGTCGCGAATCGGTTGCGCGGTCTTGAACGTAACGATGCCGCCGATTCCGAGATAGAGACCGAACTCCTCGACGTAGGTTTTCGCTTGCGCGGCATCGCCCGTGAAGCAGTGCACGACGCCTCGCATGCCGGGACGCCACTCGTCGCGCAAGATCGCGGTGAAGTCTTCGAAGGCGTCGCGGTGGTGAAAAACGAGCGGCAGGCTCGCATCGCGCGCGATCGCGATCTGATCGCGCAGGATGCGCTGCTGCGCGTCGCGCGGGCTGTTGTCGTAGTGATAGTCAAGACCGGTCTCGCCGATGGCGGCGATGCGTTTATTCTGAAGGAACGGCTCGAACGCCGCCCGGATGTCTGCCGGCGCATCTTTGGCTTCGTGCGGATGGATGCCGGCGGCAGCGCGGAGATCGTAGCGCTCCGCAATCTCGAACGCGCGTTCCGTATCGGCGAGATCGCAGCCGACGGTAATCGCCGCGGCGACGCCGGCCGCTCGCATTCGTTCGACGACTGCGTCGCGGTCCGGATCGAAGGCTTTATCGTGGATGTGGGCGTGCGTGTCGATCAGAACGCGCACTACTGAACGGTTTCGACGACCCGGTTGCGGCCTTGGCGTTTGGCCTGATAGAGCGCGTGATCGGCGCGGGCCAGCAGCGATTCGATCGTATCGCTGATCGACGCGACGGCCACGCCGATGCTGGCGGTGACGCGGTCGCCGTTGGCGTGACGGATCTCGGCGCCGGCAATCGCGCCGCGCAGGCGTTCGCCCACCGCGATGGCCGTTTCGCTGTTGGTTTCCGGCATGAGGACGAGAAATTCTTCGCCGCCGATGCGGCCGGCGCGGTCGTGGCTGCGGATCGAGCGCGCGATCGTGCCGGCCACAACGCGCAGCGCGCGATCCCCCGCCGGGTGGCCGAGCATGTCGTTGATCGATTTGAAGCGGTCGATGTCGAGCAGCAGCACGGCGCACGGATTGCCGAAGGCGACGTTGTCGACGCGGTCGCGCAGCAGCTGCATGATCGTGCGGCGGTTGGGCAGGCCGGTCAGCGCGTCGAGCGCGGCAGCGCTTTGCGTCGCCGCAATCGAGCGGAAGTCGCGCAGTAACGGGGCGAGGTCGGCTGCGGCTTGCGCGAAACGCCGGCGTTGAAGCAGCTGTGAGGTGCCCAGCGGCCGGTGCGCGATCAGCACGCCCAGCAACTCATCGTCCGAACTGCGCGCGGCGTCGGCGAAGACGACGTAGCCCGAGTTGCGCACGGTGACCGCGGGGCTATCTGAACGGCTTAACTCCGCGAGTGCGCGGCTGCACAGCTCGACTTGTTCGACGGTAGGCTGATGGCCGATCGTTGCCAGAGGTGCGAGCCGCGTTTCGTCGGGCGTGATCGCCGCGAAGATTTGCAGCGTCTCGCGCGCCGTCGGCGTGTGCAAGCTCGCCAGCAGCGAATTCATCTGCGGAATCGGATCGCCCGCGCCGAGCATCGCTTGGACGGCGTCGCGCGCCAGGCGCAGCCGGTGCAATTCCACTTGCGATTCGTGCAGCCCGCGCAGCGTGTACGCGAGGAACGGCAGCGGAGCCAGGCTGGCCAGTCCGATGGCGATGCCCGCGTGCAGCCAAATCACCGTGCACACATAACCCCACGAAGTCAGCAGCAGCAGAAAGCCGAGCAGCCGCGTGTCGCGCGAGAGGTTGTGCCAAAAACGGCGCAGCCGCACATGCGTCGCAATCATGCGCAGCGGCGTCCAGATTCCGTACAAGAACATGTAGATGGCGAGCGTGTAAAACGCAAGGAACGCGAGATACGACGGAAGCGAAAGGGTGACCGGCCCGCGATAGAGTTCGGCATGCAGCGTGCCCGCGAAGAGCCAAAGGATCGCTTGCGGCGCACCTTCGAAAACGCGCCGCAAGAAACGCGATCCGCCTTCGCTCGTGAGCGCAAACGGGTACGCGACCAGCGTCAGGGCCGCCGCGACGACGGGTCCGTAGATGCTGACGACGGTGAGGATCAGCGGCAACTCCAGCGTGATGCGTCCGGGTTCCGCGCTGCGCCGCCGGTAGAACGATCCGCGCGCCGTCAGCGGCACGTTGATTCGGGCGAGCAGCGTGAAAAGCACGAGCGCTACGGCCAGCGCAACTCCGTCGGCGGGATGCAAACGGGAAAAGACTCGCGGCGCGGCCGAAGCGGTCGCGACGATCGCAAGCAGAAGCACCGCGAAACGAATCACGGGGTAGAGCAACCGCCTGCGGCGATCGCGCACGGTTACCTCACCGGTTCCTTACGCGGAAAAAGTGCGCCGCCGGGCACGGTCAGCGTACCGGCCGCTAATCCGCCCCAGCGCAAAGAGGCGTCCCAGGCCGCATCGATCGGTTCGCCGGCGCCGAGCTGCGCCCACATTTCGCGTGCCCGGTTGGGCATGAAGGGCGCCAGAAGTATCGCCAGCCAGCGAAGCCCTTCGCAGAGCTCGTACAGGAGCGCGTCCAAATCCGCGCCCCGGCCTTCCTTATATAAGACCCACGGTTTGCGTTCGTCGATGGCGCGGTTGAGGGCCGTGACCAGCTCCCAGATCGCTTCGAGCGCCTCGCGGAACTGCAGCCGCAAGATCAATTCGCGCACCCGGACGCCCAAATCGGCAAAGCGCTCGGCAAGTTCGCCCGAGACCGCCTGCGGCACCAAACTCTCGCGGTATTGCGCGAGCATCGACAGCGACCGCCGCAGCAAGTTGCCCAAGTCATTGCCCAAATCGCTGTTGTACCGCTGAACGATTTTTTCTTCGGAGTACGAGAAGTCGCTGCCGAACGGCGCTTCGCGAAGGAGAAAATAGCGCAGCGAGTCCGCGCCGAACCGCTGCGCGAGCGCGAAGGGATCGACCGCATTGCCGCGGCTCTTGCCGATCTTTTCGCCTTCGAGCGTAATCCAGCCGTGCGCGAAGACCAGCTCCGGCGCCGGCTCGCCGATGCTCCACAGCATCGCCGGCCAAATCAGCGTGTGAAAGCGCGCGATCTCTTTGCCGACCAGCTGTACGCTCGCGGGCCAAAATCTTTTCATCTCTGCGCCGCCGGGCCAGCCCAGCGCCGAGATATAGTTCAGCAGCGCGTCAAACCAAACGTAGATCACGGCTTTGCCGGAGATGTTTTCCGCGGCCTGCGGCACCGGTATCCCCCACGCGAAGTTGCTGCGCGAGATGCTGAGATCTTCCAGACCTTCATCGAGTATGGCCATCATCTCGTTGTACACCGCGCGCGGGCGCACCCAATCGGGGTGCGCGCGGAAGTGTTCTTTCAGCCTTTCCGTGTATTTCGAAAGCTTGAAGAACCAGTCGTCTTCCGAGAGCCACTGCACGACGCGTCCGCATGTCGGACACTTTCCGTCCACGAGTTTTGCCTGCGGCCAAAACGTCTCGTCGTCAACGCAGTACCAGCCTTCGTATTTGCCGAGGTACACGTCGCCGCTCTCGAGCATTTTTTCGAAGACCGCCTGCACGACGCGTTCGTGGCGCGGCTCCGTCGTGCGGATGAAGTCGTCGTACTGCACGTTGTACACGGCGAACAACTCCTTCCAGCGCGGGACGAGCGCGTCGCACCATTCCTGCGGCGTCTTTCCGGCCGAAGCGGCGGCGTCGGCTACTTTTTGTCCGTGCTCGTCGGTGCCCGTCTGGAAGCGCGCTTCACCGGCCGCGCGCGCAGTGCGCGCGAGCACGTCGGCCACGACCGTCGTGTAGGCGTGCCCGATGTGCGGGTCGCCGCTGATGTAATAGATAGGCGTCGTGACGTAAAAAGAACGCACGTATACCGCTATTCCCCGCGAGCGCGCTTTCGCTTGCCCGCTCGCGCATAGATCGCGCTGCGCTCGCCAAACCCTTGCGCGGCCAGCGTTTTCGCGACCGATGCGACGCTTTGAGAATCCGCGAGCAGCTCGTCGATGCGCGCATCGAGCTGCCGCGGCGAGTGCGCGACAGGCTTTTTCGGCGACGGCAGGACAACCAGCGTGATTTCGCCGCGCACCCGATCGGGCAAGGCGGCAGCGACGTGTTCCGCCGTTCCGCTCAGATGCTGCTCGAAGCGCTTGGTGTATTCTCGCAGCAGAAAGACGCGCGCCGAAGGATCGAGCGATTCCAACGCTTGCAGCGTTTCGCGAATGCGGTTGGGCGATTCGTACCAAATGCTCGCAATGCCCAATGCGAGCGCCGTTTCCAGCGCGGCTTTCCGCGCCGACACCGCACGCGGCGGAAACCCTTCGAAGATGAAACGCGCGATTGGGAACCCGGAAAGAACGGCGGCGCCGAGCGCGGCGTTTGGTCCGGGCAAAACTTCGACGCCGATACCAGCTTCGCGCGCAGCGGCAACGAGTTCTGAGCCGGGATCGGAAATGCCGGGCGTCCCTGCGTCGGTAACGACTGCAACAAGCGATGTGCGGGCGCGCTCGAGAATCGGGCCGGTGGCGCTGCGAGCATTCTGCTCGCGGTAGCTGCGGATCTCTTTGCCCGGCAGCGAGAGCGCGGAGATCAGCCTGCGCGCGACCCGCGAATCTTCCGCGACGACGAGCTCACACTCCGTGAGCACGTCGATCGCGCGCAGGGTGATATCGCGAAGGTTGCCCAGCGGAGTCGGCACGAACACGAGCGGCATGACTGCGGAGTTCGACGTTGAGCACATCCCTCCGGGGATAAAGGTCGAGATGTACGTTAGTCCATCGTGCCCATACTGCCGGGCCGCGCGCGAGCATTACGATCGCGTGGGGACGCCATATACCGTCTACGACGCTGCGAACGATCCGCAACTGCGCGAGCAGATGCTGGCCCTGACCGGCGGCGATCCCACGGTTCCGGCCATTGCCGTGAACGGGAAATACGTCCAATCCGGCTGGGGTTCTCCACCGCGCGGTTGAACGGTTTGAGCACCGCCCGGTCGGGCGGGCAAGACGCTCGCTAAGGCCGGAGGGGAGGAAGGCCGATACTAGCTCCTGCATGACGCTGACCCACACGCTGCCGCGTCTCGCGCCTTCCACCGTTAGGCGTCCGCGGCTCGAACGCTGGCTCGCTGCGCACGCCGGAATTCCGGTGCGGCTCTTAATCGCACCCTCGGGATCCGGAAAGACGACGCTTCTTTTAAAGTACATTCCGGAGAGCCCGATATCCGCGGGTTATTGCGCGCTGCCGCCCGGTTGCGGACCGGCTGCGCTTTTTGCGGCTTTATCGGCCGGCCTCGCGCTGCCGCGTATTCCGCAATCCTTTGACGATGCGATGGCGCTGCTGCAAGGTTTGCGCGGTCCGGTTGAATTGATCGTGGACGACGCCGACAATGCGACGCCGCAAGCGATCGTGCACCTGCACCGTCTGGTTGAGAGCGCGCCGGAGAGCATCAGCTTCGTCTACGCCGCACGCGCGCGCGATGCGCTCGATGCAAAAACGTGGATCGCGCGCGGCCTGGCCGTGCTCTGCGACTCACGCAAACTCGCCTTTGACGCTGCCGAAACGCAACTGCTCGCCGAAGCGTGCGGCGTGGCGCACAGCGACGCCGACGTTTCGCGGCTGATTGAAGAAAGTGATGGCTGGGCCATCGTGCTGAGCGGCGCCGTGCGGTGCGCCGCGGAGGACAGCCGTTCGCTCAATAGCGCGTTCGAGAACTGGCGCGCGCGGTACGGTCAGCTCTTCACGGAATTTATCGCGGCCGAGCTCGAAAGCGCCGCTGAGGAAGATCGCGCGCTGTTGCGCGGCATCATGGCGGGCGCGCTGCCCGACGACGAGGAGCACTTGCAACGGCTCGAGGCCGCGGGGCTGTTCGTTATCGACGGCGCGGACGGCTGCCGTCCGCTGCGTCCGATCCGGCACTTGCGCGGAGGCCGGGTGCGTTCGCCGCAGACGCAGCTCGCGCCGATGTCGGCGCGCATGTTCGGCCATTTCGAAGTGCGCATCGGCGGCAGCGAGATCGCATGGATACGAAAACGCGATCAGCAAATCGTGAAATACTTGCTGCTCAAACCATCCGCATCTGCTACGCGCACCGAACTCGCCTCGATTTTTTGGCCCGACGCGGACCGCCAGCTCGCCGCGCAGAGCGTGCGCACGGCCTGCAGCAATATCCGCAAAGCCATTGCGGCAATCACCGGCTACGCCGTGGTCGAACGATACTTTCGCGCCGATCCCGACGTCGCGCTCGAACTTTCACAAGTTGCGGCCGACGTCCGCCGTTTCGGAGCGCACGTCGCCGACGGCGACGGCGCATTCGACCGCGGCGACCTAGAAGAAGCTGCGGCGCGTTACCGTGCGGCGGAAGAACTCTACGCAGGACGCCTGCTCGAAGCCGACGCGCCCGAAGCGTGGTTCGCCGCGCAGGCGCAGCTGCTCGAAGATCGCTATGTCATCGTGCTCGAACGTCTCGCGCAACTCGCCTTCGACGAAGGCGACATGAAGGGCGCTGCCGACTACGCTTACCGCGTCGCGCAATTGCGGCCCGACTCCGAAGGGTTGGTGAAGATGCTCGGCAAGGTCGCGCCGCAGTACCGCATTCCGTCCGCTCCCGCTTCGCTCGAAGAACGCAGACGCAACAAGCGCGATAGTGCGTAAACCGGTTCTCGCCGCGCTGGTGGTCGCGGCGTGCGCCGTCTTAGCTTGGCAACTGGTGGTCAATGCACAAGGGCGCATGCTCCTGGGCGATTTTCGCGCATTTTACTGCGGCGGCTCGACAGTACTGCACGGAGCGAACCCATATACTGCGGGTCCGCTGCTGCATTGCGAGCAAGTTCCACAGCCGTTTGGTCTGCACACGGCGCGCGACCAAGTGGATTTGCCGGCGCCCTTTCCCGGTTACGCTCTCGCGCTGTTCGCTATTTTCGCGTTGCTGCCATATCCGGTTGCCGCGGCATCGTGGTTTACTTTGCTGCTGGCATGCACGGCGGCGGCCTGCGCGTTCACCGCGCGTTTGATCGAGCGGCCTCCGTACGCGGTGCTCACGCTGCTCGCCGTTGCGTTCAGCGTTGCGGTCATTCCATACGGCGAACTCGCGCCGCTTATTTTCGCGGCGCTGGCGGGAGGCGCGCTGGCACTTCGGCGCGGCGTAAACGCGCCCGTCATCGCCGCGCTTGCAATCATCGCGTTGCTGCCGCATGTGGCGCTGCCGGTTTTTTTAGCGCTCTTCATGTGGAATCGCGCGGCGCGCTTGCCCGTCGCCGTGCTCTGCGCCGCACTTGCCGCGATCGATCTCACGATCGGCGGCCCGCAGCTGGCCATTTCGTACTTTACGCGCGTCCTACCCAATCACGCCGCCTCGGAGATCGGTTTCGTCACGCAGTACAGCATGACGTGGTTTGCGCAAGGTTTGGGCGCGCCGGACCGGATCGCTCTGCTCGCGGGAAATCTTTCTTATCTTGCCTCCGTCATTTTCGGCGTGTGGCTGGCCGGCGCTGCGGCGCGCAGGTTCGCGGATCCGGCATTTCTCTTGCTGATTCCGGCGGCGCTCGCCGTGACGTTCGGGTCGTTTATTCACTACAGCGAGATCACGCTGGCTTTTCCGGCGGCCCTGCTGCTTTATGCCCGCACGCGCGGGACCGCACAGCGATTCGCGGCGTCGTCGCTGGTGCTCGTGGCACTGCCGTGGCAGTCGATCGTCACGCAGCCGGCACTGGTCGTGCCGGTTGTCGCGGGTACGATCGCGATCTCGCTGGTCGTTCTGCGCAGCTCAATGCGTCCGTCGCTGCGGCTAGGCCTAGGCGCCGCGCTGTTTTGTGCTGCCGTGGTCGTGGTCGCGTGGCATTTGGGTCCGCAAACGGCGCCGCATGCGGCGCAAGCGTCGTTCGATCCGCTGCTCGCCGAGGCGTCTTGGGCGCAACACATCTCCGAGCAAACCTCGAGCTCCGGAATCGTGTGGTGGATTCCAAAACTGCCGACCTGGCTCGGCCTGATCTCTTTAGCGCTCTGCGGTGTGTATGGCGTCGCGCGTAAAAACGACGTAGCGGGCGTCGCGGTAGAACACGCGCCAGCCGGCTCGTAGCGCGAGCACCTGGGCCAGCGGTCTTCCCGGCTTCGTTAATACGGCGTCAACGGAGTATTTGTCGAGAACGGCCGACCAGCGCGGCGTCACGTTTTCCACGTCGAGATACGCTTGCCAGACCGCGGGCGGAAACGGGTCACATCTGCCATCGAGGAAAACGCGCACATTTTTTTTCGGCAGCGCCATACTGCACCACGCGAAATCCTCGCAGTACAGTTTGTGTTCGCCGGGCGACTGTGAAATTCGCGTGATCGCGGTCTCCGGCAAAGACGAGCGCGCGATAGCCGGCGCTTGGTTGAGCGTCACGATGATCAGCAGTGAGGCAACAGCGCTCGAAGCGACGATCAGGGTCTGACTAAACCGTTCGCCGAGCACGACGTTCAACCGCGCGTGCTGCGGAATCGCGCTGCTCAGCCGCTGCGCGACCATCGGCGCGATGACGATCGCGCACAGCGACATGTGCCTGATCGCGGTGAACGCCAGGACGGTCGTGACGGCGAACAGCATTCCGTCGCGCCAACGCTCGCGGGGGGCGGCAATTCCGAAGAAGCATCCCATCGCGATAAGCGGCAGCAAGCCGGCGGAAAAAGATGTGATCGTGATATCGGGCGGCCGCCACTCACTGATCGATGCGCGAATGGCACTCGTCTGCAGCGTCACGGCATACGCCGGCAAGTGCCAGGAGAATGGCGTCAGCAAGACGGCGAGACACGTCCCGAAGGTCAGCAAAACGTTACGCTCCACGCGCGGCGTCCAGCCCCGGTCCTCGATTGCGGTGCCCAGCGTCCAGATGCCGACGAGCGCGGGGACGATGAGCGCGCTGGCGTGAACGTTTGCCCAGACCACCGTCAGCGGGATGATCAAGAACATGAGCGGCGACTCTACGTCGAGCAAGAGCATGATGACCGCCAGCAGCATCCATCCGAAGATCTGCGCGCGCACGCCGAAGGATTGCATCATCGTAAATCCGACGAGCGCGACCGTCAGCGCCGTAGCAAACGGCGAAGCGCCGCGCCGGCGCGCGCGCCAAGCCGTCACCGCGAGCGCGCAGACCGCCGCCAGAGCGACGGCAATCGCGAGCAGATAATACCGATTCGTGGAAATCGTTGCGGCCACGGCGGTGCTGAACAGCCACTCTTGAGCGACCCAATGCGCGCCCGGCGCGGTAAACGTTTCAGGGCCCAGCACCGACGGAATGTGGTGCAGCGTGAGCACTTGATTGCCCAGCCATTGCTGCCATGCCAGATCGGCGTCTTGACCGCGATAATGCCACGCAATCGCTCCGAAGCGCGCGGCGAAGATCGCGATCACCGCCCAAACGATCTTCATTGCCTTCCCATCTTGCGCAACAGGATGGCGCCGCCGGAAGAGATCGTGCTTTCCCATCCGTCGGCGTGAAGCAGTGAAATCAGCCGGCTGTCCTGATCGGCGAGGATGGCGTCGACATTTTCGCGGCGCAGATCTTCCTGCCAATTTCCGATCGCATCGGATACGTCCCGTTGAACGCGGCGCGCGAGCGGCGCCGCGAGGCCGCCGCGGTCATCGAGCACGACGGTGACGCCGCGCGAACGCACGAGCGACGCGGCATCGCACCAGCGCGGCTGAACGCAGAGAATGTTGTGGCGGCCCGGCTGATGCAGCAGCGAGCTGAGGAGCGGGGCAACGCTTGGGCTCGGCCACGCTACGGTCTTCGGCTCAACGGCCGTGATAACGGCGAGAAAGGCGCAAGCGGCGGCTGAAAACGCGAAGCGGTATGCGGCGAGCGAGCCCGAAGGCAGTGAGCGCCTTTCGATATAGTAACTCGCAAGCGCGTCTACGACAACAGGCGCGGCGACGATCCCGAAAAAGGGCAGATTACGCGCGTCCGCCAGCGAGAGCAGAAGCAGCGCAAAGAAAACGAACGCGTCTCCGAGGCGCCCGCGCCGGCGGATTCCATACCAGCCCGCGGCAATGACGATCGCCGCGAAGCCGAGATCTCGCGGGGAGATCGCTCCGGTCCATAAACGGTCGCGCTGCGCGCCGCCCAAAAGCGAATCGAGATAGAGTGCGTGCGCGCCATAGCCGGCAAACACGCCCGAATGCACTTGCACGAGCGACACGGCGACGCACGCGCCGGCGGCGCAAAATCTCCGCACGACCGCGGTGTCGAAGCGTTTTTGCTCGACGAGCTTCGCGATGGCCGCGAGCGACACGAGCAGCGCGCCTAGCGTCGCACCACCCTGCAGCAGCGACCAGGACGCCGTCACGATCACGACGGCAACGGCGCTCCAAAGATCGTCCCGATCGAGCAGCAGGCAGATTACTGCCGCGCACAGCCAAGCGATCGGATCGAGGCTCACGCCGAGGCGTCCGATAAGGCAGAGCGCGATAAGGACCGCCGCCAATCCCACATGCCAATCCGAAGCGCCGCGCAGGCGCGTGCGCCACGCTGCGATCAAGACCGCGGCGGCGGTAATGGCCGCGCACGAACCAAGCACGAACGAAAACCCGAACGTATGCAGCAGCCAGGCATAGATGCCCCCGCCCAGTAGATTGGGATCGCGCAGCTGTATGAAAAACTCGGGCAGCGTTCCGCCCGAAGCGACCACCGCCGTTGCCAGTGCGAACGCGACGATGCCGGCGGCGAAACGGCCTTTCATTTCAACTCCAGCCGGTCGCCGGGCAGAACGTCGCGGCCCTCAAGCGCGCCCGCGCCGAGCTCAACGACGCCGTTCGCTCCGAAACAGGCCACGGCGAAGCGGTTTTTCCTGACGCGGGCGTGCGTGCGCAACACGCGAGACTGGTCGTCCAAAAAAATGACGTCGATCTTCGTTTTCATCAAGAGCGTGTGGATCGCCCAGCAGTCGCGAAACCACAGCCCCTCGTCGGGCGTGACGATGTTTCGCGGAATCAGTCCGGCGAAGCGTTCCCACCAGCCGTCGGCAATGCGAACGTCCTCGGCGATGATTTCGCCCGTGGTAACGTTGTGCAGTTTCGGCATGCCGTCACCACTCAGCGCAAAAGCCCGAGCGGGATTGCGAGCCCGATCGCCGCGGCCAGGTACGGCGCGAATGCAATCGGTCCGCGACGCCGTCCGCGCGCGTAGTTGAGAACGACGGCCGCGATGCAGGCCGCCGAAAAAGCCAGCACCGATATTTCAGCGCCCAGCAAAGCGCCTCCGAGCGCGACCAACTTGACGTCGCCCCATCCCATTCCGCGGCCGCGCGACATCACGGCCACAAATGCAAACGGCACGAACGGAATCGCTGCCGATCCGAAGGCGAACCAGTTATGCTGCCAAAGTGCGACGATGAGGATGAGTCCAAGCGGCCCGAGCGTGAAAACGTCGGGCACGATGCCGCAGATCGAATCCGTGATCCAAATAGCTACCAAAGCGGCGCAAACGATCGCGATCAAGACGATCTGTCCGCGATCGGCGTGCGCGGCGGCGACGGCGCCGATAATCGCGCATCCGGCTATCAGCAACGGGATCGGCGCGCGTCCGGGCTCGGGTCCATCGGGGAAACGCTCGATGCGTTCGGCAAAGAGCAGACCGAGCAGCGAGCCCGCGTAACCGGCGGCGCCGAAGAAGAACGCTCCGAGCAGCGAGGCGACGATCATTGGGTGAAATAATTGGCGACGAGTGCGCCGAAGATGACGACGAAGATCGCCGGCAGCATGAAGAGCGCCATCGGAAAGATCATTTTTACGGGAAGCTTGGCCGCGTGCTCTTCGACGAGCATGATGCGCTGATTGCGAACGTCTTCGGCTAATTCGTTCAGCACGTTGGAGATGTTGCTTCCGAGCCGTTCGGCTTGCGTAATGGCCGTGACGGTCGTGGTGAATTGCTGCTGCTGCAGCCGTTCGGCCGCGCCGCGCAGCGCTTCAATGCGCGAGCGGCCCAAACGCATTTCCGAAAGAATGGCTTTAATTTCTTCTCCGAGCGCGCCGGGCGCTGCATCGATCGAATAGACCAACGCCGCATTGACTGAAAGCCCCGCCTGTACCGTCGTGGCGACCATATCCAGAAAGTCCGGCAGCGTTTTCTGCACTTGACGCTTGCGTGCTTCGCAGGCGCGTTCAAGCGAAGAGAACGGCAAGTAGGCGGCGCCGGCGCCCATCATCAGTGTGATCACGATCGTGAGCGTCACGCTCGCGTGGATGAAAGCCAGCAAGACAAAGGAAAGAATTAAACCGACGCAGCCGAACGCGACGATGCGCGCACCCATCTGCGCGGGGGTGACGGTGTACCATCCGGCCTCCATGAGCTTGCGCAGCAGACGGCTGCGACGCTCGTTGGAAAACATTCTATCGAACGGGCGGACGGCTTTGGAATCACGCTGCATTCCGCGCGCTTCAAGTTCTTCGAGCGTGCGTGTGAGCGGACTTTTCTGCGGGATCAGCGAGACGCCGAATAAGAACGCGGCGAGCATGCCCAGGAAGACGATGCCGAAGACGATCATACGTCGACCTTGAGCATCTTCATGAGTGTTATGACGCCAAGCGTTTCCAAGACGGCAACCAGGCCGAGCGCGATGTGTCCCGGCGTCGTAAAGAGCAGCGCGTGTCCCATCTCGTGTTCGGTCAACGCGATAAACGCCGTAAGAAACGGCGGAAGCGCAGAAAGGATGACCGCTCCGGCGCGCCCTTCGGCGGTGAGCGCCGAGATCTTCCGCTGAATGCGGCGGCGTTCTTTAATCGTGTTGGCGAGATGTTCGAGAATTTTTCCGAGGTCGCCGCCCGTTTGCGACTGAATGCGAACGGCGCGCGCCATCATCAGCGTCTCGTTGCCGGGCATCCGCGCCGCCAGATCGTCCATAGCGTCGTAGACGCTGGCGCCGATGTTCGTCTGGCCGATGACGCGCATGTATTCGTGGCGCGCCGGATCGGTCATCTCTTCGATCACGATGGCCATGGCTTGACGCAAACCTAAACCGATGCGCACGCCGCTGGCCATAAGCCGCAGCGCGAGTTCGAGCTGCTGCACGAACTGCTCCCGGCGCTTGCGTAACTTCATCTGAACGTTCAGCCAAAATCCGCCCGCCGCAATTCCGGCGCAGATCGGAAGAAGCAGCGCGGCGCCAATCAGCGAGGGGTGCATGAAGCGCACAGCCAGGACGAAGAGAATAACGGCGCCGACTCCCACGCGGATCCCGAGATCGCGGATGCTGGTGGTGATGCCGGCCCGGTCGAGTGTCTCGGCGAGCTTCTTGAAGTTGTCCGAACCCGCCCGGAAGTCGAGCGAGGAGGTGCTGGCTACCATAACGCTCCGGTCGAAGCGAGTCCTGAGAGCGTGCGCACGTCGTACTGAATGCCGTACTCGTCGAAGCGGCGCAGGCACTGCGGCTGGACGCCGGTGTACTGAAACTCACCGGAAACCTTGGAGTCTTTGTCCACGCCGTGCTGCTGGTAACGCACGATCTCTTGCATGGTGACGACGTCGCCCTCCATGCCGACGATCTCGCTCACGGAGATGATTTTGCGGCTGCCGTCGCGCATGCGCGCGGTCTGCACGATCAGATCGACGGCGCTGGCGATCTGTTCCCGGATCGCGCGCACGGGCAAATCGAAACCCGCCATCATGACCATCGTCTCCAGCCTCGAGAGCGCGTCGCGCGGCGAGTTGGCGTGCGCGGTCGTGAGCGACCCGTCGTGTCCGGTGTTCATCGCCTGCAGCATGTCCAGCGCTTCGCCGCCGCGGCACTCGCCCACGATGATCCGGTCGGGACGCATGCGCAGCGAGTTGCGGACCAAGTCACGGATCGCAATTTCGCCGCGGCCTTCGATGTTCGCGGGGCGTGACTCAAGCCGTACGACATGCGGCTGGTTGAGGAAGAGTTCGGCCGAGTCCTCAATGGTGACGATGCGCTCGCGTTCGGGAATGTAGCTGGAGAGAATATTCAAGAACGTCGTCTTGCCCGACCCGGTGCCGCCGCTGATGATAATGTTCAGGCGTCCCTCGATGCACGCGCGCAAGAAATCAAGAATCGGCGGGATGGCCGAGCCTTTTTCGATCAGATCCGCAGCGGTGAGGCGCCTGGTTCCAAAGCGCCGGATCGTTAATGTGGCGCCGTCGATCGAGAGCGGCTCGACGATCGCGTTGACGCGGGATCCGTCGGGAAGCCGCGCATCGACCATCGGGACCGATTCATCCAAGCGCCGGCCCAGAGGCGCGATGATCCGTTCGATGACCAAGCGCAGTTGCTGTTCGCTCGTGAACTCCTTAGCGGTGCGGTCGATCTTTCCTAAACGCTCGACGTAGACGGTTTTCGGGCCGTTCACCATGATTTCGGTAACGGCCGGATCGGTCATGAGATCTTCGAGCGGGCCGAGCCCGAGCGCTTCGTTGACGACCTCGTCTTTCAATTGGGCGATCTCTTCCGCCGTAAGATCCCGGTGGCTGATCTCACTCAGAATCTGCTGCGTGATGTTTTCGACTTTCACGCGCAGCTCGGCGAGCTTGGCGGCGTCGCTGTGCACCTGACTGGCCTCGACGAGGTTCACTTTCTTAGCCAGCATCTCGTGAATATCGGTTTTGATGCGGTCGCGCGGCGAGAGGAGCATCGCTCCGGGCGCCGCTTTTCCATTGCCGGAATGATCCGGTAAATCGGCGGCGGCCGCACGCGGACGCATGGCGGCCCGCGGTTCGCGGCGGCGGTCTTGGATGAAACCGCGCGCCGACGGAAGCAGCGCTTCGATCTGCGGTTCGGCGGAGATCGTGCGCAGCGTCCGTTCGAGATTCTGCAGCGCGCGGCCGAACGTGCGGTCGCGCGTAGACGGCAACTCGCCGACAACTTTTACATCGAGCGCGCGCTCGATCTGGGGCCGCTCTTCGACGGGTTTGCCGTCGCGGCAGTTTGTCAGCAGCATGATGCGCGAAGCCGGAACGCCGAATTTTTTCAATTCGCCGATCATCGTCCGTGCCGAAGCCAAGCCTAACACCGTCGGCTCGGCGACCACGATAAAACGAGTGGCTCTCACGACGAATGGGCGGACGGGCGCCGCGAAAGGTATCGGGATATCGGCGAGCACGTAGTCGGATGTGCTCACGAGCGAAACCGCGAGCGCTTCGACGTCGTCGAACTTTATCGTAAAAGCCGAATCGTACGTTGGCGCGAGCTCCGCGAGCGTGACGCCGTCCGCCCGGGCCAGCGCAATCGAGCCGTCTTCTCGCGCAACGTCGAGATTTCGAACCGAATCAAAGAGAATGGCCGCGCTTCGCCGGCCGGAAAGATCGCCGTCAACGAGTGCAACGGTACGGTCGCCGCTCATGGACTTGGCAAGTTCCGCGCAGATCGTCGTCGCGCCGGATCCGCCTTTGGCGCCGATGAGCGCGAAAACCGGTCCGCTCACGGCTGGCTTTGGCCGCCCGAGGTGTAGCGGTCACCGTCGATGACGATGACGCCTCCGGATCCGCCGGCCGGAGCCGGGCGCGGAACGCTGCGTGCTTGTTGCTGAGCGGCAAGCGCACGAAGAGCGAGAGCCGTTTCATCGGGCGCAGGCGGCGGGGCCGCGGCAGAGGCCATGTTGTCCGAAGAACCGGCCGGGAAGTGCAGCGCTTCGGTCGGTTGCGAGTTGAGCGGCTCGCGCGGCGAGCGCAGCGCGAGACGAATGTTGGTGTTGACGTCGGCCATCTCGAGCAGGTCCGCTTGTTTGGGCGTCACCTCGAGCGTGATCGTGGTCGAAACTTGATTCTCCGGAGCCGGCGTTGCCGAGCTGTTTTCGAGCAGCGGTCCTACCGCCAGGACGCGAATGCCGCGCAGAATCGTTGCTGCGGGAGGCGGCGAATCGCCGGTCTTCGGCGGAATCGCGATGACGTCGACGCGATCTCCCGGTTCGATCAATCCCGAGACCGCTTTGACCTTATCTATCGGAATGCTGACGGCGCGCGAGCCCGGCTGCAGACGCACGGGCAGCGGCATGTCGCTGGGGTGTCCGACTTTGGAGAGCGTTATGCTTCCGCCGGCCGGAATCGTAATGAGCGAAAGCGCGCCGACGACTTTGGATGGATCGGTGAATGCGTCGGGCTCGATTGCGGCGGCAGGACGCGTGGCCGTGGTGAGCATGGCCGGCGTGATCGGAACGCGCGCCGGTATCTCTTGCGAGGCAACGACGATTTGGCGCGGTTCGTTGTTGATTGCGCTGGACCGCTGGATCGAAGACAGGTAATTGAGCGTGAGCCAACCGGCGCCCACGGCGAGCACCAGCGCGATAACTAATGTCGTGCGTCGGGAGTTCATGGCAGCAACCTCAGGTGTGCGGCGCTCATGGCCGCGGTGCAGAGCGCTCCGGAAAAAATCGCAACCGCATAGGGCATGGCCAGCGAGCCTTGCGGCCGTGCCGGCGCGACGCCGGCAAAGAGCGGAAGCGTCATGGCATGCATGTTCGCAAATGTCGCCTGAAGGCGGCCCTTGCACGTAGCATAAGCAATGGCAAGAAGACCGCCGCTCAGGAGTGTCAGGAGCAGGAACGTGGTACCGGCCGGATAGGAAAGCGTTCCGGCTGCAGCGGCTAGAAGTTTGATGTCGCCGCCGCCGATCAGTTTGAACGAAAACGCGATCGCGCCCACAACGAGAACGGCCGCAACGAGCGCGAGGCCCGTAAAGACGGCGCTCCAGCCTGAGAACACGGCATTTTCGATCACACCGCAGAGCAGCAGCGCAAACACCAGCGCATTGGGGATGCGCCTCGTCCGTATGTCACAAGCGGCCCCGATAAGCGAAGCCGCGAGGACGGTTACGAGTTGCAAGGTCATGTGCGGTGCCTGCCTAGCGACGAGCTAGAGAGTGTTGTTGACCGAGCCGAAAGCGTTGGAAACGTTCTGACCCAAGGTCATGACCAGGACGATGCAGACCGCGGCGATCAACGCAACCATGATGCCGTACTCGACCATCGTGGCGCCTTCGTCATCGCGAAGCATCGCGAGCAGATTCTTGAACATGTGTCTCCTGTCGTTTGAGAAGTAGCCGGGGCTGAAGGGAGAGAGGACAGCCCCGGCTAGTGTTTTTTCGTTTCGAATTATAGGTTGTTGTTGACTGAGCCGAACGCGTTGGAAACGTTCTTGCCCAGCGTGGTCACGAGCACGATACAAACGGCGGCGATAAGTGCGACCATGATGCCGTATTCGACCATCGTGGCGCCTTCGTCGTCGCGAAGCATCGCGAGCATGTGCTTGATCATAGGACCTCCGATTCGTGTGAGTGCAGATGTGTCATCGAGCTGGGGGCGGCGTCTGCGTCTGCTCGAGAGGGACGCTTACTCCCGCGTTGGGAGCGTTCATGACGAGTTGCGCCGACGCCGGACTGACGCCGGGCAACGAAGTGGCAACGACTTTGAGGATCGTCCCACGCTCGTACGCCGGCGCGACCGGGATGATTGCCCGGAAACGCCCGTTGACGTCGGTGATGACGTCTTGGCGGCTAACGACGATCGTCGGAACGTCCGTCGATACGACTGCCAGGAGCGTCATCGTGATGGGGGAGTTGGGTGGCGCGCTTCCCTCAACGACGATCGCCTCCGCGCCTTGAAGCTGGCTGGCCTCAAGAGAGATGAATCCGTGCGCGACGGTGTCGGCTTGAGCGACGTGCGTACCCTTTGCGGAAAGCACGGCGGAATTGGCCCCAGCCCCGGCTGCGATAGCCGGGAGGCTGGAAAGCATGAGCGCCGTGGCTAGAACCAAGGTCGTCCGCAAGTTCCGTCTCCTTTTCGGTGGCGTCATCATCCCATCGCTTGGCCCGGCGTTCAAGAGAAAAGTGACGGTTTGTACGGACTCTTAACTGCCTGTCTATTGATCGTTGACGTGTTAACGTATCTCGCCGTGGGATAATCGAGGGCGTCACGAACCCGGCTCAACCCCGGGTCGTCTCTCTATCGGAGGACAGCCGTACATGCGATCGATGCTCATTGGGGTAGCCGCCGCGCTCGGGCTCACGATGCTCGCAGCCGGGCCTGCCGCTTCCCAAACCGAGGCCGTCCAGCTGCTCTCGGTGCAGTCGGGACACTCCGTCCTGCTCCAGACGCCGGGACTCTCCAGGGTTGCCGTGGGCGACGGACGCATCGCCGGGGTCGTTCCCATCGGCAGTTCCCAACTGGTTATCAACGGCAAGGCCCCGGGGCACACGACCGTCTTCATCTGGGAAGGGGGCGGCCGGGCGACCTATGAGGTGACGGTCACCGAGCAAGAGGTGGACCAGATCGCGCAGATGCTGCGGACCTCGATCGATGAACCCCACGTGCAAGTGGTCAGCTTCAACCGCTCGGTCGTGGTTCGCGGTACGGTCGCCGACGGAGCGCATTTCCAAATGCTGAGCGATATCCTCAGCCGGTTCGACAAATACGCGCAGAGCGAAAAATATTCGATCGTGAACGCCGTAACGGTCGCACATCCGCTGGGCGACCTGCAGCGCGGCCTCTCGATGATTCCCGGCGCGGGCGAGATCCGCGTCGATCCCGATGGCAAGGGCAACGTCATCGTCAGCGGTCACGCGCATGATGCGGTAACGGTTGCCGCGATTCTCGAGCGGGCCCGCGGGCTCGCCGGTCCTTATCTTGCCAGCGACGGCAAGTTAATCGACCGCATCAGCACCGACACGAACAGTCAAATCGACATCAAGGTTTACGTGTTGGAAGTTGATAACACCGGCGCCAGCAATTTGGGCGTGCAGTTGCAATCGGCGGTGTTTTCCTCCGCCGATCCCTATGATTATAAAACGAGTTCGACGCCGAGTTTTCCGGTGGTCGAATTTCCTCCGGCGGCCGGTGCTCCCGGCGCCGGCGGCAAGGTCGGTGCATTCCTGCGCACGATCACCCTCGCTCCGACGCTGAACTTGATGATACAAGAGGGCCACGTGCGGCTGCTCTCCTCGCCGGATCTGGTCACCATGCCGGGTATGCCGGCGACGTTTCTCGTCGGCGGGCAGATTCCGATTCCGATCTCCACGGGGTTGGGCGTGGTGAGCATTCAGTACGAGAATTTCGGCGTGCAGCTCAACGTGACGCCGATCCTTTTGGGCAACGGCTCGGTCCAAGCGCAGATCACGCCCGACATTTCGGATCTCGATTTTGCCGACGGCGTCAATCAAAACGGCTTCATCATTCCGGCTCTCAAAGAGAGCAAGCTCTCGACCAACGTGATCACACAACCCGGCGAATCAATCATCATGGGCGGCTTGGTGCGCCACGTCGAGACGCGTACGATTCTAAAGATTCCGCTGCTCGGCGATCTGCCGATTCTGGGCAAGCTCTTTCGCTCCACGAACTACCAAAACAATCGCAGCGACGTCGTCTTCGTGATGACGCCGGAAGTCATTACGCGCTAGCATGAAGCTCGGTCCGTTCCGCGTCTACGAACGCGGGCAGGCGCTTCCGCTGATTGCCGTCTGCTTCGTGGCGATTTTCGGCTTTGCCGCGCTCGCCGTGGACGTCGGCGCCTCGCAATACCGTCAGCGTATGCAGCAGACGGCCACCGACGCAGCCGCGATTGCCGGTGCTTCAGCGGCGGAGTATTCGAGCGCGGCGGCGACGATTTCGGCTGCGGCCGCCGCCGATGCGACGTCGAACGGTTTCACGAGCGACACCAACGACACGGTCACCGTCAACTGGCCCCCCGTTTCAGGAAATTACTCGGGCAACAGCAGCGCGGTCCAAGTCGTGATCACCAGCACGCGTCCGAATGTCTTTGGCGGCATCATCGGTCAGAGTGCTACGACTGTCCAAACCAAGGCGACTGCGATACTCACGAGCAACGGCACCGCGCCGTGTGTGTATCAGTTGAACCCCGCCGGGAACTTTACCGCAAACTCCGCGAATGTCTACGCGCCGACGTGCGGCATTATTGCCAACGGAAGCTCGACGTACAATAGCGGGACGGTCACCGCTTCGACAATTGGGTATGCCGGGAGCATCTCGGTCAACTCCACCACGTTCCCGGACGCCAGCCCGGCGCCGTCGATCCCCGCTACCGATCCATGCGCGCAAATTCCCGGATGCGCGTACCTCACCGACAACCCTCCGTCCACGTCGCCCTGCCTCTTCACGGGGCTTAGCCTGCACACTGACACGACATTGAACCCCGGGGTCTACTGCGGCGGAATAACGGCAAGCGGCGGAACGAACGTGGTCTTAAATCCGGGACTGTACGTGCTGACCGGAAACCTCACGATGAACGGCGCCGGTACGATCACCGGCACGGGGGTCACCATCGACATGACTTCGGGCGGGGTAACGCTCAACGGTAACGGCACGACCACGTTAAGCGCGCCCACGAGCGGTACGTATAACGGCGTGCTCTTTTTTCAGCCCAAGGCGAATACGACCGGGCCGACGCTGAACTCAGGTCACAGCGGCAGTCTCATTGGGGCGTTATACTTTCCCGGCGCAACCATTACGGGAAATAGTTCGGGCGACGCTTGGACGCTTATCATCGGCTCCTCAATCACGTTAAACGGTGCGAATCTTCAGGGTCCCAACGGCAGAGGCATGACCGGCGGCGTCGCCAACGTGGTGCTCGCCGAATGACGAAAGCTTCGCATGGCCAGCGCGGCGTCGCGCTCGTGGAAATCGCGATCATCCTTCCCCTCTTGCTGCTGCTGGCGATCGGCGCGATCGAGATCGGACGGTACGCCAACTACGCAAATATCGCGGCGAACGCGGCGCACGCCGGCGTCCAATATGGCGCGCAAAGCTTATCGGCGGCCAGCGACGATACGGGAATGACAAATGCCGCGAAGGTCGATTGGGGGAGCGCAACGGGCTTTTCGGCCAGTCCGTCACATTTTTGCAAATGCTCCGACGGCAGCGCCTCCACATGTCTCTCGACGGACTGTCCGCTGCCGTTGCACCGCATTTTATGGGTTCAGGTGATCGTCACCGGATCGCTCAACTCGCTGTTGGCATATCCCGGGCTGCCCCGCACTTTTTCAATCTCCCGTACCGCCGTTATGACGGTGGATCAATAACGTGCCGAATCTTCACGCGCAACGCGGGAGCGCGATGGTCGAATTCAGCATCGCGGCTACCGTGCTGCTCTTCGTGCTGCTGGCGATCATGGAATTCGGTCAGGCGTTGTACGTATATAATCTGGTGACCAGCGGGGCTCGCTTGGGCGCGCGCTATGCGATCGTGCACGGTTCCATGTGCACGTTTGCGACCTGTCCGGCGTCGAGCGACGACATTCAAACGTACGTGCGCGGAGTCTCGCCCAACATCAATCCGGCGTGGCTCACCGTTACGGCGACCTGGAGCGCCGTTCCCGCGGACGAATGCAATACCGCTCCCTATAAATCTCCAGGATGTCTGGTGACCGTCACCGCGTCTTACCCCTTTCAGTCATTTGGGCCGTTCAAGGCGATGAGCATTACCAGCACGTCGGCGATGTACATCTCGCGCTGATGGGAGAACGAGCATTGCTTCCCGCTCTCTCCAAACGCCGGCCGCAGACGCTGCCGTACGGAACCCGGGCGCGCGTCGCGATGGCGCAAGGCGATGTCGAAGGGGGCCTCGCGCTCACGGGAGTCGACCGCCGCGCGGGCACGGCAATTTACGCGTTGCGCATCGCGAACCAAAGCGCATCGCCGCTGCGCGCTCACATGACCTGCGCGCGTTCGCGCGGGCTGCCCGTTTTGGCGTATCCGCTCGACGTGCACGTCGCGCCGTTCTCGATCGCCGAAACGCTGCTTCCGGTTCGGCTCGCTGAAGTTGGTCCATACGATCGCGCGATCGTCAAAGTTTCGAGCGCCGATATCGCCTTCACGCTCGAAGCGCCCGCGCCGCCGCGCGCGAACGCGCGCAACCGCTGGCTCAAAGTGCTCGCCGCGAGTATCGTTGCGGTTCTCGGCGCCGCATTTGGCGCAGCGGTTGCGACTCCACGCATAGACTTACTTGCAGCGCCCGCGCGCGCGTTTGCCGGCGCGCCGCTCGATATTCCTTACGCCTTCGGCGGCTTCGGGTCGATGCAGTATACGCTGCAAACCAAAGACGGCCGACAGCTCGCCGCCGGTCTGCTGACCGGCCGCCAGGGAACGCTGCATTTCGTCCTACCGCGCAATGCGGGTTCGCAGCTCGTGCTTGCCGCGACGCTGGCCAGTCCGCTCGGCACGGCGCAAGCATCGCGCCGCGTGCTGATCGCGCAAGCGCCGCCCGCGGCCAAACCCCTTGCGCTTGCACCGCGCATCGAGTCGTTCACCGTGACGTCACCTTCGATCGTCGCCGGAGATCCGCTCGTCGTGCATTACACGACCAACGCGAAGTCCGGGCAAGTGTGGCTGATCGACGAAACCGGCCGCCTCTGGGCGAGCGCGCCGATTTTCGCCGACGGCGTGACGACGCTGAAAGTGCCGCAAGGCGCCGCGGGACAGAAAATGCGCGTCGTCTTGCACGCGCGCAACGGCGCAGCCGATGCGGTCTCATCGCTCGGTATCACGGTCCAACCCGGCGCCGTCGTCGCATCGAGTGCCGCAGCTACATCACCGAACGCGCCGCTGGCGCTTGTTCTATCGGCCTCTAGCGTTGCACCGGGCGACGACGTTATCGTCACACTCAAGGGCAATCACGGCGATTCGCGTGTTTCGCTGACCGATTCCGCCGGCAACACCGTCGAGCAAGGCGACGTCCCGGCGGGTCAAGACGCGGTCACGCTTTCAGCGCCGAGCGTAAAATCCGAAACGACGTACTACGTCGTCGCAAGCGTATCGTCCGGCGTCTCCGAGCAAAGCTTAGTTCAGAAACTTATCGTTACACCGCGCTAGCCTTCGGGTCTCATTTCGCTTGGCCACGCGCTCGCTACGGCATCCGGCCTCTGCTGACTGCAGACCGCTCCCGCCATCCGTGGCTCCGCGGTTGCAGTCAGACGACCTGCGCTGAAACGAGACCCGAAGGCTAGCGCGGCCTTACGATCGTATCACGGACCAAATTTGCGAGAGCTTCGGCGGACGCCCGTAGAGCAGCATTCCGACGCGGTAGATCTTTCCGGCCAGTACGGCGATCGCATATGTCGCCACGATGTTGATCGCGAGCGACACTGCGATTTGCCATGCGGGTACGTCACTAACGACGATGCGCGCGAACATGACGAACGGCGCGATGAGCGGGACGAAACTCGTGATGATGACGACCGGCGTATTCGGGGCGCCGAGGGCGGTCATGGCGATGAGGAATGCGGCCACGATCGGAATGACGAGCGGGCCGGCGAGCGCGCCGAGATCCTCGGTGCGGTTTACCAGAGAGCCGACGGCCGCGAACATCGTCGATACTTGCAAGTAGCCGAGCAAAAAGAAGGCCGCAAAACCGGCGATATCGCCGGCCGACACGTTTGAGAGCGAAAACGTCGTCGCGCGTGAAGCGTCGGCGGCGTCGAGCGCAGGCGGAGCTCCGGGGTGTCCGCCCAGTATGAAGCCGATTGCGATCCAGATGATCATTTGCACGATCGCGAGCGTGGCCGACGCCGCGATTTTGCCGCTGAGCAGCGCGCTCGGGTTTACCGACGCGACCAGCATCTCTGCGATGCGGCTGGTCTTCTCTTCGGCGACCGAGCTCATGATGAGCTGGCTGTTGATCATGATGAGGATGTAGAGTGAGAAGAGCATGATGTAGGCGATGATGCGCGCATCGTTGGCTTGTGCCGCCGTGCCGAACTTCGAATTGGTCGCATGCACCGTGACCGGAAGTTTCATGGCTTTCGCGAGTTCTGTCCGCGGTAACCCCGTGGCAACTTGCATCGAGATTGGAAGCAGGTCGCGGCGTAAAGAACTCACCGTGATGTTTCCCGGATCGCGCGCATAGACGGCGACGCTCATCGCATGCCCGGCTCGGCGTAACACGATGATGGCGCTTATTTTCTTCGTATCGGTGAGATCGGAAGGCGCAACAGTCGTCTTGCCCGGCATCGTGCGGACCACGTGATAATCCTTGCGCAGTAAGGGCTCGGCTTGCGAAACCAGCGCTGCGTCGCCGGCGAGCGCGACCCGGTTCGCCTGATTCATCACCGTGTCCATATACGTGGGCAGCTTGATGATCAAGCCGATGCCCACCGCGCCCAAGAGCACGCCCACGATGAAGATCCGCGAACGCAAACGGCGCATCGTTTCGGCCGAGTAGACGGTGATGAACTCGTTCATGCCGCGCCTTCAATCGTGCGAATGTAGATGTCGTGCAAGGAGGGCTCTATGGCTTCGAACCGCGTAACGGCTTCGACCGCGACAAGATCGCGCAAAATGACGGGAAGCTCGGTTCCCGCGGGAACTTCGTAGAGCAGCTCGCCTTCCTCGCCCGGCAGCGAGCGAGCTCCCGGCACGCGATCGAGGACGCCGCGCACGGCAGGGCTTGCCGGCTCGATCCGGATGACGCGCGTGGTCCACGCTCCGCGCAACTGTGCGAGCGTTCCCGAGGCGCGGTTTTCGCCGCCGGTGATGATGCAAAAGTTGTCGCACAACTGCTCGAGCTGCCACATCTGATGGCTCGAAAGGATGAGCGTCGTGCCGTTGCGTTTCAACTCGCGCAGTGTGGCCAGCAGCATGTCGGCATTGACCGGATCGAGTCCGGTGAAGGGCTCGTCGAGAACGAGCAGCTCGGGATTGTGCACGGCCGCGCACGCGATCTGCACTTTCTGCTGATTGCCCTTGGAGAGTTCGGCGCACGGGCGCTTGGCGTATTCGTTTAACTCCAGGTTTTCGATCCACCGATCCGTTCGTGTGCTGACGTCGGGTTCGACCAGTCCATGCAAGCGTCCGAAAAACGCGATCTGCTCGCGCACGTCCATGCGCCCATAGAGTCCGCGCTCCTCGGGCAAGTAGCCGAAGCGCCGCCGCATGCGTGTGTCGATCGGCGCATCTTTCCATTGGATTGAGCCGCCGTCGGGCATATAGATGCCGACGATCATTCGCATCGTTGTGGTTTTGCCCGCGCCGTTGGGTCCGAGAAGCCCAAAAGTGGACCCGGCTGCAATCGAAAACGAGACGTCACGCACGGCGCGCACGGCGCCGAACTCCTTACGTACGTGCCGGACGTCGAGCATATTTTGGCGATGCAAAGAGCATGATCGCAGCGGCCACGATAAATCCGACGTAATACGAAAGGTCGCCGAATTGCGGATACGCGCTCGTAAACGGACCGACGTACCACGCTTGGTTCCAAAACGGCAGCGAGGCGAGCAAACCAATAATCCAGGCGTACAAACCAACCTGTATACGTGCGCCCGATTCAAAGGTTTCAGGGGCGACGTTTTGGCCGCGGCGCTGCAGCCAGTCGATGAAGACGACCGCCGCCCACGGTGAGGCCCAATACGAAAGCAGCAGCAAGAAGTTGGTGTAGAGCTTGGCGGTTTCTTCCGGACGGCCGCCCCCTGAAGCGAGCAGCGCTCCCAGCACGCCGACGATGATCGCGGCGCGCCAGCGGGCGATGCGCACGTGCGCGACGACGCCGACGATCAACCCAACGGCGATGGCGAACCCCGACGCAGTCAGCGGCGGCATGTGAGCGATCGCAAAGAGTCCGCCGGTCAGCAGCGCAAAGAACGCGCCGATCGCGACCGGCGCGCGTAAAGACGGCGTCGGGAATTTTACGACGAGCGCCGCCATCGCTCCCGAGTACAAATTCATGCAGTTTGCCGTTAGCGTTCCCAGCACGATGGTGAACAGCACGAGGATCGCAACGATGTGCCCGCTGCCCGTCGACCCGAGCAGCGTTGCAATGGCTTGGGTTGGACTTGCGTCGCCGAAGTTTCCGCCACGCACTGCCGTCACGGTGGCGGCGCCCATGATTTCAAGAATGACGCACGGAATGACGGTTCCTAAGAACGAGTACCACCAGATCTTGCGCGGGTCGGCTGCGGCGGGCAGATACCGCGAGTAGTCCGACGCGCAGGGAACCCATCCCGTCGCGTACGAGAATCCCAGCGCCGTCGCCAGAATGATGCCGCCGATCTCGCCGCCCGTCGCAAACGGCGCGTGCGCGTTGAATGCGGCATGCCAGTTGGCGCGTTCGAACGTAATAATGCCGAGCAGCGTGAAACCCGCTGCCAACAAGACGGAACTCACGCGTTCGAACCAGTGAATCATGTTGTAGCCGTAGACCGCGAGCAGAATTTGCAGCAGCAGCATGATGCCGAGCGCGAAAGCGTAAGGCAAATTGGTGATGGTCTGCAGCGCATACGCGCCGAAGACGGAATTGATCGCAAACCAGCCGACGCCGGCCAAGAAACTCAACGCCGCCGGAAGCGCATTTCCGTAGCGCCCGAACGCCAGCCGCGACGCGACCATTTGCGGTACGCCGTACCGCGGGCCGAACGTGCCGAGCACGCCGAGCAGCGCGAAGCCGATCACGTTTCCGACGATCAGGCCGGCGGCCGCGCCCGCCAAACTCGTGCCGTAGAGTGCGACGGCAAAGACGCCGACCATCCATGTGGCGATTTCCGCGTTCGCCGAGAACCATAAACCGAAGAGTTGGCGCGGATTGCCGTGCCGCTGCTCGGGCGGGATGTATTCGATGCCGGTGGGTTCTACTTCGAGAACTTGATCGCGGTAGACCCTATCGGTCATGCAGCGGTGCGCAGTTGATCGCTCGTCACAAAGCGCACGCCTTGTTTTTCCATCTCCGCCAGAGCGGCGGTTTCATCGGTGGGAGAGACGTTCACCGCGGCGATCGCGTCGGTGATCACGAGCGTTTCGAAGCCACACTGCGCCGACGCCAGCGCCGTTTCTTTCACGCAATAGTCGGTGGCTAACCCGGCCACGAAAATGCGCCGGACGCCGCGGCTGCGCAGCCGCTCGGCTAAGTCGGAGTTTTCGAACGCGCTGTAGCCGTGCCACGGCGCCATCGTTCCTTTGCTCAGAATCTCGTCAACGTACGCGAGGTTCATCTGCGGCGCGAAACCCGCGCCGTGCGTGTGCTGCAAACAATGGTACGGCCACGTTCCGCCTTGATCGCGAAAGTGCGGATGCTCTTTGGGGTGCCAGTCGCGCGTCGCCACCACGTAAGGAAAGAGCGGCATGATCCGTTGCAGTGGCCCGAAGATCCGGTTGCCTTCCGCGACCGGCAAGGCGCCGCCGGGAAGAAAATCGTTTTGGACGTCGACGACGATAAGCGCATCACCCGAACCGACCGTTTGCATCGTTACCTGCTCTGAATCTGGGCGATCCACATTTCGACCGCACCGGCAGCCGACGGAAGTATCGCCGTGAGGTTGTCGCAGCCGGCGCTTGTGACGACGGCATCGTCTTCGATGCGCACGCCGATGCCCCGGAAACGATCGGGTACGGTGGCGTCGTCAGGCTGGAAGTAAAGACCCGGTTCGACCGTTAACACCATGCCGGCTTTTAATTTTCCGTAGCGGTAATTTTCGGTGCGCGCCTTTGCGCAGTCGTGGACGTCGATGCCGAGCATGTGGCTGGTGCCATGCAGCGTGTAGCGGCGGTAATACTGGTTTTGCGGATCGAGCGCTTCGTCGAGCGAGCACTTGAGAATGCCCAGGTCGATCAAGCCTTGCGCCAGCACGCGCATTGCGGCGCGATGCGGCGCTAAGAAATCGCTGCCCGGTTTGACCTCGCCGAATGCCGCACGCTGCGCTTCGAAGACGAGATCGTACACGGTGCGCTGTTCGCTCGAAAAACGGCCGTTAATCGGAAGTGTGCGCGTGACATCCGAGGTGTAGAGCGACTCGGCTTCGACGCCCGCGTCGACCAACAGCAAGTCACCTTGACGCAGCTCACCGTGATTGCGGATCCAGTGCAGCGTGCATGCGTGTTCGCCGCTCGCGGCGATCGTCGAATAGCCGACGTCGCTGGCTTCGATTCTGGCGCGCGACCAAAATGCCGCTTCGACTTCGCGCTCGGAGCGAGCGCGCGGAAGAATGCGGATGATATCTTCGAATCCGCGCTTCGTGATTTCGGCGCATGTGCGCAGTTCGGCGATCTCGTAGTCGTCTTTGATCAGGCGCATCTCGGCGAGATATGTCGCCAGCTCGGCATCATCGTCAACATTGCGAATGGTCGCTCCGCGCGAACGCAGTTCGTCCAGATAGCTTTGCGTTTGATCCATCGGCCGGCAGCGGTCGACGCCGAAAAAGAGCTGGCTCTCGTCAACGCCGCGGTGGCGTCCGACCCACAGTTCGCCGTGCACGCGATCGGCAAAAAACGCCTTATCGCCGCGATTATGTGCCGGCACGAAGAGCACCGACTGATGCGATCCGCCGGCGGGTTCCAGCACGAGGGTCGAGCCGGCTTCGCCCGGTCCGACCAAATATGCAAAATCGCTGGACGAACGGGAGCGGTAATTCGTATCGTTGGAACGCACTTGTTCTTCGCCCGCCGGAACGACCAGCACCGCATCGGGAAACGCGCGCGCAAGCTGCGCGCGGCGCTCTGCAAAACTTTCGGTTTGCTTGGGGTGCGCGACGGTAATCGGCGCCTCCAGCCACCCGCTCGACATGAAGTCCACCAAAGCTTGTGGCGTATCGGGGTCGTGGGCCGCTCTTTCGGGAGCCGCCGCGGCTTCGCGTTTTCGCGTATCCATGCTGCGCTCTTTCGCGGTCAGCGCAGCTTGCTCTTGGCCTGCCGCCGCTGGGGGGCTTCGGCTTTGGGAACCTGGCTTTCGACGACCGCCGCTTCCTCAGCCGGTGCCGAGGCCTCCGCCGCCTTGGGCGGCGTGTGTTTCAGGTTGGCCAGGGTCGCCTGGAAGCGCTTGGCCCCCGGGTCCCCGCCTTTTCGTGCTCGTGCCATAGGTCTATTGTCCCACGAGAAAGCGGTTTGGGACAACTGTCCCCAACCGCTCTCGTACGCCGGGTTTTGAGCACGTTGATCGTGAAGCCGCTCCCAAGCGTGAGTAAAAAACCGATGCCTCCGGTGGAACTGGACCCTGTTGGCATGACGCCGAGGTACGGCTGGCCATTTGTTTCCAAACGGTACCCTAAGGGAGCAAGGCGGGCTAGCGGGCGGCCTAATCTACTCGTGAGCGCTTCCCTGACAGTGGCCCTTGGACTCGTTATCTACCTCGTCGTCGAACTGGTCTTGCATATTTAAGGTCTGCACGGTAAGGCTTTTGGGCCCTAAAGCCTGGTGTGAAAGTCGTTTTCACTTTTTAGCCGGATAGGGTAGAATCAACCCTCAAACCCATCTCACGCATAAGAGAAAGTGAATGTCGTTTATGTTGGCACAAGTTGGCAAGCCCGCCCCCGATTTCAAACTCAAAAGCACCAAAGGTGCGACCAGCTCCAAAGACCTCGGAACGGAGCTCTCGCTTTCCGATTACAAAGGCCGTTGGCTGGTCTTTTTCTTTTATCCGCTGGATTTCACGTTCGTTTGCCCAACGGAGATTACGGCGCTTTCCGATCGCGCCGACGAATTCAAAGCCGTCGACTGCGAGATCGTCGGCGCGTCGACGGATTCGGTCTTCAGTCACTGGGCCTGGATCAACACGCCGCGCGAAAAGAATGGTATCGCCGGATTGAAATACCCGCTCGCCGCCGATTTCACCAAAGAAACGGCGCGTGCGTACGGTGTTCTTAATGAAGGCAGCGGCGCCGCGCAGCGCGGCCTGTTCATCATCGACCCCGAAGGCATTCTGAAATATGCCGTGGTGACCGACGACAACGTCGGCCGCAGCGTCGACGAAACGATTCGCGTGCTGCAGGCGCTGCAAACCGGCGGCCTGTGCCCGGCCGAATGGAAGCCGGGAAAAGCACTGCTGCAAAAAGTCTAGTGCCTTTGCGGATGCGCACCCCCCTCCCGTCGCTGGAGGGGGTTGCGGAGTGGGTCAACGGCAAGCCGGCGGCCGAAGAGCTGCGCGGCTTTCCGGTCCTCGTGCATTTTTGGTCGATCACGTGTCATCTCTGCCACAACGCGGCGGAGCAGTTGAAAATCTGGCGCGAGCGTTTTGAAAAGGAGGGCATGATCTTCATCGCCGTCCATCAGCCGCGCTCCGAGGCCGAGCTCGACATCGAGGCCGTGCGCAAGGATGCGCGCGAGCAGATGCTCTTCACTCAGCCTTGTGCGATCGATAACGAGCATACCATCGTCGACCGGTTCCAAAATGAGTTCGTTCCTTCATACTATGTCTTCAACCGTGCACACGAACTGCGCCACTTTCAGGCCGGCGACAAAGGGCACGATCGCTTGGAAGCCGCGATCGCGCGCGTGATCGAGGAGCCGGCCGAGGACGAAGTGCTGCAATAAATCGTGCCGTCGTTGGGTAGACTCTGGGGCGCAACACACTCGAGGAGGTTATCCGTGGACGCAATTAAGCTGCTCAAAGAAGATCACAAGAAGGTCAAAGCGCTCTTCGAGGAAGTCGAGGGACTGGGCGAGCGCGCGGCGACGCAGCGCAAGAATCTGTTCCAGAAAATCGATCAGGAACTGACGCTGCACGCGAAGATCGAAGAGACGCTGTTCTATCCGGAGTTCAAGAAACGTGCCGAGGACAGCGAAGAGCGTGATGAGATTCTGGAAGCATACGAGGAACACGGCGTCGTCAAGGTCATGATCGGCGAGCTGGAAGACCTCGATCCGAAAGATGAAAAGTACAAAGCGAAACTCACAGTGCTTAAGGAATTGGTCTTGCACCACGTGAAAGAGGAAGAAGGCGAACTTTTTCCGATGGCGCGGGAGTTATTCGAACCGGAAGAACTGAACAAGATCGGTGATCGGATCGTCGCCGCGAAAGAAAAGGCGGGAGCTAAGCGCTAAGGCCGCGCTCGCGGCCGCGACGTCGAGACCATCGCGACAAACGCTATCTGGAACCAGACGTTGGCGATAATCGCCAGTGCCACTTCGCACAGGGCTATCGCCAAAGAAGCGGGAGAGAGGCCGGCGGATGCCGCGTGCACCAATCCGCCGGCGCCCCTCACAAGCAGAAACGGGATGGCGATGGTAACGACGATCGCAAGCTGCAGGCCAAAGAGGCGCCACCAGCGGTCCGATTCAACGAAGTTCCAGGAGTCGACCAAAGCCTTTCCGACCTTTTGATATCCCATGTGCTCGACCGTGAAAAACGGCGTAGCCAGGCTAAACTTTACCGCCAGCCAGATCCACAGCGGCGCCAGGATGACATAAAGCGCGCCCCAATTCATCGAAATCCCGGTAAGCCGTGTCATGCCCGCCATTATTCCAAGTTGGAGTATCGTGAATATCAGCCAAATGGTGATGACGCCGATGGATTGCGATACCGTCATCCGGTACGAAGGCACGACAAGTCGCGTAGCCGAGGCGATCGCCGAAAGCGTGACGAGAAGCTCGAGCGCGGAATTGACCGCCTCATCAGCAATGGCGTAGCGGGCAGTAAGGAAAGCGGCAGCGATCGCTATTCCGGCATACCACCAGAAACGTTCGCGTATCACGAACCAAAGACGGCGCCGCCCGAACGCATACAACTCGCCGGGCGTACCTTCTGACACCACCCTCATCGCCCGGCGCAAATTCGTGTGCGTGAAGCGGAGATCATCTCCGGGCAACTAAGACGCCCGGATGAGCGTCGCCGCGCTGGCGGTTATTGCCGTAGCGATTCTCGTCCTGGTCGCGCTGGCCAAACGCATCGGCGTGGCCTATCCGATCGTGCTCGTCCTGGGCGGCATCGCCCTGGGTTACATTCCGGGCGTGCCGCGCGCGGAATTGCGTCCCGATCTCGTCTTCTTGGTTTTTCTTCCGCCGTTGCTCTATTGGGAAAGCGTCACCGCGCCGACCAGCGGATTCTTGGCCGGCGCGGCCTGGATATTCCAACTCGCAGTCGGGCTGGTCATCGCCACAACAGTTGCGGTCGCTTTCGTCGCGCACCGCGTCGACCCGGCCATGGGGTGGCCGGCCGCGTTCGTACTCGGCGCGATCGTCTCGTCAACCGATGAAGTCGCGTTCGCAAGTATCGCCGATAAACTGCGCGTTCCCCGCCACCTGATCGCGACGATCGAAGGCGAGAGTTTGATCAACGACGCAACGTCGCTGATCATTTATGCCGTCGCGATCGGCGCGGTCGTCGGGCAAGTGTTCACCCTCGGGCAAGCTGTCGAACAGCTCGTCATTTCGGTCATCGTCGCGATCGCGATCGGGTTGGCAGCCGGCGCCGCGATCGTGACGGCGTGGCATTTCACCCGTGACGATGAACTGCAGCCGGTTATTTCGCTGATGGCTCCCTACCTGGCCTATTTGCCGGCGTACCATTTCAAGGTTTCCGGCGTGCTTGCGGTGGTCGTGACGGGAATCTTCGTCAGCCGGTTTACGCCCCGCGTGCTAACGCCGCGCGCACGCCTGCGCGCGACGGGGTTTTGGGTGACGATCGTCTTCGTCGTCAACGCTTTCATCTTCGTGCTGGTCGGAATGCAATTCAATCCGATTCTTCTCGAGAGTCTCACACGCTACTCGGCTTGGCATTTAACGTGGCTTGCGCTCGCGATCTGCGCAACCGTCATCATCGTGCGCCTGGCGTGGGTGTACGGTCAGGCGCTCATTCCGTTCACCAACGAACCCGAACACGAACGCGGCCAAGCGGATTGGGCGCACGTCAGCGTTCTGGCTTGGACGGGAATGCGCGGCGGCATTTCGCTCGCGGCGGCGTTGGCGTTGCCGCTGATGATCGGTACGGCCCGCTTTCCGCAGCGCAGTCTCATTATTTTTCTCACCTTCGCGGTGTTGCTCGCCACGCTCGTGGGACAGGGCGGGACGCTGCCGTGGCTGCTGCGGATCCTGCGCATCCGCGAAGACGACCAAGACGAACGCGAGGAACGCTTAGCGCTCTCGCGCATCGCGCGCGTCGCCCTTATCCGGCTGGCGCAGCTGCGCAAAGAGAAAAAGGTGCCCGCGCCGATCCTGACAGCGCTGGAGCAGCATCATCGTTCACGCTGGCGCGAGTTCGCCGACGCCAAAGAAGGCGAAGAGTATCGCGAGCGCGTGACGTCGCAGTATCGCGCGATCGAACACGAACTTATAGCCGTTCAGCGCGATGAGCTGCTCCGCTTGCGCAACGGCGGGAAGATCGACAACACGGTCATGCGGCGCTTTATTACGCTGCTGGACTTCGAAAACGAAGAGATCGCTCTGCTCAGCACGAGCGGCCACACGGATATCGACCCCGAGCAATGAGTTACTCTTCGCCGTCGAAATAATCGAGTGACTCGCCGCGCATGACCCTGCGCTCGGGCGAGCGGACGATCCATTTGTCGCTGTCGGGGTAGTGCGTAGACTCGCCGAATGGATTGTCGGCAACGACATAGATGACGAGATCTTCGGTCCCGTCATTTTTTAATTGGTGCGGCTGGCCAGGCCCGAAGATAAATGCGTCGCCGGCTTCGATCGGCGTCGTTCCGTCTTGGTGCCGCACGCTTCCGGTCCCGGTAATGACGTGGTAAAACTCCCACTGCATGCTGTGTGAGTGGTAAGGATACGGGACGGCTCCGGGCGGAATGCGCGTGATCTCGACGTCGAACGGGTGGCGCTCTTCCAGATCCATCGACTGCGGCTGACGCCCCAGCGCTTCGGAAACCTGAATCCCTGCGCCGCTGAACGTGCCCTTGGGCGATGTCCATTTCAGCTCTTCGAGCGTCTTCGTGTTTACTTTCTTCATATAGGTTGATTTCGGACTGCCCAAGAGTTTTCATCGTTGCGCCGAAGCGTCGCACATGAGAATCATTCATCCGATCGCGCGCGTACTGCTCGGCTTCATTTTCGGGGTGCTCGGCCTCAACGGTTTCTTGTGGTTCTTCAAGGCGCCGCCGCTAACCGGACCGGTCGGCGAATTCCAAGCCGCGATAATAGCCTCGCATTTCATCTGGTTCACGTCGGGCGTGCAGGTCATCGCGGGTTTCTTGCTCCTGTTCAACCGCTACGTGGTGTTTGCGGTCTTTGTCCTTGCCGCGGTTCTGGCAAACATTTTGGCCTACCACATTACGATGATGCCCGCCACGATCGCGCCGGCGTTGGTAACCTTGGCGCTCTGGTTTATCGTTGCATGGCCGTTGCGCGCGTATTTCTCGCCGCTATTTGTAGATAAGGTTACGTTGCCGTCACGGTAAGTCGTGCAAGGGCGATTTCGCCCGCTCGCCGCATGCGTGCCTACGCCTACACGTTGGCCACGACCGGAATCGTCCTCGCATTTGCGCTGACGGAGTGGGGTGCGGAGCGTTTCATTTCCGAACGCTCGCGCGCCGCGTCAACGGCGGTTGAAATTTCCATCGTCATCATCGCGGCACTCGCCTTTCGTCCCGTGCATCAGCGGGTCGACCAAGCGATCGAGTCGGCCTTCTCTAAGAAGAAGCGGCAGGCGTTGGCCGCGCTCGCCAAGTTTCGTCGGGAGCTGACGTCGTTTAGCGATTCCGGCCAGCTGCTGCGGCGGGTCATCGAAGCGGTTGGGCAGCATTTGGAGGCGCGAGCGTGTGGAGTGTACGTTCGGCGCGAGATATTTCGCGCCGAGGCGTCGTCGTTCGATGCTTCACTCGAGGACGTGCCGCTCGATGATCCGCTGGCGGTGCGCCTGCGCTCCACTGGAACGCCGGCTAATCTGCCGTCGCTTCACTCGGCCGCGCGCGGAATCTGGGCATTCCCGATGACGGCGGCCGGCGATCTTATAGGTTTTGTTACGGTGGACTCGGCCGACGAGTACGACGCCGACGAAATGCAGATGCTCGGCGGCCTCGCGCAGGATCTGGCCGTAGCGCTCGGGTCGCTCGATCCGCACCTCCGGCCGCGAAGCTCGCGCGTTCCCAATAACATTCCGGCCAATCTGCCGCGGCTCGTCGGCCGCGACCGCGAGCTTGGCGAACTGCGCGCCGCGCTTGAGCAATCGCATCTGGTCACGTTGACCGGCCCGGGCGGTGTCGGAAAAACCAGCGTTGCGCTCCGGTGCGCCGCCGATGCCATCGACCGTCGCGCGGACGGTGCGTGGTTCGTCGATCTCGCTCCGATCGCAGATGGGGCCTTGGTCGCGGCAACCGCTCTAGCCGCGCTTAGCGCCGGCGGCGGAGAGCACGATAGCGACCTCGAGCGCCTTATCGAGCATCTGCGTCCGCGCGACGTATTGATCGTGCTCGACAATTGCGAACAAGTGGTTGCGCACGTTTCTAAGATGGCCGCGCAGATACGGGCCTCGTGTCCGGGCGTGACGTTGTTGATCACGAGCCGTGAAGTGCTGCATCTCGAAGGCGAGCAAGTCTATCGTCTAGGCTCTTTGCATCCCGATGCCGCGGCCGAACTCTTCGCGCAGCGCGCCGCGAACGTCACCGGCGATTTCGATGTGAATCTGTACGCGCAAACGGTAGCGGAGATTTGCGAACGCTTGGACGGTATTCCGCTCGCAATAGAGCTTGCCGCGGCACGGACGAGCGCGCTTGGCCCCGGGGAAATTCTGGAGCGTTTGCGCGAACGCTTTCGTTTGCTTACTGGTGGCTCGCGCGACGCGCTCCCGCGGCAGCGAACGTTGGCGGCGGCGATCGAGTGGAGTTACGATCTGCTTGATGCCGGCGAGCAATCGCTCTTTCGCAGGCTGGCCGCTTTTCGCGGCAGTTTTTCTCTTCCGGCGGCGGCCGCCGTTTGCGCCTACGGCGGTGTATGCGACGAGTATCAGGTACTCGACGCGCTGACCTCACTGGCGAATAAATCGCTCCTGACGGTAACCATTGCGTTCGCGACGCGTTACCGGCTGCTCGAAACGATCCGTGAATTCGCAGCAGAAAAGGCGGCCGGCGACAACGACGCCACGAGCGCTGCTTCGCAGCACGGCGCATACTTCGCCGCGCTGGCGTCGCAAGCGTACCACGAGTTCGATTCGCGTCTTCCGGAGGAATGGCTCGAACGGCTGTCGCCCGATCTCGATAACTTTCGCGCGGCGCTGGAGCGAGCGCTTCAAGGCGCCGGCGATCGTCGCGCCGGCGCTCAAATGGCGGCTGATTGCGGTCCGATCTTCATGCGCTTGGATCTGCTGGCCGAAGGGCTGCAATGGTGCGAGCGGGCGCGGACGGTGTCCGGTCTGCCCGCCCAGACCGCCGGCAGAATGGAATACGTCGCTTCGATGATGCACAACAATCTGGGAGAAAACCATGAAGCGCTGGCGTCCGCACAGCGCGCGGTTGCGCTTTTGGAGCAGACCGCGGACGAACGCGGTTTGATTCGCGCGCTTTCGCAAGTTGCTCAGCAGCTCGCGCGCGCGCAACGCTTTGAAGAAGCTCGTGCGCCGGCGGCGGAGGCGATCCGCCGCGCCCGGCTTCTCGGAGAACCGCGCGTGCTTATCGCTGTGCTGCGCCGCTGTGCCTACTCGTTGCCAGCTGCAGATATTGAAGACGCGCGCGCGCTGTTTTCGGAAGCACTGGAAGCGGCGCGCGCAGCACGCGATCCCGAGGAAGCGTGCATCGTCCTCGAATGGTGGGCGTCTAGCGAAGCCGCGTCAGGATCGTTTGAACGCGCCAAATCGCTCGCGCTGGAAGGGCTGAAATGCGCCGGCCGCAACGCGCAGATGTCGCTTGAGATTCAGCTGGCGGCGTGGACTTTGGCGCTCGGCGACCCTGAAGAAGCGGGCGCGCATGCGCGCGAGGCGCTAACGCTTGCGGTGCGGGCGCAGCATCCGCTCGCCCGCGCGATGGCATTGGCCTACTGCGCGCCGCTGCACGCAGCACGCGATCCGCAGGGAGCCGCGATGCTTTTTGGCTACGCGACCAAGTGTTTGGAGCAGCTCGAGTGGAAAGTGCAACCGGATGATGGCCTGGCGTTAAAAAATGCGTCGCTCGCCATCGAAGCGCGCCTCGCCGATGGCGAATTCAAAACCTTGCTCAAACGCGGAGGCGAATGGAGCGAGGAAGAAGCGCTTAAGGTGCTCGCTCCCTAAGTCAGCACTGCGGCGGGAAACTGAGCGTTCGCACCTCGCTTGTGATCGTATCCGTGCATTCCTGGTTGAGTGTGTACGTACCCGAGTCGCCCGAACATCCCGTGACCGGCGTGAACGAGCCGGTGATGCTCGCTACAGTTCCCGTGTTACTGTATGTGCCGGTCGTCGAAAACGTGCAGGTCGTTCCGCTCGGGTAGTTGATAACGATCGCGCCGCTCAGCGCATTCGACGACGCGACGGTCAGCGAGATTTGCGCCGCAATTCCGCCACCGGGCGTGGCCGCCGCAATGGCGCCGCCCGCGTTCGAACCATGCTGCGCGAGCGTCGTCGTGGCTGCGCCTGTGCCGGCGATGCCGTCGTGAAACGTGCCGCTGTAGTCGCCGGATATATTGGATACTTGCGCGATGACCGCCGGCGTGCTCGACCCATTGTTACAGGCCGCGAGAGCAAGGCAGCTCGCTAGTGCTAGCGCGCCAAGAGAACGCAATGGTTTCGTCATTATTCTTCGTCTTTTGAGGGCGGGCGCCGCGCGGCCTGTTTTTCGCCGGCAGGCTTGACCCGGACTGGCGCCATGACACGAGTTTTGTGGCCGTCGGTTGTGACCGTTACTGCGCCATCTTCGTCTGTACGGAAAATGCGTGCGCCGAAACGCTGCAGCGTTTCGAGCGTTGAAAGCGCGGGGTGACCGAAAAGGTTGTGGCCCCCGACTGAGATGAGGGCATACGCCGGGTGCACGGCGCTGATGAACGCAGGCGTCGAGCTGTAGGCGGATCCGTGGTGTCCGACCTTGAGCACGTCCGGGGTGCGCGTTATAAATTATTCTCAGATTTTGTCAACCTTTGAGTTCGCGCGACCTGCGTGGTTTATTCGACCGATCGCACTTTGGTTCGAAGCACCTGCGTGGTAAACTCGGGTTTTTGTGAGGGATTTTGGGGCTTCGTGCCTTCGCTTTGAGATGGCACGGAGCCTAGAAAGCCGGCCTGTTTCGTTCGCCGCAGCTGTCGATTTTGGCCGTCATTTTTGAGTTCGAAGCAGCTGCACGGTTTATTCGTATTTTCGCGCGGCCTGACGGCCTACCGATCGCAGCGTTCTTTTGTTTTCGTCGGGCCCATGCTCGGCAAACCTGCGTTTTTTTGAGCTACAGCATCTGCTTACGGAGCAGTGCCTTCCAGCGGGCTTGCGCCAGAGATTTGTATTCCCGGCCGCTCTCGAGATCGATCTTCCGGTTGATCTCGCGCAGCGACCAGTACGCGCAGAAGGCTGGGTTCAAAGAGACTTGGTGCTCGTGACCGTGCCAGCGCGCGGTGACGATTCCGTATCTCTCCAGAACCGAGATCGAATTTCTTGTTCCGCGGCCTCGACCGAGCAGAGTGGACATCTTTTCTATCGGGACATTGTTGGCCCAAGCAAGTAGAAGCAAAATTCTTGACAACGGGGCGTCACCGAAGATCTTCCACTCCTCGCCGGCAATTTGATATTTGGCCAAGCGGGGACCATTGTACTTTCGAGGTTTTTTCTTGAGCCGGTCGTTTGGCGTCGGGAACTGGCGGGCCAGGCAGCGCGCCAGGTCCCCGATGCGCAAGAAAAGCGGGTGGTGCGGATCGAGCGCCCACATCTTGTCGCGCGCGGGATTCTTTATTCTACGCCCCGGCGGACCCGTGAGCGTCCTGTAGCCGCCCCACGGGAAATCGATGGCAAGCCGTTGTCGTTTGAGTTGGTTGAGCAGTCGGTTGACGCGAGTCTTGTGTAGGGTAGTAACAGAACTTAACTCTCGTGTCGTCAAGTTGCCGTGTAGCGACAAGGCGATGACGATTAATGTTAGCGGTCCCGAACCGTAGATCAGAGGAGGAACGTCCACCTTCCGCCTAGGCATTCGACGATTTTCGGCCTAGGATCAGTCCGGCCTGGGAATGGTTGAGGGCGGGCGGACACGCGAAGGGTGCTCTGGAGCCCCTTGCCGGATACCCTAGTATATGGAAGATAATAACTGGGACCCTGAGGATCCGGAGCAACAGCCAGCCTGGCGCGCAGCTTCTGTTTTGGCGGTTTTGCGTGGGCTGGAGTTTGAGCGAGATGAAATTCGCTTTGCACGCGGTTCGAAGTCCGGCGCTCTTCAACCGTTGCAGACGATCAGGTTCGCGTGCGGTTGCGTTGCGACCGACGATGCCGGATGGCAGTCTTGCGGCGAAGGACTTCACGCCACGCTGAGCGCCGACACGTCACGCAGTCCGTTGGTCGCGGAGTTTATCGCACTTCGGCGTGTATTTGACGCGGTGTTAGCCGAGGCGTGGAGGAGGCGCGGTGGTGAGCCGGATCACTACTATGAGTTCCATGAGGCCCGCGTAAAAAAACTGTTCTTGCCCTTCGAGTAGTGGAAAGAAAACGCCGACCTCTGCGGAGAGAACGTGTGGCAACGTGGAATTCTTGTCGCAAGCCTAACGTCGGTCCCAGGCGCACAGGAGATCGCGTTGCATGACGGCGCCGGATCGAAGAGAGGCGAGTTTGTTTTAGAGTTGCGTGGCGAGAATGGCGGCAAAGCGATTCCCGCTAACATTCCCGGAGCGATTGCGGCGATCTTCAACGAGTAGCGTTTGCTGCTTTTATAAGTTTTCCCAACCGGGCGCGCGCGACTTTGCGGAGCATCCGGTACTCATCCGAGTGGACGACGATTTCGCGCATCAACGCCTTGAGTTTTTTGGCTACGATGAATTTCGGATCCAGCTTCACTAGCCGATGTTTTTTGAACCAGCGCGTGCATACGATTCCCTGTTTTTCCCAGTGGTTGACGATCAGCATCGTCGAGACGCTTCCCAGTCCCAGCAACTTATAAATCGTCGACATGTCGGTTTCGCCAACGGCGCAGATGAACAGCAGGATGCGCGAGCGCACCGGCGATTGAAAAATGTGATCCGTGCGCTCTGCAGTGAGATTGCGATCGAACGGCATGTGCCAGCGCGCGCTTGCGCGGTTGATGCGTTGCCCCGGCCAATGTTTGTCTAGTGCGAGCAAGAGGTGCAGGAGGGGACGGTAGATCGGCAGTTGCCGGTTGAGGGCGACATATTTGCGGCCGCCGGCATAGTCGCGTTTAACGACGAGGCCTGATTTGCGCAGCCGCTCCACCATGTCCCAGGTCTTGTGCGAGTCAGATTTTATCGCGCGGCCGATTTCTCGTACGGTCATTGGTCCGTTGATGGCTAGGCATATGAGAACGCGATCGCACCCGCCGCGTCGGAAGATCCACGGAATAGGCGTACGCACGGTCTTAAACGGACGGCTTCGTTTCCGATGCGGCGGCTTGTAGCGCACGTCAAGCGGTGTCTGGGCCTTGCGATGCGCCAACGTCCTGGACGCCGGGTTGTAGCGTTTGAATTCCTCGAAGCGAGTAGAAATACGATGCATGTTTCAATCGATAACGTCAGTTGCGTTTTCGGCTTTCGCCGGTCCCTTTCAGCGCTTTTTGGTTTTATGATCAGCGAGAACCGATGCCGCGACCCTGCGCTCGTTTTTGTTTCCGGTGTTCATTAAAGAGCCGGCCATGGCCGCGACCTGGTCGCGGGTGTGGGCAATCGGTTTGTGGCCTTTCGGCGAGGTCCGCGTGTCCGATAAGGCTGCGCCAGCCACGCTTCGTACCTCAGTATCTCGGCTGGTGCGAAGCAGGTTGGAAGCAATGTGATCGACTTTTTGGCTCGTGTGTCCGGCGGGCTTTGAGGTCTTGGCCATGAGGTTTCTATCCTTATAAATTAGGTGGATGCCTTACTCGAGTGCGATGATAGACTCTCAGAGTGACAGCTGGGTGGCACTTTGCGGGAGCAACAATAGTATGGTGCTGAAGAAGGCTTGGGGTCGAAATAGGGTCGCGCTGCCCAGCGATAAATCGGGCGACGGAGGGTTGTGGGCGTGCCGTGGAACGATAATTTGCAGGGGGCCGCGCTTGAAATTGCTGCGAGCGATGACAGGCGGTTACGCGTACTAGCTGGACCAGGCACGGGAAAAACCTTCGCGATCAGGCGTTACGTCATGCGGCTGTTAGAGCAAAACGTAGACCCTCGGCGGATCCTAGCGGTTACGTTCACTCGAACGGCCGCGCGAGATCTGCGCAACGAGCTTTCTGAAATCGGTGTGCCCGGGTGCGACGAAATTTGGGCAGGCACGCTCCACGCATTTTGCTTCCGTACGCTCTTGCGGGCATCTGCGCTCGAAGCTCACGACCGAACACCGCGCCCCTTGCTGCCGGTGACTCAAAACGGCATTCTCGGCTTCGAATACGCGCCGCTCTTGATTGATTTGGACAATCAGGAGGTTTTCGGTAACAAGAGGCGCCGTATAAAACGCATCCGCGAGTACGAAGCGGCCTATGCTCGAACGCAGCAAGACGAAGCATTTGCGCAGAGGGACGAGGTGGATCTTCAATTTCAGGAGGCGTTGTTATCGTGGCTGCGCTTCCACCGCGCAATGTTGATCGGCGAACTCATTCCAGAAGCGCTTCGATACTTGGACGACAATCCTACCGCTGACGAACATCACGCCTTCGACCGAATTATCGTCGACGAATATCAGGATCTCAACAAGGCGGAGCAGACAATTATCGACCGCTTGGCGGAGAACTCCGTTTTGGCGATCGTTGGAGACGCGGACCAATCCATTTACGCCTTCAAGTATGCAAATCCGGAAGGGATAGCGGACTTCTTGCAACGTCACGGCGATACAGTTGACAAATCGCTATCCGAGTGTCGTCGTTGCGGTCAAGACATAGTCGCCGTAGCTAACAGCGTCATTACGAATAATCATCTCGGTGAAGCGTCCTATGTTCGGATGTCTCCAATGCCGGCCAATCCGCGCGGCGAGATCCATGTAGTTCAGTGGACAAACCTGGATGCAGAAGTGCAAGGGCTTGCGGCCTACGTTGCTTATTTGATCGCCGATCGTGGATATCAGGCCAAAGACTTCCTGATACTATGTCCGCGTCGTCGTATCGCCTACCAACTCCGAAATGAGTTGCGCAATCTTGGTGTTGACGCGCATAGTTTTTTTCACGAAGAAGCTCTAGAAGAAAATGGGGCGCAGGAGGCATACGCGCTCCTCACGCTCCTGTGCAATGTCGAGGATCGGGTGGCTCTTCGCTTTTGGCTTGGTTTTGGAAGCCAAGACTGGCGTTTCAAACAATATTGTCGTTTGCGAGACCTTTGTCAGCAGACCGGGGAATCGCCATTTGGCACCCTGGATCGCATGAGTCGAGGTGATCTTAATGCTGCGGGTTTTGCGCAAACACTCGCTCGATTTCGGCTCTTGCGACAGCGGCTTGGCCAGTTGGCCGAAGTGACAGGTCCGGCCCTCCTAGATCAGCTATTCCCCGCCGGTACCCAGTGGGCTGAGTCGCTTCGTGAGATACTACAGGGGAGCGAAATCGAAGAAACGGCAACTTGCGCGGATATCCTCAGCACGCTAAGCGAATATATATCGCAACCCGAAGTACCGGAGGAGCCCGACTTCGTCAGGGTTATGAGCTTGCATGCGTCCAAAGGCCTAACGAGTAAGGTTGCGATCATCGCGAGCATCGTAGACTCACTGATTCCGAACGTAGATACAGACCTTCCGCTCAATGATCAGGAGAGGACGCTAAGGGAACAGCGCCGGCTCTTTTATGTGGCGGTCACGCGACCCAGGGAAATTCTTGTGCTATCGTCGCCCGCGCGAATTAGTGCGCCAATGGCTCCGCAGATCGGAGTGAGACTATCACAACAGGGTCGAACGTTGCCAAGCCGCTTTCTCCGTGAGATTGGCGTGGGTCATCAGACGAAGTCAGGAAACTCGTGGACAGATTCAAATTTCAGCTAGAGCGAGCGCGAGCGCTAGCGCAGATCAGACCTCAAGGACCTGACGGTTCATCGCGATAGGCGCCCTAGAAGTGTTTTAGTGACAAGCCATGGCAACTGCAAAACAGATAGTTTTCCTTAAGAAGCAGTTCGAGTTTCCGCGGGCGCATTTTCTTCAATATCGCGGAAATCTAAACGTCAGCGTGGGCGATGACGTATCCATCGCGTTTCTGCAGGCACGCGACGGACGGAGCTTGGTCCCTAAGCAAGCCTGTGTTGCAATAACTGCCGTGTCAAGGCCGCCTGCGCTAATCGAATACGCGGTTCCCTTCTTGGCGAATAGAATGGCTGGGACTCAAGCAGCAGCAGCGCCAGTCGACATCAACGAGTTCCCATCGAAAGTGGCGTACGCTGTCCGAGCTATCGAGGAGAAGCTGAGCGCCCGCGCGCTTACCCTGGCGAAATCTTTGCGTTGGCGCTGTAATGCGCATGGAACCCAGCTTGTCCTGAAGACGGATCTCGCGCCGTTTTCCTGGTCGCTGGACGCGAGAACTTGGTTTACAGTGTATGGATCTTTCTCGATCGAACAGACAGAGTGGCAGTTTGAGTATCTCGACTCAATCATCGAGCCGGAAGAAGGGGAATACGAGCCGCTGCCGGCTGAGCCACTGGCGTTCGAGTTGCTGATGGAGGCTCAACATCTGCAATTTGATAACCCCCGTAGTGCCCTAGTTATCGCCGTCGCCGCGGCCGAAGTTGGGACGAAGCGGTGCTTGAAGTTCATCGATCCAACCTTGACCGAGATGCTCGAATCTCCCAAGAGTCTCCCGATCGTTAATCTTCTCGAAAGCTATTACCCGAAGGACTCTCGCGCGCGTATTGTTCCGTCGATCATTGTTCAGCTTAGGAAGGCTGTGTTTGAGCGCGACCGACTTGTGCATGCCGGAGCATTCACACTGGAGCGCAAGCAACTTGGCCGACGTCTTCGCGCGATCGAAGATCTCTTGCGTCTTTTCGACGTTCAGATGGGCCATGAATGGGCTGAGAAATTCATCAGCGGGGACACGCGCCTGGAGCTCGGCTTGCCAAAGTTAGATCCGCCATGAGGCCGCGAGCGTTACTGCGCCGTCGCTAGGTTATTCAGGCGTGTGCTCAAACAGGACGTGGCATGCAGTCGGCAGAGTCGACCAGCTTATCGCGCGGGCTGGAAATTGTCTCGCGTATCGCGCGTAGCGGCCTGACGATTTACGACCGAATCGCCATAGGGGACACAACCTATTGGCTGCCGGCACCTGAGTTGGAGGCTGTCCTTGACGAGTCACTTCGAAACCTCGATCTCCATGGCTTTCCGTTGCGCACAAGGTCGAAGGTTGTAAAGAGCGCGATCTGTGGTGCGCTGGGGTACCCACTTCCGAAAGCATTCACCAAGGCGCAGCCACGATTTCCGGGTCAGCAGTTCGACGTTTACACTCAAAAATCAACGAACCTCCAAATCTGGAACGAGGAACTAGAACCCACTCGGCGCTACGTGCTGCTTCATGTTACAAATAGTGATCTTGTAGACAAGGTGAAAGTGGCTACAGGTGAGCGGCTGACGGAACTGGATACGACGGGTACTTTGACACAAAAATATCAAGCTAGTTTCTTGGCGGGTACATTACAAGCCGAGCTGGTTAGTTCCGTCGATACAGCTAATTTGGCGCCGGTCGTATCAGCTGAGCCATGGCAGCCACAGATGCGTTCCGTAGACTATCCGAAGTCTGATACTCTACTATCAATTGCAGCCTTGTTTGAGCCTTTAAAAAGGCTCGTTGGGCGAACATTTGTAGATCGCGGGTCGACACAAGATCGTAATCGTGCCGGAGATTTGCATCGCCTTGTCTGTGCCGTGCTCGAGCTAGATTTTGAAGATGACGGAAGCTGCCCCGACGTTAAGAATCAGCTCTTGGAAATCAAACTTCAAACATCTCCCACCATTGACCTTGGATTGATCTGTCCGAATAGTGTCGATGCACTTGATATTCCGTTCGTGGGGGATCGCCAGATCAGGCACTGTGATGTGCGTTACCTAATCGTTGGTGGCGTGACCGACGGCGCAGTCGTATCCATTACGAGCATTCATTTGGTTACGGGGCAAGATTTTTTCGCGCGTTTTCGGCAATTCGGCGGCAGGGAACTAAACAAGAAATTGCAGATGCAGTTACCGGCGGACTTCTTCGATAGTTAGCCTGCGCGGAACCCAAAAGCGAACTCTACCGTTCTATTGAGTTTTTGCTCCAAATCAGCCGAGGGGTGTCTGTTGAGCTGCTTTACAATTTTTATGATAGCCCGCGCTCCCTTTGATGTAGGATCAGGTATGGGATAGCGCTCAACGTATTGGCTAATAAATCTGCGTCGACCTGAGTATAGACGGTTGTTGAAGGCAAGATCATGGTATTTCAACATAAGCGCTGAGTTAGCCACACCTTGAATCAGAAGTAGGATATCGACGTGCGCCGGATCCAGGGATATCCAATAGCAGTCCCCATTCACAAGTGCTCCTGTGCCATCGAAGAAGAATCGCGGCTCAACGCTAATGTCAGGGAAAACGATTTTCGGATTTCCCCAAGCTGCCGGATCTTGTGGGACCCAGATTTCGTACCATTTTCGACCGCTTCTTGTTACGTACGTCCGATTCTCAAGCACTCTTCGATTCGATTCGAAGTATGACTTAGCTCTTGGATACTGCTCGAGATTGATGGTCTGTCGCTTGCCATTAACGGATTCGTGGGGATAGGCAATCTGTGCCAAATTATCACTTGAGGTAAGAGACGTCCACCGAGCTGCATCGTGATGGGTTAATAGCGGGCGAAGAATAGCTTTTTCCGGCCGGCTCGTCTTCGCAAGTAACGCCCAATCGCGTTTGATGAAAACGCTGTCAGCGGTGGTTTTTATACCGACGCGAACTTTTGCGAGGTCAGCGACTCGAAAACGGGTTGATTGATCGATCCGACTCATCCACTCTGCTTCGTTAGCTGTAGCCATTCGCCAGGCATCTCGAGGCGAAGTATCAATAGTCATTTGCCCGGAAGTGACGTTAAAGATCCGCTGGTCGACGGTGTACTGCCCGTCCTGCCCGAAATTGACAGTTTTTAAGATGCTCGACGCTGCAACACTTTCTTGGGCACAGTCCTCCTTGCGATGTTCATAGACTCGGATGAATCGAGTTGTCTGGGGAGACTTCTGCACCTGAGCAACCGAGCGTTTCTTGGCAATAATCACCGCAGGTAATACCGCCGCGGTGAACATTTTTGTGTCACCCAAGTCAATGATTTCGAGCAACTCAAATCGTGCTGCTAATTCTTGACGGAGGGCCTCTCCGCCACGTGTCGTCAGAAAGCGATTGGAAGTTATCACCCCCATGAGACCGCCCGGTTGCAATACCTCTGCCATGGCTATGAGAAAAACGTGATAAAGATCAACTCGTCCGTACAAGCCAAATTGGCGTGCGAGATCTTGCGCTCGATCCGCTCCAAGAATCTGAGTTCGAACGTAGGGTGGATTTGCGATTATGACCCGCGGTTGCGGAAGCGTAGTTTCGACATTGCGTATACCTCCGTTGCTCGCGAACAGCTGTGGTGTTCGAAACCGTTGAGTAGTAGTTATAAAATCGGCGTGAATGAATTTAGAGCGAGCTCCGAGACCAGCAAGTCTGCCTTCGGCAGCCTTGAGAGACGGTTCATGGTCCTCTATGCCCCGCAAAGTAACGTGTTCCTGATACTGCGCGGGAATAGAAGCCCAAAAAGCACGTAGCAACTCACCATCTCCGCAAGATGGGTCAAGTACTTCCAGTTGTTCTTTTGAGAACGTCAAATGTGCTGTAATCCGCTGCGCAACAAAATCGGCGAGGTCGGGCGGTGTAAAATGTGCGCCGGTTCTCTTCTGATCGCTGACCTTACGCGCGAGTCTGCTGGACTGCGCATTCAACGCCGGCGATTCTTGCAAAATGCTAGCTGCGCTCACGAATAATCTCCTCTGAAGGGCGCGGACGAACGACGCGGTATTCGCGTTCGTTCGCGCCGAGCTGCCTGAGAGAAACTCGCGTCGCGCGTCGGCAGTGCCACGACGGATGCGGCAACATAGTCATTTCAGTTATCTGTTGAAACCGTAGGACAGAACGACTGCGCGATCAAGACGTAGCCTGTGGAGAACCGATGGAGAAACGATGGAGAAGCCATATTTGTTGTGTGCGTCCTGTGGACCGCGCACTGGCTCACGCCACCAGTGGCATTTCGTCCCATGTGCAGCCGTCCAATAAGCGGCCGGTCTTTCCTTTGTGCCACTGCTTAAAAAAGAAGGCGATGTTCCCAGCGACACATCGGTCGCGAAGATCCCTCACCCACTGAACATGGAGTGGCCGGAAACCCGGTCCCGATTCGCCGCCTGCAATGACCCAGCCGATTCCCTCCAGTTTGACTCCGCCCACGGGCCCGAGCATCGGTTCCACGGAAAGAAAGCGCACTTCAGCCCTGATGTTTCTTAGCGTCTCGGCGCGCCACGCATAAGCGTTCGATTCCACGCTGGTTCCTATCCAGATATGCGGTGGACAAGCGCCTTGTCCATAGCGCTTTCCTAAATAGCGCTTCATTCGCTCTGGACGTTTTGTCAATAATTGATAAACGTGTCGGTCCGTCGCCTCCATCCGTTCGAAAACACGATCAATGTACTTGTCGGGAACATCGCGATGGAAAAGGTCGCTCATGGAGTTCACAAAGATGAGGCGCGGTTTGCGCCATTGGTTGGGCTTGTCGAGCATCTTGGCGCGCAGTACCACGTCGAAACCGTTCTGGAAATAATGGCCTTTTATGCCGCGCCATCGCTCGGCGAACCGCATCGCGTAGCAGTTATCGCAGCCCGGCGAGACCTGCGTGCAGCCGGTCACGGGATTCCAGGTGGCATCGGTCCATTCGATCTTGCTGGAGTCGCTCATACCGATTTCACACAAGTGTAGCAGGAAAAGTCATACATGTATAGATTTTACACTTTCTAATGCCAAGAAAAAGAGTCCTGGAGCATCCAGATCGCCGCCTATATGAATCGTGGTGTCGGACCATGGAAGGGCGCCTCGCGCCAGGAACGGCCCACTCGTATGCAAACGACGTGGCGCGTTTTCTGAGGAAGCTCGGATCGGTTCGAGTTTCAGAGCTGAATTCCGATCGGATCGTGCGTGTGTTGTCTTCCGTGCCGCGTTCAGTTGAGGACAGGATGAAGTCGGCTCTGGGCGACTTCTTTGCGCACGCGTTCGCGGAGCGCGTGCTTTTACGAGATCCGTTGCGAATGTTAAAGTATCAACGTAAGACCGCCGTCCACGAACGACAAACGGATTTCTTTGGCCTTCTCGAAAGGGAGGGCGTGTCTGTCTCCAAGATACGGCAGCTTGTCTGGGCGGATTTTCTTCTGCCGTGCGCCATGCGCCGCAAGCGCGGGCTCAAAGTCGGGAGAAACATCAAGGTCATCAATTCTGGTCTTTGGGTTCGCTTAGAGCGTGAATTCCGTTCTCTCGCGGTGACTCAAGGGTTGAACGAGTTGGTTCGCCGGCGGATCGCTTAGCTCTCGAACATATCCATCTGCGATTGATTCGGGCGCTTCCTGGCTGGCATTTCGGGAATTGCCGGGGCGTCGGAGTACCAGGTGATCGTGTCTCCGGCAAAACTGCCGTACTCGTGCGCGTCCGCATAGCTTGCAACCCGTCGGAGCTGCGCTCGGTCGAGCGGCGTCGCCTGCGCAAGGTGTAGGTCCTCGATTGAGACCTCTGCCCCGCGGTACAGATCGAACAGATTCTTTGTGTGTTGCGCGCACTCGGTATCGGTCAGAGCTTTCCCCTTGGCGAGACCGACCTTGCGCGATGCTTCATAGGTTTCTTGAAACGCCTTTTCCGCATATGGGCTTCGCGACAAATGCACGAGGTAGCGTCGCTGGTTGTCGCTTGATCGCAGCGGATATGCATGTGCACGAAAGCGCTTGAAGCTCAACAAATATGCCTCGACAAGCTGATCTTCCAATGTCATGCCTGGTCGCACTTTGACATGTGCGGAAGGGTCTTCCCAATAGGTGTTGCGGTAAATGGCATCGAGCTGGCTGCGATGGAGCACCGCCTGATCGCGTACGGGCGCACTATGCGCTGCCTTCGGGCTCTGCACCACCCCGCGCATCCGGCTTAACCCGGTCGCGTCAAGGTTGATGATTAGCTCTGTGCCGGGGGCGTTGAGCAATACTTGGAGCCGCTCGAAAGTCAGCACCGTTGGTCCATATGGATCGATGAACCATAGGCTGAGGGAACGGAGAGCAACTGTATTAATTTCTTGAACGATTTGCTGAATCGCATCAACCCAATCAACGCATAGGACCTGGGCGTCGATCCCGTCGTCGCGGAATCGCTGCGTGCGTTCTACGAGCTTGGCGCAATAGCTCTCTTTCACATCGACGAGCCGGACGTGGATCTCAGAATTCGGAAACTGTCTTTGCACGCTTCGCGCGTATACGCAGGCGAGCATCGCTGTTCCGTATACGGCACCTTCGGGATGGTTTGCGCTCGCGTGCAGTCCAGCGCCAGCGAACAGGTCGATCAGCCAGATGTGCCCATTATCAATCGCTTTGCTTTTGGACTGCGCAATGATTGATAGGTACTGCCCGAAGTAGCGACGCATCACCTCGAGTTTGTGCTCGGTCTGAGCGCGTGACTCGATGGTGTTGATCTCGTCAGGGTGGAAGATACTCATGTGCGCAGCGCTGCATCGGCGAACGTTTTTAGCTGTTCGTCCGTGTTAAACGCCCGTGCGCTGAAGTGCGGTGCGAATAGGATTCTGGTTCCATTAGACGACCCAACGCGGAACGGACCGCGCTCGTTCATTCTTGGCCCCTCGAATAGGGCCTCGAATTGGCGCCAGTCGGACTTTCCGTAGCAAACAATCAGCGAGCGCTTAGCCTCGCTGATGACGCCCCTGAGTAATCGCGTCCGCCGAGGAAGCATTGCCCGGCGGTACGCTTCGCGCGTGTCGAACCGTTCCGAGTAGGTCCAGGCCGAGGCGTTTCTGCTCGGATATGGGAGCAATTCACAGAGCAGCGTGTCCCCGTTCTTGCGTCCCAGATTCGTCGCCTGGTACTGGTTGCGCGTTTCGCACGTTGAAGTTGTGCCTTCTCGTCGCAGCATCAGATCGCACATCGGCCGCCATGTTCGCTGGCATTTCGTGCGCGCGGGATCGAAAAGCCGCTCGGCGCCGGCGATGCCGGTGTGGGCCTCCTTCAGATCCATGACGCGGTCAAAGCGGGATCGGATCCGAAGGTCCTCGTCCAATGAATCGTCTCTCGAGAGACCCTCTTCCATGCCGATGAAGATCACGGGCGCGTCAATTCTGCCATAGCCAACGAACTGCTCGATGCGCTTCCAATCGATCATAAGGGCGTCGCGGCCGCGACTTCATCCTGGTGCAGCGTGCGATATTGAAGGACCGCTATCGCGATAAGTTCGTTTGCGAAGAGAATGCGCGATGCCGCCAAGCGGGCGTCGTCGATGCCGAGGTCGCGGTGGCTCAGGGGGTTTTTGAAGTAGCCTATCGCGCCGGCGAACAGGTTGGAGAGCGCCACGCGCTCCGACTTGACCGCGTTTGTGTCCGTCATTGAGCCGTTCTCGCCGAACGCTTTGCGCATCAGGGTGACGCCGTAATCCTCATTGCTGAACTTGCCGAGTTCTCGGACGGCGATTTCGACTCGTTTGAACGCAGCGCTGACCGCATCATCGTATCTGCCGGCGAGAAACAGGGGCGTAGCAATCTCGGCGAGGTCAGCGCGCAGCAAATCTCGCGGGAGCAGCCCGGCTCGCGCGTACGAGCTGAAGTCTTGTCGGGTGCGTATCGTCCGGCCTAAACGGGTGACGAACAGTCCGTGGCTCACACCGCGTTCGCCGTCCGGAGCGACGAAATTCTGAGAGATCAGGTACCCGATGGCTTCGGCGATCACGCGGCGCGCCCGATCCCTCCGTTCGTGCGGCGGCCCCGGTGCCTGATTGTCATCGATGTACGCATCGCCGAGTGTCACAACGTTTGCGATATGGAATCCCCGCGTCTGCTGCGCGTTCAGATGATTCAAGACGAACGCAGCGAGATCGTACAGCGAAGCACTTTCGAGGCTTTCGACCGTTGGAAATATTTCGTTGATGCGCTGGACGGACAAGACGGCTCCTTCGGTTTGTTACTGAGGGACTTGGTATGTGACCTTGCCGTCGGCGTCTAGGAACTGCAGTTTCGCCTGGCCGTCGTTGGCAACGAACATATTGATGCGCGGCCTTCCGGTGGCGTCGTGCAGCGTGATCCGTGATTTATCATTGTCATATCCGAAGAAGAATCGCTGCAGAATTCGCTCATTTGGATATTTCGCGCGCACGGCTCGCTTTTGAGCATCTGTCGTCGCCGCGTGCCACTCAGAGATGAACCGCTGGTATTCCGGCGTGGTCCAGTCGGGCTCATTCCAGCCGATCATATATGCATTCTGGTGGCCGTTATCGTTAGCGTCGTTTACTTGCAGCAGCTGGTCAGTCTTCACCGAGTCGTACGAAAGGGTCGAGCTAGATTGAAAGCTTCCATCCTTCGCGATGCGGCCGTCCCATGCCAATGCGCCCTGTTCATTGCCCAGTTGGTTGTAGAAGACAATGCCGTTGGAATCATTGCCACCCATGCGCTTCGCCGGCTTGCCATTGATCACCGGTGGCGGGAAGTCGTCGTGATCGGTGATGATCATGGCGAGCTTTCCTGCGCGGTCGACCACGTTGATTCGATGCAACGTAATCGTGTCAAATGAGACGTTTTTCGCTTCGTGTACGGCGCCTAGCAGAAAAGCGCCGGTCGCGACCGTGCTAAGCAGAGCGTAGACGCGCAGGATTTGAATTTCGCGTCGAATCGAGTGAATTTTCATCTGAGCCCTCCTCTTGGATGCTGACCGCCGAATGCGCATTTCCATGACCTACCGCGGTTCACTTCCCGGAAGAGGGCTTGCGTACGAGTGAATTCGACGGCGGCTCCGTACGTACGCCCTTGGGCGCACGATCGCGGAAACAGATCCGGGCCCAAGACGCGAGCAAATAGTCGTGCCGCGTAGAAAATGGCGGAGTCTATCGAAACCGAATAAAAGCGCTAACCCGACTCTTTTTTGGCGACGGCGCGCTAGGCAAGTTCTGCGACGAGTCGTTCAAACATTTCATCCGCTCCCCATGCTTGCGCGGATGTGTAAGCTAGCTGCCGTTGATGATCAGCGCTGAGCTCTTCGGGTGTTTTGTAGCCCAGGTCATGTTCGGCTTCAGACCACGCGTGCTGAAAAAGCGTCTTGATTTGTAGTTCAAAGAACGCCGGCGCGCCTTCGATGTCAATGTCCCCGGGGATAGCATCTTTCGGAAGCGCCATTATGAAGTGACGACCGAAATAGCCAAAAGACCATTCCGAATCGGGAACGATCGTCTGCAGTTCGATAGGTCGAAAATAATTAAGGATTATCGCTTCGGTCGGCGCGACGTCGCACTTGTAGTACACGATGACTCGTGCTCCGATTATGTCTTGTATTTGGATAAGCGGCTCCGGATAGCGCGATTTTCCGGTTGCGTCGGTCTTGCCGGCCTTTGCGACGAATCGCTCGGGATTCTTTGCTCGCGCTACGACGCGGTCGATGTGCGCTGCCTCAGCTACGTGTCCCCGTATCAGATCTTCCAGCCGCTTGGCAATCGGGGACAGAACGGTCTCGTGCATCCGCCGGTATTCGTGGAGGAGTTCCTCGTTCATGGCGTTTTCTTGAGCCGGTCTGTGACGACGCTGCCGATAGTCGAGTACTCGGCCTCAGTCTCGCTAATATCTTCCTTGTGGAAAATCTCATCGAAGCGAGCATTTTCTGCGGTTAAGACGGCGCCGTTATTGAGCTCGACCGAACGATACATGACATGTTTATCAAACTCTTCTCGATTGAAGCGAAATTGCTCATTGAAGAGTTCGGGCCTTGGCATTCGCCGCGTAAGCGTTTCGATCGTCTCCGGGCTTAAGCCGAGATTCGCGCTAAGCCGCCGCGCGCTTACCATGCGACCTCCATAGCCGCGTGCGAGCCGTGCGCCAGCCATGAGCTCGTCGCGCACACCGGCATCAGTTGTTGCTTTTATCGCTTCTCGGAAAGCCACTGCGAGGCGTTTTGTGGCCGCTGGACCGGTCGTCGCCAACTCCGAATCAAGGAATTCGCCGATCCAATAGTCAGATAGTTCCCGAACCTCATTTATCTGTTTGTCGACAGCGTGGCCTTGCCAAAACCCACCCGCCACGGCAGGCCCCGCATATATCGCTGATTTGTACGCCCGCGCGTTTTTCATGAAGACTCGTTCGATAAATTCTACTTCCAGGCGGCGCCGATCGAGCTCTTGCGCAACCACGCCCTGGTCGGCCGGAAAGCGTGAAACCATAAGCAGTTTTGTAGCATCATCGCCGACTACGAGAAAAAACAATCCCAAGCCCGAGCGATGCGTTGTCACTCGCTGGAGGCGGTCGGCGATGGCCCTTCCGTTTTCGATATTTGGATCCTGCGCATACGCCACCACAAGGTCGCGGCAATCATTCTGCTGCACGCCGTTTTTATGACGGAACACGATGTCGATGTCGCACTCATCGTCAGCCTGCTCGTAAAGGGCGGAAAGCATAGTAAACACGCGGTTGCCGGGGCGTATCGCTACACCGCCTATCTCGATTTGGTCCTCGTCGTTCTTTCCGGGATGAACCAGGAAACTATGGGCGTTAACGATTGGCATATCGCGTCCCTTATTACCTAACGGTTACTTTAGTGCGAGCCAAACGTTATTCCAAGAAAAGCGCCAATCTGTGACCGCGTAAGCGTGGGAACAGTGGCACCGGCGGCGATTGGGCCGTTTGGTGAATATCCGTTGGCTAGGTAGTTCACTTGTCCGAGGTGCGCGCCCACACTCAAAAAGAGATAGCGGAACAAGCTGTAGGTTGCGCCTGTCGCGAAATCTACCGTCGTGGAACCCGATGCCGATCCACTATTAACGCCTGCGCCAAATGATGCGAACCAGCAGTGCTCAAGGCATCTCTGCGACATGGATACGTTTACAAAGGCAAATGGGACCGGTCGCACAGAGGATGAAACGGATTGCTGAATGGTTGCCGGTGGTGGCGTCGGCGCTCCCGGGGCTGGACTTGGGAGCGCACTATTTGCTCCGATCGCCGTAAATGTGCGTTGCGGAAGTGAACTGAAGATGAAGCCGCCCGTGACCGCTATTCGTGATAAGCATTGCACCGTCACGTCATCCAACTTGGTTGTTTTCGAATCGGTTCGGCTGGTTAATGTTAGCGTCACGACGGTGCTGCTACTGCCGGCTAGCAGGCCACCGCAGTTCGCCTCGTAGGATGATTCAAAATCCTGGGCAACAAAAAATTTATCCGGCGCTCGAACGAAAAACGGATAACTTGTGAGGAGTCCATCGATCGTGTTTGAGGCTTCGGATACCCGCTTGAGGAGGCTTTGCTTTTCGGCTTCGGTTCCGCCAGCCGCCTTCGGAATGTCGTCCGCGATTTCGACTAACAATGGACGATCGGTGTCGAGCAAATGGCGGAACGCAATGCCTGCCGTGTGAACGGCAGGGTCCTGTACAGCATTCTTTGCGGCGTTATCCGGCGCATCATTAACGAGCGCGTCAAGGTCGGAGGCTGCCGGCTCGACGGAGCGTCGAGCGCTTGGAATGCTTTGGAGTTCAATACTCTTGAGTGCCGCATCAATCTCTTTGACCGTGTTGAGCGGACCCACAAAGCCCTTCGTGCCTGAAGAGCTCGGGGGAAGTACCGACGGCGGCGGCGTCGGCGCCGCCGAGACGGTGACCGAGGCTTTGATGCTTGGGATCCACCTCAGCGGATTAAATCCATAAAAGGTTATCGTGTCCGGACCATACGCCTGTGCCCTAGTCACCGTCGTAGACGCTACGTCATATGACGTTGCTGCGGCGATCGAGGGTATTGCTGCTAAGACTGTGAGGAGGAAGATTGTGTGCGAATACTTCAATTGTTTGCTCCGTTAAAAACCCTGGGCGACTATTGGAAAAATTGCTAGTTCCTAAAAGAACGGCGTCTGAAATAATGCGGCATGCGCATGAAGCTCCAGGACCGGCGAGGGCTCAGCATCTATTGGAAGACGGGACTGCTTGCCAGTGCCGGATCACCGTGTAGCTCAGGTCGTTGGCTGAATCGGTTAGCTTGCTGGATCGCGGAATTGAGATCGGTGACAATTTGCTGCGCGCTTTTGGCGTTTCCAGCGCTGTGGCTGTATTGGTCGGATAAATAGTATGTAAACACCCCATCCCATGACCCATCGGACCACTGTGCGTCAGACGATTCTTGGGATGCACCGCACGCAGCTAGGAAAGCGACATTTTTTAGCGTTTGCGCGATGTCTTTAAAGTGCGTGGTTACTGCTTCATGGCGCTGTTGAAATTGGACGATTTGCGCGTGAATGTTTGGCGGCGGCGGAATGGTTTTGATCAGGGCGGTTGGCTGCCCGAGGAGAAGCGCGAAGAGTTTGGCGTATCCGCCGGCATAGCATGAGTCCGAAAGCCAGGAGAGTTTTGCTCCGCCCGGGATGTTCCCAAACAACCTAGTGAAATCGACATCGCGGATCGCATGCGCATCGGTCCAATCGAAGTCATATGGACACATTGCATCGTGTATGGCGATCGTGTTCCCGGAGGAGTCAGTTTCTGGTACCGGAGCTCCGTGACCGCTATAGAAAAATGTTAGGCGGTCACCACTTGCTGCACCGCTCACAAGAGTTCTGAGGGCGTTGGTGATTGTAGAAGTGGTTGCTGCGGCATCGATCAGCGTAACGATGGATCCGGCGGTGTATCCGGCATCATTAACCAGGATATCCCTAACATGATTAACGTCGTTTACGCATCCGTTGAGCTGGTTTTGCGGGTCCGGATAGTTATTTATGCCAACGAGTAACGCTTTTTTCATATGTTCTTTTTTTGGCGGGTTAGGGTGGTGTAGAGCTTCCCGATGCTGCGTGCACGGCAGCTGAAAACAACGTGTTCCATCCTAGTCCGGCCGTAAAAATCGGGATGATCTGGATGAAAAGCGGTTTAGTCGGATCGAACGCGTTACGATAGACCGCTGGAAAGACGACCATTGCGATGATGACTGCCGCGACCAGCCAGCCCCACACCCCGTGCACATCCCAACTTCCGTTTTTCTGATAAGCGGCGAAGAATGGTTGAACGATGACGCCAGCAACGAGCGCTAGCCATTGGGGTAGCCAGGAAACAGAAGGCGCCCCGGGAGCTGGTGGCGCGATGTCCTTTGCAGTATTCGCTGATCGCACATCCGCGAGGATGTTAAAGTAGCGGACAAAACCGTTCATCAATTTCTCCAAGTCGTCGAGAAGTTAAAAAAGCGCGATTACGCGCGTGCATGCGCATTATGCACGGCCTGTAGTCCAAACTCTCCGTTTTAAGGAACGCGCAACGCATGGACACGGCAGCTTCAACGGTATCGCGATCGTATAGAAACGGAAGCGTAATCGGCTAGTCGACGTATTGCCACGTGCAATCTTTGCCGTGGTGGTCGCGCCAGTGATCACAAGGCGCGAATTTCGTCCCCTTTTTTACCTTATCCAGAGTGCCGGGGTACTGAGTGCACTCAACGGTGCCGTCCCGCGGCACGGTTTCGCCCGGTTTGTAGCTCTGCGCCATGGCCGTTCACCTCGCTTTTCAGCCAGCCCTGAAGGGCCGCATGTTTTCGGCGGCTACCTGGCTAGCCCTTTCCAGCTAGATTTGCGGCTTTTCCGTTAACTTGTAGGGACCCCATCACGTCGAGGATTACCTTCGCCTTGCTAGCTGATTTCAGCTAGCTCACTGAGCCCATTTTTGGGCTGAAGGAGTCCTACGCACATGATCAAGCTACTATCGGTCGCCCTAGTCGCTCTCGCGCTGGGATCCGGCCTAACGGCCTGCACTAGCCCCACCGCCAGGCAGACTCTCCTGCCGCGAATCACGCCTCAATGCATCGTCGACTCGCCTCCACCGCCCGGCGACGACGGTGGAACCTTGCCGGGCCACTGCTAGTCTAATAGAGGGTAGCGGGTCCAAGTGACCCGCTACCCTAACTTTTTTGAGCTATGAGTAACGTCGTCGCCACTCGCCCGGAACGGGGCACGCCCTGGTTTTCCGATATGCGGCGCGCCTTTTCCGAGGCGCGCTTTTCCGACGCGGCGATGATTTTTGACGCGCACGCAAAGAGGGCGCCGGTTGAGGCCGTGCTCCTGCGATCGCGGACGTACCTGAAACTACTAGACAATCCGGGCGCCATCGCCATGCTGACGTCCCTAAACCCGCTCTCCGAGAAGGCACATGAAGCCGAGCGACTCATGCTCCTGGGTGCCGCGAACTCGCGCAGTAATCGCTTCAAGGAGTCTGACGATTTCTTCGCGCGCGCGGCCAAGAGTGAAGCCCACCTGTTCTTTCCCGCCGAACTTCCGTACTTGCGCGGCCGGCGCTTCTTGGAGGAGCGCGATCTGAAGCGCGCTCGCGCCGAGCTTCGTCGCGTTCGCGCGCTGAACAGTTCGGATGCGCGACTCCTAGGCGATTTGCTTGAGTGCGGCCTTCTGAGCCAGGAAGAGCGCTATGCTGAGACTGCAAAGCTGCTCCGCAATCTCTTGATGTTTCTGGAGACGACGCCGCAGACATATATCGAGGAGAGCATTCACGCGCTGCGTACGCTGGCTTCGCTGGCTCGCGAGCTCTATGATCCGGCCGGTTGGGAGTTCGTTAAAGCTCGCGCGGGAATACAGCAGTGGACGGATGACTTCCGCGCGCATCAATTTCAAACTCTCAAAGCGGTCGGATGGTGCTGCGCGTTGCAGGGCGACTATTTCAACGGCTTCCGATATTTGAAGATGGCGGGTAAGATTGCTCCCACGAACGCTTGGCAAGCGATGACGTTTTTGGACCGCGCCTATTTGGCCCGATGCATTGGTGAGATGCAGTGGGCACAGGACGAGCTGAGCGAGGCTGAGGAACTGCTGCGCACGGTTCGATGGCGGGAGACCGCCGATGTCGAGCGTGTCGCATTGATCTTGGCCGCTGAGTTGTACGCGCCCACCGATTCCAGTAAGGCAGGGTCTTTTTTGGCCGAGTTCTCAGAGTTACGCGATTCTATGGATTCAGTAGTGCTCTTCCGATACGATCGGCGACTCATTGCGCTGGCCGATTATGCTGCCGGGGTCGCTAATACGTATTTCGGTAATCGGCGAGCAGCGATGGCGAATCTGCGCGCGGCGTGGGAGGTGTACGATCGTATACAATATGACTGGCGGGCCGGCCGCGTCGCGCTGCGACTTTACGAACTGACCAAGGAGGTACGGTGGTTCGAATGCGCACGAGAAAAGCTGAAGAACTATCCACGCAGTTGGTTGGCGAAAGAGCTCCAGGCCGGTAATCCGGAGCCTGAAAACCTCCCGAAGCTCACGAAGGCGGAGCGTCGCATGCTCAGGATGGTGTACGAAGGAAAGTCGACGCGCGAGATTTGCGACCAGACGGGCTTGAGTCATTATACAATTCAGAACCACGTAAATGCAGTGCTCAAGAAATTTGGAGTTCCCAATCGCGCTGCGCTGATGGCGGAGATCATTAAACTGGGCGTTTCTAACTTATAGGCATGAATTCGCTAGTCGATCTCTACAGTACCGATCTCTCGTCGCCGCGGTCAATTGGCGGCGTTAAGTAGAGTGAGATAATGGCTCAAAAAAACTAAACCCTCTCCTCTTCGGTTGGCGCCACATCCCGCATGCGCTTTCCGCGCGAACGGCGGCGATGGGCCAATATCTCCCGTATGATGCGGCCAAAATTGACTGTGCCGAGAATTCGCGCGCCTATCAAATTCCGCTCCCGATTTTTGTCATGCAAGAAGGGCCTTCCAGGGGAAGATGCGCGCGATCTGGCCGCTGAAGCGATTCGACTTCTGGAACAAACACTTGAGGACGTATGGTACAAGCAAGCAAGCCGCTTAAAGAAAAAATACCTAGCTGAAAAGGGCTAGATTTACGAGCAGGGAACCCGGGCCTTTCCGGGCAGGCAGTTGCCGCCCTAGACCGCGAGGTGGCTTATGTTCGCGAGGTCATTCTCACTACTATCGATCGCCTGTGTGCTTCTGGTAAGCACTCCCGCCTCGGCAAGGCGCATCGTCTATCCTCGTTTTCGGCACACGTCTGTCACTCTTTCATTTTTACAGGTTGATGCTGGCGTTCGCATTATGAGGGAGCTTCGGCAAATTCATGGTCCAGCCGCAACATCGCAGGCCAACCAACGCAGATCGCAGTCTGGAATTCGCAGATCGCTTACAGTTCGGACCTTTGGTCAAGCGCGTTCTAGCCCGGTTCGGCTTAGCGCCGCGGCCTGGCGTGCGGTGCCGTTTCCCAAGCCGTTCATGGGTGCCGGCAGCTCGCCTGCGAACATTCTCCGACGCCCGCAATCTGTGCGAAGAATAACTTCCGCGTCCGGTGCCAGCGTACAAGTCGCGGCGCGCGCGATCGATGTCCAAGAGATCGGCATGGCAAGATTTGACAGTCTAGACTGTACGCTACGCCCCTACGTGTTTACATTTACGTACGATCTCAATACGGCCGCGCTTCTAGGCGAACAGGCTAGGATCGCCACAGCAGCCGAAAGTCAAGCGGCTCACCTCCCCGAGAGGATATCAGCATGCTAGCGAAGCGACTTGTCCGCTACTCGATTTTGGGAGCCCTGTGTTTTGTAACCCTCTTGGGGTCAGATTGTAATTGGGTCTGGAATTTTAACATTGCGCCGCCTGTTTTTCCGCAGAATTTTGCCGGCACAATTGAAACGTTAGCTATTAACCAATATCAAGGAATATCGGATCTGTCGAGCCGGGTGAGTAATGCCGACGGGTTTGCCGTACAGATGAAAAACCGCGGATGGACGCAGATCGCCAGAATCACAGACTATGATGTCCATGAAAGTTCCTTCGGCGCCCAGCAGTCTAACGTTGACGCGCTGTATTTTTCAGGTCATGGAAATGTTGGGACCGCGGCACTCGGTTATTATAACGCGGGCGGGGGCTGCGATACGGAACGTTGGGGTCCGGCGTCAACGTCAGATTCGTCGCCCTATAGCTGTCTTAACTACGGTGCTCCGTTCACCGGTCGTATGAAATGGGTGGTCCTTGATTCGTCCGACTCAGTAGCCGCGCCGCCGGTCGTCGACCCACAGGACCCTTTGTGGACGGCCAATTGGCAACCGATTTTTGGATCGTCCCTCCATGGTTTATACGGAGGTTGGCAGGCTCCCGGGAGCTGTAAGGCCCCGCAGGGCACGCGTACATGCGACATTACGGACGTAGCAGATCGAGGATCAAAATTCGGCATGATGGCAGTCCGGCATGCAGACGGCACCAACGGCCTAACTGTACACAAGGCGTGGTTAACGGCGGTGAACCAAACGAACCACGATACCGGGTGGGCAATTTGGGAGGACGCTAACGCAGAAGGCGATATCATGAGTGGCCCAGGCGACGGAAGCGCTCCGCCAACGTACGCCTCATCGCTCGCCCAGCACCAATGGTTTTATTATCCGGCCAACCCAGGCGGTCGACAAGTAGATACCGTACCGGTCTCAGCAGATACCTTTGCATTGAACCCGCAAGATCTGGCTAAAGAGTCCATAAATGACGCTGGACTCGCGGCTCAATATGCCTCACAATCGAGCGTGCCCGTGACGGTTAGCGATGACGGGAGTGTGTATTCGGCGACCAGCGGCACGGGAAGCATCAACCACTTCTACGCCGACTCCGGCGAAGTTGTTTACTCCAACGAAGATACTGGCGATCCAATCGCTTTCGATCTTGCGACGGCACAGCAAACGGCGGTGAACTTCGTTACCCAAACGCTGGGCATGCCGTCCGATGCAGTGCTAACATCGACTCCTCAGATTTGGCAGGTGGATCCGAGCGATGGCAGCGCGGCAAATGTGGGCTGGGAATTCATTTGGACGCACTCTAATGGCCTGAGTGGCGGCGACGGAATCAAAGTCATCGTTTCAGACAATAACTACTTCGTAAGCAGCCGGTGTTCGCTTTATGAGTATGATCCGGAGACGCGTCAGCGCTATTGCACCGAGTGGAGTTATACGTACGCTGACAGACCGTATGTTTCATATGCCTACCGCCTGTGGCGCGGCTTAGCTGGTTCAGATTCCAACATACAGCCGGTGGGGCAAACTTCGATCGACGCCCAGACAGCCGCGAGCGCTCTTTCTCCGGACGCTCAGATAACCGCATATCACGCGGGCTTATGGGCGCCAGATGCGGATACGAGTTCAACAGGGGGAGCGAGGTCAGCGTGGATCTTCACGATCAGCGGACAAACGCAAGTTGCCGTGGATGCGTACACCGGCGAGATTCTTGGTTCGATCTCATTGCAGTAAATCGGCTAAAGATTGGGCCAAGGGTGCTCCGGCAATGCTTCGTCGTCGCTGCCCTACTGTTGTACGCTGCGGCCTGCAACTCCGCAGCGCCCAACAACGGGCCGCAGCTCATCTCGCCCAACTCAACCTTTGGGTCACGCAAAAGCCCAATGGCCAAGTCGAAGGGTAGGCCTAAATCAGCAAGCACCGTCCGCCGAGAACCAAGCGCGGTCCAAAGCTGGGATCATTTTCCAAAGGCCGTGGGGGCCGGCCGTAATGCCATCGTTAGCCCGTTAATCTACGAGGTTTTGAACGTGCTTCGCAGCCGCGTGAAACCGTCCGCGGAGATTTTGGCGGCCTGCGGAGAGTCCTACTATTCTAACGCACGCATTGCCGTTAACGATTTGGAGTTTGTGAATATGGCATTGCCGGCCGCGCGCGCCGCTGGGACGAACTGTCGCTTCATCCGCTCTATCCAACCAGGGAAGCCGCGTCTCATAAGTTCGCCGACCTTCAACAACGGATGGCTTGGCTCGCCAAAAAATGCAAATCCCGCTCCATTTTATTCGCCTAGCGGCGTTTATCATGTCCCGATGATTCGATGGGCGGACACATTCGTGGTTTACAACTATGGCGGAGTAACGACGATACAGTTACCCGTTCGCTACCAGCGCTATGTGGCAATTATGTTCCGCGGTAAGCGTTTGAATCCAGACTCCGTGAAGGCAGCGGCTCTTGAAGTGGCAGCGCATGACCGGTTGCAAAACGGGTTTGAGCGTCACTTCGTGAGAGGTACATTGACGATACCGCGTTTCACCTTGGCGGACCAGACAACAATTTGCGCTCTGCGATGCAACACGCAAAGCCCCGTGAATGCGACCATCGGCCCTCGATTGGAAATCGCTACTGGCGGCATCGGAGTTCCGTTGTTAGTACCCAAATATCTGCCCTTGTATTTGCCACTACCGAACTTCGCGATACCGCCTTTGACGCTGACGTTTGACCATCCGTTCTATTTTGCGATTGTGGACAGATTGACGCACACAATTCTGTTCATCGGCTACGTTGCGCGTCCGCGCCTGAATATGTAGTGGGCAGGTCCGTGAAGTTCGGGATCATTTTCGCGGCCATCTTGTTACTTGCGACAGCGCCCGGGTACGCCGCGGGCTTCACTCTTTCGGGCATAAACGTTGTATCCACAGCGCCCGGCGTGCGAATTGTTATGATCCTGCCGCAAGGGGTTCCACCGGGATGGCATTTGGAACATTCGGGGACTCGCGAACCGACATTAGTCTTGCCGGCTACGCATGCTCTCCCGTCCGTTCCAAATTTTATCAACGGGGTTGACGGCATGCGCAGAGTCAGCCTAACTCGCAGTGGAACCGCAGTAACGATCTCCTTGCAATTGAGTTCTCCGGCACAGATTGTAACGCGCCAGCTACGCTCATCAGTCCAGCTAAACGTCGGTATTCCGGCTACGCGGACGACGCGGATTTCGCAAGCTCCTCCCGCCATTGCCTCTCCCACTGCGTCGGCCGGCGAAGTAATTCGCCTGAACTACGCGGATGTTAGTGAGGTCGCCGGCGTCTTGGTCGGAGGGCAGCAGACCATTTCGAATGATATCTTTCACCCGACCGGGTCGATCTTTTCGCTTCCTACGTCTTCCGGTTTGGGCGTAAGCCAACCGGAGCCGGCCTACAACGCTCAAAACGCGACTATGCCCGTCGGTGAGCGAATCAGCGACACCGTGGCAATCGACAGACGCCTAAATGCTATTATTCTTTCCGGACCACCTGATCAAGTCGCGACTATGAGGCAGCTCATTCGGCAGCTGGACGTTCCGCTGACAAGCGTCATGTTGGAATGTCAGATCGTGGAACTCACGCAGCGGGCTGCGAGGGATCTTGGCCTGGACCTGAGCGGCGCTGCGGGGGCTCCCTCGGTTCAAGGTAGCGTGATTATTCAGAATGGCGGAGAAGGCATCGGGGGGCTGCAAGCCAGCGCGTCTTTAGAAGCGCGCTTATATGCGACAATCGCCAATGGCGGCGGAAAGCTCATTGCCACACCGAAAATCGCGACGCTTGACGGAACACCCGCGCAGATACTCATCGGAGACGCCATTCCGATTATTCAAACGACGATCTTTCCCGGGCCTTCAGCAATCACGCAAGTTTCGACCAACTATGTAACGGTGGGAGTAAACCTTCAGATCCAGCCGCGGATCGCAGCCGACGGAAACATCACCTCGCATATTTTTGCGGAGATTTCCAGCGTAACGCAATTCGTTTCTACACCACAAGGGTCCGTTCCGCAGATCAGTTTACGACAGGCGAGCACCGAAGCAGTCGCAACCGACGGCAGCCCGCTGGTGATCGGCGGGCTGTTGAAAGACGATGAGATAGAGACAATGTCAAAGATCCCGTTCCTGGGCGATCTGCCGGTTCTCGGCGGACTATTCAGGTCGAGGCACGACTCAACGACACAAACCAACCTTTATATTATTATCACGCCGCACATCATTCGGCCACTTCAACGGCCAGCTGTTCAATCGACAGCCTAACAAGGCATGCCCGCCACGGAGTTCCCGCGGAAAGCGACTAGTATCTTCAGCGGAATCCGCATTGGCAGGCCGCTCGCTAGCATAATCGCCGCAAGCCTTCTGATCAATTGCGGCGGCAAGCATACAATGCCGGCACCGGCGGCGTCTGCAACGCCAACAAATGATGCCGTCGCGACGTGTCCTCAGAGCGGAGCGGTTCCTGCAGCGGCCGTCCAAGGGGTTAGCGGTTCCGACAGGGCTAGCAGAAGAATAATGACGCCGCTTGAGTCATTGTCGACGACGTTGGACACGGTCGTCGTGAGTTACTCTCGCGCGTCGATGCCGAACGGCTTTTCATCGGTAATCGCGGCGGCGAATGCACGGTTCGTCAATGAACTTGATCTGAACGCCCTTTCGCTGCAAATCCGGACCGTCGGGGTTAACCCTGCGAATGAACGCGATTTGCTACGGCAGCTGAATCGTCTTCCTGGGGTCATCAGCGCACAACCGTTGCAGTACCGAGCCCTGCTGGCTGCCAGCCCGAATGATCCGTACTATAAAGGAACGGGCATTGCTCCGTATTTCCAAAGCGCCTCCGGCAATGGACAGTGGGATATGCACGTCATCAATCTGGACGGGGCGTGGGCCCGCTTTCCGGGGAGCTCGGTCATCGGAACGAAAATTGCCATCATCGACACTGGCGCCGATGTGAGCCAAACAGAACTGGCCGCGGGAAAAGTAGTCCTTACAAAGTGCTTCGTCACATTCCCAGCCGGATCGACTCAAACGACGGGAACATTTGTTACTGACACCGATGGACACGGAACAAATGTTGCGGGGATCGCAAGCGCTGACACCAACAATAACGTCGGTTTCGCAGGCGTGGGCTGGAATGCGCCACTAATGATATACAAGATCTTTCCGGCGACACCTAAGGGGGGCTGCGAAAGTTCAACGAGTGTTCAATGCTCGGCCACAGACGTTGACGAGGTGAGCGCGATCAACGATGCGGTCGCAAATGGTGCGAGCGTCATCAACCTTAGCCTCGGTCTGCCGCCGCCCTGTAACGACTCATTGGAGCAAACAGCAATTTCCCGCGCGCTAGCCGCTGGTGTGGTCGTGGTTGCAGCAGCGGGAAACGAACGCGCAGCCAATCTGGATTGCCCGGCAGCCTATCCCGGTGTCATCGCTGTCGGCGCGACGTCCCTAAACGACTCGACCGCAACGTTCAAAGAGTATGTTGCGAGTTATTCCAACTTCCTCACCACAAATGGCGGAGGCACATATGTGGTCGCTCCGGGTGGCGACCCCGCTTCCGGTGCGGATCCGGACAACTTACATTGGATAATGAATATCTATTCCGGGAACGCTGCGGACCTGACCACCACGTGCGGTACGAATTGCGCCGTTTTTATTGCGGGCACGTCACAAGCCGGACCCCATGTTGCCGGCGTGATATCACTGATGCGCGCAATCAACCCGCGCCTGTCGCCTTCTCAGCTAGCGCAAGACCTCTGCATGAGTGCCGATAATATCTCCGACCCCAAGCAGGGGTGTGGCCGCGTAAACGCCGGTGCCGCAGTCGCCCTAGCTGCCTCGCAATAGGTATTTCTGCACTTGTAAAGGACCCTTGATGAAAGCGCGAATTTCGAAGGGCAGTTCGAGACGTCATGTGATTGTCCGCGGCGCGCAACGTCTAGCCGGCGATAGTTCCTCTCGGTTCGATTCTTGCGCAGTCTGCGAGTCCGCCTGATGTTGAAGAGACTTACCATCCTCGCGGGCGCCGGATTCTCGCAGCCGTTCCACATACCAACGAGCAACGATCTCACGGAGATTACTAAGTCGTTGAGGCACCCGTTGGTTTCGGGCGAAGCGCAGCGAAGGCGCGCGGCGGCGGCGTTGTACGACGCACTTAGCGATGAGTATTCTGCGGTCAATTTTGAGCTTGCCTTGCACGCGATCGAGGCGCTGCTCTCGTACTGCGCCAGGAACAACTTCAACTTTCGGTATCGCCGAGTCCACCATGTGTTGCGGCCGTTCACCAGCCCAAAAAAAAAATGGCTGTCGCTCCTAAACTTTGACTGCTTGCGGCAACTGCGAATGGAGTTCATAAAATCGAATCGTTGAGGCCGTTGACGCTGCGCAGTCGCGCGCTGATCCTCCGAGCTCGTTGTCATTCCGCCGGGCCCTCGTCGACGACCTACACGCGGAGTTCGCGCTGCGTTGCTATACGCTCAATTACGACACGATTATCGATGGCATGTTGAACTGGAACGACGGGTACGGAAACGATTTTCCGTCCAATTTGGGAGATCTGCCAGAGCGCCCATTTCCTCTACCTTAGGGCTGGCACGCCGACCCGGCCCTCCGAACGCTGGCGTCGCAGATGTTTGAATGCGCTCAAATGGCGAGCCAAATGAACTATTGCTGCCCTGAGCGCAACCAGTCACTGCATAATTCCTCGGAGATCCCCACTCCGAGCAAGTGCATATGCTTATTGATACGTATGTCCGATGCCGATTCAAAATAAAATCTCGGAAATGTGGTAAACGAGTCCGCGTGTCCTTTAAGGCCTGCTTGCTCTTGTTTGGATAAGTAATGTTGCGCATTGCTTATCAGAAACTTTAGTACGTCGGACACTCGCTGATCGTAACGATGCGCGCGGTTACCCGCCAAAGCGAGTGCCGTCTCGAAATAAGAGAAGAGTTGATGATTGGGGTCCACGGGTGTTCCCAACGTTTTCCAGCGTTTCCACGCGAGTTCAAACCCGGACTCTTCGGCTGCGTCTATCGCCCATTCATCGCGCGCGTAGAGATAGATCTGGAAGGCAAGGGCGAAGGTTGGGAAGCCGTCAGAATGCGTTAGTTGGGCTTCGGCGACCTCTTGTTGAGCATGTACGATAGCTTTTTTCGCGCAGTGCCGTCCTTTGACAGCAACGCGTGCGACACACGGCCGGTTGAAAATTGGCAAGAGCAACGTGGCTGATCGGATGCTCTGCAGTCGTTTCAAGAACGGAACCAGCAGTTGAATATCGTCCTCTTGCTGATTCGCTTGCCCAAAATAGTATCGAGCCACCACGCCGATGAAGTCAGGCAGAAGCCCTGCCATAAACAGTTGTCTGGGTGCGGAATAGGCTGGCAGGCGAAACGAACGCAGAACGCGGGCGAAAAATATTGCGCGCTCAGCGGACGGATATCGCCGCGCTGCAAGGTGTTCCCGAATCGTTCTGAATGAGAGGCCGGCCTCGTCGGGCCTTACGATCTCCCGCGCACGTGCTTCGACCTTGCCATACGAGAGAAGGCGGCTTCCGGATGGGCCAATTGCCATCCGGAGATCGCGCGCCCAACGCTCTCTTTGAGTTGCTTCGTCGGCGCGACTGAGATGTTTTTGCGCGCGTTTTCGCGGCGTGTGTGCTCTGGTCAAATGCTGTGGCTATTGTAAGGATGGGTAGCCCCTTTATAGATTAGGGGAGCAACTTTCCAATTCGGCGCGGGGCTAATAAAATCACCTGGGGACGTCAACGTCCCTGAAAGACAACCAAGTGCCGTCAAAGGCCGTAGGAGGTCGATGGACAGGGCTACCCTCACAATCGCGCAGACTGCAACAATCCTTGGCCTTAGCGAAAAAGCGACGCGCCAAGCCGTGAAACGAGGCGATCTGCCTGCGCTTGTGATTGGGGGCCGCATCTTGATATTAAGGGCGCCGCTCGAGCGAATATTGCAAACCGGCGGCCTTAGCCAACCAGCTCGCCGAACGAAGGGCCCCAAGAAGCCTTAGTCCGGCAAAAAAGAAGGGACCCGCTTTCGCGAGCCCTTCGGCATCTTTATCACCTGGGGCGCCTACCTCTTAAAGCCGGCTCCCCAACCGACTAGACGGGTCGATTTTAGCATGGACGAAGCCCTGCTGTCGACCCTCTCGTCGGGCTATTCGAAGGAGGCCCGATGACAAACCACCCCTCTAACGGGGCGCCGCGAGAGCAGACCCTCTACATCACAACCTCGGTATTTTGGCGCCGAAACCGCCACAGGCTCGCGTACGTTCTGCGGGTTTGCCAAGACGGCAAAACCCCGCCAATCATCACCTGCAACTGCCCGTCCTTTGCGCGGGGGGTTTGCAAACACGTACTCGCGCTTTCCGCGAGGCTAGCAAAGGGGCTGCGACGCCGTAGTCCGGGGCGCGCTTCTCGCTGCACATGCCGGCGAAAAGGCAACGTCCGATGAGCAGCTTCCGTCATGAGGCCGGCTTGAAACTCGCAAAGTCATACGTGGCGCCTCAGCTCACCTGCCTTCATCTGCAGCACCGTAACGGGTGGGGAGAATGAGGGCGCAAGAAGACGGCGAGGCCAAACGCAAGCGGACGCGTCAAGATCGGCACGTGCCGATGGAGTCCAAGCGCCGCATGAATCTGGCGCTCCAAATTTTCTACGGCGAACGTCCGATCGTGTTGATCGGCATGGGCATCTACAGCGTGCCCTCGGGGACCAGCGGCGATATCGCCTACATCGTCAACTTGATCCGCAACACGTGCGAATGTAAGTTCTGGCGAGCGCACCATGTGACGTGCAAGCATATCTATGCAGCGCGCATGTATCGCGAACAGATCGAGGGCGGCACGGTACCGGGTCCGGAATCAGCGGTGGAATCGGGAGCGCACAAGCACCCTCTCCACTACGAAAAGCTGCGCCGAGTACGGCGACCGTGCATGCGCGAGCTGCTGCGTTGCATCGGCAAGCAGGTCGATCTTGGCATCTAAGAAGATCGGGCGCAAAGTCGGCCGTCCGAGGGCCACGCGCGGCGATTTGATCGTCGGCGCGTCGTTGCAGGCGATCGAGAACGATGCCAGCCGCGATGCGCTTTCGGACTATGAAGGCCTGGACCGCAGCGGTCTTTTTGCCGGTTCCCCTCCCTCTGCGTATACGCTGCGCCGCAGGATGATCGATGCCGGTGTGCTCGGCGGTTTCCGTTGCGCGTTCGGCGAGATGGCGAAGTTTGCGTTTCAAGTTGAGCGTTGGTTCATCATTGACGCAACCTACGTCAAGACGCCCAACTACACCGGGCGGATCCAAGTCAAGAACCAGCATGGTAACATGGTGTGGATCAAGGTGAGGAACGCCAAGATATTCATTGTCTGTGGTTTGCTGACCGGTTTACCCGTCGGCTATCTCGTGACCGACTTCAACTTCAGCGATCAGCTCGCTTTCCCGATCATATTCAAGCAGATGATCCAACAGGGCGCGATCATCCAAGGCGGCGGGTTCATCGGAGATGCCGGTTTCAACGCGGGCGAGAACTTCGAGGCGGTGCACGCGTACGGCGGCACGGCACTTTTCGACTTCGACGTCGACTCGAAACCATCGAAGAACGGCAAATATCCGCATTACGATGAGATGCTGAAGATGCGTCATGAGGATACCGATGCGTGGTTCGCGGAATATCATCGCCGGAATCTGATCGAGTGGACCAACCATGCGATCAAGACGGTCTTCAAGCGTTTGCTGCGTGCGCGTATGGAACACACGCGCGAGGTCGAGGCCTTGGCGCTGCTGTTCGTCTACGGGTTGTCGCTCCTCCCGGGGTTGCGCTTGGAGAGGAACATGCCGCTTCCGTTTGTCGATGCGAAGGCACTCGCGTTCATCGATGCGGCGATCGCACCCAAGCGCCAGAAGATCGTGCTGCCCACGTCGTCGGAGGAAATGTATTATGCCTCAAACGTTATACCGTTTCCGAAATTCGGCGCTTCCGTTCACGTGAAGCGTCTGGGCTGACGGCTGTGCGTCCGCAGATGCTGAAGGATTATGGGAAGGCGCAGCCTATTTTTGAAGGTGGGTGAGGGTTGAAAGGGATGTACCGAATGCGTTTCTCACATTACGTCGCGGGTATCCTATTTTTCGCGGCGTCGGCTTCACTTATTTCATGCGCGCCGAAATTCGGCAAGCGGACTACCGCCGGAACGCGTATTTTGATCGTCGGCGATTCCATCGCGTGGGGCCAGGGCCTCAACAAAGATGAAAAGACGCCGGCGCTGCTATCAAATGCCTACAAACTAAACGGCGAGCCTACCCCATCGGTGGACTCGCTCGCTCAGTCCGGCGCTATTGTCGGGACGCCGTCTCCGACGAGCCTGCCGACTCCCGCCAACGGCGAGATTCCGAACAGCGATCCGACCGTGAATTACCAAGTCCGCAAAGCGTTGAACAGCAAGGTCCACTATGACGTGGTCGTCATCTCGGGCTGCGCCAATGATGTGGGCTTCCAGAATTTTGTGTGGCCGATTCGCGATGAGAACGGCACGCTCAACAGGCTCACCGAAGACTATTGCTTCACGGCGCTTGGGGATCTACTTCGCTACGTGCGCGACAACTTTGATAATGACACGAGAGTGGTGGTCACCGCGTACTACCCGATGCTCAGTCACAGCAGCCGTCCGCCGAGCCTCCAGCTCGCGGTCACGTATATCGAGAGTCTCCTGCCAAAGTCGCGGAAGAATCTCGCGAACGAGACGAAAGCGCTCGCAAAGGAGTTGTCAAGTAATTGCGCTTGGGCCGGGGCTTGCAATGCCGAAGAGCATTCGCTGCACTTCGCGTTTCGTTCGACGTGCGATATCGTCAGGGCCGCGGAAGATGCCGACGGCATAGCGACCCCGACGTGCGATCAGAACCAAGAACCACTGAATGGCGCGGCGTACAATTCTCAGATCGCTGCTATGAATGATGCTGCGATGAAAGCGATGCAGGGCAAGAAAATCCAGGTGGCGATTCCGCAGATACCGGTCGAGAGAGCTGCCTTCGTACCAAACCATGATTCGGGAGACTCCTGGATTTGGGGAGCGAAGATCAACGTCCTCAATCTTGATCCAACGGATGAGCTGGAGACAATCTCAAAGCGCAATACCGCGAACTGCCAAAATGGCGTGTTCTGCCGCATCGCGTCAATCGGCCATCCGAACAGATGCGGGGAAATCGCCTACGCGAATGCGATCATGAGGGTCTTGAATATCGATCGAAGCAAACCGTTGCCTTTGGCGATTAATCCGCCGAAGTGTGCCGGATAAGGGCACAGGCAATAGGTTATGGCCGTCTGCGCGCTTTGCCGGAAAGAGGCTGACCTAGTAGTCAGCCACATAGTCCCACGCTTCGTAAGTAAGCGGCTCAAAGACGATTCGCCGAAGCCTTTTCTGCGCAGCACGAAAGATCCCAACCGGCGCGTTCAGGACGTTCAGAAACAGCCGTTGCTCTGTCTAGGATGCGAAGATCGCTTCAACAGACTCGAGGATCCGTTCTCTCGCGACATCTTCACGCCGACGATGAACGGTGAAGAGATAGATGCTCTGATTGTCACCGAAGAGCACCGTGGATTCTGCGCTTCGCTTGCATGGCGGGAACTGGCGGTGACGCTGCCTCGAAAGGGTAGCGACGACGTGGCGGATTACGATGCCGCCGATTGGGAGGCCGTGGAGCGGCGTGAAGCGGAGCTGCGCGCATACTTGCTTGGCGAAGCTCCCCATCCTGCGGATTTGGAGCATCATCTGTTCTGTTCGCGCTCCACGGCCGAAACGGAGCAGCCGGGGATGAACGCCCTGTTCAATCTGACGGCCGGCATCTGGGTCTGCGGTGATAGCGAGGCTCCGGATCGTTTGTACGGATTGGCTTTCTTAAACGGTCTCATCGTTATCAGCCACGTCCGATCGACTCCGCAGATGCACGATGAATGGAGCAGCGGCGCGACCCTGATTGCACCTGGTGCGACATGGCGCAACCATCATCAGGAAATTCATGACGGATACTTCGGGCGCATGCTCAAGGGTATGGCGCAGCTGACCCAAGAGGAAATGGCCGCCATGTCGCCCGCGCAGAAGAAAGCCGTCGAGGAGGCGTTTGCGTCGGCCGATATCGAGAAGTGGATCGCATCGCCCCACGGCCAAGCAGTCTTGCAGGACCATTTCAATCGTGAGAAATTCCGAAAAGATTGAAGGCAACAGGTCCCGGAGATCCGCAGCGCGTGCGACGACCTGCTCGCCGTCGCAGCCAGCCGCAATTTCGAATGGGAAGATCCTATGAATGAATCGGGCGAAAAGCATCTTCGCCTGCGGCAAAAGATGGAGTACTTTTTTCGAATTCGGGTAAGGCCGTGGTGGTGGGCCACTCAAGATCGCCTACTTGAGGCTTGGGGGGACCTCGCGATACGACGCCGCGCTGGGCTCGTAATGCTGGCTGTTTTGCTCTGCGTAGCGATAATAAGCGTTGCGCTATTTACGAAATTGACTCCCGAAGCGCAGGCCAGCATTTGGGTGGCGGTCGGGACTTTAGCGCTGGCCTTTACGACGTACCAGTCGATCACGCAAACGAGCAAAATCATCGCTGCGGAAGATCGCAGGCACATGCAGCAGTTCTTCCCGTACTTGGTGGTAAAGGGCGTTGAGTACAAAGACAACGGTTTGTTCTTGAAGATTGAGAATGAGGGAATCGGTCTGGCGACCACGGCCTTGATTTGGTGCGGACCCTGCAAGATGCGGAGCGGAGAGTTTCAGTCTGGAATAGCTCCGTTAACCCCATACCCCGATCGCACGTTCAAAGAAATCGTCGCCCAATATGCCGGGATCCCCGGTGGGAAAACGAGGCTGGTGCCGGTGGCGCCATTGCAGCAGCATTACGATAGGATCGAACTACGAGAAGTCACTATCCAATATTGGGATATGTTCGGCAATCGGTACGAAACAGGGTGGGCGGATTTGACTAAAGACCTTGAAGATTATGATTGGGAGCAACCGGAGAAACTCAGGATACAGCATCAGGATCCTGTTCTTGTAAGACCGCCGGCGCCGGTGAAATGACGATTGGAATCACGCGCCTGGGATCGTCGCGATGATCGCTGCGGGGCACGCTGCAATTTTTAGCGCTTATGCGGAGTGGGCGCTTGCGCTGATTACTTTTCTTGGGGTTGTCGTCGGAGCGTTAGCAGCTTTTTCCGCGCTGAAATCTGTTCGCCTTGAGTCTGAACCGGTTGTTGTCGTAAAGGGTAGTTCTCCTGAACAACTTGTGCTTTCTGCCCATTCCTTCACCATACCAGAGACCATTTACACCGTATATGTCGTTGCAGGCAACCCAGCAATCGCACAAGGCATTGTGCTGAGACCTCATGCGCCCAGTGATGAGCGCCAAGAAGATATTAGCGTAACGGGCGAGCGCAAGAGCTGGCCGACGCTGATGTTACAGTTCGAAAACGTCGGTCGCTCTCCCGCGATTGGCGTCGAAATTGATTTTGATCTCTCGATGCCGATGTCTGCGGCGGGGCAGGTCATTCCTGACTTCGAGCCTGAGGGCGACCCGCAAACCGGGGGTTTTGTGATGGTTCGCGGCAGAAGCCGCGGATTCGGCACGATCCGTTTCGATGCGATCCCTGCGCGAACAATAGAGACTGTGACGCTTGAAAACCGAGTGGGACTTCTGGTCGCACTTACGGCGCGACACATCGGTCGTCAGATTAGATGGACCGAACGACGTCGGCGTACGGCGAAGATTGCAATCGTTGCCCCAAGCGGATCTTTCTCGATCGAGGCAGCGGAGTGATTTGCGTGGATGGAATTCAGAACGCGCTAGTTTAAACGCTGAGGGCTGGCTGCAGCCAGGGGTCCCAGGTTCCTCCGACCTGCGTGTTTTATTCGGGGACCGCTCTGAAGTTCGAGGAACCTGCGTGGTTTATTCAGCCCACCGAAAGTTGCTTGACGGGATCCGCGATCGGTTTGTAACGCACATCTGCACGTCCGCGTGGAGATCGATTCCCTCAGATAGGAATCGCCGCTCGGCCTCTGCTCCGGCGTCGCCCGTGAAGAGCATGCGAAAACTGCCGTACTGCAAGATGAACGCCAGCGAATTGTTGTTGATGTCGTTTCGCGTACGCGTGAGAAGCGGGAGCGACGGGCCGATAAACGTCAGCGTGAGGCCATCGTCCGTTCGCCAGACCGTGCCCGCGCGCGGATATGACATCGGCGTGCGTTGGGTTTTGGAGACCTGCAGCGCATCGTTGTAAGCGAAGCCCGGATAGCGCTGTCCGCTGTCGGCAAATTCGGCCGTCGGAAATGAACGCAATACGGGCGCAATTCCGCCGGCATGATCGCCATAGGAATTTACCTCACATGAGTGTCCGTCGCAATGGCGACGGCTTGTTAGTACAATTATAAGTGATGAAGGGTCGGATCCCAAGGGAGCGCGGACGGTGAGGAAAAGGCGATCGCCCCAGCCCAGGCTCGTCTGGGCTTATTGTCGAGTTTCTACATTAAAGACAGAGCAAGAACTCTCGCTTGAGGAGCAGGTCCGGTGGGCAGAAGAGTTCGCCCGCCAGTGCGGGGCGGTGCTCCGCCTTTTCAAAGAGCGTGCATCCGCCAAGACGGTCGTAGGCCGCCCGCAGTGCGCCCGTCTTCTGGGGTTGCTGGAAGACGAGGACCAGGATCTGCCTCAGTTCGTTATTGCGACGTCCTTTGATCGGCTCTCGAGGGACATGACCGATACGCTGCTGATCGCGCGGGCGCTTAAGCAGAGTGGGGTCAAGCTCTACATCCGCGATCGTGGTGAGATCGCAATGGATTCTTTCGGGGATCAGGCGGCGTTGGTCGGTCAGGCGATGGGCGGTCATGCCGAAAACGAGGCCAAGAGTAACCGCTGCAGGGCAAGTTGGCAGCGCCGGCAACGCGAGGGAAAGCCGATGTCCAACAAATCGCCGTATGGTTTGCAGCTCAAAGCCGAGCGCGACATCGAAGAACCTGTTAGCGGCCCTTGGGTTCGGAAAATGTTCGAATGGTACGCAAGCGGCATTGGCGCCCATACGATCGCAAAACGCATGAAAGCCGGCGCCCCACCACACCGCGTCATCACTTCGAAGCGTGGTGTGGACGGTGAACCAATCGTGCGCGAAAGGGTGCACGTTTGGGAGTACAATAAAGTCCTAAAACTACTCCGGCAAAAACGGTATAGAGGCGTCTTGATCGATCCGGATCTCTTTGACAGGGCGCAAGAGCTCTTACGCGCGCGACCACACTGGCGACAAGATCGCAAGTACGAGTATCCGCTTTCGGGTGCCATTAAATGCGCAACTTGTGGACGCTCTTTCCACGGCCATGCCACGGGCGCCACCGGCAGCTATCGCCTCGCGGACGGGAGCGTCCGAAAATATCGCGATCATAAGCGGACCCGGTATTATGGCTGCATCGTTTGTCACTACATGATCAACGCTGACCGCCTCGAGGGCTGGTTCGATGGCACGATCCGCGAGCTTGAGGCCGAACCGGGGCTGCTCGAACGCTGGATCACGACCAGCCGAGTGACTAACACGCAAGAGCTCGGGCGCGAGAAACACTCTCTGGAAGCGCGTCTCAGAAATGGCTCGTTCGACACGCTCCGGCAGCGAGCGTGGCAACTGGCGCTAAACGATGACTCCGTTGCAGCCGATCTGCCCCGGCAACTGAAAACCATTAGTGACGAGGAAGCCGGCTGTCGCGATCGGCTGGCTGAGCTTGCGAACATCCTTGATAATGAGAAGGAGGCGTCGCGTTCTGAGAGGCAGGCACGCACCTTACTCAAGGATTTTAGGGCGCTATACCGAGTCGCCACCTATGAGCAGCAGCGCGAATTGGCTCACACGGTCGTTCAGGCCTTGGGCGGGTGTAGGGCATCCAAAGACGGGCTTGTTTGGACTGGCCGTGTGCACCTCGCGTCGTCCACCCTCCGAGATTAAGGGCCGTTGGCGCGCTGAGTATCTGTCTAAGACGGCCCGCCGAACGCTAGCAAAACTAAAACCTAATAACGTTTTTCTTTAGGTCTGTTTATGACACCGTCTTCGGCGTAGCCGGATCGAAGGGCGAAGCAGACGCGAACCAAGAGCGCAATGTCTTGTCGGGCCAAGACGCATCGCGAAGATTGAACACTTTGCCGACTTCGAGAACAATCGGTGCTCCCTCGAAGCCAGCGTCCGGATAGATGGCGCAATGCCCCTTACGCAACAATAGCGAGCTGATGATTGGCGGCGCGGTGTATTGGTCTTCAGGGGCGTTCTGACGTTGGTTCGCGGCCGGATCGGCAGCATTACCGTTCGCATCCGGGTCGATGTCAGTTCTTATTCCGAATTGGTCGGGCTGCTCGTATATCGACAGGTCTAGCCCGAGCCCGGGCCACGGCGCGACGAGCGGCACGATGGGCGCATGAACACCACCAAAGACCCCTCCGGGCCGCGCGCCGCCGGGAAGTCCCGTAACGCCGAACGCTTCTAAAACCTCTATCGAATCCGTCAAACAGTTCTGCGAGAGCAAATTGTAGTCGGTTGCTTTAATGCGTTCAATCACCGCTTGAGCAGCCTCGACATGAGGAGTATCCACGTCAAGAACTTTTGCCATGTCGTAGCGCGTGCGACGTTCAAAAGGAACAAGCGCGGACATGAACAGTAACGGGTTATCAGTTAACTCAAACCAGAAATCCATCGCATCGTCGACGTGGGACGTCTTGCCGCCAGCAAGTTCCACTCCGCCTACGAGCGTGGTGTTACTGTCATCTGTCTGGAAGCCGAAAGCCGCATGACCGTACGCCTCGCCAAAGATGATTGCGCCGCCCGGGCGCGCGAACATGTATGCTTTATATGCCACGACCAACCCCCTGATACTACGATCGAACCTCCCGAGCCGCTAAAGAGTTGCGCGCCTGGACGCCGGTTTATCGGAGGAATGCACGTAGCATAATGAAGTGCTTTCATTGGCCGCGACAGTTTCTACGGCGGATTTGATAGTGGCGATTATGAACTGCAAAAGTAGTACTGCGCGTCCGGCAGAAGATGTCGTCCCTGCCGAGTGGACTCACGAACGGCTTGGTTGTGATTTGGAGACAAAAGAGGCGGGACGTGGCGCTACGGTCTATCGCGCCGCAGCAAATGCGCAGTTTGCACGACTCGCGGGCGGCCGGCGCGTTCAATGGCCGGCTTAGGGTATCGCCGACGCCTAGTTAAGGTTGCCAAACAGCTCTAGTGAGGTCTTTAGTGCCGCTAGACCAATTCCGATCGGTAGGAGGATGAGGGCAACCACCTTTTCCCTTGCGTCTGATAGAGGGTTTGCCGAGTAGGTGCTGAGCGTACGGAGTTGGCTCAAGTGCCTCACGTCAGCGGCGATGGGATTTTGGTATGTGTTTTGGTAGAACTCACCGTTGTTGGTCGTTTCAAACCGGATGACGATTTGCTTGAGAAACTCCGAGTCATGAGCAAGCGCGCGTATTTTGTTGAGGTTGTTAGGCGCCGATACACTCTTTAGCTTCTTACAGTACGCTTCCGGATAATAGGTGATCCATCTCGACGGACCCGCGATGGTATCCAGCGGTCCTTTTCCGCAAAATTGGGTTACTTCGCTCTTAGCAAGAACCGAAATATTTTGTGCGATCTGATCTTCCGTCCCCCAAAGCGAGGTTAGGTAAAGGCGATAGACTGGCGCGGCAGTTGCAATCTGGAACAGCCCGAACGTCAAGACGGCGATATTCGCATATGCGATATATTTCGGTAACCGTTTACTCATCGGCGTTTCAAACCATACCGGCCAGCCAAATGCCGTACAATGGAGCGCAACCGCAGTCATCGCCGTAAAAAGGCCATAGTGGAAGAACAGCGCGGTGGGCGAGCCGATGTATTCGCCGCTGAGAAGCAAGAACGCCTCAAACGTTGCGATGAAATATGAGACCACGGCGCCAAATGCGAGCAGTGCCGGCTTCATTTAAGTGCGCCTCGGTTTTCTGGTTTCCACGTGTGGAATCGTCCTTTCTAAGGGAAATGAGAGACGCTACGATGAGCTACGGCTCTCTTATTTCGCCAATGGTAATGCCGACGCGAGCTCCAGACGCTAGCTTTGGCGAATCTCTCAATTCAGTTAGTTCCTTCAATCGGGCAAATCCCTGAGACGGCAATGCGCGGCGCTTCCACATTCGAATAGACTTTGTGCCGGCGACCCTCGAATTCAACTCTTACGCCTCCCGCTTCCAACGTCAGGTCGAGGCGCAAGATCCGCTCCACAGCTCCAGTTAGGATCAGGAGCATTACGCACATTAGACGCGCGACAGCGAGAGAATCCGGGGAATTTTGAGCCCCTCTTACGAGGACCGGAATTGGCGAGCTCTTAGCCACTAGTCGGTTGGCGGTTGACGTCCGGCCGCTGACGAAGCTCTCGAAAGTTGTGTCATTGAGTCGATCGAGCATGCTGCTGCCTTGACTTGACGGCAGCTTTTCGTCGAGCAAGATGCGGCGAGCTCGCATCTCAGCGATTTCGTCGGCAGAGATATTATTGTAGGACATTTCTGTTCCAAAACTGTTGTCGAATCTTTCCTCAGCCAATTCAAGCACTACGCTATCATGCCCATCTTTCATAATCTCCCGAAAGGATTTGATGCGCCCAAACAGAGCGGTAGACCCATAAGCGAGTGCAATAGCACGTGATTCATTTTCAAGTCCTCGAAGCCTCGCAACGTCCGCATGATCATCAGGCAGAACCACTAGCCGCAACTTGTCGGCGCGGTCAACCTCGGCAAGCGGCATGCCAAATATTCCGGCGTCTTCGGAATGGAAGAGAACTAGCTGCGTCGGACTCATCTTTGGCGCCGACGTAGCACTCTGCAGAGGCGGAAGGAGTGGCACAGTGCCAAGTGGGGGCCGAGGATGCGCCGGTTGTTTTGTCAGGCGCCGCAGAAGTCTTTCGTAACCTTTTTCTTCGCTGAGATCGTAGCGGTCTACATCGCGCAGGAACTCCGGAATGTAAGCGACGTCCGCGTTGTCCAAGAGGACCGGAATGATCTCATGGCTACCACCTTGCGCTTCGATCGCGCGCTGCAACAGCAGACCACTTTCGAAGGCGACGCCCTGACCCACGCCTGTCGTTTCCTCGAGGACATAGCGCCGAAAGTACGCCTCTGAAGGCACGACCAGGACGATGCGGGTCGTCATCATCTTAATCATCCAGCGGCCCCACCCGTGGACGGGCTCGTCATCGTATGCGTCGATTTCGCAGTCGATTCCATCGCCCCTCAGGCGATTGCTCAAATCGATGATCTGCTGGTCGTATTCTCCGTGCGCGTATGAAATCGCGACCAGAGGGTTTTCTGCTGACATAGTCTACCGTTTCACCCCTTCACTGCCGATGCGATGCTACGACCCGCGCGCACGTCGGGTTTTTTGGAATGGCCCTCATGTAAAGGTACATTTGCTATCGGAAGCGCGGCTCTTGCGGTAGAATTGGACCATGCAGTTTGACGAAACGGCGACCGCGGTTGCGGAGATTTTGCGCAGCGCTGCACATGAACGCCTGGAGCTGCCCGGTTGGATCTGGGAAAGCAAACTTAACCGCGTGCAGTTGTCCGAGGCACCGGCAAACAACCCATTTCGCTTTATCATAGCGCGCCAGCGTTACGAATTGAACGCCAAAGGAGATCGGTGCCTACAACCTCGTCAACCGAATCATTACCTGGGCGCGGACGAAAAGCCTGAGCGGATAGCCGAGGCGATTTTAAGCGAGCTTACTAATCCATTTTGATACTGCGCCCGCTCTTTTGATGCGCCTACAGCAGGGAAGGATTCCATCCGCGGCTTAATTGGTTTACGTCGAGGTCATGAGTGAACGGTTATTCCAATAGTCGCAAGTCACCACAAGAGAGCCTGCAGCGCCCTCCAATGAAACCGCCCCCGCTCTCGCCCGGGCCTGGTCAACATCCTCCACTCGGCGCGGCGCGCAGGCGCCGGTTTCCCTTAATTACACCCGCGACTGCCACCCGCGCTGCGGTGCTTCGTCGAGAAGCCGAGCGGCGCGCCGACGAGTATAAACTGCAAACGCAGTACTGTGGCGCCTGGGAGAAGATGTCAACTCTGGTGAGCGGAATCACGAACGGTCTTATCGTGGTCTTCTCCGACGAAAAAAGCCAGCAGACGGCGGCGAACGTCTGCCGCACGATAGCAGATGCGCAGTTTGCGCGGCACGGACAACCAGGGTACGTAGTCGACTATGATATCTTTCGTGACGGTCGGGTCGAAGAGGCCTTGGGCCAGCGCTATCTGATCGTGCACTGCGGCAGCGACCCGAAGCTCTTGGCGATTACACTTCCCTACGCCGACCGCTTGATGTTAGTCTTGGCTGCCGTGCAGGCGCGCTCGTGCCTAGCCGCTCTGAAGCAGATTCGCGAGCAATTGATTTTGGGGTTTGAATTGCCACAGGATACCGCCATGCTCGCTTGGTCCGCGTGCGTTCGCAATCTTCGCTTCCTAGTGCGATGCCAATGGCACGACGGCGCCTCCCACGCTGCGGTCTTCTCGTTAATGCGCGAAGAGGAAGAGCCCACCTAACCAACCGGGGTTTAAGAAGCGTCCTGGCTGGCCACTTACGAAGTCAGCACGACGCATGCGAAAAGCGCCTAGGCGTCTCGTGTAAATACCACGCTACACGCGCGGCGGACATGAAGGAGTCGGCCGAAAGCGATCGTGACGAAACGACCGATAGAGGGTGTAGAGGCTACCGGTAGCATCGGGGTTCAGGGCCCGCCGCCTTCCAAGCGGTTGGCCCTGAGACTCTCCAAGGATCCGGCGGGCTCCCCGCTGTCTGCTTGGGTCGAATGCGCAGGCTAGGTGGGCTTAGGACGGCTAGGGCCAGGGCTAAGAAGCTCAGCGCTGAGGAACCGATCCAAGATCGCTAAGGCTGGCGCGCTGGCGCGCTGGAAGAAGCTGTAAGGCGACCTAACGCCTCAAAAGCGTGAAGTCAGAAACAACTGCCAATCCGTCGTGATTTTCCGTTATTTTGGTAACATTGCTTGCTGCGAGGCTTTGTATATAGCAGTGATGCACCGTTAAGACCAAGTCTTGCAGTTTGTTATCATCCTCTAATGCCGTAACGTTAAGCCCTAATTTTTGGGCCTCTGGACCAGATATATGATGCGTATGTGAAGGAATATTCCGCAGCTTTAGAGCTATCTTGCGTGCTTTTCTCCTGTCCACCATGCCTGTTGCAAGCCATCGCTGCGCGATTTCTTTAGACCACTCAATCGCATGCGCGCAAGTGCCGACAAAGGCAGGCGGGTACTTCTGGATGATAACTTGCCAGATCGGGATCGTCGCTGGGTTCGCGGCGGCTTCCGCGCAAGCCTTATTAAACTCGTCCACAATTTCCTGAGCATCAATGCCTCCAAACTGCGGGCCAATAGGCCCCAAACTCGAATGTTTGCCCATTAGAATTTCGTTTCCGAGGCACGCGAGCATCGTTCCGCCAGACATGGCGAGCTGAGGCACAATCACACGAATATTGGCATCGAAAAGACCCCGAAGATAATCGCCCAGAGACTCTGTTGCGCCAACATCTCCGCCGGGTGTGTGCAGGATGAGATCGAGACCTTTGGCTTTATCCATGCCGTGTGTGGCGGCCATGAAGCCGCTCTTGTCGGCATCCGTGATAATGAACTGTTCGCCGGGAATTTGCAGACCTTGTTTTTGCAACCAACTTGAGTAATAAGCGATCACGTTGCGGCCTGTATGATCAAAAAGGGCGCGAAGATTCTCGCGCCTTACAATATCCTGGACAGTACCCTGCTCGGCGATACGGTCCGCTACGTCCTTCCACCCGGCCACGGGTTTCAGTTACCGATCAGTACGCTTAGCGGTATTCGTAGACAGTCCGGGCATGAAGATAGGAGCCTGATCAGCGACGGGTTGTTGTGACGGTATCGGCGCGACAGGTGGTTTCAGTTTCCCGGTCTGCTCGCGCGCCGACGTGTCTTTTGATAAGCCCAGGTCGCAATAGACCTTTTCGATCGCCTCCATTGAGAATCGGTGCTTGGCAGCTTTCATTGGCTGTTTCACCCCCATAGCCGTTCCCACAGAACGATTATAACATCTAGATATCTACTATATATTGTGCCTTAACAGGAGCTCCTCCCACAAAATATGGGGTGTGATCAAAAAACCTCAAAATGGGTCTCGATGGGCGTTTTCTCAAGCGGCAGGGAGGTGCGTGACGCTGCGGCGATAGTCGTCGATCCATTCCTGCCGAAATCGGTAGACGCGGCCGTGCTTTTCGTAACGGATGAGATCATCGCCGCAGAGGCGGTCGCAAACGTAACGGCGACCGCAGCCGAGCTGCGCAGCAACCTGCGCAGCGGATAGCCATTCCGGATCCTCTCTGAACTTTGGCATACCCCTCTGCTGAGCCGACGGGCGGCCCGAGGGTACTATAAGGCCCCCAGAGGCGTCGGGCAACGGACACGCCCAAAATCGGGGGGGGCCGTCTTCCTTTAGGATAGGCGCACCGCCGGCGCTCGCGGCAGGGGCGGGACCAAGGTTCTTGGGGCGGCGTCCCCTAGGCCAGCCGAACCGCTCGAAAAACGGCACCTTTTTTATCAGCCAGATGCCGCCCACTTTTTCAGCCGGGAAATCACGTCGGTAAAGGGCGGCGTAGACCGAGGGCATCGAGAGGTCGAGATACTCCATCACCTGACGCACGGTGAGGACGAGGCTCTTGTCCCGGTTTCGGGGCCTTTTGTAATGTTTCACAATAGTTCACGGCCGCGTATGGCGGTGTACGGTTGCATATGGTCGCATGCGGTTTGCGCGCTGACGGTAAGGCGAGCAAAGTGATCGCGTGAAGATTTCGTACACGGACCTACGAGGCGCGCTTGCGTTGCGCGGGTTCCGGTTCGCCGGCTGCGACCTGCGGTGCGTCGGCCCTAACATTCCTGTCAATGGTCTCAAGCAGATCGAGCACGCGCAGCGAGTGCGCAATGCGCTCTGGATCCGCGGTCAAAACCATAGGCCGAATTGGTAACGGTGCGCCACCAACATGCTGTCGCGCGGGTTGCGCTCCGGTCGAAAGAGCGGGCTTGCCGTTGCCGGCGCCGAGGTCACGCTCGAGCCCGCCCTTTTTGCGACCGATTCCCGATTTTTCGGCCATAGCCGATCGCGTTTGCTATGTGTCGCGACTGTTCCTAAATTTACAGTGACGATTACGAGCGGCCCCAAAACAGGTCGGCTCGCTATTCCCCGGGCCGAAATACCCATCCGAAACACGAGGACGAGAACTATGTCGTGTAGCATAATTATTGTGCTACCTGACATAACGCCGCGAGTCATCCGCCTTTCACTTAGAAAGGTCGGCGGCATGTGTCGCGACCGTCCTCGCTTTTTCGGGCCAGACCATTCACGTAACCGAAAAAGGAGAACACTATGTGGTTTAACCGCGATCCCTTCCCGTGCAGCGAGCTGCTGCGCACCGCCACGGAAATTTTGGCGCTCGAAAAGATCCCGCGGGCACTACGGCGGCGGCGGTCCCGCACGCACTCGCCCGGTACCGTCGACAAGTACATTGCGGCACTGGCCCTCTTCATCCAGTGGTGTATTGAGAACGGGTTGTGTCCGCTGCCGGCCAGTGCCGAGACCGTGCTCCTCTATCTGCGCTACCTGCAAGATATCGGGCACGGCATCCCCGACACGCTTGCGCAGCTGAGCCCGATCGGGTGCTGGCACCGGACCAACAACTATGAGTTGCCGCGCAGCCGTGAGATATCGATCTTCTGCCATGCGCTGCGGCATATGCACACCACTCAGCACGCCACGCCGCTCTCGACCGAGGACGTACGCGCAATGTGCGCCGCGATCGCACTCGAATCTCCCAATCGCGCCGCGCGCGACTTGGCGATGGTGCTCATTTGCTTTGCCGCGGCGCTGCGCCCGAGCGAGGCGCGCTGGATGCGCCGCGAACACTTAGACTTTCGCAAGCTTGGCTTAATTCTGACCATTCCGACGGCCAAATGTGCATTCAACGAACCCAAGCGGTTGACTCTGGCGTCAGCGCAGGGCGACTTATGCCCGATGCTGGCGCTCCAGCGTTGGCTGTGGCTGGCGAAGATCGACTCGGGTTACGTCTTTCGCCGAATCGACAACAAGGATCGCGTCGTTGGAACCCGCGCTCTGGGCGGGAGTACCATCGCGCTGATCTTCGATCGCTACGCACGGCGCATCGGAATAAAAGGCAGAATCACACCGTACTCCGCTCGCCGTGGGTGCGCGACGACGCTGCTCGAGAACGGCGCAACGATAGATCAAGCTCGTATCCATCTGCGCCACAAGTTCCCGGAGACCACGCAGATCTATGTCGACGATCGGCCGGTGCCGTTCCACCAAAGCCTGACATCGCTAATTCTGCCGTGAAAGCCCTTCTGCACCTGGCTGCGCTCAGCCCGAAATCTCGCAAGAACGAGTCGGACTGCCTGCGCAACTGGGAGCGTTATTGCGCGCAGCATTCATTTCCAGTTCTACCGACGACGGTCGAAGCGCTCCGCGCCTACATTGGAGATATGCCCGCGCGTGTCACGGCGGGCACACTACGACATGTTGTCGCGGCCGTGCGGCGCTGGCATTTGGAAGCCGGCGTCGATGATCCGGCGGACGAAGCGCTGCTCGACGAGCTGCGCCGAGCGCAGCGCCGCTGTCGCGTGCCCGACATCAGTCCATGCCTGACGCATGATTTGGCTACAGTCATCAACGGCATTCCAGATTCGCCCCGGGGAGCCCGAGATAAGCTGCTCGTGTTGCTATCCTATAGTGGTCGAGTGTCGTCGCCGGCAATGGCAAAGCTCGATCGCGGCGACGTCCGCATCGATCCGCGCGGAATGGTGCTGGATGTCTGGTATGGGAGGCGCAAGCGGCCCGTTACCTTTGGTCGGTATCACGACACTCGCTATTGCGTGGTTTCGGCTATGGAGCGTTATTTACGACGGCTCGATGACGAAGAGCCTGCGCTCATTCGCGCATGCTGGCACGGACGGATCACGACCCGTAGACTGGGCCTGCGGCGTGGTGAGGGCGCGATAAGTTTCCGTTGTAGGAACGCCGGAATAACGCGGCGTCCAATGACGTCGTTGCGCGCCGGCATGATGGTTGCCGCGACGAACCGCGGCGCCGAAGAGTATGCGATCATGCGGCAGCAGGGTTACTCTCGAGCGAGCGCCGTGCGCCAACTACAGGCAAGGTTGCAACTGAAGCAAATCGACGTCGTCGCTAGGCTTGGGATGTAACGCGTTTGCCATAGCAGGCATTATACTAAAGCTTTGCATGGCGAGCACGGCAACCTTTATGGAAAATTGCGTGTTTACGCCAATTCCGACTTTCAGGCTGAGGGAGGCGGGTTAACAGTGGGATCGTTACGCATCGTGGCCATGTCGGACGTCCATGGCGAGTGGGATCGTATTGTTGTGCCCGACGGCGACGTCTTAATCATCGCCGGCGACCTTTGCGAGGACGTTCCAGAAGAACAGGTATCAGCAAATGATTGGATCATGTCGTTGCCACACCGCCACAAACTATACGTCCCTGGGAATCACGATCTCGACGGCATCGACGATCCGTCGCTGTTTCCCGCAGCGCGCGTGCTCGTTGATGAATCCTTAGAAATCGGGGGCGTCAAGATTCATGGTGCTCCGTGGCCGTCTTCCCGACGAGAGGATTACGAGCGCCTGATCCCCTCAGGGATCGATATCTTGGTAACGCACGAGCCGCCCTTTGATATCCTGGACTGGACTTGGCCATCGGACAGGCGCCTTGGCGGTCCGCGTCGACTGGGCAATCGCGACCTCTTGAATACCGTTCGCGCGGCTAGGCCGCGCATCCATATCTTCGGCCACTGCCACGATGCGTATGGCCACGAGTTGCGCGATGGCATTCTGTTCGCTAACGTGTCCATTTGCGATCGTCAATTCCAGGCCGCCCATAGCCCGACGGTCATCGACATCGGTCCAGATGAGGTGACGTTCGTAGACTACTAATATCCGCGGCGCTCTGGTTCATTCCCGCCAGCCGTCCAGAACCTTGAAGCGACGCTTCGCGAGCAAGAGCGAATGACGAAGACTTGGCCCTCACTGCTGAACGAGCTGCCTTCTATGGTCGATCCACATGCGTTGACTGACATGAAACCCTTGCTTGAGCGATTGAAGCTCGCGTTCGGCGCGCGCCCGCTGGGCTATCTGCTCGACATCACTCCAGACGCAGCGGCGCGGTGCGTCAACGGAAAGCAGATCATGAACAACGAGATGAAGAAGCAGGTCATCAGTTTACACAATTTGCTAGCCGCATGCTGCACTCTTTGCGCTGGATGTTGCCGCTCGATGGCTTATTGGAAGCGAGCCGCTCCTTGAAGGCAAACGCCCCAATCGAATGTTCTAGCCTCGCGCGGCGTTGGTCCGCTCATCGAAGCCCTCGACGGCATCGAAGCAGGAGCGTATTCATGTCTCGTAAGCTATTGAAACGCGAGTCGCGAACGACTCCGTCCTTCAAACACAGCGCGGTTCTCGGAGGGCGCAATCGGCTCGCGCTTCCACCTAAGGTCGTCGAGCTGCTAGGAATTCAGAAGGGCGACGTTGTGATTATTGAAGTCAATGGCGATGCTGCTACGATACGACCGGTCCGAAAATCGCACGCTGGAATGGCGCGTGGCGTATACGGCGACTCCGATCACTACGTCGCAAGGGAACGCGACGATTGGGAGTAGCATCCTTGACGCGAGAGCGATGAACTCGACCAAATCGACTTTTAAATGAACGACCGTCGACAAACGCCGGAGGAAGCGCTACGGGAACGCTCTGCGCCCAACGACCTAGCCTCCGCGGTTTACACATTTAACGCCCGCGCCATCGTCATGCGGATAGCGCGAGCCGACGATGGCTACGTGCTTCTACTTGATGACGGCGGGCTAACGGTCCGGCGGATTCTATTCAGAGACCTCGCCGAGCTAGAAGCGATTCTGCCGGCAGACGCCGACGAGTTCGAGCATGGATTTGAGGACGCCCGATTGTATTTGATTCAGCAGTTCCAAACGCGGCTGGCACAGGATTAGTCCGTACCGCTCCACGCGCATCGAGGCAAACTTCAATGGATCAGACGCAGTCCACAAAAACGCTGGCAGATCTGACGCCTGAACGGAAGCAGGAGCTCCTGGCTAAACTGGAAGTCCTTCGGGGCATCTTGGACCAACCAGATGTTGATTGGGCCGTTGTAAAGTCGTGGCTGCGATTTGCGTTTCTCTTCGACGAGGATCAGATTGTCTTACAGGGCCATACGATCTTGGAAAGAGTTGTCCCTAACCTTCTCAACGCAAAGTTCTTATCTAAGTGTAATTTTCGCGATCACTTCCGCGATTATGCAAACCAGCTGCGGCTCTGTTTCCACCTTGGGCTGCTGGATAGCCAGGAGTATATGGGCCTTGTCAAACTATCGAGGCTACGAAATTCCGTAGCCCACGGCACGCATGGCCGTGTGTCCTTCGCGGACGAGATCTCGCTGCGCCAGGAGTTCGCGAAGGCCCCCTCACTCGCGGCCGTGTTGGCCGTAGAGCCGGCAGAATCGGAATTTCCAGGATCGTTGAAGTACCTGATTTTCATTGTTGGCATTGTTCTGGATGAAAAATGCCACGCGGCTAAGCGGCTGGAGCCGCTTGCGGTTGATGCCTCCACCGGAGAACAACTTAGTCAGCTCATACCGCAGCTGAAGCAGCTCAATCAATTCAGTCTATACGGAGCCGTAGCACGCGCTTTGATGTTGCGCTGGCGCGAGATTGAGGGGAGCATGCTTCAGTTGTTCGACGCGTTCACTCAGAAAACAGAAGACGCGCCGCGCTTAGTAGATCAATTGATCTCGGTGCTCAGGGACGCTCAATTAGCGAGAGCAACACCGGATAAGCCCGAGTCATAGTTCATCGTTGGTTTCGCTGCCGGCCTCCGTACGCTAAAGGGGATTGGCGTTGCAACTTGGAGTCACACTTAGTGCGAACAAGTGGAAGCACCATATCTAGCAACCCGATAGGAACCTAGCGTGTCAAAGGCAGGGTGACTGCCAACGCCCCTTACGCACCGTGGGATATACCACAGGAACGCTTGCAGGCCGCACTTGCGACTGTCGAGGCTCACTTCGGTCGGGACTGGCTCATCCAATCGCCCGCTAAGTCGCCGCTCCAGAGTCTATGGCAAAGCAACGAATTGCAAGCCCGCCTCGAGCTGCACTGGCTTGGGATGGCGCTCGAGACCATGGATGCAATCGATCGCGTATGGGTGACCGATCAGATTGTTAAAGCTCGCGGTAAGGATGCAAACAACCGGCGTGGCGCAATTTTTGAGATTCTCGGACTTGCAATGTTTGCCGGCCAAGCGCATCGGCTAGTGCCGGCGCCGCCAAACACTCGCGGATACGATGGGCACCTTGAATTCGCGGCAAACCAAAAAGCTCTCGTATCGATCAAGAACTTCGGGAGAACGCGATACGCGCGAGATGTCGACGAGTTCGGAATGCGCACATTGCAAAGAACTCGAGAAGTCGCGCGGCAGCATGGCGTGCCGTGGGTCGGCGTTTTGGCGGAGGCAACAAGATGGCCAACAAAAGAGGACTGGTTGCGTCTCGAGCGGGTTCTTTGCACAAACGTGGATAACGGGAGCTCACGAACGCTTCTGATGAATCAGATTGAACCTTGGAATATTCTCTGGCAACCGCAACCGGTTTGGATTTCCTCGGCAGTAGTATCGAGCCAAATGATCGCTATTGTTCCCTTCCATCCAAATGAGATTCAAATCTATCACGGGAAGCTCGAAGAGCAAATCGGTCAAGTGAGCGCACAGCTCGCCGGCCAGACGGCGAATGCAGCGATAGTTTGTGTTCGCGTAGACGATTCCGCGAGCATTCCACATCTAGAGGCCTGGGCGGTTGATTATCTCCATCGACACCCGGACGGGCCAGTTGACGAAGTGTTTTTCTATCAACCAGCCATGCTAATTGACGAAGAGCGAACCGCTCTTTCGCACTATATTGCGCGCTTCGGGCGGGCAGGACTCCAGCGCCCTGAGCTCCACCTAACGGTGCCGGCGGGGATTCCATTGCAAAAGCCAAGCTACTTGCGGCTGGCAAATGGGCCTGCTCTACTTGACAGCTATATGTTCCAATGCGGTGACTTGTATCGATCTGCGAACATTGACGCGGGTCTTCCTTTAGAAGCTTCCTTCGGCGTAACGGCCATAAACGTTCGCGTTCATGCTCTTCTTGAGCGCGGCGGCGAATACGCTACACTGAGCAGCAAACAATCGGGTGATGGCAAACTGCGGCTCTTAGAATAGCCGGTACGCTTTGGGGTTGGTCGCGGCATGCTTTTCTCAGGCTTTTATTCGACAGCGAGTAGTGCGTTGATGTCTCCCTGAACCCCGCCTCGCACTCGGCCTTTTCGGGAAAGAGCTCGACCTACTCGCGCACGCTAAAGATGCGACATCTCTGCTGAGCTGGCCACGATCTGATTTTCGGTACGGGGGGTTCCCCGTTCTGACAAGGCACGCCGAAGCAATGTAGCTTAGTTAGAGGGCGATTTTGAGGCGCTTGGAGACGGGGGCACGGAACGCGAACCGGTCCAGGGAAGGCGCCAGGTTAGAGTCCATTGTCGCGGCGGAAGTGGAACCGTGGAAAACGCAAATGTACCTCCACCCACAACCGGCATCGGGTTCACGCCTTCGTAAGTAGTGAAAAAACCGCTATGCGTTCCAAAAACGTTCGATTCCACCAGGGTCAGCGTACCTAACTTGGCGTGGAAAACTAAGCCAGCATTAAAGGTCGTATAGGCTGGGAGATTTTGCTGATTGTTTATTGATGTATATTGCGCGTTTGCCAACCATTCTAGGCGTCCATTGCCAAGCGCGCCATCCACAATCAGACCTCCGGTGTGCAGCGGCTTACGGGGAAGTTGCAACCCAACGCCATAGACGCTTCCCGGATATCCCAGGCGAGCGTCGATGCTGGAAAAATAGGTGCTTCCAACACTATACGTCGGCAGGAGCAAGACGTTACGCCCGATCTGAAACTGAGCCGATAGATCCATTCCTTGATTGATTTGACCAAGGCCGCTCACGGCTTGGGTCACGTAAACGCGACTGGCATTAAATGGGAGCGAGCCACAGACCGTAGGTTCACTCCATGCTTGTTGTAACGACTGTAGGTAAGACGCCAGTCCGTTTGGAAAAACTGAAGGCGGCTCAGCTACTATGGGCACGGCAACACGGTATTGCTGGCCAAAGCTGTCCTGCTTGTACAACTTTAAACTAACGTATCCTCCGCGAAGAGTATGCCGCCAAGACAGATTGTAGCTAACCGACGATTGCCGGCTTTGGTCATCTGGGGGGCCATAGACATACGTTGATCCGTTGTAGCAATCGTAATCCGCGCTAAGCGGGTCGCTTATCGGCGTCTTGGAACCATAGTTCGGCTGGGCGCTCCCCAAATCGATCTCTGCCTCATAGACATCATCGCGCGCAGGCTGAAAATCCGCCGTTTCCGAAATCACTATCGAACTGCCAGATCCTGTACCTGAAGCCAAGCTTAGGCCGTGCGTCAGCGCGAGGCTTCCGCTTGCCTTAATTTTGTCGCTAAGATACACATTGTTGTACCTTGTCACAAGCGTTGGAATCGTAATTGGTGTTCCGTTGAACGTTTGCGTGCCGTCGGATCGAAAACTGGACGCATAGAATCCGAATGCATCTGTATGGCGCTTGGCACTAATGCTGCCACTGACTCCAAAGCTAGGGCCGAAGTAAGTGGTGCTGCTAAAATATGGCGACACTTCGCCGGCTACCGCGCGCAACGGCTCGGAATATTCATAAGAGCCGAATGTTGTGCCGGCGAATGCATCAAACTGTACATTTCCGGCTAAAGCATGGAAGAGCACGTTCGCATAGCCATTACGTGAGGCTCCAGATGTGCCAGGGCCGAAACCGCATGGAAGTAGGGTGGTGAAAGCTGAACATATAGGGGCGTAAGTAGCATTGGTTAGGATGCCGCTTATTCCGATCGACGTACGATCAGAGAGCGTGTAGTCTACTTTTAGCAGATCCCCAATCGCCGAGTTTCCCCCTTGGTGTAAGTAGGTCTGGCCGCTCTCATCCGCATACGAAAGGCCGCTCAAAAAAGAATCACGACCGCTGTATGCATGCTGAAACGCCATGGCTAATTTCTTATGCGAGCCAGTAGCGGAGAACGAGTATAGATCGGCACCATAATTGCCGATCGTATTCAGAAGGCTATACGTCCATGTCTTCGTTGGGCGAAGCGTATTGTAGTTAATGGTGCCGCCAAGATAGCCAGCCGCAGGAGAAAAGTTCACGCTTGCTCCAGTGAAGAGAGATTGAGCCGTTCCGAGCAACTGATCCGATGGTCCGTTAATACGGACGCCATCAATCGAATAGCCCGTTTGATTCGGATCATGGTTGTGGAGCGACACATTGAATGCCGAATCTGGTCCAAACGTTTGATTGTAAGGGTTTACTCCAGCGAGTTTCGCTAGTGCGTCACTGAGAGATTGCGAAACCTTCTGTTGTGCGCTCTGGCTGTTGATCTCTTCGACGTTAACCGAGACACTTGGATGGACGGTCACACTGGCGATTGTCTTGAGCACGCTTGCGAGAGCGACGAGCACATTTAGGCTTTGCCCTTCGCTTACTTCAATCTCAACGATTTTACTCGGTTGATAGCTATCGCGTCGAACTTCCACGCGATAAATGCCTGGCGCCACATCCGTAAATGTCAACCGCCCTAGCGCGTTTGTGATCGAACTTTGCGACCCTTCGCTTCCGAAGAGGAAAACGTTCGCGTTATCCAAGTTTTTCCCGGTCCCAGCGTCGTTAACGACGACGGTGATTTGACCCGGCGTTAACTGTTGGGCAATCGCCGACCCTCCCAAGTTAAAGAACAAAAACAACACCAGAAACGACCGAAGAAAAGCGCCGGTCTTCGCTCCGTGTCTAGATATTTGAGCTTTAGCGAAGCGATCGATAAGGTCTAAGAAGGCGGAAGCCACAACCTTATGATGCGGTCGAGTTCGGAAGCTCATGTGGCCCGTAACCTAACGCGCCATGAGCAGAGCGGTGGCGCCAAGCACAAAGCATACAGCATATAGTAGCAGGACGGCTTGACGAACACTTAAGCCATAACGGTATACAAGTTGATGGTGAACATGCTGCCGATCCGCGCTAAAGACATGCTCGCCGGCCCAAAGTCGGCGAATTACCGCGGCGGCTGTGTCACCGAAGGGGACGGCCAGGAGGGCCAGTGGTATCAGAAGACTGATCGATAAGGCTCCCTTACTTACACCCAAGATCGAGATGCTCGCCAAAATAAAGCCGATAAACAGTGACCCTGAATCGCCTAAGAAGATTTTCGCCGGATTAAAGTTGTAACGGATAAACCCACAGAGCGCCCCTGCTAGCGCGATTGCTATAACTGCTAGCGCCAGGTTGCCCTTCGTAACTGCGACAGCAAACAACATAAACGAAGCAATGGCCGCGTATCCAGTAACTAGCCCGTCGAGTCCGTCCAAGAAATTCACAGCGTTCATAACCGCGATGAACCACGCCACTGAAAGCACGATGGACAACCAAAAAGGTAATTCAAGCCAGGTATGGGTCCAGGGAATATGAAACCCGGCTATGCGTAAATTATTGGTACTCGCGATTAAGGCTATTGCAACTTGCGCGACGAGCTTGGTTATCGGTTTAAGATCCAGCAAATCATCGACTAGACCCACCGCACAAATGAGAAACCCTCCGGTTACGAGACCCAGGCCCATGGCCAGCTGACTATTCGTGACTTGTAGCGCGTTTGTCAGCATCTCGGGGCTGAGGTGATGCAAGTTAGCCGAAGTTTGCGCCAAAGCAATACGAAACACGACGAAAAGAGCCGCATAAAATGCAAAGGCCACGCCAACACCGCCCGCTCTCGGCGTTGGCAAAACGTGCGAACGTCTCGTCGATGGATAATCCATCGCGTTTGCTCTTATGGCTATTCGTCTTACGATAGGCGTGTCAGCTAGCGCAACACAAAATGAAATGAGAAATCCCGAAATAAACAATAGCCAATTCCGCTCTAAACTGACTACAGCTATCGTAAGGTCGGTAGGTCTCACGAATATGCGTATTCCGCGACAGATCCGAGATCGAGAGTCGTATAATCAGAACCATCGCTTAGGAGGTTTGATGGTCGATGAGAGATGACTACAATTGTCGCCTTTGGAAAGCGCTGCAAAATGTAGCCTACAATCCGAGACTCCATCTTTGGATCGACTGAACTCGTTGCTTCGTCTAGTATCAAGACACGCGGACCCCCAAGAAGCGCGCGAGCAAGCGCTATTCGCTGCCGCTGGCCGCCGGAGAGGGCTGAGCCCTGGCTCGATATGATCGAATCAAGCCCAGAAGGCCATGACTGGACCACGCTATCCAGCTCGCAAGTCGCCAAGATGTCCCAAATCTGTCGGTCCGGGCACACGCCCAAGCCATAGGTTAAGTTCTCCCGGAGAGTTCCAGTGAACAGAACGTGGTCTTGCGAGACATATCCAATGTTCCGCCGGTAATCATTGATATCCAACGTGTTGAGTGGTAAGCCGCCCACGCGAATTTCGCCGCTGGTGGGCCTATACAACCCTACGATCAGACGCGACAACGTCGTCTTACCGCAACCGCTGGGGCCCATTATCAGGAGCCGTTCACCCTCGGCAATGGTAACTGAAATGCCACTTAGTATAGTTCGCTCTCCGAAACCAAACGAAACGTTATCGATTTCGACGTCATAAGAACGCGGCTTCATCTCACCATGCCGCTCCAACGTAATATCGAGAAATTCGATTATTCTACTAAAGATGCCACCCAGGGCGAGTACTTGTGTTTGTATTCCCGCGATCGCAGCAATAGGTCCGTACACCCGGCCGAGTAAGCCAAGAAATGTCACCAGCGATCCGACGGTCGCCTCGCCGCGCGCTACTAAGAATCCGCCGAACAATAGCACCGCGGCGGGAGCGATACTGGATAACGCAGTTTGGCTAAGATTGAGGCGGCAACTAATACTATTTAAGGCGAGCCTCGCCTCGATGACTTTGTTTAACTGGCCATGAAGCCGTTCATGCGCCAGATCGTAACACGCCGTAATTTTGGCTCGGACGATTCCTCCAACGCTAAGATCTTCGGTAATGATCGTGTCGAGTCCATCGCGGCGTCGACTAAGTTCTTCGCGTAGTTTCGAGAACCGCGGCGCGCTTGAAAAACTTAGGAAAAACCACGCAGGAACAAAAATCAGGCTGATGAGAGACAGGCGCCAGTTGACAAAGGGCATGATAACCAACATCAGGAGCACATTTACAGCGGACTCGAACGTCGGAAGAACGTTCAATATAGCTCCTATTACGGCCTCAACATCTCCGTCGATACGATTTGTAATCTCCCCCAATGGACGAAGAACGATCTGCTCAATTTTGGAGTGTCGCAGATTTTCCGCCACAGTCGTGCGAATGTCCCTCGCGAGTTGTTCAGAGAATAAAATGCTATTCTTGCCGTGCAGATAGCTAAGAGCACCTTGAGTGAGACTTATGACAAGCTGTACAGACACCAAAAATAGTAATTCGCCGAGGCGCCGGCTAGTAAGCACATCGACAACGCGTCCTATAATGATGGGGGACACAGCGCCTAGACCCGAGATCAGCGTCAATGTGGCAAGCAATATGAAGAAATGTTTTCGATACGGTCGAGCGAACGGAATTATTCGAGCAAGACGCCATCTGGCCGTCCGAAGCTGTGAGACAAACCCCGCGGTTGCCATTTTCCTACGTCCTACTCTGTGCAAACAGACTTGAGTACGTCGTGTTCAGAAGCGTTCTGGCGTAGTCTTCATGCATGCCTATACCACACCGGTTGAAATGCATGTGCAGAATAGACGATGAAATCTCTAGATAGTCGCCAAACAACGCCGACTCAGATTTTAACGCACGAAGAGCCTTCGCGTGACTATCGTATACGTCGCCTCCCTCCAGTCCGACGAACTCCTTGCGGAGCCGCCTAATTGCTTCCCAGTCACTTGGCGGCAGCTTCCGCTTGCGTACGCCGTACCGTTCAAGCCAGCCGTTAGTCCCTTCTTCGCCTAACAGGGAGCGCAGTAGAGGATGAGCCAGTACGATAGTCGCGTGGAGCTTCTTTTGGGAGTCCGGCTCGCTGATTCTAGCGAGCGCGTTTATGATTTCCTCACTGTTCCGATGAAAGATACCCTCCACGACATCCATCGCTAACGTTCCGCCATAACGCTCGCATTCACGTTGGTAAGTGGCGTATTCGTACTCTTCGATAATCTCGTTCCTGACGGCATCCTCGACGAAATCGGTGAGCAAGTCGAGGGTTGCCGACCTACACTTGCGATCAACCTGAATACGCAGGCGGATGTGCGAGCGCGGTTCAGAATACCGTAAGAAAAACCACTTGATTGCTCCGCCGGCGACGGCCTCTTGTATCATCGGGCGAAGAAATGACAGAGCTCGCTCAAATTCCGGCTCGGCCACAAAAAGTCGCAGATAGATCCAATCACTCGCGGGCGTACGTACGCGCTCGCCGTTAGAGATTACGATCGTCGACGGAACGGCTCTTGATGTAACTGCTCGGTTTGTTTTTTCTATTGTAGCGACTAGTTCGAGCCGGTGTGCGCCGGCGGAGCTTCCGAACCAAGCAGTCTCAGTCGCTGGCGGTGCTTCTTGAATGAACAGCATCGACGACCGATGATCGCGACTACCTTGCAGCAGTAAGTCTGCTGCGACTTCGTGAGACAACCGAATGAACAGCTTATTGTCTCCGCTCACAAGAAAAACATCGTCAGGTACTCCCCACAATGCACGCCACTCATCGAGCCAAGTCCGCTTGTCGGAGCTTTCTTCCAGCGCTTGCCTATCAAGAAGCCAACGTCTCCGCGAAAGAACAATTCGGCCATAGCGAAGGCGCGGTAAGCACGGCAAACTGTTCGCTGGCCCCCAGTCTAGTGGACTTGGAGACAGGTACCCGTCGTTCGCTATAGCGGAGAGAAACCGGATAAGCGATGGCGCGCTTTGTGTCGTGTTGAGAACATGCCGTTCGCGCAGGCATAGCACTCGGCTAAGAGATTTAGACCATAGGAAAAACCTACCATCCCGGACGCCAACTAACACGTCCTGCGGGCTGAGCGCGACCGTAGCATCGCTTCGCACGCCCAGACAGAGCTCAGCATCAACAACTCGGGGACGAGTGGAAACGTTAATTCCCCTCGCCCAGGCCGATTGGTAAACGAGTTCAGTCGGTACGTCTAAGTCGGCTTCCCGAATTGCGGCCTCACGAATGTTCGCGCGAAATTCGTCGCTGAGTAAGTACGCGAACCGTCCGACTGTACGGTATGCACCGTTGGTTCCGATGAGCGCCGAAGCGGATATACGATAATTGCCGGATTCAATAGATTCCTTATCGCCGGCAAACAGCTCAAACGCGATTTGAAAAGCGTTTGGGACACGACCGTTCGCAGGAGCTGGTAATAGTATCTTATCCAACAAGTCTTCGCTTAGCATTATCTCGTCGCTGCGAGCCGCAATGGCGGACGACGCTAGCAGCGCAAGTTTGTTGTAACGCTCGTCCTGCGCCGAAGGCGCCGACTGAACAAGTGTGCCGCCAATCCCGAAGTCAGGACTCGCCAACTCGAGTAAGGGCACAAGGCGCTCGTAGCCTTCGTAGCGGCGCCGAAACCTCTCAACTAGATCGGACAGTGCGGTGGACGGGGGGGACGTTCGTAAATGAAGTTGGGCCAACATGCAAATGTCACTCTCGAGTGACGCCGGGAGTGTCCCGTCGAATGTCGCTTGCATGTCGACCTGTAACGCTACGTCCATGTTTGGCGGCTTCCCAAGCTGCGCGCAAAGATCTTCTAAGCGCTTTAATGTTGGTTGCTCTTTGGCAAAGCTCGGTATCGCATCAAAGCGATGCGCCTCACTTAGAAGATAATCGAATTGTTCTAAGTGCTGCTCACTTATCGCCGCTAACGAATTGCGGACCTGCTCAACTGGTCGCCCAATTGGCGATGGACGAAAATCTGGTAACAACAACCCGGCGTCATACAGCTGCTTGATGAATTGCAATGCTCGTTCATGATCCGCGTCAAAATGTTTTGCGCATCGATCGGTAAGCTCGCTTACACTAAGGGGGCTCGAGCATTGGTCAAGTATGAAGCGGACCCCATCGGTTTCGCGAAGCGAAATTCTCGCATATTCAGGTATGCGGTGTGGATCACGACTGACCGTCTTCGGATTGAATACATGCACACGTTCGCCGCGCCGGATGAACATATCGCTCGAATAGAGCCGCATCCGCTTAAAGGCATCTTCGTCAGAGGAGAGGCTTTCGATGACCGCTAAGGCCCAACCCATGTCGGGGCGGGTGACCGTTCGCCAACCGTTTGGGCTAATCTGCAGCGTTGCGCGATCGCCAAATGGCACTTCGCCGACACCCGAGAACATTCCAAACGGCGTCGTACGTGTTGCGCTACGCAACAGATACATGAGCAGTTTAAGAGCGCCTTTGCGATTCTTGAATGAGTGCCCATCTAGCCACGATAGGACCGCGTTCGCCAATGAAGGCGATGCAATTCGTATTGCAGTCAGCAGTTCGGGGCGGCGCCGGAGCAGATCGCCGCAAGCCGCGATATAGGATCCGTTAGAAAATAGCTGTTCGGCTTCCCGAATTGGGAGATAGGATGTTCTGCCAAAAAGCGACAAGCGGTTCGCTAGAACGAATTCTGTCTCGACTTCAGGCCTGGCAGTAGTCTCCGAAGAGGTTGTAAGCATGTATTTACCTTGTTGCGCCTTTTCAAGTCCGAAACGAGTTAAATATCGCGCCGAAGTCATGTAGATCTTCAGCGCGATCAAGTCAACATATGGGTTTCCTTTTCAGAGCTTCGCTAGTTGGTGGTCGTGTGTCCGCCCATTGACGGTTGCACGCAACCGCCCGTGTCTAGGCTGCAATTAGAACACCCGCTGCAGTTCGAGCACCCCGTGCAACCGGTACATGCCGAACAGTTGGTGCATCCCGTGCAATCGTTAACGATACCACCGAAACCAGTGCCCATTTTTAGATCGATTGCATCGAATGGCAGATTCATGATTTCACCTCCTTTCGAGGAAAATCATCAGGACCAGGTTTCGTAACTAGTTTGTTCCCGAAGTATGCGCCTGGCAACTTGCGCCACCGCAAGTCAATGTACAAACGGAACAGTTCGTGCAGTTGCCACACGACGTGTAGGGGCATGTTCCGCCTGTGCAACCGGTACAGTCCGTGCAAGAAGCGCCCGAACCGCCTCCCGTTTGCATCGTTAAGTCAATTGCATCGAAAGCTTGCTTCACGCTATCACCTCCTTTCTATTGGATAAATGACTGGCATTTCTGGATGGCTGAGCTGCATAGACTGAATTGCCAACAGACCGCCGCCTAGGTCACCCTTATAGAGGCCCCTGTCGCTACTCGATTTCTGAGAAAAGTTTAACAATCTCAAAGCGGTGAGCTCAGAAAACTCAATTCCACGTTGTTTCCAAGCGGGCTCGTGCGTCGCATTGTACATCGAGAACATGGCATATGCTTGTCCGGCAGTGCCGCAGCAAATCGATGTCGCATGGCCGTGAGTCTGCTGCCCAGCAAAGAATGCGGCACGAGAAGCAATGTCAAGATACTCGGGATCGCCTAGAACCTGGTAAGCCAAGACGTAAAGGTGAACGACGCCGGTTACACCATTGCACCAGCTGCTCGGCCCCCAGGATGTATCATCCGCCTCCGGAGAGAGCCGAAACGCTAGAGAAATCTCATCTCCCGTCCGGGCAAGCCAAAGAGAGCGCAGTACTGAAAAAACTAGATCCGATGGCTTGCCGTCCTTAGCGATGCGCAAGAGCACAAAAGCAATTCCAGCCGTACCGTGAGCAAACGTCTTTGTGAGAGAATGCGTTTCGTGTTCGAGCGCGTAAGCAAGCCGCGAGTCCAACTCCATTGACTGCCGACTTATCAAGGCGTCAAGTATGGCACTCGATTGTCCGCTCGATAGAAGCGCTTCCCGAAGATTGAGCGATGCTAGAAGCGTCCCCGCCAATCCGAGAGAGATATCTAACACCTGCGTCGGCGATGAAGCCGAATTTACGAAGTTTTTGAGACTGCTCTCGCATCTCTTCCAATCGCCGGCTTCCAAGTAGCACAAGGCGCACACCCACCAAAGCCCGGTTTCCGAGTGAAAGAGCGATGTCGGGTATCTTTCGATTTCTACTTCATCAGGAAGTTGAAGTTCATAAAGATGACGACTGAGGAGCTCACACAGTTGGAGCGCATTTACAAGATACGCGCTGGCACCGGACAATCGATAAAAATGCAATAGCGCGTAGGCAATGCCGGGAGCTCCAGCGTTAAGTGTCCGCCAAGTGTCGCTTAGAGTTGACATATCCTCATGCCATCTACTCTCGCGCTTGGAAATTTGCTCGAACAAAAGCCTGCGCGCTTCGTCGGGGACGTTCGCGTGGGGCGTCTCGTACAGGCAAGACGTCGGCGAACAAAGCGACGACAGATGAGTTGCGTTATTCCCGGCCCCGGCGACCAATCTAGACGCTGCCTCTCAGCAATCCAGCGGAGATTTAAGATCCGCTGGAGGCTGGGCCGGACCAAACGCGGTCGCGCCGTAGCACCATCGTGGTTCTGATGAGCCGTGAAGCCGAGGGATGTCGGTGATCGACGCCGCTGGTCTCAAAGGTTGCGCTCGAAACACCCGCATCTTGCAATCGCCGCTCCATCGCCAGACGGTTAATTATTCCGGAGCCCTAGTCTAACATGGCTAAATCGACACTGTCCAGGGTTATTAGCCCTTTCTAGCTATACTGTAAAGGTTGCCGGGACTTTTCATCGGCGATAGGCCCCTGCTGTAGTGGCGTCCTACGGGTGCGTTCTAGCTGTTTTAGGCTAGAACCACCCCGCCATGGGGATGAAAGGACGCCCAACATGCATAAACGTCTCCTCCTCACCGTACTCAGCGCGCTACTCCTGGGCTCCGGCCTAGTTGCTTGCACCAGTCGAAATTCAACGAGCGCCTTCGTTCCAGCCACGTTAGCGCCGCGCCCGATGCCGGTAACGGCTCAGGACGTGACCCCTCCACCTACCGATGACGGAGGCGGGACTCTACCCGGCCGATAGTGGCTAGACCGGTGGCGGGTCCCGAGGGACCCGCCACCAAATCTACCTGATCAATGGCACCCACTTCGGCTAGCCGCGGGCGGGCTGACGCGGGGCAATTCGAGATGCGCCACGCGTTTGCGGAGGCTAGATATACTGATGCCGCCGCGCTGTACGACAGTGCGAGCGGTCAGGTCCCTTTCGAGGCCACCCTCCTTCGCGCGCGGATCAGCTTCAAAACCCAAGAGTATCCGCACGCGATCGCATTGCTGAGCTCGCCGCCAACCGACCTGAATAACGCGCTTGAGGCTGAGCGGCTGATGCTCCTGGCGGTAGCCCAATCGCGAACAAATCGGTTTGACGAGGCGGATGAGTTTTTTGCCCACGCCGAACTTGCGGGCGCGAGAAATTTATTTCCGGCTGAATTACCGTACATGCGCGGAAGGCGTTTCTTGGAGGAGCGGCAGCCGCAACGTGCACGAGAGGAACTCGGGAGGATTCGCCCTTTCAAGAGCTCTGATGCGCGTGTTTTCGGGGACCTTCTGGAAACTGGAATCTTAAGTCAAGAAGAACGGTACTACGATGAGGCCAAACTTCTCGTCGATCTCCTGCAATTCATCGATGCGTCTGGCCAACACTATTTTGAAGAGAGCATTCACGCCCTGCGAACTGTTTCTATGCTGGCGCGCGAGTTAGATGATCCATCCATTCGCAAGTTTGTGAAATCTCGCGTCGGGAGGCAGACATGGACCGAGGATTTTCGGGCGCACCAGTTCCAAACTTTGAAGGCGGTCGGATGGTGCCATGCGTTGGAAGGCGATTATTTTAACGGACTGCGCTACTTAAAGATGGCCGGCAAAATAGCGCCCTCGGTGCCTTGGCGCGCGATGACACTTCTCGATAGAGCATACCTGGCTCGTTGCTTCGGTGAAAGCCGCTGGTCGGCCGACGAACTCTCTGAGGCCGACGATCTCCTCATGTCCGTCAGATGGCGCGAAACCCTGGACGAAGAGCGAGTAGCGCTTACGCTTGCAGCCGAGCTCTTTGCGCCGGTCGATTCCGGTAAGGCTGCATTCTATCTTGCACAATTCTCTGAATTGCGCGACGCGATGAGTCCTCTCGTTCTGTTCCGATACGATCGGCGCCTCAGCGCGCTGGCGGATTATGCGGCTGCGGTAATCGATATCAACCTAGATAATCGCGAAGCTGCGAGGAAGACACTACAGCGAGTGTGGCAAACGTATGATGAAATAGGTTACGATTGGCGAGCCGGCCGAGCGGCTCTATGGCTTTACGATCTAACAAAAGACGAAGATTGGTACTCTCGAGCGCAGGACAAGCTTAAGAATTATCGCGGAACCTGGCTCTGGGAAGAAGTTGAAGCTCGAGAAACAAACCTGCCGCGTCTGACGGCCGCCCAGACGCGGATTGTCCGCATGCTATACGAAGGTAAAACGACACGACAGATCTGCGAAGAAACAGGCCGCGCGGAATCAACGGTTCAAAATCACATTAAAGCCGCCCTCAAAGCCTTCGGAGTTCCCGGGCGGTCGGGATTAATCGCCGAGATCATCAAACGAGGTGGGCGCCTGAAGTAGTTTGTCGCGTGCATCATTCGGCGTTGTCCCTCGGGCTCATCAAGCCAACGCCGGGCAGCTGTGCCGATGCCGTTGGCTAGGCGTTCCCGGTCTTGCATCAATTCTGGATAAACAATGATTGAGATCGTTTCTCACATTATAGTGGATCAGATACCCCGAGACGAGTGGGCAGTCACAGCTGCGCTGGCTGCCATAGCGGCCGCGATTCTTGGGATCATTGGCATTGTGTTAGCGATGCGTGCTATCAGTCAGGCGAAAAACCAAACCAAGCTCGCCGAGAAAGCGCTGGATGCTGCCGAGCGAGAACTGACGCTCGCGGAGGAGCAACTCAAGTCGACGGAGGCAGCGTCTCGGCAAACTCAAGAATCGCTGGAGTTGGGGCGCAAACAACTAGAATACCTACAGCGCGCCGACGTTGACCGCGCTCGTGCCCTTGCACCTCGCGTAACCGCTGAGATGAAACTCGGCGCACAGGCAGATAGATATGTGATGCACCTTTTTAACTCCGGTGCCGTCGCCTCTTACCTGCTCGTAACCGGTCGTGATGCTGATGGGGATTTCCACAACGAATTCTTACAAAAGTTGGATCCTGGCGAGACGAAACCGGTGACTCAGTTCTTCTCTAAAGCTAAGACTGGGAGCTATTGCCAGTACATTCGCATTCGGACCCGAGATCTACTGGGAAACAAATATATCACGGAGTATCGATCGCTTGGCGCCGCATTAGCTTATCCCGTTTTCCGAGCGCCTTGGATTGGAGAAGGTATTGTTGAGCGCCCGAAGCGCTGCTCCGAGGAAGTGGCGTGGCCCGTCGAGCACTTCGAGCGAATGCCTGGTCAACCTGACGAAGCTGTGGAGCCAGGCTTTAACATCGAGGCGCCAGCTTAACACGTATGTCAATACGTATTGCGACTGCGGACGCAAACGTGCTGCTGGCAAGTATTTACAAGGCGATTGACGACCGCAAGATCGATACCTGGCAATACGACAAAGACGGGGACTTCACACATACGACCGAGCAGTGGCGCAATAGAGCTTGGCTTCGGCCCAAAAAGGAGATGGGTGTTCTCGTGTTAACTATCATGCCCCCTAAAGAGGTCGCTCTTTCGACGGAGATTTACGCGATTTATCATGGAAGATTCATGGAAGCCGTCCTTGCTCATTTCGACAAGCAGTTCAGGTCGGCCGTGGCGAGCGCTCTTCCTCAAGACGGCGATCGTGTCTAGGGTGGCGCGCAAAGGGCTTTCTCTTTCGCCAGGTTTTCCTGCTTTCCTGAACTATGATCTGATTAGCCAGAGCTAGTCAAAACGCGGGGAAACTTCTATCAATACTCTGAGACAAATCGAGCGCGAGCAGAAACTACAGTACCAGCGCAATCGTGAAGCTGAAGCAGCCCGAAAGACGGACGTAATCGAACGAGCCGTTCTCTTATTGGAAACGGTGCTCGCGCGAGCCCTTAATCACCCCGCGGCGCCCATCGACTTTAAGTTACTCTACAAGCCCAAGCCTTACCCGGTCCTGGATCAGCAAGGTCTCGACGTCGTCGAGCCGGAGCCGGCGAGAGAAGCTTTCAAGCGAGGGCCGCCACAATGGCTCGAACGTACAATACCCGTGTTCCGCAAAAATTATGAATCGGCGGTAGCCGCTTCCGAGGAAAAATACAACCTAGCGTACACGCAATGGCACGCCCGTGACGGAGCACGGTCGCGAAAGCTCGCTGACCTGCAGCAACAAAATTTGCAGGCATGTGAGCAAGTTGACAAAGAGAACGCGGCGGCGGCCAAAGTTATCCAGGACCTTGAGGCGGGATGCGCGCGTAAGGATGCCATAGCGATCGGCGCATATTTCCAACTGGTTTTCGATGCAGATCGACCGCTTGCCGGTGAACTGGTGGCCAGCAGAATCGCCTATGTCGTTGAGTCACGGCAGCTCGTCGTCGAGCTAGAGTGCCCTAACGCCGACATTGTGCCGCACGAAGCCGCCTTCCATTACAAGAAGACCGGCGACGAGATAGTCGCCGTGAAGCGTTCGCTGGCATCTTCTAAGGAGATTTACACGGGGCTGATTTCACAGCTAGCGTTACGAGGCTTGTTCAATGCTTTCCACGGCGATGGATTGAGCGCTCTGGACACTGTAGCTTTGAGTTGCTTTGTTAGCACGACCGACCCCGCCACCGGGCAACGCATCAGACCGTGCCTTTTAACCGTTGTTACCAGCAAAGACGAATTTGCAACGTTAAATTTATATAAGATCGATCCGGTCGCGTGTATTAAGGGGCTGCGCGCGCAAGTTTCTCGTAGTGCCCATGAGCTCATCCCGGTAAAGCCGGTCGTCGAATTCGATATGGTCGATCCTCGTTTCGTCGAGAAAGGCGATGTACTTCGGAAATTGGATCAACGAGCCAACCTCGCCGACCTAACGCCGAACGAATTTGAGACACTGATGACCAACCTGTTTGAAAAAATGGGCTTAGAGACGCGATTGACCAGGCCGTCGCGGGACGGAGGCGTCGATTGTGTTGCCTACGACATGCGGCCGGTTATTGGCGGCAAAGTCATAATCCAGGCAAAAAGGTACCGTCGTACGGTTGGGGTTTCAGCAGTTCGAGATCTCTTCGGAACGTTGCACAATGAAGGCGCCGCAAAGGGGATACTTGTGGCTACGAGCGGCTACGGGAAATCCGCATATGAATTTGCTTCTAATAAGCCGATTGAATTGATACCTGGCAGTCAACTGCTGTACCTATTAAAAGAGTACACTGGAGTGGATGCAAAGATTGAATTTCCTGAGGACTGGATCGACCCGTCGCTAGAGGAAACGGATTAGAAACGGATATTCTATGTTTTTGTCGTCGAGGTTCCTAAATCAGCGAAGTATGATTTACGGATTTACCACGCAGACTCTCACTCGGACCTGAAACCTTGAGGGCATTGGCTATTATGCCATATAGCATAACGATACTAAAGCCGTGCGTCATGGTATGTAGGCAGTGTCGCCGTCAAAGACCGTCTGATGAAAAGACCGGTCGACAAGGCAAAGAAATCCGTCGGCGAGGTAATCAAGTCATTGCGAAAGCGCGTGGGAATCACTCGGCACGCCTTAGCTAAGGCAGCGCAAATCGATCCGGCGGTTTTGGCCCGGCTCGAGAATGACCCGAGGCCCGGGGTCCAATTCGCAACGATTTGCCGGCTTGCAGAAGCGCTGGACGTCTCCGTTGATGACCTTGCGATCGATGCAGGGCTCAAGCGGACGATCAAGCGCAGCGCCAAAGGCGGCCCCCCGAGTATTCTGGTGGTGACTCGCGCACGCTCTGCGCGAGGTTTGTTGCAGCGTGCTCTGCGTGAACTTGACGACGCCGTCGGGCCAGACTAACGGACCAAGAGCCGTGCCATTTGCCGCCCAACTCGGAGCAGACGCTTAGCCGGCTGGCACGCCCGAACCCTGACGCTCAAACGTTTCGCTATAAAGGCGTAGGATATCTAATTCATGACAGCGCGGGCAATCGTTGGAATGCCTCGGTAAGCACCGTTCGCATCGAGGGAGCATAGTGAGAGTGACGTGTTCTTGTGCGTCAACGCGCACGCGAAGGTTCAATACAAAAACATCATCCCAGTCGATTAAGTGGCCGGCAAGACGTAGAGACTTTGTTACGCGCTCAAAATGAAAGCCTTTGAGTGCCGGTGCCACCGTCACAAGACCTCCGCCTTCATGACAGTGGCCGGCGGCGCATTCACCGGCTGAGGATTCTCGCGCGAGATCGCGCATCTTATATTTGAAGTCGCGAACATTTCTGGTCAGTACGATAGCAGAATGCGAGCGGGCGTGTTTTGCGACCATTTCATCGCTCGCGCCGCGCGTAAGTCCAACTTCTCTGTAAGATAACACCCGAAAATGCCGGATAGAGGTTCCCAAGCCAATTGAGTCCTCGTCGGGCAGAAATGACAGGCCGCGATAACGGCTCACAACCTTGCGTAACCTTCGCGCATTCGATCCTCGAGAGTCTTATTTTCCCGCGTCACGAACGTTCGTTACGTTTATTGTCACCGGGTTGTGAGCCGGACGACCGTTGGTGGCGTCACCCAGATCGACCGTGACTGTGGCAATTTGACCGATGTAGCGCACACCGAACTGTGCGAAGATTACGTCCGAACCAGGAAAAATGCCGACCGCCTCAGGCCAAACTCCGCTGGCGAAAACCGGACTTCGATCGGGCAGAGCTCCTTTGATCTGTACTTGCACGTTGTTTCCTTTCGCGTTGTTTGAAAAATGAGGTTTTAAGAAACCGATTGCCGCATGTCGACGACTGTATCAAGATCGACGACGCCAAATCCGATCTGATTCCAAATAGCGGCCGTTCGTCTGTTGCGGGCGACGACCTCAGACCAATCTGCGCCCACGGAATCAGCGACGTCATAGAGGACAATAAAGCCCCCTTCAGGACTCACCGCAGCGGGAAGCAGTGAGACGCGTCGCCGCTCCTTGTCGGCCAGTCCAGCCAGCTGCGATAAGCGTTGAGCGACGGTAGGCTGAGGTTCAAGATAGATTTCTTCGCAAGAATGAACGAGCGTCCTGGCGTTAACGATTTGGACCAATTCGGGTTGCTCTAGCCACACTATTGGTTGCAGCGGCATATACGAAAACAGCAGGCAGTGCCGCGGTGTCAGGGGTAAAGTTGCTTCGGCGCTGAGCGACATGAAATAAAACCCGCGCCAGTCATCATCGCGGCGCAGAGGATCTACCCAAACCGCTGGGCTGTCGGAAGTCACAAATCCTTGCGCATGGCTGATAAGGATGCTCACATTCATGTGGCGCATCATGGTGTAGCGAGTTTTCAGCGCCGGCGCGATGCTCATAAGTGCTAGATTATCCGGCGCAAATGACACGTCCGAGCTGGTTATCGTACGCTGGGAGAATTCAGCAACAACCTCCTCGAGCTCCGCATCGGATGCGTCGGGTTTGTAGGCCTTGAATGTATCCCGTGCGCGAGCTTGCAGCGTCGAAAACAAACCACTGAAGCTTTTCCGGGTACGAGGCGAGCGCGTCTCCTGTAAAGCAAACACCAGCGCTGCCGCATCTTTGCCTTGCGGGCTCAAGTTCCGGCCGGCCCGGACCTCTTTGAGGAGCTTCCGGTAGCCATTTTCAAACTTGGAAAATGTTTCCTCGATGTAGCGATCGGGAGTGCCGTCGCGTCTGTATTGTGTGTAGAACTCTGGTTTCGCCCCAGCAGCTTTATAGGAAATGAGGCGAGGCTTAAGGAGCATTTCCAGGGGGTTTTTGCGCCCGTCATCATGCCGCAAAACCATCACCTTGCCGTCCCGCGCAAACTTCTTTAACGATACTCGCGGGATGAGGTGATGAGCTTCGGGCCGGATCTCATCGATGAACATGGGCTAGGCTGGTCCTATGCGTGGTGCGATTCGCTAAGCGACGGACGCAGTAGGCTCAAGAGAAGCGGAGGGTAGACGATATAAATACGCCTTGCCCTCCTTTTCACGCCTTAGCAAATTCAGCGCCAGAAGCTCATTTAAGCGTAATTGAGTAGCTTCAATGCTGACATTCAAAGCCGAAGCAACCTCGGCGACAAAGGCGTCACCAAAACGTCGGATCACCTCGAGGCAATGGAGCTGCGCCTCCGAGACGTGCCCGATTGCGATCAAGCTGCCAGCCTGGAGCTCGACGAAGTCGAGGACGAGGTATATTGCGAGGCGCCTTTTGCCCAGAAGCGTTTCGAGGTGTTCGCGCATATCATCCGATTGGCTGACGACCACAAGCGCCCGCTCGCCCTCGCGGCAGAGGGTGCAAACGACGGAATCTAGCCAAGATAGGGTGGCTATGTTGTCGCCAAAATCCAATATCAGGAGCCCATCGTCTTCCGAATCTCGTAGCCTCTGCTGCAAAGAAACCAAGGCGGCTTCGCCCAGCGACCTGTTTGCCAAAGTCCCTCGCGTAAAGTCAATTTTCATAGGAATCCCCCTTCGGCTTCAACTAAAGCCAGGCGCCTTTAGTTGCATTTTAGCTGGGATTCGAGCGGAAGTCAACCGTCGCACAGCCTCAGTAGCAGAAGGTGGCCGCAACCAGCGTGCCCGCCAAGTTGCAGCCCTCTGAAGCCGTTAAGAGAAGCCCCTCCGCGTCTCGTAGCCCGCTCGCATTCGAAATCACGCCCGAGCCCGACCGAACGTATAACCGATCGGCTGCGTCTCGAACGTAGGGGAGGCCGAGGCCGCCGTACATCGGATTACCGCCTGCGTCAACGCGGCCGGTGACCTCCTCGCTGATCACAGCCTGAAAAATTGCTTCCGCGTCGCTTGGAAATCCGTATTGATGCAGCGTCGTCGGTATGCCGAGGCCGGCGTCCACGACCGCAATTTCAAGCTCTGTCGCGTAGGCCTGCGCAATAACAAATGCGCTCCCGGGAGCTGCTCCGGAAAATTCTGCCGCATTAGAGCAAATTTCCATCCAGCTCAGCGCCGCGCTTTGAGAGTGGATGTTGTGGTGCGCCAAATATTGTCGAAACCGCGTTACGTCGATGAGGTCAGCGTTGTCATGGCCGCCAAGATCTGTCCGTATTGGAGTGAACTCGATCAAACCCGGCGCATTTCCAACATTGTAAGGTTCGATATTTTCTCCAACATCCAGCCCGAAATCGTGAAGCGCCAAGAGTATGCCGCATCTGCGCAAGTAGGATAGGGCGCCCGCGTTCTGAGGAAGCTGGACGGTGACGTCATAACCACTCTTAATCAGGCTAGAGGCAATCAGAAATATCTTTGCAACGCCGACGGGCCTAACGAAAGCCACCTGCCGCAGATCCAGGCATACGTCGAGCCGATCTTGTGCGAGGACGTATTCCGTGGCATTTTCCAAGCAGTTGTATCCGCTTAGATTGGTCGATGCGAGGAGAGGGATCGGCACGAAAACTGCTGCTACTTGATCAACGTGATATCAGAGAGGATAACATCCATTTTGAAGCGGCGACTCTAAATGGGCTTCGGGTTCAAGATTGTGACAGTCTCGGCGCCATCGCTCGTAACGCTCCTTTGAACATAATCGCCCATACGCGGATAGGCCTGCGTGCCGGCCGAAAAGAATTGCGCCTCCGCGCATGGGGAACCGGCTGGGCTAGCAAACGGGGCCGGTGCGCTCGGTGTTGACAATGGCGCTATGCCCTGGCATCCGTCAAATCTATACTTTGCGGATCCCGTTTTGGTTTCGGTGAACAAACTCGACCAAGTGATCGGTCCGAATTTATAACCGCCAGAGAAGCTATACTGCATTGGCGTACCGATTGAGGTCATACGGCCGAAAATGCAGCAATTCGCTTTCCACCCAGGAGATAATTCGAGTTGTCGATCGATGCAAAGAACTCCCGGAGAACAGTTCCCATCGAAAACCGCTACGATAAGCTCGATGCAGCCCGGTTTGCACGATTTTGGAGCTTTTCTGCGCGGCAGCGTCGTCGTGTCTGCGGCATTCTCATCCGACCCGACCCTGAGATAGACCAAGCTGTTAGGACGTACGGTCCAATTGGCGACATCTTGTTCAGGCACGCCTGGAACCGCAATGTAGAGCGTATACTTATCACTACCGGCGTTGTAATGCAGTCCGCCCTCGGAGTTTGATGTCTTCGGTCCAGGCCACCCTTCGATATACACAAATCCTACGGCTGGGGGCCTCGCCGCAGTTGGAAGCTCGATCGGGCCACTTTTGTAGATGTTGTCCGGAAGGGATATGATCGCTTCGGCTGCGGCACGTCCTGGCTTCGTAAATGTACGCACAAACGTTCCGGACGGGTCACAGTTAGGTGGTGCGTTGTCGTGCCATCCGGAGTACGGAGGGTTCGAGCACTCAAACGTTGGTCTCGGATTCGGCAACCCGCGCGGCCGGGTTACCGGCATATAGACCGAATCAATCTGCCGCACTGTCAGTAATCTGGTTTCAGGGACGATTCTCTGGAGTGCGGCGGCTGCTTTTGCGATGCTGGGGGGTGCGGTTCGCCTCAGGGGTAGAGGCTGCTGCGCGCTTTCGTCTTGGCCGCTGAGTGCTGCAATCAGAGCGCAAAATGCAAATCCCAGAATCATCAATCTACGCACGTTGACAACCTCGTCAGTCAATCTCGCAAGTGCCACAGCTCTCGCGGTTTTTGAGGGTCCAATGGGCCTGACGGGAGCTGCTTCGGAACTGCCGTTACCCAAGTCTATGCTGGGGTGGCCGCCCTACGGCGCCTTGCCGAAGGCCTTCCTGGCTATTCAGCCCTTTCCGGCTACGCCGTAGGCTTCCCCCGCTTTATTGTCTCGAGCGGCTAGAGGCCTCTCGGGGGAAAAATAGCCCAAAAAGGCTAAAATTCGGCCGAGGCGGAAACACCTGCCTGGCCCGTCGAGGCGAGCGAGCACAGCGTCGACCGCCCCGCCTCTCGGCCCGTCCGCGGCTTAACTAAGCATCCGCTAGGGAGTGAGCGCATGTACATTTCGGTCGCATTTTGGCTTTTCGCGGCTTTGACCGCCTTGTTCGCACTGGCATTTCTATGGCGCCTCATCCCGCGCCCAATTCCGCCGGCGAACCCGGAATTAGCAAACCATGTGATGGCGCTCAGGGCCGTCGCGGCGGCAGGCACCGACACTGAGTCGGTGACTGCGATTGCCGACGCGATCGCAACGGCGTTAAAAGCCCTCGGGGATTTTGGCAGCAAACTCGATACGCTTGGCCCGACGGCTCTCCTTGGAATCTTCACCGTCTTTTTCGCCTTGCTAGCCTTCGCTTCGGCTTGGGCAGCTCATCACTGAATCGGCGCATCGCGCAGAAAGGTCTCCTCATGACCAAATATTTTGCTTTTGCTGGTGCGGCACTTATCGCGCTGGGGAGTGCGGCTATGGCGGCGACGGTAGGTTGGCACCTAACGGCCGCATCCAACGTGCATGCGTTTCGGCTGAAGTCAGCGATCCTTATTACGGCCAACGTTCAGCTCGCTAATGCCTGTTACGAAGCGCAAATTCAACGATCGCCCATGGATCTAAACCCGTGGGCGTATCGAGTGATGACGCGGGTTAAGCCCGGCGACGCTGGAAAGCTTTGCGGAATGGTTATCGTGCCTTCCGTAGCGCGTGGGTCTTTTATGACACGAACGTTCCCCAAGTCAGTGATCGTTCACGCGACTAATAAAACATTCGTCGTTCCGCTCGAAAGGCAGTAGAGAGACCTGCGAAAAGGTACAAACAATCGTCTAGTTTACGTTGAGATCGACTGGTCTGGATTTGAGGCTACAATGCTTATCTTGCGAGATTTAGCGTTTTCAAGACGGTTGCGACGGTGTGTTGTCGCGGTCGCGCTAGCGGTAGCGGCTACCGCGTTAACCGATAGCGATGCGAATGCCGCCCAGCGCCCTGCCCCGGCATCACCCTCGTCGATAACCTCGGTCGCCGGCTGTGCCTCGGGTTTTCCGTCGCCCGCTCCGGCCGATCCGCAGTATTTACGGATCGTCCGTCAGACACTCAATCGTCGTTTGTTGGACTGTTTTACATTGATCAGCAAGCTTCAGTTCTACCTACGGAGCGATGCTGCTATCGCCTTGCAAGCATGCGACCCCGAGAGCGATTTCAATGCACAGATTGCGCGGGCCATCAATGGCCTCGTCGGAAGCGCATCGTTTCCTCAAACAGTGGACGTCAAAAACCCTCAAGTACCTGCGATCGTTGGGCAGGTCGTCCAATACGAAGCAACGGAGGCGGCAACTATCGACAAGACTTGTGCACCCTTCGTCGCTGAAGCACAAGCATATCAAGCCTCCGCGCAAGCTCTGCTTTTTACCGCGGCATCTCCCACGATTTACGTCGTCATGGGTTCAGGCGGCATAGCTCCGTCAGGTGCAAGCGGATCAAGCGGTGGCTCAAGCGGCTGTCTCTTATACAAAGCTGACGCTGCCGACGAACCCAAGGGTGTAGATC
>JABXNS010000006.1_pt1 | contig 212767 bp, 198 predicted proteins | sample 7301101 | NCBI WGS metagenome assembly JABXNS01 (sample SAMN14449646, study PRJNA615230) | soil metagenome | isolation source: soil from bare, unvegetated metal-rich iron-sulfur acidic spring small-cell... | place: Canada: Paint Pots Mound, Kootenay National Park, BC | collected 2017-05-25 | reverse complement strand
CATAAAGGGACCCGGTCGTTACTTCCCAGCGCGTAAAATTTACCAGCCATTGCGATTGATTAGCGCCGCGCATGATCGAGAGCGGAATGCGCATCGTGAGACTATATCTGTTGCTGCTTATTTTCCCAACCGCATCCCACGTCGGTTCGTAGGCCAGGTTCTCGGTGGACGTCTGATAACGCGTGCCGATCGGCGTCGAGATGAAGGCATAGCTGATGCCGTTCTTGCCACCGGGCCACAGCCCAATCTTGACCTCATCGTCGGTGTCGACGCCGGTGTTGTTGTTGTGCTGGTTCGCGACGATAGGCGTGCGCGTTTGAGTGGCATCGTAAGCGACGTAAATGGATTTTCCGTCGGTGAGAATGTAGGCCGTGGTCGGCTCCGCCGCCGCCGCATGCGTCAAGCGGTCATAGGTCAGCTGCACCTTGGCGCCCTGCTGCCAGATGGGGTCGTTGAGCGTGCCATCTACTTTCGGCGGCGTCGCCACGGTCGGAATCGCGATCTTCAGCGACTCTTGAGCCTTCGCCGCGCACATCGAGGCCATGAAGACGGCAAAGAATAGGACGCAGGCTCTCATGCCGAGGAGTATACCTAATTCATTAGTTGATAGTCAACGCCAGGTCGCTGCCGTCCGGCGCTGAAGGGTCCACGCCCCACGCTCGAAAGGAGCCGCGCATGTACAGTGTCGTTCGCGTTTATAAAATGAAATCTGCCGGTGACGTCGACAAGGTCGTCGGCGCCGCCCGCAGCGGATTCTTGCCAATCGTCACCAAGGCGCCCGGCTTCATGGCTTACACGATGGCTGCAACGCTGGATGGAACGCTGGTAACCATCGGGATGTTCGCCGACCGCGCCGGAGCCGAGGAGTCGACGCGCTTAGCGGCCGATTGGGTGCGCGACAATGTGGCTTCGTTCGTGGAAGGGCCGCCGAAAATTTCGGAAGGTGAAGTGCGCATACAAGAGCGCCGCGCCGAAGACGCGACCTATGGAGTCTTGCGTCGCGTGAAGCTGCAGCCCGGCAAGGTGAACGAAGCGCTCGAGATGATGCGAACGAAGTTGCTTCCGATGCTCTCGAGTCTTCCGGGCTTTTCCCGCATAGCCATATTCGAATCGGGTCCCGACGAGTTGCTCTCGCTAGCCGCGTGGCGCGACCGCGCGAGTGCCGAGGAGGCGTCGCGCCGTGCGATGGCGTTCATGCAAGAAAACGGTGGCGACATCATGGCCGGACCGCCGGAAATGATCGACGCCGACATAAAGTTGCGCGAAGTGAACGAGGCTGCGCTGCAGCCGAACTAGCGCGCAATCCCTACGCTGTCGAATACTGCCTGGTGCGCGGATTCGTCCTCGAACATGAGCTCCGGTTTCGTTACGACAATCGGTAAAAGCGCTTCTTTATATGAGTGGGCAAAGGAGCCGAGATTGAGCGGCGTCAGCAGTTCACGTTCGTAAATGTAATCCAGAAACATGAAATTCAAAGCGCTTCCAAGGGCATATTTGGCATATGCGGGGCCGATGCGACGCTTGAGAAGACGAAAATACAACGCGTAGACGTGTGGGACGCAATAGCCTAGAGCTACTGTGGAATCATCAGCGTCGCTGATGCGCGCGAGCAGCAGCTGCCCGTTTTCGGCGAGAAACTGAAAGTATTCTGATTCCACGTTATAGCCGCACCTGCGATCGTCTGAACGTGCGCGCCAGTACGATTCATAATCGTATTCGAGCTCGGTATCCCATGCGACGACGTCCTCCGGCGCGGCGTCTGAAAGAACACGGCAGTTGAAATCTCTCTTTACGGAGCGGTAGTAACGGTAACGGCGATTGGTTCGGCTGCGCCGTCCGGTAGTCTTGGTTCTGAGGCTGCGATAATAATCATCGGCGGTGGACTCGATTGGGATGACGTATTCATAGGGCCCATCTCCCCTATACAAGATCCCGATGCTTCTCAATCCTTCAAGGACGTCAGGACGGAAGAAGTTCGATTGGTCGGGGATCGCGTCCTGAAGCGGCATAACGATTTTTCCGTCATCGAGCACAGCGACAGGAATGACCCATGAGTCTCCTTCTATGATGAGCGACGGGATCGCAAGACGTTTTTCTACGCTGCGGTTTCCGCAATTCTGACAGATCCGCCGGAGGTTGAAATGCTCTTTAACATACAAAGACGCGTTTCCGTACCGCGGATCTTCAACAAACATGCTTTCGAGCTTTGCTAAGCGCGCTCTGTTATAGGTAACGTGCAGCTCGACATCCACTAGCGTAGCTCAGACACGATGACAAGAAACGTTGTCGAAATAGACATTCCAAAGGTCATCGGCCGGTATTTTAGAGTCCGTTCGATTTTCGAGCCATACGTAGAGCCAAAGCGTCGCGGACCTTATCCGTCGCTTCCCGGGAGGCTCTGGAACCCGTACCGTTCCGCCGATTTCGATATAACGATCGGAAACTTCATGTTGAGGTTCAGTTCGAAGATCGTTCCAGGTGCCGTCATCGTAGTGCAACCGCAGATAGATATACGCCGCCCGCGTGAGTCCCAAAGGGGGCGAGGGCGATCCTTCCGTTCGTAAGAGCGCCCGCAGGAGAAATTCCTCACCGGGCGTGACATCTATCGCTTCGGCGTGCTCTATTGCGGCGTAGGGGGCAGAAACCGGCGCAACGTTCTGCCCGGCATTCGTGTGTACGTAGAGCGCATTTTGGCCCGTGGATTGCGCGCCTGTTCTTACTGCGACGCCTATGAAAAACTGCGGGTCACAGACAACGGTACGCCAGAATCGCGCCGGGTCATGTGAACCCGCAATCCATTCGCCACCGGCAACATATCCTGATGGCACGCGGATATCCCCAAAATCGCCATTCGCGATCAAATTTCCCGTGGTTGCGTCGTGCTTGTCGGGCTTTCCTTTTCGGATATCACTCGTGAGCTTGGTGCAGAAAACGACTCCCGCTTGGGCGCGTTGCAGGTAATATCCATAGCTTCCCAATGCATTAAAGAATTCGTCTTCAGCCTCTTCATCGATCAAGCGAACCACGAGGTTATGAACCTTGCGCAGCCATGCAGGATTCCCAGAAAATATTCTTGCCGGCACGCCGAACTTTAGTAAATCTACCTCCGTCAAATTAAAACGGCTGATGAGGCTTTCCAGATCGATACCGTCCACATTTGATTTTTGGCCTTTTTCCGGAAGTTCCACGGTGTTTGCCCACTCAAGGTCACTTCCCAACCACTCTTTGCCGTCACGCGTAACGAGTGGGACCGACTCAGGCCAGACTGCGGCGTGAAGTATGGTTACGCGCTCGCGATAGAGGTCGAGGTTAAGGCGGCATAGGTCGAAATTCTGTTGCTCGGCCTCTATCGCAATTACATGCGAGTTTGGAAATCTGGTAAGAAAATATAGCGCCGAATACCCGACATACGAGCCACAGTCGATGATAATCTTCGGGTCTGCCAGTGATTCCACGCAAGCGTAATCTTCTCGAATGAGAATGTCGTGAAATATATTCCGATCTTGTGTATTAGTGCGATAATAGATCGCCTTTCCGTTCAGCGTGACAACAAACGAGCGGATGTCCCGGTGGTTAGCCGGCGCTTGCGGATCACGCGGGGGCAAGTTGGTGTCACTGGCGCGCATCCCAAAAAGTTCGAAAAGCGTGTTGTATCCTCCCCTGAACGGCGCCAGTCCTATGCCCAGGTGGAACTCCACCGGCCACAAAACTTTGCTAGCGATGATCGGGATTCACCGAACGTATAACCGGAAGCGCCTCTCTAAACTCTGGGAAATGTTTGGCCAGGATCCGCGCCAGGGAAACCCTACCTTATACATTCGCGAGCACTTCAACCTGAAAAGAGTCTGCGATAGCTGTCACACAAGAAGTGCGGTGCAGCACCTTGCCGCCGCCTCGCTTATTGTTGAAGGCGACGATTGGACTTTCCCGGTTTCGGTTACTATAAATGGCAGGATTATTGTTGATTTGGAGCCGTCGATTCCGGATCAATCGAATTTATTTCCTCAAACGGTAATCGATAGCGTCGAAGAGATTGGGTTCGCATACGAGCCTGCCGGGCGTACGGAGTTCGTCGTTCCGATCGAGACCGAGCGCGCCGCGTATTACGATAGCCTTCGCAAAGACAAATACTGGAACTACCGAAAGACTCAAGAGCATTTTACATGCCGCGTCATCACCGACGCGTCGCCTGATGATGTCCTAAGGTGGGATACGGAAGTCGAGTACGATTTCGAGGACTACTGGAAGGCAAAAGGTGAGCACCACTGCGGGTTCAATGTCGAAACAGAATATTTTCAATGGCTCGCGCAGCACGGCCAGATCGTTATCGCACGGATCAGCGACGACCAGGATACTACGATTGCGTTAGACTACTGCGTTCCTGGGCGGTATGAACTTACGACAGTCAATCAAAAGCGTCTCATCGCGCGAGAGTACGCGAGCTACGGACTCGGCAACACGCTCATCATGATGCTGGTGGACTATGTCGACAGTAACGGCTTATTGACTCCTCTGAATCTTGGCTCCGTTCCATACCAGCACATTGAAATGTGGCGGCCAGTACCGGTGCCAAAACCGCAACTCGTTTTCGCGAACACGGCTGCCCAGCAATCGATCTTAGAGCGCTTCGGCACAGAGTAAACAAGGAAGGCGGGCTCTTTCGAGCCCGCCTTCCTTAGTTCGCCAGTACTTGGTCGTTACTTAAGATCCGCCTTCGGTGTCTTGCAGTCTTTCCACGGCTTATTCACGGCGTGGTCCTTATTCGGATGCAGCGGATTCTGGTGTCGGTCGTCTTTATCGATGCATGGCGCCGGCGTGGGCGGGGGAGCGATCGTGACGCCTAACAGAGACGGAACGACTTTTGCGATGTTGTTCGCGTTGTACTCCGTGACCCAAAGGTTGCCGTCCGAACCTGTGACCAAAAATGCCGGTCCCGGATTGCCGCCGTTGAGCGTCGTGGTGGGCATCGCAAACTCAGTGATGACGCCGGCCGTTGTGACTCTCGCGATGGCATTGGTGTTGTATTCAGCAAAATAAAGGTTGCCGTCGGAACCAACGGTGATGCCGTTGGGACCGGTTCCAGCGCTACTTGTGGGGTACTCCGTCACCGCTCCGGTGGGCGTGATGCGCCCAATCTTGCCAAGATAGAACTCCGTGAACCAGAGATTACCGTCCGGGCCTGTGACGATGTCGTACGGTCCAGACCCGGCCGTAATGCCCGCCGAAAATTCCGTCACGTGCTTGGTGCTATCGATGCGCCCAATTCTATCGTTCGCGAACTCGGTAAACCAGAGGGCTCCATCCGGGCCCTTCGTGATTTGATTGTACTGTACGTTCTGTGCGCCGGACCACACGGTGCTGATGGTTCCCGACGGTGTAATTTCTGCAATCCCGTCCGGCGTCCCAGATTCCGTAAACCACATGTTCGTATCGAGGCCGGTAATGATGTCGTACGGACCGGAACACGACGCCAAGCCGCTTGGACCGTCCCATTCCGATATCGGGTCGCTGATCGTCGCAATTCTGCCGACCGCGTCGCGCACGCAAACGTTATCCTCGGTGAACCAGACGGCGTTGTCGGGACCAATATTAAGACCGTTCGGCGAGGAATTTGGATTAGCCAGGGTCGCTGACTCCGTTATGATTCCGAGAGCGTTGATGCTCCCAAGTCGATTGCCGGTGAATTCCGTGAACCACACGTTGCCGTCGGGTCCCTTGATGATTTCGTTGGGGGTTGAGTTTAAGGTCGGAACCGGATACTCCGTGAACGTCGCTAGCGGCGGCGGTGTAGGAGTCGGCATTACCTTGCCCAACGCTATTCTGCCCGTATCCATTGAGGTTGACGTCGGAAGAGCGCCGCCGCCATGTCCGCCGCAGGCGGCGAGCGCCAAGGCTGCGCTGACAAGTGAGGCGATCCGCACGATACGCGGCATGGAACGATACATGAAAGTGACTCCCATCAAACGGCTTCGCCCAGCGACCTCAAAAAAGGACGCCAGATCGGCTCCCTCTCTCTTCTTAATGTAACCTCATCGCCCTGGTCTTCACACCTCCAAAAGGGCCCACTAAGCGAAGTCTTACGCTCCGCTTACGCGCCTTAATGTTCGAAGCAAGCTAGCCCCGGAACCGCCGGCTTTGATATGACCTGCGAACCGTCTCCAGGAAAGTGTTTCCACGAGCAGGTTGCCCGTTGGCCATGAGGACCTCGGCATCGAAACCGGGATAGATCGGGCGAAAACGGCGCTGCTTCCAGCCCTCGACGGTCATGCGCCCGGAGGCTCTCTTCGTGAAGCGGATTGAATACCCCGGAATGCCCCGTCGATCGCCGCGCAGATCGCGGCGATCTTCTGTTAAGAAGACGGCATCGAAGCCCTCGATGCGGGCGATCTGGTTCTCTACGCGTTCGATGGTCGCCATGGCTTATCGTTGCGTCAGTGTTGAACGAATGATTTCCATCACCCGATCCTGATCGCTATCGGCCAAATCAACAAAAAGCGGTAGGCTCAAAGCGCCTTCATAATATGATTCCGCAGCCGGGAAGTCCCCAGCGCGAAAGCCCAAGGCCCGGTAGAACGGCTGGGTGTGAACCGGAATGTAATGCACTTGGCTGCGAAAGCCGTGCTGCAGCAGTTCGAAGTAGAGGTTGCGTCTTGTTCCGGCTCGGTCATCCGTCATGATTTGAATAGGGTAGAGGTGCCACGCGGACGTGGTGTCGTCACCGATGTGGGGAAGCTGCAGTGGAAGTTCTGCTAGCCCTGCAGTGTAGCGCTTGGCTATTTCGGTTCGCCGCGCAATGAATTCGTCAAGTTTGTTGAGCTGGCTTGCTCCGAGCGCAGCTTGGATATCGGTCATGCGATAATTGTAGCCGAGCTCGCGTTGTTCGTAACGCCAGGGTTCGGCGCGAGAAGTATCGGGAGTTATGCCGTGACTGCGGAAACGCCGAGCGTTCCGGGCGATATTCTCGCGATTGGTCACGACCATTCCGCCTTCTCCGGTTGTGATACTTTTTATCGCGTGAAAGCTAAAGACCGCTGCGTCCGAGTAACGGCACGACCCGACAGGTTCGCCCTGATAGGTGGCTCCAAGCGCGTGAGTAGCGTCTTCAATAATTCCAATCCCATAGGGACGCACGACCGCTGCGAGCTCGCGCATGTCGCAGGGCTGGCCGGCAAAATGAACGGCGATCAACGCTTTCGGTAGCGCCTTTCGTTCGGCGGCAGTGCAGAGCTTTCGTTCCAGCTCGCTGACGCTAATGTTGTAAGAACGTGGATCGATGTCCACGAAGTCCACTGCTCCATCGCAATAGAGCGCGCAATTGGCGGACGCCACAAAGCTGTTAGGAGACGTCCAGACGCGGTCGCCCGCGCGGATTCCGAGCGCATGGCAGGCGGTGTGCAGGCCTGCAGTTGCGCTAGAAACCGCCACGCCGTGACGCGCTTTGCAATATGCCGCGACGTTCTCTTCGAACGCTGCAACGGCGGGACCGCCTGTGAGCCAATCGGAACGAAGGGCCGCGCCGACTGCCGCGATATCGTCTTGTTCTATGTGCTGTCGCGCATAGGCGAGGCCGGATTTTTGCAGATTAGGCGGTCGCGGGTTGTTTCGCCGGCGCTTTGAGATCCGCAGAGTTTTGAAAGACGCGAAAATTCATGATCCGCTTGTCGGATCCGATTTGCTTTCCGCCGCCTTCCGCGAGCAATGTGAGCAAGGCGGCTCCATCCAGGGGAATCTCGACAACCTGGCGCGTCTTTATTTGCGCCTCTGTTACCTGAACGCCCGAATCATTCAAAACGCGCAGCACAAATGGTTTTGAGTTCACGCCCGGTCCCGGCTCGACTTCAAGCAATAGGCTTTTTGCGTTGCCGGGTTCAGCGATCGAGATCTTCGCGTCCTCGCCGGCCCATCGGAACGTTTCGCCGTTGAACGTTTCGAGCGGATACCAGCCCGACCCCAGCTTCGCACCGAGTTCGGGCGGCAGCACGTCGACCGGCGCGTGCACAAAAGTTAATTTAAAAACGCGAAAGTTGAGGAGGCGGTTGTCGTTGGGAGCGGCTTTCCCGCCGCCTTCCACGTGCAGCACCAGTTTGCGAACTGCCGGCTCCGCGGCCGGAAGCTCGAGCGAGACCATTTGGCGCCCCTTCACGGTCGTGCGCGCCAGGATCTGATCGTCTTCCTTGATCAAAAGCTCGAACGGTTTGAGGTTCAACCCGGGGCCGGGCTCGAGATGTATATTTAAATAGTGCTTGACGTTCCTCAAGGCGGCGACGTAAACTTCGGCGTCGTTCGTTACCCAGCGGAAGCTCTCAGCGCGATAAGACTCAAGCGGAAACCAACCGGACCCCAGACTCGTGTTGTTCGCAGGTGTCAAAATATCCATAGTGGTGCGAGCTCGGATTCTGCGGGCAGGCCAGCGGGAACCTTCAGACGGTCGCCGGGAGGGCTCCAAGTGCCGCCGTTGCGGAACGTGTTGGAGTCGATGTGAGTTCAATGGAGAAGGTTCAATATGATGCGTATCTTACTTGTTCTCAGCGTGCTTCTTACCGTCGCGGCGCCTGTCACATCCGCGCCCGCCGGCCCGGTTGTCGTGCCTAGGAGCAGTGGCCGCGCATTGCTGATTTGGCAGGCGACGCCGTTCGTGGCTGCGCTTGCCGCCAAGCACGAATCCAAAGATCAGGCGCTGGCCGAACTCGAATCGGCTGCGCTTACGGTGGTGGCCGGGCACAAAGCGTTGCTACGCAAGGCTTCGTCGGTTTCGCTCAAAGTGCTTTACGTCCGGACCGCCGCGCAAAACGACCCGCAATATGCGCCGACTTCGTTTGCCGGTTTCACGCAACTGCTGATCCTGACGGTCACCAAAGCCGCGCTCGCCAACTCGGTGAAATGGCCGCGGGTAACGGATCCGCGGCGCTTACCGGCCGGCGTGAGCGCGAAAGTCACGGGCAGCATCAATAATTAAGCACGCTTTCGTTTTGGTGTTTGTCGCCGTGTTGCTGGCGACGAGCGGCTGCGCCACCCCGTCGTTTCCTGCGCCTTCCCCTGCGCCGACCGCTGGGAGCGACGTCACGCGTCCCGGCGACGGCGTGCGGCTGGGCTCGGGGTGGTACGCACCCGAGAAGTATGCAAACGTGGTGTTTCGCTGGGCCAGCCGCGACGCCGAGATCACGGCCTGCCCCGACGTCAACAGCCGGGCGCTGCAGCTGCTCCTGGAGCGCGGGCCGAGCCTTGGCATGCGAATCCTCACGCTGAAGATTCGCGGCAATCACGGCGATAGCCAAACCTCGACGGTTAGACCCGGAGAATACGTCAAGATTCCCGTCAATCAGAACGCGATCGCCGAGACGTTTGTACTGAATACCGCCGGCCGAAACCGCGCGGTGCCGCACGACAAGCGCATTCTCAACTTTCGCGCAATGAGCATCATTTTGGGATCCTCAGCCGGGAACTGCAAGAACGAGATCGTCTTCGACGGTTCACCGCTTGCGCTGAGCGCGAATTGGTATCCATACGAGATGTACGCCGGTCAGAGCTTTCGCTGGGTCGACAACGACGCGCAAGTCAAACTGACCGCAGCGCAGCGGCGCCCATGGATCATGGAAGCCGAAGTCGAGCCGGGACCAAGTTTAGGCGGCGCGCCGCTGCAGATCGGCGTTCGCGACCCGAGCGGCAAAACGATCGCGCAAAGCTCGCCCACACGCGGACGCGCCTACATCGAGATTCACCTTCCCGCCGAGCCTGCGGGTACGATGCTGACGCTCTTCGTGCAAAGCCGCAATGCGAAAGCTCCGAACGAGCGGCGGACGTTGAACTTCCGCGTCTTCGGTCTAAAAATCAAGCCCTAGACCCGCGCCGAGTAACGCCGCAGCTATGCGATCGCCCAGAAACGCGTTTCCGCGAGGGTTCGGCAGCGCGACGATCGGCGGCGTGAAAAGCGGCTGCGTGTCCGAGCGCAATTCGTAGTTGACCAAATCTTTGTAGAGATCGTATTGCAGGATTGGTAAGTCCCGCAACGCCTTCTCCATCGTTAACGAGCGATCGAAGGTGAGTTCGGGAGAGGGCGGCAGCACCAAACCTGCATCTGCAAACGCGACGTCTTGCGGCGGGTAGTCCCAGACGAGAGCGAGCCGCGTGCGCAACGGCGTCAGCACGTTCAGCAGCCCCTGTACGCGAGCTCGCAAGGCATCGGTATTCGGTGAAGCGGCATACTGCCGCCACTGCGTGTCGAGGATCACCAGATTGAAGTGCTGGCCCGTCACGGTGCTCTTGATGTCCTGATCCAGCGCAGCCGGCTGCCCGGAGTCGATCGCGATCGTGTGGCAGCGAACCGGTTTCGGGAAGCGGCGCGACCGGTCGAAGGTCGTTTCGATGTGCGCGCAGATCGAATCGGCGCCGATCGTGTCGGCAAAGATCGAAGCGTCGCCGGCGAGCGCAACCTCGTAATGGTTCGCATCTGTGCCCGCGCCGGCACCCGCTTCGGAGACGCGCAGATCCGGCAGCACGAGTTCGCGGATGCGCCGGTTCCCGCCGTCGGCGACGATCGCCCTATCTCCGGCGACGGCGATGCCCATCGGATCGTAGAAGCGCGCCTGCGCGCGCGAACCGTCGGCATAGCCTGCGTTCTCGGTCGTCCGTTCAGCCTCGCCGCCGGCGATCGCGCGTGTGAAGACGCGGCCGACAAACGGAGGAACCGGCAGGCGAACGTAGCGGATGTTCTGGGCCTGCGGATCGGCGAAGAGGAATTGCCGGGCATCGATCGCTGCCAGTTGGTTGGGCACGGCGCGTGGCCATTCAAGTGTGTAACCTGCAAAGTGCTCGTCCGCTCCGGTTGCCGGATGATAGACGACGATTCCGTCGAGCCCGCCGACGACAACCAACTCCTCGGGAGCGTTGACGATGGTAACGCCTCGCGCGCTTTGCCCTGAATACGATTTGAAGCGGATCGTCGTCAGCACGCCGTCCATGCCGAGTTTGCGCAGACCGGTCCCGTCGTCGGCAATATACAGATTTCCAATGGTATCGAACGCGAGGTTCTCAGGATGGTCGATCCGGGCGACGGTTGTCACCTCGCCGCGCCAGAGTTTGCGAATGCAATGATTGTACGTGTCCGCGATATAGAGCGCGCCGTCCGGGCCAATCGCCAAGCCTTCGGGTCCCGCGAACTGGGCTAGCAGGGCCGGCCCGTCGCGATACCCCGGCCGCACGATCAGGCCCGGCGATGCGATCGGACCTGAACCGGCAATCGTCCGTACCTCTCCGGAAGGGGTCAAGATCCGGATCCGCTGCGCGGCGCGATCGGAGATGTAGATCGATCCGTCGGCGGCGACCGCAACGCCGTATGGAAAGAGAAACGTAGCTTTCCCCGCCGGTCCGTCGGCGATGCCCGCGGCGCCGCTGCCGGCAAGCGTGGTGACTTCCTGCGCAGCTTGCGCGCCGGCATGTGCCGCCATGAATAGCGCGCAGGCCGCAAATCCAAGCAATCCGGAGCGGCTCATTTTTTTCCTAACCCTGCGGCGAGCAATCCGCGGGCAAAATGATCGCCGAGGAACGCATTGCCGCGCGGATTTGGATGCTGATCGTCCGGATGGTAGAGCATCCCGGCGCCGCGGCTGAGTTGATATGTGATCATGTCCGCGTAGATGTCATACTGCAGGATCGGCATCCCGTGCAGCGCCTTTTCCAGACTCATCGCGGGCTGATGGTAAGAGTTGTCGGGGAACGTGCGAAATTCACCGGCAGGCTTGTCGATGATCCACTCGGCATTCGACGTGAGCTGCGCCGGATAGATCCAGACGAGGGCCAGTCGCGTTCCGAGCGGCGTCAATACGTCGAGCAATTGTCGCATGCGCGATCGAAAGCGTTGCACGAAGGCCGCGTTTTGGAGCGTATCGCCGGCGGGAAGGCCTTCCAGCTCCGGCTCGGCGTCCAGAATGACCAAATCCATTCGCTGGTAGGCAAAGACGTTCTTGATGTAGTCTTCCATCGCTTGCGAGCTGCCGCCGTTGATCGTGATCGTGTGACAACGCACCGGCTTGCTAAAGCGATGCGAGCTGTCCAGCGTTCTCTCGATCTGCGCGCAGATCGAGTCGTCGCCTAAGCTTTCCGCAAACGACCAGGACGCGCCGACGAGGGCAACCTCGTAGTGGCTATCGTCGGTTTTATTCGCTTCGTCAAAGCCGGTCTCGTTGACGCGAAAATGCGGCAGAACCATTTCGCGGATGCGGCGGTTTCCGCCGTCGGCGATAATCGCCCGGTTTCCAATGACCGCGATGCCCATCGGATCGTAGAAGCGCGACTCGGCTCGCGTACCGTTTGCAAAGCCGGCGTCGTCGATACCGCGCTCCGAAGCGTGGCCGGCAATAATGCGTGTGAATTGGCCGACGAACGGCAGCGCGGGTGTGCGAAAATAGCGAACGTTGTGCGAGAGCAGATCCGTAAAGAGAAACCGGCGGCCATCGACTGCGGCAACCTTGCTGGGCATGCTGCTGATCCCGGCTCCAAGCATCTCGTCGCGGCTCGTTGCGGGATAGTAGGCGACAACTCCGTCCACCGTTGCGTCAAGGATCATCGGATCCGGTTTGTCGACGACCGCGACTCCGTATGACGAATGGTCACCGTATTGCTTGAAGTGGATGGTTGTCAGCGTGCCGTTTTTGTTTAGCCTACGCAGTCCGACGCTGTCGTCGGCGATGTAGAGATTGCCCGCGGCATCGAACGCCAGATCTCGCGGCCGGTTCAGGCGCGCAGTCATGCGCGCCCCATCCGATACGCCGCGCTCGCCGCACTTTCCGAAAAACGTGGTAACGATTCCGCGCAGCACTTTGCGGATGCACGCATTGTACGAGTCGGCGATATAGAGCGACCCGTCGGGACCGACGGCCAGACCTTCGGGGCCGTTGAATTGGGCCTGCAGCGCGGGGCCGTCGCGATAGCCCGGGGCGACAGCGAATCCGGGCGGCTCGATCGATCCCGAGCCCGCAACGGTGCGAACTTGACCCGTAGGCGTTAGCACGCGAATGCGCTGCGCGGCGAGATCGGAGATATAGATCGAACCGTCGCGCCCCACCGCAACCCCGGCCGGAAAGAGGAACGTCGCCTGCTGCGCGGGGCCATCTGCGATGCCGGCTACGCCGCTGCCCGCGATCGTGGTGACCTCCGTCGCCGCCGCCGCGGCAGCACCTACCGTTACCGCACCGATGGCGCACGCGCAAAGGACGAGAACAAAACGTGCGCTCAATGTTTGCCTAGGCCGGCGGCTAACAGACCTTGCGCAATGTGATCGCCGAAGAACGCGTTCCCGCGAGGATTGGGATGCTGATCGATCTGCGCGTACAGCGGCGCCGCGCCGATGCTCAACTCGTACTTCAGGATGTCGTCATACATGTCGTAGTGCAGGATTGGCGTCCCTCGCAGCGCGCCCGCGATCTCAGTGTAGGCGTCGTGAAAGTGCGTGGTCGGCGGCGCCCGGTAAAACGGAAAACCTTGCACGATCCACTCGGAGTCCGAGGTGTCCTGGGCGTTGTAGATCCACAGCAAGGCAAGGCGCGTGCGCAACGGTTTCAGCGCGGCCAGCAGTTGCTGCATGTGCGCCCGGAACCTAGGCCCGAACGCCGCCCGCGCTTCCTTTGTGGCCGGCAGATCCGACGCATAGGCTTCGGCGTCCATAATCACCAAGTCCATGCGCTCGTACGAGAAAACTTTTTTAATGTAATCCTCGAAATTGCCGGTTTTGCCGGCGTCGATCCTGATTGTATGGCAACGCACCGGCTTGCGGAAGCGGTGCGAATGGTTCAGCGCCGCTTCGATGTGCGCGCAGATCGAGTCGTCTCCCAGAGTGTCCCAGAACGACCACGACGCGCCGATCAACGCAACTTCGTAATGTTTGCTATCGACGTGATTGGCCGGATCGAAGCCGGCTTCCGAAACACGTGAGGCCGGCAAGAGGATTTGGCGGATGCGGCGGTTTCCGCCGTCCGCAACGATTGCCCTGTTCCCCACGACCGCGATACCCATCGGATCGTAAAAGCGGGAATCGGTTAGGGTGCCGTTCGCAAAGCCCGCATTGTCGGATCCGCGCTCGTAGCGTCCGCCGGCGATCACGCGCGTGAAGACGCTGCCGTTGAACGGCAGCTTCTGCAGGCGTAGATAGCGGACGTTCTCTGTAATGAGATCAGTGAAGAGAAACTGTTGCGCATCGATGGCTGCGAGTTGGTTCGGATGGCCGAACGGATTGCCGTCGGCGGCTTTGTCCGGATACATGATCGTGTCCCGGCCCGTCAACGGATAATATGCGAAAACGTCGGTATGGGTTGAGACCACGATAACGGGATCGGCTCCGCCGGCGACGGCTACGCCGATCGCGCTAATTGCGTCGCCTTGCGGCAAGCTGTGCTCCTCGGCAAAATGGTCGCTCGTCAACACGCCATGTGCCCAGCGCCGCAGCCCGCCGCCGTCGTCCGCGATATAGAGATTTCCGTCGGCGTCGAATGCCAATGCGCTGGGATGGATGAGGCTTGCCGTTGCGATCGGCCCATCCACCACAAACGCCGGATTCCAGCGGTATGGCTGCGGATTCTGCCCGCACTTTCCGACGATGGTCGTCACTTGTCCATGGAGCAACATGCGGATGCAGCCGTTGTTTGAATCGGCAATGTAGAGCGCGCCGTCCGGCCCAATTGCCAAACCTTGGGGTCCGTTGAATTGCGCCTGCAAAGCCGGCCCGTCGCGATACCCCGGTGCCACAATGAGCCCGGGCGGCACGATCGCGCCCGATCCGGCCACCGTTTTAACCTCGCCGGAACGCGTCAGCAGGCGGATGCGCTGCGCGGCGGTATCGGAGATATAGATCGAACCGTCGGGCGCGACTGCGACGCCCGACGGAAAGAGGAATGTCGCTTTCAGCGCCGGCCCGTCGGCGATGCCGGCCGCGCCGCTGCCCGCGATCGTCGTGACATCGGGCGGTGCAGCGCGCGCAGCTCCGGCGCCGAGAATGCACGCGCAGAAAAATAGGATAGCTCTACTGCGCATGTTCGATCAATTCGACGATGAAGCCGAGCTCGGTCAGCAAGAAGATCACACGCGCACCGCCGAACGCGAGCGCCGGTTGCGGCGGTCCCATCGGAACCGCTCCTGCTTCCTGCAGGGCGCGTGCCGCAGCTTCGAGATCTGGGACGCGATAGGCAACGTGGTTGAGAATATTGCGGCCGCTCCGCAGAACGCCCGAAACGGGATTTGGAGAACCGAATGGTGCGACGAGTTCGTAACGCAAGCCGGCATCGTCTTTGCCGAAGCAGCACCGAATGTGCAGCCCGTCGTCGTCGAAGACTCTCCCCCATTCACGCACGGGAAGGATCGCTCCGAATTTTTTCTGAGCTTCCTCGATATCGTTCACGAAGATGCCTATGTGATGGAAGGTCATCAGAACGCCCGGTACACGACGTGCGGGGCGGGCGCGTTCAACACGACCGCGACCGAGATCGTAATCACGGCCAGCGCCGTGTACCAGGCAGCTCGCAGCGGCTGGACGTTCAACCTTTCGACCCACTCGAGGCTCTTCAACGCCGAAAGAGCGAAGACTGCAGCGACGAGAGTTGCAAAGATCGCCAGCACGATCGCGGGCGCTCCCAACAGCGTGGCGATACTACCGAGCTGTTGCCAGTTCGACCAAAACCAGAGCATCGTAAAACTGAACCACGTGAAATTCAGCGCTCGGGCCAGAGCCGAATAGACGGGCTGCGCGCCCATGTCGCGGTAGCGCACCCGGCCGAGCTTTTGGGTCATGACGATTTCATACCACTTGTTCACGCTGATTCCCAGGCCGGTCAAAAGACCGAAGAACAAGAACTTCGCGCTTTGTCCGTGCCAGGCGCCTACTAAGAAGAACGTCACGAAGTAAGCGAATACCCCGAGATAGGCTTGCGTTTTCGTCGCCGGAAAGCGCCGCATCGAACTGAGCAGCAGCGGCGAGTACACGTAGGTCTTCAGCCAATTCGAGAGCGTCATATGCCAGCGGCTCCAGAAATCGATTACGCCCCCCGCTAAGAACGGCTTGTTGAAGTTTTCCGGCAGCTCCAGTCCCAAGAATCCCGCGACGCCGATCACGAAATCCGTGTAGCCGGCGAAGTTGAAATACAGATAGATCGGAAAGAGCGCCAGTACGACACCGGCATCGACGATGCGATCCCCAACGGTCAACTGCGGTCCTAAAATCGCTATGCCCCGCTGCTGCGCGTAGAGCAGAACCGGTGAGAGGATGCTCACCTTGAAAAAACCCGCCACGATCCGGCTCGCAGCTTTTCCTGCGAGCTCGGCGGTGAGCCGCAACGGCTCGGTTTCCGTCCTTCGATAATCTTGGTAGAGCTGAATCGGCCCCGAAACCAAACACGTGAAGTTCAGCGTATAGCTGGCGTACGCGGCGAGGCTCACCCGCTCGGGCAGCGCTTCCTGGTAAGCATCGATCATCAGGTGCAAGACTCTGAAGAAAACGTACGACATGCCGATCGTCAGATATGTGAACGGCAGGTAGAGATCATGGGGGACGAACGCGTAGCGCTTGAGCCAAAAGAACGCAAACAGCAGGCCCACAAGCAGTGGAATGAAGGCCGTTCGGCTGCGGTATGATTCCATCGCCTTCACGCTGACGAATCCGAACGTCAGCAATGCGGCAAAGGGTACGAGCTGCTTCGGATCGTGCGTGAAGCTGAGCAGCAATCCGGCGTTGGCTAGAACGAAGATCGTGCGCCGCCACGCCGGCGCGTTGGAGACGTGGATGAGCAGCGCGACTGCGGCGGCAAATGCCAGGAACTCAAACGAGGGTACGTTCAAAACCCGATCTCTCCACAGTCATCGGCGCTGGTTCCACGTCGGCGCCGGCGTCGAGCTCCCACGTCGTTACGCCGGATTGCTCCCGCGTCACGAGCTTGAAGCCGAGTTTTTCGTAGTGATCGCGCACCAAATCGTTGCGCTCGGTGGGCCGGTAGACGCCGATCACCCGCCGAACACCGTTCGCCTTCGCATGCAGCAGGATCTCGCGTAGCACCATCTGCTCGACGCCTCTGCCAAGCACCCGGCAGCTCATGAGCCAAGTATCGATCTCCCACTCTTCTGGCGATCGCGGTTTGCAGACGGCGACACTAATCATGCCGTTGTCGCCGAAATTGTCCGCCAGCCGGACCTGCAGTGTCAACAGGCTCTTATCCGATTCCATCGCCGCCACGTCGATCTCGCTGTACCGGCGGGTCGTTAGATTGAACTGATTCGATTTGTTGATGAGCTGAGCGATGCGGCTGCGGCCGGCCGCATCGAATGGCCGGAAGTCGATCCGCATATTTAACGATGCAAGGTACGCGCCGAGATCGGTGGCCTGCTCTGCCAGCTCCGTGCGGCGCGCGTTCTCCTGATAAAATTGGGCGCGTTTGCGATCTTCCTGCGAGAAGGCAATCGCTTCGAAATAGCCCGCGGCTGCCAGCGTCCGCGCGTAAAGCGCGGGATCGTCCGGCAACTCCGGCACGGCAACTTCGGGCAGCATCTCGCGCACCAAACCGCGTTCGAACGGATTGTCGTCGAGAAAGACGAGCGAATCCAGGCCGAGCGATAACCGATCCGCAATCGCGCGGATGTTGCTGACTTTATCGTTCCAGTTTATCTGAAAGACCGCGATATGGTTCTCGCGCAGCAGCATCTCCGGATGCTCGCGAAAAACGGAGCGCGCGATCTCGTCGCTATTTTTCGAAGCGACCGCGAGCACGACGCCCCGCTCGCGCAACGCCAAGGCGGCTCGCTGAACCTCGAGATAGGCTTCACCGGTGGCGTCGCCTTGGCCGATCACGATGCCTTCGATGCCGTCGTCGCCAATCACACCGCCCCAAATGGTGTTATCCAAGTCGAGGATCAGACAGCGGCGGCTCTTGCCGCGCAGAGCTGCGACGATGCGGCCGGCGTGATCGCTATAGAGGGGCAAGAATTTTGCGTCGAAGCCAAATTTGGCGATGTTCCACTGCGTCGGCGAATACCAATTGGCCAATCCCACCGTCTCGGCCAAAGCACCGACGTCGAAAACGACGTCTTGCGTTCCCGCGACACTTTCGGTAAGACCGGCGTTGAAGGCCGCGCTAAAGTTGCGCAGCGTTCCCGCAACCGACCGGTCCAAACTGCCGAACAGAGTCTCCGGCGGCGGTGCTACGGTCGCAAGGATGCTGAGCGCACCGGCATGCTTGCGAAAACCGTCGCGCAGACTCTGCAGCAAATTCAATGCGTCTGTGACGGAGCCTAGCGGCAGCCCGCGATAATCGATCGCGACCAAAACCGCATCCGGCTTCGCGCGGTTGATGACGGAGTCCGCAGAGAGTGCTTCCTGTACCGTCTGTCCGAAAGCCGCGGGCACGCATTCCAAGGCGATCCCGTACCGGGCTGCGCTGGCAACCAATGCCGGCACAAGCGGCTCAAGCGTGGCGTTTCCAAGTACTCCCAGCTTGAACGGTGTCAGCGGCGCGAGCGATTGTCCTTGCGTTTGCAGGCGCGCGATCGCGTCCGCCAACTGCCGCAGGTGATTTTCGTCAAGCGCATAGCCTGCGAGCTGCATTGCAGCGGCCCCGTCCGCCGCCGCCCGGCAGCGCTTCCGGAAATCTTCAGGCGGTTGGGGAAGCCACGCCAGCTCGCTGTAGAGTTCTTCGCTCATGCGCTGGGCTTCGCAATCTTCGCCTCGATCAAGGCGGCCAACTCGCCCAGATTCTTTAATGAAGAGATCTGCGAAGCGGCGAACTTGACGCCGAAGGCTTTCTCCACCGCAAATATCAGGCGCAGGTGCGCGAAGCTGTCCCAGCCCGCGACTTGATCGGCGGTGAGATCGGGCCGCGCCACCAAAGTGTCGTCGTCGAAGACGTCGCGCAGCAGCTCGGTCAGCCGTTCGTACATCAATGCTTCTTACCGGCGAGGTGTAACGCGGGTGCGAGCAATTTTGCTAAGCGCCGCTGCCCCGCCGCCGTCAAGTGATCGTTGTCGAAGAATTCATCGGCCGGAAACGCCTCGTCCAGATCGAGCACGACGACGCCTTGTTTTAGTAGGAGTTCCTTCAAATACGATCCGTTCGCGCGATACTCCGGCGTGTTGATATATTCGTGCAGGAGTGTGTGGTTGGTCGGGGTCATAAAAGCGACGGCCGGAATGCGAGCGGCGCGCAGCGCCGCTGCCGTTTTCTGCAAAAAGTACACGCCGGCGTTTCGCCCGTTTAGCGGCGTTGCATCGTAGGCTCCTTCGAAGAGGGCGGCGGACGGATGGAGCGGCTCAGGCGGGTCTGGATCGCCCAGCAGCGTTTCGCGGATGTCGGCCCGCATCGCGTATGGCGCCCAGAGCGAAGAAAGCGCGCGATCGAATCGTTCCTCGAACGGATTGCTTCTTGAAAAAGGCGTCAGCGCAGCTCGATCGCTGCGAGTCAGGAGTGGTTCGGCCAAAACGGCCAGCCCCGGGTGCAGCGTCTGATAGGCGCCGTCTGTTTGGCTGAAAACTTTCTGATTGATCTGCATGACCACGGCTTTGGGGCGCACTCCCGAAGAGAGCAGCAAGCGCACCAGCGCGTAGTAATTGGGCGGGCTGCCGGCTTTGAATGCCAGATTACGGCAAACGCATCCGCGGGACGCCAAAATCGAAACCGCGGTTTGGCCCGGCTGCAATTGATATCCCCAGACGACGGAATCGCCTAGAAAGATCGTCGGGGGCGAGCCTGCCACCATGAATTGCAATTCGCGCTGCAGATACGCCGGCGAGAAATCGGCTGTAAGCCGCGGGAGATGCGAGACGTAGCGGGCCGCAAGAACATTCTCCAGCAAGATGATTGCTGCGATGACCGCAACGGCTGCAACGACGGCGCTCTTCACAGTGCGTCACCGCCGGGGTCGAAACCGATCTCCCGCAGGCGTGCCCAAACCGGGCGCGCATCGTGGCGCAAAACATGACGGCCCGCGGCCACGGCCTGGACGCTGACAAGGTGATCACCGGGCGGTGCGCCCGGAAGATTCACGTCGACGAACGTGCTGGGTTTTGCGGTGATGCGGGCGGAGAGCCGCCCGTCGATCTTCACGATAACGAGCTGTTTCACGCTTTCCGGCGGAACCGTCAGGCGCAGCCGGAGCCCATCGGCCTTGTCATTCGAATGCAAGCGCACGGAAAATTTGCGCCCGACCCAACCGTCTTCGAAGATTCCGGAGTAGATCAGGTCCGGATTCATGAGATCGGCCGGGAAGCTGCCGACCAGCACCGGTGCGCGCCGAGGCGGGCCGGCGATGCTGATGTCGCGTCCGAAGAGTGCGAACCGGCGAGGATCGAGGTCGATGTCGCGTCCATAAAGATTCATAAGCCCGGCACGCTGTGTCGTGAACTTTACGAGTCTGTCGCCGAAATACAGAATCAGATATCGCCGTCCGAAAGCGGTGAAGGGACGAATGGGTGGCGTGATGATCCTGGCCGAGCCGGCTCCGACGCTGGGAATCTTCAGTCGCGACGTCCCCACGATCACGATCGGCGGAACCTGCACATACGGCCGCGGATTAAACGTTGACGTTAACGCGAGCTGCAGCCGCACGGTCGGGGGGGCATTGATGACCTCCAAAAGCATCGATCGGCCGACCGTTGCCATGAAGTTCGGCTGATTGTACGGATCCGGTTCGATATCTCCCATCGCCGGCGTGACGTGTTCTCCAAGCGTGGCCGGCTCTCCAAAATCTGAATCCACGAGCGACAGCCAATTGTGCATCGTATTCCAGGGAACGAGCCGCACCAGAAACGGCACGTTCGCCTGCGATCGATTGAGCAGTGAGAGCTGCGGTCCGAGCTCCAAGAAGAGTCCATCGCGGCGATCGAACGGCTGCGGCGGCGGCACGAAGATTTTTTCATTTTTCGTATAGAGATAGAAACGTGTGAAGGGCGAGCTGGGAACGTACGCGGTCATGCGCGGGCTCACTTCGAGCATCGGCATCGACCACGTGAACGTTTGCCCGTTGCCGAGAACCGCGCCGTCCGTCGAGAAAAGCATGTAAATTGAGGCAACGCCCGGCGGGATCGTGAGGCTTATCGAAACGCGGCCGGGTTTTCTTCCGTGATAGAGGCCGCTGATGAGGTTTTCGGTTCGCAAGCTGTCGGCATTATTGATGTAGATGCGGCTGTTGAAACTGCTTGAGATACCGCTGGGATCGATCCATACTGACGCGGTGACGGTCTCTCCGGACCTGACGCTGAGCGGCGCACTGATGACGCCGGCATCGAGGGGAAGGCCGTCACCCGTGGCCTGCCAACCGCTATGACCGCGCGGTCCAACCCCATCGACGTGCTGGTCGCTGACGGTCCCCCTGTGAATGGGATTCCACTCACTCCAACCGGCGTAAAAGGCGTCGGAGTCGGGAGCAATGTTGCGCGTCGGAATCGCGGTCGGGTCGTCGGCCAGGGTGAACTCGATGTGGTTCATCGCGCTGGGCAACGTCAGCATTTTGCGCTCAAAGACGCGCGTTCGCCGCGCTGCCGTTCTCCTCACAGCGTCGCGCAAGCCGGCCGGCCAGCCGACGATCTGCTTGACGATTCCACCGGTATTCCCGAAGAAAAACTGTAGGAACGGATCGGCATTCTGGTATTCGAGCGGATGGCCGCGCAGGGCAAGGCCGGCCAGCAGATCGAGCTGGTAGTCTATCGCGTCCATGCGAATCGGGCGATCGATCTGGTTTGCATAACGGAGCGCCATGGCATCGAGCGCTCCGTAAAGGTCTCCGCTCGAAGCTCCGTTGATCTCGGTGAATTCGGCTCGCGTGTGCCTGAGGAGGTCCGAGGTCGCAACCAAATAGGTGTAGGTTGAAAAGGACGTCGCCGCCAGGCACAGCGCCACCAGGCCGGCCGTGACGAAAACCGGCGGCGTTCGCAGAATTCGGGCCAAGCGGTCGGCGCCCCACAGAATAGCGAGCGCCACCGCGGTCGCCAAGAACGGCTGCAGCCAAAATCCGGTCTTGAATGCGGTATAGCCCGCCCGGTCGATCACGAGCGTGAGCAAAACGATCTGTATTCCAACGATCGCGCCATCCGAAAACTTTGCGCTTCGAAGAAGCGAGCGTACTGCGACGACGCCAATCGCGAAAAAGCCGACGAAGCCGGCAGCGATCGCGAACGACAGCCAAGGCTCGGGGTAGTTCTCCAACGGCACGAGTCCCCAGAGATTGGCAGCGCCGGACGGAATGACGTAATACGTGATGGCGCCGGGTCCCGACGACACCGAGTGGCTGACGATGGTCTGCAAGACCCTCACCGTTGCCGCAAACGTGAAGAATTGAATGTTTTGGAGCAGCAGCACCGTGGCGACGGCAATCCCGGCGACAGGTGCAATGCGTTTTACATAAGCGGCTATCTCCGTGCGATGGTGCCAGAACGCAACGGGAGCAGTGATCGCCGCCGTTCCCAGGACCAATGGCGATATCTCGGGATAGATGAGCGAAAGAGCCGTCACGCAGCAGCCCAGCGCAACCGGACGCTGCATGAGCCCGGAACCGCCGGCGATCTGTACGGCGGCAACGATGGCTACGACAGAGACTTGGCCCAGCAGCTGCGGCAATACTTGCTGGTAGACCGAGAAAAGCATGAGCGGTGACGCAACCGCGATCAGGATCGTCGCAATGACCATGCGCCGCTCCATCTGCGGGTTGGCGCAGAGTGCGCCGGTTCCCATGATCAGCATCAGGAATCCGGCAACTGAGAGCGGCATATAGACTTCGTAGGCGTGCAGATGCGCGGCAGCTGCGGCGAGCGCCAGCAGCACCTCGGTTCCAAAGCGGTTGGGCGGCGCCACTTCCCAGAACCACAAGTTCCGGGGTACGTCGGTGCCGCGAATCAGTTCGTGAAGCGGCGCAACGTCGAAAAAACCGTGATGCAAGAAATTGTCGGCCGTCGATACGTAGACGGCCATGTCGCCGTTGCTGTTGCCGGCCCAATGAAAACCGTAGAGCAAGAATGGCGCTCCCGCCAACAACGTCCCCGCTGCAAAGGCGGGAATCAGTGGGAGCAGCTTGCTCCAGGGAGCGCTGGGACGCCGGATCGCAAGAATGATGCCTGAAAGTACCGCGAAACCGAGCACCAGCCATTGGCCGAACGCTTCAACGGGCAGCCCTGCACGGTTGAACGTGAGCTCGATCGGTAAGACGACGCCCATGCCGATCGTCGGAGAAAGCAGCAGGATCCCCAAGGAGAGCCGCCGGCCGAAAAGCGTCGTCACTCCGAGACCCACGAGTCCCAGAAACAGCACGATGGCGATGGCGAAAAGCAAAGCGATCATTTTTTGAGCAGCAGGCGGATGGCTTTTTGCGTCGCGCCGAATTGCAGCGGGGCTTTTTTGCGCCGGATTTTGCGCCGCAGCGACGGCGACCGCAGCAAGGCTTGCGCAACCTTCGTGATTCCGCGGGTGTTCGTTCCCACCAAGAAATTCTTGCCCGCGTCAACGAGGCGGGTCCACTCGGTCTCATCGCGCAGCACGAGGCAGGGCCGGTTCACGACGGCGGCTTCTTCCTGGATGCCGCCGGAGTCGCTCATAACGAAGAGCGAATTTTTCAACAGCGCCAGAAAATCAAGATTGCCCATTGGTTCGAGGTTACGAACACCCGGAGCCAACCGTATCCTGTGCTTTTTCAGCATGGCCGCAGTCCGCGGGTGGATGGGAAAAAGCACGGGCACGTCTTCCGAGACTTCGTTGATGGCCGCAACAATCCGCGAGAGACGAGCCGCGTCGTCAGCGCTCTCGGCTCTATGAAGCGTTGTCAGCACGAAAGATTCGGGCCGAACGCCGAAGGCGTCCAGGCGGCGCTGCGTCACCATGCGCATGGTCCGGCGGGTCGCGTCCAAGCCCGTGTTTCCTATTAAATGCACGCGTTTGCGATCGATGCCTTCGTCTCTGAGATGAGCCGCGGCTTGCCGGTCCGGTGCGAGCAGCAAGTCGGAGAGATGATCGACCAGGATGCGATTCTGTTCTTCGGGTGCAGTGCGATTGAAGGAACGGCAGCCGGACTCAAAGTGGACGACCGGCACGTTCAACTTTGCAGCGACCAGCGCGCCCGCAAGAGTCGAGTTCGTATCGCCCAGCACGGCCACCCAATCCGGCCGGACTTTAGAAATGATCGGTTCCAGGCGTTCGAGCATGCGGCCGATTTGGACGACGGGGCCGATACCGGCCGACCCGACGTTTATAAAGTAGGCAGGCTGCCGCAGTTTCAGCTCGCGAAAAAAAATCCGGTCCATATTCTCGTCATAGTGCTGACCCGTGTGCACGAGCACGTGTTCGAAGCGCGCATCGAAGAGCGGCAGAACGGGTGAAAACTTGATGATCTCGGGGCGAGTTCCTAAAACCGTCACGATCGTTTGCTTCATGCGCTAAAGGACCGCGGACGCAGTATCAATCGCGTCATCAAGCGTAGATGGCTGCCGATGACTGCTGCGATGCGCAGCTTCGACTCTCCAAAGCGGCGGACGGAAAGCTCCGCCGGCACTTCAGCGACGCGCCGATGCTGCTTGATCGCGCGGAGCATCATATCGGCGACTGCGGTGAAGCCGGACTCGCGCGAAGCAATGTGCTCGTACACGTCGCGGCGATAGACGCGCACCATCGCCGTATAGGTGTGGATGTTCGCACCTAGGATGAGGCCGTAGAGACGACCCGCGGAGCGGCTGAGAAACAGACGGTATGCCGGCACTCCTACGACGCGCCCGTTCGGATGATAGGGCGAGGCGGTAACGAGATCGGCTCCATTCTCCATAGACGTCAGCAGCGGCTCGAGAATCGCCGGATCATAGGTGCAGTCGCTGTCCAGGTTTGCGATCCACTCGCCGCTCGATTCGCGCGCGCCTGTCCGGATCGCGCCGCCGAGATTGCGGTTCTCCGGATGGCGAATGATCCGCGTGGCCGGGCGATCGCCGAAGGCTTGATTCAGCCGATCGAAGGTTGCGTCCGTGCTGCCGTCATCGATCAGCACGAGCTCGACCGCATGGCGCGCCGCGATCCGGTCCAGCACGGGAAGCAGCTTGCTCCGGAGCTGCTCGATGCCTTCGGCTTCGTTGTAAGCTGGCACGACGACGCTCAGCTTTGCCATCAGCTTTCATTGTTGCGCAGCGGATGGTCCCCTGGGACCTCGCCACACTGCCGGCAATCCTGTGACGTCACCCGATCGCCGCACGCACAGACCCAGCCGATCAGCCGTGCCGGCAATCCTACGGCCAAGGCGTAGTCGGGAACGTCATGCCGCACGACCGAACCCGCCCCGATCATCGCCCAGCGGCCGATCGTTACACCGGGAAGGATCGTGGAGTGGGCGCCGATCGAAGCACCGTCCGCGACGAAAATTGATCCGGTTTGCCAATCGTTCTCGCCGCGCAGCTTGAATTGGGGATCGGTGGCACGCGGCCGGATGTCGTTTGTGAAGACGACGAGCGGACCGACGAAGACTCCGCGGCCGAGAGTTGCGCCGCGATAAATGCAGGCATAATTCTGCAGTTTGCAGTCATCGCCAATCGGCACGCCCGCGTCGACGAAGACGCCTTTGCCGAGAATGCAGCGTTCGCCGATGCTCGCACCTTTGCGAACATGGGCATCGTGCCAGATGCGTGCCCCGTCGCCGATGGTGACGTTCTCCTCGATCAACGCGCTTTCGTGCACGTAGATCATGTGGGAGCGCCCAAGCGCAGCTTTCTTTCGATCATGCCGGTCGCTTCCAGCGCGATCCGCAGCGACTCGAGCGCGATCTTGGGATCGGGGCACTCGGCGCCATGCAGCACGTCGACGAATTTCTCGAGCTCGAGACGCAGCGGTTCCCGGCGAACGACGGGACATTCGAGCAGCACGCCCTCCTCGTATTGCGCGATGAAATCTTCGTAACTTTCGGTTATCACGAAGTCCCGGCCGGGCGCAAAATGTGTTTGCTGCCGCAGATAGTCGATCTGCAGAAAGCCGGCCAAGCCGGTAATCGTCATGTCTCTAATCTTGACCGGCGTAACCCAGTTGATCAAGGCGGTTGCGGCAACTCCGCCGGCATCCATCATTAAGCTTGCGTAATCGATCCGGTCGGTCGATATCGCCATACCGCCTTGCGCGTCGAGCAGCGTGAGATTGGTTTGCAGGAGGAACGAGATCAGATCGATGTCATGCACGCCGATATCGACGATGACGTTCGCATCGCGCACCCGCGCCGGCCAGGTTCCGACGCGTCGCGTGGTAACCTGCAGCGGCTTGCCGACCAAGCCGTCCCTGATCAAACCCTGCGCGGCGATGATGGCCGGATTGAATCGCTCGACGTAACCCACCATGAGCGGGATGCCCCCAGCGCGGCTGCGTTCGATCATCTCGGTTCCCTGTTCGATCGTCTGGGCAAGTGGCTTTTCGACAAGCACTCCAATCCCGGCATGGATCAGTTGAAGCGAAATCGGATAGTGCAGCGCCGTCGGTACGCTCACGACGGCGGCGTCCAAAGGATTCTTCAGGAGATCCTCAACCGATGAAAAGGAGGGATAGCCGTGCGATTCGGCGCTCGCACGCGCATCGGACAGCGGGTCGACGACGCCGGCGAAATCAACGCCTTCGATGTTCGCCAGGTTGCGCGCGTGCTGCCGTCCGATGGCGCCGAAGCCGACGACCGCGATCGCGAGTTTGGCGCTCATACTGCGCCGACCGCCGATTTAAAAGCTGAAACGACGCGCTCGCGATCGGCTTGCGAGAGTTGCGGATGGACCGGCAGGGAAAGAACTTGCGCCGCAACCCGTTCGGCGACCGGGAATTCGCCGGTCCGCTGCGGTCCACCGAAGAGCGGCTGCAGATGCAACGGCTTCCTATAATAGACGCCGCTGCCGACGCCTCGCTCGGAGAGCGCGGATCGGACATCGTCGCGGTCGCGCCGGTTCGGCGTCGTAGCTTTGTCGATCAAGACCGCGTAATGGTGGTAGGCGTGGATGACGCCCTCGGGAGCGTACGGCAACGTGACGCCGGGAACGCCGGCGAGCTGTTCGTCGTAGAATGCCGCGTTCGCGCGGCGAGCTTGCGTGATCGCCTTCAGGCGGTGCAGTTGCGCGCGCCCGATGGCCGCCAGGACCTCCGTGAGCCGATAGTTGTAACCAAGCTCCGTAAAATCATCGCCAACCTGTCCGTGTTGACGAAAAAGCCGCCCTGACGCCGCGACCGCGTCGTCATTGGTCGCCAGCGCGCCGCCTTCGCCCATCACGATGTTTTTCGTCGCGTAGAACGAGAAGGCCGCCGCATCGCACTGCGTGCCCACCGGCTTGCCGCCGCGCACGGCGCCAATCGCTTGGCATGCATCCTCGACCACCGCGATGCCGCGCGCGCGCAACGCATCCGCGCCGGCCCAATCGCACGGCAGTCCAAATAAATCGACGGCGATGATGGCCTTAGTGGCCGGCGTTGCCGCGGCCGCGTAACGTTCGATATCGACGTTGTAAGTCCGGGGATCGATATCGACAAACCGCACGTTCCCGCGCTGCATCACTATCGCCGACGCGGTCGCGGCAAAGGTGAACGGCGTCGTCAAGACTTCGTCGCCCTCACCTACGCCGGTGGCTTTTAACGCGCAGTGCACGGCTGCCGTTCCCGAATTCACCGCCACTACGTGGCGCACGCCCAATAGTTTCGCAAATTCGCTCTCGAATGATGCAACGATCGCGCCTTGCGCGAGCTGCCTCGAACGCAGCACGTCAAGCGCGGCGGCGATCTCCTCTTCTCCGAGACTCGGCACGATGAGTTCAACCATCAGCGTTTTTCCGCGATCTTCCAACCAGCAGGAGCGCCATAACCGTCAGGGCGAGTGCGGCGCAGTGTCCGGCGATGATCACAGCGACCACGTTGTCGATCGAGGCGTGATATACCGTTATGGCGCCAATCTCCAGCAGTTCGATGGCAATCAAAGGAACGACGAAGGCAAATCGATGCATGCCGATCCCGTAGTTCGCAACGATGGTGGTTAGCGCAAGCGCGGTCATCGCTACACCGTAGCGGAGCATGTATGGTGTCGCCGCGATGGCCGCTTTTCCCGCGATCGCAGCGAGAATCAGGGCGGGAGCAAACCGGATCAGCGTGAGTTCGATCAGGCAGACTCCCAAACCGGCGGCGAGCATCATCAAAAGCAGCGGCGCGGTGGTGCGTTTTTGGCTGCTCAGTTTCGCGGCTTTCGGGATAAGCACCAAAGGAATGAAAGCGATGCTGAAGATCACGACACGCCCTACGATCGAGAGCGCGCTGTAGATTCCCGCCGTTGCGGGCGGCAGAAAGTGCCGCACGAGGATGACGTCGGCCCACGACATCGCCGCCAAACCGCCCAGCGCAAGCGTTGTCCCGATCGATTTTGCCAGTACTCTGCGCATGTCTACGTGCGCGTGGCCGGCTGCGGCGGTCTTTCGCGCCCATCCCAAACAGAACAGGAATCCACCGGCGACGCCGCAGACGTTGCCGAAGATCGCGCTATGCAGTCCGCCCCAAAGTACGATCAGCATGAGCCCAAAGATGACATTGCCCCCCGCTTCGCAGATCAACGAAGCTGCCAGCACGCCGAAACGCTGCTCGCCTTGCAAGAGCCCTCTCAGCGCGGCGGCGGCGAAACCGAACGCGATCACGAAGATCGCAAAGAACGCCGGCGTCGGCTCGCTCAAATCCAAATAGTTTTTCAAGAATGGCGCAAAGGCGCCGCCCAACAGCGCGATGCAGCCGCCGGCGATCAGTGCGAGCTTGATCACCGATCGATTCAACGCGCCCGTACTTGTGGGATCTTTTCCGATCGATTCGCCGGCCAGCACCGTAACGACAGCTTGTAGAACGTTCGCGGGGACGCTGCAGATCAGCACGAACGCGAGGAGCGCGGCGAGCGCGCTGTACGTTTGCAGACCCAGCAACCGAACCGCTCCGAAATGGAATCCGAAATTGGCGGCGTTCACGAACGCGGTCGCGCCGAAGACCAGGCCGGTGTGGCGCACCGTTTCGCGATGCTCGCCCGGCGAGCTGTACATTTTGCTTCATAGTTCGCCGAAGGACCGCGTCACCCCGGCGGCCCGGCTGAAAGCCAAGGTAAGGGAAGCGCTTCACATGAATTCCGATTTAAACATGGCCGCAAATCGCCTCGGCATTACTATGCGAATCAAACGCAACAGCCCAACCCTCGGCGAAGCGGAAGCGGCAGCAGCAGCCGAGGCGATTCTGTCCGGATGGGTCGCACGCGGGCGTCAGACTGCAGAATTTGAAAACGAACTTTGCGAGCTGCATGGTCTGGATGAAGGGCACGCGGTTGCAGTTTCGAGCGGAACTGCGGCGTTATACCTTTCGCTGTGGCTACTGCAGGCCGCCGGGAATCGGGTAGCTTTACCGGCCTATGCGGGCCAATCGATGCTGCACGCCGTTCGCGCCGCCAGGGGCAATCCGGTATTTGTCGACTCCTGCTCTCCCGGCGATCCCAACGTTGACCTTCACGCGGTTCGTGCGAGCACGCCCGATCTTGCGATCGTTCCGCATATGTTCGGCATTCCTCAAGAAATCAAGAGCGAGCGGTTCCCGGTGATCGCAGACTGCGCGCAAGCTTTGGGCGCGTCTTTTCGCGGACGGCCTGCGGGCCTCATGGGAACGCTCGCGGTTTTTTCATTTGGTCCAACCAAGATGATTACTGCAGCCGGCGCCGGCGGCGCCATTCTCTCTAAAGAGCGCAGCGCCATCGATCAGATCCGGGATTACCTCACATACGCCGATCGAGACGACAATAAGGCCCGCTTCAATTTTGAGATCACCGATGTCCAAGCGGCCGTCGGGCGAGTTCAGCTCCGGCGCCTGGCTGAATTCTGCGAAAGGCGCGAAACGCTCTTTCAGATCTATCGGCAGTCCGGCGTCCCGTTCGCGGACGCAAGCGATCCTTCAAGCCGGCCCGTTCGATCTTTTGCCGTAGCGCTTTCATCGAAGATGCCCGGATTATTCGAACATCTCCGTCAACACGGCATCCCCGCTGTCGAGCCGTTTGCGGTGCGGCATCTGCTCGGCGGAAGCGAGAACGAGAACGCTTACGCGTTCGCGCGAACAGCTCTATCGCTGCCGATCTATCCGCTGCTCGCAGACGATGACTGCGCCTTTGCCGCGGAGACGATCCGGCAATTCGTCCGGTGATCCTTTCCGCTCATCAACCCGCGTATCTTCCGTGGCTCGGCCTCTTCCACAAGATGACGCTCTGCGACACGTTCTGCGTGTTCGATACGGCTCCGTACCGGAGAAAAGATTTCATCAATCGCAACCGGATCAAAACGGCCCGAGGGCCTCTTTGGTTGAGTGTTCCCGTGTACTCCCACGGCGGCCCGCGGATATGCGACGTACGAATCCGTGAAAACACTTGGCAGAGGAAGCACCTTGCAACCATCGATGACGCATACAGCAAAGCGCCATACTACGAGTTGTACGCCGCCGAACTGTATCAGGTCCTTACGAAGCGCTACGCGTTTCTAGCGGACTTAACGAGCGCACTGACGCGTCTCTTTGTCCGATTGCTGGGAATTAGGGTCCGCTTAGTTGTGTCGAGCGACTACGATTTTGCGGGCAAGAAATCCGAGTATATCGTGAACATGTGCTCGGAGCTGGGTGCGAGTACGTATATCTTCGGCTCTCAAGGCCGGAATTACGCCGATCTGTCGGCGTTTGCGTCCGCCGGCGTTGAAGTCGTCTTTCAGGAGTACCGGCATCCGGTCTACGCTCAGCGCTTCGGCTCGTTCGTGCCACGCTTATCGATCGTTGATCTGCTTTTCAACGAGGGTCCGCGCAGCCTCGAGATACTCGTCCGCAACAACGGCCGATACGCCAGTACGGCAAAGTGCCCAGGTGAAGACGAGTGGCTGATCTCCGCGAGCGGCGATAACCGGCGCTGAACGAATTCGAGGATTTCGGAGGGGTCTGGATAGTATTCAGTCGCCACTTTTCCTTTAGCAAAAGATGACAAGAAATCTACCGCGATCCCGCGCCGTGCAATTCGATAGAGCATGCGCAGCATGTTTTGTACGTAAGCCGTCCACGCGCTCTTTGAAGTCTTCAGGCACGTGTTGAACGTGCCGCACGCGACCGCATAATCGTATTTGTGTTTCGGGGGCGTTCGTAGAATATCGCGGCACTCCAGCGTGATCCCCGGGCTCCTTTGCCGCGCCATTTCGACCAGGCGGGGATTGATATCGCACCCGTAATAGTCCGCGAAACGATTGGTCTCTTTTAAAAAGTCGTGCAAATGCCCGAGACCGCAACCCACGTCGTACACCGTGAAGGGCTGTCGCTCGTGCGCAAAAATCTGCGTAACTTCAAGGAACTTGCGTTCTTGGCTCTCCGGGCTGCTCCAGCCGACGGCCCGGGTGTCGCCGGCGTTTCTGTCGAGCAAGCGGTCGTAATAGCGGATCACATTGTGTAGATCGATGGAACTCGGCATATCAACTGATCCTTGTAGGGAAGCAATAAAAGCGCTGCGAATCGCGGCTAGAGAGAAGATAATGAAGCTGTCGATCTATATTGCAACGCGAAACGGCTCGTCGAGAAATCCACCGGCAACGTTCGCAAATCTTCTTCAACAGTTCAAGGAGCTCGCCGACGAGTTGGTCGTGCTCGTTGACGACACATCGACGGATGATACGTTCGAGGTGGCCAAGAGATTTACGAAGCACGTGTATTTCTTCGTGCACGATCCGTTATTCATCGAGATGCTGCGCCAAAGCTTCTATCGGTGCACCGGTGATTGGATTTTCATTGCCGAAGATGACGACAAACTGAGCTCGCGCTGGACCCGGGCGGTTTTCGAAAAATTGATGAAGATGCGCAGCGTGACGCACTATTGGGTTCCAACGCGGTACCTCGTTAGCGAAGATCGCTACCTTTCCACGGCGCCGTATATCGGTCATTTTAGCGCCCTGCTCTATCGTAATATCGAGTCGATTGCCGTGCTTCCCTCGAAGCTGCATCAGCAGATCGCATTTGCCGGCGAACCGGCTTACCTCGCGGGTCTGTATACGGACGCCATGAATTTCGCTTGGCACAGCCGGGAAGCCCGCGAAGCGAAGCTGCGGACGTACGACGAGGCCTACGACGAGTGGGGTACGGGGTTTGATCAGACGCGCTTCTATCTGTACGAGGATTATTATTTCGAGACGCGGCGGATAGACGACTCTACCGAGCCGGCGGTGATGGAGCCGGTAAGGGAGAGTAACGCCGCATTCGGGATTCATATGCGAATTTTGGATGTCCCTGCTAAAATGACGATCCGTCAGACGTATTGGATTACGGTGCGGATTGTCAACAACTCGCACCGCGCGCTGCTTCCTCAAAGCGAGTTCGTCCGATGGGGTTCGCTCGCGCTTGGCTACACCTGGCTTCCCGAATCGGAAAAAGACTCCGAGCCCTGTATACGCACGCCCTTTCCGGCGAAAATTCTTCCCGGCCATCAGCACGACGCGTTGGTCAGAGTGAAGGCGCCGCCCACTGCCGGTAAACGACGGCTGCAGATCGACATCCTGGAAGAGAACAACGTGTGGGTCTCCCAAGCTGAGGACGGCGGTTCGTTCGACGCGAGCGAAATAGAGGTGCAAGAGTTAGTCTGGCCTCCCCAAATCGTAGCCGGCTCCGGGCCGTGACCAGTGTTCTTGTGATAGCCGCGCATCCTGACGATGAGGTGCTGGGGTGCGGCGGTACGATTGCGCGGCACGCAGCGCAAGGGGATCGCGTCGATGTCGTTATCGCCGGTGAAGGGGTGATGGCGAGATCGGGAGCGGCGCGCTCGGACCTAGAGGATCTTCGCGAGGCTGCGCGCCGGGCCAATGGGGTTTTAGGCGCGCGTTCGCTCGCGCTGCACGACTTTCCGGATAACAAGCTCGATTCCGTCGCGATGTTGGATATTACACGGTTTGTGGAAGAGCACGTGCAAAAGAATGGGCCGGAAATCGTCTATACGCATCACTGGTCTGATCTGAATAGCGACCATACCCGTTTGAGCGAGTGCGTCCTCACGGCCTGTAGACCGACGCCCGGTCAAACAGTGCGCCGAATTCTTTGCTTTGAGATACCGTCGAGCACGAGCTGGCGAGGTCCACGGTCTAACTCATTCGATCCCGACTGGTTTGTGGATATTTCGGATACGCTTTCAACAAAGGTCTCGGCACTAAACGAGTACGCGCATGAAATGCGCGAATTCCCGCACGCGCGTTCGCAGGAAGCGATCACGCACCTAGCGCGTTGGCGGGGTGCATCGGTGGGTATCTTAGCAGCTGAAGCGTTTGTCTTGGTCCGTAATCTTGAAACCTGACGTGGATAGCTTAAACGGCAAGTCTATTTTCGTCACGGGCGGAACCGGTTCGTTCGGGCAAGCCTTTGTCGTTACGCTGCTGCAGCGTTACAAGCCGCGCGAAGTCGTCGTCTATTCACGGGACGAACAAAAGCAGTACGAGATGCGGCACTCCGTGGCGCGGGAAAGCGTCAGGTACGTGCTGGGCGACGTCCGCGACCGCGAACGCCTGACGCGCGCAAGTGAAGGGGCCGCCCTCATCGTCCATGCCGCCGCGCTCAAGCAAGTACCGACGGCCGAACATAATCCGATCGAAGCCGTTAAGACGAATATCTTGGGCGCGCAGAACGTGATCTTCGCCGCCATCGATAATAACGTTCCGCGCGTCATGGCGCTCTCGACGGACAAGGCCGTGAATCCGATCAACTTGTACGGGGCGACGAAGCTGGTCTCCGACAAGCTTTTCGTAGCGGCCAATTCGAGCGGCGAAGCGCGCACGACGATATTTTCGGTCGTGCGCTACGGAAACGTCTTTACCTCGCGAGGTTCGGTGGTTCCGTATTTTCAAAAACTTTTGGCCGAAGGCGCCGCCAAACTTCCCATCACGGACGTGCGGATGACGCGGTTTTGGATCACGTTGCAAGCCGGAGTAGATTTTGTGCTCGCGAGTCTCGAGGGCATGCAGGGCGGCGAGATTTTCGTGCCGCGTATTCCATCCGTGCGCATGATCGATGTGGCGAAGGCGATTGCGCCCGGCCTAGGCATCGATGTCATTGGGATACGTCCGGGCGAGAAGCTGCACGAAACGCTCTGTCCCAAGGATGAAGCGCACCTGACCCTGCGCTTTGCTGAGCACTTCGTCATCCGTCCATCCATTGCGATGCCGGCCGGCCGCACTTATGCAATGGACGCTTCAGGGCAGCGGGGAGCGGCGGTGGGCGAAGACTTCGAGTATACTTCCGGGAGCAACGAACGATTCTTGACGATAGAAGAGCTGCGCCGTCAGGTCGGCGCCTCGGACTGATGCAGACGGCGCGCGACGTCGGCGGCCGCCAAACCGAGCAAGATCATCCACTCCATTCCGACTTTTGGATAGAAGACGAGCAAATCGAGGATGAAATGCACGGCAAGCGCGGCGCTCGCAGCGAGGGCTGCGACGGTCAACGGCGTTCGCGCGCGGCCGGCGAATGTGGCGACCGAAGCATAAATAAGGAAGAGCGTGGCGGCCAGCAGAGGGATGCCGCCCTCAACGAGGCTTTGCAGGTAGAAGCTGTTGGCGTGCGTCTTGATCGGCGCGCGCAAGAACTTTCCGACCTCGAGCTCGTAGTTGCCGGCGCCGATGCCCCAAATCGGGTGGGCGCGCCACATTTGTATCGCGGCGCGCCACAAGTCGCGGCGCGTTCCGAGTCCGCCGTGAATCTCTATGTGATGATGCGGCGCTGACGTTACCAAGCCGATGCCGCCAGCCACTGAACGCCAAGCGACTCCGGCACCGGCGACGATCGCGAGCGCCGCGGCGCCGAATGCAATTCGTGCTGCCGAAGATCTCGCGCACAGCAGTGCGACCACGAGGAGCGCAAGTGCGAGCGCGACGAGGCCGCCGCGCGAAAACGTCATGAGCGTCGCGAGAATTCCTCCGGCGATCACAAAAATCTCCGGCCATCGCCGGCCTTGCAAAAGCGTGTACGCGAGCATCAGCGGGAGCATCAGCCCGAGGTAAGCGGCAAGCTGATTGGGACCGTCGAGCGGACCGGCGATGCGCGGGACCTCGGTATGCGCGATGATGAGTCCGGAATGAGCGCCCAAGTACAGCTCCGGGATTGAAAGTGCCACGACCGCCGCGGTGACCACAAGCACTGACCAGCGGATCACGTTTTCGGCGGGATCATCGAAAAATATGACCGCGCAGACGGACAAGATGACCGCGTATTCGGTCCACTTGATCGTTTCGCGCAGCGCCGGTGAGACGAACGCCGCGTGCCAAATGGAGAGCGCTGTTGCCAACCCCACCAGAAGCACGGCAAGCGCTAGGTGTGCGACCGGTATCGTGCGCAGGACCCGCACCGAAGATTTGCGGATCAGCAGTCCCGTAATCGCCGCGGCGAGCGCGACTTTAGAGAGGGTCAGTGTAGTCATCCCGATCGATTGGGAGTATGCGAACGGATCGAGCAGAAGCAGCGCGACGACGCCGCAGATCGGTTTGCGGGACGTTGCGATCGCAACGATGGCGAAAACCGTCGCGTAGACCGCGACGCCGGCGAGATCGAAATGAGGCGCCGTCACATCGGCCGGGACGACTGGGCCGAATTGCATGCCTGCGTGCTTCGTTAGGGGAAGAGTTCGACCTCGCTTAGGAGAAATTCACAATCACCGTGCACGATAATCCCAACGTCGACGTCAACGATCTGATGGCTCGGGTGCACGATCGAGTCCGGCGCGAAGAGCGCGTCGCAACCGGGCCCGGCACGGAGCGCACATACGTCTATGCCTCGGAGCTCGATGCAGCCAGCATTGAAGCTTTGCTCTATACCGCGCGGAAGATGGCGCAAGTTCGCACCACATGGCCGCGGAAGCTCTGGGTCTTTCCGTTCAATGTCAGCCGCGCTTTGCGGCACATGTTTTTGAAGCTTTTTGCCTTTCTCTTCAACGATCAGCGGCACGTCAATTTTGCACTTACCGAGGCCGTGCGCGAACACGTGCAGCTCACCAAAGAGATGCACGGTCTTATCGCGAGCCTGCAAAGCGAGGTTCGCAATCTGGAGGCTCGGCTCCAAGAAGCGGAACGCCGTGGCGGCCGCTAGCAGTACGATCGCGCTCGTGACGCCCTGGTTCGGCGAAGATCAGACCAACGGCGCCGCTCTGCTTTCATCACAGCTCGTCCGGGAGCTCTTCGCTGCGAATCATCGTGTCGACGTTCTGACGACCTGTTCGAGATCGTTTCGCGACGATTGGTCGGCCAATTATTACGCCGAAGGCGCCTCGCATTTAGAGAACTTTACGCTGCGCCGCTTTGCCGTGCGCGACCGCGATTCTGACGCGTTCGATCGGGCAAACCATTTTCTGCTGAGCCAGCCGCTCGATTTCCTCAGAACTCACCCGAGTTGCATTCCGGGCGGCATTGCGCAGACTTTTTGCCGCGAGAACATTCAATCGCCCGGCCTCTTGAAATACTTGTCCGACTGGGGGCGCAGTTACGCCGCCGTCCTTTTCACGCCGTACCTCTACGGTCCGGTGCTGCAGGGAGTAAAGCTCGCGGGCCCCCGCTCGTTTCTGCAGCCGTGCCTGCATGACGAGGCCTATGCCTATCTTCCGCAAGTCGCGCGCCTGTTTCACGATGCGCGCGGACTGCTCTTTAATAGTAGGGCGGAGTACGATCTCGCGCGCCGTCTCTACGGTGCGCAGATCGCGGCGAAGAGCTCGGTCGTCGGCCATTGGGTCCCCGCTCCGGAGACGGAACGCATAGCCGGCGACAGGGCGGTTCCCCGCGAGCGATTCGTTTTCTATCTGGGCCGAATGTGCGAGTCGAAGAACGTGAAGCTGATCGTGAAGGCGTTCCGCGATTACCGCCGCTACAGACCCGGATCGCGGCTACGGCTTGTTCTCGCCGGCGATGGTGAGGGATTAGAATCGAGCGGCGGCCTGCATGTTCTTGGCCGGATCGACGAACGCCGGAAGGCAGCGCTGCTTCAATCGTGCGCGGCGTTGCTGCAGCCGAGCGTCAACGAAAGCTTCTCGCGCTCCGTGATGGAAGCGTGGAGCTACGGCAAACCCGTTGCAGTCAATGCGGAGTGCGCGCCGACGGCCGAGGCCGTTGGCGATTGCGGCGGCGGCTGGGCGGCGTCTTCCGAATCAGAATGGATTGCGGCGCTGTCCGTCATCGATGGTGCAAGTCCTGAACGGCTGCACGAGCTCGGCGACCTCGGAAGAAAACACTACCTGCAATTCGGAACTCCGCAGCGTGTGCTCCAGCGTTACCGCGAAGCTCTTGGTATTGCCGGCGAGCCGGCAGTCGCGGCGCACGGGTAGTTGCCCAGACCCAAAGTCGCTTTCGTCGTTGCGCGCTGCGGCGCCGAAGTTTTCGGCGGTGCTGAAGTCTACTGTCTGGAGCTCGCGCGCCACCTCGGCGCGTTTTGGGAGATCGACGTTCTGTCGACGTGCGCGCGAGACTACATGACGTGGAGCAACGCATATCCCGAAGGTCACGCCTATGAAGAAGGCGTTCACATCCAGCGCTTTCCCGTGGATCGTCCGCGCGACGTTCTTCAGTTCAACAGGCTTTCCGAGCGCATACGTTTCGAGGCGGAGCGGAGCAGCATCTCGCTGCAGGAAGAATGGATGCGCGCGCAAGGTCCCGTTTCCGGCGAATTAGCGCGGTACGTTGCAGCTCACCGCTTTCGCTACGATGCATTCTTTTTTTTCGGCTACTTGTACGCCACCACGTACGTCATCTTGCCGCTGGTTGAAGAGAAGGCGTTTCTGGTCCCCTTCGCACACGACGAGTGGCCGTTGCGCATGAGCATCTGGGACGAGTTTTTCAAGCGTCCGCAATGCATCATCTTCAATACGCCGGAGGAGCACGACTTCGTGCGCGCGCGTTTTTCCCGGTCGGACCTGGACGGTCCGATCGCCGGCGCCGGTGTGCAGCCGCCGCAGTACGCCGACGCAGAATCGTTCAGATCGCGTTTTGAAATAGCCGCGCCGTTCGTCCTCTATCTCGGACGGATCGACGCGTCTAAAGGGTGCGACGTGTTGATTGAGGACTTTGCGCGGTACCGGAGCGCGCATGAGGCGCCCGCGAAGCTCGTGCTCATCGGCGAGCTCCACCTTTCATTAAAGAAGCATGAGAACGTGATAGTGCTCGGGCCTGTGGACGAGCAGACAAAATGGGACGCCTTAGCGGCCTGCGAGCTGCTCGCCATGCCGTCGGCTTACGAGAGCCTGTCGCTTGCCGTGTTGGAAGCTTGGTCGGTGGGGAAAGCCGTTCTGGTGAACGCGCATGCTGCCGCTCTGGTCGGACAATGTAAGCGCTCGGGGGGCGGCTTGTGGTATTCGAATTATGAGGAGTTCGAAGCGGCGCTCACGGTGATGGATGAAGAGGTTCGTAAGAAACTGGGAAGGCAGGGTATGGATTTCATTAACGATTCGTGCCGGTGGGAAACTGTTGAAGGCGCGTACCGGCGGCTACTGAATCCGAGCGACGAAGCGGCCGATATTTGATTAGCAAGCACTCGGATGGTAAGATGCGCAGAGCGGAGCTCGTAGAGGCGGTCGGATTTGGTTAACGGTACGCGCGCGATCGACCTGACATTGAAGCGAATCTGTGTCACGGGCGGGGCCGGATTTTTAGGGTCTTTTTTAGTGCAAGCGCTTCGCGACGCGGGTTGCGCCAACGTATTTGTCGTCGAACATCGCGATTACGATCTCACCAAGGAATCCGACGTGCAACGTCTCTTCGAAGACGCGCGTCCGCAGGTGCTCTTCCATCTGGCCGCGGTTGTCGGCGGAATCGGCGCCAATCAGGAAAACCCGGGCTCGTTCTTCTACGCCAACGCTATCATGGGGATACAGGTTCTCGAATACGCGCGCCGGTGCGGCGTTGAAAAGAGCGTCGTTATTGGAACCGTCTGCTCGTATCCGAATCTGGCTCCGATACCGTTTAGTGAAAAATCTCTTTGGGACGGCTATCCGGAAGTGACGAATGCCCCGTACGGAATCGCGAAAAAAGTGCTGCTCGTTCAATGCCAAGCGTATCGCGAGCAGTATGGCATGAACGCCGTGTATTTGCTGCCGGGAAACATCTACGGCCCGCGCGACAATTTCGATCCGTCCTCGTCACACGTTATTCCCGCCATGATCCGCAGCATGCTTGAGGCCAAGAGCCGGAACGCGAACAAGATCGTTTGCTGGGGAGACGGTTCGCCGACGCGTGAGTTCTTGTACGCCGAAGATGCAGCCGGAGGGATCGTCAAGGCTGCGCAGCGTTACGATGGCGCCGCGCCCGTCAACTTGGGAAGCGGTGAAGAAATCTCGATCAAAGATCTCGCCGAAATAACAGCCGAGCTCTGCGGCTACGAAGGCCATATATCCTGGGATGCGAGCAAGCCCAATGGCCAGCCCCGGCGCAAGCTCGACACCACGCTGGCGGAGCAGTTCTTTGGATTCCGCGCAACGACGCCGCTGCGGGAGGGCCTGGCGGCCACGGTTGCCTGGTATAAGGAAAGGCTTTCGTCGGTAAGCGCCTAGAGGGTCCACGCCGAATACTCCGGCTGTGGAACAATCCGATCTCGCCAGGAAGGTAGCCGAGCTCAGAGCCGCGCTCTCGGCGCGCGACGCGCGCCTGAAGAACATGGTCGCGCAAGAGAAAGAGCTGCGCTCCGTTCGAAAAGCGGCCGAAGAGCGCGCAAAAGCCCTTGAGGAGCTGACCGCGGCGCTCGATGATCGCGACCGCCGCACCAAGGCGCTTCAAGACGCAGCTGACCTTCGCGAGCAAAAGATCCAGGAGCTCACCGCGACACTTCAATCCTTCGACGTCTTTCGGAGCGCTGCGGAGGCTCGCGAGCTCGTAATAGTGGAGCTCAAAGCCGCACTCGTGGAGCGCGACGCCCATGCCAAGCACTTGCAGGAGGCCGTCACCGAACGCAATGCGCGGCTCGCCGAGTTGTCGAACCGCCAAGAAACGCTCGATGACACGCGATCCGCTGCAGAGGCGCGCGAACGCGTGATTGTCGAGCTCTCTGCGGCGCTGGAAGAAACGAACCGGCGCGCGACCCTGCTGCAAGAAGCTGCTGATGCCCGCTTGCAAAAACTCCAAGAGCTGCAAGCGGCCGTTTCGGCGATGCACGATATCTATTCCGTGGCGCAAGAGCGGGAGCGCGTCATCGCCGAGCTGCGCGCCGCTCTAGACGAGACGGATGCCCGCGCGAAGTCGCTGCAAGAAGCCGCCGATCTGCGCGGGCAAAAACTGCAGGAACTCGAGGTTGCCGCCGCCGGTTTTCAAGAGGCGCAGGCCGTTGCGCAGGAACGGCAGCGCGTCATCGCCGAGCTTCGCGATGCGCTTGCAGAAACGGATGCGCGTGCCAAATCTTTGCAAGAAGCCGCCGATCTGCGCGCGCAAAAAGTCGAAGAGCTTTCCGCCGCCTTGGAAAAGCAAAACGCTCGCGTAACCGAACTTCAAGCAGGCGCCAAAAATTTCCAGGAGATGCACGCGACCGCTCAAGAGCGCGAAAAGATCATCTTCGAGCTCACCGCGGCGCTCGAAGAGCGTGACCGCCGGATCGCGCAGCTGGAGAGAGTGGCCGAGGAGCGGCTAGTCGCCCTGAAAGAAACCGACGACGGCCTGCGAGCGATCACCGCTGAGGCCGACCGGCGCGCGATCATGCTTTCGGAAGTCACGTCGCTGCTGCGCGAAAAAACCGACGAAAGTTGACCGGCTCTTCGCAACCCTTGGTCAGCATCGTAACGCCGTCGTTTAATTCTGCACGTTTTTTGCGCGAGTGCATCGAAAGCGTGCTCGCGCAAGATTACCCGAATATAGAATACATCGTGATGGACGGAGGCTCGACCGACGAGACGCCTGCGATCCTCGAACGGTACCTCGAACGCATAGCGCGGATCCATTCGGCGCCCGACTTCGGGCAGGGGCAAGCGATCAACCGCGGGTTGGCGGCGTCACAGGGCGACATCGTCGCGTTTCTCAATGCCGACGACGCCTACTTACCCTACGCGGTGGGACAGGCAGTTCGCGCTTTTGCAGCGCACCCCGGTGCGGCGGTCGTCTATGGGAACGCCTACCACGTCGCCGCCGACGGTACGACCGTCGCGCCGTACCCGACCGAAGATTTCGATCGCGCCTCCCTGGCGCGCAGCTGCTATATTTGCCAGCCGGCCGCATTCGTGCGGCGCCAAGCGTTCGAACGCGCGGGCGCGTTGAATCCGTCGCTGCATTACGTGCTCGATTATGATCTTTGGCTGCGTCTTGCGGCGGTCGGCCCGTTCGTGAGAATCGAACCATTTCTGGCAAAGTCTCGCGTTCACTCCGGCAGCAAATCGGTCTCCAATCGCAAGGCGTTCTACCGTGAAATTTTCTCGATGCTTCAATCGCATTATGGCTACGTTCCATACGAATGGGTGCAAGGTTACGCGAGCTTTTTGATCGAGCGGAGAGATCAATTCTTTGCCAAACCGCGCCATACGTTCGTAGCGGCGGCCCTTACGCTGGCATTGGGAAGTTGGATCAACCGCCGGCGCATCGCGGTGTTCTTCCGCGATTGGCTAGCCCACCGCACCATCGGTAAAAGATTGTTGCAGCGCCGTTGATGGAAAACGAAACGCTCCCGCTGGTAACGGTCGTCACGCCGTCGTTCAACCAAGCAAGATTCATCCGGGCGACTATTGAGAGCGTCCTTTCGCAAGACTATCCAAACCTAGAATACATCATTGTTGACGGCGGCTCGGCCGACGGAACGAGCGCGGTTGTAGCACCGTATGGCGATCGCCTGACTTTTTTCTCGGAGAAAGACCGCGGACAGGGCGACGCAATCAACAAAGGGTTTCAAATGGCGAATGGCTCGATCGTCGCCTACCTCAACTCCGACGATATCTTTTTGCCTGGAGCCGTAAGCGCGGCGGTCGCGTCGTTGCAGGCGCATCCGGAATTGGGTGCCGTCTACGGCGAGGGCTATCGCATCGACGCCGGTGGCAACGTCATCGCAAGGTTCGAAGTGACCGAAGAATACAACCTCTGGAAACTCGTCAACGTCTCGGATTACATCTTGCAGCAAACGGTCTTCTGGCGGCGCTCGGTTTTCGATACGATCGGCTTTTTCGATCTCGATCTGCACTACGGCCTGGATTGGGAGATCCTGATGCGTACGGGCAAGCGCTACGTCATGGGATATATCCCGCAATTTATGGGCTGCATTCGCGAGTACCCGGAAGCCAAGACGTCGGCGGGCGGTGTGCAGCGTTTTCGGGAGATCGCGCGCATTCTGCGCTCGCAGAGCACATACCGTTACCCGCCGGCCTACTTCATCTATGGACTGGACACGTACGAAAAGATCGTCTGCCGCCGGATTGCAACGCTCTTCGGATGGTGGCCGCGGCTCGAGCGCAAACTCCAGCGCGGCGTCCTGCGCGTATCGCACTATTGGATCGGGCAAGCCGCCACGCATTCACAAGGAATATACTCCGACGGGTGGGCGTCGACGCGCGTTCACCAGATGCTCCCACCATCGGACGGACGCTACATCGAACTGACCGTAACGCTGCCGCCGTCGCCGGTCGAGCGTCAGTCGGTCGTGGTGCGAAGCGGACGCCAGATTTTTGCGCGTGAAAGTTTCGGGCCGGGCACGTTCACGCTGAACGTTCCCGTTCCCGAGAACTTATGGGATGCGACGCTGTCGTTTACGATCGAAGCCGCTCGACACTTCGTTCCCGGGACTGAGGATCGCCGGCGCCTCTGCTATCTGTTGGAGAAGGTCGGGTATAGCGAGCGCTATCAGCTACCCGGGAGTTAGCGAAAAGACTCTGAAGTTGAGGATGCGCGGATCGCTGCCGCTCTTGTGGCCGCCGCCGGTGACGTGCAGCGTGAAGGCGTTCGCTCCAGTTTTCACGGGTACGGTAAACGTCGCGTTTCCTTTTTTGTCGGGGGTGATCGTGGCAGCCGTCGCTGTCGTGGCGTTGCGAACGCTTATCGCCAGCTGATGTCCGCCCATGCCGGGGCCGGGCAGGGTGACGATGTGGATTTTTTGCGACTTCGGCGCGTTCGACGTTACGGTGAACGCTGCATCGTTATTCACCCAACGGAAGGTTTGACCGGCGTAGCGTTCGACGACATCCCAGTTCCCGCCCAGCGTAATGCCGCTTCCCGGATCGACGATGTCCGCGTCGGCGACCGTGAAGACGCGGAAATTGAGAATGCGCGGATCAGACGTGTGTTTGCCGCCGCCGTTCACGTGAAGCGCGAACGTGGCCGGCGATCCGGGACGCACCGGAACCGCCGCGACGACCCACTGATGTCCGGCGACCGGAAGCGACGCAACGGTTTTTCCGTTTTCCACGATCTGCAGCGTAAATTTCTTCGTCCCCAAGCTCGGCCCGGCTTCGAGCTCCAGCGCAACGTCCTTAACGTTCGTGCGCGGGTTCTTGACGATGATTTGAGCATTGTTGTCGACCCACCGGAACGTCTGACCGGCGAACGTTTCGTAGAGATACCAGCCCTTGCCTAAGGCGAGGTCGTTCGTGTCGTCGAGGATATCGGGAATCTTCCCGGCGAGCGGTCCGCTTTTGGAGGGCGTCGCGGTGGTCGCGGCCGGATTCGAGCCGGCGCACGCGGCAAGCAGCACCAGAGAAATCGCTGCGCAAGCGCGGATAAAATACATATGGCAGAGAATCGTCTTTTATGATTGTAAACCCTTCCGGTTCGGCCGGATCGCGGTTTTACGAACTCGTTCATATCCTCACTCTGCGCAACCTCAAAGTGCGCTACCGCGGCTCTGTGCTCGGGATCTATTGGTCGCTGCTCAATCCGATCATCATGACCGTGGTCTACTCCGCTATCTTCAGCGCGACATTTGAACGTTATTATCAGGGGTCGGCCATCCGGTACGCGCTCGCAGTCCTTATCGGTTTGATCGTGGTCAATTTTTTTTCCGCTACCACAACGCAAGCGTTGCCGGCGGTTGTTTCCGGCGGAATGCTGCTCAACAAGATAAAGTTGCCGCCTGCCGTGTTCCCGGTTTCGATGGTGGTCGCGTACACGTTTCAGCTCGTCGTTGCGAGCATTCCCGCGCTGGCCATCATCACGGTGCTCATCTCAAAAACTCCCTACCACCTGCTGCTTCTGCCGCTGCCGCTTGCAAGCGTCGTGGTTTTGAGCACGGGCGTAGCCTTCTTTGTAAGCGCACTCTACGTGTTTTTTCGCGACATACCGTATCTCTACGAGCTGGTCACGTTCTTGCTGTGGCTCACCGTCCCGGTCTTTTATCCGGTGGCGATCGTTCCCGAACAGCTGCGCTCATTTTTATGGTTGAATCCGCTCTATCCGGTGATCGAAAGCTTACGGCAGATCGCACTCGATCGCAGCACGCCTGATTTTCGCCTCATGGGGATTGCGGCGCTCGAAGCGCTCGTTGTTCTGGCGTTGGGCTGGCTGGTATTCGCGGCCAACCGTCGCAAGTTCATGGATTTCGTCTAATGCCGGATCCGGCGGTCGTTTTAAGGGGCGTTACACTCGAGCGTTTGATGCGCGACGAGTACTCTTACGATTTGAAAAACCAAATTTTTTCCATCCTCGAAGGCCGCCATCAAAGACAAACGCGCAAGGCTGTGCTTTCCGAGATCGATCTCGAGATCGCGCGCGGTGAAAAAGTCGGTTTGATCGGCGCCAACGGCGCGGGAAAATCCACGCTGCTTAAAGCGATCTGCGGAATTCTGTATCCGACGCGTGGAGAGGTCAGCACTACCGGCAAGATCGTTCCGTTGCTGGAGCTGGGAGCGGGTTTCGATCCCGAGCTTCCGGTCGTCGAGAACATCATTCTTTACGGCGTACTGCTGGGTTCGTCGCGCAAGGCGATGATCGAGAAGGTGCCGAGCGTGCTGAAGTTCGCCGAACTCGAAGAGTACGGATCGGTACCGGTCAAGGTGCTCTCGTCGGGCATGGCGGCCCGGCTGGGATTTGCGATCGCCACCGACGTGCAGCCGGACATCCTGATTCTTGATGAGGTGCTCTCAATCGGCGACGAGCATTTCAAGCAGAAGTGCCGGCGGCGGCTCGATCAATTTTGGCAAGAGCACGTGACCGTCATCGTCGTCTCCCACGAATTGGAGTTCATCCGGCAGGCCTGCGACCGGGCGATCTGGCTGGAGAAGGGCCGCCTCGCCTTCGACGGTCCCGCGCGCGAGACAGTTGCGCGCTACCTGTCGTCCATCGAACGGCAGGCGATGGAAGCGATCGCGAGTTTACGCTAACCTTACTCTAACGGGTGGGCCTGCTTGCCATGCAAACGGCCGCAGCCCGGCGAACGTTATGCTTCCATGAAACACGGCCTCATGAGGCGCGCGGCCTTTGTCGCAGCCATCGTTTTCGCGCTACCGGGCAGCCTTATGGCGGCCCCACAGGGGCTCGCCTCGGGCGACCTGCTGCAGAGCTACGAACTGCTGACGACGACCTATTATTCGAAGGTCGACGTCCAGGCGATGCTCGATGGAGCGCGCAAAGCGCTCAACGCAGAGGTGCAAAAGCACGGCGCGGACCCGTCGCTCCCTGCGCTGCGCGCGCGGACCGGCGCGGCCGAAAACGTCTCCCAAATCGCCGACGAAATCGTTCGCGCGCAAAACGCATCGCACGAGCCTGAGACGAGCCTCACCTACGCCGCCATTCGCGGCATGGCGGGCGCTCTGGGCGATCAGTATACGGCGTTTTTCACGCCGGACGAATATCAAAAATTTAACCAGGCGCTCGACCCGGAGAAAATCTCCGGTATCGGCGTCTTGATCGAACCCGATCCCGCGACCAAATACATTCGCGCGTTTTACGTCGTGCCGGGCACACCGGCCGATCGCGCGGGAATTCAATCCGGCGACGATTTTCTTTCCGTCAACGGCACATCGACGCAAGGCTTGAAGCAAGAGGACGCCGTTAAATTGCTGCGTGGCGCGTCCGGTACCGTCGTGCGTCTGCAACTGCAGCGCAACGGCGCTTCGGCCGGGACTATCTCGGTAACGCGAAGCGACGTGCAGCCGCCGACCGTGATCTATAAGATGCTGGCCGATCACATCGGCTATGTCGCGGTCCTCACGTTTGGCCGCGACACTCCCGATCAGTTCGGTATGGCGCTCAACCGTTTGAACGACCAAGGCGTGCGCGGCTACGTGCTCGACCTGCGCAACAACGGCGGCGGCTACGTAAACTCGGCGCTCGACATCAGCTCGAAGTTCATCAACAACGACCCGCTGCTTACCGTCGAAGAGCTTGGCGGCAAGCGCGTCTATACCGTTCAGGCTCCGCAAACCGCCTTGCCGCCCAAACCCATGACGATTCTCGTCAACCGCTATACCGCATCAGCTTCGGAAATAACTGCGGGGGCGTTGCAAGACGACGGAATCGGCGTGCTTGTCGGCGAGAAAACCTTTGGCAAAGGCGTGATGCAGTCGCTCACGCAGCTCCCCGACGGTGCCGCGATCAAGATCACGACCGCCCACTATCTCACGCCCAAGAATCACGACATCAACCTCAAGGGCATTATACCGGACTTTGCGGTGACCGAAAATCAGGGAGCGCGCTTCGGTGATACGACCAACGACGCGCAGCTGCAAGCCGCAATCGCGATTCTCACGAAGAAAATAGCCGTCTCTAACTAGAGCTGACGGCCGCGTCGAGCTCCGCGAGATAGCCATCGCGCGTCGCCTCATCAATGAACGACGCGACGAATGAATTGCGCGCCAGCGTAACGAGGTCGTCGCCGGTGAGTGAAAGTGCCGCCGCGGCCTGCCGGTAATTATCCGCGATATAGGCGCCGAAGTATCCGGGATCGTCGGAGTTGCAGGTCACGGTCAGACCGGCTTCGAGCATGTGCTTGAGCGGATGCGCAGCCAGCGACGGCACGACGTGCAGCCGCGTGTTCGAGATCGGACAGACCGTAAGCGGCACGTGCTGGCGGCGCAGGCGATCGACGAGCGCTGGATCCTCCATGCTGCGCACGCCGTGATCGATCCGCGAGACCTTCAGCACGTCCAGCGCCTCCCAGACGTACTCGGGCGGTCCTTCTTGACCCGCGTGCGCCACTGTGAGAAAACCCTGAGCGCGAGCGCGATCGAAGACGGCTCGAAACTTTGACGGCGGATTGTCGACCTCGGCTGAAGCCAGGCCCACGGCGACGATGCGATCTTGGAAGGGCAGCGCGCTTTCGTACGTTTGCATTGCGGCCTGCACCGAGACTTCGCGGAAACACATGATGAGCTGCGACGTGATGCCGATGTCGCGCTTGGCGTCTTGGAGTGCCGACCAGATGCCGTCGATCACGGTTTGGAACGCTATACCGCGCCCGGTGTGGGTTTGCGGGTCAAAGAAGATTTCGGCATGGCGCACGCCCTGTGACTTCGCCTTGCGCAGATACGCGGTCGTTAAATCGTAGTAATCCCGCTCGACGCGCAGCACCGAAATGCCCTGGTAATAAACTTTAAGGAACGATTCCAGGTCGGTAAACTTGTAAGCGGCCCGTAGTGCCGCGACGTCGGGAAACGGCAGCTCCATTTGGTTGCGCTCGGCTATCGCGAAGATCAGTTCGGGCTCAAAAGTCCCTTCGATATGTACGTGAAGCTCGGCCTTTGGTAACGTTACCGCGTCGATCATGGCGAGTGGTTCCGGCATGCCCGGTGATCTCCGCTCGGGCCCCGGAAAGCTGGAGGCGCGGCGCGCCGTTATGGACAAGCTAGCGATGAAGGCCGGGGGCGATTAGCTCAGCTGGTAGAGCGCTTGCTTTACACGCAAGATGTCGGCGGTTCGAGCCCGTCATCGCCCATTTGAGAAATATGCTGCAAGCGAAAGAGCTGGTAACGACCGAGATCGCGGACGGCATCGCGATAGTGACGATGCGCCGTCCCGAGAAGCGCAACGCGCTTTCGCTCGAGGTGATGCGCGAGCTGCTGCGCGCGTTTTCCGCGATCGGCGAAAGCGGCGACGTCGGCGCAGCCATCTTGGCGGGCGACGGTCCCGCTTTTAGCGCGGGGCACGATCTGCGCGAGCTGCGCGAGCGCGACGTGGCGGCGTACCGCGAAATTTTCGATGCGTGCGTCGAGCTCATGGAAGAGATGCAGCGCATTCCGCAGCCCGTGATTGCCGAGGTGGCGACGATCGCGACCGCGGCCGGCTGTCAACTCGTCGCGTCCTGCGACCTGGCGGTAGCGTCGACGGACGCGAAGTTCGCGACGCCGGGGGTGCGCATCGGACTGTTCTGCACGACGCCGATGGTGGCGCTGACCCGCGCGATCGGACGCAAGCGCGCGATGGAGATGCTGCTGACCGGTGACTTCATCGACGCAGCGACTGCGGCCGAGTGGGGGCTCGTGAACCGCGCGGTCGCCCCGGACCGGTTGCGGACCGAGACACTAGCACTGGCAGAAAAGATCTGCGAGTCGAGCCGGATGGTCATTGCCCTCGGAAAGACGGCCTTTTACGCGCAGTATGGCTTGGACCAGCACGACGCATACGGCTACGCTAAGGAAGTGATGACCATGAACGCGTTGGCCGCCGATGCTCAGGAAGGGATGGCGGCCTTCCTGGAAAGGCGCCCACCGCGCTGGGGATCCCCGCCCGAAAAAAAATCTGTGGATGACGGCAGGGGCGATACCGCGCGCGCGGAATCGTGATTCCTCTCCCGTGCGGGCTCGTGGGCCCCGCCGGTGCAGAATGTAAAAGCGTCGCCCACACCCGGTATGCGGGCAACCGCATACGCGACGACAGTGAGGGCTCGCTTTTGGCGGGCCTTCCTGTTTTTTGAAGCGAATGCGCGCAAGCGTGAACCGGCTCGATCCGCGAACGCGCTTTGCGGCCTTCATCCTTTTGATTGCTCTGCTCGCTTGCGCGGTAGTGGCGTTCGAACGCGCGCGCATCGAGTCGGCTACGCGCCGGGTCGAGTTGACGATGGACTACAACGACTTTCTTTCGCTGGCGCGTTCGTACAATTACAATCCCGCGGATTTCTTGGTCGAGATGCGCCGAGCAGGCTTAACGTCGCTCGCGCTGACCGAAGAGCTCGGATCGAACGTGGGCAGTTCGAACAACGCGATCGCGCTTCCGGGCTCGGCCCTCGCGGCCCAGGCGCACGTGGGCGGGATCGCCGATCCGACGCTGCTGGCGCTGGTGCGCGCCGGAAAAGTCCGCGCCGATGAAGTCTACCTGCTGGTTTTCGACACGCCGAGCTACCTGCGGTACCGGCTGCAGCTCCCGCTGCATTTCGAAACGAAAAGCATCCGCGTCTTACACGCCGTCAAACCATACGTTATCGCGCTTCGCTCGCAGATCGACTATTTCAATACGACCGGCCTCGGCATTCCTTCCGATCAAATCGCGCTCGCGCGACATCTGAACCTGCTCGTCGACCCGCGCTTTCAAAACGACGAACGTTTCAGTCTGCCGCAGATTCAGCGCGAGTTTGCCTACAGCGGCGCCGGCAGCCGGTTGGCGACGGTCGTATTCTTCGGGCTGCGCAATCAAGTGATGGGATTTCCCGACCACGTGAAAGACATGGCGCAGCTCTTTGGCGAGAAGCGCTACCGCGCGCTCAACTTCGGCGAGATTGAAACCTACGACTCCAGCCAAGTGCAGAAGGGAAGCAGCGAGCTCGCGTCGCTCATCCCGGGCCGTACCGTGCGCGTTGAGGCGATCAACAAAGTCGAGCTCGACAAACTCGCGCTGCCTGAGATCGTCGCGCGTTACGAACTGGGCGTGCGCGAACGTAACGTGCGCGTGGTCTATCTGCGTCCGGTCGCCCACCAATACAACGGCCTCTCGATCGAAAAGACCAACGTCGAAATGGTTCGTGAAATTGCGAGCGACTTGGCCGCGCGCGGGTTCAAACCGGGGCGCGCCGCGCCGATCCCGCTCTATCGCGGGAACAGCCGCATCCTGGTCGGAATGGCCGCGCTTGCCGTCCCGTCGATCTTCTTGCTGCTGCTGGGCTTTTACGGATGGTACCGGCCGCTTTGGGCGATCTTGGCGTACGGGGCTACGGTCCTGCTCTATCTCGGCGGTATCGCTTCGCATCACGACTTGCTCGCGCGCTCGATCATCGCGCTAAGCGGCGCGCTGCTCTTCGCAGCCGCCGGGTTCTCGGTTTTAAGCCGCGCGTTTCTGCAAGCCCCGGCTGCGACGGCGGGACGGCAGATCCGCCGCAGTTTGGCGTGGACGCTGATCGCAACGGGCATCACGCTGCTGGGGGCGCTCGTTGTCATCGGCGTGATGAGTTCGCCGCTGGTCATGGAAGAAGTCGAACCGTTCCGCGGCGTGAAGCTGCTGCTCGCGCTGCCGCCGCTGATCGCGCTGGCGCTCTACCTTTTCACCGACAAGTTCGATCCCCAGCGCCGGGACGGGCGCGAAACGCTGACGGAGCCCGTTCGCATCTATCAGCTCGCCGCCGCCGCCATCGTCCTTGGAGTCGGAGCACTGGTGCTGCTGCGCAGCGGCAATCAGAGCGACATCTCGCCGTCGTCGTTCGAGCTGGCGCTGCGACACAACCTGACGTCGCTGCTTGCGGTCCGTCCACGCTTCAAAGAATTCCTGATCGGATTTCCGGCCCTGATGCTGATGCCGGCGCTCCGCATTCCGCACCGGCGTTGGCTGGGCGTGCTGCTGGCGCTCGCGATCGGCATCGGGCTGGGCGACGTCATCGACACGTTCTCGCATCTGCACACCGAACTGCTCGTCTCGGTGCTGCGCATTTTCAACGGATTCGTTATCGGCGCGGTCGTGGGTATCGCCGCCATCCTCATCTATCGCGCGTTTGCATTCCGCCGCTAACCGTCGTGCGGCTGTTACTGAGCGGATACTATGGGTTTGGAAACCTCGGCGATGAAGCGTTGCTGGCCGTCATCGTCGCTCAACTGCGCACGCGCCATCCGTACGCCGAGATCGACGTCTTGAGCGCCAAGCCCGAAGTGACGGCTCACGAATTGCGCGTCGACGCGACCCCGCGCTGGGACTCCAAAGCCGTGCGCGCATCGATCGAGCGCGCAGACGTCGTGCTCTCGGGCGGCGGGGGATTGCTGCAAAACGCAACCAGCCTGCGCAGCCTCATCTACTACACCGGCATCATTCGCGCGGCCGTGCGCGCGCGGCGCACGACGATGATCTTCGCTCAGTCGATCGGCCCGCTCGACTTTTGGGGAAGAACCGTCGTGCGCGAAACGTGCAAGGGCGTTGCGGGCGCGACCGTCCGCGACGATCGTTCGCGCGAGCTGCTGAGCTCGCTTCTGCCGGACGTTCGGGTGGAGCGGACTGCCGATCCGGCGTTTCTCTTCGAAACGCCTGAGGCTTCGGACGACTTTGCCTCGGATGGATTGGGACCGCAGAGCGATCCGCTCGCGATTATCAGCGTGCGTAAAGCCAACGGATTGAAAGATCGCATCGACGTGCTCGCGCGAGCGGTCGATCGCTTGAGCGAACAGCACGGGCTGCGCGTCGCTTTCCTGCCACTGGGCGGCGCATCCGATGCAGAGGTGTCGACGACGATCATTCGCAAGTGCCGCACGCCCGCGGTGCTGCTGCCCGAAGCCTCGCTCGGCCGCGCTGCAAACATTATTCGCCGCGCCAAAGTCTTGATCGGCATGCGGCTGCATTCGCTGATTCTGGCGGCTCGCCAGGGCGTTCCGTTTCTGGCGATTCCCTACGATCCGAAAGTCACGGCTTTTTGCGCGGATCTGGCCTATCCGCTGCCGCCGCTTTTTTCGCTGGAGACCGCGGAGCCTAAACCGGCTCCCGAAGCGATCGATGCGGCGATCGACGATTTGTGGAACAGGCGCGATTGGATCCGCGAATATTTGCTCGCCGCACGCGAGCCGCTGGAGCGATTAGCGCTGCGCAACTTTGAAGTGCTCGACGAGTTCATCGCGCAGGGGCCGCGGCGTGAGTAATCCGCCCGAACGCGATTATCGCGAGACGCTGAACCTGCCCAAGACCGATTTTCCGATGAAGGCCGATCTGCCGAAGCGGGAACCCGACCGCGTCGCTTGGTGGGAAGAGCGGCGCACCTATGAGCGGCGGCTCGAACGCAACGCGCGCAATGCGCCGTGGATCTTGCACGACGGGCCGCCGTACGCAAACGGCGAGCTGCATATGGGCCACTTCCTGAACATGGTCCTGAAAGATATCTTCGTGAAGATCGCGCTGCTCGATTCGCGCTGGGCGAAGTTCGTGCCGGGGTGGGACATGCACGGCTTGCCGATCGAACTCGAGACGCTCAAACATTTGAAGATCAAAGACTTTCACGACGTCGATCCCGTCGAGCTACGCGAGAAATGCAAAGAGCGCGCGCTCTATTGGCTCGACCGCCAACGCTCGGTGCGCATGCGCATGGGAAACTTCGGCGACTGGCAACATCCGTACCGCACGATCGATCCCGAATTCGAAGTGACGATCGTCGAAACGCTGGGGACGCTCGCGTCGAAAAACCAGATCTACAAGGGCCTGCGCTCGACACTCTGGTGCATTCACGACGAAACCGCGCTCGCCGAAGCGGAGATCGAATACAAACCGCGGGTCTCGCCGTCGGTCACGGTACGCTTCACGGCCAACGATGCGCAACGGGACGCGCTTCTCATCGTCATGGTGGCCTCTAGTGTCATGGTGAGCCTGTCGAACCACCCCGAGCAACGCACCGAAGGTGCGGCAGTCGAGGGGCCACCGAAAGTTTCCATCCTCATCTGGACCACGACGCCGTGGACGCTGCCGGCAAATGCGGCGATCGCGCTGCGCCCGGATGCGGAATATGGTTTGTACGCGGTCGGCGATGAAGCGGTGATCGTTGCAGATGCGCTCGCGGAAAAAACGTTAGGCGATCGCTTTGCAGGCGCCCGCAGAATCGGCGGCGCGAAGGGAAGCGCGTTAGAAGGGCTCACCGTCCGTCATCCGTTCATGGATCGCGACGCGCCGATCGTGCTGGCGGATTACGTCGACATGGAAACCGGCACCGGCGCGGTGCATACGGCGCCCGGCCACGGAGCCGACGACTTTGAAACCGGCGTGAAATACAATCTGCCGATCGTCAACCCGGTCGACTCGCGCGGTATCTTTATGGCCGAAGCAGGACCGTACGCCGGCATGCACATTTGGAAAGCCAACCCGAAGATTGTCGAAGACTTGCGGGCAAGCGGTGCGCTTTGGGATTATGCCGACTTCGAACACAGCTATCCGCACTGCTGGCGCTGTCACAACCCAGTGATTTTCCGGGCGACCGCGCAGTGGTTCATCGCAATGGATCAAAACCGGTTGCGGGCGCGCACCATCGAAAACATCCGCAGCGTCCAATGGACGCCGGCCTGGGGGCAAGAGCGCATCGCGCAGATGCTCGAGACGCATCCGGAGTGGTGCATCTCGCGACAGCGCACGTGGGGAACGCCAATTCCCGCGGTGGTTTGCAAAGCATGTGGCGAGTCGATCCTCGATCCGGAAGTCGCACGCGTAACCGCCGGCGTCTTTCGCGAACGCGGCGCCAACGCGTGGTGGAGCGACCCGGTCGACCGTTTTCTGCCGCCGAACTTTGCCTGCTCCAAGTGCCGCGGCACGAGCTTCGAAAAAGAAAAGAACATCGTAGACATCTGGTTCGAATCGGGCGTCACACATTTGGCGGTGCTGGGCAAGAACGGCTTGCCCTGGCCCTCCGACCTCGTTCTTGAAGGCGGCGATCAGTATCGCGGCTGGTTCCGCAGTTCGATCGTGACGGCGACGGCGGTCAAAGGCGCGCCGCCTTATAAACACGTGGTAAAGAACGGTTGGGTGAACGACGAGAGCGGCCGTCCGATGAGCAAGTCGCTCGGCACCGGCATCGATGCGCAAGAGGCGATGCAAAAATGGGGTGCAGACGTGCTGCGTCTGTGGGCGGCTTCGGTGGAATTCGTCGACGACGTGCGCTTCGGACCGCACGTGATCGAACAAGTCAGCCGCGTCTACCGCAATATCCGCAACCGCCTTCGGTTCATGGTGAGCAACCTCGGCGACATGGCTCCGGCCGACCTCGTAGCGCGCGAGAACATGGAGCCGTTCGACGCGCTGGCGTGCGAACAAGTCGATCGCTGGACGGTCACGGTCCTTGAATCGTTGCGCGACTACGATTTGCACGGCGCCTATTTGGAGATCGTGCGTTTCGAAGGCGACGATCTGTCGAGTTTTTATTTCGACGCGCTAAAAGACCGGCTCTATTCGAGCGCCGCCGGAGCATCGCGCCGGCGCAGCGCGCAGAGCGCGCTTTTCTACATCTTGCAACGGGTGCTGACGGTGCTGGCTCCGTTGCTTTCGTTTACGGCCGAAGAAGCGTGGCAGGCAATTCCGCCGGAACTGCGCCGCAGCGACAGTGTCTTCGATCTCTCGTTCGAATCACGCCGTCCCGCCGGCGAGAGCTCCGCAGCATTGTGGCAGCTCCTCAAAGAGTTGCGCCAGCAAGTGGCCGCTAACGAATCGCCGCGCGACTTTGAGACCGACGCGGGCAGCGTGGTGGTTCCCGAATCGATGTTGAACGACGTGACCGCGCTGGGCGATGGATTGCGGGAAGCGCTCGTGGTTTCGCAGGTCGAACGCATTGTGGGCGATGGTGAGGAGCGCCGCGTCTACCTCCAGCCGGCCAGCGGCTCGAAATGCAAACGCTGCTGGAAATACTTACCGCTCGGAAACGATCCGGCGCATCCGTCGCTCTGCGCCCCGTGCGCGGAGATCGTGACCGCTCTGCCATAGCGTCGGGCGTTGCTGCCGTTGTCATCCTGAGTAGAGTTTGCATCGCAAACTCGTAGTCGAAGGACGAAGGACGAAGGGCGGCCGAGCGTAGTCGAGGCCCGCGCGAATGCGAACCATGACACTAGTGAAGCGTCTGGACAAACTCCGCAACGTCGTGAAGATCGCGCGGTGTCATCTTCCATCGCGGCATAACCGGATTGAGCGTCTTGCCTTGGTTGTCGACGCCCGTGGAAATCGCGCGTTCCAAACTGAGGAGCGTGTAGGCCGGCTTGACGGCCGCAAGCGCTTTGCGGCGCAGGTCTGCGCTGACGGCTCCGCCGGGCAGATGCACGCCGCCGGCGCCGTCGGCGCCGTGGCAGGCGGCGCAGGATGTGCGCAGTGGCGGGCGCTGTGCGTTGATGCGAAATCCTTGGCTGTCCTTGCCGGTGAGGAAAATTATGCGCCCATTGGCGACGGCGCTGACTTTCGCCGCAGTTGCCGCACGCTGGGTGCTTGCCGAATTATTCGCGCACGCGTTGAGCGCGGCCAAAGCGAGAAGCAGGGGAACGAATTTTTGCACGATGTACCTCCGCAACTGAATGATGCTTATAGCCGATGCTGAGCCCCTCGGCTCGGGCGCTTCGCGCCCTGCTCGGGGTCCTTCGGCAAGCTCAGGATGACAATTAGCCAAAGCGAACCGAGAGCATGGAAATGGATCCGCCATCCATTCCCGTGACGGGAAATGAAACCTCATCAGCAGCACCCCGCATGCCGGCTATATAAAGAAGCGGCAGATAATGGTCGGGTGTGGGCGCCGAAAGCAACGCGTCGCGCCCGAGCGATTCGTAGTCGACCAGCGGCGTCATATCGTCCGAAGCCAGCAGCTCGCGAACGCGTGCGTCGAACCGTACCGCCCAATCGAACGGCTCGGCGGGATGGCGGCCCCAGGCGTAGGCGTGCAAGTTATGCACGACGTTTCCGCTGCCGATCACCAGGACGTTCTCATCGCGCAGCGGGGCGAGCAGCTTGCCCGTTTCGAAATGAAATTCCGGCGGCTTGGTTTCATCGATGCTCAGCTGCACGACCGGCACGTCGGCTTCAGGAAAGACGTGCGCGAGCACCGACCAGGCGCCGTGATCGAGTCCCCACTGCTGATCGATGCCGGCGTCGAGCGGTTCGAGCAGTTCGCGTACGCGCATGGCGAGCGCCGGATCGCCGGGCGCCGGATACGAGAACTCAAAGAGCTCGCGCGGAAAGCCGCCGAAATCGTGAATGGTACGGGGCGCCGCCATCCCTGTGAGCGCCGTGTACGGAGCATACCAATGTGCCGAAACGCAAAGAATCGCTTTCGGACGCGGCACCTCCGCGCCGACATCGCTCCACGCCCGCGTGTACCCGTTTTGCGCGAGCGCGTTCATCGGGTTGCCGTGCCCGAAAAAGATCGCTGGCATGGTCATCGTTGCAGAACGCTATCGCGAAACTTTTGCCAGCTCCCTGCTTCGATCGCGGCGCGGGCATCGCGCATAAGGTCGTTGAGTACGTACACGTTATGGTATGAAAGCAAGCGAGGGCCAAGCATCTCATTCGAGCGGAAAAGATGCGCCAGATACGCGCGCGTGAACGTTTTGCAGACGAAACAGGCGCACTGCGCGTCAAGCGGCGTGAAATCGCGCACGTAAGCGGCGTTGCGGATGGCGAATTCGCCGGTGCGGGTCATCGCGCGGCCCGTGCGGCCGCAGCGTGTCGGGTAGACGCAGTCGAACATGTCGATGCCGCAATCGACCGCGGTGATCACGTCGCGCACCGTGCCGACGCCCATGAGATAGCGCGGCTTGTGCTCCGGCAGCAGATCGGCGCAATAGCGCGCAAGGTCGTACATCTCCGCGCGCGACTCGCCGACCGAGAGTCCGCCAATCGCGTAGCCCGGAAAATCGAGTGCGACGATCGCTTGCGCGCTTTGCTCGCGCAACTTGCGATCTAGGCCGCCTTGCATGATCGCGAAGACCGCCGTTTGGTCGCGGCTGCGTGCGCGCGCGCTGCGTTCGGCCCACGCGGTGGTCAGTTCCACAGATCGCCGCAGCGTTTCGGGCTCGGCCGGCAGCTGCACGCAGACGTCGAGCACCATGGCAACGTCAACTCCGATCGCTTCTTGAAACGAGATCACGTTTTCCGGCGTAAACCGCAGGCGGCTGCCGTCGAGGTGCGACGCGAAGGTCACGCCCTCGTCGTCGAGTTCGCGCAGTGCTTGCAAGCTGAAGACTTGGAAGCCGCCGCTATCGGTGAGGATCGGGCCGTCCCACGCCATGAATTCGTGCAGACCGCCCGCACCAGCGAGCACATCCAACCCGGGACGAAGCCACAAGTGGTACGTGTTCGCGAGAATGATCTGTGAATGCGCCGCGCGCAGGTCGTCCGGCGTCAGTCCCTTCACCGTTCCCGCCGTGCCGACCGGCATGAACGCGGGCGTTTCGACCGTGCCGTGCGTTAGCTGCAGCGAACCGCGCCGTGCATTGCCGTCGGTTTTCTTCAGTGTGAAGTCCCCTCGGCTGGGTCGCTGCGCTCTCTGCTCGGGGTCCTTCGACCCCGGCTCAGGACTCGACAAGCTCACGATGACACTATTATCACGATGACACTATTATAACGATGACAAGATGCGTTTAGCGTCTTCGTACTCGGGTGGCGGCGCGGCTTCGAACTGGATGGCTTCGCGCGTTCGCGGATGCAAAAAACCTAGCCGCCACGCGTGCAGCGCTTGGCCGGGAAGATCGAAGCGCGGATCGTTTCGCCCGTAGACGTGATCGTTGATCAGCGGATGGCCGAGCGCGGCCATGTGCACGCGAATTTGGTGCGTGCGTCCGGTTTCCAGACGGAAGACCAGCTCGGCGGCGTCGTGCAAGCGTTCGCGGATGGCGTAGTGCGTGACGGCGGGCTTGCCGCCGGAAGTGATGGCGTATTTCAGCCGGTTGTGCGGGTCGCGGCCGATCGCGCCGTTGATCGTGCCCTTCGGCTGCGCCGGAATACCGGCCGTCAACCCGAGGTATTCGCGTGAGATATGACGCGTCTTCATGCCTTTGGAAAGAAAACTCAGCGCATCGGCGTTTTTCGCGACGAGCAGCAAGCCGGAGGTATCGCGATCGAGCCGGTGTACCAATCCGGGACGCAGTGCATCACCAGGAAGCGACCCCACGTGTCCGAGGATCGCGTTGACGAGCGTTCCGCTGGTAGCGCCGTGCGCGGGATGCGTGACCATGCCCGCGGGTTTGTCGATAACGATGACGTCGTCGTCTTCATAAACGATCGGAACGTCGATCGCTTCGGCTTCAACAACGAGCGGCGAACGCGGCTTCACCTCGCACTCGATCGTCTCGCCTTCCGATAGAACGTAGCTCCCTTTTACCGCCTCGCCGTTCACGCGCAGATCGCCGATAGCTGCGGCTTGCGCTACGAGCGAACGTGGAAATCCGGCGCGGTGCGCGACGACGAGATCGGCGCGCTTCCCGGCGTCTTCAGCTGCGACGGCGAGTCGCAAGGCTTGAGAGGATCAGTAAAATGACGCCGATCGTAATGCAGGTGTCGGCGACGTCGAAGATGTTGGGCCAGATCTTGTAAAAGTCGATGAAATCGATCACGTAGCGGTAATGCAGGCGGTCGATGATGTTGCCGATCGCGCCGCCGAGGATCATGCCGAAGGCGATGCGCACCGTCTGCGAGGTGCGCGCTTGATCGCGAAACGAAAACCAAAAGATCGCAAGCACGACGGCCGCCATCGCGATGAGCAGTACGGGCGAATCGCCGAAAAGCCCAAATGCGCCGTGCTGGTTTTGCTCGTAGGTCCAGCGCAGCAAGCTCGGAATAACCAGCCGGCTCTCGCCCGGCATGAAGTGCGTCGCGATGTAGCGTTTGCTGAGCTGATCCGCCGCGACGACGAGCGCCGCGACCAGGAACAGTTGCAGCGAATCAGATCTTTGGCGTCGGAACATATTGGGCCATGAAACCCTGAACGCGCAAGAACGAATCGGTGACCAGAACGATACCGACGAGGATCATAAAAGCGCCGGCCGTTACTTCGATTGCCGGCAGGAAGCGTTTGATGCGGTTGAGTGCCGGGAGAACCGCACCGAATGCGACCGCCATCGCGAAGAACGGCAGTGCCAATCCCATCGAATAGATGAAGAGCAGCGACGCGCCCTGGGCCGCGCCGCCCGCTTGCGATGCGATTGCGAGAATCGCAGCCAGAATCGGGCCGATGCAAGGCGACCATCCCGCGGCGAATGCGATTCCGACGACTCCGGATCCGTACAGCGACCGGTTGGCCTGCTGCAGATGGAAGCGCTTATCCATCGCCAAGAACTTCAAACGAAAAACGCCCATCATCTGCAGTCCAAGCAAGATGATGATTGCGCCGCCGATTTGAGCGATCAGGACGCGATTGGATTTGAGCACGCCGCCGATCGCGCTAGCCGATGCGCCCAACGTGACGAAAACGATCGTGAAACCGATGATAAACGCGACCGCGTGCGCGATGACGCGAGCTCGCGCCGGAGCAGCCATGCTGCCTTGCAGTTCCTCCAGCGTAGAACCGGTGAGAAACGAAAGATACGCCGGAACCAGCGGAAGGACGCAGGGAGAAACGAAGGAAACGAGGCCCGCCAGGAACGCAATCCCGGCCCCGACGTGCGTGGTCACGCAAGCTTCATTTGACAGGACCGCTCTTGAATCATTGGTTCACGTATCCCAACATCGATCCGATCGCCATTCATATCTGGCGCATCAGCATCCATTGGTACGGCATATCCTATTTGATCGGGTTCGCGGCGGTCTATCTTTGGATGAGCCGCCCGGCAGGCATGCGCCGCCTGGGTTTGACTCGCGATCAGATTCAGGATTTTCTCGTGTACGCGTTGGTGGGCGTCCTGGTCGGCGGCCGGACGTTCTTCGTGATCAACGATATCATCAGCAAGCACAATCTTTCGACTTATCTCAGCAATCCCATCAATTTCATCGCGATTTGGAACGGCGGCATGGCCTTCCACGGCGCGATGATCGCGACCATCTTCGCAACCGTTCTTTTTTTGCGCAAGCATCCCGGACTGACGTTCAGCGTGCTGGGGGACGAAATGGTCGTCCTCTTGCCGGTCGGCATCACCCTGACGCGCTTCGTCAATTTCATCAACGACGAACTGTGGGGCGACGTCTGCAAGCCGGATCGGCCATGGTGCATGATTCCCGGCAGCACCGCCGATTGGGGATCGCTCTATCGTCACCCCTCGCAACTTTACGAAGCCGCGCTTGACGCATTGACGCTGCCGATTTTGCTCTTCATCTATAAGCGGCGTCCGCCCGACGGCGTCGTCGCCTGGAGCTGGTTCACGCTCTACGGCATCACCCGTTCGATCGCCGAGATCTGGAGACAAGCGGATTTCTCGTGGCACGGCATTACCGGCGGCCAGTTCTATGCGCTTCCGATGATCGCTATCGGCGCCGTCATGGTGTATATATGCGCGCGCAAGGGGGTTCGGACCGAGGTAACTCCGGCCGCATGATCGCCGAGCGCTGGGCTCAGCTGCGGGCCGAAATTCCGGCGCACGTCGCGATCGTCGCCGTAACGAAGTTGCAGCCGGCGAGCGTGCTCGAAGAAGCGGTCGCCGCCGGCGTCGCGGACGTCGGCGAAAACTATCTGCAGGAGGCGCGCGCAAAATTCGCGGCCGCCGCCGGCCTGACTTGCACAAAGCATTTCATCGGACACGTGCAGAGCAACAAGGCCAAGGGGATCGTCGAGACGTTCGACGTGGTACAGAGCGTCGACCGGATCGAAGCGGGGCTCGCGCTCGCGAAGGCCGCGGCGGCCGCCGGGAAGCGGCTCCGGGTTCTCATCCAGCTGAATATTTCGCCCGGCCAACGGTTCGGCGTGCGTCCCGAGGAAGCGCCCGCACTGGCGCGCGCGCTGCGGCGCGAGGAGAGCCTGGCCGTGGACGGCGTCATGGCAATCGGCCCGCTTGGCGCGTCGAGTTCGGAGACGGCGCAAGCATTCGAGCTTGCAGCCGGCGTCTTCCAAGCCGTCGGCGGGACGGTGCTCTCGCTTGGAATGTCCGGTGATTGGCGCGAGGCGTTGCGCGCCGGCTCGACGATGGTGCGGCTAGGCAGCGCTTTATTCGGCCCGCGAGCCGCGCCCGCGCGGGTCTAGCAGTGGGCCCGTCGAAGCTAGAGCTAAAGTGAGGCTGACATGAGCATGTTTACCAGGATCGGCTCGTTCTTTTCGATGAGCGACGAAGATGACGACGTTTATGCTGAAGAAGGTGCGCGCAACGTCGTCCCGCTCAGCGGCGTCTCCCGTCGTGGCGGCACCGAAGTCAGCGTCTATGCGCCGCGCGCGTTCGGCGACGTTACGGAAATCGCCGATGCGCTGCGTAATCGCCAAGTCGTGATCGTCAATCTCCAAAACGCGGATCGCTCGCTGCTGCAGCGCGTGGTGGACTTTACCTCCGGCGTCGCATACACGATCGACGGCAAGATCCAAAAACTGGCCGAAGCGATTTACTTGATCGTCCCTGCGGGCGTTGTCGTCAACTCGCAAGGCTTGCGCGAGTCAATGATGGCCGATGGTTCCCTCGACTTTCTCTCCAATAGAGGATGAACATGCAAAGAATTACGCCAGTCGACATCCAGCATAAGACCTTCAAAAAGGCGCTGCAGGGATACGACCGCGCGGAAGTCGATCAGTTTTTGGACGAGGTCATCGAAACGCTGGAAGACGACGCGCAGCATCGCGCGGCGCTCGAAGCGGAGATCGCCGACCTCAAAGAGCGGATTAGCCATTTCAAGGCGATGGAAGAGTCGCTGCAAAATACGCTGCTGCTCGCGCAGCGCACCGCCGACGAAGTGAAGGCTTCGGCGCACAAAGAGGCCGACCTGATCAAAGAGCAAGCGCGCATCGCCGCGGAGCGCGAGATATCTACGTTTACGGAAGCCGCCGCCGACGCGCGGCGCGAACACCAGCGCGCCAACGAAGCGGCCGAGAAAGCCCGCAGCGAGCTCAGAAGCTTGTTGATGACGCACATCGCGCTGTTGGAAAGAACGCCCCCGCAAGCCAATGGCGAGACGCCGCAGGCGGCCGCCGAGCCCGCGCAGGCGCCGGAAAGCTCGGAAGCCGACCTGAGCGATACCAACCGCATCACCGTCTATTAGCACGATCGCGGTTCTGCCCGGCGACGGCATCGGTCCTGAAGTGACCGGCGCCGCACTGCGGGTTTTGCAAAAAGTGCGTCCCGATCTCGAGTGCGTGGAATCCGCCGTGGGCGGCGCGGCGCTGCGCGCCGGAAAGCCCGCGCTGCCCGAAGAGACGCGCGCACTCTGCGATCGGGCGGACGCGATCCTATTTGGCTCGGTCGGATTACCCGAATACGACGGCAAACCGCTGGGCGAACGCCCGGAGTACGCGCTCTTCCTGTTGCGGCGCGATTACGAACTCTACGCAAACCTGCGGCCGGTGCGCCTTTTGCGCGGACTCGAATCCGCGTCGAGTCTGAAGCCGGAGCTGCTCAAAGGTCTCGATCTGATCGTCGTGCGCGAATTGACCGGCGGCATCTATTTCGGAAAACCTAAAGAACAGCGCACCGGTAACGACGGCATTGAAGAAGCCGTCGACACGATGTTTTACCGCGCGCCGGAGATCGAGCGCATCGCGCGCGTCGCGTTCGACCTGGCGAGCAAGCGGCGGAAACTCGTCACATCGGTCGACAAGCAAAATATTTTGGAGACGTCGCGTCTGTGGCGGCGCGTCGTCGATCGCATCGCTCCGGAGTACCCCGGCATACGCGTCGCGCACTTGCTCGTGGATAATGCCGCGATGCAGCTCGTGCGGCGGCCCGCGGAATTCGACGTGCTGCTCACCGAAAATATGTTCGGCGATATTCTTTCCGACGAAGCGGCGATGCTGACCGGCTCGATTGGAAATTTACCGAGCGCGAGCCTCGGGACGAAAGGGACGCTTGGGAAGCAATTCGGTCTCTACGAACCGATCAGCGGCACGGCTCCGGATATTGCGGGGCGCGGGATTGCCAACCCGACGGCAGCGATTCTATCCGCGGCGATGCTGCTGCGGCACAGTTTGGCCGACGAAGCCGGCGCTGCGAAAATCGAAAACGCCGTCGAGCAGACGTTTGCGGGCGGCGCGCGGACGGCAGATCTGGCGAGCGCGAACGAAAAGGCTCTATCGAGCGCCGAGTTTACGGACCGCGTTCTAAACTTTTGCTGATTCGCTGAAGACGTCTTCGCCGAAGTAATTGCGGAACCGCACGTGCAGCGTCGCGTGCTTCCCGGGATTATTGGCCGTCCATGCCAGGCGCCAGCGCTTGAGCGCTTGATCCTCCATCCCCTGTTCGACGGGACCATCCATCTCGCTCATCAGCTCCGCATCGACGAAGAAATCGAGCGTCGCTCCTTTCACGTCGATCCCCGTTATGACGGGTTTGTACTGCGCTTTGAGCGGCTCGACCGCGCGGAGCTCTCGCGCCGCAGCGGCATCGGCTGCGCCGTGGGGCGCCGGCTGCGAACATCCGGCCAACATGAGCAGCGCGAGTAGTGCGCGAGCGGCTTTCATCTTCCGGTCATCTTTCGTTCACGCCCGCCGTCTACCATGCGGGCATGGATGGCATAGCGTGGGCGGCAAGCGCGATGACCGCCGCGCAAACGCGGCTGGAGATCGCCGCGCAGAACCTCGCCAACGGATCGACCGACGGGTTCCGGCGCACGCTCGCGCGCGGATCGCTGCAGGCTCGCGGCGTGCGCGTCGATCAAGTTCGCGATGACGAACAGGGCGCGCTGCGCCGTACCGGCAGGGCGCTCGACCGCGCTATTGTCGGTGAAGGCGCGTTCGTTCTGCGCGGAACCGACGGGCGCACGATCCGGACGCGCAGCGGCGCGTTCACGCGCGATCGCTTCGGCGCGTTGCGCGACGACGCCGGGCGAAAGTTGATGGCAACCTCGCTGGCACATGGCTCCTACGTGCGCAGCGGTTTCTTGGAAAGCTCCAACGTCGACGCGGTCGGTGAGATGGTCAACGTGCTCGAAGCCGAGCGTTCGTTCGAAACCGCGCAAAAAGTGTTGACCGCCATCGATCAGAGTTCGCAGCGCGCGAATTCGAAGATGTCGGAGTTCAAGTGAATCGCGCGCTGTATGCGGCCGCAACCGGAATGGCCGCGCAGCAGAAGAATTTGGAGATCGTCGCGGACAATTTGGCTAACGCCGACGTCGCGGGCTTCAAAGGGGCGGCCGAAACGTTTACCGACATCGCTTCACGCGGCGGGACGCTGGGTACCGCGCCCGCGGGCGCACACGTGATGTTCACGCAAGGCAAGCTCGAACGCAGCGGCGGTCCGTTCGATCTCGCGATCCAGGGGGCCGGATTCTTTGCCGTCGCCGACGGCGCCGGCCGTCTCACGTTTACGCGCAACGGCGAGTTTTCCCGCGCAGCGGACGGCTCGCTCCGAAATGCGCAAGGACGCCGTCTCCTCGGCACGCGCATTCCGGCCGATGCGATTTCGGCCAACGTCGCGCCCGACGGCACCGTGACTGCGCAAACCGCGGCCGGAGAGAAGAAGTGCGGACGCGTTCGTTTGGCGGAGTTTGCGTCGCCCGAGTATTTGGAATCCGCCGGCGGCACGCTCTTCTTCGAAACGAAGGCATCCGGAAAAGCGCGGTTTGTCGATCCCGGCAAGCACGGAGGCCCCGAGCTGAAGTTCGGGATGCTCGAACGGTCCAACGTTACGATCGTCGAGGCGATGATGCAGATTCTTGCTGCGCAGCGCGCGTACGAAGCCAACGCCAAAGGCGTACAAGCCGCCGACGAGATGATGCGCATCGCCGACAATCTGAGCCGTGATTGAAGGTTCGCTTCCGCAGCGGCAGATCGCGGCGCTCGCGCTCGAGCCGGTGCTGGAAGGCGTCTTGGCGCCGCTTGCGGAGGCGATGGGCGAATTCGGCGAACTCGTCGCCGAAGCGTGCGCGGAGAAGATCGCGTCGCGCATCTCGCCGTGAGCGCCCGCGAATCGCTAATCCGTTCGTATTTTCCGCTGGTGCGCAGCATCGCGCGCCGCATTCAGCGCATGGTGCCGGGAAGCGATCTCGATGACTTGATCGGCGACGGCTGCGTCGGTCTGATCCGCGCGGTCGATGCTTTCGATCCGCAGCGCGGTCCGGAGATGCGCGTCTACGTTTCGCGCGTGGTCGCCGGCACGATGCTGAACGGTCTGCGCCGGCTCGATCCGGTTTCCGAACGCGTTCGCCGCGAGGTGCGCGAAGCCGAACGCGAGCGTTACGCGCTCGCACTCGAGAGCGGCGTTATTCCGACGCAGAGTGAGATGGAGGTGCGCCGGCCTTCGCTGCGGCGCGCGGCGCTGCACGCCTACCGGTACGCGCCCCTATCGCTCGATTCGCCGCTGCCGGCCGACGAGTCGCTGCCGCCCGATTGGACGCAAGATCCCGCGCTGCTAGCCGGCCGGACTTTTCATCGCGAGTACATTCAGAACGCCCTCATGAAGCTGACGCGCCGCCAGCGCAGCGTCGTGACGCTCTACTATTATTCCAACAAGTCGCTCTACGAGATAGGGCGGGCGCTCGCCATTTCTCCGCAACGCGCGTCGCAGCTGCACGTGACCGCGCTGCGCAATCTACGAAAGGTGCTCGATGCTTCGGCCTTGGGTTGAGTCATCTTCGGTACCGGCGGCGCTGCCGTTTGCGCTGCACCCCGACGACGAACTCGAAACGCCCATATTACCGCGCGAACATCCGCGCTGGGTCCGGGACGCGCTGGCGATTTCTTCGCGCGCGCGGCGGTTGTTCGCGAACCTGCGTCCGGCTGCGATTTCCGTGCTCGGCTTTTGGGACCATCAGACGCGCGCCGTTACGATCGGCGGAAGAACGCTGGGCGTGGACTCAAGCGGCAGCTACTACGCCGTCCAATAGCACGGCGAGGCGCGCTGCGGCGCTCTTTGCGATCGCGGTGACTTCGGCGTGCGACGTGTCGGCGGCCGCGACGGAATTCGTGATCAGGCTCACCCCGAAAACTTCCATTCCGGCGGCACGGGCGGCGATGGTCTCGAGCACTGTCGACATGCCGGCGGCGTCGGCGCCGATCGTTCGAAGGTAGCGCGCTTCGGCCGCGGTTTCATAGTTCGGGCCGAGCAATCCGGCGTAGACGCCTTCGCGAAGATCCGCATCGACTTTCCGCGCGGCGTCGCGCAAGCGCGGACTATACGCATCGGTCATGTTCACGAACGGATCGTCGAGCTCGCTTCCGAGCAACGGATTAAGGCCGGTCAGATTGATGTGGTCCTTAATGAGCATGAGGTCGCCGGCGTGAAACTCTTCGTTGATCGCGCCCGCCGCGTTTGTGAGCAGCAGCTTCGTCGCTCCGTGCGTGCGCGCGAGCGCGACGGATCGTGTGATCTCCGGCGCGGTGAATCCTTGATACCCGTGAACGCGCCCGGCGAACGCCAAGACGCGCTTTCCGTGCCATTCACCCGCGACCGCTTCGCCCATGTGCCCGGCAAGCTTGGCGACGGGCAATTTCAGCTCGCTAAAGGGAATGCGTCCGCCCTCCGACCATGCCGGAATTGCGCCGCTCGCCAAAATCTCCGAGAGCCCGCTTCCAAGGACGAGCGCGAGATCGATATCGCCGATCTTCATTGAATCAAATCCTCACCAGTCATCGCGGCCGGTACGGGCAATCCCGCTAAGTGCAGCAGCGTCGGCGCGATGTCGCCCAACTTTCCGCCGCTCTTCAGGGTGCATCTGAAATCTTTCGCCACGAGAACAAACGGCACGAGGTTGGTCGTGTGCGCCGTCAAAGGGTTTCCCTGCGGATCGATTTTCTCTTCCGCATTGCCGTGATCGGCGGTGATCGCCAGCAAGCCGCCCGCTTTCAGCGTCGCGTGCGCGAGCTCGCCCAAACACGCGTCGAGCACTTCGACGGCCTCAACGGTGGGCGCCCATTTTCCGGTATGCCCGACCATGTCCGCGTTTGCGTAATTCATCACGATGACATCGTAGATGCCGGCGTCGATCGACTCGACGGCAAATTGTGTGATCTCCGGCGCGCGCATAGCCGGCTCGAGATCGTAGGTGGCGACGCTGCGATCCGAGGGAATCAGTTTGCGATCCTCGTTTTCAAAGACGTCCTCGCGTCCGCCGTTGAAAAAGTAGGTGACGTGCGCGTACTTTTCCGTCTCGGCAAGGCGCAGCTGCCGCAGTCCTTGCCCCGAAACGATCTCGCCGAGCGTTTCGAATTGCGGGCGCGGGCCGAACAGTACCGGATTGGGAAAGGTTTCGTCATACTTCGTCATCGTTGCGAAGAGGAAGTCGTCATAACCGGCGCGGCTAAAAGCCACCGTGAGCTGTCGCGCGCGATCGGGACGGAAGTTGAAAAAGATGCACGCATCGCCGTTGCGCACCGGAAGGCCGCCGGCGATCGTCGTCGGCTTGACGAATTCGTCGTCCTCGCCGCGTGCGTAAGCCGCCGCCAGCGCAGCCTGTGCGGTCGGAGCATCGTATGGGGCGCGCGCGTGCGCAATGGCCTCGAAGGCTGCTTCGGTCCGCTCGGCGCGGTTGTCTCGATCCATTGCATAAAAGCGCCCGGTCACGGTTTTTATCGCCGATGGAGTTTTGAGCGACTCCATTTTGAGTTGCAGCGCGCCCAGATACAGTTCGGCCGATCGCGGCGGTACATCCCGTCCGTCGAGAAATGCGTGAACGGCGCAGCTCGCGCCGGCTGTGTGCGCCGCGTTCAGAAGCGCGAAAAGATGATCCAGCGAGCTGTGAACCTTTCCATCGGATACCAGGCCCATCAGGTGCAGCGTTCCGCCGCTGCGCTTGACGTGATCGATGCAGGCGTGCAGCGTCGCGTTCTTTGCGAACGCTCCGGAGCGGATCTCTTCGTCGATGATCGTTACGCCTTGCGCGACGACCCGCCCGCTTCCCATGTTGGTATGGCCGACTTCGCTGTTCCCCATGATGCCTTTGGGAAGGCCGACGTACTCCCCGGACGCGTTCAGCATCGTCCACGGATAGCGCTCGAGCAAAGCGCTCCACTCCGGTAATCGCGCGGCCGCAATCGCATTTCCGTGCGGATCGTCGCGGCAGCCCCACCCGTCGAGCACGCAAATGACGACCGGCCGAAACCTCACAAGTGTGTCATCCTGAGTAGCGCGCCACGGGCGCGCGTCTTCGAAGGGTGCGCGAGCATGTCATCCTTCGACAACGAGTTCGCAATGCGAACTCTACTCAGGATGACAGTAGTGCTCAACGCGACACGCTCGCTGCGTTCGCGCAGAGCCCGGCGAACGATTTAGGATCGAGCGATGCGCCGCCGACGAGGCCGCCGTCGATCTCCGGCTGCGCCGTGTAATCGGCGATGTTTTCGGAATTGACGCTTCCGCCGTAAAGAATCGGGGTTTCGCGCAGTCCCGGCACGCAGGCGCGCATCGCGGCCATGACCGCGTTCGCTTCGGCGGGATCGCAGCTGCGGCCCGTGCCGATAGCCCAGATTGGTTCGTACGCGAGCACGACGCGCGCGACGTCGGCTTCGCTTAACCCTTCGAGCGCGGCACGCGTTTGCAGCGTTACGTGCGCAAGCGTGTTCCCCGCGTCGCGCAATTCGAGCGTCTCGCCGACCGCGACGATCGGCGTGAGACCGCCGGCGAGCGCTGCGGCAGTTTTAAGCCGCACCGTTAGGTCGGTGTCGCCGAAATACTCGCGCCGCTCGGAGTGGCCGACGATGACGTACTGCACGCGGTGTTCGCGCAGCATCGGTGCGGAGACCGCGCCGGTGAACGCTCCGCTATTTTCCCAGTGCACATCTTGCGCGCCCAACTTCACACGCCCGGCGCTGAGCTTCGGAGAAACCGCGGCCAGCGCGGTGAACGGCGGACAGAGCACGATCTCGACGCGGTCGGGAACCGCGCGCACGAGCGGCAGAAACGCGTCGACGAATGCAGCGGCTTCGTTGGCCGTTTTGTGCATCTTCCAGTTGCCGGCGCAAATGAGCTGTCTCATGTTTCGAGCGCCTTTATCCCGGGCAGTTCCTTCCCCTCGAGAAATTCGAGTGCCGCGCCACCGCCAGTGCTCACGTGGGTGACTCTCTCCGCGAAGCCGAGTTCTTCGGCCGCTGCCGCGGCGTCGCCGCCGCCCACGACCGTGCGTGCGCCGCGCGCCGTCGCGCGCGCCATCGCCTCGCCGACCGCGCGCGTCCCTTCGCGGTAAGGCGCTTTTTCGTAGACGCCCATCGGCCCGTTGAAGACGACCGTGCGCGCCGCTTCGATGGTCTTCGCGTACGCCGCAGCAGTTTTCGGTCCGATGTCGAGAATCATCGCATCGCCGACGCCGGACAAGTCGACCGTGTGCGCGCCGGCATCGTCGTCAAACTTTGCCGAAACGACCGCGTCGACCGGCAGCATCATCTCGACGCCGCGGTTGCGCGCGAGCTCGAGCATCGCTTGAGCCGGCCGCAGGTCATCGTCGCGCAGCGATGCGCCGACGTCGATTCCTTGCGCCGCCAAAAACGTGTTCGCCATTCCGCCTCCGATGCAAAACGTTGTGACCCGTTCCATCAGATTTCTGAAAACGCCGATTTTGTCTTTAACTTTTGCGCCGCCAATGACGCAGACGTACGGCCGCTCGGGATTCGTCAAGAGCGTTGAAAGCTCCGCGATCTCGCTTTCCATCAGCGGACCCGCGAAGGCCGGCAAACAATGGGCGACGCCTTCGGTCGAAGCGTGCGCGCGGTGCGCGGTCCCGAAAGCGTCGTTGACGTAAAGGTCGGCCAGCGACGCCAGCTGTTTGCTAAAGTGTGGATCGTTCTGTTCTTCACCCGGTTCGAAGCGGACGTTTTCGAGCATGACGATCTGTCCGTCGCGCAATGACTCAGAGACCTCTTGCGCAGCTGGACCAACGACATCCGGTACAAGAGGCACCTCGCTGTGCAGGCGTTCGGAGAGCGCCGATGCCACCGGTTTTAACGTGTATTTCGGATTGCGTTTACCTTCGGGGCGTCCCAAATGCGAAACGATAATCGTGCGCGCGCCGCGATTGGCGAGATAACGGAGCGTCGGCAGCGCGGAATCGATCCGCTTGTAGTCGAGAATGCGCCCCTCTTTGAGCGGGACGTTAAGGTCTTCACGGAGCAGCACGCGCTTGCCGCGCACGTCCGCGTCTTTCAGGGTCGCAAGCGTGGGCACTAGGCTCGCGCGGGTATTTTTTCGAGAACCAGCGCGGTGAGGTCCGCCAGTCGGCACGAGTATCCCCACTCGTTGTCGTACCAGGCCGCGAGCTGTATGAGATCGCCGTTCGCATTGGTCAGCAGCGAATCCACGATCGAACTGTACGGTGATTTCTTGAAGTCGCTCGAAACGAGTTCTTCATCGCAGTAACGCACGTATTCGCTCAGGTCGCCGCCGGCCGCGCTCTTTAGAATCTGATTGACTTCATCCTTCGTCGTCTCGCGCTTGACCTGCGCGACCAAGTAGATCATCGAAACCGTCGCCGTGGGAACGCGCAGAGCGAAACCGTCGAAGGTGCCTTTGATTTCGGGAATCGTGAGGTAGAGCGCTTTAGCAGCACCGGTAGACGTCGGGATGATGTTCGTCGCGGCGTTGCGCGCGCGGCGCAAATCCTTGTGCGGCGCGTCCAAGATGTTCTGATCGTTCGTGTAGGAATGGATCGTCGACATGAACCCTTTGACCCAACCCAAATTATCGACGATGGGTTTGACGGCGGTGGCCAAGCAATTCGTGGTGCAGGACGCATTGGAGATGATGTTGTGCTTCTCGGGATCGTAGTTGCGCTCGTTCACACCGAGCACGATCGTGATGTCCTCACCTTTTGCGGGCGCGGAGATCAGGACTTTCTTGGCGCCGCCGCCCGCAATGTGCGCGCGCGCTTTTTCGGCGTCGGTAAACAAGCCGGTCGATTCGATGACGACGTCGGCTCCCAGATCCTTCCACGGAAGTTTTCCGGGATCGCGCTCCGCGAGCACTTTGATTTTGCGGCCGTTAATGATGAGCGAGTCGCCCTCGCAGGAGACGTCGCCGTCAAACGTGCCGTAGTTCGAATCGAACTTGAACAGGTGCGCACATTCCGCCGCGCTGGTAAGATCGTTTACGGCAGCGATCTCGATTCCCGGATGCCGTTCGAGCAGGGCTTTGGTGAAATTTCTTCCGATGCGGCCGAAGCCGTTGATGCCGATTCGCATAGAATTTCCGGCTTTAGTCATCGTGCGGCCGATTCCCCGCGCAGGCGCCGCGCGAGCCGCGCGAGCGCATTGAGGCGGCCGCCGGCAGACGGCTTTGATATCGGCGGGTTGCAGCGCCTGCCCAACTCCGCCAAGCTTTCATCGGGATAGTTCAGCCGCAGTTCGGCGATTTCGCGCAGCGCCGCGCTAAGGTGGCGCAGGCCATGCGCGGAGCTCACGTAATCGATGATCTCGCGCTGCGCTGCGGCCGCGCCGGCGACGCGCTCGAGGTTTGCGGCCTCGGTGTTCACCAATCGGTGGATGCGATTCTTCGTTTCCTTGAGCGCGTGGACGCCTTCGAGTTCGAGCACGGTATTGTGTGCGCCGGTGACTCCGAAAAACTCGACGATCGCTTCGAAGTCTTTATAGTAGAGCGTTGCGCGCCCGCTGCGCCGCATTTTTTTGGGCGGTCCCGCAACGGCACGCAAGATCCATTCGAGCCGTTCCGCGCGCTCGCGATCCGGCGGCACGAATTCCAAATGATAACCTTGCGATCCGGCGGAAACCGAACCGCACGTCAAAAATGCAGCCCGCGCTTCCATTACGCGATCGCACTTCCGCACCGGTTTGCGCGCGCGCTGCGGCTCGACGGGGATTGCAATTCGCTGCACCCGTTTTGTCATCCTGAGCTTGTCGAAGGACCCCGAGGAGCGCGCGAAGCGCGCGTCTCGAGGGGAAAGCTTGAGAAACAATCGCGCCACCGCGTTGCGATGCGTGACGAAGTACGTGCGCTTGCGGATCGTTCGAGTGCCGTAAAGGACCAGGCCGGCGAGGAGTGCCTCGCGGCAGTGCGCTTCGGGTGGAAAGTTACGCGCCAGCGCGTCTTTGGTGTCGGCGGAAAGGTTACGCATCGTCGGGCCGCTCTTCTACGACATCGTACAGCGCGGCAGGTTTGACGGCCGGAGTCATGCGCAGCGGCACTTCCCGGATCCGCACAGTTACGTATCGGGTCGCGTAATGGATCACCAGAACGTCGCCCGGGCGCACGTCGTACCCGGGCTTGAGCGGCCTGCCGTCTTTGGTGATGCGCCCGTGCACCAGCGCTTCGTGCGCCTCGCTGCGCCGCTTGCTCAAGCGCGAGATCTTCATGAACTTATCGAGCCGCACGCGCACCATTTCCCGAAAAAAGAGATTCGGACCCTGCTCGCCAACCCGAGCGCCGATGGCGACGGCAGCTCGCCCGGCCATGCGCCGCGGCCAGGTCAACATCTTCGACGAAAGCCGGCCGATGTGGCGGCTCTTCCTGATCTTCCTCGTCCCGCTGCTCCTCAGCAACGTTTTACAGTCCGCTTCGCAAACGGTCGCCAGCATCTATCTCGGCCAGCTGATCGGTGTGCGCGCATTGGCCGCCGTCTCCGGAATCTTTCCGATCATTTTCTTGTTGATCTCGTTCTTGATCGGCCTTTCGAGCGGCAGCACGATTCTCATCGGCCAAGCATTCGGTTCGGGCAACACCCACGCGATGAAGCGCGTCGCCGGCACGACGCTTTCGATTAGCGTTATTCTCGGGGTCATCGTCGCGGTTATCGGAATCTTCCTGAGCAACGACTTGCTGAGGCTCATCCAAACGCCGCACGATATCTTGGGCGCCTCGACGATGTACTCGCAGCTCATTTTCTGTTCGTGCCCGATGCTCTTTCCATATTTGGCCTATACGACGTTCATCCGCGGTACGGGCGACTCTCAGACGCCGTTCTATTTCTTGATCGTGAGCGCCGTTCTGATCGCCGTGCTCACCCCCGCCTTCATTTTAGGATGGGCGGGCCTGCCACGCCTGGGCGTCGCGTCGGCCGCGATTGCGGGATATATCAGCAATGCCATTGCGTTCGTAGGGTTGCTCGTGCTCTTAGAGCGCCGCAAAGATCCGCTTTCGTTCGATTTTGAGATGATGCGCGACATGCGCATCGATTGGAAGATCACCAAGACCGTGGTGCGGTTGGGCGTCCCCATCGGCTTGCAAGTCATCATGGTCGCGCTTGCGGAAATCGCCGTCATCAGTTTCGTGAACCGCTTCGGCTCGGACGCGACCGCCGCGTACGGCGCCGTCAACCAAATCGTCGGCTACGTGCAGTTCCCGGCCATCAGCATCGGCATTGCCGCGTCGATTTTCGGTGCGCAGTGCATCGGCGCAAAGCGCGAAGACAAACTCAATAGCGTGATCCGGTCGGGCGTAGGCCTGAACTACGCCATCGGCGGCATTATTATCTTGCTGTGCTATATTTTCGCGTGGAATATTCTCGGTTGGTTCGTAACCTCGGAGCGACCCCTCCACATCGCGCATGCACTGCTGATGATCACGTTGTGGAGTTACTTACTCTTCGGTAACTCCTCGGTACTCAGCGGTGTGATGCGCAGCAGCGGCACCGTCTTTTGGCCGACGTTCAACGGTATCTTCGCAATTTGGGCGGTAGAAGTTCCCGCGGCGTGGATCCTGATGCACAAGTACGGCATCGACGGCATTTGGATGGGCTATCCGATTGCATACTGCGTTGTTCTGCTCTTACAATTCGGCTACTACGAACTGTTCTGGAAGCGCATGACGCACGAGCGCCTAATCTAGGTGGGTTCGGTCCCTGTTGTCATCCTGAGTAGAGTTCGCAGTGCGAACTCGTTGTCGAAGGACGGTCACATAAAGGTAATCACAAGGAACAATTCCGGCAACGTTCGTAGTGCGTGATAGCATTTATGGATAGAGATCCGACCACTCGCGAGCTTATGGACGCTTTGATTGATTTTAAGGGTGGCGTCGCTGGGCAATTCGAAGGTATTTACCAGCGCTTCGATCGGGTCGACGCAGCACTCGCGGAGCACGATAAGCGTTTCGTTGAGATTGGCGCAAAGCTCGTGGAGCACGACAAGCGCTTTGATAGCCTGGAGTTTCACTACGGGTCCCTGGATCGGCGGGTCGGCCGGATCGAAACTCGTCTGGAGGACGTGGAACGCCGCCTTCCCGCGTAGCCGCTAAGTTCGTTTCTTCTTCCGCGGCGTAACGCACGTGCCCGAAGCTCGGCACACGACGATCGGTTCCGCGAGCGCATCAGCCGCCGAAGGGCCGACGTCGGGACGTGCGGCGATAACCTTACGCGCCTCAAACGACATTTTGCGCGAAGTATTTCCGGTGCTTTCGATTCGCCCCGACGCTTCGATATAGTCGCCCGCGCGCACGGGCGCGAGAAATTCGACGCTGTCGTACCCGGCGAACAAGCCTTCGTCGCCGTCCAGGCGGATGAGCAGCTCCGTCGCGACGTCGCCGAACAGTTCGAGCATGCGCGCGCCGTCTACCAGGTCTCCCCCATAGTGCGCGTCGCTCGAGCTCATCCGCACGCGAATAGTGCTCGTCAGATCTTTGCCAGTTTCCACAATTCCTCGAGTTCGTCCAGCGTCATATCGGCGAGCGACTTGCCTTCCTTGGCAGCTCGCGCTTCCATAAAACTGAAGCGTTTGTAAAACTTGTCGTTCGCCTCGCGCATCGCGGCTTCCGCGTCGATCCCGAGCGCGCGCGACAGATTGACTAGCGTGAAGAAGACGTCGCCGAGCTCTTCGCGCACGTGCGGATCGTCCTGCTTGGCGCGCCGGGCCTCGGCCAGTTCGCGCAGCTCTTCGACGAGCTTATCGAGAATCTGCGAGGCTGCAGGCCAGTCGAAACCCACGCGGGCCGCTTTCTCTTGCATGCGCTGCCCGCGCTGCATCGCTCCGAGATGTTTGGGAATACCGTCGAGCCGGCTGCGCCGTTTGCGCCCGGTGGCCTCTTCGGCTTTAAGGCGCTCCCAATTTTTCCACTGCGCGTCGACGTCCTCGATGACGGCTTCGCCGAAAACGTGCGGATGGCGCCGGATCATTTTGTTCGAAAGCGCATCGATGACGTCGGCGCTCGTGAAGCGTCCCGTTTCGCTGCCGATCTGCGCGTGAAAAACAATTTGCAGTAACAGGTCGCCGAGTTCTTCGCTCAGCGCGGTTTCGTCGTTCAGTTCGATCGCTTCTACGACTTCGTACGTCTCTTCTATGAGATACGGCACGAGTGTACGATGGGTTTGTTCGCGATCCCACGGACACGACCGCCGCAGGCGCGCCATGATTTCGATCAAGTCGTTCCACGTATGGTGCGTGGAAGCGGGGGGCAGCGGCACGAGCGGCATGGCGATTGCGGCCGACAGTATATCGCGCGGAACGCCGGGCACGATCTCCGTTCGCATCCCGCGGCTTTCGAGCGCCCGCACGAATTGCGGCAAGCCGGGAAAGTCCGAGAGCGGATTTCCGATGATGCCGATTGCGATCGTCCCCTCGTCCTTCGACACGCGCATCGAAGATGCGCTACTCAGGATGACATGCTCGGGGTGGTTCGACAAGCTCACCATGACATCGGAAATAGCGTCAGCGACCGCGGAAACCGCGTCGGTCGCGCCACGGACGAACAGCGCTGGATCGGCGGCGAGATCGGTGAGGATCTCGACGCCTTGCGATTCGATGTATGAAGTGAGCTCGGCCGGGGCGAGCATCAGTGCGGCGCGCCGCGACGCGCGCAGCGCATCGAGACTTCCCAGCGTGAGCAGTCCCGGATCGCCCGGCCCGAGCCCGACGATGCGCACCAGCACGGTGGGCTAGAGGCTACTTCGTCTGCGCTGGCGCCGGGGCCGCAGCGGCGGGGAGCGGCGTCGGAAAGAGACCGGCGAAGCGCTGATCGCTGACGTCGATCTTCGCAGTTTGCTGCTGCTGCTGCAAGAACTGCTGGATCAGCGGACTCTCTTGCTGCTGGCGGAGCATCTGGGTGATCTTCGCCGTCGAGCCGGCCAGCGTCGCTTTCATTGCGGGCTTGCGCTCTTCGATCTGTATGATGTGATAGCCCAGTTGCGATTTGATCGGTGCGCTGATCTTTCCGATCGGTCCGCTAAAAACGTACGCGTCGAACGCCGGCACCATGCGGCCCCGCGGGAAGAAGCCGAGTTCGCCGCCGCTGTCTTTGCTGCCGGTATCCATCGAGTACTGTTTTGCCTCGGCTGCAAAATCTTTACCGGCCTTCAGATCGGCTTCGACCTTCTGCGCCGTAGCGAGATCCGCAACCAAGATGTGACGCGCGCGCGCTTGCGCCGGCTGATCGAGCTGCGCGTGGTTGAGTTTGAAGTACGCAGCAACTTGGCTCGGCGGAATATGCACGCCGGCGCCGACGGCCTTGTCCAGGATGATCTGGCGGCGGATCAAGTCTTGCACGTCTTGCTCGGTGAGACCGCGCGCTTTCAGCAGCTGGTCCCACTGATTGGCGGGATACTGCGCCTTGTACTGATTTTCGATCTTGTCGATCTCGGGTTGCGAGACCGTAATTTTATGGGTTTGGGCGTACTGATCGATCAGGTCGTCGGTGACCATCAGTTGCAGCAGGTTGCGCGCCGTAACGGGAGTCGAGCTGTTCTCGAGTTTGGTATCGAGCTGATCGCGAGTGATCGCCTGGCCGTTGACGGTTAAAATCGTGCTGCCGCCGGTGGCGCACGCGGTAAGTGTCGCCGCAAGCAAGAGCGCGGCTATGAATGTACGTTTTATCACCGCCGCCCGATTCGCGCCGGGCCCTAAATCGCCTCTAACAGGTCGCGCAGCAGCGGCATCCAGATCGCTTCGGGCGACGCGCCGCCGTGCAGCGCGGGCAATTCCACGAACACCTTTCCATCGCCGAAACGAAACCGGTTTCCGGTCAGCGTCCCAAAACGCGCGATGGCGCTGGGCGCCAGCGCGAAGCTCGAACCGACGCCGAGCGTCAGGCGCTTTTCGTCGACGATGACTCGCGTTACGTGTTTTTGCAAAGCGATCGCGCGGAGCTTGGTCAGTTCGACCAGGTTTTCGAGCGGCTGGGGAAACGGGCCGAAACGATCGCGCACTCCGGCTGCGACCTCTTCGACTTGCGCCTGCGTGCGCGAGCGCGCGAGCTGCTGATAGATGGCGATCTTCTGCGAGACTTGCGGTACGTAGTCATTGGGAACGTAGGCATCGATTTTCACGTCGATGACGGCCTCGCGCCGCTCTTCGAACGCGGCTTGTTGGCCTTTCCGTTCGGCGATCGCTTCGGCCAACAGCTGGCAGTAGGTATCGAATCCGACCGATGCGATGAAACCGGATTGCGCCGCTCCGAGCAAATTTCCGGCGCCGCGAATCTCGAGATCGCGCATGGCGATCTGTAGGCCGCTGCCCAAATGCGCGAACTCACGTATCGCTTCGAGTCGCGCTTTGGCCTCTTCCGAGAGCGACTTGTGCGCTTGATAGAGCAGATACGCGTAGGCTTGATGGTTCGAACGCCCGACGCGGCCGCGCAGTTGGTAGAGCTGCGCGAGGCCGAACTTGTCGGCGTCGTTGACGACGATGGTGTTGACGTTGGGAATGTCGATGCCGTTTTCGATAATCGTCGTCGCGACCAGCACGTCGATCTCGCCGTCGATGAACGCTTCCATTACGGGTTCGATCTCGGCTTCGGTCATCTGCCCGTGTCCGACCGCTATGCGCGCGCGCGGAACCAGCCGTTCCAGCGCGTTCTTCACAGCATAGATCGACTCGATCCGGTTGTGCAGGTAGTAAATCTGTCCGCCGCGGTCGAGTTCGGCGGTTATCGCGCGCTGGACCACGGCGTCGCTGGCCGGAACCACGACCGTCTTGATCGACATGCGGTTCTTGGGTGCGGTTTGGATCAACGAAAGATCGCGCACACCCATGAGCGACATGTGCAGCGTGCGCGGAATCGGCGTGGCCGAAAGCGTCATAACGTCGACGCTCGCGCGCAAGTGCTTGAGGCGTTCCTTCTGCATGACGCCGAAGCGCTGTTCTTCGTCGACGATAATCAGACCGAGGTCGGCAAAGATGACGTCTTTCTGCAACAGGCGGTGCGTCCCGATGACGATGTCGACGCGCCCTTCGGCCAACTCGCGCAGAATCTCGCGCTGCGCTTTCTTGCTTTTGAAACGCGAGAGCTCTTCGATTCTGATCGGGAAGCCGGCGAAGCGGCTTGCGAACGTGCGGGAATGTTGGGCCGCGAGCAGCGTGGTCGGGACAAGTAGCGCTACTTGCTTCTTGTCTGCAATCGCCTTAAAGGCCGCGCGGATCGCTACTTCAGTTTTTCCGTAACCGACGTCGCCGCAGACCAGGCGGTCCATCGGACGCGCGCTTTCCATATCGGCCTTCGACTCGTCGATGGCTTTGCGCTGATCGGGCGTTTCTTCGTAAGGAAAGGCCTCTTCGAGTTCGGCTTGCCACGGGGTGTCCGGCGCGAAGGCGTGTCCGCGTGCCATCTCGCGCTCGGCGTAGAGCGCTACCAGTCCGTCGGCGATTTTTCCGAGCGATTCGGAGACGCGCAACTTTGTGCGAGCCCAGTCGGCTCCGCCCATCCGCGAAAGCCGCGGCGTCGCGCCTTCGGCCGCGCTGTATTTGGCGATCTGGTGCATCTGTGTAACCGGCACCAACATGCGATCGGTGCCCGCGTAGGCGAGATCCAAATAATCTTGCGTCGCACCGAGGATCGTCTCGGTCCGCAAACCCAGGTATTGGCCGATGCCGTGCACGCTGTGCACCACGTAATCGCCCACGCGCAGATCGGCCAGCGTAACCGGCACGCCTTCCTTCACCGCGCGGATCTTGACGCGCTTGGGCGGTTGTCCGTAGATTTCCCGATCGCCGAGCACGCGCAAGCGCAACTCCGGAATGACAAACCCGCTTTCGATCGAGCCATGATCCACGAATATGTTTAGTTTGTCATGGTGAGCTTGTCGAACCACCCCGAGTAGCGTCCCATCGGGGCGCATATCGACGGGCCCGACGGCGAGGCCAGCTGCGTTTACAATATCGGCCGTGCGCGCGGCGCCCGTCGTAACGATGGCGATCGTTTCACCGGCTTGCGTCCAGTCGCGCAGCGATTGGGTGAACATTTCGATCTGCCGGTTGAAATGCTCCGCCGGCCGCGTTTCGAGCACGAACGATTGGACGACGTGCGGCAGCCATTCCAGCGACTGCGCGCTTTCGATGGCTCCGGGAAACGTGACGCCGCGCGTTCGCGCGAACGACGGGGAAAGATCGCGCAGCCGGGGATACGGCGCGCTCACTTCGCCGAGCAGCGATTCTTGCACGTCCGCCGAGCGCACGGAGAGTTGATCGGAGGCGAGTGCTTCGAGCAGGACGCTTTGCTCGCGCGAACGTTCTTCGTCGAGTGCGCGTTCGAGCGTGGCGAGCATCCCCGGCTCGTCGAGCACGAGCGTTGCATGTGCGGAAAGATAATCGAGCACCGTTTCGCGCTCGTCGAACGCGAGCGAAAGCCACGCCGGCGGTATCTCCGCGCCGGATTCCAAATGCGAGCGAACGGCGCGCGCGACATTTTCGGGAGCATCTAAGCGCTCGAGCACGCGTGCACGCAGCGTTTCGTCGCGCGGTATCTCGCTCCACGGTACGATTTCGATCTGCGCCAGTGTGCCTTCGCTGCGCTGCGATTCCAGCTCGAACGGCCGAATGGTCTCGACCGTGTCGCCGAAGAATTCGATGCGCGCCGGGCGATCGGCGGTCGGCGGGAAGACGTCGACGATTCCGCCGCGCACGGCATACTCGCCGGCGGCGCTCACGACGTCACTGCGCCGGTAGCCCAAGCGGTAGAGCTCGTGCAGCGTGCGATCCCAACCGGCTTCGCCGCCGGCGCGCAGCGTAAAGCGCGACTCCATGAACAGCGCGCGCGGCATGACGTACTGGCGAAGCGCGCCCAGCGGCGCCAGAATGATTCCGGGCTTGCCGTCGGCCAGTTCGGCCAGCATGGCCATGCGCGCGGAATGCTCCGAGGGGCTTTCCAGAACGCCGACGCCTTCGTCGCGCGAACGCAGCAGCGAAACGCTGCGCGCTTCGTCTTCTTCAAGAAAGTAGAGCAAGTCGGTGAACGCACGTTCGGCGCCGTCCGCGGTCGGCATGGCGACGAAGAGTTGGCCGCCGAGGGCTCGATAGAGCGCCGCGAGGAGCGCGGGCCGCGCGGCCGGGATCGTTTCGTGCAGTGCGTAGAGGCCGCGCCCTTGGCGCACGCGCTCGATGACTCCGGCAACCGGCTTGGCGCCCTGAAGGGCGCGGACCAGCCTCCCTGCGAGCGTTTGCCCGGGGGCTGTCGTCAGGAGAGGCGGCGCACCAATCGTTGTCATCCTGAGCCGATAAATGTCATCCTGAGCCGATAAATGTCATCCTGAGCCTGTCGAAGGACCCTGAGCAGCGCCCTTTTGGGCGCCTGTCGAGGGGCCATCCCGTGCTGTAACCCCCGTCTTGCACCGTAGGTTCCGCTTAGCAGTCCTTGATCGAGAGTGCTAAAATATTGCTAGGAGGTAGTTTATGAGCAATCTTCTTAGCCGCGATCGCAACGGCGCAAACGGCGGCAGCTTGCTTGCCCGGCCGCTCGGAGACCTGTGGGGCGACCCGTTCCGCAATCTCTTCTCGATGGGTCAGCTTTCCGGCATGGAAGTGACGCGCACCGAGACGGGCTACGACGTTGAAATTCCGGTGGCCGGCTTCCGGCCGGACCAAATCGAGGCGACGCTCGAAGACGGCGTGCTGACGGTTCAAGGAAAAAATGAGAAGCGTTCGTTCACGCGCAGCGTGGTCGTTCCCGACGACGTCGATGACGAAAAAATCGAGGCGAAGGTCGAAGACGGCATGCTGATGCTGACGCTGGCGCTCCATCCGAAAGCTCAGCCCAAGCGCATTACGATCAAAGCTTAAGTCCAATACAGTAAGACGGCAGGCGCCGCTCGAAAGAGTGGCGCCTCGTGTTTTCCGCGCTCATTTTTGTCGCCGCATCAACGCCATGCACGTTTCGTCCGCAGCTGGAATTCACCGCGGCTGTCTCGCAGACGCGCCTTGTGCACACCTCGCGTTCCTTTACCGCCAGCGCCGGCTTGATGCTCTCCGTTCGTACGATGAAAAAAGCCGCGCCCGCGAACGACGCAGGATTACGCGCGCACGTGGCAGGCTATTACGCGATTGCGAGGAGCCTCGCTCAAGGTTCTTCGGTTCGCGCGATGGGCGGCTCACAGATTCAGGCGCGTGCGCGCTTGGCAAGAGCGGTGGCCGCACTCGTGCGTGACGCAAATACGGAATTCGCACGCCAGGCGCGCATCTACGACACGGTTACGGAAAACGGGAGAGCGCAGAGTCAGGGGCCCGCGTACGGTTTTCCGGGAGGCCCGAACGCGGGCGTGTTCTGTCCGCGATGATCGGCGTGCGAGTTTTTGTGCTGCTGGCGCTGACGCTGCCGCAGGCGATACTGAGCGACTCGCGGCTCGACGTGGTTGAAGCCAAAGCGAAAGCGCTGCTGCGAAACGGTTTTTCCGCCGGCGCCGGTATTTATTCGCCCGTGTTTATTCGCGACTACAATACGTTCTTGCCGGCGAGCTGCGAAGTACTTCCGGCTGCGGATCTTAAAGCCCACCTCGTCCCATTTTTGTTATTACAAACAGCCGATGGAGGCATCGGCGACGCTTACGAAGAGACCAAGCCGCAAAGTATAAAGAAAACGCCGCTCGACGGGCTCGTAGACCCGAAGGGAACCGTCGAATCCGATCAAGAGAGTTCTTTGGTGCAGGCGGTTTTCAAATATGTTGCTTGCACTCACGACGCTCCGTTCTTGGATGAGAAAGTCGGCGGGGTAGCAGTCTCCGATCGTTTGGATGCCGCGCTGCAATTCGTCAGGCGCGAGAAGCTCGACCCGCGCTTCGGACTGGTAACAGCGGCAACGACCATCGACTGGGGTGACGTTCAGGCCGAAGACGTTCCCGGCGGCGCCCTCGATGCCAACTCACACGCTGCGATCTCGATATACGCCAACGCAATGTACGTGATTGCGTTGGATGACTTCGCGAGCTTGTTGAAGCCGGCCGACCCGCGCCGTCAGACCTGGTCGAATCTCAGAAGATCGATCGCCGCCAACGTTAGGCGCTATCTGTGGGATGAGAAACGCGACAAATTCATCCCGCATCTCTATCTGGGTTCCTCGCCGTTTCCCGGAAACTTTGACGAAAATGCGATTCTTTACGAGGGAGGAACGGCAGTCGCCATCGAGGCCGGCTTGCTTTCGGAGGCAGAGATCACCGAAGCAAATGCGCAAATGATCGCCGCGCAACGCTTCTCCGGCGCATTCAGCATTGCCGGCAGCATCTCTCCGCCATACCCGTTAGGTTTTTTCAAGCATCCGCTGCTTTGTGAGTTTTGCTACCAAAACGGCGGAATCTGGCCGTGGTTTGCCGGCAGAATGGTGCGGCAGCTCGCCGTACACGGCAGGTTGCGAGAAGCTTACGATGCGATTCAGCCGCTGCTCGACCAGGTTATCGGCAACGGGGATTTCTTTGAATGGTACACGCTTGCCAACAAACCGTCGGGGGCACCCAATTTTCGGGGCGGAGCCGGCGTGCTTATTCAAGCGATCGAGTCGCTGCGAGCGGCCGCAAGAGCTTCGAATGGAACGAGCGCGGAGAATTTCGTGAGCAACTCCTGGTCGTACGCCCTCCTTCCGCCCGGCTTCGCGTGGTCGCCGCGGAAGGACCCGTCGTCCGGCGATACGGTCTACTACGGGACAGCTCCGTCGAACGTGCAGCCGCCGTTATCGCCGGGCGACACAGTCTATGTGGGACCGGATTCAGCGTTTTATTATTTCAGGCACGCGCCACCGATAACGCCGAGCGATCTAGGTGCGAGGTGGACTCCTTTACGGACTCTGCCGTTGCCCGTTGCGAGCTCCGGCCAATAAAATAACCGACGGCACTGCAAGCTCGGCGAAAACGATCGCTATGCTCTCAGCCATTCGAAAATCCGTCGTGGCATCGGGGAGATAGCGTAAGACCGAGCTCAAGGCCAGCGCCACGATCGCCCAAGCGGCCGGAGTCTCCCACGCGAACAGCGCCGCGGGCAATATCCAGAGCGCGTACCAGGGATAAGGATTGGGAATGGCGATCCATAACGCGAGCGCCAGCAGCGGCGCGCCGGCGCGGTTCTTTTTCGCTAAGAGAATACACCCGCCGGTGGAAAGCGCCGCGACGAGCGCTGCAGCTAGCGAAAGTGCTGCGGCTGGACCGAAAGCCGCGTTCAGGACGTACTGTAGCGAGAATTGCGGGAAGTAGCTTCCGTGCCCGGCGTTGCGCGAGAGCTGCAGCAGCGCAGGCCACGCTACGACCGCGGCGCCGGCTAGCCCCAACAGCGCTCCGGTCAACACGCGCGAACGCGCGCGGTGCCCGGCAACAAAAAAAGGCGCGGACGCAGCCGCCAGCAAGCCCGGCGCTTTGACGAGCGCCGACAATGCTACGACCACGGCGCCGGTAACGAGACCACCGCGCGCGATCAAAGCGATCCCCGCCAGTACGATCGCGATAAGGTAGACATCGTTGTGTCCTTCGGCCGCGGCCCAAATTGCCACGGGATTGAGCGCAATGCCCGCGACGGCCGCGGCGCGAGTCGGAGGAGAGAACCGCGCGAACGCCGCGCTCGCAAGCGGAGCGCAGAGCACGAGAAGGCCGCACGCGCTGATTCGAAACGCCCAGAGTGGAGCAGCGGCCCCGAAACCGGCGAAGATCGCGACGATCGCTCGCGCGAACCAGACGAAGGCTGGACCGTAGACGCAAGCCGGTGGTCGATTTCCCCACTGCCACGAAATCGCGTCCATCAGCGGGTCGCGCATCGTAACGGCGGCATGTGCGTACGGATTTACTCCGTGCAACGCCATGAATCCGTACCCGGCATAGGCGTAGACATCACTCGAAAACACGACCGGAAAACACAAGGCGGCGGCGCACGCGAGCGCGCTGTACATCATTATTGTGAGCGGAGCACCATACGTGTCATCCTGAGTAGAGTTCGCAGAGCGAACTCGTTGGAGTATGTCATCCTGAGTAGAGTTCGCAGAGCGAACTCGTTGTCGAAGGACGAGCGCGCTCACATAGCCCACGCTCGCAATCGCGATTGCAACGAAGAGCGCGACCCATAGCGCAAAACCGAAATTTCCCCAGTACGTCACCACAACGAGCGGTTGCGCGAGGTCGACGGCAAACGCCGCTGGCGCGTTGAAAAGCAGCAGCCGGCACGCGATGGCGCCGGCCGCAAAACCTAACGGAACGAGAAAGGCTAAGCGCATACCGGATCGCGCTCGCGAGCCGGGGCCGCAGCGAGTTGCGCCGCTCCGAGTCCGAGCACGATCCACCACCACCCGCCCACTTTCGGATAGAAGACGAGGAGATCGACGACCTGGTGTAAGCCGATCGCAATGCTGCCGGCGAACGCCGCCAGGATAAACGGCGAACGAAAACGATCTCGGATAAATGTCGCAACGGAAACGTACGTGAGCCACAAGGTAGCGGCGAACAGCGGGATCCCGCCTTCAACGAGCGACTGCAGATAGAGGCTGTTGGCATGCGTGCGTACGCCGCGCAAGCCGGTGAGCGGAATCTCGAGTTCGAAATTTCCCGCGCCTACGCCGAGGATTGGATGTTGACGCCACAATGCAAACGCTGCGCGCCACAACTTCGAGCGCGTGCCGACTCCGCCGGCATAAGACGAGTCGCTGAAGTCATACAGCCTAAAAAATACAAATGAGTGCGCGAGAAAGCCGGCTGCTCCGATGCCCGTTGCGAGGCCGGCGGCCATGTACGCCAACGGCCGCGCGATGTGGTGGCGCAACGTCAGTGCGACGGCAAGCACGCCGGCTGTCGCACCGAGCGCGCCGCCGCGCGAAAAGGTGAGCACGTCGGCCAGCACCATAAGAAAGAGCGCAGATTGAATCACGAGTGACGGCGATTCGATCGCGAGCGCAAATATTAACGGGATCGCAACGTCGAAGTATCCGGCCAGTTGATTGGGACCTTCGATGGGTCCGGCTATGCGAAACATTTGATGACCATTGATGCGCAAGCTAGACGGCGCTCCAAAGAATTCTTGTGAGAGCGCAAGGAGCGAAACGAAGATGACGACGGCAACGCAGGCGTTGCGGACCAGCACGGGATCAGGCTCGAGACGATAGGCACAAACGATTGCGACGAAGAGCAGGACGTACTCTATCGCCTTGAGCGATTCGCGCAATACCGGCGCATGATAGAGCGCGGGCGCGGCGCTCAGCATGGTGGCGGCCAGCACAAGAAGACCGGCAAGAAGAATCGCGCGTGGCGCGGCGGCTGCAAACGGCCGGAGCCATCCGCGATGCGTTGCGAGCCCCAGCAGAACGCCAAGGAGCGTAGCCTTGGGAAGCGTGACCGTCGTGATCCAGATATCCCCGTAAATTGCAAAAGGTTGAACGACAATGAGTAACGCGACCGCGTAGATAGGCCGTCGCATTGCGATAACGGCGGCGGCTGCGAAAAACGCGGCGTATGCGATTACGGAAAGTGCGTCCGGCGGCGGGTACGTCGTCACCCGGCGGGCTTCGTTAGGGCCGACGCGAAATCCGGCGCTATGGACGAGACGGCGATGCGGCATTGCATCGAACGCAAGCGCGACGGCCACACCCTTTCGGCCACCGATTGGGACGGCATCATCGACGGCTTTATGGAAGGCCGCATCGACGAAGCGCAGACCGCCGCGCTGTTTATGGCGTGTGTCTGGCGCGGCATGAGCTTCGAGGAAGCGCACGCGCTGACCGACGCAATGGTGCGCAGCGGCGAAACCGTAACGTTCGATCGCGGCAAAGGTATTATCGTCGATAAGCATTCCAGCGGAGGGGTCGCCGATATCGTTTCACTCGTGGCGGTTCCGTTGGCCGCGGCATGTGGCGCGCATGTCGCGAAACTTTCCGGTCGCGCCCTGGGGCATACCGGCGGTACCATCGACAAACTCGAGGCGGTCCCGGGTTTCAACGCCGCCCTGTCGCTCGATACGTTCGTCCGTCAAGTGGAATCGATCGGCTGCGCGATAGCGGCGCAGACACAGGCGCTCGTTCCTGCCGACAAACGCATCTACAACCTGCGCGATCGCACCGGAACCGTTCCGGCGATGGGCCTTATCGCTGCTTCGATCGTTTCGAAAAAGATTGCGTGCGGCGCGCACGCGATCGTGTATGACGTAAAAACGGGGCCGGCGTCGTTCACGCCGTCGCCGGAGCAAGCTCGCGAGCTCGCGCGATGGTTGGTTGAGATTTCCAAGGGTTTCGGCCGGAAAGCGATCGCTTTTGTGAGCGACATGCATCAACCGCTTGGACGCACGGTCGGCACCGGCATTGAAATGGTCGAGGCGCGTGATATTTTGCGCCACTCTGATGTCATCCTGAGCTTGTCGAAGGACCCCGAGCGAAGTCGAGGGGTGAAGTTGATTTTAAAGATCGTTGCGGCCCTGCTCGACGCTTCGGAGGTTACCGGCGGCGAAGAACTCGCGTCTAAAGCCTTGGCCGACGGAACCGGCTACGCAAAGCTCGTCGCGATGCTCGAGGCTCAAGGAGCGTCTCGCGGCGCGCTCGAGGGGATGGAACTCGACGGCAAGCCACTCATCGTGAAAGCTTCGCAGGGCGGTTACGTGCACTCGATCGATGTGGTGCACTTGGGAAACGTCGGCCGGCGCCTCTCGCAGCACGACAAGCTCGGTGGGTTGTTCGTGATCGCCCAGATCGGCGATCGGGTTGAAGCGGGCCAGCCGCTTGCGCGCATGTACGGCACGGACAAGGAGCACATTCGCAACCTCGAGGCGTCCTTTAAGATCGGAACCGGTCCGGTCGAACCGCCGCCTCTGATCTACGACGTAGTGACTTAGCCTGTCATCCTGAGTAGCGTGCCGCGAGGCACGCGTCGTCGAAGGACGAGGGGCTTATTACGATCGTTCTATATCAGAAATAAGATAGAGCGGGCGAGCTTTGACCTCATCGTAGATGCGTCCGATGTATTCGCCGAGTATGCCGATGCCGATCAACTGCACGCCGCCCAAAAATAGAATCACGACCATCGTCGATGCCCAGCCGCGCGCGTATTCCGGAGTACCGAGGCGGAAAGCTTTGAAAAAGATAATGGTCAGCGCGTAAATGAACGATGCCGTACTCACGGTGAAGCCTAAATAGGTTGCGAAGCGCAGCGGCACATCGGAGAACGACGTGACGCCGTCGATCGCAAACTTCAGCATTTTCGAGATCGGATACTTACTGGCGCCGTAGCGGCGTTCGTCGCGATCGTACTCGACCGGCGTCTGCGCGAAGCCGGCCCAGCTGACCATTCCGCGCAAGAAGCGGTGGCGTTCGCGCGAGCGCTTCAGCACTTCGACGACCCTGCGGCTCATGAGCCGGAAATCGCCGGCATCCATGGGAATCGAAACGTTGGTAAGCCGCCGGATGATCCGGTAAAACGCGCGCGCGGTGGCGAGTTTGAACGTACTTTCGCCTTTGCGCGTGCGGCGCACCGCGTAGACGACGTCGTAACCGGCACGCCAGCGTTCGACGAACTCCGGGATCAGCTCGGGCGGATCTTGCAGGTCGCCGTCCATGAGCACGACGGCCTCGCCGCGCGAAACATCTAGTCCGGCAGTGGCGGCCAGCTGATGTCCGAAATTGCGCGACAGGTTGACGAAGACGACGTGCGGCCGCCGCCGCAGTTCCTCGCGAATGAATTGAGCCGTGGAATCGGCGCTTCCGTCGTTCACGAGGACGAGTTCGTAGCTCGGCCGGTCCGGAAGCGCCTCCAGAATGCTGGTGACCCGCTCCACGAGCGGCGCCACGTTCGCTTCTTCGTTATAAAGAGGTACGACGACACTCAAAGTGACGGGCGCTACGTTGGCAGCCATCGTCGAGCCGTTCGCCGCCCCTCGATTGTATGGCCTCCAGCGACGGACGGGGAAGAGTAAGCAATGGGAAGAGCTCTACTCGTCCTGCTCGTCTTCGCCTGCGGAGTCGCAGGCGGCTGGTATGGTCGGGAGACTTGGTCGCGGTTCGCGGCCTTTGCGCCGGTGGCTGTGACCTCGCCGGTTCCGGTCACCATTATCACGCCTCCGCCTCGCGCGGGAACGAGCGCGCCCGTCCTTCAAAAACAGGGCACTGGACGAGCCCTTCTGCCCATGCCGTCGGCGACGGTGTTGATGTCGTCGCCGAACGATCCGCCGCGCATTATCGCCATCGCGCTCAGTTCTCCGGAAGCAGTGGGCGGTCAAGTCATCACCGGTACGGTAAAGACGTCGTCAAACGTCGCGAGCGTCGAGGTTCGCTTAGCGGGCTATTCCGCGAGCCTGAGCAGGGTCGGCGTCGGCGAATTTGGGTTGGCCTACAAAGTGCCCAAACTGCCTTCGTTCTTGCGCCGCACGTACACGGTCGAGGTTATTGCGCGTAACTCGCGCGGCGACCCGACCTCGAGCTCTTTTCCGCTGACCGTACGTTAGAGCCTTACATGCTGAAGTTCGCTTTCGCGGCGCTCATCGCAGCCGCTCCCTTGACTGCTTTCGCGCAGACGGCCACGCCGTTGCCGTCATCTTCGGCGGCAGTCTCGCCATCTGCGTCGCCCTTACCGTCTGCATCGCCGCTGCCGACTCCGCTCGTGCTGCCGCCGGAAGCTCCGCCGCAGATCCTCGCCATCGCGATCAATGGGCCGGTCTTTCACAGCGGTGATACGTTCTTGGCAAGAGTCATTACGTCGACCAACGTCCCGGCTGTCGAGCTGAGAGTAGTGGGAAAGGTCGTGCGTTTCGACCGGATCGATTTTGGAATCTGGCAACTGAGCTATAAACTGCCGCACATTCCCCGCCGTTACTTGCGCGATTATCAGGCGCAGATTGTGGCGATGAACACCGTTAACGTTTACGTCTCGCGGGACATCACGCTCTCGCTGCGCTAGGGCACGTGTGTCGGCTGCGGCGTTGGGAGATTAGGAAATGGCGCCGGGTTATACGGTGTCGGCATCGTTTGCGGAATCGGAATCGAAGCACCAGCTTGCTGATCCGCCCAGTTGAACACCGTTTGCGTGAACGTTTGCGCATCTTCATCGCCGATGCAGATCGGGTACGGCTCCTGTTCGATTCCGTTCCTCGCGAGCTGAACGGATTGCATCGAGCCCCGATCGAAGAGCACATGCAGCTGTATACCCGAAAGCAATTTTAGTTGGACCCGGTAGTGCAGGGCGTCCCGGCGATCCAGCCGGTAGGCTTGCGCGTTCCAACCGCTTTGATCCGTGGTCATGTATACGTTGTCCGTTAACGACGTGGTCGGAGGGACTTGCACGGTAATATTGAGCGTGACGGATCTGCCGGGTCTCACGCTCGCGCAGCGCGAGCCGTTAAGATGCGGCGCGAGGTCGGGATTAGGCGCCGGCGTCGAAAGAGCGATCACGAATTTGCGAATTGCCCCGTAATCTCCATCGAGCGGTAATTTCGCGTTCGTCAGCTCGATTTTTGTGACGATTCCGGCCGCGTCGAAGGTTACGCGTCCGTATTGGCGCGGCTGTGGCGAGCCGGCGGGTGCCCCTGATTTCAGATCGACGATGCTGACGTTTGGAGCCACCTTGAATCCGTCGCCTGAGGTAAAAAAGACGTAGCCCGCTTCATAGTCGAGGATCTGCGCCGTGACGGTGACTATCCCAGCCTGCGCGGATGCCTGAAAACCGGCAGCCGAAAAGATGTTAAACGCAAGCAGCGCGCTCAGTACGATGCGGGCCGGCCGGTTCACTGCATCACCTGGAAGACGAAGTGCGGACTCCAGCGCAGATTGGAGTAGTTAAAGTAATACGCGCGCTGGATATCGATCGACATATGTGGATTTATGCGCATCCGCACATCAGCCGTGATATCGTACGGCGGCTGCCCCAGATAATTTTGGACCGTTGAATTTCCTAACAAATCCGGCTGGGCAAACTGAAAGAAGAAGGGAATCGGCGCCGGAAAATCTTTGTGCTGACGCGCGAGCAGATTAAACGTAAAGTTACCCCGGTTGCTGTAATTCAGGCCCCAGCTCAGCGTATGAAACGTTGCCGCGCCGTGAAAGGCTTGGTAACCGGGATAGGAAACGCCGTTAACGACCGGCGTGAAGCCGGGATAGATCGTCGATTGCAAAGCTCCATAGTAATCGCCGGTATTCTGTACCGAGTAGTCGAGATACGTCAGAAAATGAGCATCGAGGATCTTGCTGAGGCTGATCTTTGCTTGTGAAGTATCGATGTGATGTGGAACCGAGTTCCATTGCCGCTGCATATCAAAGGAAGCATTGATCGCGTAATACTTCGTCGGGATGTTCAGATCGGGCCCGATTTTAAAGTCCGGCATGTATACTTGGAAGCCGAGTTGGTGTTGCCAGATCGTCGTATAATTGACGCCGCCCAGCGTTTGCAGGCCAAGGCTGTCATGTTGAAAACCGATGCCGTAGTTGACGTGTGCCGACAGCCGCGTGTCTCCGTGGAAAAACGGCGTTATCGGATGATCGAACGTTTGGCCGGCGATCATGAGACTCGAGGGATGGTTGGGTATCGTGCAATGGCCCTGATAGCATCCCAGCGGCAACAACGAGAAATTTTCGAATTGGTAATTGGCCTGCAAAAACGATCCGCTGAGCGCTTGCGTAGCCTGCACCGTCGTCACCTGTTGCGATTCCAGCGGTGACCGCAGGCCGAATTGAAATGTATGGAGCTGGGTGAACGATCGTATCTGCGTACGGTTGGACAGCCGGTCCGAGAGCAGCAAACTCCAAAATTTTGACGGGCGCGTCATCGGGTTCACCGAAAATATCGCATATGCTTTCGGGCCGCTCAGATGCTGTTCGAAAGACACATAGGTCTTGTTGACCGTGTCGTACCGGAAGTGCACCGCGCTGATCGCGTTCGCGTTTCCCGCAAATTCCCACGTTGCGTCGTAGTTCGCGCCGGCCAGCGAGTTATCGCCGAGATGTTGATCCGTTGAGAAGTTCACGTAATACGAGGGGACCGGAACGTAAATGCCCGCGCCCGCTCCGACGTCGAATCGCCCGCCCACAAAGCGCACAAACGATCTGGTGGCGATAATGGCCGACGTCGTGACGAGATACGGCTTGGCGTCGCCGAGGTCGGGAAAATAAAACGTGTCGCCCGGCATGTCGCGTCCCTTGGCGGGGTTGGCAAAATCGCCGTTGATGAACGTCCAGCGGTCCGGAATCCCGGTCGCGGATTGCGCTTCGCGCGTGAGCGGGACGAAATAAATTCGGTCGAAGTCCAGAAAGTCGGCTAGGGCGGCGCCGTCTTGGGCTCCCGCGGCGTCGGCCATGTGAACGTGACCGGCGAGCAAGAACCGGTTCAGTTTCAGATCCATTGAAAATGTGTCGCCGGACATCGTCATTCCATTTGATGTGCGAATCCGTACCTTTCCGTCGGCTTCGATCAGAAAGCGGTCGTAAAAAAACTGAACTCGATTGGCGTTCAGCCGAAGCAGCGTCGTGCCCGGCCGAGGTGTTGTCGAGGGCGTTGGCGCAGGCGCGGAGCGCACCGCCAGCAAGGCGGGTGACGCCACCGGCGCCGGTGTGGGCGCGGGGCTCGGAGTCGCCAGCGGCGGCGGTGCCTGCGCGATCACTTTCTTGGTGACCGGCGCCTTAGCGATATCTTTCTTTGCGACAGGGTGCTTCGCGGCAGCTTGCATTCTGATGGCGACCCTTTGGACGCCCTGCATGTTGGCTCCGGTCAGGTTCGTACCCGCTAAGTTTGCATCGACAAGTCTTGCGTTTTGCAAATTTGCCGTTTGCAGGTTGGCCCCGAATAGGTCTGCTTGCTGCAGATTCGCGCCGCGCAGATCCGCGCCATAGAGGAGCGCGCTTTGCAAGTTCGCGCCGCGCAAGTCGGCGTCCTGAAAGATGGTGCCTTGTGAATTTGCCTGCTGCAAGCTCGCGTTGGAAAGAGTCGCGCCTTGAAAGTTTGCTCCCTGCAAGCTCGCGCTTTGCAAGTTCGCGCCGCGCAGATTCGCGCCGCGCAGATTCGCTCCGCGCAGATCGGCGCCTTGCAGGTCGGCGCGCTGCATATTCGCGTTTTCGAAGTTGAGATTTTGAAGGCTGGCGTTTTCGAAATTGGCGCCAATCAAGTTTGCGTTCACGTACGATGCCGGTTGCGCGGCCGCCGGTAGCGGCAGAGCTTCGCCGATAAGTGCGCCAAGGCACGCAATCGCGAGAAGTTTGCGAAGGGAGGAAAGGCGCACTGTCGCGTTTTCCTGGAGGCCACTTCCCCGGCCTTTTCGAAGGGCGAGGTTCTTCATGTCGCGTTTTGCCGCATTCGTCATCGATTCGGGTGGAGTTGGCGCGCTGGACGATGCCTCCACTTATGGAGACGCGCCCGGCGCTAATACCATAGGTAACGTGGCCGAACGCCTCGGCGGTCTCAACCTCCCAAATTTCACCCGGTGGGGACTTGGCTGCTTAACGACGATTCGGGGCGTGCCGGCGGTGGGGGAACCGCGCGCGCGGGTCGCGCGACTGCGCGAGAAAAGCAGGGGCAAAGACACCATCACCGGCCATTGGGAAATGGCCGGTATCGTGACCGAGATCCCTTTCCCCACCTATCCCGATGGCTTTCCGAGTGAGGTTGTGGCCGAATTCACGGCTATTGTTGGTAAGCCGCCTTTGGGCAACAAAACCGCCTCCGGCACCGAGATCATTGAGGAGTTGGGTCCGGAGCACATGCGCACCGGGCAGCCGATCTTATACACTTCGGCCGATTCGGTCTTTCAGGTCGCCGCCCACGAGGACGTCGTCCCCCTGCCGATACTCTATGAATGGTGCGAGCGGGCGCGCGAGATGCTGGTTCCTCCCCACGCGGTAAATCGCGTAATTGCCAGGCCTTTCACAGGGTCCCCCGGAGCATTCGTTCGGACCCCCAACCGCCGCGATTATGCGATGGAGCCGCCGCCGAGCATCCTCGACCGGTTGGCCTCCAACGGCATCAGGGTTCATGCAGTGGGTAAGATATGCGACATCTACTGCGGCCACGGCGTTGCCTCATCGGTGCGAGTGACCGACAACCGCGATGCCATGGAGAAGGCCTTTGAGCTCTTGGAGAAGGTTGACCAAGGATTTATCTTCGTCAACCTTAATGACTTTGATTCGAAGTACGGACATCGGCGCAACATCCGCGGGTATGGTGAAGCACTGGAAGCGCTCGACGCTCTGCTCCCGCGCTTGGAGTCGTATTTGAGACCTGGTGACGAAGTGATATTCACGGCTGACCACGGCTGCGATCCGACCGCGCCGGGCAGCGATCATACCCGCGAGTACGTGCCGTTTGTACATATGGGACCAGAGGCCGGAGCGAATATGGGTGTTGTCGACGGCTTGGATCTGGTGGGCAAGACGGTAGCTGCTTCGTTGGAGCAGGCCCCGTGCAAGTGATACGCGACGAAGTCGCCACTTCTGGCAATGTCATCCTGAGCTTGTCGAAGGACCCCGAGCTTGTCGAGGGGCGCGGTTCTCGTTTCGTTCCGCAATGGTGGTGGGTTGCCAAACGCACTACCGATGTCGTGCTCGGGTTGTTGTTCCTGATTTTCTCTTTGCCAATCATCGCAGTGGCAGTCATGGCGATCATCTTGGTCGATCGCGGCTCGCCGTTCTATGCGCAGCAGCGCGTCGGTAAAAACGGCAAATGCTTTCGCATGTTCAAGTTGCGCACGATGGTGCGCGGTGCCCACGCGATGCGTGACGAAATCCTGCACTTGAACGAAGTGGAAGGGCCTGTCTTTAAGATCCGCAACGATCCGCGCCTGCATTCGATCGGCGCGTTTCTGCGGCGGACCAGCATCGACGAACTGCCGAATCTCTTTAACGTCGTCATGGGGCAGATGTCTCTGGTCGGGCCGCGTCCTCCGTTGCCTTCGGAGGTCGAACATTATTCGGCCGCGGCAGAGCGCCGGCTGAGCGTTCCCCAGGGAATAACCTGCCTCTGGCAGATCAACGGGCGGTCCGGCGTCTCGTTCGAAGAATGGATGCAGCTCGATAATCGTTATATCAACACGTGGTCGCCTTGGAGCGATCTGGTGATTTTGTTGAAGACCGTTCCCGCGGTCATCCGAAAGGACGGAGCGCATTAAGCCTCGCCTTCATGTCGTTTCTCCGGCTACTCCGAATCGCGTCGCGCTGGCAGGCTCGACGCTTTTTATCATGGGGGCGACGCTGGGTTCGACGCTGCTGGGCTTCGGGCGGGAGGTCGTCAGCGCCAAGTATTACGGCACGCAGTGGCAGATGGATACGTTCCTGGCAGCCGCCGTCGTGCCCACGATACTCTTCGGCGTCTTCAACGGCGCGCTCGTCAGCGCGCTGGTTCCGACATTTTCCGAATACATAACGCACGGGAACGACGACGAGGGCTGGCGCCTTGCCAACACGGTCATCAACGGCCTCTTCCTTGTATTAGCCGTCTGCGCGGTGCTCGGATATTTTTTAGCGCCGTGGTTCGTTCCGGTCATCGCGCACGGCTTTCCCCCTCCCCAGATGGGCGTGGCGATCCACATGACGCGCTGGCTGATGCCGAGCATCATCGCCGTCAGTCTTTCAGGCGTCTTCACCGCTATTTTGAATTCATATCACCGTTTCCGGTCAGCGGCGCTGACGGGTATCGCTATCAATATCATCACCATCGGCACGGTGTTGATGCTCAATCACCGGCTAGGCATCTTCGCTTTGGTACTCGGCACGTCGCTCGGTTTGATCGCGCAGATGCTCGTGCAGCTTCCGGCCATACTCTTGAGCGGGCGCTACCGCTTCACGCTGGATATCCATCATCCGGGACTGCATCGCATCGGAGCCGTTCTGGGACCGATCGTCGTCGGATCGGCGGCGGGACAGACGGCGCTGTTCTTCGATCGCTATTTCGCGTCGACGCTTACGCCGGGTTATATCGCAGGCATGAACTACGCCACGAAGCTGGTGAATTTTCCGCAGCAGATTTTCGCGGCCGCGATCGCGACGGTCATTTTTCCGCTCCTCGCCGCGGAATTCGCTAAGTCCAATCGCGCGGGCGTCGGGCAAAGCGTCGTCGTCGGGCTGCGGCTGGTGAACTTTATTATTATTCCGGCCGTCTGCGCACTGATCGTCCTGGCCCGCCCGATCGTGCAAACGCTTTTCGAGCGGGGCAACTTCGGCCCGACGGCGACCGATCTCTGCGCCGGCTTGCTTCCGTTCGCAGCGGTCGGGCTGCTGGCGCTGGCGGCAAACGTCGTGCTGACACGCGTCTGTTTTGCATGCAATGAGACGAACTGGGCCGTGGTCGTTTCGGTGATCGCGGTCGCCATCAACGTGGTCCTCTCGCTGGCGTGGCTGCCCACGCTCGGAGCGCGCGGACTGCTGCTCGCAAACTCGCTCAGTCAGATCTTCCAGGCGGCGCTGCTGCTCACGATCGTCGTACGGATCGTGCGCGGCGTCGATTGGATGGCGCTCGTCATTTCCGTCCTGAAAATCGGCGCGGCATCCGCGGTCATGGTTGGAGCGCTGCATTGGATTCAGGCGCTCGGCGTTCAGCCCGCGCACACGTTTGTTTCACGCGCTTGGTTTCTCTTCGGCCAAATCGCCATCGGAGCGCTCGTCTTTCTTGCGGTCGCGCGCATCTTGGAAGTGGAGGAACTACCGCTGGTCGTACGGCTGATACTCGAAAAATTCGCGAAGAATATCCCGAGCGCGCCCGAAAATCGCGAGGCGCCCATTGCTTGAGCGCATCGAGTCCCGCAACGTTCGTTACGCGTGGCGCGTCATTCAACGCAAGGTGCGTCTGCGCAGGCGTCTGCGCAGCGATTTCGTGCGCGACGGCGCGATCGTCTTCGGCGCGACGATGTTCGCAAATGTCCTCAACTTCGTCATTCATTTTGCGCTCAGCCGCGAGCTAGGTGTTGTCAATTATGGCGTCTTCGGAACGCTGCTCTCGGCGCTCACCATCTTCGGAACCCCGGTGGCTTTCATTACGCTCGTTGTCGTAAGGTTCGTTGCCGAGTTTCACGCGGTTGGCGATCGAGCGAAGATTCGCGTCCTCTCGAACCGGATTCTCATCTTCGGCGCGAGCTTGGGGTGCGCCGGCGTCGTCCTGGGTGTCGCCTTCCAGCGCCCCATCGCTCATTATCTGCATTTTAGCGACTCGCGAGTGGTAGCCATGGCTGCGCTGACGATGGCGATTGCGTTCGCGTTGCCGGCGATCCGGGGCGTGTTGCAAGGAGCTCAGGACTTTACGCGGCTGGCCGTCTCTACCTCGATCGAGGCCGTACTGAAGATCGGGCTGGCGGTCGGCTTCGTCATTGCGGGCTGGGGCGTCTCCGGCGCATTTCTCGGCTACGTTCTCGCGAGTGCCGTCAGCTTCGCTTATACGATGTTCGCGGTCCGCCGGCACTTCTCGCCGGAACCCGCTCGACTCATGATCGACCTTAGGCGGCTGATGCAAACGACGGGCGGCATCGTAGCCGGAACGATCGCCGTGACGCTCTTGACGTCCATCGATCTCCCCTTGGTCAAGCATTTCTTCGGCGCATCCACGGCGGGCATTTACGTTGCGGTAACGGTCTGCGGCAAGATGTTGTTATTCGTCGGTGGGTTTGTGCCGACGCTGGTTTTGCCCAAAGCGACGGCGCAGGCGGCCAAAGGGGAGTCGGCCGCGTCCGTGCTGCGTCAAGGAATCGGCGTCGCCCTGTTGTTCGGCGTCGCCGGCTTGGCGTTTTTCTTTTTGCTGCCCGGCTTGGTCGTGCGCATCACCTATGGCGCCGCATATATCGCCGCCGCGAAATATATCTTTGCTTACGGAGTGGCGATGAGTCTGCTCGGGCTAACGAATGTCATCGTGATGTACAAGATCGGGCTGCACAAATTCGATTTCGTCCTACCGCTGATCGCGGCTGTCGTTGCTGAGGCCGGCGGCATTTATCTCTTTCACACGACCCTGTGGACCGTCATTGCGGTCGTGGGCGCGGTGAACGCAGCCGCACTACTGGTGTGCTGCTTACGAATTCCGCTGCATCTGCCGTCGCATATTATGGGCGCGCCCGTTCAACCGACGGGCAGCAGCCCCGCATCGCGGTAGTGACGGATCATTCTTTCGAACGTTTCGTCTAAAGGACGGAAGCGATAGCCGAGCGAGCGGATCGCTTTCCCGCTGTCGTACCACATGCGCAGCGGCGCGATCTTTGCGTTGTCCAAGGTTAAGCGCGGCTCCTGACCGGTAAAGCGGGAGCGTATTTCAAATGCGCGGGCCGCAAGCTGCATCAGTCCCGGCGGAAAGGCGTGCCCGGTGTAAGGCACGCCGATCATCTCCGCTTGCCTGCGAAAAATCTGTTCGTACGGGAGATTATGTCCTGTCATCAAGTAGCGCTGCCCGTTCTCGCCTTTCGCCAAGGCTAACAGAATGCCGGACGCCGCATCGTCGACGTCGGTAACCGAAAGTCCGCCGGTCGGGTGACCGGGGATTTTACCGCCGGCAATTTCGAGCATGGTGTGCCCGAATGGATGGGACAGGTCACGCGGGCCGTAGAGCGTTCCCGGATTGACGATGATCACGCGTACGCCGTCGTCCATCGCTTCGGCAGCCTCTGCCTCGGCGAGCCTCTTGCTTTCGTGATAGACGAGATGCAGCGGAACAAAGTTGTTGGGTGTTGTCTCCGTAACGGGGGTGTCCGTTGCCGCGTAACCGACCGCCGCTACAGATGAAACGTGGATTAAAATTGCGACGCCTGCCGTCTTCGCGGCTTCCGCCACGACCCGGGTCCCGATGACGTTGGTACGATATATGCGGTCCCGGTGGCGCTTCCAGTGACTGAGATCGGCAGCCATGTGAACGATAGCTTCGTGACCTTCCACGGCCTTGGAGAGGACGATGGGATCGGTCACATCGCCCACTATAAACTGGGAAATATATGGCGTGATGGCTTCCCGATTCCCGGACGGCCGCACCAGTGCCGCCAAGGTATGCCCGGCCTCCGCGAGCAAGTACGCGACTCTCGACCCGAGAAAACCCGTCGCTCCAGTGAGGAAGATTCTCATCGCAGCGCTGTTGTCACGCTCCCAAAACGACTCCTTCGGAAAAGGTGCCGATGACCGGTAAAATCAGTGTCATTATGCCCGCGTACAACGAAGCGCGGCACATCGTGAAGAATTTGATAGAGGTCGTCGAGACGCTCTCCGGCTTCGAGTATGACTTTGAAGTCATCGTCGTCGACGACGGCAGCCCGGATAAGACCTATTTGGAGGCTGCGAAGCTGCTGTCGATGCACCCGGAGCGCGTGCGCGTGGTCCACTACGACGAAAATCGCGGGAAAGGAAACGCGCTGATTTGCGGCGCGACCTTCGCCAAGGGTGATTACGTCGTCTTCCTCGACGCCGACATGGACTTGCACCCGTCGCAGCTTCCCGTTTTGTTCGGCATCATGGATGCGCAAAACGCCGACGTCGTGATAGGCAGCAAACGGCACCCGTTATCAAAGGTGAATTATCCTTGGCACCGCCGCGCCGGCAGCTGGGGGTACTACTCGCTCATCCGTTTGCTCTTCGGGCTTCCCGTGAAAGATACGCAAACCGGCCTTAAAGTATTCAAGCACATGGTTCTGGCGCGAGTCTTCCCGCGCGTATTGGTGAAGCGGTTTGCGTTTGACATCGAAGTCTTGGCAAACGCGCACCGTCTGGGGTACAAAATCGTCGACGCGCCGGTGACACTAGAGTTTCAGCGGGGCGCCTTCGGCCGCATCAAGCCTCGCGACATCTACCGCATCATGGTCGATACGGCCGCGATATTCTACCGCATGCACATCATCAAGTACTACGATCGGGTGCCGGAGATGTCTAGCCAGGAATTGCGAGCTCAAACTTCGGCGCGGGAAGTTCAATCCGTTCGATGACGGTGGCGGAGCCAAAAGTCTCCGTCATTATCCCGCTCAAGCGGATCAACGCGTACCTGCACGAGTCCCTGGCGCATTTGCGCCTGCAAACATACAGGCGTTTCGACGTCTACGTCATTACGGACGGCCCGGAAGCATTCGACGAGCCGGGTCTCGACGTCAAGTGGCTCGCTTCAGGCCCTGTTCCTCCGAACATCAAAAGAATGATGGCCGCGAAAGCCAGCGACGCCGGGATCGTCGCGCTGCTCGACGACGACGCCTACCCGACTCCGGGCTGGCTCGAAGCTGCCGTTTCGCACTTTGCAGATCCTCAGGTCATCGGCGTGGGCGGTCCAGCCATTACGCCGCCGGCAGATTCTCCGCTTCAGCAAGCGAGCGGTGCCGTGTACGTCTCGCCATTGGTGTCGGCGCGTTACACCTACCGCTATGTTGCGGAGGCTCAGCGAGACGTCGACGACTACCCGTCGTGCAACCTGATTTTGCGGCGCGAGCCCTTCCTACGGCATGTCGGCGAGTGCCTGCGTTATTGGCCCGGCGAAGACACCAAGCTTTGCCTGCTGCTCACCAAGCAGGGCGACCGCATCGTCTACGATCCGCGAGCGGCCGTCTTTCATCACCGGCGCAAACTGTTTTGGGGGCATTTCCGCCAGGTCTGGAATTACGCCGTGCATCGGGGCTTTTTTGCTAAGCGCTATCCCGAAACGTCGCTTCGCCCGGCATATTTCGTCCCGTCACTCTTTCTCTTGGCGAACGTCGTCTTTGCCGCTCTGCTGCCGTTCAGCCGCCTGCGCTCGGCCTTGCTGGTTCTGGCGGCCGGCTACGTCTTGGCGGTCGTGGGGAGCGCGATGTGGTCGCGGCGGTCCCACCTGGCCAACCCCCTCCTGGTCTCGCTCGGAATCTACCTCACGCACCTCACCTACGGCCTAGGCTTCATGCTGGGACTGCTGCATCCGGAGCTGGACCACTGATGCCGGGGTTTGCCGCCGCCCGACCCCTATGTTATAGTCGTCCTTGCCGCATTCGGGAGAAACTGTGAAGATCGCCGTCTCATATCCGCCGCTGGCTAGCGATAAGGGCGTGGCCCTGCTTTCGCAAAATCGCCAGTTCCAGTGGTTTAATAATCCGACGTTCATCTATCCGATGGTGCCTTCGTCTGCCGCCACGCTGCTGCAGTCGATGGGGCACGAAGTCATTTGGGATGACGCCATCGCCGAGCAGAAATCCGAAGCCGAGTGGCTGAAGTGGTTCGAAGGCGCCGGCCTCGACCTCATCGCCTTCGAGAGCAAGACCCCGACCATCAAGAAGCACTGGCGTCTCATCGAAGAGATGAAGCGGCTCAACCCCAAGACGATCGTCGTCCTCATGGGCGACCACGTCACGGGCTTCCCCGAAGAGTCGCTCGAAAAATCTCCGGTCGATTACGTGCTGACGGGCGGCGATTTCGATTTCTCGCTGCGGGATCTGGTCAATCACTTGGATACGCACGGTGCCATGGGCCCGGGTACTTACTACCGCGAAAACGGCGGAGTCAAAGGGACCGGCATCTATTCGCTGGTGAACGACTTGAACGAGTTGCCCATGATCGATCGCGATCTCACCAAGTGGGAGCTCTACGCGTACAAAAACGGCAACTTCAAGTATCTTCCCGGCACCTACACGATGGCCGGACGCGACTGCTGGTGGGGCCACTGCACGTTCTGTTCGTGGACCATTCTCTTCCCGGGCCAGAAGTTTCGCACGCGTACGCCGGAGCTAATGCTCGACGAAGTCGAGATGCTCGTGAAGAATTACGGCGTTCGGGAAATCTTCGACGACACGGGCACGCTCCCGATCGGAGCCTGGCTGAACGAATTCTGCGAAGGTCTGATCAAACGCGGCCTGCACAAAAAGGTCACGATGGGCTGCAACATGCGCTTCAACTACCTCGGCAAAGAGGAGTATCAGCTCATGGGCAAAGCCGGGTTCCGCTTTATCCTGTACGGACTCGAGTCCGCGAACCAAAGCACGCTCAAGCGCTTGGCCAAGAACATGAAAACCGACACGATCGCCCAGGAACTCAAGTGGTCCAAGGGCGCCGGCCTCGCGCCGCATATCACGACGATGATCGGCTATCCTTGGGAAACCAAAGAAGAAGCCCGCAATACGATCGAATTCGCGAAGAAAATGTTCAAAACGGGTTGCGTGGACACGCTGCAGGCGACCGTCGTCATCCCCTACGCGGGAACGCCGTTATATAAGGAAGCGGAGAAAAACGGCTGGCTGCTGACCAAGGACTGGGATGAGTACGACATGCGCCGCCCTATCCTCAAGAGCCCGCTTACAGCCGAAGACACGCTCAACCTGACCCAAGACTTGTACCGTTCTTTTATCAGCCCACAATTCGTCTGGAACAAACTGATAAACATCCGCAATTGGGAAGACGTGCAGTTTATCGCACGCGGGGTGCAGTACGTCTGGGGACACTTGACGGACTTCAACACCGGCCAAGTCAAGGGCGCGGCGGCCGTCGCAAAGAGCGAGCGCGAGAAGAGCGGCGTCGCCGCCTAGCGCTTCGCAGCGGCCATGACCGAGCCGGAAATCCGGATCGTCGTTCCCGCTTCGAACGAAGAGGCCCGGATTTCGTCGACCATCCGCGAGTACTGCGAACACTTCGGCGAGAGGGCGCGCATCGTCGTGGTCGCCAACGGATGCGACGACGGTACCGAGCGCGTCGTCGGCGCGCTCCAAGGGCGCTACTCGAACCTCGCGCTGATTTCGATCACCGGCAGAATCGGTAAGGGCGGCGCGGTCCGGGCGGGATTCTCGTCGGGCGTGGAGCCTTTGCTCGGATTTACCGACGCCGACGGTTCGACCAATCCGCGTGAATTCGACCGCCTGATCACGAGCTTGCGCGAGTTCGAGGCCGACGGCGTTATCGGTTCGCGCTGGATGCGCGGCGCGGTTATGCAGCGGCCGCAGCCTCTCGTGCGCCGGATTGCAAGCCGCGTGTTCAACGGCGTCGTACGGCTGTTGTTCGGGTTACGCTACCGCGACACGCAGTGCGGCGCTAAAGTTTTCCGGCGCGCTGCAATTGATAAAGTTTTTTCGCGGCTGGAAATATCCAATTTCGCTTTCGACGTGGACTTACTCTATCAACTGAGCCGCGCCGGATGCACGGTTATCGAGTCGCCGATCGCGTGGGCGGAGACCTTTACCGCTTCGAAAGTTCGGTTGCTGGCCGCATCGTATGCGATGCTCGTCGCCGTCGTCCGGCTGCGCCTGCGCGATACGCTCGCTTCGCGAATTCCATTTTTTGAATATCTGGGACGGAGGTCGCTTATTCCGGTGCGCGATTCGTTTCGCTTGTTAATCTTCGGAGCCGAACGTGAGGGGCCGCGTGCCGTTGATAAATACGTGGACGAACTCGCTCTGCGCTGGCAGGCTTCCGGTCACGACGTGCAATGGATACGCGCCGGCACGATATCGACGCGAGCTCGCGTTTCTTTGTGGTATGCGCTCTTCGGGCGGCGCGAGTACGATGCGATCGTGGAAGTCGCATCGCCGCTTCCTTATTTTCTCCCGGCGCTTTCGGTGAAACCTAAATACCTGGTCGTGAACGATCCGTGGGATGCCGGCGCGCGCTCGGCCGCAATTTACGATCGCTTTTACGGCAATGTGCCGCGCGTCGAAGGGGGCGACACGAGTAGTGCTGCTGCCCAGGCGCAGGCGATCGTCGACGACGTCAAATCCAGCGGCATGTACTTAGCGCTGTTCGACCGGCTCGACGGAAATTGGTCGATCAATTTTACCGACCTGGCTTCCCGTACGGCTAAGCGCCAGCAGCTCTGAAAGTCGGCATCTTCAATTGGCGCGACGTCCGCCATCCTAAGGCGGGAGGCGCTGAGCAGTACCTTCACAGGCAAGCCGCCCTTTGGACTGCGGCGGGCCATTCCGTCAAATGGTTTGCTTCACGCTTCCCAGGCGCGAGCGCGCGCGCCACGATCGACGGTATCGAGATCTATCGGGCCGGCGGGGAGTATGGAGTGTATGCGGCGGCGCCTTTCGCCTACTTTCGGCATATGCGGGATTGCGACGTGCTGCTCGATGCCGAAAACGGCGTTCCATTTTTCACGCCGCTCTTTTCACGCCGTCCGAAGGCTCTGCTGATGTTCCACGTTCACCGCGATGTGTTGTTGCGCGAGCTGCCGCCGCCGATCAGCTGGTTCACGTGGGCGCTCGAGGTGTGGTGCATGCCGCTGGCTTACCGGCGCGTTCCGTTTGTAGCGATCTCCGAAAGCACGCGCGACGATATTACCAAGCACAGGTACACGCGGCTGCCCGTGACGCTTGTCCATAGCGGCGTGGACCATACGCTGCTCTATCCCGGAACAAAGTCGCCGGAGCCGTCGGTCGTCTACTTAGGGCGCGTCGTACGATACAAGCGGATTCGTGAATTACTACGCATCTTTGCGAAAGTGCGCGAAAGCGTTCCGGCCGCGAAGTTATACATTGCCGGCACGGGAGGCGATGCCGAACCCTGTCGCGCATTGGCGCGCGACCTCGGTCTGGCAGACGGGGCTGTCTTCACCGGTTTCGTCGACGAGAACGAAAAGCGCCGGCTGCTTTCTTCCGCCTGGGTCTTCGCGCAGCCGTCGCGCGTCGAGGGCTGGGGAATCAGCGTGATCGAAGCGGCGGCATGCAGAACGGCCGCCGTTGCGATGCGCGTTCCCGGACTTCGGGACGCAATCATTGACGGCCAAACCGGAAGGCTCGTGCAGAATTGGGATGAGTTCGGCAGCGCACTGACATATATTCTTACCGATGAAGCCTATCGCGGGCGTCTCTCCGAACACGCTCTAGACTATTCACAATCGTTTTCATGGGAAAAGAGCGCGGAGCAGCTGCTGACGCGGCTGAAGGAAATACACGCGGGTCGGCTCGGCTCGTAGACTCGTGGGCGAGCGCCGTTGCAGTCGCGGGCGCCGCATTTCTCTTGAGCTGGCCGTTCTTGATCGCTCCGGGCCGCTTTCTCTACATCCGCTATTTCGACGCGGATACGATCTTCGGACCGTGGTGGAAGCTCCGCGACCTCGTTAACGTATGGGACGCCCAGTTTCATTTGGGCTATGCGCATGCGCGCGATCTCTCGTATTTGTCGATCCAAGAGATCGTTTCGGCGCTCATGTCGCCGCTGGGTGAGGATTTTAGAAACCGCAGTTCGCTGATCTTCGTTTCGCTGGCAATCTTCTTCGCATTTTGGTGGTACCTGCGCGTTCACTTTCCGCGAGTCCCGGGCGTTTTCAGCGCTGTGGCAGCATTGTTTTATTCTTCCAACCCGTTCGTGGTGGCGTTTATCCACGACGGTTACTCGGGATTGCTCGTTGATTATGCGCTTCTTCCCGTGGCGCTGCTGATCGTCGAATGGAGCAGGCGAAGCGCGCGGCCCGTCTTGCTCTCGTTTATCCCGCTCATGTTCGTCGTGACGGGAATGTATAACCTGACGTCGGTGCTCGTCGCGCTTATTGGTACGCTCCTGCTGGAGTTCGAGTATATCTACCGGACGCTTCGGACTTCGCGCGCAGCGGCTTTGGCGACGGGACTTGCATTTTCGCTCAACGTGTTTTGGCTGCTCCCGCTGCTCTACGACTTGATGCTGCACCCGAAGCAGCCCATTCTCGCGGAATCGGCGGGGGATATATCGGTCCTTACTTCGGCGGGTACGTTGACGAACGCATTCCTGCTTCGAAGCTATCCTGAGATTTGGACGAAGGCTTACGGAACCCGCGAATGCGTCGGGTGTCTGTTTTATGAGTCGCCGTGGTTCATGATCGCGATGGGCGCCCTTGCGATTTGCGCGATCGTTGGACTCATACGGGCGCGGCGCTTCCTATTATTGGCCGCGCTGGCAGCCTCGCTCCTCATTGCGACAGGCTACCATTATCAAAATGAAATTATCGGTATTCCGTATGTCGTCCTGATGGGGTTGCCGCTCTTTGACGCTTTTCGCAGCAGCGTCAAATTCGCAGCCTTAACGGCCGCGTTTTACTCAATAGGCTTAATGTATCTTTTCGGTACGCTAAGGCGCAGACGCGCCGCTTTCTCGATCGGATCGGCGATAGCGGTCGTCGTCGTTTCTCTCCCATACATAACGGGCGCGCTGATAGAGCGCAGCCCGGATAACCCGCCGCATTTTCCGAATTTCGTGGTTACCGTTCCCGCTTACTACAAGGACCTCAAGGCGCATGGCTCGTTACTGTCCGACGACTCGCCAACGCTATTGCTGCCAAACATGCCGCTGGCCGCGTACCGTTGGGGCGTTTACGGGAACGACTTTCTGCCCGGGTATTTAGGAAAACCGACGCTCGCGATCAGCTACTTGCCGCAACCGAGCTGGCAGATGGAACAGATTCTTGCCAGACTCACTGCACGTCAAAACTCTGCGGAGGGTAGACAGGCCCTGCTGCGAGCTCTCGGGATTTCGCGGATCTTGTATCGCGAAGATGTCACGCAGACCTTTCCACTGCCTCGCGAAGAATTTGGTAAGCAAATAGCGGGTTTCGGAGCGCTGCACGTCCTTGCGGGGGATCGCGCGTTTCCACGATTTGGCCTGACAACGGCGATGGATCCCGTCGCCGGGGTTGCCGGAATAACGAGCTATGCAGGTTTTTGGCAGCGCGCGTCGCGCGGATTCGATCCCGGGCGCGACGGGGATGCGGTTTGCAGTGGCCGGGCGCAGCTCGGACTGGATGTCGCGGAGATCGGACGTAAACACGTCCAAGTGCTCGACGTCCCGACGGCGTGCGCGCGAACGCTGAACGTAACACTCGTCACTGCTCCAAGTGCGACGCGGATTCAACTGACCGAACGCGGAGGAAATGCCGTCAAGGCTTCTGTAACGGCGGGAGGCGATGTCCGCTTTTTGCGCTTCGTCATGCCGGCCGGTCCACACACCTATCTCATAAATGGAAGAAGGAACGCGGTCGTGACGGGAGTCGCCGGCGTCAAAATATCGAGCGCGCCCTCTCGCATGGTTTCAATCTTTCCCGAACCGGCTGGAGTCATTGGATACCGTTTCGCACCGGCGGCTTACCGGCACTATACGATTTTCAACGAGAATTTCGATCCGGCATGGGCCGGTTATGTCCGCGTAAGCGGGCAGTGGAAGCCGCTCGGCAATTTTATGGCGGATGGATTCGCGAACGCTTGGGACGTGCCGGCGCAGGCGCCGCTCGTTATTATAAACACTCTGCAAATCGCGGCTTGGCTCTCCGCTGTTTTGGCCTTGCTGCTGTTTGCCGCGTACGCCTATGTTCTCAGTCGTGCGCTGCGCGCGCCGGTGTGAAACGGCTGTTAGCGCCGCTCTGGTCTCCGCCCGAACCCAGCTTCGCGGGCGGATTTTACAGGGCGAAGCGAATCCTCGAATCGCTCGACCGGTTGGAGCCGTTCGCAATCGCAAGTGACACATTCCCGATTGGCGTGCCAAATGTGCGACGGTATCCCACCAGGCGGCTTGGCACGGCGTCGGCGCTTTTTTTCAAAGTGGTGCGCGCCGTCAATTGGATGTGGAGTACGCTCGCCATCATCGCGATGGGATTGGCTTGGCGCGAGAAGTTCGACGTGGTCTACGGGGGGCCCAGCGAAATTCTCCCGATCTCGCTTTCGGCTTTGGTGATCGGCAAACTGCGAGGCATTCCGGTCGTGCTCTGCAATCAAAACGTACGCGGCACGGAATTCTGGATGTTGAATCGGGAGGTGCATCGTGCCGCGGATGCGATCGTGACAGTCTCGGAGGCGTTGGCTGAAGAGTTGCGCAGCGAAGGGCTGCGCGTGCCGATTTACGTGGGTACCAACGGCGCCGACGACGGCAGTCTGCCGGAGCAGCCGCCACGCTACGATGGCGTCTTTGTCGGACGGCATACCCAGGCCAAGGGGATCCCCGAACTCTTTGAAGCTTGGCGGCGCGTCTGTGACGCACGCCCTGATGCCCGGCTGGCCTGTGCCGGGTTCATTGCGCCCCACGTCAACGAACGGCTACGCGCGGCTTTGCGTTCGCTGAAGCTCGAGGCGAACGTTTCGCTCCTGGGTCCGATAAGCGACGGCGAAAAATGGCAGCTCTACGCGACCTCCCGGCTTTGCGTATTCCCGAGTCACGTCGAGGGATGGGGAATCGTCCCGATTGAGGCTCATCTAGCGGGTCTGCCCGTCGTGGCTTACAATTTGCCGGCTTACGACAATACGATCGCAAAGAGCCCGGGAGCAAAGCTAGTGCAACTAGGTGACGTAAACGCCTTTGCGGACTCGATTCTGGACTTTCTCTCAACCGATCGTATCGATCGCGAAACGCTTCGGTCGTGGGCCAAGCGCTTTACGTGGAGTGCCGCGGCGGCGCGAGAAGAGCAGATCCTTGAACAGGCTCTCGAAAACATAGGCGGCGCTCGTGGATGAGCGTGCGGCAAGAGAATATTATGACCGCGGCGGAGCCAAGAACACGTCCGCCGTCGCGACTATTCTCGACGCGGTAAGCTCACGTGGGACATTCGGCCGCACCTTGGATATCGGATGCGGCGATGGAAGCGTGCTCGAAGCTTTGCGCGCGCGAACTTCGGAGTCCGCGGGAGTGGACAGCTCGGCGGCTGCGGTCGAATTGACGCGCGCCCGCACCCCGGAGGCCGACGTCGTGGCGGCCGACGTTCAGGAATCGTTGCCCTTCGCGGACGCCTCGTTCGATTCGGTGCTGATGCTCGACGTCATCGAGCATCTCACCAACCCAATAGCGGCTATCGCGGAGATTCGACGCGTCTTGCGGCCGGGCGGACTTCTTGCGGTTACGACGCCCAACGCCAATTCGCCGATCCGGTATCTGCGCGGTAGGAAGTGGTTTGGCACTGCGGACCCGGGCCATGTGACGCTCTACACGAGTTTCACGCTCTGCCATCTGCTCGAGCGCGCGGGCTTTACTATTGCGATGAACCGGATCGAACCGTTTACAGAGACGCGTGCGGACGGACTTCTGCGGGCCCTGCGTATCGGCGGTACGCTGCTCGTCGGCGCACGTAAAGTAGAAAAGACTGAATGATAGCCGCCAGCAGCGCGGCCATTGACAGCGCGAGTGCCGCAAAGTATGTGCGCGCGGGTTCGAACAGAAGAGTTATTCGGCCGTGTGCGCCGTTTGGAAAGATCCACGCATTGGCGAATCCATCGGCGCGCGCGTGGATGGCATCACAACTCGCGCACTTCCAGCCGGGGTCGTAGCGCTCGCGAAGAACCAAAACCGATCCAGGTGGCGCTGCGATCGTAAGCGTCGCACGCCAGCGGCGGTCTTCGACGATCCCGAGTTTGTGAGCGCCTCGCGCGGAGGTGCGGAAGAACGCGATCCGGCCGCTCGAGATCGCCTCCGACACTGCAATCGGCGCCATTCCTCGAAACGTTGCCGCTCCGTCGCAATTATAGACTGCAAAATGCATGTCGACCGGCTGGCCGCGACGGCAGCCTGCCGCAGCGAGCTTTCCGTCGGCCGATCCCGCAAGCACGCTGCTGTGCGCCGGCAAGCCTACCGTCGCGAGCGGTAAGGTCGTGAAGATTCCGGATGGATGGTCATACATCCAACCGGGCAGATTATTCCACAGTGCGGTGCGCGCCCAACCGCGCTTTGGATTCACATCCCGTGATTCTCCGTTCAGATCTATCGGGGTTCCGGTATCCATGCGTTCGACGGTCTGCGGCGATCCGATTGAAAGGAATGTGATTCGTGCCGCGGGCAGTTCCGTCAAATGCCAGGTGGTTTGCGCTCCAGTCGCCGGCGGTGGAAAAACGCTTCGGAGCTGAGGTTCGTACGCGGTACTCTGCTCAACGCCGGCGATGGCGAGCACATGCGATATTCCCAGAGCGCGCAACAACGGCGCGGGAGTTTGGCCCGACGCGTCCTGAGCGGCGACAATGGACGCGTATGGAGTTTCGTACAGCGTATCCAGAGCGCTGGCGTGTGCGCCGATCGGCAGCGTGAATGGCGAAAGGCCCGAAGCGGAGTTGCCGCGCACCGATTGCGGAAGCCCGCTTGGAACCGGCAGATACCGTGTGAGCCCCCGAGCAGATGCGATCCGAGTGACGAGCGCAGCGCCTTCATGAGAGAGAAGATAGGACGGAATGTTTCTTGTTTCATACGCCGCTACGCACAATGCCGTGGCGATCAAGACCACGCCTAGCGGCAGCGCCGAGAATTTGAAGCGGCGATTGGAGGAGAGCCCTCGTATTCCCAGGCCGATCAACATCGCATAACAGAGCACGACGACCGCTTCGAATGTGTAGAGCTCGCGCATCGCCGCAAACGCGGCCGATCGCTCGACCAAGAAACTCAGCAGTGGCGCCAGTGGGCCGTAAAACCCAACGACGAGCAGCAGAGCGGTAAATCCGCCAAGAATCCACATGCGCTCATTGCGCCGAACGATTGTCGTGACAGCGCCCGCGAGCGCGATGAGCGGAAAGGACCAGAGCATCGCGCGCAGCCAGTCAGGCAGCGCCCGGTCATATCCGCCGATATATCCGAGGAATCGAATCGCTTGGGGAAATGGTACGCTTTGAGATTCTTCCCAATGAACGATCGGACGGTACGCGTTAAAATTCGCAGCCGACGCTGTATGTGCGGCCAAAATCCACTGCGGCATCGTAAAGAGCAGAGCCACAGCAACGGCTGGAAGACCCGTTCGCACGAACCAGCCCGCCCCATGGCGCAACCCGAGCAAGAATCCCAACCCGATTCCAAAAACGAAAAACTGTTGTTGCGCGCTGGCAACTCCGAGCAATGCGCCTAAAAGAAGCGGGCGCCTTAGCGTTCGCTCGTCGAGGATCGCGGCGAGAAACCACGGCAGCGTCGCGTAGGAAAACAAGAAGTGCAGATGTCCTGCGTGTAGCTTGTCGAGCAACACCGGGTTCCCCAGGTAGCAGGCGATCGCGCAGCCCGTCGCGATGCCGCCGAGCTTGCACATCCGCGCCAGCCATGCAATCCCTAGCGCGCTCAAGGCAAGCAGAGCGATCAAGTAGATCACCAACCCGGCATGGGGTCCTGCGAGTGAGCAGAGCGAACCTGAAAGAATGTAAGGGAGCCAGGGCGCCGGATAGCTCTGCGCGCTGCCAATGCCTGCGGAATTCCAGGGTTGTACGCCCAAGTACGTGTACGGCGCGCATTGAGCCGGATGAACGGGCCACTGCCAATCCTGTTGGAAGGCAGGGAGCCCATTTGCGGACGCTAGCGGCCATATCGCCAACACGATGAACAGGAGCGGAACGCTGATAAGAAAAAAAATCGCGGCCGCCCTAGATGGCCTTGCCTGATTGCTGGAGTATCCTAGAGCGACCATGTCGATCCGCCACATTGCCGCCAGAGTTTCATGGCCCCTGTGCTTAACGGTCCTTTTCGCGCTCGTGCTCCTGCGCGAATGGTATTTCAGCGCGGGCTACATCACGTACGGCGATTTCGGCGTTAGCCGGGCTGCCGCTATCCTACCGGACGGCTTCCATCTTTGGACCTTCACTGGCGATCTTGGTCACGCGAACTCCAGTGATTGGTGGCACACAATATTTCTTGCATCACTTTTTTATCTTCACATCGACGGTCATTTCGTCGACCGCCTCGTTTGGTTTTGGTTCCCGCCGCCACTCATGATTGGCGGATTCTACGTGCTTGCGGAAATGCTCACGCGCGACAGAGGCGCCGCAGGCATTGCTGCTCTAGCCGGTTTCCTTAATGTGGATTTCTTGGTGCGTATGGTCGGCGGACATAATACGGCCTTGATGCCAATCGCGCTTGCACCCTGGATCCTGATAGGAACCTTCCGCGTGGTAAACTCCGGCGACCGAGCGTGGGTCGGTTTAACCGTTCTCGCCACCGCAGCTGCGTCGGCATATGACGTACGATGGGTACTGCCCGTGTTCGCTATCGCTGCCATACTGGCATTGACAATGGCTTCGAGTTCGGGCGGTTACAATCCGAAGCTGCGTTTTCTGGCCATTTCAGCTTGCGCGATCGGCCTTGTGCTTCCGAATCTTCCGTGGCTGTTTGCTTCCATGGCGGGAAATGGCTTCTCGCCCGCTCCGCCGGCATCTTACGAGAGTCCAATCTGGGTTCAAAGGCTGAGCTTTGCTACGCTGTGGGACGCGCTCGCCGTCTGGAATCCAAGCTTCGGAACGAGTTTCAACGAGGGTCCCGTAGTTCTTTCGCATCTTCCGACGTGGGGCGGGTTTTTTTCGTTAGCCGTCTTTCTCGCCGTCGTCACAAGTCGGCGGCGGTTGGCGTTTGTTTTTTTTGCCTTGTATGTGGTGGGCGCATTGCTGTATACCGGATCGCATCCGCCGCTCGGCGGCATGTATGTTTGGGCTTTCCAACACATTCCATTCTTCAGCCTCTACAGAGAACCGTTAAAATTCGGCGCGGCAACTTCGCTTTGCGCGAGCATCGTTCTCGCTTACGGCATAGCGGCATTGCGGCCGGGGTCCTTCGCGCGAACGGCTGGTGTTGTCACCGTTTGCGCCCTCATTGTTGCTTTAGCGACGCCGGTCATCCACAAGTCAGGGCTGCTCGTCACGCGATCGCCCGACCCGGCCTATGATCTGCTGCAACGGGCGATCTCAAGGGATCAGCATTTTTCGCGTGTTCTTTGGCTCCCCCAACGTTCCCGCTGGGTTAGTGGCTCGGCGTTGCATCCGGTTGCGAATGGCCCGTGGCTGGGAATCTACGACTGGAACATCTTCAGGTGGCAGCGTGGATTCGACGACGATGTAATAGATTACGTGCGGACCCCTCTATTCATCCAGCTATTGCGGTGGGGAGCGTTTCGTTACGTCGTTCTCGACTGCACTACAGAAGTCGACGCGACAGTTCGAACAGATTCCTTTTCGTGCAGCAAAATTGCAATCGAACTCGCACGGCGCGATGCGTTGAGGCGGATTATGGTCGCCGGTCCCCTCACCCTATACCGGATTACCGGCCCGGTCGCGCCAGCACTGTGGAGCAGTCCACAAGCTCTTCTGGCAAATGGGCCGCCGCTTTCACTGAACGCCGGTGCTCTAACAGACGCTTTCGAGAAACTATTTCCAGTTATCTTGTCAGCGGACGCGAAGCAAACTGCGCGGCCTTCGCGGCAAATATTATTCGACGACGCTGTTCGCTCGAACTCGGCAGCGGACAGCATCGAGCGAATAGCCGGCGCAGACTCGATCGACTCCGGACCGAACACGGGCGATGCTGTGATCGATCGGCGTCCGTTAGAGGCAACTGGGCTGCACCTTCGCGGCACGGCAAAAGGGCCGTCGACTATAGCATTTGATGGGACGTTGGCCGAAACGCTTCCGAAGCCGATCGACAGGCTCAACGAGATTCCACGGGCAACGATTCTGGATCGAGGGGCTGTCGACAGCGTCCGGCACCCAAGTACCTGGACGAGGGGGTTAGAACTCTCGGGGTTTGCGATTCCCATCTACGAGAAGCCAGCCCTTCGCATTGTGGCGTCGCGAGTTGCGAGTGACGTGCTCTTCGCAACAGTTTTTGAACTGCGCGACCGTTCGGCCAGCCACACGTATTTGCTCATGGGCCCCCCTTTTCGAGGCGGAGATCCTCCGGTCGGCGAGCTCGATATTCGCGACTGGCTTTTCAGAACTATCGTTGAGAATCCGCGTTACGACGCGGCTTTAGGTAGGAACGACGGGTTTGATCGGCTCCAATTAGTACGGATTCGGCTCGTCCAATTGAGCGCTCCCGTACATGCGACGCAAAAATTCTCCCTCGCGGTGCGCGCGTGGAATTCGATACGAGGGTATCCCGTACGATCAGTCAGGCTGGCCGACGCGCTTCATTATACGTGTGCCTGCACGATGAGCAGGGCGGGATCATCGGAACGGTTCGTTTTCACAAGGTTCGGCCGGCGGCGCGCCGGCTGGATGCAGGGAATTGTGGCAATCCACGCCCGGCCAACATCCTATACGGCGATCATCTCAAAAACCACGCGCGATACGATCGCTGGCACAACGGTGGTGGCTGGACAACCATTCTTGGTCCGCCGGAGTCAAATTTCCAGCATTAATCCGGCACCGGATGCGGCATTGATCGATTTGCATTTTGCATTGCCGGCATCGGGCGTGTTGCTTTTGCGCGGCATCGTTACACCGAATGTCACATTGCAGTTATTCGTGCATACGTATTTGGGCCATAAGAACACGTGGATTGCCGCCGACATTCCTTACGCAAGGGCCGGTCGGGAACGCGCGTTTTTTGTACGCTTCGATATTTTGGCGACCGTGCGGCGCGCAGGGTATGACCGGATTGGCGATGCTATGATTTTGCTGAAATATGTAGACCCAAAGAAAACGCAGCCGGCGATCGTCGGTCTCACGGATGCCACCGCAGTAAGCAATAGGCTCGGCATATCGCGGAAAGCAAATTTGAGCGTTTCGAGGGGCGTCGTGAATACGATGCTCGCCACGGGCCAAGTCCCGCTGGCCGTGCGATTCTCGTCCGGAGCGAATGTGCAGCCCTCATGGCACGGGCAGCAAAGTGTCCCGTCCGCTCGCATGCGGTTTTCGAGTCAAACAGGCGATAGGTGGCTGATTTTTTCGCACGGGTTCAACCCGGCGTGGACCCTGACGGATGCATCGGGCGGACCAATCAACGCGACACATTTCAGAGTGTTCGGGACTCTTAATGCGTGGTACGTTCCCGGCGGGCTGCGCGGGAGCTATCAGATCATCTATACCGCCGACTCTTCCGCACGAGCGGGCGGCGCCGTAGCGCTCGCTGGCGTCTGCGCGGCGATTGCCCTCATGCTCGTGCCGCGCAGCGCAGGCAAACGCCCCGCAGAGTCCGAAAAATAAGCCTAATTCACCCATATCTTATGGAGCCGATCGGCGCAGCTGTGCGCTTCAAATCTTATGTCTTCAACATTGTTAGGCGATCAAAAAGTTGAGACGAAGACCAACAGCGGCGAAAGCGTATGTTACGCTTGCGGCCGCGAGGGTCATTTCAGTCTAGTTTCGAACGTTCGCGATGCGCACCTTAACAATGGGCGTATCTTCCAGCTTGGTCGTTGCACGGGATGCAAATCTATGCATTTGACCCCGATGATCGCCGCCTCGGAATTAGCCGAGGACTACAGCGCTTACTACGACCGCTCCGGTGAATCGCCGTTCGTTTTGTTGCTGCGCTACCTTTCGGGGTTCTTACACAACCGGCACGGTTTCAAGCCGGTTTTCCGATCTCTTTTGGAGATCGGCTGCAATAACGGCCAGTTTCTGGAGACAATCAAAGACCGGGGGAGAGTGGTTGGTCTCGAACGATCCGAAGAAGCTCGCCGCGCCGGCGCCGAACGAGGAGTAGAAATCGTCGTGGGCGATGTGACTGATCCATCTATTTTTGCGCCCGCCTCTTTTGATTATGTTTATCTTAACCATTCCTTCGAACACTTGCCCGATCCAAACGGGACGTTGAATTCAATACGGATCTGGCTCAAACCGGGGGGAAAGCTTTTTATCGGCGTGCCCAACCCTGACGGTTTTATCGCTCGGATATTTGCGAAGAGCTGGTATCATCTATGCCCTCCACTACATATCACATTAGGGACCCCTTCCGGTTTTTCTGCAATGCTCCAGCGGCACGGCTTCGAGATACAGAAAATCAGCTACAATAGTGATCCGCTGAGCATTCCCATGTCGCTTTATATCGCGTGCGGCGGCATAATTCCTAAGATGCCAGTGCCGCTTAAAATTTTCCTCGCCGCAATCGATCTGTGCGTCAAACCTTTAGCCTGGATTCTCGACGTATGCAAAGTTGGCGACTGCATTGAGATTCATGCCGTTAAGGTACGCTGACGGACGGAGAAGCCAAGCTGATATCCGCCTGAGGCGCCCTAGTATAAAGCGGCGTAAACCGATTTACAAAAGCACGCAGCGAACGCGGCGGCATTATGAGGCACCCGAGCGCGAAGGACCAGTAGCGAGGCGACACTAGGTTCAAAGGGCGGTAGCGCAGATAATGGAGCGCCTCCTGTAAATACGCCTTCATGGAAGAGCTACAGCGAACCTGAATGAGCCCCTCGACGCGATTTGAGATATTGTCGCGCGAAATGCGACGCTGACGTTCCCATCGTGGGCCGTCAAAAACGCTGTCAATCATCTTGATCCAGGTCCATAATGGAGAATAGGCATAGACCGCTGGATCATTGCGTGTTTGACTAAACGCTAATCGTACAGCGACCACATAATCGCGGAGAAAAACCAGACGGTGTGTCTTCAGCGTGTGGAGGAATGGTTCAATGTGTGTCGTGAAAACATATGGACTGAATGGCGTGATTAGCGCGTCGTTTCTGTATGCCAATCCCGTTACCTGACCCAACGTTTCCAGCACAGCGCGAAGAGAGGCTTCGTCGGAATCCGCTGAAACGATCCGGTCGGCTGTTGCATCTAATGGTTTTATATATCGAACAACGAGCTCCGGATTATCATTTTCGAACATGTAATACGGCCTGGTAACTATTCCGATATCAGCCGCCGCTTGAAAGGCTGCGTATGTGCGCTCCAGCGCGAGGGGCGAAAGGATATCGTCGCTGGCTAAGAAGTATACGTACGTTCCGCGGGCTAGGTCACGACACCGCTGAAAGTTGCCTGGACAACCAAGATTGACTTCATTCCTGATGTAACTAATGCGCCCGTCCGCAAAGGACCGCACAATGCTCTCGGTCGCATCTATGCTAGCGTTGTCCACGACAATGCAGTCCCAGTCCGTAAAGGTCTGTCCAAGCAGGCTGTTGATCGTCGAGCGGATTGTTGCGGCGGAGTTGTAGGCAGGAATACAAACAGTAAAAGCAGCCATGTCTTAACACTCCCAGCGGGAAAACAGCAGCGACCCGGTATAAAAAACCGGGTCCGTACCTTCACGCTGCCGTTTCCTCCTGCTTGGAGGCGTTCCCTTGCTTAAACTATCGACGCCCTATTGGCGAGACAACCGTCAGGGGGTCGCGAGAGCAATTCCCGCTTGCGGCGCCTTTGTATAAACTGGGGTTAGGCGGTCGACTAGTCGGCGGAGTAGCGAGCGTGGCATGAGCAGGCATGCCAGCGCGAATATCCAGTAGCGAGCTGATAACAGATTTAAAGGGCGGAACTTTACATACAGGTAGGCTTCGTAAACATAGGAAGAGAGAGGTGCTGAGCACCGGACCTGCACGAGGCCCTCAACGTGCTTAAGAATATGCTCTTTACCGATTTCTCGCTGACGTTTCCATTGCGGGCCCCCAAAAACGGTTTCCATCATATGCACCCAACTCCAAAGCGGCGATACTTTGTATATCGCCGGAAGGTTACGTGATTGGCTGGACTCTTTTCGCACGGCGACTAAATAATCGCGCAAGAAAATTGCGCGATGCGATCGGAACGTCGCCAGGAACGGGTGAATATGTGTCGTAAAAACGTACGGGCTAAATGCCTCATTGAGAGCGTCGTTTCGAAAGGCTAACCCAGTGACTTGTCCCAATGTACTGAGAATTGCACCTAACGCTTCCTCATCATCGATTGAGAGAACACGATCATTTGAATGGTCTAATGGCTTTTCGTATCTTATCGGCACGTCCGGATCATCGCCTTCGAAAATGTAGTAAGGTCTGGTGACGAGCGCGACATCCGGCGCGGCTTGCAGCGCGGAATAGACTCGTTCGAGCGCGAGGGGCGAAATCAAGTCATCGTTTGCCAAAAAGTAGATGTATTTTCCCGTTGCAAGCTCGCGACAGCGCTGAAAATTCCCGGGGCATCCCAGGTTTTTGTCGTTTTTAATGAATGTGATTCGCAAGTCTTTTAGACCGCGTACTAACTGCTCGGTATGATCGGTGCTTGCGTCGTCCACGACGAGACATTCCCAGTCGGTAAACGTTTGACTCAGCAGGCTGTCAATGGTTGCAGAGATGGTGCGTTCTGCGTTGAAAGAAGGTATGCAGACGGTAAAAAAGGCCATGATTTCATATTCTCCTAAGGTCGCCGCTATGGTCCGAAGCGCGGCAAATATAGGTCGCCAAGCGTCTTAATGAAAAACGTTACGGAGCAGCATCTTCAGTTCTTACCCCGTTCAAGATAAACTATACCGACGGCGCTCGCCAGTCCAGGGAGAGAACGCTCGGGTATATCCAGGCCTGGCTCAGACTGGATAGAACGCCTGCCTAAGGAAAGCACGCGTGACGACAGGGCAGCCGCTGCCGCGCGTTCCGCGATGAGACTAAAACCGAAAGAGAAAGCTGTATGCACGAACCGGAAACAGAATCGAGCTTTTACGAATCCTACATAGAACGATGCGGTCAAAGCTTTGAAGAGGATCGGTTACATAGGATTCGCGCTCGAATTCCGCAAGGTGCCGGCAGGATTCTCGACATCGGCTGTGGTGACGGGCGCAACCTGCAATTTTTACATCAATACTTTCCGGGAACCCAACTCTACGGAACGGACATAGCGCATACTGCAATTGACAATGTACAGGCTTTGGGTTTCCGCGGCGTGCAATGTGACGCGTCCAAAAAAATTCCGTATCCTGACGCGTATTTTGACGTTATCGTCTGCGGAGAAGTTATCGAGCATGTTGTGCACACAGACAAATTGCTCCAAGAATGTGCCCGCACGTTACGTGCGGGCGGGAAGCTCTTGGTGACGACCCCAAATCTAGCGTACCTGCCCAATAGGCTGCTGCTTCTGTTCGGAGTTCAACCGATTTGGACCGAAACGAGCGCCCACAAGAATCTCGGACGCGGCCTGAAGTTCTTGGGGCAAGGTAGAGAGACCCAGGGTCATCTAAAAATTTTTACCGGGGGCGCCTTAAAAGAACTTTTACGCGACGTGGGATTCGAAGTGACTCATTTTGAGGGCTACCGCGCGATGCAGTCGGGTCTCTTGAGTTACATCGATGCTTTGTTACGCATAAAACCGGAACTTGCCGCTGGATTTGTAGCCGAAGCGACAAAACAAAACAGCACCGGGCGGACATGATGCGAGACCTTCAGGTCAACGAACGTTTCACGAAGAGTTCCCGCAAGCCTAGCATGAGCAACACCATAGCGGAGCCAGCGAGGAAGATTGCGGGCGCGGCGTGCATAGCACCGATCCAGACGGCTGGTTCGTAGATCACCTCAAATCGTCGCGTTCTTGATGATGGAGAAAAGGACCAGACATTCGAAAAGAGATCACCTTCCGTATGATTAGAGACAAGCTGGCCGTCTACCAGCAATTTCCACCCCTTCGAAAAGCGCATCCTTAGACAGAAAAGCTTCGCGCTGGCCGGTAGTGTGCCGCTGTAATATAATCCATTTCTTCGCATGGACAGATTTGTCGCAAAAACCATCTGGACCGATGTGCCAAAGCCCGCGCTCTTGATGACCGTTTCGCCCGAACTTTTTACCACGTGAGCCCCGCCGGCCAACCTTACCAGTCCGGAGACTCGTCGGCCGTCGATGGTTGCTCGCGGGGCGACGTTGTAGAGGGCGGTACGCGGTATCGAGACAACTTCCAGACCGGCTGTCTCGACAGCAGTCGATCGCGCTTTACGCAGGAGATTGTCGAAGCGGTAGTTCGCCGTCCGCCAATCGGTCGCGGACATCTCGTAGATCGATCGCAAGACCTGTTCGCCATCGATGTTTCGAACGGTGGTCGTTCCTCGGCGGATACGGAAACTTGCGGAGCGTAGCCATGGGCCATTCTTGGAGACGGTGGAAAGGATGATTGGTTTCTTTGCATTGGGCATTTCAATAGCAATATGGCCGCCGTGAACCGTGCACAGATACGATACGATCAAAATATCCCCGTCGTTCAATGCGTGCAGTCGCAGGATGCCGCTGGAGGTCAGGCTCAACAGTGAAGCGTCAAATGCCGTTGTGATATCGGCTCGGTAGGGCCACCAGCTATTTAGCGGAGCCCAGCCGCTCTCGGCGTCTGCCGAGGCAAAAATTAAGATCTGATCCAAGAGCATGGACTTTAATGGCGCCAATTGAGCTTTCATGTCGGGCAGATCGCCATTCACATAAGCAACGTACTGGACCATCGTCGAAAGGTCGACTGAGAATTGGGGGGTAACTTGCGGCGGCAGAATTCCTAAAACGGACATAGACGGTGAAATCAGCGCGCGTTCAGAGGGTATCGAAATTAACCGATTTGGGCGAATGCTTGAACAATACCGGTCGGCGCCAATATCTTCGCACTTCCAGTGGAGCTCAGGTATTGATCGGATGTTAGCATTTGAATCATACAACCGCATCTGGTGCGGATACCGGCGATATAAAAAATCCGGAAGCATCGATCGAATGTCTCGACGATTGATAATAGTCGAGACAGCCGAGTATTGTAACAGGCGATTTAGGCCACGAATATGCCCCGATCTGAAGGCCATTACGATTTGCGGGAGAGGCGGCGTGCCTGCCGCGCCCTCGGCAGAATATGGCACGGTCGCTGTCATTGGATCGGAGCCCGCGAACCTTGTGCCGGCTACACGCAACGGTTCGTCCATCGGTAACCACAAAATTCGCGAATATCCCGTCCCCGCGCGGGCTCGCGACATGGCAGCCATGTCATCGGAAGAGAGGCGCACATTTTGCACTTGATAAGCCCAGTTGCCGCTCAGGCTAGGAAGACAAAAAACCAGTATCCCAGCTAAGCCCAAAGGGGGAAAGATCCAAGAAATCGCTAGACGTGCGCGCATCGTCCAAAGTAATCGCAGGAACATGAGCGCGCGATCGATAGAGGGCGACGGTTTCGTTAAGTCCTGTCGCTCACGCAAAACATCTGCGAAATTTCGCGAGCTCAGCATGCTTAGCCATGTGTCACTCCCGAACGCCACAAGCATTGCAGCACCTAGTTCGGACAGGGCGCTCCAATGATAAGGTTCCCGAAATAATTGCATGAAACGGAAGTGCTGATATACATCCGCCAGCCACCAGGAGTACGGCGCATTAACCGCCGTCGAAAGGTATGCGCCCGCGATCCATAATATCAACGCTACCGTGGTTGGTTGGCGAAACGGCGATGCAAACGCCGCCCAAGCTAAAAAGAGCAGCATTAACCAGCCTGCAACCGCCATTAGGTCGCCCGGCAGAGATAGTGCCGCCTGCGCTTGTTCGAAATATCGGGTGAAATAATCATAGAGCTGCAGTCCCCCTAGGAACGTCGTACCGCTTCGTGCGATCGAGTCGGTTCCGGGGGCGAACTGAATGGACTGTTGCAAAGCCGTTCCACTGAAAAGCAGGCTAAAAATCGTCGCTCCTTGAGAAAAAGCAAACGTCGCAACGACCGTGGCGAGGGCTGGGAACGCGCTGCGTAGTGTTCGATGCGGTCTTGTAAGCAAGTCAATGACGACAATGACGGCAAAAATAAGCATGAACTGTATTTGGGAGCTAATGGCAGCCAGACAAAGTACCGTCCCAAGCATCCACGGCCAGGATGCGAGGCTCCTAATGCGCCAATAACAAAGCAGCGCGAGCGGAAGCAGCGAGTATGCCCAGAGATATGTCAATTGTCCGGCGACGATCCTGTTGAACGTGACGGGGCAAATTCCGGCGAACACCGCCGCCACTGCTGCACTTAAGCGGCTACATGAAAGGCCAAGTCGGCAAAGGAGGTACGTAGACACCATAAGAGTTGCCGGAACCCCCAGAAGTGTGAGCTTGGAAACAAACATTGCGGGGGTTAGAAATGACGTTATGCCGTAAAGGGACCAGAGCACCCACCCATTGGGGTATGCCGTCGATTCTCCGAGACCCATTTGTATCCAGCCCCACCACTCGCCCGCCGCCAATAGTCTAATTTGATCGGCAAAAGCAAAGCTGAACCAGTCATGTCGCATGCCGACGAAGCCTGGAGATGCGAGGTTCACCCAAGAAAGTAGAAAACTGGCAACGGTCGCGCAGCCGGTCACCGTTACGAGCTCGGCTAGGCCGAACCGCAGATACCGTCGCGAAGGCATCGGTGCACGGATAGAGTACTGACCTGACGCAACTGCAGGGACGATTATGCCGAATACGAGCAACCATAGCCCAAACGCCTCGAAAGAGTCACTGAACGAAGGGGAAACGGCTCGGGCGATTGCGGCGAGCAATAGGAAAAAGACCCCTAAGTAATAGGCTTTGTGTGGTTTAGGCGTCCTCAGCACCGGGTTGTTGGCGTCACGGTCAGCGGGGATGGCTTGATCTTGACGGATCCGCGAAAGGTTTAACGCTGGCGAGACCCCAGCAAATGAAAATAAGCGCGACAGTTGCGCACGTTATTGCGAGGCCGATGTTAACGACGACTTGCGGCCAATAAACAATCGTGAATTGGCGCCCATCACTGGGGCTGGCGAGCCATGAATTGGCGTAACCATTGCTCACGAAGTGAGGAGCGAGGGATGTCTGAAAAACCGGCACTAGCAGCACATCGAGCCAAGTCGCCTTGCCGGGAAGCATCACCCAACCGCTCGAGAATACCTGGTTTAGCGTAACGACGGCCGGTTCTCGCGAGACGACAAAGCGAAATTGTTGCGGCACGAAGTTTTGGTCATCGATGCTTACCCGCTTCGCGTTGCCAAGGTTCGTTCGAGTTAAGCTTAACAGGCCTTCTGACCACGGCTGCCCTAATACACGAACGGATAGGGCGTGTTCACCCGCTCCTAACGCGTGCGTTCCGAAGTCAAGCACGCCGGGCGGACTTCCCGCCGAGCTGGCAGGCCAATTTCTGCCATCAATGACCAGAGAAGCGGAAGGGGCCAAAATCTTGGCGCGAAACGTATACTCTCCCGCATCTTGGTAAGGCAGAAGCAATCTACCGGGATCTGCCGCGCCGATCTGCGAGAAGCCGTAAAATCTTGGCGAATCGCCTAAAACCCGCAGCGCCATTGAATGAGCAGGAACCCGAACCTGAATCAAACCGCTCAAAGGTTCATTGATCTGAACAATTGCGTTCCTGTGTGCGGGTATCGTCACCGGGTATTGGACGATCGGGGGCCCGCGGGTACCGAAACCAATCCAGCCATCGTCCCACACGGCTCCGATGATCTGGAGCGGCACGCCCTTCGAATCCTGTATCCCCGCGATAACGAATTTGTGGGCGGCCGTTGAAAGATAAAGTAACGTCGAATTTAGGGCGTTCCAAATCTGTTGGTTTCCCAAGAAATTAAATCGTGCTCGTGGGTTTGTCGGTATCGCTAGAGAGTCGGACGCAGAGCCAACGATCGCTACCCAGCCCGGTACGTAACGCGCCACAATGTTGGGATCTGCGCTCAGATCATACTCAATACCGGATAATTCAAAGTCTGTTGGGAGGGCCGAAGGAGCGATACTATTTGCCCTGACGTAGATTGGAAGTCCCTTTAGATGTGATGACTCATTCAGATTCAGCCCCAATATCTGGGCGGTCTCCGTCCAAGGCGTTTGACTAGTTACGACTGCGTTACTGAAATCACCATCCCACTTCCCAATCGACAGAGATGGTGCGCCGGTGACGCGCGGTGCCATAACAAGAGGGGAAGTTTGGGGTTTTGCATCCGCGCGAGGAGCTGCCAAAGCTAACGGCATCGCGCACAACCCAAGCACCGCCAGCGAGAGCGCAACCACGATATTCCGGCCGAGCCCCGAAATCTGACGCGTTACCAATGCCTCAAGTGTCCGCGTAAGAAGCAAAACATAAACGAGCGCTACTGGAATGGTGATGCTCATTGGTGTTGCGATGACTAACTGCACGATGAGAAGGCTTATGAATAGTGTTGTAAAGACGCGCGTTTCGCGTGTCGGAGCTAGCGCCAATGCAAAAAACGCCAGCGCAAATTCAAGGAGGAAAATCGCAGCGCTGAGTGCGGCCAGTGTCAAGTTCCATCCAACTGCTGGAGCGTTTCTAATCTGCGCCTCGCTGAAAAGATCCGGGTGCCCAAATAGGCGCGTCAGAAGGTCGGTTGTAGGCAGTAATACGTGTTCAGGCGCCGCCACATGCGGATAAATTGTTAGACTAAAAAAGCTAGGCAAGACACTCGCCGCCGCGATGCCGGCGACGATGCCAACTTCAAGAACGCTTGCGATTACACTTCGCCACCGGTCTTCCTTGCTGGCCGACAAAGCGTACCACGCCGCGTACACGAAATAAAATATTACGATTACCAGTAGCGCAGAAATCCCCAACCCAAAGAGTAGTCCAGCCAAGCCGCCGATCGTGGTGGAGAATATAAGCTTGTGGAAGTTTGGACGAACCGCAAAATGCCGAAATGCGCCCAGCATAACCGGGAGTACGACAAAGCCGCCCAAATCGAGTTGATGGTGAGTCAACCAATTGAGCATGACGTAAGGGCTCAGAATATATGCAGTTACTCCGAGCAACCTAACTTTCTTATCCAGAATACCAATTGCGTTGAGAACATATAACGCGCTGAGCGCGCACGCTAGGGACCACAGCGCAAACAGCAGAGGGACAGTCGCAGCGTGAAACAGCACATTGAAAACAATAGTAAATATGTACGGACCAAACGTCGAAACCGCTGCCGTCTGATCGGCACCGTGGCCATTATAGTTCCAAGCCGAAAAGGGAGATCCTGACATCAAAATGCCGAAAGCGAAAGCAGTGTGAAACCAGATCGGAAGTGAGCAGATGAAAAGGTACCATGCCCACTCCAAGGCATTCAAAGTTTGCTGGCGCTTTAAAAAATCAGGCCTCATGTTTACTGTTTGGGCATACTACGCGGATCGAAGCCCGTGCCCCTGGGTATGCGGTCCGCGCGCCAAAAGTGATTCACCGAAGGCATCCGTCTGACGATCCAAATGATAGCGAAGGGACACGATTTGAATCAGCGAACCTGGCCGCTTATGAAGGTCCTGATCATTGGCGGCGCGGGCTTTATCGGCGTAAACTCCGCCGATTACTTTTTGAGCCGGGGGCATGAAGTTGCTATTCTCGACAATTTTTCCCGGGCCGGATCGCGTCGCAATGCCGCGTGGCTCGCGGAGAAGTACCGAAGCATTTCTATCGAACATGTGGATGTACGAACCGACTTAGAGGTCCTACGAGCCCGTGTCAGAGGCGTCGCCTTGGTTATTCATGAGGCTGGTCAAGTAGCCGTTACAACGTCTGTTCTCGATCCTCGCTCCGATTTTGAAATCAACGCCTTGGGCACATTTAACGTATTGGAGGCGCTTCGGCAGAACAACGAGGGTCAGGTTCTGATGTACGCGTCAACTAATAAAGTCTACGGCGGGCTCGAGCATCTTGGCGTAGTCGAACGGAACGGTCGTTACGAATTCGACGCACTCTCGGATGGAGTTCCGGAAACGGAACCGCTCGATTTTTATTCGCCTTATGGTTGCTCAAAAGGTGCGGCGGATCAGTACGTCCACGATTACGCAAGAATTTTTGGTTTGCGAACAATAGTGTTTCGCCAGTCGTGCATTTATGGGCCGCATCAGTTTGGCCTTGAGGATCAGGGCTGGGTCGCGTGGTTTTCAATACGCGCATCGCTAGGCCAACCGATCACTATTTACGGTGACGGTAAGCAGATTCGTGATGTACTGTATGTTGAGGATCTTGCGGAGGCTTACGCACGGGCGTATGAACGGATTCAAATCACGGCGGGCAAAATTTACAATCTGGGTGGTGGACCAAAAAATACATTGTCGCTCCTGGAGTTAGTCGATTTATTGGGCCGGAGATACAGGAGAGAGCAACGAGTCGCGTTTTCAGATTGGCGGCCGGGCGACCAACGCGTCTTTGTTGCGAATATCAATAAAGCCCAGGAAGACTTCGGCTGGGAGCCCGCGACGCGTGCAGCGCAGGGAATTGAAGCGCTCGCTACGTGGATTGATGCAAATCGTGGAATGTTCGGGCAGGGCTAGAGCGCTCAGCGCCCGATGCGGATTCTCTACATCATAAATGCCAATGGCTTGGCCCCTCAGCTCGGCGGCAGCATTATTCGTACGGCGAATATAGCCCGTCGGATCGCCGCTTTAGGACACGAAACATATGTGGTCACCACGCGCGGCGGAAAGGAGGCCTGTTTGGCGCTGGGCTTTGAAACCACATTTCACATGGTTCCAGCCTCGCTTTTCGGCAGGCGTGAAAAATATCTGTGGCAACGAGCAATAGGATATGTTATATCGGCGTTTTGGACTTCGGCAATTATTTGTAATTTGCCGGCGGCCGATGTCGTGTATTCGGACTCGGATCAACCTTGCGATGTCTTACCGGCCTCATTGTATCAAAAATTTCGTCACGGGAAATGGGTCGCAATCGTGCACCATATTCTGGAAGCTGAGCAACGCGATCCCGGTGCGGGAATGCTTGCCCGATTCAAGCGTTTTGTTCAAGAATGGGGTCACCGTCGAATAGCGACGCAAGCTACGGCGGCGTTCGTCTACGACACGGAAGCTGGACGATTTGCTGGACGAAAATTAGCCTCTTACGGGCTCGATGAGGGGCGCCTGGCATTTGTGAATAATGGAATCGACTTGGACGAGATTAGAACGGTACGAAGGAGCAACGTCAGTTTTACAGCATGCCTTGTAGGGCATCTGCGGCCTGGAAAAGGGCTTAAGGAGGTTCTCCCCATATGGAAAAGAGTCGTAGAGCGCGATGCGTCGGCGCGCCTTGCCTTGGTTGGCTCGCTTCCGAAACCCCAGCTGGACTGGCTAAACGGAAAGATCGCGGAAAACCAGCTCGAACGAAACGTGACTCTTTTGGGGCAATTGTCTCACGCCGAAACGATCGCGGTGATAAAATCGAGCGAGATAATGGTCGCTCCGAGCTTGGAAGAAGGCTGGGGGATCGCCGTTTGCGAAGCGCTAGCATGCGGCGTACCGGTAGTTGCCTACGACTTGCCGGCATACCGTTCTTTGTTTAGGGTGGGGCTACGCCGCGTGGCGCTGCACAACCACGAGGAGTTCGCACGCGAAGTTCTGTCTTTAATGAGAGATAGCGACGAGCGCACGGCACTTGGAAATGCCGCGAGCCTTGACGTGCAACGATTCGACTGGAGCCGCGCAGCCGAAAAAGATCTCGAAATCCTTTTGAAGGTGGCAGGGCAAACCAGCCGGTCCCCGGGTCACCGCACGGCTTCTATCGACGAGAAAAATGCTTGCTAGGCTTTGGGTTGCTAACGGAATTGAATCAAAAGCTACTGTCGTGCTTCTGGTCGTCTTCGCGCTAGCGATCGTGGTATCGAACGCGTTAAGATTTGCTTATCATCCTTGTACTTCGCCATACGGTTATTCAAGCCGACCCGCCGACTATCACTGGCTTGAAAAGTATGACGCTGCGACACATGATCCCGTATACTATGCCTCCGACCCGCAGGACGGAGAGACCGTTTATGTAGGACCTGACGGCGTGTATTACAAGTTTCTCCATGCTCCGCCGATCGATCCGGCGGACCTTCATTCGACCTGGTGTCCACAGACGCCGCCCCAGTAGTCGGAGCCATGCCACCTCGCCAGCACCGCTGCCGGATCTGCGGCGCCGCAACTCAGTTGATCATTGATATGGGCGATATGCCTCCGGCCAATTGGCTCATGCAAAGTCCGAGTCAGCATATGGTAGAATTCCCCCTCATAATGGAGTCTTGCAAATACTGCCGGAGTTTTCAGCTGCGTGATTGTCTTGATTCACAAACCTTGTATCGTCACTACAATTATGTTACGCCGAGTTCGCGGCTACTACTGAGCCATTATCAACGCCTCACGTCGTTTTTGGAAGATCGCGGTTATATCGCTAGGGACAAAAAGGGTTTGGAAATTGGTAGCAATGCCGGGGAGTTCTTGGCCCACTTGGCTCCGAGGGTCGGTTCAATCGTTGGCGTTGACCCGGCTGAGAATGTCGCGGCCATGGCAGCCGCGCGGGGCTTGCCAACGATTGCAGCATTCTTCGATAAATCATTCGCTGAAAAATATCGCGACGAGAATGGCTCCGTCGACTTTATAGCTGCGCGCCACTGCATGGCCCATAATTGTGATCCCTATGCGATACTCGATGGTGTCCTTGCCGTTCTGTCTGAAGGCGGAGTATTTATCATGGAGAATGCCTATGCAATCGCTACCCTAAAAAACAACGAATTCGACCAAATATATCACGAGCACATGTTTTATTACACGTTAACGGCCATCCAGAAAATGTTCGGGCGCGTCGGCCTTGCATTGACTGACGTTTTGTACTCGGACGTGCACGGCGGGTCAGTAACGTGCGTGGCGAGACGCCAGAATGAAGTCGCCGCGTACCCTCTGGATGAAGCACTTACATTAGATCTGCGTAACGAAGCCGAGATGCTGCGGGCGGGGTTAGCTCAGACGTTTGCACGAAGCGTTCCTAAGATTAAAAAAGAGCTTCACGACGTGGTATGTACGCTTCGCAAGAATGGAATGCGCATTTACGGATATGGCGCTACGGCCAAGGGCGCAACGTTATTGAATTATACGAAGCTAACGAGTAAAGAAATCCCCTATTGCGTCGATTCGACGTTGATTAAACAGGGACGTTTTATGCCGGGTTGCGGAGTGGAGATAGTTTCGGAAGAATGGGCGTTTCATAATCCACCAGACGCATTCTTGCTTACCGCATGGAATTATAGAGATGAGCTGATGGCTAAAGTTGCCTCCGCGGGATTGAGGCCCACGTTTATTCTGCCATTTCCTTCCGTCGAGGTGATTCCGGGAGCGTGAAAGTCGTAATATTGGCAGGAGGTCTCGGTACGCGTATATCCGAGGAAACCGGGAGTCGTCCGAAACCGTTGATTGAAATTGGCGGCAAGCCGATCATATGGCATATTATGAAAATTTATTCGGCTTTTGGTCTGACAGAATTCGTTATTTGTCTTGGGTACAAAGGCTACTTGATAAAGGAGTTTTTTGCAAACTACTATCTGCACACCGCAGACGTAACGCTCGATATTCGGAAAGGCACGATGACAGTCCATGAAAGCGTTGCCGAGCCGTGGACCGTAACACTCGTCGATACCGGAGATTTCACGATGACGGGCGGACGCCTTAAACGAGTCGAGCCATACTTGAACAATGAAGCGTTTTGCATGACGTATGGGGATGGCGTTGCCGGTATCGATATCGACGACCTTTTGACGTTTCATCGTAAGCACGCTAAAGCAGCGACCGTCACAGTTGTGAAACCGCCGGGTAGATTTGGCGCCGTTCACATAGAAGATGATACGGTCGCTAGCTTTCAGGAAAAGCCTGAAGGGGATAACAGCTGGATTAACGGCGGGTTTTTTGTATTGGAGCCGAGCGTCTTGACGCGTATTTCTGGCGACGATACGATTTGGGAAAAGCAACCTTTAGAGGCGTTGGCCGCGGAACGGGAGTTGAAGGCGTACAGACACTCAGGTTTTTGGCATCCCCTCGATACGTTGCGCGATAAGAACGAGCTGGAGTCCCTCTGGGCGTCAGGGAACGCGCCGTGGCGTGTATGGGAGAAAGGGTAGCTCCTTGTCAGCGAAATGCCGAATTTGTTTCGCGTTCCTCCAAACTACGTTTTGCAATCTTGGAGAGAGCCCATTGGCGAACTCTTACGTGACGCCAGCGCAGGTCGCAAAAGGGGAAGACGCATTTTATCCACTTCACGCTTATGTTTGTGACAAGTGTCAGCTCGTTCAACTTGAGCCGCAGGAGACGCCCGAGGCTATTTTTTCGGATTACGCATATTTTTCATCAGTCTCATCGACTCTGATAGAACACGCTCGTCAGTACTCTGCTATGATTATCGGGCGGCTCGGGCTAACTCCGGGCCGTTCGTTTGTCCTGGAGATCGCGAGTAATGACGGCTACCTGTTAAGCAACTTCGTTGACCGGCAAATTCGTTGCCTTGGTATAGAGCCCGCCCAGAATGTGGCGGAAGCTGCTCGCAAGGCGGGCGTTCCAACGGAATCGGTTTTTTTTGGAGCCGCTTCGGCGAAGGCGCTTAAGAGCGCTCATGGCGAAGCCGACCTCGTAATTGGCAACAACGTTATAGCGCATGTGCCTAACCTGCACGATTTCATCGCTGGCGTAAAAGAAGTTCTCTCCTCGGCAGGCACGGCTACGTTCGAGTTTCCGCATCTTTTGCAACTCATTAAGAATGTAGAGTTTGACACGATATATCACGAGCATTTTTCTTACTTCTCACTACGAACTATAAGGAAGGCTTTCAATGCGCATGACCTAGAGATAACAAATGTGGAGGAGATACCGCTGCACGGTGGGTCACTGCGAATATACGTCGAGTATTCGGCGAGTGAAAAAAAACCGCAACGACCGGTATATGATCTTCTTGAACGAGAGGCGGCTGCAGGGATGGAAACACTCGACCTGTATACGGGCTTTCAAAAAAAGGTCGAGGGTCGCCGCGATGAGTTTCTGAGATTGTTATCCCAGGAGAAAGAAGCCGGGAGGATGGTCGCCGCGTACGGGGCCCCCGCGAAAGCGAACACTTTCCTCAACTACTGCGGAGTCACGACTGCTCAAATACCGTTCACCGTAGATGCCAGTCCGCATAAGCAAGGTAAGATGCTACCTGGCTCGCACATTCCTATTCTTGAGCCCGCTCACATTTATGAAGCCAAGCCAGACCTCCTGATTATTATGGCTTGGAATCTCCGCACCGAAATTGAAGCGCAAATGACCCGCATTAGAAGCTGGGGTGGTCGGTTCGCCGTTGCCTTTCCCGAAGTGACAATTTGGTAAAGCGAATTCTTGTAACGGGAGGCGGCGGCTTCGTTGCACGAAATTGCATTGGAAGACTGTTACGCCGACAATATGAAGTGCATGCAGCGGCCCGACGCAAACCGGTGCTCGAATCGGCGGTACGTACTTATGCCGTCGATCTCTTGGATTCCGATAGAGTCGCCGACCTCTTGTCCGAAGTGAAACCGAACTACATACTCCACGCCGCATGGACGACTGCACCTGGCGAGTTCTGGGCTTCGCCTCAAAACTTCGACTGGTTGAAGAGCAGCGTGTTTCTTGCGGAGCGCTTTTATCGGCAAGGTGGCCGGCGGTTCGTGGGAATTGGATCTTGCGCTGAATACGGTACTCCACAGAATGGGGTCTGTCGGGAGTTTCAAACTCCGATCAGACCAACCACGCTGTATGGAGCTTCGAAAGCGGCAATGTCATACGCGCTAGAAAGTGCGTCATTGTTGTACGGCCGCTCTAGTGCCTGGGCGCGCATATTCTTTCCGTACGGGGTCGGCGAGCCTCGCTCCAAGCTGTTTTCAAGATTGCTGCAGGACCTTGAAGCACGAAGGCTGCCCGAGCTGCAGCATCCCGATCGGCGATTGGATTTTATCAATATAGAAGATGTCGCCGACGCGGTGGTAGCTATCGTCGATTCCGCGGTTGAGGGTCCAGTAAATGTGGGTTCGGGAAAAGCAATTTCGATTCGGGATGTCCTCATGCTTATTGTCCGTAGGTTTTATCCTGATCTTCAGCCCTTGCTTTCCAGCGCGCCTCCGTCAGGCAGCCCTCAGTCCGATATATTTGCAGATATCGCGCGACTTCAGTCGCTTACTGGTTTCGAGCCCCGTATAACTTTAGTGGAAGGCTTCAGCCAGATGCGAGAGCACTTTCCTCACGATACGAACGCAGCGTTCGGTCAAGGCCCTCTTTAAGAGGTACTGAGGGCGACCAACCAGTCGTGGCAATCACTTTATCTAGCTTTGGGCATCTGCGCTGCGGATTATCGGTGATGTACTGCGGGTCAGCATTGGACTCATATTTCACAAAAACGTTTTGCGAACATGTTATCCCTACCATAGTATCGGCCGCTTGAGCTATACTCAATTCTTCATCGTTTCCCACGTTGTATGCTTCGCCAGGTTGCCCTAGGACAAGAAGAAGGAGCATAGCGCTGACGAAGTCGCTTACGTAACAAAAAGCTCGAGTCGCCCGACCGTCACTAAAGAGTGCTATCGGGCGATCGCCGAGCGCAGCGGACATCAGATCGGGTATGATTCGAGCGTCGTCCAATCGCTGTCCGGGGCCATACACATTAAAGGGTCTCACGATTTTTGCCGGCACCGAATAAAGTCGGAAATACGTCATGACTAGAGTTTCACCCAAGCGTTTGGATTCGTCGTAACAGGCCCGCGGCCCAGTGCATGAAACCCGGCCAACGTAGTTTTCATCGGTAGGAACTTCTGCCGGAGCCGGATCGCCGTATATCTCGCTGGAGCTGAGCTGAAGGTACCCTCTTACTTCCGCCCGATGCGCGAGATCTAGCATCATACGAGTGCCTGTCACATTTACATCGATCGTTTCGAGCGGGTAAAGTCTATAGATCGTCGGTGAAGCAATACTTGCCCCGTGAAGAACCCAGTCTATGTTTTGGCCTGGCTCATATGGATGAACGATGTCATGAGTGACAAATTCGAAGTTTGCATTGTTTCCGAGATGTATGATTCGCTCAGGCAGTCCCGTCATAAAATTATCCAGTGCGATTACTCGCACGGGTTTGTCTAACACCTTGTTCAGCGCAGCTAGCACATCAAGGGTGAAACTCCCGAGAAATCCGCTAGCTCCGGATATAAGCAGAGTAGAACCAGAAAGCGCAGCCAATTTTTCGCGACAGCGATCGGCAACGAGGGCGGCGTCATTTGCAATTACCGAAGAAATCCTAGCCACGTCGTTCCCCGCTTAGCTCGGTAGCGGGTCCCGTTCCTATGCGCGTATATTGCGTTCCCGCTGGCCAAGATACGTTGCGCAACGCTCCCCGGCAGTCAAGAACGAACGGGCGACGCATGACCCTGGTGAGCTGCTCCCAGGGGAGCTCGGCGAATTGTGGCCATGCAGTTACTAAGACGGCCGCATCCGAGTCTTGCAGCGCAGAAACGGCGTGGTCATGCACTGCAATCCGTAAATCGAGTAGGCCGGCGGGCCCTTTCAAGACAGGGTCAAAAGCGCTGACGGTGGCTTCGGCGTCGAGTAGGGCGCTCGCTATGCGGAGCGCTGGAGAATCGCGCAAGTCGTCCGTCCCGGGTTTAAAGGCTAAGCCGAGCAGTGCGATGCGGCGGCCACGTAATTCTCCAATCTGCTTTTCTAAAAGCCGGACGATTTTACCGGCCCGGGCGCTATTAACAGATAACGCGGCACGCAGTAGCGGCATTTCAACATTGGAATCCTCGGCAAACCCCAGCAGCGCGGCGGCGTCTTTCGGGAGACAGCTGCCGCCAAAGCCAGGTCCCGCGCTTAGGTAGCTTAAAATCTCGGGCCTCAATCGTTCGCCGTTGATCGACGGCGAAAGCCGTTTATCGAGATGCAGTCCCTCCATCACGGCCTCTAGGTCGGCTCCGGGAACCTGTTCGCACAACCCAGCAAGCTCATTACTGAACGAGACCAGCGTTGCGAGCAAAGCATTTGACGCGTACTTGGTAAGTTCGGCATTGCGCGTTGACGTTTGAAGCAACGGGCAATCGTAATCGTTATAGATTTGGCGCATTATCGTGGCGGCGCGAGCATCGTTTGTCCCGATAATGATCCTGTCGGGATTCATAAAATCATCGACCGCACGCCCTTCACGCAAAAATTCCGGGTTTGAAGCCAACAAAAAGCCCTTGCCGGCGATCTTACCGCTTGATCTTTCAAGGACCTGTCGCGCAAAAGTGTCGGACGTTCCCGGTACGACTGTGCTCTTGATGACGACGATCTTTACGTCATCCGCAGCGCCTAGAAGTTCTCCAACCGAGGCGAGAGCTTTTTCTATGGCGGATAAATCTATGCCGCGAGGAGTGCTGGGCGTGCCAACGGCGACAAAAATTATCTGCGCGCCACGAACGGCGTCCGAGAGGTCGAGCGTCGCGACGAATGTATTTTTTTCGCGTGTTTGGCGGAGTAGCTCGCTGAGCCCAGGCTCAAAAAAAGGCACTTCGCCATTGTTAATCTTATTTATTCGCTCCTCTTGGAGGTCAACGCAAGCGACTTCGTGGCCTTTAGCAGCGAGACAGACGCCGGTGACGAGGCCGACGTAGCCGCTCCCTATTATCGTTATATTCAAGGCGTGGCGTTCAAGAGTCTAATGGCGCGCGGTTCTCATCAATATAAGACGGTATTCGACTCGGCCTTAGTTCGGCATAGAAAAGCCCGCACAGCGCCGCGCAATATTCCATCACTTTCATAAGGATCATCCCAATGGATGTGAGCGGGTTCTCGATGAGGCTGCTGCCATTTGCCAAGAAATCGGAACGAACGACGGCAAATTGCTTAGTTAAGAGCTGCTTTCGATTGCGATATTTTTTGAAATAGCGCATTGCAGACGTACCGTAGATGAATTTTTTTCGTAGGTGCTTGCCGATCTGCAGCCTACCTTCATAATGAAAGATGAAGTCATCCAACTTTACTGTCTTGAATGAAGCATCGTTCAAGCGGAGCTGTAAATCATAATCATAATTACCTCCCAATGAAGTATCTACGCCGCCCAATGCGTCCCAAACAGTTTTTCGCAAGAAACGCGCCGCATCGGTTAATGAGCGTGCGCTTTGGTTATAGCAATCCTTTTCTAAGCGTCTACACTGCGCCCAAAATCCTTCGCCGTATGATTGCTCTGGTACGATGATGGCGTCAGCGTTTGTCTCTATTATCGTATCGACGCAGCATTGAACCGTACCAGGTTTCATACGCATATCCGAATCAAACCAGTATATGTATTCGCCCGCTGCTTTTGATGCTCCAAAGTTGCGCTTTAACGGGACGGAGTCAATTGTCGTGTGGGCTTTGTTATTTCCAAAAGCGTAGACGGTTCCGTATTCCGCTGCCAGCTCTCGAGTGCCATCCGTGCTACAGCTGTCGATAACAATAACTTCGATGGGCGCATATGTTTGATTCTTCACGGACTCGAAACAATCGCGTACAATCTCTTTACAGTTGAATGTTGGAATGACGACCGAAACCAGATTGGCGGTTGCGGACCCCGGGATTGTGTCTTTCATTTTGAGATCAGAGTTAAGGTTCGGTGCAACAGTGAAGCTTCCTTGAGCGCAACCCTGACGGGCCGGAGCTGCGAGGCCCATGGGCGCCGGTGCCGATCTTCCCCCGCACCGAAAGGATTAACGGGTGTCGGCCCCATACTGACACGCCTGCACATATAGAATAACGCCCTGGCATTACGGCTCTTTTTGTTGCGCTAGGGATTCAGGACTTACGAGAATCTTATGAAACGCATCGCTGTCCTCGGGACTGGCTACGTCGGGCTCGTCACCGGCGCGTGCCTCGCTGAACTTGGAAACGAAGTCTGTTGCATTGATACGGATGCGGCTAAGATTTCGATTTTACAAAGCGGAGGAATTCCTTTTTTCGAGCCTGGTTTGAAAGAGCTCGTCGAGCGCAACAACCGAGCCGCGCGGCTGACGTTTAGTACGTCGCCTAAAGCATTGGCCGAGTCCGAAATAATATTTATTGCGGTGGGGACTCCCATGGCAGACGATGGTCACGCCAATCTAGCCTACATTCAGGAAGCAGCACGCACGATCGCTCGTTGCATGGAGGGGCAACACACGAAATTGGTTGTAAACAAGTCCACGGTACCGGTGGAAACGGGTGACCTTGTGGCATCGATTATCCGGGAGCACAATTCTCAAGGGGCTGATGTTCGTGTAGTGTCGAATCCAGAATTTCTGCGCGAAGGGAATGCGATCTCTGATTTTATGCACCCGGATCGAATCGTCATCGGCGTTTACGACGAACAATCGGCGGCTATCATGAAAGAGCTGTATGCGCCACTTGCGGCGCCCATTATCGTAACTGATGTGAGAACCGCGGAAATGATCAAATATACGGCTAACGCTTTCTTGGCAACCAGAATTTCTTTTATTAATGAAATCGCGCAAATATGCGAAGAAGCTGGAGCTGACATTAAGGACGTTGTTGCGGGCGCCGGTGCCGATGGGCGAATCGGGACGACGTTTATGAGTCCCGGACTTGGTTTCGGCGGGTCGTGCTTTCCGAAAGACGTTATGGCACTTGCCCGTATCGCCGAAAAGCATCGAATTCCGCCCAAGATGCTCAAGGCAGTCTTGGAAGTGAACCTAGAACAGGTGCCACGCTGTGTGGATAGGTTGCAATCAGCTCTTGGCGGTCTGCGCGGACGGGCGGTCGCCGTATTGGGGCTTGCATTTAAACCGAACACCGACGATATCCGAGAGAGCCCTGCGCTTCGACTTGTTCAAATGCTAGCCGCCGGTGGGGCCATCGTCCATTCGCACGACCCGGCCGTGGGCCTCCAGGCTGCGCTTCCCGGGGGCACTGTGCGGCACGTCAACGTCTACGAATCGTTGAAGGATGTCGATGCGATGGTGATCGCGACCGATTGGAATGAATACAAACAGATTGATCTGGAATTGGTGGCGCGTGCTATGCGCGGCGATATTGTCTTCGATGCGCGCAACATCTACGAACCTGAAGTGGTAAGAGCCGCGGGACTCCGGTATTATTCCGTGGGAAGATTAGCAAAGGCAGCGGCCATCAAACCAAGCGTCCTCGTTCAGTAAACCGAAAATGAGAGTCGTCCTCACAGGCGCGGCGGGTTTCATCGGGTCCCATCTCGCGGAGCGATACATCACTGATGGCCATGTGGTTCTCGGTATCGATTCTGTATTGACGGGGTCTCAACGAAATCTGAAGACCGTAAGCTCAAATACACGTTTTTCGTTTCTCGAACGTGACGTTTCAGGAACCTGGGATGAAATTGAGCGGCGTGTTTCTCAGGAGAGCATCGACCTTGTACTCCATTTTGCATCTCCTGCTAGTCCAGTGGATTACTTGGCCTTTCCAATTGAGACGATGTTAGTCAATAGCCTTGGAACCAAGAACGCTATAGAATTTGCCTCTCGGCGCAAAGCCCGATTCGTCTTCGCATCGACTTCCGAAACCTACGGCGACCCCTTGGAGCATCCACAAAGAGAAAGCTATTGGGGAAATGTAAACCCAACCGGACCCCGATCCTGCTACGATGAGTCAAAGCGATTTGGCGAGGCACTGACGGCAGCGTATCGACGTGTCCGCGGCACAGACACGCGGATCATCCGAATCTTCAACACTTATGGCCCGAGAATGCGGCGCGACGACGGTCGCGTCGTGCCAAATTTCATAACTCAGGCGCTGGAAAGTAAGCCCTTGACTATTTACGGGGACGGCTCCCAAACGCGATCCTTCTGTTACATCGATGACCTGGTTGAGGGAATAGTTAGATGCGCCGCCTCAACCGAATTGTCAGGCAAGATTGTAAATATTGGGAATCCGGAGGAATATACGATTCGGGAGTTTGCCGAAATCGTCTGCGAGATTGCAGGGGTCCCTTTGGAAGCGACTGCGTGCCAACTACCCGTCGACGATCCCTCGAGGCGCTGCCCTGACATTTCACGCGCTAAAGCAATTTTAGGCTGGCAACCTCGTGTAGGGCTACGTGAGGGGCTTGGCCGCACGCTGGCTTATTTCCGAGCGAATCCCTAAGAGCATGAAGCGGATCTTAGTGACTGGCGGCCTCGGCTTCATTGGCTCGATGTTTATACGCATTTCCTTGCGCGAGCGGCCCGAACTACATATCGTAAATCTCGATGCTATAACGTACGCTGGAAATCCGGCAAATTGCGCAGAAGTCGAGGGCGACACCCGCTATACCTTTGTTAAAGGTGACATATGTAATCCGAGCGATCTCAACCTTGCCATCGGGTCCGGCGTCGACGCCGCGGTAAATTTTGCGGCCGAAACCCACGTCGATCGCTCGATATTAGACCCCGCCGCCTTTTTGCGGACTGATATTTTTGGAAATCATACGTTACTTGAGGCGTGTCGAAAATTAGGAATCGGGCGGTTCTTGCAAGTGTCAACCGATGAGGTTTACGGCGATATTTCCCAAGGTGAGTCTGTTGAGAGTGACCCTGTTCGTCCACGAAGCCCGTACAGCGCCAGCAAAGCGGCGGCGGATCTTCAGACGCTTGCGTATTGGCACACCTACGGTACGCCTGTGCTGATTACGCGCGGATCAAATACCTATGGCCCGCATCAGTATCTGGAAAAGCTCGTGCCGTTGTTCATAACGAACCTATTAGATGACGAGCCGGTGCCGATTTATGGCGACGGACTACAGAAGCGGGATTGGCTTCACGTCGAAGACCACGCGCGCGGCATTTTGCACGTTTTGGAAAACGGTCGATGCGGCGAGATTTACAACCTGGGGGGAAACAATATCCTTACAAATCTCGACGTGACGCGAAGGCTTGTGAGCGCTTGCGGCCGCTCAATAGAAACCCACGTGAAACACGTTGCGGACCGTCAGGGTCATGACCGTCGTTATTGCCTAAACGTGGGCAAGGCGCGGCAACTAGGCTGGGGGCCGCGGATTTCATTTGAAGAAGGCTTGCAGCAAACCGTAGAGTGGTACAAAGAGAACGAAAGTTGGTGGAGGCCTTTGAAATCGCAGGAATTCGCTGACTACTATAACCGTCAATACGCGCAACGGTGGAATCGCAGCTCGTGAAAGGCGTAATACTCGCTGGTGGATTAGGGTCGCGATTGCGGCCGCTGACTAAAATTACAAACAAGCATCTGTTGCCGATTTATAACAAGCCAATGATCTTCTATCCAATTGAGACGCTTTGCCACGCGGGGATCGAAGAGATTATGATTGTGACCGGAGGAAACTCCGCGGGAGAGTTCTTGCGTTTGTTAGGAAACGGGCACGAATTTGGGCTGCGCGATATATATTATACATACCAAGAAGGCGAAGGCGGAATTGCTGACGCCCTAAAGTTGTGCGAGCATTTCGCGGAAGGTCAAAAAGTAGTCGTCGTTTTGGGTGACAATATTATGGAAGACGACATCGGGCCATACGTTCGCAAGTTCGAGTCGCAATCAACCGGCGCCCGTCTCTTACTGAAGGAAGTTAGCGATCCTGGTCGGTTTGGATGCCCCCAGTTAGAAGGCGACCGTATCGTGTGGATCGACGAAAAACCCGAAAAACCGAAGAGCCGATATGCCGTAACGGGCGTGTACATGTACGATAACCGTGTTTTTGAATATTGTAAGGCATTGAAACCATCAGCAAGAGGAGAACTTGAAATAACGGACGTTAATAACGCCTATATCGAATGCGGCGACCTTCATTACGATGTCCTTGCCGGCTGGTGGACAGATGCAGGGGAGTTTGATTCCTTGCTGCATGCTAATCAACTCGTGGCCGCCCGACAAGGCGCGAGTTAAGGGTGCGCGAGTCGGTCCGTTCCATTCCGCTCGAGATTGCCGGTGCTCGGTTATTGGAGCTGCCGGTATTTCTCGATGAGCGCGGCGGCTTCATGGAAACGTACGTGCGATCTCAGTATGCCGCTATAGGCCTAAAGGATGCGTTTGTTCAGGACAGCATTTCATGGTCGTCCCGTAACGTCTTGCGCGGATTACACGGGCACCGGGGCATGTCCAAATTAGCGCAGGTTCTTACCGGTTGCGTTTACGACGTGGTAGTTGATGCAAGGCCAGAATCCCCAACGTTCATGCAGTGGCAAGGCATCGAGCTTGCCGACGAAAATCGGCAACAGCTATATGTCCCCGCGGGGTGTTTGCACGGGTTCCTCGTTCTTAGCGAGCAGGCGCTGATGTCCTATAAACTTTCGTCCGAATATGATTTTGAAGGGGAGCTAAACGTGCGGTGGGATGATCCCCAGTTGAATATAACATGGCCACTCCCGGATATTCCTACGCTATCGACAAAAGACGCCGGCAGCCGTTTGTTCGCCGAAGAGCTGGAAAAAATCGGCGTGGGTTTCTATCGCCGATCCAATTAGCTGTCTTTTGCTGCAAACGTCTTAACGTTGCGCAGACCCGCGTCGCGAAACGTTTGCTCGACGCCCGGAGCTTCGTCGTGGCTGGCTTTGTAGGTGACGACGCTCCGCCCCGCTTCAATCGCATCGTTATAATTTTGCACCTGGTCTTCGGGAATCGGCCAGTCCGCGAGGTGGTCTATGATGTGCGGCTCGGCGAAGAAACCGATGTAGCGGTTGTCGGAACTGATGTTTGGTACGTTCGGGTCCATGCTCGTAAGAATGCCGGTGCTTCCGGTGATGACGTCATGCGCCGTATCCGTCGTCGTGTGACCCTGCCCGACGTGCATGAACGTAACAATGGACTCCTCGTGGTCGGTGGTCGGCGCATCTTTTGTAATAACGGCCAATTTATCGCAGTTCACGTTGGGCGTACTGCACAACGCGTCTTCCAGTTGCCCCGGGTTGGACGATTGCGCGATTCCCGCTACCAGTTTTTCAGCCATGGCGCTCCTTTACGACATCCTTCGACAAGCTCAGGATGACAACTTTTTTATAGCCTTCGCGAGCCGGCCGATGCCTTCGCGGATCTTTTCCGGGGTCGCGTTGGAGAAATTCAGCCGCATGCCGTCGGTAACGTCGCAATGAGGATAGAACGAGACGCCCGGCACGAAGACCACATTTTCTTGGGCTGAGATCCGCAGCAGCTCCGTTGTATCGACGCCCGCGGCGCGAGCCCACAGGAACATTCCTCCCTGCGGCCGGTTGAACGAAACGGTCTTGGGCATAGACTCCGCCAGCGCGTCGTACATGACGTCCCGGCGTTCGTGATAGACGCGCCGGATCGTTTGGACATGCCGCTCAAATTCTTGCGCCCGCGCGACAATGCGCGCAAACAGATACTGGGTCAGCGTGCCGCTTTGTAAGTCCGCACCTTGTTTGGCGAGCACGAGTTTTTCGTGCACCTCGGGATCGCGGACGGCGAGCCATGCGACGCGCATGCCCGGCGCCAGAATCTTGCTGCCTGTCCCGCTGTAGATGATTGCGCCGCTCGTCGGATAGCTGACCAGCGGCAGCAGATCCTCGCCTTCGAACCGCAGCTCGCCGTACGGGTCGTCTTCGACAATTGGAACGCCGAAGTGCTCGCATATCCGCACGATGCGTTCGCGGCGCGGACTCGAGAGCGTGCGGCCCGTCGGATTTTGGAAATTCGCGACCAGATAGACGAACTTTGGCGGCGGCTCGGCGTGCGCGAGCACGTGCTCGAGCGATTCGGGGACCATTCCGTCCTCATCGGTATCGACGGCGAGATAGCGGGCTTGATAGGCGTCGAACGCGTGAATCGCTCCCAAGTAGGACGGATTTTCCAAAACGACGTGATCGCCGGGATCGATTAGGATCTTGGCGAGCAGATCCAGCCCTTGCTGCGAGCCGTTGACGATGATAATCTGGTGCGCGTCGAATGGCGTACCTAGTCGCCGCGTAAGGCGCTGCGCTACCCATTCGCGCATCTCAGGGATGCCGTCGGTTACCGTGTACTGCAGCGCGCGTGCGCCGTACTCGTCCATCACCTCGCGCGTGCATTGGGCGATCGCCTTGGTCGGAAAAAGTTCGGGCGCCGGAAGGCCTCCGCCAAACGAAATGACGTGCGGCTGGAGCGTGGCCTTGAGCATCTCGCGGATGGTGGAAGCGCGCATGTGCGCGGTCCGCGCTGCAAAGCGCACGGTACGCGGGACGGTAGCCATACGTCAGCCGTATTCCCTGAAAACGGGGCTCCGCCCGCTAGGCCGGCATAGGGGGGCCGCTCGGCGGCGCGGTCTTGATCGGAACGTGCGGTCCGCCAAACGTCGTCTCACGGATGAGGGCCAAGATGGCCGCGCCCAGCCCGATCGTCCAGACTAGCGCAACGACGAAATATCCAACGACCGGCAAGATCTCGGCGGCGCAGAGCACGACCAATCCCATGATCAGCGCTCCCAGCGGAGAAGGCGTCGCGTGCGGCGAGATCAGTTCGAAGAGCCGCCGCCCAATTAACAGGCCGAGGGCGGATTGACCGATTAAGACGCCGGCTACGATGCCCACGAACTCCAGCGGTACGAGCGGCAACCCTATCAAACTGACCGTGAGCAAGAGCGCAATCGGTACGCTGGCGATGAGCGCGATCATGCCCGTCGCCGCCGATAAGCCCGGATGTTTCTCGATCCGGTCCAGCGCCGTGCGTACGCGCACCGGGAAGATCAGAAAGATCAGAACGACGACGAAGCTGTAGGCCAGCAGCGTTGTGATCTTCGCGGTGTCGGCCGCGACGCTCGAGACCCCGGCGGCCCATGGAACGATCGAGCTGAGTCCGCCGGCGTAAACTTGCTGGCGGCCGGTGATGACCGAACCCGGCGCCGCTTCGATGGTGCCGCCGAAGACCGTGACGTCGCCGTCGATTTCGCCTTCAACGATCGCGTTCCCGCCGAAAACCGTGACGTCGCCCTGCACGACTTGGTCGGGCGAGACCACGACGTTTTCTCCGAAGTAACTGCCGCCGTGATCGATCATCATCGTATTCGCCGAAGCCGTCGCGGAACAGAGCGCCACCGCGGCTACGACGAACGCGAGGAAAGCTCCAAAGCGATGCGTCATTGAGCCTCCGAAGCCGATGCGAGGTGCGCTGCCAAGCGTGGCCGGATAAGAAAGTAGACTGCTGCCGCGGCAGCGGCAAGCGTGAGATCGATCGTGAGTACGCCCACGCTGAACGTCGCCAGCACCGGCGCGCCGTGAGCGATGCCTGCGGCGCCTCCGGAAAACGACTTCGCCAAGGTGCCAAAGGCCGCCGCAATCGCCGCGCCGATCTTCGGCAGGCTCGTGCCCGATACAATAAAAAGCGCGACTGCCGCAATCCATGCGGCCGCCAGATACAGCGTGAAGAAGCTCAAGAGGCGGTGCTGATGCGGTTTTGGCGACGGCATCGATCGCGCTTCGGCCATAACGGCAAAGGTGAAATTGGCCGGCAGCTCCGGGACATTGGTCGTGAAGAGCAACGCATCGATCACTTTGACCTCTTCAAGCAAATGCGCGCACGCCGCGCACGATCCGATGTGTGCGGAGATATCGATCATTTGGCGCGGCGTCAGCGTGCCTTCGAGATAGCGGTCGAGCAGCTTTTCACACGAGGAGCAGTGCACGTTTAGCCCCCTTCGACCGGCTCGCTTCGCTTCGCTTACTCAGGACTGCGCCTAGCGCAGCCTCTCGTGCGAGCATTTTTTGCGCCAATGCAATTTTGCCGCGATGAATCAACGTCTTCACATTCCCGAGCGACAATCCGAGCGTGCTCGCGATCGTGTGATATTCCATATTATTGTAGTAACGCAAGGTCAGCACCGTGCGCGTACGCTCGGGTAGCTCGGCAAGCGCCGCGCGCAGCTCGCTTTCAGCTTCCGCACGGACGACGCCGGCTTCGGGATTGCCGTCGCGCGAGAGATCGGGAAGCGCGTTTTCGAGCGTTTGATCTTGCGGGAGCTCCGAAGTCGGCACGCGGCGCTGCGATTTTCCCAAGTGGGTGCGCACGACGTTGCGAGCGATCTGATACATCCACGTGGAGAACTTTCCAAGCGCCGGATTGAAGGTGCCCAAATGCGCGTAGGCCCGCAGGAAGGTTTCCTGCGAGAGGTCGGCCACGTCGGCCGGAGAGCGCACCGCGGCGCTGATAAAGCTTGCAATTCCACGTTTGTAGCGATCGACCAAAACGGAGAAGACCTCGCGCTCGCCGTTGCGGACTCGCCGCACGAGAGCTTCGTCGCTCTGCCCCTCGATGGTCATGCCCCCTTGCTTTCGGGTATTTGGGGAGTTCTACCGCCGAGCGCGCCGATGGTTACAGGGGGGGCCTTCATTAAAGCTCCTAGACGTGGTCCAGCGGCATCGCGACCACGATCGAACCGATGGCGCTGAAGATCGTATCGCCCGCGATGAGCGGCGGCGCGGAGGAGAAGGGCTGTAAGAACGAGCTCGTGTGAATCACGTCGCCATTGCGCTCGTCGACCGCGTACAGAACGCCGCCCGTATCGCCAAAGTAGACGCGGCCTTTCTTAACCACGGGACTCATCTTCACGTTGGCCCAGGTGCGCAGGCTCCAGAGAACCTTTCCGGTGCGCGCGTCAAACGCAATGACGCGGCTCGTATTTCCGATCGGCTGAAAAAGCGTGCCGTCGGCGACCGTGCCGGCGATCTGGCGTTCGTTGGTGACGGGAAACGTGTACGGTCCCGGTTCGCCTTCGTAGGTCCAGCGCGTCTCGCCCGAGCGCTCGTCGATCGCCGCGACGATGTCGGTTCCACCGGTATGATAGCGGCTATCGTCGTTGCGGTCTCCGTTGACGAAGACCAATCCGTCCGCGACTGCCGGGGCGCAATCGCTTCCGCCATTGGGATTCGTCCAGAGGGTGCGTCCGTCGCGAACGTCGAGCGCTCGCGTTTCGCAGAAGTAGGGCGCGTTATGGCAAGAGCTGATGAACGCGACGCCGTTATCGATCGCCGTGGACGCCATCGTGACGGCCCCCGCCAGCGGAACCTGCCACTTTTGTTTGCCGGTCGCAAGGTCGAGCGCGTACGCGTGCGCGTCGCCGTTTCCGAAAACCACGGTGTCGCCGGCGATCGCGGGCGTTGGCATATCCTCGCCGTCCGTGTGAAATTTCCACAGCGGCTTGCCGGCGAGCGAGTACGCGAAAACGTTGTTGCCTTCAGGGCGCCCCCACGTTTGTGAAACGGGATCGTCGGGCTTCATGAAACCATTGTGTCCGCTGCCGATAATCAGGACGCCCCTGGAGTACACCGGCGTTGACATCAAGATGTCGTCGGTCAGGAGACTCCACAGGATCTTTCCCGTGGGCGCGTCGATCGCGTAGAGCTTGTGATCGAAGCTGACGGCGTAGAGCGTCGTCCCCTCGAGTGCGAATCCGCCGTTGATGCGATCGCCCAATCCGGTCTGCCAATCCGCGTGCAGCGCCGGTTGCTCGAAGACTGCGTTGTGCGTCGCGCCGAACTGGTACATCGGCCACGTTCCGCTCGCGTGCGGCGGCGGCGATTGCGCGACCGAGCCGCGCTGACCGAAAACGCATCCGGCCGCGGTTAACACCACGATGCCGGCCGCGATCACCGCCGTCCGTTGCGCGACGCTCATGCGCTCCTGGTTTGCCTCCCGTGCCATGGTGTGCCTCTCGCGGCGTCGTACATGGAAGCATGGAGCTGCAGATCGACCGGAACGCAGTGGCGCGCTGCCGCAAATCGGCGGCGGCGATAGCCGATCCGGTCCAGGCGTTCGTCGAACGGCACTCGACGGTTTCGGTCGAGCGATCGATTCTGCGTTTGCTCGGCGTGGACGGCATCGGCCCGGGTGAGGCGCCGGTTCCCAACATTATCGTGGAATCGCTCGATGCTGCGGAACTCGCTGGCGGAATCGCGATCCCGTTCGGACGCGGGCTGGTAGAAACCGGGTTGGAGCCACGCGCGTTCGGCGAACGGTTAGCAAGCGGCGACACGCGCCTCGCACAATTCGGCGCCGTTTCAAAAGAAGCGGCGCGCTCCGCGATTGTTGCGTCCGCGCGCGCGGCGTTCGATCGCGTCCTCGCCCGCCGCGCCGAGCGAAACGATCTGATGCACGAGCTGCCCCAGTTGCCATCGCCGCTGCTCTACATGATTGTGGCTTCCGGAAATATTTACGAGGATCGCACCGCGGCCGTCGCGGCGGCCGAAGCCGGCGCGCAGATCATTGCGGTCATCCGTTCGACCGGACAGTCGTTGCTGGATTTCGTTCCCTACGGCCCAACAACGGAAGGTTTCGGCGGCACCTACGCTACGCAAGCCAACTTCGCGATCGTGCGAGAGGCTTTGGACGAAGCGTCCCGCCGTTTGGGCCGATACGTGATGCTCACGAATTACGCCAGCGGATTGTGCATGCCGGAAATCGCGGCGTTGGCGGCGCTCGAGCGGCTCGACATGCTGCTCAACGACTCGATGTATGGCATTTTGTTTCGCGACATCAATATGAAGCGCACGTTCGTCGACCAACATTTCAGCCGCAAGCTCAATGCGGCGTCGGGTATCATCATCAATACGGGCGAGGACAACTATCTTACGACGGCGGATGCGGTTGAACAGGCGCCGGCGGTGCTCGCTTCACAGTTCATCAACCAAGAACTCGCGCATCGCGCCGGCATGCCTGATCGTCAAATTGGTCTAGGCGATGCTTACGAGATCGATCCGAATCTGGAAGACGGCTTCCTTTTCGAGGTAGCGCAAGCGCAGCTCGCGCGCCAGATCTTTCCCGACTCGCCGCTGAAATATATGCCGCCCACCAAACACATGACCGGAGATATTTTCAAAGGCCATCTGATCGACGCCATGTTCAACCTCACGTCGGTCATGACCGGGCAGACGATTCATCTCTGCGGCATCCTCACGGAGGCGATCCACACGCCCTTCCTGGGCGACCGCGCCCTCTCGCTCGAAAACGCGCGGTACATCATGCGCACGGCGCGCCATTTTGGCGACGACGTCGTTCCAAAACCTGGCGGGCGCATCGAACGGCGTGCCGCCGACGTTTTGAGCGAGTGTGAAGTTTTGCTCGAGCGCGTGGCGGCGCGAGGATTGATGCAATCGATCGAAGGCGGCGTCTTTGCGGACGTGAAGCGCTCGCCCGACGGCGGCAGAGGATTCGAAGGCGTGTTTGAACGAGCACCCGGTTACTGGAATCCGTTCGACGAGCTGCTCTCATGATCAAACCCTACGGGGACACGCTCGGCGACGGAAAGGTCCAGCTCTCGTTCACGCTCCCGGTGCCTTGGAGCGAAGCGGCCGACGAAGCCGCGCGCCAGCTGGTCGTGAAGATGGGATTCGCAGACGTGCAGGTCGCCGAAGGCCGCGCGATCGCGGAAAACTTTTCGTTCTTCGTCGTCTATGCCGCCACGCCTCAGTCGATCGATTTCGAGTCGCTGGCCTTGCCTTCGGTCAAAGCGCACAAGATGACGATGGAAGAGATCGACGCGCTTCTCGAAGAGCGGGTCGGACGCAAGGTCCGTGTCGCCGGAGCGTGCATCGGCACCGACGCCCACACCGTCGGCATCGACGCGATCCTCAACATGAAAGGCTACCAGGGCGACTACGGGCTCGAGCGCTACAAAATGTTCGAAACGTACAACCTCGGCAGCCAAGTTGCAGTCGACGATCTTGTCCGGTTCACAAAAGAGAAGAAGATCGACGCCCTGCTCGCCTCGCAGGTTGTGACGCAGAAGGGCAGCGACGTAAAGAACTTCACCGCCTTAGTGGAGCTACTGGAGGCCGAAAACTTGCGCAACGGCGTGATTCTCTGCTGCGGTGGCCCGCGGATGACAAGTCTACTTGCCACGGAGCTGGGCTACGATGCGGGTTTTGGCAGGGGCACGCTGCCGAGCGAGGTTGCCGCTTTCATCGCAACACGCATGCCGCACAGGGCAGGCTAGCCGCGGCTTTGAAAGGTCCCGCCGTGGGCAAGACGGCGCTAATCACCGGCATCACGGGGCAGGACGGTTCGTATCTCGCCGAGCTTTTGCTTGGAAAAGGCTACCGCGTTGCGGGAATGACCCGCCGCACGAGCACCGACGTTCACGAACGCATTCAACATATTGTTGACGACATCGAATTCTTTTCGGGCGATCTGCTCGATCAAAGTTCGATAACCGAAATTCTTACCGCCGTGAAACCAGACGAGATTTACAACTTGGCCGCGCAGTCGTTTGTGCCGGCCTCGTGGACGCAGCCGGTGCTCACTGGTGAGTTCACCGCGTTGGGCGTGACGCGCGTGCTGGAAGCGGTCCGCACGGTCAACCCGGCGATCAAATTTTACCAAGCTTCGAGCTCCGAGATGTTCGGCAACGTTCAAGAGACGCCGCAGCGCGAAACGACTCCGTTTTACCCGCGCAGTCCTTACGGCGTTGCAAAAGTTTATGGGCACTGGATCACGGTGAATTATCGTGAATCCTACGATCTATTTTCTGTGAGCGGAATACTTTTCAACCATGAGTCGTGTCCCGGCAACACCCCGGCAATAATTCGGAACGGTAACGTTGTCGATATTGTTCCGATTGAAGATCTCATGCCTGTCGCCGAAAAGGGGCGCAACTATCAACGCTTTGAGGTAAAAGGAACCGAAATCTGGGACGGCGAGCGTTTCGTGCGTATTCTGGGCGGAACTGCATATAAACACAGACCCGTGGTCGCGAACAAGAATGTACGCCGGGTTGAAGCCCGTTGCGGCACCATTACGTTAACCGGCGATCACGTCATGTTCACAAGTGATGGCGAGATGCCGAGTAAGAATGTCGTGCGGGGGTCGCGGATGATGAGAACGGACCTCCCCGATGCTCCGGGGCTGTCGTCACTAACTTTAGAGGCGGCTTGGATGTTGGGCGCCTTCGTTGGCGACGGGTCAGCCCACTCGGACGGCAAACGTGTCAGCGCCAAGTTCGTAAATAGCGACGCGCGCTTGCGCAACTGGTTTGCCGGAGTTTGGGAGCGAGTCACGCTCGGGAAATCACGGTATACCGCAACGACGTCCGGATTCGTTCCCGGAAAAATCGTCGGAGCGCTCGCGCTGAGTGGCGCGCCTCATTACCTGCAGTGGCTCAGAGACGAATGCTACACTTCTGACGGGTATAAGCGCGTGCCTCGTTGCGTACTCAATGGCGATGAAGCCGTGTGGCGAGCCTTTCTGACCGGCTACAACGCGACAGACGGCCTCAAATCCGCTCCGACCAAATATTACTACAAAAACTTCAAGACGAACTCGCCTGTCCTGGCTATGGGTCTTTGGTGGCTTGCAAAAAAGGCGCTCAAGCAAGAGCTCTGTCTGAATGTTGAGACTGGCCCGCCGGAACGGCCTGGGCCATTTTATTCGATGAACCTCCGCTCGCCAAACCCGCAGGGGAACAAGGGCGCTCATCTTCGCAAAGATCTCAGCGAAGTAAAACGTATCGTGGAGAACCCACACTTTGACGGCTGGCTCTACGACCTCACGACGGAGTCGGGACGCTTTCACGCCGGCGTCGGCGAGCTCGTTATCCACAATTCGCCCCGGCGTGGGAAAGAATTCGTGACGCGGAAGATCAGCGATGGCGTCGCGCGCATCAAACTGGGATTAGCGAGCGAGTTAGTGCTCGGAAATTTGGACGCGCAGCGCGACTGGGGGTTTGCCGGCGACTATGTCAAAGCGATGTGGCTCATGCTGCAACAAGAAGGGCCCGACGATTTCGTGATAGCAACCGGCCGTACGCATAAGGTCCGCGAATTTTGCCGCATCGCATTCGAATCGGCGGGTCTTGGCTCGTATGAGAAATACGTGCGTACCGCGCCCAAGTTTATTCGTCCGGCAGAAGTCGATCTGCTCGTGGGCGATCCGTCGAAAGCAAAACGCGAACTCGGGTGGGAGCCTGAACATTCGTTCGAAGATTTAGTGGAGATGATGGTGCGCGCCGACCTGGATCGCCTCAGCCGAGTCGTGCCGGTCTAAAGCTTTGCGAGCGCTCGTAACCGGCGCCGACGGGTTCGTCGGCAAATATCTCGTTCGCGCGTTGCAAGAGCGCGGGTGCGACGTGACCGCCGCCGGCGGCCCCAACGCGAAGAACGGCATGTTGCGGATCGATTTGGCCGACATGGAGACGTTGCGCCACGCCTTCGAAGTGTCGCAAGCCGATACGGTCTTCCATTTGGCCGGTCAACCTTTCGTTCCGCGCGCTATCGAGAAACCGGTTGAGGCGTTCGAGATTAACGCTATGGGAACCGTTCGTCTGTTGGAAGCGATCCGCACAAGCGGCCGAAACCGCCGGACTTTTCCGCGGTTCGTGCTCGCAGGCTCGGCATCGGTCTACGGACTGGTCTCCGAATCGAGAAATCCTCTGCATGAAGATCACCCTATCGCTCCGATCGATCCCTATGGAGCGAGCAAGGCTGCTGCGGGCGTTTTCGCGACCGCAGCTTGGTGCTCGTACGGAATCCCGGTGCTCAGCGCGCGTTCGTTCAATCACATAGGGCCGGGACAAAGCCAAGACTTCGTCGTGCCTTCCTTTGCCAAGCAGCTGAGCCGGATCAAAGCCGGACTTGAAAAGTCCACCATGAAAGTGGGCAACCTCTTGACCGAACGAGATTTTCTCGACGTGCGCGACGTCGTCGAAGCCTACATCGCTATGGCGGAAAACGGCGAACCCGGTGAGACCTACAACGTCTGCAGCGGCGTGCCGATGCGCATTCAAGACATTTTGCGGCTGCTCATTCAAATTGCCGACGTCCCGGTCGAGGTTCTCGAAGATCCGGCGAAGTTCCGGAAAGCGGATTTGCGCACGTTTTACGGCGACAACGCGAAACTGTGCGCGCTCGGATGGGCACCCAAGATTCCGCTGGGAAGGTCGTTGCACGAAATTTTCGACTTCGAATACGCGCAGCAGCTCCAAACGATAAATGAGCGACGAGCTCGAAGCGCTCGTCTTTAAAAATCGCGGCGCTGCGCTTGCCGTCCCCGCGCTGCTGCTCCTGATCTTTGGAAAACCCGACGCTTTCGGGGTGACCCTCGGACTGCCGCTGGCTTTTGCAGGCGAGCTGCTGCGCTGCTGGGCCGTGGGCTACTCCGGCGTGACGACCCGGGGAAACGCCGTCACCGCTCCGGAGCTCGTCACCGCCGGTCCATATGCATTCGTGCGCAATCCGCTCTACGTCGGGAACTTCGTGACGGCGGCGGGTTTTGCGATTGCGTTCACCGGCGCGAACTCGAGTGCAGCGAAAATCGCGCTGATTGCGGGATGCTTAGGCGCGATGGCAACGGTCTACGCCATTATCATTCCCCACGAAGAAAAGTTCTTACGCGCGCGCTTCGGTGAGGCGTTCGTGCGCTATTGCGAAACGGTTCCGCCGATCGTGCCGCAATTGGAAGCGACCGAGTTGCAGCAAGGCGCCTGGAAACCCGGCGTGATCGCGCAGGCCGAAAGCAAGACGTTCATCACGTTCGGCATTATGCTGGCCGCGCTCGCCGTGAAAGCGTTTCTGGTGTAGCCATGCCGCGCCGGCGGCTTACCCTCGCGCTGATTCTCGTCGCGATCGTCGCTGCGGTGGAATTTTGGGGCGCCATGCGCGCGGGCAGCCTCGCGCTGCTGGCCGATGCGGTGCATGTGTGCATGGACGTCTTCGCGCTCGGAATCGCGCTCGCGGCGCTGGCCGGCGCGCAACGCCCCGCCAACGTCCACAAAACGTTCGGGTACGGGCGGCTAGAGGTGTTGGGCGCGCTCGCGAACGGCACGCTGCTCCTCGCCGCGACGTTCTTCATCATCTACGAAGCCGCCGGCCGCTTCTCGGCGGTCTATCACCCGCAGGGCGCACTGATGAGCGCCGTCGCGGGTTTTGGATTGATCGTGAATGCGGGAGTCGCGCTGCTGCTCGTGCGCGACCGGCATGCGAATCTGAACGTGCAAGCCGCGATCTTTCACGTTTGCGGCGACGCGCTAGGCGCATTCGCCGTCATCGCCGGGGGCATCGCGATCGCGGTAACGGGATTCTCTTGGATCGATCCCGCGCTCTCGCTGTTCGTCGCTGCGATCATCGTCGCGGGCGTGCTGCGGATATTGCGTGACGCAACCGACGTGCTTTTGGAATCTACGCCGCGCGGCATGACGCTCGACGAAGTGCGCGCTTCTTTGGCACCGCTGGCCGGCATCGTAGCGGTGCACGATCTGCACGTCTGGACGATTGGAACGGGCGACCGCGCACTCTCCGCGCACGTACTGGTCGACGACCGCCGCGTCAGTGAAGCGACGGCAATCGCGCGTGAAATTGACGCGCTGGTGCGCGAGCGGTTCGGGATCACGCATGTCACGCTACAGTTCGAGTGCGAAAGCTGCGCACCGGAGGAGCGCGTCATCTGCACGCAGCCGCGAGGGACGGGTTCGGAGCCTGCGCGAATGCGGTAACCATGAACTCCAAAGCCGTTGTCCTGGGTTTGGCGCGAACGCCGTTCGGCCGTTTGAGCGGTTCGCTTGCCTCCCTTGAAGCCACCACGCTTGGCGCGGCCGCGCTTGTCGCGGCGATCGACCGGTCGGGAATCGATCCGGCCGACGTCGAGCATGTGATCTTCGGTCACGTGCTGCAGGCGGGCGCCGGGCAAAATCCCGCGCGGCAAGTCGGCTTCAAAAGCGGCTTGGCAAAAACCGTGACCGCGGAGACGGTCAACAAAGTCTGCGCCTCCGGATTATTGGCCGCCGTCAACGCAGCTCGTCTGGTCAATGACGGCAGCAATGCGGTCGTGGCCGCCGGCGGCATGGAGTCGATGTCGAACGCGCCCTACCTTCTAAAGGACGCGCGCGGCGGGTACCGGTTCGGCGACGGGCGCCTGATCGACGCGATGATTCACGACGGATTGTGGGACTACTATTTTCCGATGACGATGGCCGCGCAGGGTGCCAAGGTCGCGAATGAACTGGGGGTCTCGCGCGAAGAGCAGGATCGTTTCGCATACGAAAGCCATCGGCGCGCCGTTGCCGCACAAGAGAGCGGCGAGCTTGCCGCCGAAATCGTGCCGTTGCGCATTGCAACCAAGGCCAAAGGCAAGATCGTCGTCGACAAACTTCCGGAGCCGGCGCGCGCGCGTGTTCCGGTTGCGGCCGGTTCGTCCAACGGCTCGGCCGATGCCGTCTGGGATCACGAACCTTCGAAAGAGTTTTCGCTGAACTACGGCGATTGGGCGCCGTTCATCACGGGCGACGTCCCGAGCGCGACCCTCGATCGCGACGAATCCGTGCGCGCCGACGCGAGCCTCGAGACGATGGCCAAGCTGCGGCCGATCGACAAAGACGGAACGATCACCGCCGGCAACGCGCCCGGGGTAAACGATGGCGCCGCCGCCCTGATCGTTGCCGATGCGAGCTACGCGCAGGCCAACCGCCGCGAGATCCTCGCGCGAATTTTGGATCACGCTACCGTTGCGTGGGACTCGCCGTACATCGCGCTCACTCCCGCGATGGCCGCGCAGAAGTTGCTCGCGAAAACCGGACTCCGCAAAGATCAGATCGATGTGTGGGAGATCAACGAAGCCTTTTCCGCCGTCGCGCTGACGTCCGCGAAACGCCTAGGAATCGATCCGGAGAAAATTAACCGCCTCGGCGGAGCCGTAGCGATGGGCCATCCTATCGGCGCATCGGGCGCGCGCATCATCGGCACCGTCATTAACCAGCTCCGCAAACGCGGCGGCGGATACGGCATCGCGGCTATTTGCAGCGGTGGCGGCCAGGGCGACGCGGTGCTCATCAAAGTAGAGTAATAAGAAACGAGGCGCTCTTCCATGAGCGCCTCGTTCTATGTTAGCTGGATTGCGACTCCGACTCCACGCTAACATACCGAACCTTCGACCGCAAGCGGCAGGCCCACTGGAGCGTGCAAGGATCGAACTTGCAGCGGTGTGGAGTCGCAATCCAACCGTCGACACCATCGAAACGCCCCAGCATGAGCCACAATCACGACGAGACCACTCCACGACCAGGGGGCGAACAGAAAAAACCGAACCTGGTGCGGCCGTGAACCTGATGGAGTACCAAGGGAAAGAGCTGTTTCGGCGTGCCGGGATCCCGGTGCCGCGCGGCTATCACGCGGCCGCGCCCGCCCGCGCCGCCGAACTCGCGACGCCCGACGTCGCCGAGTGGGTCGTCAAGGCGCAAGTGCTCATGGGCGGCCGCGGCAAAGCCGGCAAGGTAAAGTTTGCAAAATCGCCCGACGACGTCGCGTCGGTCGCCGAAGAGATCATGGCGACACCGATGCCCCCCAATCGCCAGAACCCTAAAGGCGAACGCGTCAATTCGGTGCTGGTCGAAGAGAAGCTGCCGATCGCAAAAGAGGCGTACTGCGCGATTGCAATCGACCGCACGACGAAACGCCCGGTGATCATGGTCAGCCGTTTCGGCGGTATGGACATCGAAGAAGTTTCGGAAAAACATCCGGAGTCGATCGCGAAATTTTTCGTCGACACCGCGATCGGATATTCGCCGTTCATCGGCCGCGAGCTCGCGTTCCAGGCGGAACTCGATCCCGGCTACCGCAAGGCATTCCCCGCGATCGTCGGCGGCATCTACGAGCTGTTTTTCCGGTACGGAGCAAAGCTGATCGAGATCAATCCTCTGGTGCTTACCAACGACGGGCAAGTGATGGCCTCCGACGCAAAAGTGGAACTCGACGACGACGCGCTCTTCAAGAATCCCGAATTCAAGGAATGGCAAGAGACGCTGCCGCTGGATGAAGACGAAGCGCTCGCTGCGCAATCGGGACTCGGCACGCGAAACTTCCGGCGCTTCGACGGGAACGTCGGCACGATCGCCAACGGCGCCGGTTTAGCGATGGCCACGATGGACGCGGTGCGCAACGCCGGCGGAAACTTCGCGAACTTTCTCGACGTTGGCGGCGGAGCGAACGCCGAACGCGTCCGCAACTGCTACGAGCTGGTCGTCAACCACACCGGCGCTAAAGTCATGTTCATCAATATTTTCGGCGGCATCACGCGCTGCGACGAAGTCGCCAAGGGCATCGTGGAAGCGCTAAACGCGACGAAGTCGCGCAAAGTTCCGCTGGTAATACGGCTGACCGGCACTAATGAAGAGCAAGGCCGGAAGATCTTGGCCGATGCGAAGATGACTCCGGTCGAAACGATGGACGAAGGCGCGTCAAGAGCCGTGGAGCTTGCTCGTGTTTAGCGGCCCTCGACTACGCTCACTTCGTTCGCTGCTCGAGCATGGTTCGACAGGCTCACCATGACACAGTTATGAGTATCTTTCTCGATAAAAATACCAAAGTGATCGTGCAAGGGATCACCGGCAGCGAAGGTTCGTATCACACCTCGCGGATGCTGGAGTACGGCACGCACATTTTGGGCGGAGTGACGCCCGGCAAAGGCGGAACGAAAAGCGAACACGGTCTGCCCGTCTTTAATACGGTGCGCGACGCGGTCGATGCAACCGGCGCGACGCACACGTGCATCTTCGTGCCGCCGCCGTTCGCCGCTGATGCGCTCTTCGAAGCACACGACGCCGGAATCACGTTTGCCGTCTGCATCACCGAGGGTATTCCGGTGCACGACGTGCTGCGCGTCGTGGCGACGACTCCCGGCATGCGGATCATCGGTCCCAATTGCCCCGGCCTCATTTCACCCGGCAAATCCCTGATCGGCATCATGCCCGGACACGTCTTTAAGGAAGGAAGCGTCGGCCTCGCCTCACGGTCGGGGACGCTGACGTACGAAGTCGTCGATCTGCTGACGCGGGCGGGGTACGGTCAGTCGACCTGCGTGGGCATCGGCGGCGACCCCATCATCGGGACGACCTTCGTGGACTGCCTGCGAGAATTTGCCAACGATCCCCAGACTCAAGCGCTGGTCCTCTGCGGCGAGATCGGCGGGTCAGACGAGGAAGACGCCGCCGCCTTCATCCGCGAGCACATGCCCGAGACGCCGATCGTGGCCTTCATCGGCGGGCGAAATGCGCCGCCCGGCAAGTCCCTCGGCCATGCTGGAGCCATCATTTCGGGCGCTTTCGGGACCGCCCAGAGCAAAATTGCCGCCTTTGAGGCCGCCGGCGTCCCGGTAGCCGACCGGCCCTCCGCCATCCCCGGTCTGCTGGGCCAGCGGGTGCCTGCTACCGTTTAAGGGCCTGCCTCCTTAGGGCATACTCTCAGAGGGTTCTCAGAGGATTAAGACTCTGTGAAAAGAAGCCCAAACCAGTCGCATGGGCTGCGACTTAGGTCCCTATGCCCATACGACATAACAGGCCTCTACAACATAGGAGGAACCATGCCAAAATTCCGAGTCAGGCATGCGTTCGTGGCCGTTCTGTTACTCGTGTCAATGCTTGCCCAGGGAACATGGGCACTGGCGGGCACCACGGGTGGCATTTACGGAACTGTTGTTGACGTCACGACGAACAGACCGGTTGCCAATGCAACGGTTACGGTCAGCTCGCCGTCTGGCGGATCCACAGCTACCACGAATAATGCCGGGAATTTCAATTTCCTAACACTCGCACCCGATACGTACACCGTTTCGGCAACGAAGAGCGGGTACAACAGCGCCTCTCAATCGGGAGTCACGGTGTTTGCGGACCAAACGCACACGCTGACGCTCGCGATTCGACCGTCCCTTACAACCATTGCAAACGTCACCGCACGGGCAGCCGGAAATCTGGTCAAGCCCGGCACGACCGCAGATATTTATTCGGTCAATGCCGCGACGCAGCAAGTGGTCTCGGGAACAAGCGGCGGTTTCAACTTGAACCAAGCCTACTCGGGCATTTATTCACAACCGGGCGTCACGTCGTACATCGGCAACGCAGGTTGGGGACAGGTGTTCTACATCCGCGGAAGCGCGTATAGCCAAATCGGCTACGAGTTCGACGGCGTTCCGGTCAACCGCGCGTTCGACAACTATCAGGCCAACTCGCTCGCGAGTCTGGGCCAACAGGAACTGCAAGTCTACACCGGCGGATCGCCTTCAGGCGCATCGTCGGCGACGCTGGGCGGTTTCATCAACCAAGTCATCAAGACGGGAACCTATCCGGGCTTCGGAACGCTCAAAGGCGGCATCGGCGCACCGGGTTTCTATCACGCCTTGACGGCTGAAGCCGGCGGATCGAATCCGAACCGCACCTTCTCGTATTATGTCGGCGTGCAAGGGTACAACCAGCACTTCCCCGCGGGCAGCTGGTCCAACCTGAGCAACGTCAATTCCAACGGCCTCAACCAGTACGGCATCACGGGCTCGGCCCAGTCTGCCAACTGGCTGGGCGCGGTGGACTGCGACATCAACGTTGGATGCGCCGACGCAGGCGCGCCATTTGTCTCGGCCAACGGAGTTCCGGCAACGGAATCGTTCTCCAATGGACCATTTGGTCCGTGCCAAGCGACGGGAGCCAATGCCGGTTATCCGGTGGGTACCACCGCCGCGAGCCCTGGCCAATTCAACGGAGCTTGCTTCGGATACTATCCGTTCCAAACGTCTCTTTCGGACATCTTCGAACGCGATAACGTCATCAATCTGCACTTCGCGATCCCGCACAAATTCGACAGCGGCCGCGACGACTTGCAGTTGTTGTATGACAACTCGATGCAAGACCAGCTCAACGGCGACGCGGCCGTCGATGCCGGCGGACTGGCGAACATCAGCGCTATGCTGACGCCGTACGCGGGCTACAGCAGCGGCGGCAGCCCAACCCCGGGTCTCTGTGGATACGAGAACTTCTGGGGAGCGCTCTTCGGGCGTATCGGCTGCGCCTCGGGTAACGCGTCGTTGCCTTACATGGACTCCCTGATATGGGCGCCCGGAACGTCGTTCGGACAAACGGCGAGCACTGCAGTAGCTCTACCGTACTATTATCCGAACTCACCGACGAACCGGTCGCTCAACGCGCCGTGCTCGTACCCGAACTCGGCGGCTGGCGCATGCCAAGCCAACGGGAGCAAGAGCAGCGGCATTCCGGCAACCATCAGAGACGGTTTCTGGAATGACGTCGGTATCGTCAAAGCGCAGTACACGAAAAACATCGGCAGCAATGCCTATGCGCGCGTCTTCGGGTACACGTTCTACTCCGACTGGCTCATCAGTGGTCCGGTCGCGGCAGGCACTGCCTACCTCGACGGCCTGATCACCGGTGCCTACGGCGGCGACGGAACGGCCGACTACGAACTCACCACGCATACGCGCGGCGCAGAGTTCCAGTTCGCCGACCAGGTCAATCAGCAGAACCTGCTGCGCTTCACTGCCAACTATACGACGGCATCGGTCGCGCGGTGGAACAATGGTTCGTGGGAATCCGGCTATGCCGGTTCGCGCACGGGCGTAACCGATTGGACCAACGGCAATCCGAATAATCCGATCTGTTACAAGTACACGGGTAGCCCCGTGACCAGCGCGACGTTCGGCCAACCCTGGAACTGCGACAACGCCAGTGCCTACGGCACGTTCCCCTTCCCCGCGACAAGCGGGCGTCTGGGACCGACGCCGGCAGCACTGTCGACCATCTGCACCAATCCGGCAAACGTGGCAGCGGTGGCATCTCCTGGATGCCAAAGCTTCAATGCGGGCACGTCAAACTGGCTCGTTACGGTTCCGGGCGGACAAGGAACGTACAACACCGTGCGTCCCGTGTTCACGTCGCTCGCGCTGGAAGATGAGTTCAAGCCGAATGACAAACTGGATCTGAACTTGGGCGTTCGGCTTGAGTCCTACCAGTACAACTTAGCCAACCTGAATAATCCGGAGTTCAATTTCTGGTTCAATGCATACGCGCAAGTGCTGTGCTACGATCCGGGAACGGGATTGCCGCAAGTCACACCGCTGGCGCCGGGACAACCGGTTCCTCCGCTTCTGAGAACGACGGCTCAGCCGATGACCGCTTGCGGTACGGCGCCCTCGGGTCAGGAAGGCTTGCATCCGGTCGGTTCGGCGGTTACGTGCAACGGCACGACGATCGTTGACTGCGGACCGCTGCGCTACACGGCGCAGAGCCCGGGTCAATTCACGCGCCAAATGTTCTCGCCGCGCATCGGCGGAACGTATACGCTGTCTCCGGACGACGTACTGCGTTTCTCGGCCGGCAAGTACACGCAACCTACCGAGACTGCGTTCGAGCAATATGCGGACCAGTCGGGTAAGCGCGCTGCGAACTTCGACTTCAGCAGATTCTGGGGTCTTGGGTTCACGACGCCGGCGCATAACAACCCGGTGCAGTACTCGAACAACTACGACTTCTCGTGGGAACACCGCTTCCACAACAGCGATGTGACTTTCAAGATGTCGCCGTTCTATCGCGATACGCACAATCAAATCGAGACCGTCGTTCTTGCACCGGGATTCGTCTCGGGCACGAACACCGGACACCAGCACAGCTACGGACTCGAAGTCCAGATCCAAAAAGGCGATCCGTCGCGCGACGGCTGGTCGGGAGCTCTTTCGTATACCTATTCGAAGGCTCTGGTTCAATACGGCAATTTGCCGAGTGGATCCAACTCGATCGACTACCTGAATACCTACGTTACCGCGTTCAACGCGTTGACGTCGGCAGGCGGCGGCTCGCAGTGCTACTATCAGGGCGCGGCCGATGCAACGTGCACGACCCCGGTCGGTGGCAATGCGGCGTTCGTCATCAAGAACCCGTACTACAACATGGCCCAGCAACCGTTGCTCAATCGGTTGGGTTGGTACAACCCTTATCCGAATGAAGCGCCGAACGCTCCATACGACCAAGGTGGCAGCAGTGCTATCTGGCCGCACGAGATCAGCGCTTGGCTTCAGTACAAGAAGGGTCGCTTCGCAATCGCTCCCAACGTGACCATCGTGTCGGGCGCGTATTACGGATCACCGACCGACGTCTACGGGATCGATCCGCGAGTCTGCGGCAACAACGAAGGCGCCGCGACCAATGGCGCCGGAGTGAATGTCGGCGTTCCTGCCGGTGACGCGCAAAATTGCGACTTCATCACGGCCGGAAACACCTTCGCCACGGATACCGGTTATCTCGCGATACCCAATCCGTTCACGGGGAAGATGGACTCTGTTGGTCAGTACCAGCAACCGTGGCAGGCCAACGTTGGCGCGCTCATCAGATACGACGTCTCACCGCGTGTGACGGCGAACCTGACGCTCACCAACGTCCTGAACTATTGCTGGGGCGGTTCGTCCACCGCATGGTCCACGGCATTCAAGCCGGGGAGCATCGTGTGCGGATACGGCCAAGGCAATGGCAGTTATGTCGGTGCTACAAGCTCGCAGCCCGGCTTCGGCAGTGGCTTCTTCTATGGAGACACTCCGGGATCGGCTCCGAACGGCAGCCCGACCTATCCGGCCTCGTTCAACTACCCCTTCGCTCCGTTCTCGGGCGCGCTGCCCTTCCAAGCCTACTTGGAAGTGCAGATCAAGCTCTAGTTCGAAGCTAGGCTAGTAACGGCAAAGCGCCCCTGCGAAAGCAGGGGCGCTTTTTTCTTGCGCTCGCGCGAGCCCTTCGACTTCGCTCAAGACCGGCTATGCCGAGGGGCGCAACAATGGTCGAATCTCTCGCTTGATGCGTTTCGCGGCTTCAATGCGGGCGGAGTTGAGATCGTACTCGGCCTGTAAGCCAAGCCAAAACTCGGGCGCGGTCCCGAGATAACGTGACAGGCGAAGTGCCGTATCCGCCGTAACGGTTCGCCGGCCGGCGATTATCTCAGTGATACGATTCGTCGGAACACGAAGAGCCTGCGGAAGTCTGTTCGCACTCATTCCCAGCGGAGCGAGAACGTCTTCACTCAATATTTCGCCGGGGTGAACAGGTCGCTTAGGCATCAGTGGTAATCCTCGATTTTCACGTTAAACGGGCCATCCTCTCGCCACCGAAAGACCACACGAAATTGGTCGTTGATTCGAATAGAGTATTCACCTCGCCGAGGTCCGCGTAACGCTTCAAAACGATTTCCAGGTATTGCACTCAAGTCCCGAGCATTCTTCGCTTCAAGGGCAATTGGCTTCTAGCGACAAAAACGGTGCCGCGCATGGCGAATGGTTACTTTTGCGAGGATTGCGAGATCTCGATTTGGCCGGCTGCGCCGCGATCGGAATTAGCGTGGCTGAAAGATCGCATTCACGTTGTGCGCGAAGTCGCCAAACACTCGCAAGGCGGACTCGACATTTGGATGGCCGAGGGACTTGCGTTTTTAGAAGAACATCGCGATCATAGCGTGCTCGTGGTAACGAAGGGTTAGCGCTCTCCCGATTTTGCGAATATGGCCGCAACCGGCATCGCGAAGTCCGGCAACGATTCGTGTTGCAAGATATCGCAGCTTCTTAAAACGCGGATGCCGCCCGCATCGTGCAGAGCGACGGTTCGAGAGTCCGGATTGACAATCGCTACGAGCGACGTTCCGCTCGCGAGATAGACGCGGATTTTCTCGGCTATATAGCTTTTTCGGTCTCTTGGCGAGAGGACTTCAAAAGCAGCATCGGGCGCAGTCAGGGGATATTGCGCGGCGCGCTCCTTCTCTAACGATATTTTCTCATAAGATAAAAAGGCGACGTCCGGCACGAGTGTGCGCGCCTCCTCGCCGGGCGGTGCGATTCGAAACTCCCACTCGGTACCTACGCGCCCCGTGTCGAAGTCGTCGGACCACGCAAGAAGCGCTGACACTATTCGGGCTTGCGCGCTCGCATGACGTTGGCTCGGACTCGCCTTTTGCACCACTCGGCCGGCGATCCACTCGCTGGCGGGCTTAGTCTGCTCTTTGATGATGGATTGCACGCCACACAAGCATATCACGCGTTATTGCCTGAGTGCCAAGCCCTGAGCAAAAGCAAAAGGCCGCGCTTGCGGCCTTTTAAATGTTCGCTCGCGCTGTGTTACAGCGGTACGCGGAGGCGTTGGCCCGGGATGATCGGCGCGCTGCCCAAGTGGTTCACTTCGGCGATGCGGTCGATCGTGTCTTGGACGTCGGCGCTACGGGTCGTATGCGTCGCGGCGATGGCCCAGAGCGTGTCGCCCGGCTGGACGACAACCGTTGCGTAACGCTGGGCGCCGGCGGCATACAGATGCATGCTGGAGAGGGCCGGAACGGTGACCATGAGGCTCAGCACGGCTAGCATGATGGCCGGCATGAGGGTGAAACGTCTACGCTTGATCATGGCTCTCTCCTCGCTCTCTATGTAGTGCCGAACGGGCGTTCGTGAACTAGTGTACCCATATTTTGTGGCAAACGCCTGTTCGTCCCCTAGATTTTAGCACACCCGCTTGCTTGAGTGTCAATGGCCTTCGAACGTATGTTTGCCTTGAAATCCGATTTATGGTACGTTTGTAGCCGGCCCTAGTGCCATATGCATGGCATTTTGCTTTGGGTCATGGGGGCTTTTGGCATGGAGGGAGCAACCGAGCGCCAGCGGCGCATCCTGGAGGTCATCGAAGAATTTCGGGCCGAGCGGGGCTATCCGCCGTCGGTCCGGGAGATTGGCGAGCGGGTCGGCCTGTCGTCCTCGTCGACGATTCACGCCCACCTTAAGACGCTCGAACGCCGGGGTTACATCACCCGCGATCCCACCAAACCGCGCGCGATGCGCAGAGAAACGCCAAGCGGAAATCCGCCGGACAGCGTGGTCATGCCGATCATCGGCCGCGTGGCGGCCGGCGTTCCCATCACGGCTCAGGAGAACGTGGAAGGCGAATTTGTTTTGCCGGCCTCGTTCGCGCCGCGCGCGTCTAATGCGTTCATGCTGCGCGTCAAGGGCGACTCGATGGTCGGAGCCGCGATTCTCGATGGAGACTTGATTTTGGTCCGGCCCCAGCCCAGCGCCGAAAACGGTGAGATCGTGGTGGCCATGGTCGACGACGAAGCGACCGTAAAGCGCTTCTATAAGGAAGACGGGCGCATTCGTTTGCAGCCGGAGAATCCGGAGATGGCGCCAATCTTCTCGAGCGATGTCACCGTCGTCGGACGCGTCGAAGCCGTCGTCCGTAAGATCTAACTGCTAGCGTCCCTGCGCGCGTTCGGCGATCTGCCCGCACTGATCGCCGTGCGCGAAAGCCTGCCGCGCAGCTTCTTTGCGCTCTTGGCGGCTATTCCGGTATTCATGATTGTTGCGAGCGGTTCGCTGCTGCAGCGGCTCGTCGGGGCCGAGCTCCCCGCGTTCGGCGCCATGGCTGCGGCGCTCGCGGCTATCCTTTCTTACCGGCTGGCGCTGCACTTGAATCTGCCGCGCGTTCTGCTGGTTACGGCGACGTGCGCCGCGTTTCTGCTCGCGCTGCCGCAGCCGGCGGACATTTCGCATCCGATCGCTTATCTCAATCTCGTGGGCGGCACCGGATTATTCTTGGCGATTGGGTTGGCGCTGATCGTTGCGGGTGCCGCCGCTGCCGGCCGCCGCTATGGGAAAGCCGGAGAAATAGCCGGAGTCGCGATCGTACTCGTGCTGCTAGTGACGGCTTTTCTGTTGCACGCGCCGCCGGCGAATGCGGCGGCGGCCGCGCTTGCGCCGTTAGGAAGGCTCGGCGATTCGTATGGCGCGCTCATGCTGGTGGTCGCGCTCGAAACGCTGCTCTGGACCGTCGGGGTGCACGGGCCGGCAGTGCTCGCCGCGGTGATCACGCCGCTCTACTTGACGCTGCAGCGGCAAAACACCGACGCGTTCTTGCACCACGCGCCGCTGCCGCACATCGTCGTCGTCTCGCTTTTTCTCTTCGTCTTTCCCGGGGGCGCGGGCGCGACGCTGCCGGTCGCATTTTTGCTGCTCTTTAGCCGCGCTCCGCGGCTGCGGCTGCTCGCGCGCGCGACCGTTGCGCCGGCGCTGTGCAATATCAACGAGCCGTTACTTTTCGGGCTGCCGATCGTCGCCAATCCCTTTCTCGTGGTGCCCTTCGTCGGCGTTCCGCTGATGACGGGGACCATCGCGTACTTTGCAACGGCGAATAACCTCGTCTCCCGCGCCTACACGTATATTCCGGGCCTCGTGCCGGCTCCGGCCGGCGTGTATCTCGCGACGCTGGATTGGCGCGCGGTCATCCTCGTGCTCGTCAACATTGCGCTAGCGACCATTGTGTACTTGCCGTTCGTGCGCGCGTACGAACGGCACGAGGCGGCTTTGCCGTGAACATTCAGCTGCTCTGCGAACGCTTTGGTTTCGCCGGCCGGGTGCGCGAAGCGGCATTGCGCGCCGAGGCGTTGGTTTCGCAGATTGGATACGACGCGCAGGCGCGCGTAAAGACGAACGTGCTCGCAGCGTTTTTGGAAGAAGGCATTGCCGAGAGCGACCTTGCCGGCTCGTTCGGCTACGGCTACGACGATCCGGCGCGGGCCAAGTACGAAGCGCTGCTGGCGCGCATTTTCGGCGCGCAGCGCGTTCTCGCGCGGCTCTCGCTCGTGAGCGGTACCCACGCGATCGTCACCGCGCTCACGGCGTGCGTCCCGTTCGGAAAAACACTGCTCAGCGTCACGGGCCGCCCGTACGATACACTTCGCAACGCGATCGCCGACGCGCCCAACTCGCTGGTGCGTCAAGGTATGGGCTATCGCGAGATCCCCTCGACTGAGTCGCCTTCGGCGCCTTGCTCGGGGTCCTTCGACAAGCTCAGGATGACACTCGTAGGCCATGACACACTAGAGAAAGAGCTCGAGGACAAGAACGTGGCGGCGGTGTTCGTACAGCGCTCGCGTGGCTATGCGCCGCGGCCGTCGCTTTCGATTGGCCAATGCGAGCCGCTCTTTGCGGCGATCAAACAGAAACGACCCGATGTGGCGATCGTCGTCGATAATTGCTACGGCGAGCTCGTGGAAGAGCGTGAGCCGACGCACGTGGGAGCCGACCTCGCGATCGGATCGCTGATCAAAAATCTCGGCGGATCGCTCGCGCCCGCGGGAGCTTACGTCGCCGGCCGCAGCGACCTGATCGAGCGCGTCGCCGATCGTTTATACGCCCCGGGACTTAAAGACGGCGTCGGTCCGACGCTCGGCTTCGGCCGCGCCTTCATCCAGGGATTATTCCTGGCGCCGCTGGTGATCGAGCAGTGCTTGCGCGGCTTGGATTTTGCCGCCGCACTCTTTGCCGAACTCGGGTACGAGGTCGACCCGCACGCCGGGGAGACGCGGACCGACATCGTGCAGGCGATCCGGTTGGGCTCCGCCTCGCGCTTGCGCACGTTTGCCGAAGGGCTGCAGTCGGCCATGCCCGTGAACGCGCGTTTTCGCCCCGAACCGGGAAGCGTGCCGGGCTATGCCGAGCCGGTTATAATGTCGAGCGGTTCTTTTATCTCCGGCGCCACGATCGAACTGTCGTGCGATGCGCCGATGCGCGAGCCGTTCGAAGTCTATTTGCAGGGCGGAATCGTCGCCGAACACGCAGTTCTCGGCGCGCTTTTCGCGGCGCGCGCGTTGACCAGCTCCTAACATTTCCAGTGCAGGGCGCTCAGCTTCCACCCAGAAGCGGATACATACGTGAGCACAGAGCAACCGTTGGGCTCGGGGCCGCAGCAGCGCCGCTTTTTTCGCGCCGCCGTTGAATTTCCCGTGGCCGTGACCGTCTCGGGAAACGACGCGGTTATCGAAGGCAGCGCCGTGGACTTAAGCGGTGGCGGCATGCGCGTCATCACCAAGAACGATCTGAGCGCCGGCCAGAACATTACCTTGCGTTTTTCGCTCCCCGAAGGCGAGCGCGAAATGATGGTGCGTGGGCGCGTTGTGCTCTCGTTTTTCGATGCATCGCGTCAGCAGTACGCGCATGGTGTCGCCTTCACCCAAATCGCCGCACCCGACCAAAGCGAGATCGTGGAGTTCATCCACGAGCTGCAGCAGCGCGCGCGAACTTAATCTAAGCCGAGAAAACCGTAGAAGAAGTACTGATTGCCGTCGGCGGTCGTGATGACGATTCGCGTGTCTTTGATTTCGGCCGAGGTCACGGTCTTGCCGACCATCGTCTCCAGAATGGACGCAGCCTGCGCGAATTCCGCCTCGCGGAGCGCGTCGGGTTCCACCTCGATCAGGTGGAGCAGCTCGTCAATTCGCTCGTTCACCGTGCCTATTATACAGCTCGTCACCCTAGAGAGTATCGTCCTCTTCCAGAGAATAGTTAGTGCTCATGCACTCGACCTTTGTTCTGGAGGTCTTGAGCGGGCCGCTGGACGGGAAGACCTGGCCCTTCGAAGACGAGATCGTGATCGGCCGGGACGAGACCTTGGCCGGCGCCTGCATTACCCTCGACCGTTATATCTCGCGCCGCCATGCGCGCCTCCGCACCGACTCGGGCAGCTTGCTTTTAAGCGACCTGGAGAGCCGCAACGGAACTCGCGTCAACGAGCGGCGTGTTCGCGGCGAGCAGCGGATCGAGCCCGGCACGCCGTTCCAGGTCGGGCGCACCGTGCTGAGGGTTACGCGCAGCTCCTGACTTGAAGATGAAGGTTGAAAGCGAGCTGGCGCCCGCGCGCGCGGAGCTCGAAAAACTCGCGCGGCCGCTCGGCTTCGTGCCCACGATGGGCGCGCTGCACGCCGGGCATTTGCGGCTGGTCGAAGCTGCGCGCGGCACGTGCAAGACGGTCGCGGTAAGTCTGTTCGTCAATCCGATGCAGTTCGGGCCGCAAGAAGATTTCGAACGCTATCCGCGCGACGTGGAAAGCGACACCGAAAAGCTCGCGCAGGCCGGCGTCGATCTCCTATTCGCGCCCGAGAGCGCGGCGATCTATCCGCCGGATTTTACGACATTCGTCGACGTCGGCAAGCTCGGCACGCGCTTCGAGGGTGCGGCCCGCCCGGCGCACTTTCGAGGCGTCGCAACCGTCGTTGCAAAACTGCTCAACATCGTGCGTCCCGACGTTCTGTTCTTGGGACAAAAAGACGCGCAGCAGACGGCGGTGCTGACGAAGCTCGTCGAGGATTTGAATTTCACTACGCGCGTCGAGATCGTTGAAACGGTGCGCGAGCCCGACGGACTGGCGCTGTCGAGCCGCAACGCTTACCTTTCCGGCGAAGAACGCGCCGCCGCCCCGACGTTATACGCGGCCTTGCAGGCGATGCTTAAAGAGATCCAGGGCGGAAAGAGCGTTGAGGAAGCTCGCGAGGCGGCGACGGGAGTCTTGAGTCCGCGCGCGCGCTTGGAATACCTCAATCTCGTCGACGCACGCACGTTTTCGCGGCTGCAGAGTTTGCGCACGCCCGCGTTCCTCGTCGGCGCGGCGCGTTTCGGCCGCACGCGGCTGCTCGACAACCTGTGGATTCGAGAATGAGCGCCTTTGCCGGAAAGCGCGTGCTCTTGTGCGTGACCGGCGGCATCGCGGCCTATAAATCGGCGGCGCTGACCAGCGCATTGGTGCAGCGCGGCGCTATCGTGGACGTGGCCATGACCAAAGCGGCCGAAGAATTTGTCGGTCCGTTGACGTTCGCCGCGCTCACCGGTCGCCAAGTCTATTCGTCACTCTGGGACGCGCCCGAGTCGATTCCGCATATCCGCCTCGTACGCGAAGCACAGGTTGCGGTCGTCGCGCCGGCTACCGCCGACGTGATCGCGAAGCTGGTGCAAGGCATCGCCGACGACTTGGTGACGAGCGCGCTTTTGGCCGCGCGCATTCCGGTGCTGGTCGCTCCGGCGATGAACGACGCAATGTATAACGACGCGGCGACGCAAGCGAACCTGCGCACGCTGCGCGAGCGCGGCTATGAATTCGTCGAACCCGAAAGCGGGTACTTGGCCGAACGCGAAACCGGCATCGGGCGGCTGGCGTCCGAGGACGCGATCTTGCAAGCGCTGGAAACGATTCTCACGCGCACGCAATCTCTAAAAGGAAAGCGCGTGCTGATTACCGGCGGTCCGACGCGCGAAGCATTCGATCCCGTCCGGTTCGTCAGCAATCCCTCCACCGGCGCGACCGGAATCGCGCTTGCGCGCGAAGCCGCACTGCGTGGCGCAGACGTGACGCTCATCCTCGGGCCGACGCATCTTGCGCCGCCCCCGGGAGTAGAAGTCGTCGATGTCGTTTCCGCGCAAGACATGTACGATGCCGCGGTTGGACCGGCTCAAACCGCCGATCTGATCATCGCAACCGCGGCCGTCTCCGACTGGCGCCCGGAGACCTCGTCGCAACAAAAAACGAAAAAGGGCAACGCGGATCTCGACGTGCACATGGTGCGCACGCCCGACGTACTTGCGGCAATTGGGCAAGCAAAGCACTCCGGGATCATCATCGGTTTTGCGGCGGAAACGGACAATCACGAAACCAACGCGCGTGAGAAGATGGCGCGTAAACACCTCGACGCGATTGCCGTTAACGACGTTGCCGGCGGGCGCGCCTTCGGCGCACAAAACAACGCTTTAACCGTGCTCTGGGGTACGGCAGGCCGGCGCGACTTGGGCGCCGCTTCGAAAGAGGTTTTGGCGGCTAGGCTGCTCGATTGCATTCTGAACGATGTTCTTAGCGATTGACGTCGGCAACACCGAAACCAAACTCGGCTGCTTTGCGCCCGGGGAGTCGCAGCTCGCGCAGGCGTGGCGCATTCGCACCGACCCCAAACGCACGGCCGACGAACTCGGCGCGCTCTTCGTGCAGCTCTTCGGGACGACTCCGCTGCGGCCCGCGGACGTGGACGCGATCGTCGTGGCCAGTGTGGTTCCGAACCTCGATCAGACGCTGGAAGAAGCCTGCTCGCGCTACTTCAACTGTCCGCCGGTCTTTTTTAAACCACACCGGCAAACGCTCATGCGCATCGGCACGGAACGGCCGGGCGAGGTCGGCGCCGATCTGGTCGCGTCGGCGATTGGCGCGCAAGAGCTCTATGGCGCGCCCCTGATCGTGATCAGCTACGGAACGGCGACGGTCTTTATGGCGATCGATCCGCAGGGACTCTATCTGGGCGTTGCAATCGCGCCCGGCATCGGGATTTCCATCGACGCGCTGGTCGAACGCACCGCGAAACTTCCGCAGATTGCGCTCGAAGCGCCCGGCAAAGCTCTGGGAACGGACACGATCTCCGCGTTACAGTCGGGAATCGTCTACGGTTTTGTCGGCCAGACCGAAGCGCTCGTCGCGCGCATTCGATCGGAACTGGGTACCGATGCGAAAGTCGTGGCAACCGGTGGAATGGCAGATGTAGTCGCGCGGCACACGAAGATCATTCACGCCGTAAATCCGCATCTGAGTCTTTACGGGTTACGCCGTTTTTATTTAGACGGAAAAAAATAAAGAGGACGCGTTTCCGCGTCCCCTTCCCGTATCTCTCACCCGTTGAGCACCCATCCGACGAAGCACTTTGACATTAGCATAAATGACGTAAAAATAACAAGAGGACGCGTCGTCGCATCCCCTCGCCGTAGCGCCGGATAGACTCCCTCGCAAGGATAGGCTCAGTATATCACGGCTCGCAACCTCCGTCCGAGTTATCCCGCGAGGGAGTCGGGCGCGCCCGGAGGGATTTGAACCCACAATCTCTCCTTGCGAGGGGGAGCGTTTTATCCGGTTAAACTACGGGCGCTACCCTGCTATCACGCAGATAGCCGGGAAGCGCAAGGGGTGCTAGAATACGGTCGCTATGAAGCCCCTGGCCGTAGGACCGCACGAGATTTGGCCGCCGCTGGTGCTGGCGCCGATGTCGGGCGTGACCAACCGCACGATGCGCGCGCTCTATAAGCCGTTCGGTTTAGGCCTGACGGTGACGGAGTTCGTCTCATCCAACGCGCTGCAGTACGCCTCGAGCGCGAAGCGCACGATGGAGATGATCGACCAGCACGGACTCGAGAAGCCGGTTAGCACGCAGCTTTGGGGCGACGACCCGGCGGTGATGGCGAAGGCCGCGAAGATCGTGCGCGAATGCGGCGCCGATATCGTCGACATCAACTTCGGCTGTCCGGCTCCCAAGGTCACGAAAACGAACGGCGGCTCCGCGTGCTTGCGCGATCTGGATCGCTGCGAAGCGATCATGCGCGCAGTCGTTGAAGCTGTCGACTGTCCGGTGACGATGAAGATGCGCCTGGGCTGGAGCGAAGACAAGCTCGTCTACATTGAAGCAGCGCAGCGCGCGCAGACGGCCGGCGTGAAGGCCCTGACGTTACACGCGCGTACCGCCAAGCAGTTCTATAAAGGTAACGCCGACTGGGCGCACATCAAGCGGTTGAAGGAATCGGTAGACATTCCCGTGATAGGCAACGGCGATCTCTCCGACGCGCACGACGCGATCCGCCGCATGGAAGAGACCGGCGTGGACGCGATCATGCTCGGCCGAGCGACGCTTGGAAACCCGTGGCTCATCTCGCAGATCCGCGATTTGATGGAAGGCCGTGCCGCGCAAGCGGTACCGTCCGCCGCCGATCGCCTGCGTTACGCCATCGGCGTCCACTATCGCGCGATGCTCGAAGAGCTCGGCGAATCCCGCGCCGTGCCGCAGATGCGTAAGCATCTCGCGCTCTATCTGAAAGGCATTCCGGGCGCAGCGGTTTTGCGCGAGCGGATCATGCGCCTCGATCGCGCGCAAGACGTCGTCGCCGTCGTCGAAGAGACCATCGAATCGTTAGAGCGCGCCGTCGCCGCGTAGCATGGACGTCTACGGCGAAACCTACGAGAACTATAAGCTCTACGTAAACCCTACGCTTGCCCGCGTGATGAAAGTGTCGGGAAGTCCCGTGGAAGTGCGCGCGCAAGGCTGCACGATTTGGGATCAAAACGGCAAAGCATACCTGGATTTCGCCGGCGGATACGGCGTCTTCACGCTCGGCCACCGGCATCCCAAAGTTGTGGCCGCGGTGAAGGCGCAGCTCGACCTCATGGCGCTCTCCGGCAAGACGATGTTCAACATCATGCTCGGCCGCGCATCGAAACGCCTCGCGGAGCTCGCGCCGGGCGATCTGCAGATTTCTTTTTTTTGCAATAGCGGGACCGAAGCTGTCGAAGGCGCGATCAAACTCGCGCGGGCGGCCACCAAGCGCAGATCGATCGTGGCGACGCGCGATGCGTTTCACGGCAAGACGCTGGGTTCACTTTCGGCGAGCGGCCGCGAATATTTCAAAGATACATACGCGCCGCTGCTCGAAGACGTTGCGCACCTCGAATACGGTACGACCGCGGGATTGGAAGACGCACTGCGTGATGCCGCGGCCTTCATCGTCGAGCCGGTGCAGGGGGAGGGCGGCGTCAACGTTCCGGCCGCCGGGTATTTGCGCGAGGTGCGCGAGATCTGCGATCGCACGGGCGCGCTGTTGATCGCCGATGAAGTGCAGACCGGCTTGGGCCGCTGCGGCACGATGTTCGCCTGCGATCGCGAGGGCGTCGTTCCCGATATCATGACGCTGGCCAAAGGACTCTCGGGCGGAGTGATTCCAGTCGGCGCATATATCGCGCGGACCGCGGTATGGAATGCCGGCTACGCCAAACATCCGGTGATGCATACCTCGACATTCGGTGGAAGTGAAATCGCGTGCGCAGCAGCGCTGGCAGCGATGGACGCGCTGGTCGAGGAAAAGTTGGTCGAGAATGCGCACGTTCGCGGCGCGCAGCTGCTCTCGGGCGCGCAGGATCTCGCGCGCAAATATCCCGACGTGGCGCGCCAGGCGCGCGGACTTGGATTGCTCGTCGGCGTGGAACTGACCAACGAAGGCTACGGCGGCTGGATCATCCCGGAGATGCTAAAACACGGCGTTACCGCGGCGTGGACGCTGAATATGCAGCGCGTCATTCGCCTCGAGCCGCCGCTGGTCGTGACCGAGGCCGAGATCGATAAAGCGCTGGCGGCGCTTGAGGCAGGGCTGTCCACCGCCCGCGAGAAGCTCGGCGCCCTGTAGTAGCCGCACATGCCTTATGTTGAAACGTCGATCGTGATCGCCGCTCCGCCTCGCGCCGTCTATGAATTGGCCAAACAACAGGATCGCTTTCCGGAGTTTATGCCGGACGTTGAGTCGGTCACCGTCCTCGAACGTCACGCGGACCATATGCTGACGCGCTGGAAAACGCTGGTCGAAGAAGCGCCCATCGAATGGACCGAAGAAGATCGCTTCGATGATGCCAAACTTCGCATCGACTACAAGCTGCTCGAAGGCGATCTCGACAAGTTCGAAGGCAGTTGGACGTTCGCCGATGAGGGCGGTAAAACGCGCGTTGTACTTGGGGTGGATTTCGACTTCGGCGTGCCGACGCTAGCGGAGCTGATCGGGCCGACGCTGGAACGCAAGGTGCGCGAAAACAGCGAGATGATGCTCGCGGCCCTCAAACGGGAAGCCGAAGCCAATGGTTGACTCTTATGTGTCATCCTGAGCTTGTCGAAGGATGCCCGAGCAGCGACCGGGACGGTCGCTTGACGAGGGCCGCGCGATGGTAAACACGGCAAAGTTCTGTTTCGTCATTCACCCGCTCTCGTTAGAAGACGTGGTGCGTTACGAACCTAGTGCCAAAGGCAAGGGTGCGCCGATCATCCGCAAGATCATGGAGTGGATGCCGGCGTGGAACGTCGCGCACGTTACCGGAATACGAACGCCCGACGGACGTGAAACCGAAGGCTGGTTCGTTTCGGCGGCGCTCTTGCCGGAGCAGATCGTCGGCTTTCCGCGCGAGAAAGTCTACGAACGGATTCTGCGCGCGATCGAGATCGGTACCGAACTCGGCGCCGGCATCGCGGGACTCGGCGCGTTCACGGGCGTCGTCGGCGACGGCGGCGTCACCGTTGCCGAACGTTCGCCGATCCCCGTGACCACGGGAAACTCGCTGACAATTGCCGCGGGCATCTCGAGCCTCTTTCGGGGCGCGCAAGAGATGGGCATCGATTCTAAGGAAGCTACGGCGGTCGTCGTCGGAGCGACGGGGTCGATCGGCTCGGCGTGCGTGAAACTGATCGCGCCGCGCGTAAAAAAACTGATCCTCGTTGCTCGCAACAATACGCGCCTGGCAAAATTCTATGATTCGATTGCCGGCGAGCTGCCGTGCGAGTCGTCCTATACGACGGACCTTTCCGCCGCAGTCCGCCAAGGACAACTGATTTTGACGGCGACCAGCTCGACACAAGATGTGATCGAGCCCGAAGACCTGCAAACGGGCGCTGTGGTATGCGAACTCTCGCTGCCGCACGACGTGAGCCGCCGCGTTGCCCAGGAACGGCCCGACGTCTTGGTCACGGAGGGCGGCAACATGCTTCTTCCCGGTAATCCTCGCTTCGAACGGGTGCGCGAACCCGGCCAAGACTTCGATTTGAACCTGCCGCCGCGCACGGCGCTCGCGTGCATGAGCGAGACGATGGTCCTTGCGCTGGAGAACCGGCTCGAACCGTTTTCGCTCGGCCGCGGCATCGACGTGAACAAGGTCATCGAGATCCAACGGCTCGCCACTAAAGACGGCTTCGAGCTGGCCGACATGCGTGCGTTTGACGCCGCCATAACGCCGGAAAAGATCGCCGCAATCCGCGGCGCCGCCGATTTGCGACGAACAAATGCGGCGCCCCAGGGGATAGCATGAAAAGAGTTGTTTCGGTTTCGCTCGGATCGAGCGCGCGCGATCACAGTGCGAAAGTAAACTTGCTCGGCGAAGATTTCGAGATTTCGCGCGTCGGCACCGACGGGAAGCTCGACGAAGCGATTGCCAAAGTCAAAGCGTTGGACGGCAAGGTCGATGCGATCGGCCTAGGCGGAATCGACGTCTATCTCTACGCCGGCAAGCACCGGTTCGCGTTGCGCGACGGCTTGCGTTTGCTTGAGGCCGCAAAAGTGACGCCTGTCGTTGACGGCAGCGGGCTGAAGAATACGCTCGAGCGCGAGGCCGTGCGCTTCATGCAAGAAGAGCTCGGCATCGATCTCAAAGGCAAGAAAGTCTTGATGGTCAGCGCGCTCGACCGCTTCGGTATGGCGCAAGCGTTGGTGGATGCGGGCGCCGACGTGCTCTTCGGCGATTTCATCTTCGCACTCGATCTCGACAAGCCGGTCAAAGGATTACGCGAATTCGAAGAGATGGCCGAAAAATATCTGCCCGATGCGTGCAAACTGCCATTTCAATTTTTCTATCCCACCGGCAAGAAACAAGACAAGCCGCCCGAACCAAAATATCCGCAATATTATCGCGAAGCCGAGATCATCGCCGGAGACTTTCACTTCATGCGCCAGTTCATGCCGGACGATTTAAACGGCAAGATCGTGTTGACGAACACGGTCACGGAAAAAGATGTCGGCGAATTGCGCAAACGCGGCGTCAAGATGCTGATCACCACCACGCCCGATTTCCAAGGCCGTTCGTTCGGCACCAACGTCGTTGAAGCGGCGCTGCTCGCGCTGCTTGGCAAAAAGTGGGCCGACGTTACGCCCGAAGATTACGAGCGCGTGCTGCACGAGCTTCATCTCAAACCGAGAGTAATTCAACTCTAAACATTCGTCGATGACGCAACAATTTGTCATGGTGAGCCTGTCGAACCATGACCGAGCAGCGGACGGTAAGTCCGCATGACGAGGGACGCGCGACACTTACCGCAGGTTCTGCGGTTCTTCGATATTTCGGTGCTGTCGTCGGCGTCGATGGCGCCGGCGTACAGCTTGGCCTCGACGATGGGGCCGATGATCGTAGCCGCCGGAGCCTTTGCGCCGCTTTCACTGCTCTCGGTTTCGGCGATCATGCTGTGCATTGCGATCGGATATGCGCAGCTCTCGCGCGTCGCGCCCAATGCGGGATCGTCTTATTCGTGGATTCGCATGGCGTTTGGATCGTACGCCGGCGCCTACGGCGCATGGCTGCTGATCCTTTCTAATGTTTTCGCCACGCTGGCAACGGCGGTGCCGGCCGGCATTTACACGCTCGATCTGATCGCGCCGGGCCGCGCGCAAAATCCGATCTGGGATGCCGCCGTCGGTGCCGCTTGGATCGCGGGGAGTGCGGTGCTGCTCTATGCCGGCGTGCGGCCGACCGCGATCGTTACCGCCGCGGCCCTCGCGCTAGAAATCGGAATACTCGGCGTTGCCGCGATCTTTGCATGGCTCGGGCCGCACGCTGCGATAGTCCATGCAGCGACCGGCGGCGACGTGAAGGCGCTCGCGTTCAGCGGCGTCGGTTTCATCTATGCGATGACGCTCGGCGTTTGGATGAGCGACGGCTGGGAACTCTCCGCCGCCACATCCGAAGAAGTGGCGAAAGATCCGACGGCGTCGGGACGCGGAGGCATAACCGGCCTGCTGATAACGACGGCGACACTTGCGATCGCGATGTTCGCATTCGACAAACTCGGCACGTTCGGAGGTTTCAAAACGAATCAAGCCGATGCGATGCGCTACGTCGCCGACCTACTCGGCGCGCCTGTGTGGCGGCCGGTCATTTTGACGACCGTCCTGGTCTCCACCAGCTCCGCGTTGTGGACGACGCTGCTCTACCTCTCGCGATCGATCTTCGCCATGGGACGCGATCGCGTGCTTCCACGCGCGCTCGGTACGCTCGACGCGCGCGACGAACCGTTCTGGTCGCTGCTCGTAACCGCGCTGCTGGTTATCGGCCTCGAATTGCTCACCGGGTTTTCTCCGAGCGCGGCCGCCCAGCTGACGCTGGTGCTCAACGGCAGCTCGCTGTTTCTAGGCCTCCTCTTCGCCTGCAGCGCCGCGGCCGCGGTAAGGGTATTTTGGCAGCGGCCGGAGTTCCGCTGGACGGGCGTGGTCATCCCCGGGGTTGGCCTGGTGGCGCTCATGCTGGTCTTGGGCGCGACTGTAATTTTTGAGGATCGAACCTCGCAAATGTACGCCGCCGGGGGTATAGTGATAGGCGTTCCGCTGGCGCTCTGGAGGGGAAGGGCCTCGTCGAAGGCGATGGCAGGCGAGCCCCCCGGGCAGGGTGAACCAACGGCGCTGGCGCCCTGAGCGGGCGCTTTCCTTATCACTGGCCGCCTGAGGAAGTATGAACGACAAAGAGATCGTCCTCACCAAAGAGGGCCTGGAAAAGATGGAACGCGAGCTCGACGACTTGAAGAGCGTCCACCGCCGCCAGGTCAACGACCGCATCCGCCAGGCTAAAGAATTCGGTGACCTGAGCGAAAACGCCGAGTACGAAGACGCCAAACAGGAGCAGGCGTTCATCGAGGGCCGCATCATGAAACTGGAGTCGATGGTCCGCAACGCCCGTTTGATCGACGAGTCGGACTACTCCGCCGATGAAGTGCACCTGGGTGCGACGGTCAAGGTGAAGGACGTCAAGTCGAATACCGGCCACGAGTTCTGGATCGTCGGCTCGGCCGAGGCCGACCCCGTCAACCAGCGCATCAGCAACGAGTCGCCGCTGGGACGCGCGCTGATCGGCCACAAGAAGGGTGAAACGGTCGACGTGGCCACGCCGCGCGGCGTCGTGAAATACAAGATTGAATCGATCCGGCGGGGAACGCCGTCCAAGAAGGCCGCGAAGAAAGCGAGTTAAAGCACGGACTCCCGCGAACTCGGCAAGTCGGAAGAATCACTCGTAGCGGCCAGACGTGAAAATCTGGCCGTTTTGCGTTCGCGCGGAGCAGACCCGTTCGCGCAGACGCGCTACGCCGTCGATACCAATGCCGGCGAACTGCTCGCCAAGTACGATTTTCTGGGGACCGGCGAAAAGGCGGAGAGCGAAAACTGGTCGATCGCCGGCCGTCTAATGTCGCAGCGGCCGCACGGAAAAACCGCGTTCGCCGACCTTGCCGACCGCACCGGTAAGCTGCAACTATACGTTCGCCGCGACGAAGTCGGCGACGAGAGGTTTGCCGATTGGACGGTGCTCGACATCGGCGACATCGTCGGCGTGCACGGCTACATGTTCCGCTCGCAAAAGGGCGAGCTCTCACTGCACGTGCTGAAGTTCGACGTGCTAGCCAAAGCGATGTATCCGCTGCCCGACAAATGGCACGGACTGACCGACGTCGAGAAACGCTACCGCCAGCGCTACGTGGATCTGATAGTGAACCCCGAAGTCCGCGATGTCTTTTTCGCGCGCAGCAAAATCCTCGCCGAGATGCGCCGCTTTATCGACGCGCAGGGATTCTACGAAGTCGAAACGCCGACGCTGCTGCACGTCGCCGGCGGCGCGGCCGCGCGCCCTTTCGTGACGCACGTCAATGCGCTCGATCAGATGATGCAGCTGCGCATTGCGACCGAACTCAATCTCAAGCGTTTGATCGTCGGCGGCTTCGAGCGGGTCTACGAGATCGGACGCATCTTTCGCAACGAGGGCATCGATCCGGTGCACAATCCCGAGTTCACGATGCTGGAACTCTATGCGGCGTATTGGGACGTCAACGACATGCGCGAGTTTAATGAGGCGCTCGTCGCCCATCTGGTAGACGTCATGACCGGCGGCAAAGACGAGCTGTCGATCGGCGAGAAAAGCCTGTCCTTCAAGCGACCGTTCAAGCGCGTCGAGTACCTGGAGCTGCTCCGGGAGCATGGCGGCTGTACGCGCGAAGAGCTCTTGGACCCCAAAGGCGCCGCTGCGATACTAGCGGCGCTGGGATTGCCGGAATCGCCATCGCACGCACACGCGCTGGACAAAATATTCGAACGGGTTGCCGAGCCGCATCTCTTCGAGCCGGTGTTCGTCACGGGTTATCCGGTCATTATCTCGCCGCTTGCCAAACGGCGCCGGGAAGATCCCGAGATCACCGACCGCTACGAATTGTTTATCGCCAATGCCGAGATCAGCAACGCGTTCACCGAATTGAACGATCCCGACGATCAGCGCGCGCGCTTCGAAAGCCAAATCAAGCAGCGCTCCGCCGGCGATGAAGAGATTCCGGAACCCGATTGGGATTTCGTCCGCGCGCTCGAGTATGGGATGCCGCCGACGGCGGGCATCGGAATCGGCGTCGACCGGCTCGTGATGCTGCTGACGAATCAGCCCAGCATCAAAGACGTGCTGCTCTTTCCGCTGCAGCGTCAACACGGATGAAATGCGCCGGTGTGGCCGCCGCCATCGCGCTCACGCTCGCGTCCTCCGGCGCTGCGCGTGCGGGCGACAGGCCCGGTATCGGATTGACGCTCAACGCGAGTATCGGCACGCACGAGGAGAAGTCGGGGCGCGAGCGTGTGCCGCTGCTGCCGATCCCGCTGCTCGATGTGCGTGTACCGTTCAAACGCTTTGAGGTCGAAGTTGAAGGCGTCCCCGCGATCGGACCGGTTGGATACAACAGCGGTATCGCCGCCGCCACTCGCAGCACGAAAATCAGCTACGTCTTTGGTACGTTCCGCTATCACATCCCGAACACGCGCTGGAGCGCCGGGCTGGGTGCGATTCTCTATAATCAAGAAACGGTAACCAGCCAAACAACGCTGGTGCCGTGCCTGTCGCCCTGCGTCCCGACGCCCTTCACCGTTACGGAATACGATCGTTCGCGCGTGGGCGGGATGCGTTACGAGCTCGCGTACTCCGTGCCGCTCTCGGAGACCCGCTCGCTGAGCCTTCAAATCGGATTGGTGCCCGTCATCCACGCGATGATTCACGAAGCGGTTTCGCCTTTCAACGAAACGCTCGACGAACCGGAACGCGCATCGCAGGTGGATGGACAGCTGCGTTATGCGGTCGAGTCACACAGGGTCACCTGGGATTACGGATTGCGGTACATCAATTACCTCGCGCACTTTGAGGGCAACGGAAAGCTCTCAGATCGCAACACCCTACTCATGCCTTTCGCCGGGGTCTCTTTTCCGCTCAGCCACTAGCTGGAACGTTCCGCCGCCGGCGAGCGTATTTGGGACATGTCGAAAATCGCGGGACTTATCGCATGCACGGTGCTACTGGGGTTAGCGCCTGCCGGCGCGCCCTCTCCCGCGGAGAGCCTTTACCTTTCGGCCGTGAAGGCGACGTCAGCTCGTCCGCAGCCGCGTTTTGAAAGCGCGGTTTTGCACTCGACGGACGAGAGCTTGCCGGTGAAACTTATCGTAAGGAACCATTTCGTTTGGCTTGGCATCGGAAGCGGCAATGGGCCGAGTACGTGGCAACTGCGACACCGTACCGACGATTACGCGACAGAGATAATCGACGAAACCGGAGCGCGTTATGTGACTGGGCGTTCTTTTTTCGATGCTACGTGGTACGGCACGTATCGCGCCTTGCGTGACGGCATGCTGAACTACCAAGACATCGAGGAACCCGTTTCGGCGCGTGCGACGCCCGCGCCCCAAGAAGCATCGTCGCTGCGCCAGATCGCAGCCATCCATGTGATGGGCCCGACGATCTACGCCCTGGAAGATCATGGCCCGCAAGCCTGTCCCAACGGCACTCCGGGACACGCCCTCCACCTGGTCGCGCGCGATCGCGCGCCGCAGCATCAACTGAGCGACGTCACTATCAACGTGCAGACGCAAGAGTTCTGCATGCTGCGCTACGGCGTTCGCGACGCCTTCGGTTTTCACGGGATAGTGGAGCAGCACTTTGCCGACGTCGGCGGATATTGGACCTTAACGGACGGGATAATCGACGGCACGATTCGCTTCTTTGGGATATCGACGCACCACGGCATTTGGCGCTTCAGGCTCGACGACATCGCCTACCCGCGCTCGATTCAGCCCGGCGTTTTCGTCGCCCCGGCGGACCAATAAAGGCGGCCCCCGTCCGCCCGCAACCTACTTATAGTAAGCCGGGTTATGGGGGGCATGGATTTAACAAAAACATACCCCCGCAGTGTGCACGAAAAATATCTGGGCATCGTGCAGCTCGGCCGCGCTCTCGATAAGGGCAAGGCCACAGCCTACGGCAACGTGGGAGAATACAAGTACGACTGCCCGATGGACAACGCGGTATTCGAGTTTCTCGGCATGAACGGTGAAGAATTCTTGGACGTCATCAAGAAGGCCAAGAGCGATGCGGAGATCGATGCCTACGCCAAGCAGTTCGTCGACAAGAAAACTCCCGCTCAAATCGAGCAGTGGAATCGCGAATGGGTAAGTCACGGTCCCGAGGGCGAGTCGAAGACGTACTTCCTGAACCTGCGCAACCAAGTGGCGCCGGACCGGACGGACGTAACGACCTGGGCCGACTTGCTGGATCTGGACGAGAAGCGTCTCGTCCCGCGCCGCGCAGCCTAACGACTATCAGAGCCGTCGTCGAGTACGACGGCTCCGCCTTTTCCGGCTTCCAATTTCAACCCGAGTTACGCACGGCTGCGGGCGAACTCGAACGAGCTTTTTCAACGCTGTTCGCAAGCGCCGTTAAAGTCACCGGTGCGGGGCGCACCGATGCGGGCGTGCACGCAACCGGGCAAGTGATTTCGTTGAGAACCGCATCCGCGTTTCCGATCGAACGCTTGACGCTGGCGGCAAACACCGAGTTGCCTCCCGATCTTTCGGTACGCGACGCCGGCCTTGCGCCGGCCGATTTCTCCGCGCGGTTTTCAGCACTCGAGCGCACGTACGTCTACGTTATTCTCAACCGGCGCGAGCGTTCGCCCTTGTATGCGCGCCATGCTTATCACGTCTGGCTCCCGCTCGACACGGATGCGATGAAGGCCGCCGCGGCGCCGCTGATCGGCGAGCACGATTTCCGCTCGTTCTGCGGGATGCTTCCGGAAAGCGGGCCCACGCTGCGAACGATTCGCGCGATCGATATACGCCGGCGCGAAGATCTGGTTCGCATCGAAATCCGGGGCGACGGTTTTTTACACCGCATGGCGCGTAACATCGTCGGGACGATCGTTGAATGCGGAACCGGGAAACGCGATCCGGCCGGCATGGCGCAGGCGCTGGATTCGCTCGATCGTTCGGCGGCGGGCATGACCGCGCCGCCTCAAGGCCTGTATTTAGCGGGTGTGCGTTACGCGGACGGGTTCGATTCGTTCCGCGAGCCGCCGGTCAGCGCCGGATGGTAAAACCGACGCCGAGGTAATGGGCCTTCGAATGCCCGGAGGCGTTAAAGGCCGTGCCGAGCTGCAAGTTCGCCAGCACGTTGCGGCCGATCTCGTGCTGCAGACTCAGCGTTCCTGAACTTTGGGCTGAAGAATTTAACGCGGCTACCGAAAAACTCCGAAGTTGCAACGTGAGCCACGTCTTGGACATGATCGGCGCGGTGACGGCGAGCGCAAACGTCGCGGCGGTTTTCTGCGCGTGGCCCATGCCGCGCTGCTGGAACCAAAATGCTCCGGCTTGCCCGGTGATGATCAAATTTGAGCGGCGCGGCATCCACGAAGCCGTGACGGTGGCATCCGCCATCGGCAAGAGACTCAGATGTGCGAGCGCGTGCAGTTGAGGCCGCGTTTCCACCGAGAGACTCGAGGCGAACGTGCTGCTGCTCGAAAGCTCGGCCTTCAACCCGTAACCGGGGTGCGTGAAGTAGAAGACCCCTTGACCATCGGTGCCCGATTTCGCCACATCGGAAGGGGCGTCGATGAAGAGCTCCAGGCGGGGGGTCAGCCCGATGCGGAACGTGGCTTCCGGGTATGCGGCAAGCGCGGTCCCGCCGACGCTGGAGGCGTTCTGGTAGTACATCGTCTCGATGACGATGTGCCCCCGGCGCACGATGCAGGGCGTGGCCCGGGCGTGGCTCGTGTTGGCGATGGAGCGAAGGGATTGGTCGCAGATCGACCTGACCGGAGGGCCCTTGGGTGCCGGCTGGTCGACCGCCAGGGCCGCCGTTGAACAAGCAAAAAAGCCGGCGGCTACATAGCCGAAAACGCGGGTCCTCATTCTAATCTTTCCTTCATGTTGGAGCAGGCGCCCGCCTCTCGGCTATGCGAAACCCTGACAGGCCCTTAATCAGGCTTGACGGGTGCGGCGGGCTCCGCGTATAGTAGGTCGGTTGCCCACGCTTATAAGGAAGACCATGCGCACGTACCAGCAGAAAACCGCGGAGACGAAGCACGATTGGTATATCGTCGACGCCGCGGGCCAGCGTCTCGGCACGCTCGCCGTGCGTATTTCGCGTGTCCTGGCGGGCAAGCACAAAGCCACCTGGACGCCGCACATTGACGACGGCGACTTCGTCATTGTGATCAACGCTGAAAAGGTCGAGCTCGGCGGCAACAAGTGGGACCAAAAGGTGTATTACCGGCACAGCGGCTATCCCGGCGGTTTGAAACTGCAGACCGCGCGCGACCTGATGGAAAAACATCCGGAGCGCCTAGTCGAGCGCGCCGTGCGCGGCATGCTGCCCACCAATAGACTGCGCGACGTACGTCTCGGCCGTTTAAAAGTTTACACGGGTGCGACGCATTCGCACGATGCGCAAAAACCGCAGGAGCTGCCTTGAACGATAACTTCCTAGGTACCGGACGGCGCAAGCGTTCCGTCGCGCGCGTGAGACTCGCGCTCGGCGAAGGCAAGATCACCGTCAACAAACGTCCGCTCGAAGAATATTTTACGCGCCAAACCCTGCAACAGATCGTTCGCCAACCGCTCGAAGTCACGCAAAGCCTGACGCGCTTCAACATCGACGTAAAGGTCGAAGGCGGCGGCACGTCCGGCCAAGCCGGCGCGCTGCGTCACGGCATCGCGCGCGCGCTGGTGCAGATGGACGAATCGCTGCGCGAGATTTTGCGCAAAGCCGGCCTCTTGACGCGCGACGATCGCGAAAAAGAGTCGAAGAAGTACGGCCGCAAACGCGCCCGCAAGCGCTTCCAATTTAGCAAACGCTAAGACTCCGCGTACAACTTCTCGCCGACGCGCTGCTGATCGTAGCGGGGCTCTTTGCCGCGCTCTGGCATCCGCCCGCGGCCTGGATCGAAAGCGCGTTCAGCAACGGCTGGTATCCCAAGTGGGAGAATTTTTGGGGCTCGTTCACGCCGGCGCTCTCGTTTTCGCTGGGCGACGTGGTGATCTTGGCCGGCGCAGTCGTGGTGATCGTCAAGGTGTGGCGCAATATCGAGCGCATGCGGCGCGGCCGGTTCGGTCTGCCGCTGCTGCGCATGGTCTTCGGGATTGCCGGAGTCGCCGGCTTGTACGCGCTCTGGTTTTACGGCGGCTGGGGCTGGGACTACGATCGCGCGCCGCTGCAGACGCGGGTCGCCTATGACAGGTCGCGCTTAACAGCGGCGAACGTCGATGCGCTGCGCCGCCGTGCGGTTGCCGAACTCAACCGGCTCGCGCGCCCGGCGCACGCGCTCAACGTCGACGCGCCGCGTGGCGAAGCGCTCGCCTTCGAGCTCTTGCGCAATGCGTGGCGGCCGGTGGTCCAACGGCTGGGCGATCGCTGGACGCCGGCAGTGGGTCCCGCCAAAGCCACGCTGGCCGGATTTTTCATGGACAAGAATGGGACCAGCGGCTTCACCAATCCGTTTACGCTCGAAACGCAGCTCGCGCCCGACCTTCTCTGGTTCGAGCGCCCGTTTTCGCAAGCGCATGAATGGAGCCATGTCGCCGGCTTCAATCGCGAGGACGAAGCCAACTATATCGCGGCGCTGACCTGCATGCGCGACTCGGACGCCGTAGCGCAGTACTCGGGCTGGCTCGAGATATTCTTGTACCTGCCGAGCCTGCCGCATTACCCGCACAAGATGTTCGTGCCTGAGGTATGGCAGGATTTCGCCGCGCTGCGTCAGCGCAACGCGCGCTTCGTCAACATCGATTTTTCGCGCTTTTCCTGGAGGATGTACAACAATTACCTCAAGTCGAATCGCATCGCTTCGGGCGTCCGCAATTACAGCGAAGTCACGCAGTTGCTGATCACGATTCCACTGGACCGAGGCGGGCTGCCGATTCCAGGCAAGGACACGATGCGGTAACATTCGCGCACGGTTTCGGACATGAGCCGCGAGTAACGTCGCATCATGTTCGACGTAGCAGGTTCTTTAGTCGCAGCGCTTTCGAGCGCGCGAACCGATCTCTCGGCAGCGGCCGGAGCGGTCTCGCAGTCGCAGACCGGATTTGGCCAGCCGCGGAGCGATACTCTCCTCGCTTCAGCCGCTCGTCGCGCGATCTTTAGCGAGGCTCTCCTCAACGCCGTACACGCGCGGTTGGCGGAGATCAAATCCGTTACGCATGGATAGTCTCGATCTCTTACGGACCGCTGCAAGCGGCATGGACGCGCAGCGCGCCGCGCTCGACGTTCTTGCCCGCAACGTCGCGGCTGCGCAAGCCGCGGGACCCAAAGGCTCCTACGAACGCCTCGTTCCGCAATTCGCGATCAACGATGACGGCGACTCACGGCAAGTCGTTTTTTCCGGCGCCGTTGCGCGCAGAGACGATGGCGGAATCCTAGCGGAGATGGTGTCGGTTCTGAACGCATCGCGCGCCTATGAAGCGAACGCCTCGGTCTTTGAAATCGGAAAACATCTTGCGGAGCGCACGATCGACATGGGACGCTTATGACGACGTTTGTGCCCGATGTTCCGAGCCCGCAGCCCGCGATTTCGCGCTCGGCACTTCCGGCGCAGCCGCCCGCCGATGCTTTCGGTAAGGTACTCGACGACGTCGGTTCGGTCTTGAATTCGGCGGGCGCCGCCGAGGAACGGTTCGCGTCAGGCTCCGGCGATCTTCAAAGCGCCGTCTACGAACGCGCGCGGGCCGACGTTGCTTTGGCGGTCGCGACGGCGGCCGCTCAGCGCACTGCGCAAGCGCTGCAAGCGATTTTCACGATGCAGGTCTAGCGGGTGCACCCCGCAGCGCTATTCGAACTCTGGAACCGTTTGCCCAAGAGCGCGCGGCTGGCGAGTTTGGCGGCTTTGACGATCGTCGTCATCGTTTCTATCGTAGCCGCGGTCATGGCGCATCCGCAGCGCGTACTGCTGTTTTCTTCCGCCTTGCACACCGAACAACTCAGCGAAATCGAGGAGCGGCTTGCCGGGTGGAACGTGCCGTTCACGCCTGTTAGCGACAACGTTCTCGTGCAGGCGAATCGCCGCGGCGATCTTTTGCTGCGCCTGTCGCTTGCCGGTGTCCCGCACGCACACGTGGAGAGCTCCGGCGACTTGTTCGGCAAAGTCGGTGCACTGACACCGCAGGAGGTCATCGACGCGCAAGCACGTGACGGGCTGGCCGGCGACATCGAGTTAGCGCTGCGCGGCATAGATGGAATTGCGGATGCGAAGATCATCATCGCTCCCGCCAAGCCGGCTTATTTTGCGGACGAAACTGCACGCGATGCCAGCGCGAGCGTACGGCTTCGGTTGCAGCCGGGCGCGCATCTTTCTTCGAACGCCGTGGACGGTATTCGGTCGTTCGTCGCCGCGAGCGTCGCCGGGCTCGATAGCCGGCGCGTGACCATCGTCGACGATCGCGGCGTCGCGCTGGGGAATTCGGTCGAGAGCGGCGACGCCAACGACTTGCAGGCGTCACTGCAATCCGCTCTGGACGCTGCCATCGGCGCCGGCGCCGCTATCGTGCGCGTACAGGTCGACTACGATCGCCGGGCGCTGCAAAGTTCGGTAGAACGGCGCCTCCCGTCGGGAAGTGGAGCGATTGACGGAACACTGCAGCGCGAACGTTATGACGCAGGGGGCAAACATTACGAACGCTCGGAGCAGCAATTAGATCGCGGAAGCGAGACGCGGCAATTCTCGGCGACGTCCGCCGGTGCGCGAATCGCGCGCATTACGGCTGCCGTTTTTGTCGACGCTGCGCGCGGAGTCGATCTCTATCAGGTCCGCGCGCTTGCCGCCGCCGCGCTCGGGATCGATCCGCGCCGCGGCGACTCGCTCCAGGTTGGAACCATTGCGTTCGCGCACGCCAGTGCGCCGCGCAAGGACGGATGGTGGCTTGCCTACGGCGCGATCGTGCCGCTTTTGCCGACGCTCGTTACCGCGTTTGCGATGCTTATCGCCCTGCGCTGGTGCATTCCCGCGTTTGCGGCATTGCTCCGGCCGCTCATCGAACGGTCGCGAATTGCGCGCGGAACCGCCGCGGTCTCCGGAATTCCGCCTGCCAAAGTGCGCGGCGCGCTCAAGAACGAGCCGCCCCATGCAGCGGCCGCGATCATCAGTGCGCTACCGGCATCGACTGCCGCGGCGGTCCTCGACATGTATCCGCCGGAAGAACGCTCAGCGATAGTGCGCCGCATGCAGCGTCCCCTTTCGCCGCTCCTGACGGATCCGGAGAGTTTCATTGCAAACGCCTGAAGAGTTCCGCAGTTTGGTAGATGCGTTACGCGAAGAGCAGCTCTTTGCGGTCCCGGCGACGGAAGCGATAGAAGAGGTAACCGGCAGCGCAGCCGGGTTGGAGCACGAAATTGCGGCGGCTCGCGATGTCCGGCTGTTTCGCGCGCGGGTCGAGGAAGCGCTGGAATCGACGTTGGCGGCGCTGCTCTGTGACATCGCCGCCGAAGTCCTCGGCCGAGAATTGCAGCTCGCGCCCGCGTCGATAGCAGAGATCGTGCGGCGCGCGGTGCAGCGTTGTCACGGCGAGCGTCCGGTTCGCGTGCGGGTTCATCCCGAAGATATGAGCTCGCTCGAAGCGGGCGCCATAGAAACGGTTGAAGATCGCGATCTGCGCCGGGGAGACGCAGTTTTAGAAGTTACCGGCGGAACGATCGACGTTACGCTCGGCGTCCGGCTCGATGCGGTCTTGCGGGCGTATCGATGATCGCGTACGGCTCGGTTGTCTCCGCGCGGGCCGCTGTCATAGAGGCGCGCCTGCCGGCTGCGATAGTTGGGACGGGTGTGCGCATCGCGTGTGCGCGCGGCGTGCTTTACGGAAGCGTCGCGGCGCTCTGTGACGGGAGGGTACTCGTAACGCCGCACGGCGCGATCGATGGGATTGCGCCGGGAAACGTCATTTGCACCGATGCCGCCGCCCTCGAAGCGCCGCTCGGGCTCTGCGTGTTAGGGCGAGCTTTTGATGCGAATGGTAGACCGCTCGATGGGAAGCGCGGCATTCCGGAGAGTCGCCGGAGCGTTGGCGTGCCGGCTCCCTCGCCCGATACGCGGCGCGCGATCTGCGAGCCGTTCTGGACCGGCCTCGCGACCATTGACTCGCTGCTGACGGTTGGAACGGGGGCGCGGATCGGTATTTTTGGAAACCCCGGCTCTGGAAAATCAACGCTGCTCGAGGCTCTTGTGAGCGGCTCGCAGGCAGATGCAATCGTTGTCGGGCTCATCGGCGAGCGCGGGCGCGAAGCCGAAAAATGGCTGCGCGCCATTCCGGATCGCGCTACCATGTATTGCGCTACGGGCGATCGTTCCGCGGCAGAACGGGTGAGGGCTGCACACCTTGCCATGGCACAGGCAAACGCATTGCGCTCCCGTGGATTGCACGTACTGCTCATCGTCGACAGCCTCGCGCGGTTTGCCGCAGCGCTGCGCGAGATTGCAACCGCTTGTGGCGAGAGAGCAGGACGCGGCGGCTACCCGCCGCGCGTTTTCGCCGAACTCGCCTCGTTCACCGAAACGGCCGGTGCGTTCGAAACCGGATCGATAACGCTTTTCGCAACGATCCTAAACGACGGCGACGATCGGGACCCGGTGAGTGAAGCGGCGCGCGCTTTACTGGACGGTCACATCCAGCTTTCGCCGGTTCTGGCCGCTGCCGGTAAATTTCCGGCCATCGACGTGCCGGCCAGCGTTAGCCGCACGATGCGTTCGGTCGTGGGTGCCGGACACGCCGCCGATGCGGCGGTCGTACGATCCGCAATCGCAGCGTTGGCGAATTCGAGCGACGCGCGCGCGCTGGGAATGCTTTCTCCGGAGAGCGCCGGTACAGCCGCGGAACGCGAAAGTGCAATCGACCGCCTTTTGTACGGTGGAACCATCGACCCGAGAACGGCCATCGAAAGCCTGCGCGAGCTCGCGACGTTTTTGGAGGAGAAGATATAGAACCGCCGGCCGCTCTGACCGCGATCTTGCGGCGCATCGAACAGATCGATCCACCGCCGGCGCTTGACGTTGATGCGCCGCTTCCCGCTCCTTCGGTTGAGCATTTCGACGGTCTGATCGCATCGAGCGCCGCCCAGTGGCACGTCGACAAAGCGCTCGTAAAAGCAATCGTCGCGAACGAATCCGCGTTCGATCCGCGCGCAACTTCGGCGACGGGAGCGCAGGGGTTGATGCAGCTTGAACCTGCAACCGCTGCCGAGCTGGGAGTGACCGACGCTTACGATCCCCAGCAAAACGTCAACGGCGGAACGCGCTACCTGCGCGGACTCTTAGACCGTTTTCGCGGGGACACACTGAGGGCCGTAGCCGCCTACAATGCAGGACCGGGCGCCGTCGAGAAGTATGGCGGCATCCCGCCATATGCAGAAACGCGTGCGTACGTCGACAACGTCCTGGAGAGCTACCGCCGCTACAAACTGCGGCCTTAACAAGGTGCTCTTCGCGCTGTTGGCTGCCACGCTTGCCTTGCCGCTGGCGGCGCGAGCTCAGTCCGCGCCGGACCTTGCAAGCGTTCTTGCCGCGCGAAAAACGGCAATTGCTGCAATGCACGCGCGCGACGCACGTTCGATCGAACTGATCGGCATGGTGAGCGGCGCCGCGCTGCAAGGGATCTTTCACAGCTGGCGCAGCGGCAACGATCAGCGGTACGACGAGAATACCGGCGTGCGGCGGGAGTCGAATTTCCGGCTGAACGGACGCGAATACGCCGTAAACGAGAACGGTGCGATCAGAAAGCTGCGCGGATTGCTCCTGCAGCGTCAGCGAACCGGGGATTTTATCGAAAGCGATCGATTCGTGACCGAGCCGCAGTACGATCGCTATTTAGGAGCGCAGCGGCTGCCCGACGGACGCGACGTGTATGTGATTGCCGTCGCTCCGCCGCAAGGACAGCCTGAAACGATCTATCTCGACCGGACGAGCTCGATGCTCGATCGCGTCGCATATGACGACACCGACGGAACCGATACAGAAGACTATTACGATTACCGGCTCTTTGCGGGGGTGTTGATAGCGCAGCGCTCGATCGAATCCAACGGCGACCACGCCTTCGATCTGACGCGCGAAACCGTTAACGTCATTGTCGACCGGCCGATTGGCGCCGATGTCTTCACGTTGCCTGAAGCTCCGACCGTGCAGACCTCGGTGCCTGTCACGATCCCGCTGGAAGTGCACGACGGCCATGATTACGTGCGCCTGAACATCTCCGGACGCGAATATACGTTTCTCCTCGACAGCGGCGCGCAGGCCGTCGTGCTGGACGCGCACGTCGCCAAAGAAGCCGGCTTAACACCGCAAGGGCAACTGGAAGTCGCGGGCGCGCAGCGCACCGGCGGCCTTGGAGTTGCGCCTTTAGATGCGATTCACATTGGAACTGTCGCGCTGCCGGTGCGGATGGTGACGGTGCTCGATCTGCGAGGAGTAACGGGAGCACAGCCCATCGACGGCATTCTCGGATATCCATTCTTCGCGGCGGCTGAAGTGCGCGTCGACCCGGATGCGCAGACGATGACGTTTGCGAAGCCCGGCACGTTGAAAGCAGAAGGCACGAAATTTGACGTCGACAGCGATCGGGAGCTCGTCGAGCTTCAGGCCAAGGTCAACGGCACCGACGGGCGTTTCGTGATCGATACGGGCAACGGCAACGAGCTGCTGGTGTACAGTCCGTTCATTCGCGCGCACGCCGGCCTGATCCAGTACGCCGGGGGAAGGTTTGCCAATAACATGGGCGTCGGCGGATCGGCCAGCGCGGTGGGAGCCGTCGTCGACGAGCTCGACATCGGCCCATTTCGTTTCTTCAACAACTACGCCAACATCATGCTCGGTAGTCAGGGCGCGTTTGCCGATCGTTTCGCGGCCGGCAATATCGGCTTGGGTCTGCTCAAAAACTTCGTGCTCACGTTCGATTTAGCAAACGCCAAGCTCTATGCGAAACCGGCGGCACATTTCGACGATGGCCGTTCCCGCACAGTTCGGCAATAATAGCGCAGCATCGCGTTCATCTGCGGCGCGTAGCCTCGCGCCATGACGATCTCCGAACAGTTGCATTTCAGCATTTTAAGCGCGCCGATCGCGTCCGCCGATCGCCGCGCGCTGTCTCAAGCCTGGTACTCCGCCCTCTACCGTACAAACGGCAAAGTGCCGCGCGCCGCCACGCACCTAAACGCGGGCCGGCACACAGCGGCGTACCCGGCGGTACGAAACGTACGGCCTTCGAGCGGCCCCGCGCTCGCGATCGCATCCCGGATCTCGATCGCTCAGCGTAACGCGCCGCCGGCGGCGCCCGGCGAACGGCGTACTCCACACCTGCGGCTCGCGCGTCAAATCGAACAGCTCGTCCGGCGGCGCGCATCCGCGCGCACTGCGGCGACCTTCGTTTTGGACGGAACGCGCGCGCGCGTCCGCGTCCTCGTCGTTGCCGGCGGCGGATCCGTCCGGCTGATAGCGATCTGTTCGAAACGCGTGCGCGACTCGGTTGCGCGCGCGCTGGAGCAAGCACGGTATGCGTCCGCGGCCTACGGCATCGTCTTGAACGCGAGTACGCGGGAGGACGTGCAATGCTGATCAGCGACTCCACGGCGCGGGCTCTCGAAAACGTCGCTGCGCGCGAACGCGACTTGCTGCGCACGCTGCCGGCGCAGAGTGCAGCCGGAGGTCCCTACGCCACGCAGATTCCTTACGAAGCTCCGCCCGGCGCGTATTTCATCACCCGCGACGAAAGTGGACGGCGGCTCTTCACGCGCTGCAGTGAGTTCTCCTTAAGCGGCGCAAACCTCAGCGACGGCAACGGCCGTCCGCTGCTGGGCTATACGAGTCCTGATGCGGCGCTGCAGCCGTTGCGAACCGACCCCGTCGACGCGTCGCTGGGTCTGGCGCAAAACGTTCGCGCCGGCGCCGACGGCACCGTGACCTACGATCGTGCAACCATCGATCCGGCGACCGGCGATCGCATCGTGCAGCATTTGACCATCGGACGTCTGGCCTTGGCGCGTTTTCCGGCAGGCACCAGCTTGAGCGCCGACGATTCCTATGCGGCCGCGCCGGCCGGTATCGCGCCGCACGTCGGCGTTCCGGGCGAGGGAGGTTTTGCGCCTCTGCAATCGCTTTTTCAAGCGGAGAGAAACGGCGCTCTCGACTCGGGACTTGTGCGGCTGCAAGAAGCATATTTGGCATTGGACGCTCTTCGAGCGGCCGGCGCCGCACAAGGAAGCGTTCAGAAGACTGCGATGGACCTGTTGAAATGAAGATGCTGGGATTCGCGCGCCGCAGCTGCATAGTAGGCGGACGGCGCATCCGCCCGAGTCTGTTTGAGTCGCGTTCGACTTTGCCGGTCCCGGCGGCGTGCCTCGTCGCCAATGGCGCGCGGCAGATCCTGTCGGATCTTTTGGGCGCTCCCGTGTCGTTAAAATTGCTCGAACCGGTCATTCCCGGCGAGGCCGGATGGAGCAGCATCGGCGCGGATGCGCTTGTATTCGCAATGCGTGGTGCGCAGTCGGACGCGGCGATCGTTTTGCGCGCGCAGGACGCACTCGCGCTTGCCTGTGCGGCACTTGGCGAGCGCGCCGAGTCTCTGCGCGGCCTTTCCGCAATCGAAAACGAGCTAGCCGGCCGCATCGCGTCGGCGCTCTCCAGTTCGTTGTCCCCGGTTTGCGCTTCGCGCGATCCACGGCAAGTCAATCGCGCGAAGAGCCTTGAGGGCTACGTCACTTACTTCGAGCTTATCTTAGAAGAACCGGTTCAGGCTCGCGTCGGCATTGCGCTCTCGCGCGAGCCGCAGTCGCAGGTCGCTCCTGGCCTAAAAACCGGTGACTTGGAAGAGATCGGCATTTGCCTTCGCGTCGAGATCGCCCATGGGTTTTTGCCGGCTGCGTCGCTCGCGTTGCTGCGCGTGGGGCAATCGTTCAAGTTTGATTCCGCGCTTGGTGATGCTGCGCGGTTAGTGGCGGGTGGCGCGATCGTGGCCCGCGGCCAGTGCGGCACTTTGGGCGCGCGGCGCGCGTTCGCGGTCAAATGACACGCGACCTCGACGTCTTGGAGGATGTTAGCGTTCGCATTTCGGTGGAAGCCGGCGGCTGCACGATGCCGATCGCGCTGCTGCTCAAACTCGGCACGGGTTCGCTCGTCACGCTCGATCGCGCCGCCGGTGCTCCGGTAGATATGCTCGTGAACGGAAAATTGATCGCGCGCGGCGAGATCGTAGCCATCGACGATAATTACGGCTTGCGGATTACGGAGCTCGCCGTGAAACCTGTGACGGCGCGCTAAAGTGGACGCGTTGTGGACGATTGCAGGCCGCGCGCATGCCTCGCTGCCGCTCGATGTGCTGGCAGCTTTGACCGCGCTCACCGTCGCGCCGTTCGTCCTGGTCATGTGCACGTCGTTCGTTCGTATCGTGGTCGTGCTCTCGCTCGTGCGTTCCGCTATCGGAGCTGCGGCGCTTCCCCCGAACGCGGTGCTGACGGGACTCGCGCTCGTCTTGAGCGCCTCGATCATGGCGCCGACATTTTCGCGAATCTCGCGCGATGCGATCGATCCGTATTCCAAAGGAAAGCTTTCGCAATCTCAGTTTTTGAACCGGGCCGCGGGCCCGCTGCGCGAGTTCATGCTGCGACAGTCGCACGCCGCCGACATCGAGCTTTTCCGGCGCGTCGCGCGGCGCTCGCCGGAGCCGCCGCTAAAGACGCCGCTGTTCGTGCTCGTCCCCGCTTACGTGGTCGGTGAGTTGCGCGACGCCTTTGCTATTGGTTTTGCGCTGTACTTGCCGTTCGTCGTCATCGATTTGGCGGTGGCCTCGATCCTGATGGGGCTTGGGATGTTCATGCTCAGCCCGCCCGTTATCTCGCTTCCGGTGAAGCTATTGCTCTTCGTCATGGCGGACGGCTGGGCGTTGGTCTGCGGAGGCGTCGCCTCGAGCTTTCGTTAAAAGAGACCGCTATGCGAATCAGCGACGCGCTCGCCGCGCAACGGCCGTTCTTTTCGTTCGAGTTCTTTCCGCCGAAGAACGACGAGGCGCACGCGCAGCTCTTGGAAACGGCTCGCACTTTGCGCGAGCTGCGGCCGGCGTTTGTCTCCGTGACGTACGGAGCCGGCGGCTCGACGCGTTCCCGTACCGTAGAAGTCTCCAAGCAGATTCGCAACGACATCGGCCTGAATGTCATGGCACACGTGACCTGCGTCGGAAGCTCGCGATCCGAATTGCGGTCGCTGCTCAGCGACTTGGACGCAGCCGGCATCGAGAACGTGCTCGCGCTCCGTGGTGATCCACCGCGTAACGCTGCATCCTTCGTTCAGCCGCCGGACGGGTTTGCGCACGCCGACGCGCTGGTCTCGATGATCAAGCGGAGCTTTGATTTTTGCGTCGGCGGAGCGTGCCACCCGGAAAAACACATGGAAGCGCCCGATTTCGATACGGACCTGGAGCATCTGCGCGGAAAAGTGGAAGCGGGCGCCGAGTTTCTTATCACGCAGCTTTTCTTCGATAACGATAAGTACTTCGCGTTCGTCGAACGCGCGCGCGCAGCAGGCATCGGGGTCCCGATACTTCCCGGCATCATGCCGATTACCAACTACGAGCAGATCACGCGTTTCGTTGCGCTATGCGGCGCGACGATTCCACCCAAGCTGCTGGTCGAGCTCGAAGAACGCAAGGCGGAGCCGAAAGCAGTAGAAGATCTCGGCGTTGCTTTCGCGACGCTGCAATGTGCCGACTTACTGCGGCGTGGCGCCCCGGGCATCCATTTCTATACGCTCAACAAGTCGCCGGCAAGCCGCGCAATCGTCAGTTCCCTGATAGCGGCCACGGCCTGGAGTCCGTCCTTCACGGCAATTCACTAGCAGCTTTCCGGCAATCTGCGCGGTGTACCGTCGCCTCATGGCGGCGTTTGACGGACTGTTGCGCCACGCGCTCTTCCTCGCAGCGCTCTTGTGTCTGCCGGTGCTCGGCGTGGCCACGCTGATCGGCATGCTCGTCGCTATACTGCAAGCGGCGACACAGGTGCAGGAACAGACGCTTTCACTTCTTCCGAAGCTGATCGCGGTCGGCGCCTGCATCGCATTGCTCGGGGCGTTCGGCATGCGCGCGTGCGAAGCGCTCCTTCTTGAGGCGATCGGGCAGATGCATGCACTGATTGCCGGATGAGCGGCGCGGCGCTCCTGGTATTTGCGCGTTGCGCGGGCTTCGTTTTCCGCGCGCCGGGTTTGTCGCACCCTTCCGTTCCGGCACCGGTGCGGGCGGGGTTGGTTCTTGCGATGGCCGGCGCGCTCGCGTCGCGGGCCCGACCGCTAAGCGTGGACGGCCTCGCATTCGTTGCGGCGGCTGTACTGGAACTGGCGATCGGCGCCGCAATCGGAATCGCCGCATCGATGTTATACGACGGGGCCTATGCCGGCGGACGCGCGCTGGACGACTACGTCGGCATTCGCGGGAGCGTTCCGAACGCCCAAATCTATGCGGCCGCCGGATTCGGACGCATTTGGTCGCTCGTCTTTACCGCCGGGTTCTTTCTGCTGGGCGGTTACCGGATCGCGATCCTGGCATTTGCGCACACGTTCGACGTCTTTCCACCGGGCAGCATTCCCGGCGCGCACGATCTTTACGCCTTCGCGCTGACCTTGCCGGAGACGATCGTCGAAGCTGCGATAGTGGTTGCAGGACCCGCGATCGCTTTGGTATTCGTGGCACAGCTTGCGCTCGGCTCGCTCGCGCGGGTGACGCCGCGCTTCAGCGGTTTTACGCTGACGTTTCCGATCATGTTCGGCGCGGCGCTGCTGGCAACGATCGCGGGCGTTCCGGCGCTGTTCGAGCGCAGCGCGATTCCGTGGATGAAGTTGGTGTTCATTCATGGCTGAAGAGAAGCATTTCGAAGCGACGCAGTCGCGGTTGGAAAAAGCGAAGCGGGATGGCGACGTTGCGCGGTCGCAGGATCTCTGCGCGCTGTTTGCGTTCGCCGGAAGCGTCGCGGCCGTCGCCGCAATCGCTCCATCGCTCGCCGGCGCGTTTCGGCTGAGTCTCATAGCGGCAACGCGCGGCGAGGACTGGCTTGGCGCGGCGCAGCTGGCGATGACGCTTGTGCTCGTGCCGGTCGCAGCGGCGGGCATCGCTTCGGCCGGATGCGCGGCGCTGCAAGGCGGCGTGATTTTTACCTGGCCGCGCGCCAAGTTCGAGCGGCTCTCTCCGCTTGAAAACGGCAAGCGCATTCTTTCGCGTGAGACGATATTCTCGGCGTTGCGGTCGCTGATCGCATTCGCGTGCGCGACCGCGGCAGTTTTCCCCGTCTTGCAAGATGTGGCAGCGGGGGCGTTACGCGGGATTAGCGTGACGGGTTTGACGCGCGCGGTTTGGCATGGCTCGCTGCTGGCCGCTTCCGCCGCGTGTATTTCGGCCGGGGCCTTCGCGGCCGGCGATTATTTTACGCAGCTGAAGCGGCGGCGCAACCGTCTACGCATGTCGCACGAAGAAATGCGGCGCGATCGAAAGGAACAAGACGGGGATCCGCTCGCGCGCAGCAGACGGCGTTCGCTCCACCGAATGCTGGCCCGGGGCTCGCTGCGGCGCGTCAAAGAGGCGGCTTTCGTCGTCTGCAATCCCGAGCACATAGCCGTCGCGCTGGAATACCGCCCGCCGGCGATCCCGGTGCCGCGGGTGCTGGTGCGCGCGGCCGATGAAACGGCCGCGCGTGTTCGCGCAATCGCGGTTGAATGCGGAATCCCGCTGGTGCGAAACGCCGTGCTCGCCCGCATGCTCTACGAAACGAATGTCGAGCAATATATTCCGCCGGAGTGCTACGCGGCGGTCGCGGAGATCGTGGCGCAACTGCGCGGAGACCAACTGCAGTGAACCGGATCGCCACGTACGCGTTTGCGGCGCTGCTGCTGTGCGTCGTCGGAATATTGATCGTTCCGCTACAGCCGGCGCTCCTGGATGTACTGCTCGGAATAAACATCTTCGCCTCGGCGCTCGTACTGCTGCTCACCGTGACGATCGAACAACCGCTGCAGTTTTCCGCCTTCGCACCCGCGTTGCTGATTGCCACGCTTTTCCGGCTCTCGCTTGAAGTATCTGCGACTCGCTTGATTCTGACCCAGGGCCATGAAGCCAGCGGCGTCGGCGCCATCATTCCGGCGTTCGGCGCGTTCGTCGTGCGCGGGAATCTGGTCGTCGGCCTGATCGTCTTTGCGATTCTGGTTACGATTCAGTTTGTCGTCATCGCGAGCGGTTCGCAGCGGGTCGCCGAGGTCGCAGCGCGGTTTACGCTCGATGCGCTGCCCGGAAAACAGATGGCGATCGATGCCGACGTGCATGCGGGAGCCTTGGATGCCGAAGGGGCGCGCCAAAAACGCCAGCTCGTTCAGCGCGAGGCGGATTTTTACGGAGCGATGGACGGCGCCGGAAAATTCGTGAAAGGGGACGCGATAGCCGCGCTGGTGATCGTGGCCCTGAATCTAGCGGGCGGCATGATCGTCGGCGTCGCTTATCGGGGAATGTCGCCGGGAGATGCGGTGGGAACGTTCGCGCTGCTTTCCATCGGAAATGCGCTGGTTACGACGCTGCCCGCATTCCTGATATCGACGTCGATGGGAATGATGGTGACGCGCGTGGCCGCCGACGGTTCGCTTGGATCGGACTTGGCTTCGCAGCTGCTCGCCCGGCCCGAGATTCTGCGCGCCGCGGGCGGCCTTCTGATCGCGCTGGCGCTCGTGCCGGGATTACCAAGAGCGCTGTTCGCAATTCTCGGCTGTGCCGCTCTAGCCGGCGCGCAACTCGCCCGTCGACGGCAAAGAGAAGGCGAGCTGCGCACTTCGCGCGAGCGCGAGTACGCAAAGCGCCAAGCGATCCGCCGCCCGGAGATGGCGCTGAGTTTGGTCGGCGTCGATGCGATCGCGATCGAATTCGGTTCTCGTCTCGGATCTCTGCTCGTGCCGCCGTCTGCAGAAGCGCTGCTCGATCGCATCGGCGAAGTGCGGCGCGCGCTCGCGGCCGAGATCGGCGTGGTCATACCCGGCGTGCGTTTGCGCGACGATTTGGCCCGCGATCCCGATTCGTACGCGATTCGCGTGCGAGACGAACTCGCCGGCGAAGGATTTCTCGACCTTACCAAGCTTCTTGCGGTCGGCGACGCGGCCGCAGTCTCCGGAGTCGAGGGCGACGCTGGCGTCGAACCGGTCTATGGTTTTCCGGCAAAATGGATCGCCCCGGAACGGCGCGATGCCGCACTTCACGGCGGCGCACTAGTCTTCGATCCGATCTCGGTCGTCGGTTCGCATCTCGCCGAAATCGCGCGCACGCACGCGGAGTCCCTTTTCGGCCGGCAAGAGCTCCAGACGCTGCTCGAACACTTGAAAGCATCGGTTCCTACCGTTGTAAGGGAAATTGGGACCGAAGGATTGCCTTTCGCGGCAGTCCACCGCGCTTTTGCTTTGTTGCTGCGCGAGCGTGCCTGGCCGCGCGATCCCGTCGCCATCTTAGAGAGCATGATCGAATGCGGCGCCGCATCGCGCGATCCGCGCGACCTCGCCGAATACGCGCGGCGCTCCGCGGTTCCGGCGTTGCTGCGCCGCAAACAGACTCCCGAGCTCGAACCTTTGCTGCTCGATCCGCAACTCGAGCAGGCGCTGGCGGCGGGCGGCGCTTCGGCCGACCCGCAGCTCGTTATGCGAATCCGCGATGAGGCCGAAGCCTACGCGAAGTCCGTCGTTCCGCAACGCGCGGCAATCGTTTGCACGAGTGCGGTCCGGCCGCTCGTTGCCGATTTCCTCGCGCGGTCGGGGCTGCGCATCGGGGTGTATAGTTACGCCGAGGTCCCGCCCGAGGTGCGGCTGGAGCCGGCCGGGATCGTGAAGGCGGCCTGAGCCCTGAAGGCCCCCACGGGGCCCGGGCACAACATTCCGCGGTTAGCCATGACCTGGAATAGATGGAAGAACCCGGTGAAGGCGCTGGTCGTCCTCGCCATCGTCGCGCTGTGCCTGTATGCCGCGCTGCCGCTGCAAAAGAAGATCCACCTCGGATTGGATCTGCAAGGCGGAGCGCGTCTGTTGCTGCAGCTCAATCCAACGCCGGAGGTCAAGTCCATCACGGGCGACGTGCAAAACGAAACGATCGACGTGATCGACCACCGCATCAACGGCTTAGGCGTCACCGAGCCGCAGATCAATAAGGTCGGCACGGATCGCATTTTGGTCGAACTCCCGCAGGTCAAGAATGCCGAGCAGGCCGAGCTCTTGCTCAAACAAGTCGCGGTACTTGAATACAAAATCGTTCCGCCTGCCATAGCGCAACGCGCTGAAGCCGCCCTGGCGTATCTCGGACCTAATCCGACGTCGGCCAAATGCAACCTCAACAAAGCCACAAAAGACGCGTGCGCCCTGATCGCGCGCGGCGCCTACGACGCCAGCGGCCCGACCGTCTACACCGGAAAAGAATTAAAGGCGGCGCAAGCGGCCTACAGTCAAGCCGGCGCGCCGCAAATCAACTTCCAAACGAAGGATCCCAAGAAGTTTTTCGCGCTGACGACCGCTAATCTCGGCAAGCCGCTCGGCATCTTCTTGGACAAGCGCTACATCTCGGCGCCGACGATCAATGGCGCGATTTCCGACAGCGGCGAAATCTACGGACAGTTCACCGAAGATCAAACGATCACGCTGGCCAACGAACTCAACGCCGGCGCGCTGCCGGTGCCCATCACGTTCATCGAAAACGAAACGATCGGGCCGACGCTCGGCAAAATCGATCTTGTCAAGTCGCTCTACGCGTCGATGCTCGGGCTGGGCCTCGTGCTGCTCTTCATGATCGTGATGTACCGGCTGCCCGGGCTCTTGGCCGACATCGCGCTGGTGATCTACGTCATCATGATGTTCGGACTGTTGGCCGCGGCGCACGCGACCCTGACGCTGCCGGGTATCGCCGGATTCGTGCTGTCAATCGGTATGGCGGTCGACGCGAACGTGCTGATCTTCGAACGCATGAAAGAAGAACTGTGGGCGGGGAAGTCCATGCGCGCCTCTGTGCGCACCGGTTTTGCGCGCGCGTTCACGGCGGTCTTCGACAGCCACTTCACGACGATCGTCGGCGCGGGCGTGCTCTTCATGCTGGGAACCGGCACCGTTAAAGGCTTTGCCTATACGCTCTTTTGGGGAACCGTGTTCTCGCTCTTTACGGCTGTCTTCATCACGCGCTTCTTCGTCGATCTGCTTGTGGACAATAACGTCGCGACCAATCCGAACCTGTACGGCGTGAAGCCCGAAGAAATCGGCATTTTAGCGAAGGCGGGAACGTAACCGATGTTTTTCCGCCGCCTCAATTGGAATATCGTCGGCTGGTTCCGGACCGTCTCGTTGATCTCGGGCCTGATCATCCTGGCAGGCCTCGGTTCGATGGTCTACCATTCGCTGACCGCTCCGGGCGGAGGGTTCCAACCCTCGCACGCGCTTCGCCTAGGGCTTTCATTCACCGGCGGTACGGCGGTCGACGTCGTCTTCACCAAGCCAGTCACTCAAGATCAGGTCCGCGCGGCGCTTTCCAAGCTGGACGTCACCGACGAACGCATCACGACCGTCGGCCAAGCCGTGGGCGCTAACGCGTGGACGAAATACTCGATCGAAACGCAGACGGCGTTCGGCAACAACACGACCGCGCTCTGGAGCGCGCTGCAATCCGTCGCGCCGGTCGATAGGAATTCGTCCGCCGTTACGTCGGTCGGACCGACGCTGGGCAAAGAGTATCTGATCAAAGCGATCGAGGCGCTGGTCATCGCGCTGCTGATCCAGTTCCTCTACATTGCCTTCCGCTTCGGCTGGAACTACATCTTCGGCTTGGTGACGGTGATCGCGCTCGTGCGCGACGCCGCGATGATGATCGGCATCTATGCATTAGCCGACAAGCGCGCCGACGATGCGTTCCTGGCAGCGGTGCTAACGGTCATCGGCTATTCGGTCATGGACACGATCGTGATCCTCGATCGAATACGAGAGAACACCCGCGTGTTGGCGGGGCAGCCGTACGACAGGATCGTCAACACGTCGATCTTGCAGACCATGACGCGCTCGTTCAATACGCTCGCGACCGTCGTCATCACCCTCGTTGCCCTGCTCGCGCTCGGCGGCGCGTCCTTACAGAACTTCGCGTTTGCCCTGCTCGTGGGCATCTGCTCGGGCGGATACCACTCGATCTTTTACTCGGCGCCGCTAGTGCTCTTTTTCCGCAAACGTCAACTCGATTCGGCCGCGCGCAAACGCGCGGCCGGCCTAGCGGCGCAAGGCAATCGATCTGCGAGGACGGTTGCGGAAAGCCGCGCGCTCGGCGCGCATTCGGGCATGGCGCGCGAAGATATCGTGGCCGCGCGCAAGGCGCGCCGCGAGAAAGCCAAGGCTTCGCGAACGGTGACGCCGGGAACGCCCGCGCGTTACAAACGCAAGCGCGACGAAAACGCGCCGGCCGAGCTTACTGAAGACGCGGCCGCGATGGATCCGCTCGACGCGCAAGCCGCCGGCATGGATGAAACCGCCTTCGATCAAGGGCACGAAGAAATTAACATGAACCTGGAAGGCTTCGAACCGGAGCGGCCGCTGCCACCGGATGACGCGCAGCGCGAAGAATAGGAAACTCCCGCTACCGACCCCGTCGGAAGCTGCGTTCGAACGGCTCTTAGAGAGTTTCGATGCCAAGCAACCCGCAATTGCAGGTGCGTGGGGGACCCCGCCGGTTTTACCGGTGGGGGGCGGCGGAGACGCGCAGCGCGGAGCGCCTGTTAAACTGTCGTCGATTAACGACAATGTGGAGTCAATCGACGACTTTGTCGAGCGCATGTTTGCGCAGCAGAAGACGTTCTTGGAACGCGATGCGTTTGCCGGAATCGGCGAGCGCGATTCCTTTCCGACCAAGATCATGGGCGTTTCGTTCGAAGGCCGTCAGGACGTCGTAGCCGGCATCGTGCCCGGCGTTGATTTGCTGCTCGAGCGCGAGCCGGCGAACCGGTTCGACGCCAACGCTATCGCGGTGCGCTACGGAAACCTGCAACTGGGATTCTTACGCAAGCAAATAGCCCAGCATCTGGCGCCGCTGATCGATGCTGGAATCGGATACGGCGCGCGCGTCGAGCACGTGACCGGCGGCACCGCCGGCAAAAACTTCGGCGTCAACATTCGCGTCTTTCGCGCGCAGAGCGCGGCGCTCGACGCCTTTGCCGTCCAAGCACGTGCCCAAGCTGACCATGCGGGCATTCGCCGCGCGCTGATCGGCGAGGCGGAGTTGCACAAAGCGCAACGCGACGTGCTCGCGCGGCTGGACGCCGGTAAAAATACGCTCGCCGTTATGGGAACGGGGCGCGGCAAGTCGTTTTGCTTTCAATACCCGGCTGCATACCGGGCGCTCGAATCGGGCCAAAAGACCTTGGTGCTTTATCCGCTGCGCGCGCTCGCCAACGATCAATACGAAGCGCTCAAGCGACGCCTGGATGGATTCGGATTGCGCATTTTGCGCGCGAACGGCGCGATTGGCGCCGAAGAACGCGCACATCTGATGTCGTCGCTCGGGTCGGGCGACTGGGACATCATTCTCGGGACGCCCGAGTTCTTGCAATTCCATCGTGAAGCTTTTACGGGAAAAAGCGCGCCGGGGTTACTGGTTGTCGACGAAGCGCACCACGCGTTTGAATCCAATCACCGGCCGGCGTATGGAAAACTTGCCGCGACGATCGCCGCCCTCGGCGCTCCGCAAGTGCTGGGGCTGACCGCGACCGCGCGCGACGAAGCGTTCGGTCACGTCGTCGACGAGCTGGGCATTAACGCATGGGTGATCGATCCGTCCGTGCGCGAGAACTTGCACGTGGTCGACGCGCGCGGCACCAAAGATAAACTGCGCTATTTGCGCGAAACGCTCGCTGAAAGCGGAAAGGCGATCGTCTATTGCAACTCACGCAGCGAAGTCTCGAAAGTCGCCGAGGGATTGCGCCGCGATGTGGGGCAGGGCGTGATGTTTTACCACGCGGGAATGCCCGCCGCCGATCGGGCCGACGTGGAAAAGTATTTCCGTTCGGGCGAGCTGCGGGCCGTGATCGCAACGTCGGCGTTCGGCGAAGGAATCGATCTGCCCGACGTCCGCAACGTGGTGCTCTATCACCTGAATTTTTCGTTCACCGAGTTCAATCAGCAAGCCGGCCGCGCCGGCCGCGACGGCGAGCCTGCGCGGATTCATCTGCTCTTCGGCGAAAGCGACCGCCGCATCAACGAGTACATCATCGATCAGGAAGCGCCGACGATCGGCGTCTTGCGCGAACTGTATCGCGGAATTCGCGGATTGGCTCAGGACGGGGTCGTCCGGATGTCGCAGGGCGATATCGCCGAAACGCTGCAGTTTGATAAGGTCAGAGAACGGACGGTCGGCGCGGCTCTGCGCATTTTTGAAGACGAGGGGCTTATCGAAGCCGGCATCGACGATGACGGGCGTTACATTCGTTTTCTACCGTCCTCGGGAAAAATCGATCTGACGCGCAACGAACGCTTCGCTGAGGGGGAAGCCGAGCGGGAGAATTTCGCCAAGTTTGGCGATTTCGTGCTCACCTCAAAAGCCGAGACGCTCGAACTCATCGTGAACCGTCCGATTTATCCGCAGGGTCAACCGCTCATTCGCTGAAATTCATAGGTCTGGGCGCCTGAGGCGCCCGTCACAATCCGGAGGGTTCATGACCTGTCTTTCTCGCGTTATACTCGGCGGTTTTTTTGTGTTGGCCTTGGCCGCGCCGGCCGCCGCGCAAACCATTCCGCCGGCCGCAGCAGCCGCTGCGGCTGCAGCCGCGGCAGCGGCAGCCCAGCAGGGAGGCCCAGCGCCTTATGACAGCTTTCTGCGAGGCGCAACGGTCCAAGACGGCCTTATTCCGATTATTCACAAGGCCGGCCGCGTCTATTTGGCACTCAAACGCTCGCAACTCGGCGCCGACTTCATCCAGACTGCCATCCCCTCGACCGGACTCGGCGGATTGGGCCCGGCCCCCGGAGAGCCATACGTGGCCCCGGCGCGTCTAATTCATTTTGAAAAGGTTGACGATACCGTCGTCGTGCGGTGGCCGAATACGTACACGATTACGCGGCCGAATACGCCCGAAGCTGCCGGCGTGCAGCAATCGCTGCCCAATTCAGTGGTAGCGGTGGTACCGATTGCTGCAGCTGACGATACGACGGTCGTCATTCCGGCATCGTTCTTATTGGGCGACGTCGCGGATCTTGACTCGAGCATCAACTTCGGACCACCCACCCCGGGAGCGTACCGCCTCGATCCGTCGCGCTCGTTCTTTGCGGTGACCAAAGCATTTCCGCAAAACGACGTGTTGCGTGTCAGTCAGACGTGGCAATCGTCGTCCCCGATCTTTTCGCGCATCGACAATGCGCCGGATCCGCGCAGCCTCGAAATCTTGATGACCTACAACATCATCCAAGCGCCGAGCGATGGATATATGCCGCGGATCGCGGATCCGCGGGTCGGCTACTTTACGCAACCTTTGATCAACTTTTCGACCGATCAGGTGACCACGGGGCGCACGGTTCACTACATCATGCGATGGAACTTTGGAAAGCGCACGTCGTCCGCGCCCATGCGCGCGACGAACCCGCTGGTCTTTTATCTCAGCAGCGACATCCCGTACCAGTACCGCAACTCGGTGAAGTCCGCTCTGCTTACGTGGAACGATGCGTTCCGGCGCATCGGCATCCTGGATGCGGTGCAGGTGCTGCAGCAGCCCACCAACGATCCGTCATGGGATTCCGAAGATATCCGGCACAACATCGTTCGCTGGCTCAACACCAGTTCGCCGGCGTTCGGTGCCGAGGCGCTGCTCACAACCGACCCGCGCACGGGTGAGGAAATGAATATCGGCGTGGGCTTCGACGCGGTCGAAGGCTTGGTCGGGCGCACGTATCGCTACGTGGTGGCGCCGGCCCGCGGACTTCCGGACACCACGAGTGCGGAAAATCAGTATGTGCAAGACCTGATCTGGTCGGTGATCTTGCACGAATCGGGTCACGATTTCGGGTTGCAGCACAACTTCATCGGCTCGATGGCCTATTCGGCCAAACAAATGCAGAGCAAAGCTTTCACATCGCGCTACGGCGTCTCGAACTCGGTCATGGAGTACAGCCCAATCAACCTCTGGCCCAAGGGCACTTCGCAAGGTCTGTATTTCCAACTCGCGCTCGGACCGTACGACTATTATGCGATCCGCTACGGATACGGCTACATTCCTAACGCATCGAGTCCGACGGCCGAACTCTCGACGCTGCGGCGTTGGGCATCGGGCTGGAGCAACCCATGGACGCGCTTTGCCAGTGACGAGGACGTCTCGTTCCAGACCGGCCACGCGATCGATCCGCGCGTCGCGCAGAACGACCTCACCAATCATCCACTATCATGGTGCGACGTGCAGATGAAGACGATGCACAGCGTCATGAATGCGGTCAGTCAACGCTTTCCTGCGCCGGGACATTCATTCGACGAAGCGCGCCAAGCGTTTACAACGCCGCTTACCTACTATCTACGATGCGCGGCGATGCCCGCACACTGGATCGGGGGCGAGTACATTTCTCGCGCAGCTAAAGGTGATCCGGGAGCGGCCCCGCCGCTCAGCCCGGTCTCGGTAGCGGACGAGCGCGCCGCATGGACCATGCTTGCCAACGGATTATTTTCCGAAGCGGCCTGGCACTTCAATCCGAGCGTTCTCAACAAGCTGACGTACTCGGAGTACTCGGACTTCACCGGAGGCTCGTGGGCCTACGTGCCCGCGGCTCGGCACGACGTGGCCGTCACGACGATCGTCAACACCGCGCAGAATCAAGTGTTGGCCGAGCTGTTCGCTCCGCTGACGCTGCAGCGGATCGACGATCTGCAGACAAAATATAGCCCCGGCGCGACCATGTCGCTGACCGATCTCTTCGACTGGGCGCGTCAGAGCATCTTCGGCGATTTGACGGGCGGTATCAACAGCGCCGGTCCGATCCGCCGCAATCTGCAAGTGAACTACGCGAAGCGTCTCTCCGACATGTGGGTGAATCCGGCGGCCGGCACTCCCGCGGATGCGCAAGCGCTGGCGCGGATCCAACTCCAGCAACTGCGGCAGCTGGCAGCTACCGGACTTCAAGGCTCCCGCCTGAGCGAACTGACGCGCGCGCATCTCGAAGCGCTCGCGGCCGTGGCTCAGCAAGCTTTGGACGCCAAGGCGAATATCTTACCTGCGGGACTGCGGGGACCGTAAGGGAGGTTACGCCAAAACGCGTTCCGCCGCGGACGCGTCGGTTTCGGTGAAAAACGTGTTGTGCGTTTCGGTAATGCGCGGCGCCCACGGGTCGACTTGTCTTGCGCTCACGGGGAAGTGCACAGTCGGACCGGCGGAGTCGCGATAATCCGATCCGCCGAATGGTTCGAAGGAAGCGCTTTCGCCATGCGCGACAACGAGGGCGCGGACCGCGGCTTCCGCTTCGCCAGCCGATGCGCGCAGCTGCGAATCCAAGCGATGGTCGCCTGCGATCTTGGCGTAGAGCGCGAGCGCCGGCCGGTCGGCGTGCCACGGCATGTCGGGCGTTGCGTCTGCAAAACGCGCCATGCCGCGCACCGAACGTGCGTCATCGCGCAGAGATGCCACGGTGGCGCCATCCGCTGAGCGTGATGCCACTGTATCGTTGAATGCTTTTACGCTGCGCTCGACCACCGCGCGTTTCTTTGGATCGAGATCGAGCACGTCGAACGCCGCAGCGGGTTTCCAGCCGAATGCGCTCGCGCCGTAGTCTTGCTGCATCACGTCGCGCACGACGGCGGCTCCCATCGCGTCCGGGTCGGCGATGTTTTTTGCGACTGCTTCCGCGACGCTGCTCGGGACACCCGGTGATACCATCGTCTCCGGACTGGCTGCCAGCCATTTCACGCCCGCATGCGAGAGCGCGTCGGCAAAACCGAGCGTTGCCATCAAACACTGGTTGGCAACGACGCCGCCGACAGTGCGGTTAACGTCTTCGGGATGCGCGGCTGCGTGAATCTTGACGCCCTCTGCGATCGCCTGCGCGATCTGCGGCATCGGCATGATTTCCTTGAACGAGTCGGCCTCCAGGCCGCCGCCGTCGCCGGCGCCGTGATCGACTAGTTCGATCCACGTTTGCTTTGCGCCCGCGATCTCCGCATTGTCGAGCGTGCGTGCGACGAAGCGTGCAAGGTTTTTCGGCGACGCCATATCATCCGGCAAGGACGGCTCGCCGTCGAGCTCTGCTCGTCCGTCTTGGATCGTCATGCGCCGCGTGGCGGCGGAGCCAAACGCTCCGCTCGACGTATCTTCGACCGTGAATTGAATCGCCGGGTCGGATGCGCTGACGATTCGCGCTTGGCGGATGACCGCGCTCTGCGATTGATCCAAATTGTTGTCGCCGTCGCGATAGATGCCGAACTCCAACGCCCGCGGCGGATTGCGTCTGACAGGTTCCAAAAGAGATAGCCTCCACAAGTCTGTGAGAGGCTATCCCGACGAGCGCCTTATTTAGAAAGGGTCTTGCTAAGGAATTGTTCCGAAGGCGCACGACTTGAAGTCGTTGTTGACTTGCAAGTTGTAATGGATACCGCTGGTCAGCGTCACCGTGCTGTTGGGCCCGATGCCGTTGGCGTTAGCGGGACAGAGCCACGCGACGCCGGTGCTCGGCGTAACCTGCACGGTGAACGTTCCGGCCCCAATCGTGTCGAGGATGAAACTATCCGGGCACGTGCCGCTGCTCGCCGCTTGCGTGCACCACACGGTGAAGCTCGACGGATTGACGGACGGGAACGGGTAGTAGGCTTGCGCCGCTGTGATCAGCGTTGTCACTTCTGAAGTGCTGGAAGAATTGTTGGTCAGCTGCAGCAGAATGTTCGGACCCGCCGGGGGCGCCGCCGCTCCGAAGATCCGCGTGCTGAAGCCGCCGTTAACCGCGTACGCGTCGCCGTAGAGACGGGGCGCGTAATCGTTTCCGAGTTGCCAAACCGCCACGCCCGTGATGTGCGAGTAGAGCGGCCGGTTGCCCGAGAAGATGTAATTCAGTTCGCTCGCGAGCGTGCTCAAGATGGCCGTCTGGTCGTACTGAACCGGCGGAGCCGCCGGCGCGGTTGGGTTGAAGATCGTGTACGTGCCGCCGGCGCCTTGATTGACGGGCTCGCCGACGAGAATCTTCGCCGTTGCTGGAATGCAGAGCGTCGTGGCTGATGCACAGCTGGTCTGCACGGCGCTGTTGAGCGCTTGCGCGATTCCTTGAGCGAAGAGGATGTTGCTTTCGTTGATGCCGTTGACGACTTGGCCGTTCGTGTTGGTGACGTTGTTGAGCACGATGCCGGTGGGGCCCGTATTGTAGGTCTGCGCTAAAATGTCGTCGACAAAGCCATTCTGAACGGCGAGGCCGAAGTTGTTATTGATGCCGCCTGCGCTCAGTCCGAGATTTGTCGGGCTGGTGGCGTCGACGTTGACGCCCGTGACGCCCACGACTTGCGGGGCGATCGAAACCAGCAACGGCTTGCCGTTGGCGAGCACTTGCGATTTCATCGCCTGCGCGATGCTGTTGACCGTGGCAGAGGTGAACCCGTTTTCGAGGTCGAGATCGACGCCGGCGACTTGATTGTTACCGGTGAGCCCGGCGTTGTAAGCGTTGATCTGCGCGGTCATGTTCGCGGCGAGCGTGGCGGGCGATTGCGGCCACGAAGATGGAACGACGGTTGCGCCGCCGATGCTCAAGAACGTCGCATTTCCGCTCGCCGAGGCCGGCCGGTTCGTTGCTGCGGTGCTCAGAGCACTCGCAATCGTCGCATTGCTTGACGCCGTCGTCGGATCCGCGAACGCGATGACCAAAATATTGGGGGTTTGCCAGCCCGATGCGGTAATTTGGCCAACCGCTCCGGTTGCGAACGCGTCGACGTACGCCGCCTTAACGAAAGAAAGCGGAGCCCCCAGTTGAAGCTTACCCGGCGCCGGCGGCGTCACGTTGCGAGTGGCGCATCCTGCTAGTGCGAGAGCCGCCGTTGCAGCCAGCGCGATGCTGCGGATATTCATAAGAGCTTACTCCGGTTCTACAGCGATCGGTCCGCTGACGGTGTGAAGAGTCAACGACGATGTGCCTTTGCCGAGCCGCCCGGTGGCGGAATTTCCGACGACGCCTTGATGAGTGTCCGACGGAAAAAACAGATTGACGGAACCGCTGAGCGTGCTGGCGTTCACGCGCGCATTGCTGTCGCGCGCGATCCGCACGGTAATGCGCCCGCTGATGGCGTTCATATGAACGCTGCGCGTTCCGGCGAGACGCCCGAGCGTAGCATCGAGCCGCCCGCTGATCTCACTTGCGTCGACGTCTCCGGCTAGGCCCGTGAGCGTTGTCGGTCCGCTGATGTTGGTGACAGAAACCGGGAGTGTCTTTGGAACGCGAATCGTGTAATCGACCTCCGCGCCGTGGTTATTTCCAAACATGCCGCCGCTCTCGTACTCGGTCTTGACGGTCATATGAGAACCGCCTTGCGTAATCACGTGCGTCCGGTCGACCGCGGCCCGGTCGACTCCGTAGACGAGCGCGCTCACGTCGACGTTCGGACGATCCCATGCGATGACGTTGATCGAACCCGAGACGTTCACGACGCTCAATTGCGCGGCGCTGCCGGCCGGGAGCGTGCGGTGGACCCGCATCTCAACGTTGTGGCTGCTAACGGTTGTCGCGTCGATGCAGCCCGTCAGCGAAAGCGCTGCGAGCAATGCAAAATACCATGGCCGCATAGGCCCTTTCCTACGACACATAAGAGATTTAACCGCTCTCTTGCTAAGCGGGTTTCACTAACTTAAAGAAAGTTAGCCTGTTGGGCACACCTTGAGCTTGGTGTTGCCGCCGGGAGTCGTGTGATCCATCACATACTGCACGAGCGCGGGCACGCTTTGGCCCGACGGCGGGAATTGGAAGAGCGCCGTTTTCGCGGTGGTTATTCTGAACGGGTCGACGGAATTCGACGCGTAGTACCATGGGTAATCCAGGTCGATGCTTTGAGCGGTACCGTCGGGGAAACGGACCGTCATCGAGATGTGCTCCCATACGTGTCCCGTGCTGCTGTCGGTGGTCGGCTGATCGTAAGGAATGAAATCCACGTAGCCGCACGGTTCGTGCGCAGCGGGAGCGCCGCCGGTGCCGGTTCCGGTTCCGCTCTCGCCCGTGCCCGTTCCGCCTGTACCGACGCCTCCGGTCGCAGCTTTGGCCGACTTGCTGCTGCCGGCGCCCTGTCCGCCCGTCGGAACGTGGACAAGGGCGGGCGCCTTGTGGTACTTCGTTCGGACCATCGGCCGCGCCGAGGCCACGCGCCGGATATGCTGATTCTCCGAGGGCTTTCCGGGATTGACCACCTTGGGCTGAACGTTCGTCGGCGCGATCACGTGCGCGTGCACTATCGGCTTAGGCGAAGGCGTCGGTTTGTGCTGGATGCGCACGATCTTCGCAATCGTGATGACCTCGGGCTGTTCGGGGGGAATTGTCGAGTTGCGCCATGGGATCAATTGTGCGAGAACCATCTCCAATGCCAAGGCAGCGGCAAAGGCCATCACCATCCGCTGGCGGTGATCGTCTTGGGTGAGCAGTGAAAATGGCTGCTCCTCCGCGGGCGCTTCCCGCGCGTGCTTGCCCTGTCCGGTGTGATTCATGGAAGTCCCAGCTTTAGATCATCCCCAAGAACAACGGAAAGGCCGCATGTGCCGGCTCGCGGAAGCCCGTGCTCCGTGGAAATTCAGACCTACATCCGCGCTATCCCGGATTTCCCGTTGCCCGGGATCCTGTTCCGTGACATTACCCCACTGCTCAAGGACAAGCAAGCCTTCAAGGCTGCGATCGATCTCTTTGTAGATAAATACAAGCAGGCGGGGATCAATCACGTCGTCGGCATCGAGGCGCGCGGATATATGCTCGGCGCGCCCTTGGCCTACGCGATAGGCGCCGGCTTCGTTCCGGTGCGCAAGCCCGGCAAGCTGCCCTACAGCAAGCTCAGCGAATCCTACGCGCTTGAGTACGGCACGAACTCGCTCGAGGTGCATGCCGATGCGCTTGGCGACGGCGACCGCGTGCTCGTCGTGGACGATTTACTCGCAACCGGCGGGACCGCCGCGGCGACGCGCCGCTTGCTCGAACGCTTGGGCGCTCAAATCGCCGGGTTCGCGTTTCTGATCGAGCTGGAAGCCCTCAAAGGGCGAGACGCTTTGAAGGGCGCCGACGTTACCTCGTTCATCACGTACTAAAGATGAAACGCAGCTTGATTTTTCTCGCCTTCGCCGCGGGCGTGGCGCTCCTACCTGTGAGGACCCTGCACGCGCAGACCGTGCAGGCTTCGCCGTCTCCCGCGCCTTCCGCCGAACTCTCGGCGCCGCCGGCTGAGAACTCGCCGCCGCCGCTGCCTTCGCCCAAGCCCGCACCTGAAGATCCGAAGATCCGCAAGCTGGCGCTGCAGCAGTTCGTCGCCTGGCAAGGCGGCACGGTCGACCGCAGCCGTTATTCCGACGACGTCAACGCCCAATTGAGCGACGACGTCCTGACCGCTTCTGAAAAAGCGCTCGCGGCGCTCGGCGCGCTGCAAAGCGCGACCTTCCGGGGCGTCAGTCTCGCCAAAGGCATCCACATTTACGTCTACACGATGACCTGCGAACACGGCAGCATCGACATGAAATTTGCGCTTCAGCCCGACGGCAAGATCGCGCTCGTCTTTTTCACCTAGCGGCTTTGCCTTTGGCCCCGGCCCTGTGGCATGATAAACGGAAGTATCATGACCTTTGAGGAGCTCGCAGCAGCCGTCAAGACCTACGACTCGTCGCTCGACGTCGCATGGCTTGAGCGCGTGTACTCTACTGCGGTCCAGGCGCACGAAGGGCAACGGCGCGCCTCGGGTGAGTCCTACGTCGAACATCCGCTGGCCGTCGCCGGCATACTGGCCGAGCTTGAGATGGACCGGCAGACGATCGCCGCTGCTCTGCTGCACGACGTCGTGGAAGACACGAGCATCACCACCGAGCAAGTCGCGGCCGAATTCGGGAAAGAGATCGCGAGCCTGGTCGACGGCGTCACCAAGCTCACGCGCATTCCGTATCAATCGAAAGAAGAAGCGCAGGTCGAGAACCTGCGCAAGATGTTCATGGCGATGGCCAAAGACATCCGCGTCATCATCATCAAGCTCGCCGACCGCCTGCACAACATGCGTACGCTCTCGAGTTTGCCGCCGGCCAAACAACTGGCGATAGCGCGCGAAACGCTCGACATCTACACGCCGATCGCGCACCGCTTGGGGATTTGGAAGATCAAGTGGGACATGGAAGATCTCTGCCTGCGCGTGCTGGATCCGGAGCGCTACCGCGAGATCGTCGAGCGTGTCGCCAAGACCCGCAAAGAACGCGAAGGCGTCGTTTCGTCGGTCATTACCAAACTCAACGCCGAGTTCGAGGTCCTGGGCGTGAACGCGAAGATCGAGGGACGGCCCAAACATTTCTACTCGATCTACACGAAGATGAAGACCGGGCGCGATTTTTCCACGATTTATGATTTAACGGCGATCCGCATCATCGTTGATTCGGTCAAAGACTGTTACGCTGCGCTCGGCGCAGTACACGCGCTCTGGACTCCGCTGCCGGGCCGCTTCAAAGACTACATCGCGATGCCCAAGCCCAACATGTACCAGTCGCTGCACACGACCGTCGTCGGGCCGGAAGGTGAAGCGCTCGAAATTCAAATTCGCACTTGGGAGATGCACCGCACCAGCGAGTATGGGATCGCCGCGCACTGGCGCTACAAAGAGGGCGGCAAGGCCGACCAGTTCGAGAACAAACTGTCGTGGCTGCGCGCGCTGCTCGAGTGGCAGAAAGACATGCGCGACTCGCGGGTCTTCATGGAAAACCTCAAGCTCGACCTGTTCGATTCGCAAGTCTTCATCTTTTCGCCGCGGGGAGACGTTTTCAGCATGCCGGCCGGCGGCACGCCGCTCGATTTTGCCTACGCCGTGCACACCGACGTGGGCAACCACTGCGTCGGCGCGCGCGTCAACGGTCGCATCGTTCCGCTCGACTCGACGCTGCAGAACGGCGACATCTGCGAGATTCTGGTCAACAAATCGAGCGGACGGCCGTCGCTCGACTGGCTCTCGACCGTCAAAACCAGCAGCGCAAAGCACAAGATCAAACAGTGGTTCCGCAAAGAGCGGCGTGAAGAGAACGTGCTCGCCGGACAAGAGGCGGTCGAACGCGAGCTCGCGCGCCGTCACATCGGTTTCGAAGTGCTTCGCGGCGAATTGATCGAGCGCATCGCGCGGCGCATGAATTACACTGCTCCGAGCGATCTCTTCGCGGCGATCGGTTTCGGCGACGCGTCCGCGCTCTCGGTTATCAACCGCATCAAAGAAGAGCTCAAGACTTCCAAAGTCGTCGAGTTCGACACCATTGCGCGTCCGCCGTCGGTTTCACGCCGCACGGTCCGGAAGAGCAGCGGCATTCGCATCGCCGGCGTTGACGACGTGCTCGTGCGGCTTTCGAAATGCTGCAGCCCGGTGCCCGGCGACCATATTGTCGGTTACGTGACGATCGGCAAGGGCGTCTCGGTGCACCGCGCCGATTGTCCGAACGTCGCCTACATGACGGCTACTCCCGAGCGCATGCTTGAAGCGAGTTGGGTCGGCAAGACGGAGATTACGCATGCGGTCGACATCGAGGTCGAGGCGCTCGATCGTCCTGCGCTGCTGCAGGACGTCATGGCTGTCTTCGCCGAGCTGAAGACCGCCGTCAGCTCGGTCACCGCGCGCGTCAAGCGCGACCGCCATGCAGTCGTCAGTCTCACCGTCCAGATCCACGATTTGGACCACTTGCACAAGATTCTGCGGAAGCTCGAAACGCTCAAAGACGTCCGCCGCGTCTATCGTGTCACGAAGCGCGAGACGAAGGCGTCGTCGTAGCGCTCTGACCCATTATCTCGTTCTCATTTTGGCGGCGCTTGCAGGCGGCGCGATCAATAGCGTAGCGGGCGGCGGTAGTTTTCTCACGTTTCCCGCATTGGTTCTGACCGGCGTTCCAGCTATTCCGGCTAACGCTACCAACAACACGGCGATGTGGCTGGGCGTCGTCGCTTCGGCGCGCGGTTATCGCGAGGAAGTCCGCGGATACCGGCGCATGCTCGTACCGGCCCTGGTCGTGAGCTCGATCGGCTCGCTTGCGGGTGCCATTCTCTTGCTCAAGACGCCGCCCGCAATTTTCGAGCGGATGATTCCGTGGCTATTGCTTTTTGCGACGCTCGTCTTCGCCATCAGCCCGTGGCTGACGAACAAGAACGATTCGGCGCGCCCGCACACGCCGTGGCAGCTCGCGGCGCAGTTCGCGGTCGCTGTCTACGGCGGCTATTTCGGCGCGGGCATTGGAATATTGATGCTCGCTATCCTGTCTTTTTCAGGTTTGCCGAATCTCAACGTCATGAACGGCTTGAAGACGGTGCTTTCGGTGGCCATCAACGGCGTCGCGCTCGTGCCGTTCATCATCGCGGGCATCATTGTCTGGCAGATCGCGCTGCTCATGGCGGTTTTTACGATGCTGGGCGGTTACTTCGGCGCGCGTTTTTTCCGGCGCGTGCCTTCATCGATCACACGAATCGTCGTACTGTGCATCGGCGTAGGAATGTCGGCGTACTTTTTTGTCCGCTAGCTCGCGGGGGCGCCGGAAGGCGCCGGTGTTTCGCCGACGTGCACGCGGCTGTCACCCTTAGTGAGACGCGGAGTGAAGCGCGGTTCGATTTTCGTAGCGACCCAGAGATACAGCGTCGGAATGACGATGAGTGAAAGCGCGGTCGAGCACAGCAAGCCGCCGATGACGACCGTTCCTAACGGCGCTTGACTCGAGCTGCCGACTTCCAATCCCAGCGTGAGCGGAGTCATGCCGCCGACCGTTGCGAGCGTCGTCATCAGGATCGGCCGCAACCGCAAGGGCGCCGCTTCCAAGAGCGCTTCGCGCGCGTTGCGGCCTTGCCGGCGCAACTGATTGGTAAACTCGACCACCAGAATGGCATTTTTTACCACGATGCCGACGAGCATGAGCACGCCGATGAATGCGGTGAGCCCGAACGAACGATGCGTGAGAACGAGCGCTAATACCACGCCGGCAAGCGACAACGGTACAGCCGTCATGATGACCAGAGGATGCAGGAGCGACTCGAACTGCGCGGCCAGCAGCATGTAAATGAGGAAAATCGCCAGTATGACGATGAGTCCCAAACTGCTGAACGTGCTGCTCTGCTGCGTGCTGCCGGGACCAAAACCCCAGTGATAGCCGGTCGGCATCGTCACTTGATCCATAATGCGCGCAGCGGCTGCTGTAATATCGCCGAGGGCGCCGCCGTTGAGTCCCGCGGTAATCTCCGTCTCGCGCTGTTTGTCCATGCGTGTAGTTTGAGACGGACCGCTACCGACGGTGACACTCGCGACGCTCAGCAGCGGGATCGTTCCGAGGGTGTACGACTGGCCGGGTGTCGGCGAAACGTTGCTGATAAGCGACGAGCTATTTCCTTGCCCCGGCACCGTGATCGCCAAGCCCGCCAGCGATTGATACGAGCGGCGCTGACTTGGCGGCAGTTGCACGATAACCGGAACTTGCGTTCCGCTGACTTGAAGATAGGTCGCAATCGACCCGCTGGTCGCCGTGTCGATCGCTTGCGAGATTTGGGTTGTTGAAAGCCCCAGCGAAGCGGCGCGGATGCGATCGATCTTCACGTTCAATTGCGGCTGCGCTTGCGTCGTATTGACGTCCGGCTGACTGATGCCCGGGATTTGCGAGAGCGCCGGCAGAGCCGAGCGCGCGATACGGTCGAGCGTTTGCAGATCCGGACCGTAGATCATAATCGAAAGTTCGTTCTGTCCTTGCGAAAGAACGCGCGAAACGATATCGGTCGTGCGGCCGAAGGCCTGAAGACCCGGAATCGGCGCGCCCATCAATTTGCGCATTTGGGCCCGGCGTTCGGGTGAAACTTTGCCACCGCCACCGCCGCCGCTACCGCGAGCGCGCAGACCGGTGAGGCCCGATTGCCACATGGAAACAAAGAGTCCAGCGTCGTTGCTGCTCGTTCCCGGTTTTAGCGTAACCTGAATTTGCGACTGGTTGGTTTGTAGGCTGCCGCCGCCACCG